>Ga0209511_1000008_pt1 | contig 429792 bp, 337 predicted proteins | sample SSSSmetaG_FD_184141 | JGI IMG/M metagenome (GOLD analysis project Ga0209511, IMG submission 184141) | Glacier valley bacterial and archeal communities from Borup Fiord, Nunavut, Canada, to study Microbial Dark Matter (Phase II) - ​SSSS... | ecosystem: Environmental > Aquatic > Freshwater > Ice...
TTGGACCTATAAAACTGCTCACTTTTCACTTTGTAGAATAAAAAATTAGCAGATGAAGATTTCTACTTCACCTGCTATTTTTTTTTTAATAGATTCCTTTTATAAGGGATACTTTTTCAGTGCCCTCCGGAAACGTTCGGTTTTTTTTTGGTAATATTTTTTTTGTCAGTATATTTTTATTTTTTTTATTTCTATTTATTCAGTACAACAGAAGTAAATAACTCCTAAAATTTAGCGATTATCTCAACTTTTTATTGTATATTTGTCTGTTTTTACCGAATAGAATCAGTTGCAAAACAATTCTATCATACATTGGATAAGAACACATGCTTAATACAATAGAAACAAATAACTTACAATAAAATGAGTAAAGACGAAAAAGCAATTGCGAGTGAAGATTACGGTGCTAGTAGTATTCAGGTGCTGGAAGGCTTAGAAGCAGTACGCAAGCGCCCCGCCATGTACATTGGCGATATAGGTGTCAAAGGGTTACACCATTTGGTGTACGAAGTGGTGGATAACTCCATCGATGAGGCTATGGCCGGACATTGCGATACCATTCAGGTTTTTATTAACGAAAATAATTCAATAACGGTTATCGATAACGGTCGTGGTATTCCTGTGGATATGCACGAGAAGGAAGGCAAATCGGCTCTGGAAGTAGTAATGACTGTACTTCATGCCGGTGGAAAATTTGACCACGGAAGTTATAAAGTTTCCGGTGGATTGCATGGTGTAGGTGTTTCATGTGTGAATGCCCTTTCTACTTTGTTGCACGTGGAGGTTTCCCGTAACGGAAAGCTGTATATGCAGGAATACGAATGTGGAAATCCAAAATTCCCGGTGAAAGAAATTGGAACTTCTGTTGAAAACGGAACATTAGTTACCTTTTTGCCCGATAACAGTATCTTTATAGAATCGATTTACAAATATGATATTCTGGCCAATCGTTTACGTGAATTGTGTTACCTCAATGCTGGTCTGACACTGACACTAACCGATAAACGCGTTGTGAATGAGGATGGAACTTTCAGGTCGGAAGTATTTCACTCGGTGGAAGGATTAAAAGAATTTGTGGAGTATATTGACGAAGCACGCGAACCGCTGATTGATAACGTGATTCATATTATTACCGAGAAAAATGGTACTCCGGTAGAGATTGCCATGACTTACAATACTTCGTACAACGAGAATATTCACTCGTATGTGAACAATATCAATACCATTGAAGGTGGAACTCACCTGGCTGGTTTTCGTCGTGGACTCACACGTACGTTGAAGAAATATGCTGAAGACAGCAAAATGCTCGAGAAACTGAAAATGGAAATAAGTGGTGATGACTTTCGTGAAGGTCTTACTGCCGTTATTTCTATCAAGGTAGCCGAACCACAATTTGAAGGTCAAACCAAAACCAAACTTGGAAATAATGAAGTTATGGGCTCGGTAGATATGGCTGTGGGTGAAGCACTCGGAAATTACCTCGAAGAAAATCCGAAAGCAGCCCGTATCATCGTTGAAAAAGTAATTTTGGCTGCAACAGCCCGTCATGCTGCCCGTAAGGCACGTGAAATGGTTCAACGTAAATCACCACTCTCGGGTGGAGGATTACCTGGTAAACTGGCCGACTGTGCGGATAAAGATCCTGAAAAATGTGAATTGTTCCTGGTCGAAGGGGACTCGGCAGGTGGAACGGCCAAACAAGGTCGTAGCCGTCAGTATCAGGCTATCCTGCCTTTACGTGGTAAGATTCTGAATGTTGAAAAATGTATGCCTCATAAAGTGCTTGAAAGCGAAGAAATACGCAATATTTATACGGCATTGGGCGTTACTATTGGGACCGAAGATGACAGCAAGGCATTGAACCTGAAAAAACTGCGTTACCACAAAATCATTATCATGACCGATGCCGATGTGGATGGTAGCCATATTGCCACATTAATCATGACTTTCTTTTTCCGTCATATGAAGGAATTGGTAGAACAAGGATATTTGTATATTGCCACACCTCCTTTGTATTTATGCAAAAAAGGGAAAAATGAAGAATATTGCTGGACCGATCTGCAACGTCAGAATTTTATCGATAAATTTGGTGGTGGAACTGACAGTGGAATTCATACACAACGTTATAAAGGTTTGGGTGAAATGAACGAGATTCAATTATGGGATACGACCATGAACCCTGAACATCGTACTTTGCGTCAGGTGAATATTGAAAATGCAGCCGAAGCTGATCACGTTTTCTCCATGTTAATGGGTGATGATGTAGCACCGCGTCGTGCATTTATTGAAGCCAATGCCACTTACGCCAAGATTGATGCTTAAGAAAGTTTAGGGTTCAGAGTTTAACGTTTAGGGTTTAGCGTTTTTAAATGTGCAGTAATCAACTAATGTTTTATTTGTAGCTGCTGTTGCGATTTATTTATCTGGACATGCCTGTTTTTTATTTGTTTGCCTTTCTGTAACCAGTTTTTGAAATATGAATATTTGTGTTTTTTGTTCTTCCAGTAACCGCATTGCCGATCATTACAAACAGTCGGCTTTGCGCTTAGGCGAATATATCGCCGAAAGCGGAAATACACTGGTGTATGGTGGGGCGACAGGTGGTTTGATGGATGCTGTGTCCGAAGGGGCTCATAATAAGAACGGTAATATCATAGGAGTTCTTGCACAGGCAATTGTTCGGATGAAACGCCAAAGTTTGTACCCCACCGAGCTTTTTTTCGTAGAAACTATGAGTGAGCGGAAAGATAAGATGAAAGCGTTGGCCGATGTGTTTGTGGTTCTCCCCGGAAGTTATGGAACCTTGGATGAAATGCTGGATATCATAGCTTCAGGAGTGGTGAGTGAACATAAAAAACAGTTGATTATTGTGAATGAAGATCACTTTTACGATCACTTTCTGAACCAGATAAATCACATGCGTAGCGAATCTTTTATTCCGGTAGAAGAAATGTATAAACCTCTTATTGTTCAGGATATTACTCATTGTATTGAATTAATCAATTTGTCAGTTAAACAATAAAATTCCCCGTAAACCATGAATCTGTTTTGGAAAAAACTATTTGGAGGTATAACTCCGACAGCGAAACTCGAAAAAAATGAAGCTGACCTGGTAAAAGCGATGCATCGCTATGTTGAGGTAGAAAAATCGGTTGAATTAGCAGAATATAAAAAGCTGTTTCATGTAGTTAAATCAGCTGCTTTTCAGGATAATAAATTGATTCTGCGAAACCGGAAATACAAAAACACTGAAGAGTCACGGAACAGTATTAAGTGTAGAAAATTGCAAAATTCTCCATCTATCAGGCTTTACTACGATGTGCTTAAATCGGATGAGCTGAAGCAATACCAAAATTTCAAATTAACTCCCGATTTTGAGCAATTGAGCGACAAAAATATAGTTAAAACTTCGGAAATACTGAAAAAGTATAAACGATTTCAGCATTCCAAGGCCTATAAAACTTATATTCGTTTCCACGAATCTTACATTATCAAGGAGTATGAATTGCTTAGAATTAAGGTCGCTTCTCCGGAATTCAAAAAGGCAAATGATTTTTGGGCAAATCAAAACCGTTGGCATACAACACCCGAATTTGCCCTGGAACAATGTTTTTTTGAATTAGCCAAAAACCCGGATGTTATTTTCTTTGAAAAAGAGAAACCCGAACGATTCGAGAGATACAGGCAGTTAAAATTGTCTTTTCAGGAAGAATTTGAGTGGAATACGCTGGATAAATCCCGTTGGGCATTTGGGTTTCATTATAAAAGCCCCGAACTCATTGGCGATCATTCATTCGCTAACGAAAAGCAAGCCAATCATTCGGGGAAAAACGTTTCGGTTGTAGAAGGTGTACTTAAAATTGCCACTAAACACGAAAAAGTAACATCTCGTGCCTGGCATGTTACAAAAGGCTTTATTGATAAAGAATTCCAATTCACTTCCGATGTACTTCAAACAGCAGATACTTTCCGTCAAAAAGGGGGTGTTTTCCGTGCAAAAATAAGATGTACAGGCAAAATTCATCATGCATTCTGGTTGGGAACCAATACTAAATTACCACTAATCAATATTTTTCATTATAATGGAAAATACATTACTTTGGGTAATACAAATAAAAACCTGGTGGATGGAATAAAAATACAGGGGATCAATCCTTTTCAATTTTATATTTATACCCTGGTTTGGACTGAAAAAGAATTGGTGTGGATGGTTAATAATTTGGAAGTCTATCGTACTGCAAGTAATATCCCTAAAGAAGAAATGTATCTGGCATTCAATTCCTTTATTTCACAAAAACAAAAAGGTTGCGCCGGAAGTATGGATGTGGATTGGGTGCGTGTGTATACCAATTCTTAAGAAGACATAATATAACAGATAAGGGTAAAGACTAAATTTTAAATAAAATAAGACTAAATTTAATAGTCTTTTTTTATATTAATTATTTCGTATTCAGCTTGTGTCTGTTTTGAAAAAAAAGAAATAAATGTTACTTGAAACACGCAAAATAAATGTACTTAATAGCTTTGAAATAGGTGGAAACCAGCGTTTTGTATTAATTGCCGGACCTTGCGCCATCGAAACCGAAGAGATGACGATGGAAGTGGCCCGAACGTTGAAAGAAATTTGTTCAGAGCTGGGTATTCATTTGATTTTTAAATCGTCATTCGACAAAGCTAACCGATCATCAGTTAATTCGCCTCGAGGTGTTGGTATGGAGCGTGGTTTGCAAATTTTGCAACGCGTTAAAACAGAACTTAATTTGCCCATTGTTACCGATGTACACGAAAGTTGGCAATGTGCTGAAGTGGCCAAAGTAGCTGATATGCTTCAAATACCCGCATTTTTATCCAGACAAACCGATTTATTGGTGGCGGCTGCAAAAACGGGTAAGATTGTTAATGTCAAGAAAGGGCAGTTTATGGCTCCCTGGGATATGAAAAATGTAGTAGACAAACTGCGTGATTCGGGAAACGAAAATATCCTGCTTTGCGAACGCGGATCGAGTTTCGGTTACAACAACCTGGTAGTAGACATGACAGGGTTGGTGGAAATGCGAAATTATGGTTTTCCTATTGTTTTTGATGCTACACACGCTGTTCAAAAACCAGGTGGACAAGGAACTACAACTGGAGGTAACCGGGAGATGGTGCCTTATCTGATGCGTGCGGCTCTGGCTGTGGGTGTAGATGCAATTTTTGCCGAAGTTCATCCCGATCCTGAACATGCATTTTCCGATGGACCCAATCAATTGTATCTGTCTGATATCCGTAAGGTTCTTCAACAGGCTATTCTGATAGATAATATCACTAAAAATATTTCGCAGGATTTCAACCCCGAAGTTCAGAACATAGAATTCCCAACTCAGAACACTGAACTCAGAGCTCAAAATATTAAGCTATTTTTAACCGATGTAGATGGTGTTTTGACCAATTCTGGCATGTATTATTCCGAAATGGGTGATGAATTAAAAAAATTCAATACTCACGATGGAATGGGTTTACAGTTGATTCGACAAAAAGGTATAAAAACCGGCATTATCACTTCCGAAGACACTAAATTGGTAGAACGTCGTTTCCAAAAACTAAAATTAGATTATCTTTATCAAGGTAAACGTGAGGGAGGAAAACTGGCTGCGGCGATTGAAATTTGCGAAAAGGAAGGAATTTCTATGAATGAAGTTGCTTACATAGGAGATGACGTGAACTGTTTCGAATTGCTCTCGGCTGTAGGTTTAGCTGCTTGTCCTGCGGATGCATTGGAAACTGTAAAGAGAATTCCAAATATTATTCAGTTACACACAAAAGGCGGTGAAGGTTGCGTCCGTGAATTTGTAGAACTGGTTATGAATAAATATTGTTGAAAAAAATATCGCATGGATTTTGTAAAACGGAGTAAAGAAATATTCAATCTCGAGATTACAGAACTTCAAAAGTTGGCCGATCATATAGGTCCCGAAATGAATGAAGTTGTGGAGCTGATTTATGCCTGTAAGGGAAAATTGGTAATTATGGGCGTTGGCAAAACCGGAATTATCGGTCATAAAATTGCTTCTTCGCTTGCTTCTACCGGAACACAAACCATATTTGTGAATGCTGCGGAAGCTATGCACGGCGATTTGGGCATGGTAAGTAAAAATGATATAGCCTTACTGATTTCAAACAGCGGAAGTACTTCTGAAATATTAAACGTAGTGGAGCCGTTAAAAAAAATTGGTTGCTATGTGATGGCAATGACGGGAAATCCACATTCTGCTTTGGCAAAGGAAGTTTCGCTGGTTCTCAATGTGAGCGTAGAAAAGGAAGCCTGTCCGCTTGGACTGGCACCAACCACCTCAACTACGGCCACCTTATTGATGGGCGATGCCCTTACCATTTGTCTGATGGAACGCCGGGGATTTAAAGCAGAGAATTTTGCGCTTTATCATCCGGGAGGTGCCCTGGGCCGACGGTTAATTGCACGCGTTAAAGATGAAATGTTTACCGACCTTCCTATAGTGCACGAAACAACTTCTTTCAAAGATGTAATCTATGAAGTGAGCAATAAACGACTTGGAATGACATTGGTATATAATGCCAGCGAGCATGCTACCGGGATCATTACCGATGGAGATATTCGTAGAGCTATACAGCGCTTTGATGAAATTAAACAACTGACTGCCAAAGATTTTATGACTCACGGATTTAAACGTATTCCTAAAGATGAATTACTGAGTGAAGCCCTTGAAATAATGGATGTTAACAAAATAACGACACTTGCTGTTGTAGATCATATCGACTCGGAACAAGTAGTGGGAATTATTTCCATCCACAATATAATTGATTTTAGATAATCAACAGATTACTAACAAAATTCAATTCGAACCAAATCAATATTCTCATTGAGATTCAAGAAAATATATATCGAAATAACAAATAGCTGCAATTTCGATTGCAGCTTCTGTTTTAAAACCAGCCGGACAACACGATTTATGTCTGTGGATGAGTTTAAAATTGTTGTGGAAAAAATCCGCCCTTTTACGGATTATATTTATTTGCATGTGCTGGGAGAACCACTTTTGCACCCGCATTTGGAGGAAATATTACATGTTGCCGCGTTGGCAAATCTAAACATCAATATTACTACAAACGGTGGATTGTTAGAACGGAAAAAAGATCAACTCCTGGCCCACACTATACGACAAATTAATATTTCACTGCACGATGCAGAGGAAAATATTTCACCCGATAAATGGGATGCATACCTGCAAACGGCATTGGATTTTTCGGTAGAAGCAGCTCCGGGAAGTTATGTTTGTTTACGGCTTTGGAATACTTCCAACGAAGCCAGTGCAGATTTCAATGCCTTGTGTTTACATAAAATTGCCGACAAATTCAACCTTCCTTTTTCTTCGTTGATGGAAAAAACAAAAGGAAACGGGCTTAAACTGGCCGAACATATTTTCCTGCAACGTGCACCCCGATTCGAATGGCCGGATGATAACAGGGACGGAAATCAAACCCAACGAAATTGTTACGCCATGCGCGATCATATCGCCATTCTGGCCGATGGACAGGTCGTTCCTTGCTGTCTGGATGCGGACGGTACCATTTCGCTGGGAAATGTCTTTACAGGCGATTTGGATGCTATTCTGCAAACCGAAAGGGCTCAGAATATAAAAAAAGGATTCGAACAACGAAAAGTTGTCGAATCACTTTGTGCTACTTGTGGCTTTATTATCGATTAATGTTTTGCTGTATTTTTTAATCTGTATATTTTCATAATTAAATCTATTAGATGGTGAGTTTTTATCACCATCTCCCCAATTAACCAATTAACCAATTAACCAATTAACCAATTAACCAATTACTAAATAACCAACTTCAATCCATCCAGTAATTGAATGTAAAGTTTGATAGCTTCTTCAATTTCTTCCAATAAAATATATTCGTCGGCGGTATGTGAACGTGCAGAATCTCCCGGACCAATTTTTATGCTGTCAAAAGGCATTAATGCCTGATCGGAAAGGGTAGGGGAACCAAATAGAGTGCAATTCAATTCGCGGGCACGTTTCACCACCGGATGTTGCAATGGAGTAGAAGTGGAACTGAGCCGTGTAGAACGGGCCAAAACGTCACAACTTACCCGTTTGCTTATTTCAGCAAGTATTTCTTCATTGGAATATAATTCGTTACTTCGTACATCCACCACGAAAGTACATCGGTCAGGAATCACGTTGTGTTGTGTGCCAGCCAGGATTTGAGTAACCGACATTTTTACAGCTCCAAGCAAATCCGATTTTCGGGGAAACTCATAGGTACGAAACCATTCAATATCCGGTAAGGCTTTATAAATGGCATTTTCGCCTTCATCCCTGGCTGCATGACCGGCTTGTCCGTGTACCATACAGTCGAGTACCATCAATCCTTTTTCTGCAACGGCAATTTGCATGTTAGTTGGTTCACCCACTATGGCGAAATTTATTTTGGGCAGTTCCTGCAGCAAACTTTCCAACCCTTTTTTGCCGGAAATTTCTTCTTCGGCTGATGCTGCAAAAATAAGATTATAACTTTGTTGATGTTGCGTGAGAAAGAAAAATGTATGCAATAAACTCACCAGGCTGGCTCCTGCATCATTACTTCCCAAACCGGACAGTTTCCCATTCGCAATAGATGGTGTAAACGGGTCACAAGTCCAACCCGAAACAGGTTTTACAGTGTCAATATGCGAATTAAGTAAAAGTGTAGGACGCGTTGTGTCGAATCCGGGGCTGAGCAGCCATATGTTGTTGTCTTTTCGGGATGCTACGTATCCTTTTTCTTCAATATATTTTTCCAGAAAATCAGCTGCAACTTTTTCTTCCCTGCTAAATGATGGAACAGATATTAATTGCTGAAGCAGTGCTATGGCGTCGTTTGTTTCTTCCTGGTGCATAGTTGTAAAATGTAGCTGTTGTGCTGATAAAATGTCTGTCTGCATACTTATGTGTTTTTCTGAGTGTGACAATCGTTTCTAAAAATCAAATTCTGATCTATTTGTCATTCTGTCAGGTTGTTGGTTGTAAACCAAGCTTTGAGTAATTCAGGCCAGTTATCAACTTTTAAACCACTTTTCCGGAGACCAAAACCATGTCCGCCTTTTTCGAAAGTAAAGAGCCGGGTGGAGACTTTATTTTCCTGAAGTTTTTTGTAAAATAGTTGGCTGTTTTCTGCTGGTACGGTGTTATCATCGGTTGCAACCACAATAAAGGTAGGAGCGGTGTTTTTGGTGACATGTAATTCGTTGGAGAAGCGGTTGACCAATTCTTCAGACGGATTATCGCCCAGTAAATTTTTGCGTGACCCGTTGTGAGTTAATCCCTCTTTCATGGAAATTACAGGATAGAGTAATACCATGAAATCCGGTTTGTTTTTCGAGGTATATTGTGTACCAACTGTTGAGGCCAGGTGACCTCCCGCAGAAAAACCTGCAATACCTATTTTGTGTTTGTCGATATTCCATTCCTTTGCACCCTTGCGAATGATTTGAAGGGCTGTTTGAGCATCCTTTAAAGGTATTTCAAAGTGTTTGTTTGGCATGCGATAATAAAGTATAAAGGCAGAAACACCTAATTTGTTCAACCATACAGCAAATTCAGAGCCTTCTTTTTCTGCAGAGATGCCCCAGTAGCCACCACCAGGACAGATCAGTACCGCAGCATTACTTATGTTCTTTTTCGGTGCAAGGTATGCGTACATACGTGCTTCCGCTATGTTGATGACAAATCCGTTTTTGTCTTTAGTTTCTTTTTCGGTAATTCCGTTATTTTCGCCAGCGCCATTTTTATATAAAGGAATTTCTTGCTGTGCTGATGCAATTGTACAAAATGTTAGAAGTAATAATACAGAATAAATGAATTGTCGTTTCATAATTTTTTGTTTAATAAAATCGATAGAATCAGAAAGTAAAATACTAACGCGAAAAAGCCAATAAATGTTTTACAGAATTACACATTTGTTTTTCTATATTCACAATTCAACGTTGAAAATATTTATTTGAATAAGAAATAAAAAAGAAGTGCGAAAAAAAATATGGTAACAGGATGTGTATAAAGTTGTATTCGAGAGAGATATAAAAAGTTGCTTTTATGAACTTTTGGTTAGTTATTCAGGTTTTTATTCGGAAATGTGTTGCCTTTTCGAAAGTTCAAATCGAGTGAATTTGGACAACAAATATGAAGTTTAAGTTAGACTGAAACATCCTGTTTTCTTATTATAATTTATTCCAAAAAATAAGAAAACAGATTAATTATATTATATAGAGATGAAGGTGCCGTTATTGGATTGAATCCTATCTGCCCGCGTTATAACTACTTGATGTACACCCGACTGTAGGGCTTCGAATGAGTTTTCCAGTTTTGGTATCATTCCGCCTTGTATGATGCCATCCAATACGTATTTTTTGAAAAGTTCGGGAGTGAGTTTTGATATGACACTCTCGTCGTCACTTTCATTCAGAAGCACCCCTTTCTTTTCGAAGCAATACATAAGTGTCACTTCAAAATAGTTGGCTAATGCTTTTGCAGCTTCTCCGGCGATAGTGTCGGCATTGGTATTGAGTAAATTACCGGCATTGTCGTGTGTGAGTGGTGCAAGTACCGGCACTACTCCTTTTTGAATTAAGTCGGCGAGTATCCCGGCATTCACTTCTTTTACATCACCAACAAAACCGTAGTCGATATCAGTTACCGGACGTTTTTCAGAACGCATATAATTTAAATCGGCACCGGTAAGACCCAATGCATTAACTCCATTGGCTTGTAGTCCGGCCACAATTTGTTTATTTACCAAACCTCCGTATACCATAGTTACTACCTGCAACATATCGGCATCGGTAATCCTTCGCCCGTTCACCAGTTTGCTCTCGATACCCAGTTTAGCTGCTAAAGCAGTTGCAGATCGTCCACCTCCATGTACTAACACTTTGTAACCTTCAATTTTGGAAAAGTCTGATAGTAATTGTTTTAAACTATCCGGCTCTTCCACTATTTTACCACCAACTTTGATAACAGTTAACTTTTCCTTTATCTTTCCCGAATTAGGTAGAACTTTTGGTGATATATTGTTTTTGTTCATGTTCAATATTTTTTATGGTACCTTTTTGCGGAATTTAGAAAAGATGGTCATATTATGATTATTTGAAAAAGTAAAAAATACTGTTTCCCAATTAACCAATTTCCTAAATAACTAATTAACTAATCTCCTAAATAACTAATTGACTAATCAACAAACATTAAATGCTTTCCAATAACCGTTTAATGACTACCTGTGCAGATATTTCACGGTTGGCGGCTTCGGGAATAACTATGGATTGAGGGCTTTCGATAACTTCATCGGTCACAATCATATTCCGTCGAACTGGCAGGCAATGCATAAAGAAGGCTTTGTTAGTTACCGCCATTTGACGATCGCTGACAGTCCAGCTACGGTCTGTATTCAAAATTTTGCCGTAATTAGGATCCTGATAGGCCGACCAGTTTTTGGCATAAATAAAATCAGCTCCTTCGAAGGCTTTCATTTGGTCGTATTCTACGCGGGCTCCACGTACAAATTTTTCATCCAATTCATAACCTTCGGGATGAGTTATTACAAAATCGACATCGGCTTCGTTCATGAAGTCGGCGAAGGAATTGGGAACTGCCTGTGGTAAAGCTTTAGGATGTGGAGCCCATGTGAGTACCACTTTTGGACGTGCGGTTTTTTTGAATTCCTCTATGGTGATTAAGTCGGCAAAGGCTTGCAACGGATGACCAGTGGCAGCTTCCATGCTGAAAACCGGTTTGCCCGAATATTGAATAAATTGATTGATAATGGTTTCCTGATAGTCAAAAGCTTTGTCTTCCAGGTTAGCAAATGCCCTCACCCCGATGATATCGCAATAACTTGCCATCACGGGTATAGCTTCGAGTATATGTTCGGGTTTATCGCCGTCCATGATAACGCCACGTTCTGTCTCAAGTTTCCAGGCTCCCTGATTGATATCGAGCAGCATGGTGTTCATTCCCAGATTCATGCCAGCTTTTTGAGTACTTAAGCGTGTACGTAAACTGGAGTTGAAAAACACCATCAACAAGGTTTTGTTTTCTCCAATATTTTTATAAGCATACCGGTTTTTCTTTATTTCCAATGCCTCTTTAATTGCTTCCTGCAAATTTCCAAGGTCTTTTACGTTTGTGTATGATTTCATTGACTTCATAATTTATTTCTTTTCCCAGACATTTAAAATTTTACCTATAAACATTCGATGCCGGGAATCTGTGTTTTTGTAATAATTTGAACCAACCGAATCGAGAATGGTTTCAGGCATTAAATCGCCGGAGTATATTTTTTCGCATTCCAACACCAGGCGGGCTTCTTTGTAATAGATGTTTCCCAGTTTGGTTTTCAGAGGAGTAAGCCCTGTTTCTTTCAGTTTGTCAGTGTTTTTGCCTGAGTGCGTGCCAATAAATAAGACTTTATCGCGATAGGATTCATCGAAAGCGCAGAGAGTGAAATACTTTCCTTTATTGATAAATTGATAGGTATACCGTTTGTCGCGGACATATATTGTTGCTACAGGTGAATTCCAGAGTGTGCCCAAAGAACCCCAACTGATGGTCATCTGATTGAAAGCACTGTCATTGCCAGCTGTAACCACAAACCAATTATCGGCAAAAAGGGAAACAGGATTATCCTTAAGCAATTTAATGTCGATAAGTTGAAAGCCATTTTCGTTTTTGGCTTCCTGAGCAGATGGTTTTTGCTGACAGCCAAAAAAGCTCAACACGAAAAGCAAAGTACATAATGATGTCTTTTTCATTTATTACTTTTTAGGGTGCATAACAACTACCGGAATCAACATTTCTTCCAAAGAAACTCCACCGTGCTGAAACGTATTTCTATAATAGCTGGCGTAATGATTAAAATTGTTTGGGTAGGCAAAAAAATCGTCATTACCGGCAAAAATATAGGCAGAACTCACGTTCGGACTTGGTAATCCAATTTTAGAGGGTTGTGTTACTTCGAATACTTCTTTCTTATTATAACTAAGCGATTTACCTACTTTGTAGCGAAGGTTCACGTTCGTGTTACGGTCGCCTATAACTTTAATGGCATTGTTGACCTGAATGGTGCCATGGTCGGTAGTGAAAACAACTTTATAGCCACGTTGTGCGATAGCTTTGAAAAGGTCGAAAGTGGAAGAATGTTTAAACCATGAAAGTGTCAGTGAGCGATAAGCTTCTGCATCATTAGCCAGCTCTCGCATCATTTTCGATTCGGTGCGGGCATGGGAGAGCATGTCGATAAAATTCAGCACGCAGACATTCAGTTGATTATTCTCGAGGCGTGGAAGTTGATCAATCAGCCGTTCGCAGGAAGATGAATCGTTGATTTTATTATACGAAAAAGTGTAATCTTTGCGGAAACGTTGTATCTGTGTTTGTAACAAATCTTTTTCGTTCAGATTTTTACCTTCTTCTTCCTCTTCTTCAACCCAAAGGTCAGGGAACATTTGTTGAATTTGTAAAGGTAAAAGTCCCGAGAAAATGGCATTTCGGGCATATTGTGTGGCCGTAGGGAGAATGCTGCAATATAATTCTTCTTCTTCGAATTGGTAGAATTCGTTGAGCATCTCGCGAATAATTTTCCATTGATCGTACCGGAAGTTATCAACAACTACAAAAAACACCTTTTCTCCTTTGTCGAGCAATGGAAATACTTTGGTTTTAAAAAGATCGTGGCTCATTAATGGACGGCTTTCGGGTTGTTCGAACCAGTCCTGATAATTTTTTTTAATGAATTTTGTAAAAGTATTGTTTGCATCCGTTTTTTGCATCTGGAGCATTTCATCCATTCCGCTATCAGTTTCCGCTAATTCCAATTCCCAATAAACTAATTTTTTATATACTTCAACCCAGTCATCGTAAGTCAGGGTGTCGTTGATTTGCATGCCTATACGTCCAAATTGTGACTGATAAGTAGATGTGGCGTGTTCACTAACGATCTCCTTTTTATGGATATTCTTTTTAAGGGTCATCAGAATCTGACTTGGATTAACCGGTTTAGTCAGGTAATCAGCAATTTTACTACCGATAGCCATGTTCATGATGTTTTCTTCTTCACTTTTTGTAATCATTACCATGGGAACGTCCGGATCGATGTCCTTTATTAATGCTAATGTTTCCAGCCCACTTAATCCTGGCATGTTTTCGTCGAGAAAAATAATGTCAAAGCTATCCTTTTGACAAAGTTCCACAGCATCTTTTCCGTTAGTAGCGGTAATTACTTCATATCCTTTTTCTTCCAGAAACAGAATGTATGGACGTAACAAATCCATTTCATCATCTGCCCAAAGTATGCGGTCTTTCTTCATATAGTTAATTTTTAGCTTCTAAAGCCCCGGAGGGGGCTTTAAGAAAGTGTTTCTACATAAGCGATCTTCGCTTTATGTCATTTTTTATAAGTTAAAAACAAAAAGACTAATTGATGCATCACTCAGTTTTCCGCCTGCAGATTGCTACCTGGATGGCAGATATTTAGTTGCTTAGATTTTTTATTTTAGATAATATTCCTGCATAAACTCGAAATACACATTCAATGCGTTCTGTTGAATCAGTGTATTCAGGTTTTTTTGAGATCCGAGCAAGTTCCGATAACTGGCTCCTTTCAGACCTTCAAACAGACTTTTTTCCTTAACCATACGTAGCAGATACGATTTTGCAACATTGGCATCACTCAGGCTACCAATAATGATGACCTGTTGTTTCCCTGTCGTTTCCAGAGATACTTTCAGGTTCATTAGCCCGTAATTTTGTCCGTTGTAGGTGTCGAAAGCGGCTTTTGTCTTTTCGAAATCGATAGTTCCCGAAACAATGTATATGGCAATAAAATGTGGTTCGTTTACCCTGTAAGCAAATAAGTTCTTGAAAAGTGGAACTTCTTCTACTTTAGGTTGAACAATGACAGGCGTTTGCACTGTAACCGGCGTTTGAACCGGTTTCGTAACTGTTTCCTGTTGTTTTGTTACAGTCTGTGCAGGTGTAGTTTCTTCTTTTTTCTTCTCTGCAGGCTTTTCGGTTGACAGTTCTTTAGTCTTTAGCGGGATAACCGGTTCTGTTTTCGCTGGTTTATTCGTAACAATAGCAACTGATTCCTGCTTCTTTATCGGTTTGATTATGGCAACGGGTAAAGCTTGTTTAGCCACTTGAGGTTTAGAAAGAAACACAAGATAGTCGTTTAAACTATAAGTAGTTCTAAGCAAAGCGTAATTATCTTCTGAAATGATTACTTTCTTAACCTGTAAATCTTTCAATAATTGTGTTAACGAGGCATCGGATGCCAATGAATTTTCGTACCAAATGGCTTCTTCGTACGACTCAAAATTGGTTATAGACAATACGTTTTGAGTGCTATCCAGTTTGCTGTTTACCAAATCAAAATCTTTAATCATAAAACGCGAAAAATTGAATGAGGCTATCTGATACATCAGACGATTCATGTCCGTTGTGTTTGCCGGACTAATAAGTAACATCCTGTGTTTCGATTGCTTTTCAGCAGAAAACTGTTGAGCAGTGATATCATTATTTGTACCCGGTTTTATATCAACATCCAGTCGGGTAAGTAACGTACCTTGCGAAGTTCCGGTTTTTGCTTCCTGACCTTGTTTCATTAATGCCAGGATATCTTTAGCCATCGCACTAACGTCACTCTCGGGGTAAGTTGTTACCAGTTCGTTCAATGCTGTCCCGAATCTTTCCTGAGAACCTGTTTTGCCTATGCTCAGTGCATTCAAAAACAAAAACTTCGGCATAAGAGTCGACAAGGGATAATTCTGTTGAACATAGGTTTTGTTCTTGAAAACCTCATTAAAATCACTTTCGATGTACGCTTTGTATGTCAGGTTGTAAATGGAATCCTGCTCGCGGTACATACGGGTGAGTTGCCCGGTGTAATCGGGTTGCGAAAGAATTTTGGCATATTTTGTTCTGGGAAATTCATTTATCAGTTTCGTTCGGTACAGATTGGCTTCTGTTTGGTTTTCACGCTTGGTTTCCATTAGGTAGATCTGAAAATAAGCATCCGGTTTACGCTCGTCAGAGCCAAATCGGCGGATGAATTCCTCAAAAGTGCTGATGGCCATCGGGATGTCTTCCACCTTGTCTTTGTATGCCAGCCCCAGATTAAACATAGCCGTAGCCAGTTCTGCGTTCGATTTAACCATTTGTGCGGCTGTGACAGGTATTTGGTTCAAATAAAACTCTGGCTTTTTATTGTCGGCAACTGCCTCTGTTTGTTGTTTTGTGCTGGTTGTATCGGTAAGGGCAGCAGGTTCCGAATTTTCTTCCGCAAAAAGCGAAACGGCTTTATTCGTTCTTCTCCAGTTGTCTTCCAACTTACGTTTACCCCAGCTTTTTTGAAATTCAGTCTGTCCGGTGCGCATTAAAAGCGGATTGTAGAAATACCAGTCGGCAGTGCCACGCAAAGAATTACCCCCTATTGGAGGTAAGGAAGCAAAATCTTCTTCTTCTTTCCTGTTCTCTGTATTTGTGAGGGTGTTTTCAGCAGCCAGTTTTTCGTCGGCAATGAGTTTCTCAATGAGTTTGTTTACTACTTCAAGCCTTTTACTTTCAGGTAAAAGAGCTAAAGCCTGTAAGCTGTCTTGCAGGAGTACAATATTGTTTTGAATCACAAGCTCGCTCAAGGTTTCTGCACGTTTTGATACACGGGAGTAATTTTCATTTTCAACGGTGATTAATTTGCTGGCTTCATCATAACAGGGTTGAGCCTTTACATAATTACGATTAAGATAATGTAAATCGCCCAAAGTTATCAGGGTAATGGCTTTATCTATACCGTTTCGGGTGCTTTTTTCGGCCGAAAGTCTGAAATTTTCCAATGCTTTCAGGGTGTCGCCGTGATGCAAATAGGAGTTCCCAATGGTGTAATACAATTGATCCAAATATTCTTTGTTGTTTGGATCCCTAAGCATTTTCTTCAGGCTTTTCCTGACACCTGACACATTTCCGTGGTTTAATTGTGCCTGGCTGATACGCGCATTAAAATCCATTTCGTACGATGGGTTTGACTTGATGACTTTCGAAAAATATTCGTAAGCTGTTTTGTCATCACCATTTTTTTGATAAAGTTGTGCCAACAGGTAACTGAAACGTTGTTGCGAATATTTATCTTTTTCTTTCTCTAATGCAATTTGCAGAAAAGGAATTGCCTCTTTATATTGATGTCTTTTAAGCAAAATATCCGCATTAACAGATGCAAAAAGCCCGATATGACTGAGTTTTAATTTATCCTGGTCCAATTTAGAAAGTACTTGCTCTGCTTCATAAATCCAACCCATCTCCCCGTAGGCACGGGCGGTCCAGAGTTGACATTGAGCTACTACATCTACATCTGTCGCATAGTGTCTGGCCACGTACGAAAAAGTCCCAACAGAGGCTAAAAATTCGCCTTTATGAAATTCTGCTTTAGCCAACAATAGCCAGGCGGTCTTTAAAGCAGGATTGAATTCCTCCTGGTTATAAAAAAGTAAATATTCGGGGGAATTCCCTTTTTTAAGGTTTCGTTCAGGCCTTTTTTTGATGGAATGTAATTTTATGGCTTTCCTGCATTTTTCAATGGTGCGATCCATGTTGGATGTGGCTGCAGTAGCGTTTGAGTGCCGGCTGATGGGATACATGGGGATGACAGTAGTGTAATCCTCCTGGTTGGCTTTCTGAATGTTCTTTAATCCTTCATCGTAGCTTTCCTGACCATTGAAACGCACATTAAAACGGGTGTTAGTGGCATGATAGTATCTTGTAAGCCACGTGTTTTTCTGCGTAGAACAACCACTGATAATGATTATCAGTAATATCCACAAAACTTTATTGTCGAAGTACTTTTTCAAAAGCGTTCAGGTTGAAAAATTAGAATATAAATGCAGAAATAAAACAATGGAATTGGGACGTTTAGGCGTGATTTTTTTGTTTTAAAAAAAAAGACGCCGGATGTCACTTTAATAGAAACTTTAAAAAGTGCTTTCTATTGTATTTTAACTTACAAAAATACTCATTTTTGACCATTTATGGCTAACTTTGCTGTGAAAATTATGTTGTATTAAGAAAATTGAAAAAAGGAGATTTATATGTTCGCTCTTATTTTATTGTTAGTTGGTTTTGGACTTGTCTTGGTGATATTCACTTATTTAAATCGAAGAAATAAACCGGATGATTCGGAAGTTACTGTTCAGATAGATGAAGAATGCTGTGGAGCTCATGTGGTATGTGAGCGGGATACTCTCTTGAATTCAGAAAATAAAATTATTTATTTCGATGATGAAGAGTTGGATGCATTGTCTGATTCCCTACCTGCTGATTTTAGCGATGAGCAAATCAAGCAGTTATCAGATGTATTTTATACCCTGAAAGAAAGTGATGTCTCAGGCTGGTTACGCAGTTTACAAATGCGGCGTATCCAGTTGCCTGTACATCTGCGTGAGGAGGCATTGCTGATAGTCAGTGAAAGAAGAAATATGCTCAATTAATAATGTTTTGTAATATATTCTGAATCAGGATTATATTGTATGAAAAATTTTTTAAGATAGTTCATTTAAGCTGTTTCTGCTTTTTTTGATTAGAATTTGTTTCTTGATTATAAAAATCCCTACGACGACTAATACCCCGCTTACAAAGCCCATCCATATAGTATTACCCGTTCCAATGGTATCGATATCCAATAAGGGATACCCGTTGTTTTTCAAGTAATAGAAGATAACGGCTATCAGGTTGTTGGCAAAATGAGCCAATATGGGAAGCCATAAACTTCCGCTCCAGTATAGCAGATAGCCAAAAAATGCACCTAATAACAACCGGGGCAAAAATCCGTAAAACTGTAGATGTATAGCGCTGAAAATAAATGCAGTAACCCAAATAGCCGTTTTGACGCCTTTCCATTCGTGAAAAATACGTTGAATAGCTCCTCTGAAGAATAACTCTTCGCCCAATGCCGGAATGATGGCAATCAGTAAAATGTTGAATAACAAACCGGAAAAATGATGAACGTTCAACATTTGCTCAGTCAGTTGCAGCGCTTGTACTTCGGATGCTTTCATCCATTTCTCCAACCCTGAAAAAGAGTCGGGAAGTACTAACTGTCCGTTAAATTTCGTCAGTAAATTGATAAACGGAATGGCCAGAATGATAAATAAAAGTATAAAACCGGCTTGATTAGGATCGATTTTTTTATTTAAATGAAGGTAGGAGAGTGGCTTATCGCTCCATAGATAAGCCAAAATCAATGGAGGTAAAATAAACATGGCTATAGATTGAACTAATTGGAACAATTTTAGCGTGTCGTTGTCGCCAATTACACCGTTTGTAAACATCATCCATGCTGCCATTACCGCCAGGGTAAAGAAGCTGGTGCATCCAATGAGAATAAGTAGTTTGGATAGAATTCCGCTCTGCTGGAATATCCCTTTAAATTGAGTCATTATCTTATTTTTTACCAAAAAAACTCCTATTATCATAAGATAACAGAAGTCCTTTTAATTTTTTTTTCGAAAAAGTTCTAGTTTCTTGGTCTAGCTTCTTTTACAACCATAGTGCGACCATCAAATTCTGCACCATTTAGTTCTTCGATTACTTTTGCTGCAGAGGCGTCGTCTGCCATTTCAACAAATGCAAATCCTTTTGATTTACCGGTTTCGCGATCTTTGATAATTTTGCAAGATTCAACTTGACCGTACTCTTCAATAACCCCTTGAAGGTCATTTTCCCGAACTTTGTAGCTCAGGTTTCCAACGTAAATGTTCATAAAAATAAAATAATAAGTTGTGTAAATTTGTTATTCGAGAACAGTGTAAACAAACGAGGTTAAAACAGAATTCGTCCAGGAATTGGAGTGATTGGAAATAACCATTAGAGAAAATACACATTCTTTTCGCAACAAAGGAACATAATATAATTTGATTACGCAACAAAATGACTAAAGAAAATTAAAAATAAATGAAATATCTTTATTTCTCTTATTTTCTTGTAAGACCATCGCCTTTTATTATCCATTTGTAAGTGCATAATTCAGATAATCCCATAGGCCCACGGGCATGTAATTTTTGAGTACTGATACCAATTTCGGCACCAAGTCCAAATTGCGCCCCGTCGGTGAAAGCTGTTGATACATTGGTGTATATGCAAGCTGCATCTACCGTTTTGTCGAAAACAGCAATGTTTTTTTTATTTTCACTCACTATACATTCACTGTGTTTGGAGCTGAATTTGGTGATATGAGCGATTGCAATATCCAACGATTCTACTGTTTTTATGGACATTTTGAAATCCAAAAATTCGGTCCCGAAACTCTCATTCGTTGCTTTTTGAAGCAATAATTTAGGGTATTTTCCGTTCAAAAAAGTGAAAGACTTAATATCTGCAAAGATCATTACCTGCTTTTCGGCTAATTTTTCACATAACCGGGGTAGATCGGGCAGGCGCTTTTCATGAATAATCAGACAATCGAGGGCATTGCAAACGCTCACCCGACGAGTTTTGGCATTAAATATTATTTCTTTTCCTTTTTCTACATCACCGAACTCGTCGAAATAGGTATGGCAAATACCGGCTCCTGTTTCAATCACCGGAACTTTGGAATTTTTACGTACAAAATCGATTAATCCTTTTCCACCCCGGGGAATTATTACATCCACAAAGCCCACGGCATTCATTAAATCGGCTGTTGCTTCGCGTCCGGCGGGTAGGAGAGTAACTATGTTTTTATCCAGCCGCGATTTTTCCAGCACAGATTGTATAATTTGAATAATAGCGGCATTGGAATGGTAGGCATCGGTTCCGCCTTTTAATACACAAGCATTGCCCGATTTCAGGCAGAGTGAAAATACATCGAAACTAACATTGGGACGTGCTTCGTAAATGATACCCACCACACCAAACGGAACGCTTATTTTTTTGACCTTCATGCCATTCGGACGAACGGTTTCCATGAGTATTTTAGCCAACGGCGATGGTAATGCTGCTACAACGCGGATGTCACCTGCTATGGCTTCAATACGTTCGCGGGTCAGCAACAGGCGATCGTACATCGGATTACTTATATCCATGGATGTCAAATCGTTGGCATTAGCATCTAATATGATATCAGCCTGATTTACTGCTTCATCGGCAAGTGAAAGCAAAACCTGATTAATGGTTTCGTCGTTCACCAGGTTGAGTGAGCGTGAGGCAGATTGGGAAGCCTGTTTCCAGTCGGAAATTTCAGTATTTAACTTCATTGATGACTTTTTATATTGTTGCAAAACAAAAGTAGTGAATTTCTACGAAAGATATCCCTTTTTGTAACAGCTTCATTCGTTGAGCCATTTATTTTTTTACAGAACCTTTAAGGAGCAGTTGACTTAAGCCACCTTGCCAGTAAACGTCACTGAAAATTTAGTTCAATCTCTTTTTATTGATAACCACCTGTCGTAAATGATTAACAGTGAATATATATCTGTAAAACGCAGGTTTTCCGGGATCGTGTGTGTGAATCTCACATCCGCTTCGGCATGAATGAATAAATCTCTGAGCGATTTGAATTTACTGTTTTTTTCTACTTTCAACAAACCTTTCGATCCGCTGTAAATAAAATTGTCGGAAATTGTCAGGAATTGTTCATCCCTAAATGTGTATGGATTCACCCCGAAAGTGATGTCTCTGTAAAGTTCAAAAGACCCTTTATAAATCAGACATAGGAAGCGATTTTGTTGACTTTCGCTAGCCAGGATACTTTGATGATTTACGGTGAATTGTCGAAAAAAATAGTTTGTCGATTTATATCTGAAACCAAAACCCATTATCATTTCGGGGAAATAGGTTTTAAATCGTTTTTCCGAATTGCTTTTAAAGGTCACTTTTGTATGAAATGATGCCATTTCTATTCCATTGAGAATGAATCCACCTGTGACCTGGTCGAACCTGCTTAATTGAATAACACCATGGATAGTGTCTGATTTTGCATTAATGATATAACCTGACGTCTGAATTGCCCGACTGCTGTTGTTTAACAATATTAATCCACAGAAAATAAGCGATAGCCTGAGAATCATCTTTTTTCTGCCGGATGACTGTTTCATGATTGTGGTTTGTTTTTTGAGTGAATTTTAGGCTTGATTTTGAAATTAAATATTATTCCAGGTATAAATAATCGCAATGCACTAAAGGCTTCTGATTCTTTTTTCCCAGCATTTCGCGTGATTTTTCGCTGTTGTATTGTGCTTTCCCAATACCTAGCGAATGTCCGCTTTCGTCTATGATTTTGACTATATCATCCTTCTCAAATTCTCCCAGAATACTCGTAACACCAATTGGCAATAAACTTACCGCCTTTTCGCCGTTTAAGGCTTTCGCAGCGTTTTCATTTACATGTATCTCACCTTTTGCGAAGCCCACGCTATGGGCAATCCATTTTTTAACACTGGATACTTCGCCGGTGGAAGCCACAAAACGGGTACAAACAATTTCATCCTTTTTGTCGAGCAGATGTAGTAAAATATTTTCCCGTTTCCCGTTGGAAATAAATACATCAATTCCTTCGTCAGCAATTTTCCGGGCAATGGTAGTTTTTGTAAGCATGCCGCCCCGCCCAAAAGTGGATTTGGAACTTTGAATGAAACTGGAAATGTCTTGTCCCTTTTCTACCCTGCGGATAACTTCTGATTCAGGGTCAGCGGGCGAACCGTTGTAAATACCATCGATGTCGCTCAGTATAATCAAGGCTTGCATATCCATCATGGAAGCAATTAACCCCGACAATTCATCATTATCGGTAAACATTAGTTCTGAAACTGAAATCGTGTCGTTTTCGTTTACAACAGGAATAACCTTGTTTTCGAGCATCACCTGCATGCAGTTGCGCTGGTTCAGGTAAAGGCGTCGGCTTCCAAAATTTTCTTTGGTAGTAAGTACTTGTCCTACCGTGATGCCATGTTCGCGAAATAATTCGTAGTAATGATTGATGAGTTTGGCTTGTCCAACGGCTGAAAATAATTGGCGTTGATCTACTACATCCATTTTTTTGTGGATGCCCATCACGCTACGACCCGAAGCTACGGCACCGGAGGAAATCAAAACTATTTCAACTCCCTTTTTATGCAGAATTGCAATCTGATCCACTAAACCCGACATGCGCGTTATATCAAGCGTTCCATCGGGACGGGTTAGTACGTTGCTACCTATTTTTACGGCAATTTTTTTGAATCGAAGTGGCATATTAATTAATCTTTATCATTTACAACCGATTTATTATCGGCGTACTATTTGGTCAGTACAGATTGAAAATAGGAGATGGAAAAATTATTTCTCGTTGTAAACAACATGCAACAAAGTTGTACCAACTGCCTGAAGTGTATTCTTGTCTATATTTTCCATGGTGTCGTTAGCGGTGTGCCAATAGCTGCCAAATCCGCTTTCAGTTTTCGGGTCGTAATGAATAATGTCGATGCTCGGTATGCCAATCAATTTGTTTACAAATACATGATCATCGGTAACGGCACCACCTTTTTGGTCTGAAAAATTATTCCCGAAGCCAAGACTTTTAGCTTGCGACCATACTTTCTCTACCACATCGGCTGCATAATATTCAGAGATTTGTTCTCTGTAAAATGTAGCCTGAGGCGCACCAACCATATCGAGCAGAATGCCATATCGTGCCTGGTAATCCGGTACATGTGGATTTTTGGCCCAGTATTGCGTTCCCAGACACCAGGATTCTTCAGCATTTTCACCTTTAAAGCTTTCGGGTGCACCGTAATCTTCGGCATCGAAAAAGATAATATCGACACCTATATTTGGTAGGTTTTGTCCAAATTGTCTGGCCATCTCCAGCAAAACGCCTACGCCACTGGCACCATCGTTTGCACCCGAAACGGGTTTTTTCCTATTCTCGGGTTTTGGGTCATGGTCAGCCCAGGGTCGTGAATCCCAATGCGAAAACAGCAAAACGCGGGTTTCAGCTTTAGGATTGAACGAACCAATTATATTGATAGCGTGCAGGACTGTTCCATCAAATGCCTTTAAATCGGCTTTTTGTTCTATTACTTCGGCGCCAAAGCTTTTCAGTGTGGCAGATAAGTAACCGGCACATGCTATTTGAGCATCTGTGTTTGGTACACGTGGACCGAAATCAACCTGTTTCTGAATATATTGATAGGCCGAATCTGCGGAAAATATAGGTATATTCACCGTTTTTTCTTCGTTTTGCACCTTCTGGCTAACCTTGTTGCAAGCTGTAAAGGGTAGAATTGCAAGGAATAAGAACACAGTTTTTATCATATAAAAATAGTTAAGCAACAAAGATAACATTTTTTCAATAAAGGTTGGGTTATCATTTGTATTCTTTTGTTTAATCCAAAATTGTTGAATAAATTTATCGCTTGTAATTTGTCAAGTCCTATTATTCTAACAATAGAACAACTGTTTGTTTGCCTATTGCTTCCTGCTCCTTATTAAGCTGTAATTTGAAATTATTTTAAAAATTCCATTTAGCCGCCAGAGTTGGGCATACTTTCCAACCATCCACTGTTCCAAAATTACTGGCTATTTCTACTTCGGAACCAACCGAAACATTTGGAGTGATGTTGTACCAAATTTGCGGTTCGGCGATAAATACAAAATTGGTGTTCGTAGGAGTTATACTATTCCCTTTGGCATTCGTAAAGTTCATATTGTCTTCTCTCCAAAAATCGGCAAAACCGGAAAGTGTCAGTTTGTTTTTATAGAAATTTAAATTCCATACGCCTGTCAATTGAAAGGAAAGAGGATTCTTTCCAATGACATTTTTGTATAATACTTTGAAATTTAAAAATTTGGAAAAAGATTGATCGTGCCAACCATAATCCAGTCCGGCCAGAAAAGCGTTGTTTATCGGATAATAAGCACTGTCAGCAACTAATAATCCACCGTTGTATTCAATATGTGCGCTTAAAGGTCCGTTTTTACTCAGCGAGATACAGCGGGCAATTTCCATATACGACAGACCTACGTTTTTATCGGCATCCAGATTGTAGTCGTAATCCACAAAAAAGAAGGTATTTCCCCATTTGTCTGGTTTGAACATTTCAAAAGTAGTGGTGACGTATTGTCGGTTTTTCCCGAAATCGTAGTGTACCTGAAGATTTTGGGCCATTATAGCCATAGGGAATAAGAAAAATACTAAAATCGATTTTTTGGTCATTGTTGTTGCTTTTGTAGGTGGAATTATTCTGCAAAGATAATTCTTTCTGTTGTTTGTTGCAAAACGTATTTGCTTTTATCCGATTTAACAGTTTGAATCCGTTGATTCCTTAAAATTCAAAAGTGGTTTTGACTTTATTTTGAGATTTTACTTCAAAACAGGCTTTATTTGATGTTAAAGTTTAAATTGTCTGTTTTTGATAATTGTTGATGTAAATATTATACATGTAAGGAATATAGACGTTTATAATGTATTTACCCATGAAATTAAAAGAGATGATATAAAAAGTGCGCCAAAACAGGTTGTATAACATGTTTTATTACTTGCGTAAATGGATAAATAACGGTTATTTTGCAACCGTTAACTAAACAACACAATCTTTTTTATACCTTAAAAAAACTAATACCTATTGAAACGCGAGACTTTGTGAAAAGTCTCGCGTTTTTTGTAGCTATAACCTTATCTTTATGCACATTTCCTAAAATATGCGCAGGAAAAGGTTGCTACTTAAATAAAAACTGCTATTTTTGCAAGGTTTTTTATTTCAGGTTACTTCATGAAATTCTACCGGATAGGTTGAGGATAAATTAACAAAAACCGTGAGAAACTGAAAAAGTTCACACATTATATTAATCATAAATGATAAACAAATGAGTTTTAATATTGTAGTTCTTGCTAAGCAAGTGCCCGACACTCGTAATGTGGGAAAAGATGCTATGAAAGCTGATGGTACAGTTAACCGTGCCGCGCTTGCAGCTATTTATAACCCGGAGGATTTAAACGCGTTGGAGCAGGCACTCCGCTTGAAAAGTAAAATTGAAGGTGCTACGGTTCACATTCTTACAATGGGACCGGCTCGTGCTGCTGAAATTATTCGAGAAAGTATGTACCGCGGAGCCGATGGTGGTTATCTTTTGAGTGGACGTGAGTTCGCCGGTTCGGATACTTTAGCCACATCTTACGCCCTGGCTTGTGCCATTCGCCGTATGGGAAAAGTTGATTTGATAATTTGCGGTCGTCAGGCCATTGATGGTGATACGGCACAAGTAGGTCCACAAGTCGCCGAAAAATTAGGTTTACCTCAAATAACCTATGCCGAAGAAATCTTAGATCTTTCCAACAATAAAATCACTGTAAAACGCCGCCTCGAAAGAGGAATTGAGATTGTAAGGGGTTCGCTTCCTATGCTCATTACGGTGAACGGTTCAGCCGCTAATTGCCGTCCGCGTCATGCCAAACTGACCCTCAAATACAAACACGCTGCCACTCCTACCGAAAAACAAGAAGCTGGATCCGATTATACGAATTTGTACGATACGCATCCTTACCTGAATATTACAGAATGGGGTGTAAGTGATATTGAGCACGATGCAAAATGGCTTGGCCTGAGTGGTTCACCTACCAAGGTAAAACAAATCGAAAATGTTGTTTTCACAGCAAAGGAAAGTAAAAGCCTGAGTGCTTCCGATTTCGAAATCGAGAGTTTGATGAAAGAATTAATTGCTAACCATACTATTGGTTAATATCCCCTAACTCCCTAAAGGGGGAATAAGAGGTTGATAAATTAAGAGTAAAACTTGATCAATATCCCGAAACGCGGAACGCAAAACAAACAAACGTAATTTGTAACTTAAATTCCTGTAAAAAATAATGAACAACATATTTGTATATCTCGAAATAGAAGATGGAATTGTAGGCGATGTCAGCCTGGAATTGCTCACCAAAGGCCGAAGCCTGGCCAAACAATTAAACTGTAAACTTGAAGCAATAGCTGCCGGTTATAAGTTGGATGGCATAGGTGCACAAGTTTTTCCGTTTGGCGTGGATGTTCTTCATCTGGCCGACGATAAACGCCTTTATCCCTACACTTCCATGCCGCACACTTCGTTGCTGGTAAATTTATTTAAAGAAGAAAAACCGCAAATCGCGTTGATGGGAGCTACTTCCATTGGCCGTGATTTGGGACCACGCGTTTCTTCGGCATTGTTTAGCGGCTTAACTGCCGATTGTACATCGCTTGAAATAGGAACTTACGAAGATAAAAAACAAGGTAAAATCTACGAAAATTTACTTTACCAGATTCGTCCTGCATTTGGTGGAAATATCGTTGCAACCATCGTGAATCCCGACTGTCGTCCACAAATGGCAACGGTGCGTGAAGGTGTGATGAAAAAAGAGATCAAAGATTCAAAATTCGTTGGAAAAACACACAAAATGGATGTCTCCAAATATGTGGAAGATACCGATTTTGTGGTTGAAGTTATCGAACGTCACATGGAAAAATCGAAACTGAATATTAAAGGTTCACCCATTATTGTTTCGGGTGGATACGGAGTAGGAAGTGCCGATAATTTCAAATTGCTTCATGAACTGGCCGCTACCCTGGGTGGTGAAGTTGGTGCTTCACGTGCCGCTGTAGATGCCGGTTTTGCCGAACACGAACGTCAGATAGGTCAAACAGGTACTACTGTTCGTCCAAAATTGTATATCGCCTGCGGTATTTCCGGACAAATTCAACACATTGCCGGTATGCAGGAAAGTGCCATCATTATTGCTATTAATAGTGATCCAAAAGCTCCGATCAATCACATTGCCGATTACATTATAACCGGAAATGTGGAAGAAGTTCTTCCTAAAATGATTAAGTATTATAAGAAAAACTCTAAGTAAAAAGCCGATAGTAATTGGCTGGATGATAAGTTGATATACTGACTGTACCCTCGCAATTACAAACTATCGGTTGCAAACTACTAAATAGAATAAGATATGAATTTCTACAACGACAATCCCGCAATAAAATTTCATCTTTCTCATCCATTGATGAAGAAAATAGTTGCCCTCAAGGAGCGCAATTTTGCTGAAAAGGATAAATATGATTACGCGTCACGCGATTATGAAGATGCCATCGACAATTACGAAAAAGTACTTGAGATTATCGGCGAAATAGCTGCCGAAACGATAGCTCCAAATGCTGAAAGTGTTGATAAGGAAGGACCTCAGGTTGATAACAGCCGGGTGATTTACGCCCGTGGAACTCAGGAAAACCACGATGCATTGAATCAGGCCGGAGTTTATGGACTGACTTTGCCTCGCCAATATGGAGGTCTTAATTTCCCCTTTGTAGCTTATGTGATGTCCGGTGAAATGGTTGCCCGTGCTGATGCCGGTTTTGCGAATATCTGGGGATTACAGGACTGCGCAGAAACAATTTCTGAATATGCATCCGACGAAATTAAAGATGAATATTTACCCCGCGTTTGCCAGGGTGCAACATGTTCTATGGACCTGACTGAGCCTGATGCCGGATCGGATTTACAGGCTGTGCAATTGAAAGCTACCTACAGCGAAGCGGACGGAATTTGGTATCTGAATGGTGTTAAACGTTTTATTACCAATGGTGATGCACAAATAAAACTGGTATTGGCCCGCTCTGAAGAAGGTACAAGCGATGGACGTGGACTGTCGTATTTTGTGGCTGATAACAAGCACGATCATACTGTATTAGTTCGCCGTATCGAAAATAAATTAGGTATCAAAGGTTCTCCAACCTGCGAATTAGTATTTAATAATACACCTGCAAAATTAGTTGGAACCCGTCGCATGGGTTTAATTAAATACGTAATGTCGTTGATGAACGGTGCCCGTTTAGGAATCGGTGCTCAATCCGTAGGGCTTTCGTCGGCTGCATACAACGAAGCATTAGCGTATGCCCGCGATCGTCGCCAATTTGGCAAAGCTATTATCGAATTCCCTGCGGTTTACGAAATGGTTTCGGTTATCAAAGCTAAATTGGATGCTTCGCGTTCTTTGCTTTACGAAACAACACGTTTTGTAGACGTTTACAAAGCTTACGAAGCTATTGAAACAGAACGTAAATTGGATGCCGAAGAAAAAGCGGATTACAAGGAATATTCGAAGCTTGCCGATGCATTAACGCCGATGCTTAAAATGTTTACCAGCGAATATGCCAATCAGAATGCTTACGACAGCATTCAGGTACACGGTGGTTCTGGTTTTATGAAAGATTATGCCTGCGAACGTTTGTACCGCGATGCCCGTATCCTGACTATTTATGAAGGAACATCTCAATTACAGGTTGTAGCTGCTATCCGCCACGTAACCACAGGAAATTATCTTAAAATAATTCGTAATTATGAAGCTCAGCCTATTCATCCTGAGTATACTTCATTCCGCAAGCGTTTACAGATAATGACTAATCTGTTTGAAAATTCGGTAATTCGGGTTACAGAAGCTAAAAATCAGGAATATCTGGACTTTCAGGCTCGTCGAATGGTTGAAATGGCTGGACATATCATTATGAGTTATTTGTTGATTATCGACGCTTCGCGTGACAAAGAAGATTTATTCCGTAAATCGGCTGAAATTTATCTGAACTACGGCGAAGTAGAAGTACGCAGGCATGCTGCTTTTATCAAAAAATTTGATGTTGAAAACGTTGATGTTTACAAAGTGGTGTAAGCATTTTTTTCAAAACTCTTTATAAAGTAACGCCCCCGGAAATTGATTTCCGGGGGCGTTACTCTTTTAACGTATTTGTTTTGTATTCAAAATAAAAATATTTTTTTTAAAACACTTTTACTCACGTTTAAGGATCCCTTCATATCTGAAAATTTCACCATTTGATGAAATGCCTTCCATGATTACTGAATAATTGCTTTTATTATCGGCAGTATAGAATTTTACATGTACAGCTCCAGTGCTGTCGGATTCGAGTTTTGGATTCCAGTAAATAGTTGTTCTCAGGTCCGGTTTAACATCCAACCGTACACTGTCAATTTCATATTTTGGAACATAGAATTGCTTAAGCTTCTGGTAACCTAATGGAGTTACAGTAGCCAGACTGATGGGCGTTCCAACCTTTGGAATGTACCCACTTTTTATTTCAATGGCTATCACGCCATTTCCACCCTTTGAACCAAAAACAGCTGCGCTGGCTCCTTTAAAAACTGAAATATTTTCCACATCGTCGGTGTTGAGGTACGTAATGTCTTCCACGTTTTCTGTTTCAATACCATCGATCAAAAATAACGGGCTATTTTGGCTGCCACGGATGGATACCTGATTTCCCATTACCTGAACCCCTGCAATAGTTGAGAGAATATCCAGTATATTCCTGCCGGGATATTTGGCCAAATCTTCCGAAGTTAATTGTTTGTCTGCCAGACCGGAGTAATAATGTTTTTTACTCGTATCGGTTTTTTTATTGCCAGTTACAACTACTTCATTCAGATTGACAAGTCTGACACCGCCTTCGTAATAATATTTTTCTTTGCTTTGTTGAAAGTATTCAGCTGGAGCAACCTCGTTTTCTGTTTTCGAATAGGGTATGAAAGCCGGGAATTTGGAAAAATTATCCCGGTCGGGAATGATTTCCACGTCTCCGAAGGTTTTCTTCTTTCTTGCTTTCAAAGCAAATGAAGTACTATCGGGGAATTCAATAGCACTGATCAGATAATTACCGGTGCTATCCGTTTTTGTCATTCTAATTGTTTTATTGTAATTGGAGAACATGATTATATCGCAGTTTCGCGAAGGTTTACCAAATATGTTGTTCACTTTACCCGAAAGTGCCTGGCCGGCCTCAAGATAATAGGCCTGCTGCTTGTATTTGCCTTTCACGACATCAGCAGTATTGAACCGATGCCAGCCTTGAGTAAGCAGAAGTATATCCAATTTTTCACGCGTAAGATTTTGCTCGTCTTTGAAGTATAAAGCCGGATCTTCTATATATCCTTTTATATCTGAACTAAGTAATAAATAGCTCAATATATTATCACTAAGCGTATCCGATTTAACAGTATGACTGTCGGTAACACTTACCGAAAAGTTGCCTGATATGGGTTTTCCCGTTAAAGAAAGAGCCTTTAGATCAAAATTGACAACTTCACGTTTTTCCTGCCCCAATTTGCCGATATTCATGGATATCGTTGGTTTATTGTGATTTTTAATAAACGCAAGTCTTTCACAAAGTGTATTTCCCACCGAATCGATTATGGCGAAAGAAACTATTCCTGTTGGCAAATCAGTTTCCTGAATTTGCCCCTGTAATGAATTTAGTGGCTGCACTACATACACTAATCCCCGGGAGTGAATAAGTAAATAGAGGGAATTGTTAGGCCGACTGGTTTGATTAATAACTTCGTACCAGATTCTGTCTCTGTTCTTCATTATTTGAATAGCAACACCTTCGGCCTGAGAAGGAGGGAGCACAAAGCGTTTTTCAATTCCGCCTGCCGTTTTTACCAATGCATAATAGCTTTCGCCAGGCTGTGTTTGAAGAGAAAATTTCCCCATTCCTTTATTGATGCTTGAAAATTCTGTAATCTCTTCATCCTGACTTGTGAATATTTTTCCTTTAACATCGACACCTAAACCATTCGTTCCAATAACTTTAAATCCAATAGTTTGCAGATTATTGAATAATGAAACTCCGCTTTCGGGGAAAAATTGCATATCAAAGTCATGGCTGAATTCCGGAAGTATAAATGTTCTTTTATATTTCATATCCGGTTCATCAATGGATACTTCAATTTCTTTCTTCGAGTGATTTAAAGAATCAATCAGGATGACCCACGTGGCTTTTCCATCCGAATTCGTTTCTAAAGATAATTTCTTTTTTGTGGAACTATTTATATTTTGAAATATATGAACTCTTTTTCCTGATATAGGATACCTGGAAGCATTTGTAACTGTTAATGTAATTGGTAAGTAGCCTTTAGAGGATGCTCCGTAGCTGATTTGGCTGGTCACATTGTCATCTATGGTGTTGCCAATGTAAATGTCCTTGTGAAAAAAGAAATCGCTGGAAACGTTTTGCATCCACCAGGTATAAGCACATATTGTGTAATGGCCCGCAGGTATTTCCGGTTGGAGTGCCAGGAAACCTGCAAAACCGAGAGAGTCTTTATGTATTTTTACCCGTTGAAAAACGGAATCCGATTTGTCTATCAATTCTACATAAAGATATTGACTTAGCGTGTTTGGCCTGTGGGTTGTTGCATTAAGCAAATAGCCTTTAAACCATATGTTTTCTCCCGCACTATAATAGGGTTTGTCTGTTTGAAGATATACTTTTTCCTGTGGCGCATTGAACCATTGATTTCTAAACCGGTTGGAAATTATCTGGCTGAAGGCTGTTGCTTTACTATCTGCAGCGTTTGAAAAATGACAGATTGAAATAAATAATCCAAAAAGAAAAATTCTGCAAGTGATTTTCATGGTTAGATTCGTGTATAGTGTGAATAAGCAACTGATTTATGTTAAAAAGCTGATTTAATTGTATCCTGCAACTTATTATTTAAAAAAACGCTTCCAAGATATTAAATTCCCCGGAAGCGTTTTTTTTTTTTTGAATAAAACTAAGAATTTAGATTTTTTCAGTTTCTCCGGTTTTAGTTGTATTTTCTACTGATATATCCTGAGCCGCTGCTTCTTCTACTTTGTCTGCACCTTTCAGATATGTTGGTAAATTCAAACCAGCCATATTAAACAGGTCGTTGAGTGGCGGTACTGTTTTCATCATGCCGGATACAAAATTGGCGGTGGAACCTTTTCCGTTGTCACCATTATTACCCGAATCCCAAACGGTAATCTTGTCAATTTTAATGTTTTTAACGGCTTCTACCTGAGTCCTCACCAGTTCTGGTAGTTTCTCCAGTAATAATAGCTGGAACGCCTTGGTTGGGTCGCCAGCTGCCGCAGCAACCACTTCTTTGTAGCCTTCGGCTTGCTTGGTCAGAATTTCATATAAACCTCTGGCTTCGGCATCCATTTTAGCAAAGATAGCATCAGCCTCTCCTTTTGCCTGAACCCGGGTACGTTCGGCTTGTGCCTGTGCTTCGATGATGGCACGTTGTTTGGCTATTTCGGCAGGAATCACGATGTTCGCATTCTGTGTGGAACGTTCACGTTCGGCACGTGCATTTTCTGCCGTTTGTTCTGCATGGTATGCTTCTTCCAGCGCTTTTGCCTGTTGAACTTTTTCGGATGCTGTTGCAATTTTTAGAGCTTCGGCTTCTTTTTCACGTCTATTGGCATCCGAATTGGCAATAGATATTTTAGCTTCGTTTTCACCCTTGATGGCTATGGCATTGGCCTCCGAGGTTTTAATACGCGTATCTCTTGCTGCTTCCGCTTTACCAATGGCTTCGTCTTTGGCTGCAACGGCTATACTTACTTCACGGTCTTTTTGTGTAATGGCAATTTTTACATCACGGTCACGGTGAGTTTCGGCAATTTGCGTATCTTTTTCTCTGTTTGCCATTTCCCTACCCGTTTCACCGATTTTTTCCTGTTCGGCCACGCTGATTTTAGCTTCGTTAATGGCTTTTGCAGCTGCTTCTTTACCCAGTGCTTCAATATAACCCGATTCATCGCGGATGTCGGTCACATTGACGTTGATTAATTTTAATCCTATTTTTTTGAGTTCGCTATCTACGTTTTTTGAGATATTATCCAAAAATTTGTCGCGGTCGGAATTGATTTCCTCAATGGTCATGGTTGCAATAACTAAACGCAATTGACCGAATAAGATATCTTTAGCCAATTCCTGGATTTGTTCGGAAGTTAATCCCAATAATCTTTCGGCAGCGGTATTCATACTATCCGATTCTGTGGAAATGGCTATGGTAAACCGGCAAGGTACATCCACCCGGATATTCTGACGGCTCAATGCATTGGTCAGGTTTGCCTCAATAGATAAGGGTTTTAAATCCAAAAAAGCAAAATCTTGTATCACCGGCCAGATAAAAGAACCGCCACCGTGTACGCATTTTGCCGATGTGCCGCCTGTTCGACCATAAATCACTAAAATCTTATCCGACGGACAACGTTTATACCTGGCTACAAGTGCCGAAATTGTTGCGAAAATTACAATAGCCGCTACAATGATGATAAATATTGGCGACATAAACATTTCTAAAGACATAAATTCTTGGTTTTAAATGATTTCTACTATTAAGATATCTGAATTTTCAATTTTCACGACTTTTACTACCGAACCGGTAGGAATACTTTCTTTTTCTGTCATAGCATCGAGTTCGTGAAAGGAACCGTTAATGCTTATCATTATCTTTCCTTTTCCGGTTTTCTTTTCGGGAATAGTCAGATACACTTCAGCTGTTTTGTTCAGTGTATTTGAAAATTTAAATGAATTATTTTCAGCTAATCTCATTAACTGTTTTATAATTACAAAAAACATAAAAACAAAGAAAACTCCTACAGCTAGCGAAAGAAAAAGAAGTGCCGGTTTGCTTGAGATGCTATTATAGAATGAAATTCCGGTCCAGCTAAATCCCAGCATGAAATTAATCAGATTTCGTAATGAGAACAGTTGGAAAGGTGCATCCACTGCACCCAGATCGCCATCAAAGTCGGCATTCATTCCATCCGAAGAATCAGCTCCTATGAATGTCATTATGGTTTGAATAATAAAAACAAGGCTTGAAGGGATGGCGACAAACCAAAAGATCTTAAGTAGAGGTTCTAAATCCTGAAGAATTTCCATATTGTTATTTTGTTCTATTGTTTAAGTCCTTTTGTTGAGAACAATAATCTGCAAATATATTAAAAAAGTTGTGATTTAACAAATTAAATGTGAAATAATTATTTTCATCAAAGAATTGTTTTCTTTGAAAATTCCATCCCTGTATTTTGGGACCTGAATCAACTCTTTGGTAAATGCTTGCACAAAAAAAAAGAACGCTACCGAATGATCGGTAGCGTCCCCTTTTTGTGCAATGCTGTCTGTTAATCGTTTCGAATTTGCATTGTTACACGCAATTATAAAACCAACAGTCTACACTTTTTAATCTTCTTTGAGCTTCACGGTTAAGCTCGTTTCTCTTGCCAAATTGTTCAGAACCTGCATCTGTACAGCAAATTGTTCCTGGTGCGATAACCATTTCTTGGATTTGGCTTTCATTGTGTTTATTTTCTGTTCAGCCAGTTTAGCCTGTTCAATCTGAAAATTAAATTGAATGCCCGAAATATCTATGTGTATTTCTATCAGTTCTTTCTCTTTGATTTCTTTGTCATCGGATGATGGTTCAATTTGAGTCAGATAATAATTAAAAGACTTTTTCTTTTTGTCTGACCTCATTAAATCACCAGCTTTGTCTTTTGTTTGGGCGCCATATTCATAAACCGGCACAGTTAACAATTGAATGTCCACATTTTTGGGCGTATTCTGCAACAGATTAATTAATAACTTGTCTTTAAGAGCCTTAAAATTTTCTACGGTTGTGGTATCCAGTGATGCAATTTTTAAACTGTGGTTCATTCTTTCAAGAAGAATGAGTTCCTGTAATAAATTTTCATTCATTTTATAATATGTTTAAATGATTAATATATCGATTTTTTGTCTGTTCGTCGAAGCAAACAAAAATTATTTTTTCTATCGTGTTATTGGTTGAACTTAACCATTTCATGCATTCATCCAGTGCAATATATGATGCTTTTTCTATCGGATAGGAATATATACCGGTGCTGATTGATGGAAAAGCAATGCTGGATAGATGGTTTGCCTGAGCCAGATTGAGTGAATTTCTATAACAACTTCTCAATTTTTCTTCTTCTCCCGAAGTTCCACCCTGCCACACGGGCCCAACGGTGTGTATCACATAATTGCAGGGTAGCTTGTAGGCTTTTGTGATTTTGGCTTCGCCGGTTTCGCAACCTCCCAGTAAACGGCATTCTTCCTGTAATTCCATACCTGCTGCCCTGTGTATGGCGACGTCCACTCCACCGCCACCCAACAAAGAGTTCTTTGCAGCATTGACTATTGCATCAACTTGTTGTTGGGTAATATCGCCTATGACTATTTGCAATTTTTCCTTCATAGATAATTATCTTCAAGAAAATGGTTGAATAGTTGTTTTGCTTATTTTTTTGGTTTCAATCTTTTTACTTCGTAAAGGTCCAGCCTTCTGTCTTTCAACGTTTTTACACCACCAAAACTATGAAGCTCTCTCAACAGGTCCAAATCGACATCAGAAATTAATATCATTTCTGTGTTCGGTGTTGCTTCTGATTTAATTCCGGTTGTAGGAAACGCAAAATCACAAGGTGTAAATACCATCGATTGTGCATATTGTATGTCCATGTTGTGCACCTTGGGCAAGTTTCCTACACTGCCTGCAATGGCCACGTAGCATTCGTTCTCGATGGCTCTTGCCTGTGCACAATACCGAACCCTGGAATAGCCGTTTTGAGTGTCTGTTAAAAATGGAACAAACAAAATATCCATTCCTTCATCGGCCAGTAATCGGCTTAATTCAGGAAATTCCACATCGTAACAAATCATGATTCCGATTTTGCCGCAATCGGTATCAAATGTTTGTATTTGATTGCCGCCCTTCATGCCCCATACTCTTTGTTCGTCTGGTGTTGTGTGGATTTTTTCATAACGCTCGGTCGATCCGTCACGCCGACACAAATATCCTACATTATAAAGCGTATCACCAACCAATTCGGGCATACTGCCGGTGATGATATTGATGTTGTAAGCAATGGAAAGTTTGGAAAACTCCTGAATGATGGGCTTTGTATACTCAGCCAGCTTGCGGATGGCATCAGCTTCGCTCAGTTTATTGTATTCGGCCATCAATGGGGCATTGAAAAATTCCGGAAAAAGGGCAAAGTCGCTTTTATAAGCACTCAGGGTATCCACAAAATATTCGGCCTGTTGCATGAGGTCTGTAATATCTTTATAAGGGCGCATCTGCCATTGTACCAATCCCAGTCGGACGATTTTTTTAATATTTGTAGCTTCCGTGGATGGCTTTTCATAATAAATATTGTCCCATTTTAGTAATACGGCATATTCACCCGAAGCCGAATCGCCTTCGAGATATCCTTTTAGTACTCTGACCGGATAAAAATCGTTCGACAATTGAAAATTGAGAACCGAGTCGGAAATTTCCCTGGATTTTACTTTCTCAATGTATTGTTTTGGGCTTAGTTTATCTTTGTAATTGTGATAATTTGGAATCCTTCCACCAAATTCAATTCCTTTCAAATTAAGTTTCTCGCAAAGTTCTTTTCTGTAATCATACAGACGTCTTCCCAACCGGAGTCCTCTGAATTCAGGCTTGATAAATACATCTATACCGTATAAAGTATCACCGGATTGTGTATGTGTGTTAAAAGTAGAATCGCCGGTGATTTCTTTGTAAGTGTGTTTCTCTTCAAACTTTGTATGGTCAATAATAATTGTCAGGGCGCAGCCGGCTATGTGACCGTCAGCTTTAATTACAATCTGCCCTTCAGGAAATTTGTCTAATAAATTCTGAATTTCTTGTTCTTCCCAGTAAGGGTTAGGTATGGTTTGGTAGGCAATTATCATGGCCTGTTTTAACTCCTGATAATCATCAATGGTCAGGTAGTCAAGTTCTATTTTTTCTATTTTTCTTTTCATCTTGAAAATTATGGTTGTGATTGCGCAGATATTAATTGCGCTTTAAGAGGCCTTTTTGAATTGGAAATCCTCTTTCTGATAGTGATATTTATAAAATGCAATAAGGCTCTTTGTTTGCCTAAAGCAGTGTTTATGACTTTGTCTGTTTCTTATTCTCTTTCATTCGTACTATTGGAGTCAAAAAACAAAAAAATAATTGCCAGATTAAATGAGGTTTTTCAATCAACTATGTAACCTTTTTTATCTATGACCAAATTCCAAAGAAAGGTAATGTTTATTGCGGTTATAAATATCATGACGAATGTCGGTATAACATTAAATATTATCTCTTTTGTTTTCATTTGAAAAAGTCGGTGAAAGGTCAATCAAATAGCCCTTTTCAGGGCTGCGAATCTCATTTCTTGCTTTTAGTTTTGTTCTGAAAGTCTCATCTTTTTTTCCTTTTTTGGAAGGATAATATGAACCAGTGATATTTTGCAAATCTATGGAAAAGAGTTGATTTGACAAACCCCAAAGAGCTAATTTAAGTAAATATTAAAATTTGCCGGATATGTTGTAAGTAAAGTGAGAACTGTTTTTAATATGTGGTCTTTTTATAAAGTCTATCCAATATTTATCCGAAGACCCAACTAACAAACGAACTAAATAATTAACAAGTCTCCAACAATGATGAGCAAAAAAAAAGCCTATCAAATTTGATAGACTTTCCCTTGTAATAACGTCGAATTGTAAATATTAAATTACTTTAACGTTTACGGCGTTCAATCCTTTTTTGCCTTCTTGTAAGTCAAATTCTACGGTATCACCTTCATGAATTTGATCAATTAATCCTGAAATGTGTACAAAATGTTCTTTGTTTGAACCTTCTTCGCTGATAAAACCAAATCCTTTAGATTCGTTGAAGAATTTTACTGTTCCTTTACTCATTGTTCTATTTTTAATAATTATATTAGGCGCAAAGATAGTGTATAATAATCTTATCTCATAACTTTTTGGAGATTTATTTTTCTTTTTTTGAAAAATAAAATTGTAAGGGCTTTTTTTTTCTGATTTTCAGTTGAATACCAATGCTTTTTGGTTGTAAAAACATAGTCTTTTGTCTGGCGTTTATAGTGTAAGTACCAAGAATACATATGAATATAACCAATTGGAAAACAGACACCAGGAAAAGTCACAAAAAAAATTCTTTTTTGAGTGATGGTGGAATGTTTTATCAGGATGATGTCATTTTAGTCTGTTTTACTATGAAAAAGCGAATAGTTACCTGATGATTCCCCCTTTTGTTTAATGTCGAGTAATATACTCTCATATATTACTCGACATGGTTTTTCTTAGATAACTGTGATTTCATCCAGCCTTCCTGCTACCTCCAGTCCGGCATTTCTACCTGTATCCTGCAAAAGTATTGTTTTGCTTTTTTTATCAAATAATATGATATCTATATTGGTAGTCATGCTTTCTTCTATGCGCCCATCCATAAACCCGGAAACGGGCGATGCAAGAATAGTCGATTTCTCCCGGCATGCTTGGATTTCTAGCCGGTATTTTGAATTTTCCATCACTAATTCTACTTTTTTGCTATCGGCAAAAGACTTACGCAGCCTACTAAAGTTATACGTTGTAAATTCAATTAAACGATCGTGTAACCAGACTCCTGCTATAAAGCCCACAAAAGAGCTCCCCAGCCAGGGAATTTTAGCTACTGAAGCCTTCAAGGAAATTCCCGGCTGAGTGAAATGATTTGTCTGCATCCAGATGTATCCGCTGGGGAAGGAGTGCCCCCAGTCTTTTTCCATGTAACCCCTTCCATTCGTGAAATCTATTGTTTCGTCGTGAACGGTTAGTTTGCCCTCTATGGTATGATCCATGCTTAAAATCCCATGAGAGCATTCCATATAGGGCACAAACGAAAATGGTCCCATAATGCCCGGAGAGTACCAGCTGTTTGGCCACGGCACTTGATGCATGAAATTTAATTCTCCGGTTACGGTTGGTAAATCGAGTTGAATTCTGTTACCGGTGAAAAGATTTTTAGCCAGTCGTATTTCAAATTTGTCGGATTCCGGATGAAATTCCACGGCATCGAATTTGTGATATTCTGCCGTTCTTTTTTTTCCATCGAGTACTTGCACAAATGCCTGTTGCTGTCCGTTTTCGTCCATGGCTATGCCAGGGATAAATGCAAATGCCTTCGTTTCATCGGCATTCACCACTTTGTAATACCAACCTTCGAAAAACCGTTTGGTTTTGCCCCAGCCGTGATACCGTTCAGGGTGAAATAAAGCTTGTTGTTTTTTGTACAGCATGGACTAACTCTTCATTTAAAAACTACCGATGTGAGTTTCTCTGAAATCTCCCATAATTTTTTTGCACTAATTTTGTCGTGAGAGGCTTTGTTGGATTCAACTACAACTGGATAACCCGATATTTCCTGAAAACCTGAAGGTCCGTAATATTCACCTTTTTTCACCAGTGGATCAACCGAAGCCCTGATTAAAGGCAAAGCACCCATAGTGGCCGGTTGAACGATCAGTTCTAATAAGGGGCGTAAGAATTCAAACAACCATTTTCCTTCGAGATGGCGTGCCAGATTGGTGTTGGATACACCAGGATGGGCTGCAACCGCTATGCAGTTGATATTCTTCGAATCGAAAAATTCCTGAAGTTCATAAGTGAAAAGCAAATTGGCTAATTTTGAGCGCCCGTATGCTTTCATGGGGGTATAGCCTATGCCGTTTTTGAAAAGCAAATTGTCGAAATCCATGACTCCCTGTTTGTGAGCCATGCTGCTCACATTTACAACCCTCGATTGGGGAGTGTTTTTTAGTAAATCTAGTAATAATCCGGTAAGCGCGAAATGCCCCAAATGATTGGTACCTAACTGGCTTTCAAATCCGTCCTTAGTTAATCCGTAAGGAACGGTCATGATGCCGGCATTATTTAGCAGAACATCCAATTTATCGTGTTTTTGTTTAAACCGGGTAGTGAAATCTTTTATAGATTCCAAATCCATAAGGTCAATTTCCATCACATGAACATTCGCAGTTGGACATGCTTTTTCAATTTGCTTTTTGGTAACATCCCCTCTGTTGGCCGACCGACATGCAATGATGACTTGGGCACCTTTCTCGGCAAAGGTTCTGGCCGATACAAATCCTAAACCGCTGTTACCTCCGGTAACAATAATTGTTTTACCTGTCAGGTCCGGAATATCGGAAGATGTCCATTTTTTCGATTTCATGATCAATTTGTTTAAAGGTTTAGTTGGGAACAGGATTCGGTTTTTTGTTTATTTCCTGTAAGACTCTGTTTCGTTTTAGTCTTAAAAAAGTTCTTGTTAAATCGAACGCTTTCGATTGCTAAAAGTTCATTGTTGAATTCACACGATTGGCTTTTCTGAATACTTTTCAAAAAGAGATAAAAATCTTAAACCCGCATTTTCTCTTTTAAGTCAGCACTTCCTTTTTATCTTTTCGAAGAATGACCTTTACTTTTTCCACCCGAATTTCCGAATGAACTCCTGCCACCTTTTGCGGATCCAAACTTTTGACTTTTCGAAGCGGCTCCGCGCAGTTCTTTTGACTTTGTATTGGTTATTTCGCCGGTTGATTTCACCGTGACGCTTTTTGGTGCCGGTTTAGGACTTCTCGGAGCATTGGAGAGCTTTTTTGGACCCTGTGCCGGCTTTTTAGGACTTTTGTGGATGGTGGATGCTTCTTCGGTAGACGAAGACCCGGAAATGGCTTCGAATATCAGTGCCATCTCTTTTTCCTGCACTTCACGCCATTCACCCAGCGGAATGCCTTTCAGGGTGATGTTCATAATTCGTATCCTTTCTAACTTAGCTACATCGTATTCGAAATATTCGCACATCCTGCGTATCTGGCGGTTCAGGCCCTGTACCAACACTATTCTGAAAACAAATGCAGATTCTTTTGTTACCCGGCATTTTCGGGTTACTTCTCCCAAAATAGGAACACCCTGACTCATTTTTTCAATGAAGATATCGGTTATGGGTTTGGTGACAGTTACCAGATATTCTTTTTCGTGGTTATTGCCGGCCCGTAAAATTTTATTTACTATATCACCATTGTTGGTCATGAATATCAGTCCCTGTGACTCTTTGTCAAGCCGGCCGATTGGAAAAATCCGCTCGTGATAAGCCACATAATCGATAATACTGTCTTTTACACCAATTTCGGTGGTGCTGGTAACTCCCGGAGGTTTATTGAAAGCAAGAAATACAAAATCCTCTGTACTTTTAGCCTCAACCTTTTGTCCGTTCAGCATGACTTTATCGCGGGGTGTAACCTGATCACCAATCCTGCCTTTACGGCCATTAATCATCACTTTGCCTTTCTCAATATACTGATCGGCTTCGCGACGTGAACAGATTCCACTTTCGCTGATAAATTTATTTAATCGGATGGAAGTATTTAATATCATTTGTTGGTGTGTAAGTTTGGTTTTACTTTGAAGGCGAGTAATACATAATATTATGTTCAACTCTGCGAATTTATTTGACTGAAACTTATTTTCGCAAGATAACTAAAAGCAGAAAATAATGAATAAAAAACAACTATCTATTGACAATTATTATGTTGTTGAAATGTAGAGTTTTGCTGACTAAATGTACTAGATAATTCATTTAGACTTAATTCCCTTGATATGATTAAAGAATAAGCATTGATAATTGTATTTCTGGTTTTAGACGATGTTTTCTGATATCAAAACTTATAATCCCTAAACGCTGTTTTTCTATTTTATTAGGATAATAATTAAAAACATGAATTCGGATTTCTATTGCATTAGATTCTAATTCATTGTTTAATTTGAATCCGAAAGTGCTTTTAAAGTTCTTGTTGGTGACGCTTCTAACAGAATGTACGGATAGATGTGTGATCGGTTATCCGTTTGTTTATCAAATCCATTCCTTCCCAAAGTATAATATCTACAGGGCTGTTTATGGCTATTCCGGCCGGAATGCCCATTAGAACATTCGGATAAAAAGTACAAGATGCTATCAATTCAAACACCGTAAAATTCTGCAGGGCGGGAGCGATGCTTGCCAGCCCGAGGTTGATTTCGTGCGAAGTAAGGTTGCCAAAGTCGAGTATCAGTGGTTTTCCGTTCGGTATAATTTTTACTGATGGTGAAATGTCAGACACATCGATGTATTGATAATCAACTACCAGATTGTCGGTGTCCTCTGTTGCTAAATTTTTTTTTACCGATACTATTCCCGACGACAAAATTCCATCAAAAAAAAGTGTTTGATACGATTCCACTGCCCGGCCATCCAGACTGAATAATCCGGTGATGATATGATTTTTATCTTGCTCAACCACAGTGCGCTTTAAAATATTTTGCGGTGAGCAGAAGGTCAGTTGGCTACATACGCGAATCATTAATCCTTTGGTTTAAGTGGCTTCATGTTAATCTTTTTCTGTGAAAGTTTTGCTCGCCGAAGTGAATCAGCAGCTATCTTAACCAGGTTTACACGTGGTTTAGGATTTGCTTTGTCAACCATTTTACGTATGCTATCCTGTATTTCCGGATTATATTCGCGCATCAGAGTTATGCTGTCCACCAGGGCATTCAACTTCCCTTTGTAGACTTTGCTTCCAAGTAACGATCCAGAGACAGATTTTATTCTCAACTTCTTATTTGCCGGTAGGCGGAAGGTATATCGACGTAGTAAGCTGTCGTTGTGAGCAATCTGGTATACGCTGTCGCTTTTCCCGTTGTCGTAATTGATACGCAGAACCACATGTTGTTTGGTACATGAATCTTCGGGAGCTATGCGTTGAAGAAATTTCAGTATATAGACATCACCCATAAGCAAGTTGTTGTCTTTTATTTCGAAATCAAGCCTGGTGCGTGCTGAATCTTTCTTTAAATTGTAAAGAACACGTTTCGCCCAAATGTTTACTTTCACTTTGGCTAATGCTGCGGAATCTACAGGATGAAATTTCCCTTTTTTCACCTCTTCGTTCAGATTGGTTAGTTGAAGCAAAACATCCGCGTATATTGTCTCGAATTTCTTCGGGTTTTTTGTGTACCAAACCAGCGATGAATCGAATTCGGCTTTTGTTACATCGTGTTTAAGAAGAACAGAATTATAATAATAACTATTCACTGTGTCCTGTATCGATCCATATCCTTTAGTCGATAATGATCCATCCAATTTGTGTAAATCGGTTAAAACATCGGTCATCTCGCTTTGGTTTAGTACTCCTTTGGGGCGATTGTTACATGCCGCCAGCACAAAAATAAGACCAAAAACGATAAAGCACCGGGTAATAAGTTTATTTGGTTGGTTCAACATCTGTTTCTTTTTTTGATTCAAGACTTTCATTCAATTCTTTTCGGTAGAACAGTAACATGATAACAACAGCAACGCTGATAGCAGAGTCAGCAATGTTGAAAATTGGACTGAAGAAAATGGTTTCTCCGGCACCGTTCCGAATAAGCGGAAAATAAAGCATATCAACAACTTTCCCGTGGAATAGGGAAGCATATCCCCCTGATGATGGCAGAAAAGTGGCTATCTGACCGTAGCTGTCGCTAAAAAGCAAACCATAAAATACCGAGTCAATAATGTTGCCCGCAGCACCAGCCAATACCAGTGATACGGTGAGTATATAGCCCGTGCTGACCTGTTTTTTAATTAGAAAACGAATATAATAGACCAGTGCACCTACTGCAATAATACGGAAAATGGTGAGAAATAATTTTCCGATGATTTCCATGCCAAAAGCCATTCCGTTGTTTTCTATAAAATAGATCTGAAACCAACTGAATACATCTACATGATCGCCCAAAGCGAAGTTCATCTTGATATAAATTTTTGAGATTTGATCGACGAGCAGGACGAGAAAAATAAGTAACAATGATTTTTTTGTTATCGACATGGGAAGTTTACTATTTACTATTTACAATTTATAATTTACAATTAGAAGCTATTTGTGTGCATTTTACTTTTAGATAAATAGCAAACAAGCAAATTGTAAATTACATTCGTTCTTTACTAATAATTATACAACGAATTCGGCAACAGGCATATAATGCCCTGTTGCCGAATTGTGTATATGTGATTTTATTATTTTTTTTCGTTTTTAGCTTCAATGCTTAAGGTAGCATGAGGTACTGCACGTAAACGTTCTTTAGGAATTAATTTCCCTGTTTCACGACAAATCCCGTAGGTTTTGTTTTCGATACGTACCAAAGCAGCTTGCAAATGTTGTATAAATTTCATTTGACGTTGAGCCAGACGTCCCGATTCTTCTTTGGAGAGTGTAGCTGCTCCTTCTTCCAAAACCTTGAAAGTTGGTGAAGTGTCCATCACATCATTTCCATCTGAATTGTTTATGCCATTACGCAGCAATTCATAGTCTTTTTGCGCTTTTTCCAGTTTTTCGTTGATAAGTTGGCGAAATTCAACCAATTCTGCATCCGTGTATCGAGTTTTTTCAGTCATTGCCTTTTAAATTTTAAACAGTTTAAGGGAGTTTGCTCATTTTGCTTTTTTCTACTACTTTTTTATAGCCTGCGAAAATAAGAATTTAGTTTCACTTTGACAATCATTTTGCCAATTATATTTTAGATACACTTTATTATTTATATGAAAAGAAAAGTGAAAAAGTATAACTGCCTAAAAGATAGTCAAATAAAGCTTTGAGTTCTGGATAAGATACTTCCTCAGATAATCAATATTAATTCCGAATAACTTTTCACGAATATCTCTCAAAGTGTATGAATGACAATGAATATCAATTACTTGGATTTGTTAATAAATATTTTTACCGTGTAATCATCGAATTCAAGTTCGGTAGCTTCTGTCAGCGAATCAACTAACAAAACAGAGTTCGCTAAAGTTTGTGAAGCAATATATGTTGAAAATTCTTTTACTGCTTCTTTTATTTCTTCGCGGCTTTCGATTTTTACCGTAATTTTATCTACTATTTCATATCCGTTGGATTTACGGAGGTTTTGAATCCTGTTCACCAGTTCACGGGCAATCCTTTCGCGTAACAAAGCATCAGTCACAGTGACATCCAGTGCTACGGTGAGTTTTCCTTCGTTGGCTACTAACCAACCCGGCATATCTTCGGTTATAATTTCAACATCTTCCATCGTGAGTATCACTTCGCCCGAAGTCAGAGCAAGCTTGTATTCACCCTTGTGTTCTATTTCATCAATATCGTGTTTGGTGAATGTGGTCATTACCTGGGCAATTTCTTTCATTTGTTTGCCATATTTCTTGCCCAGTGTTTTAAAGTTGGGTTTGATTTTTTTGACCAGATTTTTCATGTCTGTATCGACCGGTATCACTTCCAATTCTTTTACATTCACCTCTGCCTTAATCAGTTCGGCAATGTATATCATCTGGTTATAGGTCTTTTCGTCGGGTGCTGGAACCACTGCTTTTGTCAGCGGTTGACGTACTTTTTTGTCGGCTTTCCGACGTAAGGCCAATATCATCGATGAGGTTTGCTGTGCCAGCTGCATACATTCTTCCAGGTTAGTATCAATCAATTCCTCGTTGCATTTTGGAAAGTTTGCCAGGTGTATCGATTCATGTGTGTCTTTTCCAGTCACAGCATTTAAATCGAGGAATAATTTATCGGCAAAGAAAGGTGCAATCGGAGCCATCAGGCGTGCAACCGTTTCCAGGCAGGTGTAAAGTGTCTGATAGGCCGATATTTTATCCTGGTCATATTCACCACCCCAGTAGCGTTTGCGGTTTAACCGAACGTACCAGTTACTTAGGTTCTCGCCCACAAAGTCAGAAATAGCACGTCCTGCCCGTGTTGGTTCATAGGTTTCGTAGTATTCGGTAACTTCTTTAACTACGCTGTTGAGCAATGAAATAATCCAACGGTCGATTTCGGGACGATTTTCCATGGGAATTTCGGCTTCGGCATAGACAAACTTATCTACGTTGGCATAAAGCGTAAAGAACGAGTAGGTATTGTACAGGGTTCCGAAAAATTTCCGGCGTACTTCGTCTATCCCTTCAGTATCAAACTTCAGGTTGTCCCAGGGCGATGCATTAGTCATCATGTACCAACGCAGCGGGTCAGAACCGTATTTTTCGATGGCAGAAAAAGGATCAACGCCATTGCCGAGACGTTTCGACATTTTGTTTCCTTTTTTATCGAGCACCAAACCGTTGGAAATAACGTTTTTAAATGCCACTGAACCTTTTACCATCGTACTGATGGCATGCAGGGTAAAGAACCATCCGCGTGTTTGATCTACGCCTTCAGAGATGAAGTCGGCGGGAAAAAATTTATGATCATCAATCAGTTCTTTATTCTCGAACGGATAGTGCAGTTGGGCATAAGGCATAGCACCTGAGTCGAACCATACATCGATCAGGTCCAGTTCACGTTTCATTGGTTTGCCCGAAGCAGAAACTAAAATAATGTTGTCGACGTATGGTCGGTGTAAATCGATGTTTTTTACAGCGTAGTTTTCGGCTGTATATTCTCCTACTTTGAAGTTTTTATACGGATTTTCTTTTGTAAAACCCGCTGCAACTGACTTTTCAATTTCCGAAATTAATTCTTCAACTGATCCGATACAAATTTCTTCAGATCCATCTTCCGAGCGCCAGATGGGAAGCGGCGTTCCCCAGTAGCGGCTGCGCGATAAATTCCAGTCCTGAAGATTTTCGAGCCATTTACCGAAACGTCCGGCACCGGTTGATTGCGGTTTCCAGTTGATGGTATTGTTCAATTCCATCATTTCGTCGCGGCAAGCGGTAGTTTTGATAAACCAGCTGTCCAGTGGATAATACAATATGGGTTTGTCAGTACGCCAGCAATGTGGGTAGTTATGTATATGTTTCTCGATTTTAAACACCAGTCCCTGCTGTTTTAACATCACACACAGATCGATATCCAGCGTGGTGTCGTCTTCATTCAGAGTAGGATCGTAGTCGTTTTTTACAAATCGTCCGGCGTATTCAGCGTAGAGCTTTGTATTCACGTTGGCAGCAACATATTCAGGTTGCAAATCTTCCAGTTTGAAGAATTTACCGGTTCTGTCCACCATCGGTTGGCGGTTTCCATCTTTGTCGATAAGGAGCATAGGTGGAATGCCATTTTGTTTTCCCACGCGGTCATCATCTGCTCCGAAAGTCGGCGCAATATGAACGATACCCGTACCGTCCTCGATAGTTACAAAGCTGCCCGTAACGACACGGAAAGCTCCTGCGCCGGGATTCATCCAGGGAATAAGTTGCTCGTATTGGATACCAGCTAAATCAGTTCCTTTACACTCGCCAAGAACCTGAAATGGAATGTTTTTATCTCCGGGTTTGTAATCTTCAAATGCCAAATCGGCATTTTTTGGGTTGAAGTGAGCGCTGAGCAATTCTTTTGCTAAAATCAACGTAACAGCTTCGCTGGTGTAAGGATTAAAAGTTTTAACCAGTACATAGGAGATGCCGGGTCCAACGCAAAGCGCCGTGTTCGAAGGTAAAGTCCAGGGTGTTGTGGTCCAGGCAATAAAATAGCAGTTTCCATCAATGTCCACTTTGAACGGCAGGGCCTTTTTATCCTTCACTTTAAATTGTGCCACGCAGGTAGTATCCTTAACATCGCGGTAACAACCAGGCTGATTCAGCTCGTGCGTACTTAAGCCGGTTCCGGCAGCCGGTGAGAAGGGTTGAATGCTATAACCTTTATATAGTAAGTTTTTGTTGTAGAGTTGTTTGAGCAAATACCACAGCGTTTCGATGTAACGATTGTCGTAGGTGATGTAGGGATCTTTCATGTCTACCCAGTAACCCATTTGGGTGGTCAGGTCTTCCCATTCTTTGGTATATTTCATTACATCCTTGCGGCAGGCGGCATTGTAGTCGTCCACACTAATGGTTTTGCCTATATCTTCTTTGGTAATGCCCAACGCTTTTTCCACACCCAGTTCCACAGGAAGTCCGTGTGTATCCCAACCTGCTTTCCGTTGTACCTGAAAGCCCTGCATGGTTTTATACCTGCAGAAAGTGTCTTTGATGGTTCTGGCCATGACGTGGTGAATGCCCGGTAATCCATTGGCCGAAGGAGGCCCTTCATAAAATATGAAAGCGGGTTTACCTTCCCGGGTTTCAATACTTTTTTGAAAAATATTTTTTTCGCTCCAGCGCGACAGCATTTCTTTGTTAATGTCCGATAAACTCAGATTGGAATATTCAGCAAACTTTTTCATCTTAAATAATTGAAATATTTTTTATACGGCATTCCTTTTAAATGTACAAGTGTATGCCCTGTAGTTCCTTATGAAACCGGGTGTGCAGCGTAACCTTTTCCTGTTTCATAAGTATAAAAAGAATTTTGTATTTGTCTTTTACTAAAAATTACGTAATCAGGTTGAAAGTAAATTGTAATCCCGAGAGCTAACGGGGTAAATAGTAAATTTACTATTCCTGATGGTCTTTTTTATTGAGGTACAAAATTACGAAAAATAAATGGAAAAGGAAAACCTCCCGTCAGTCGAAAGTGTTGTAAATTGGTAATTTATACAGATATATAATCCTGAAAATGCATAAAACAGGATGTATAAAACCAGAATAAACCATAAGCCAGCTGGCTTATGGTTTATTTATGGTATGATTTAAACTATTAATAAGAAGTACGATGTGTTGCAGCGTAATTAATTTTTAGCGCATATGCTCTGCGTAAAGCCTGTTTAATATCAGTTATCACTCCCATACGTGTATCTTTATCCGCTTTGATAGATATGGTCAGTAAATTTTGGTCGGCTTCTTTCATGGCGCTACGTTCAAGTACTACGTAATCTTGCAGTTGCGCTATATCAGCGAATGCGTCACTGAGTTGTATACGGGTTTCAGAACCAAAGGTCTTCTGATATTCGGCTGTCGGTTTCCCCACATATACGTAGCGTACCAATGATTTATTTTCCAGTTTTGTTAATTCGGTAGCTTCCGGAGGTGTGATTTTGACTTTATAGCTTACCTCTTTCATACTGGTAACAGCCATAAAGAAAAACAACAACATAAAGATGATATCGGGCAATGAAGATGTACTCAAGGCCGGTGCTTCTCTTTTCTCGTCTTTTCTGATTTTAGCCATTACTTGGTTCCTCCATAATTTTTGGGTTCTGCTTCCGAAATCTTTTGCGGATAGACCGATTGAACTGCTTTTTGTTGATCTTCGGTTAAATCATCATACTTCTTGCCGAAACGATTCATAGAAAATTCGTTTCTTACCTCTGTGTATGCTGCAACCAGTTCATTCTGCACTTCAATATAGGCCTGATATTGGGTGTCAACATCATTTTGAAGCGAGATAACATGATCTTTGGTGATTTCAATATTACCAATCAAATCGATGTTCACCATCACTTTCTCGGGGAGGTTCGGATTGTTGGCGTCGTTTTTGATAAACTCAATGGCTTTCTCTTTCAGTTGCCGGACATTAATTTCCTGACCTTGTACCAATAACTGATTCAGGCTATTCACTTTTACAACGAAGATATTGCGTTTCTTAATGTCAATATCCTGTGGCTTCTGGTTGGGAGGGAGTGGTGGCGGTAGCCGTCTGGACATCCCCGTACTAACATTCATAGAAGTAGTTACAAGGAAGAAAATCAGAAGCAAAAACGAGATATCGGCCATCGAACTCGAGTTAATCTCTTTTATTTTTCTTTTTGATTTTGCCATGATTGTATTTTCTAAATACTTAGAGTTCAGTGGTTAGTGAAACTCATACATTTAATTCTGCTTTATTTTAAACTTACATAAACCCGGGCACCTACGATGGTGAGTCCAATTGCAGCAAATAAGGCATAGATGGCATAGATAACCATCTCTGAGAATTGAGCCCAGGAACCTTCGTTCTCAGTACCTTCATATCCGATAATCGATAATTTTTCCCCGCTGCTTAAATTCCATGCTATTACAAATAGTAATACAAATAAGGCAATGGGGATAAGTGATTTTACGGCTGAAACTGGATTGCTGATGAAGTCCTTTACATAACCCAGTATAGCACCTAAAATGGTAATACATACAGCTAATATGACAAGCACATAGCTCCAGTAAAGTAAGGCGTCGGTGAATCTTGGCACTGTGAGTGCCTCGCCTGCGATATTATCAATCGATTCGGCATTTCCCCCCACATAAATTAACGCAACTAATATGATGGATACCGAAACAAGAAGCACGGCTGTAAGGGCAGGGATTTTATCTGTAAATTTTGTCATAACTAAAATTCTTTTAGTACGAACTATTATTTCGCGTGTTTAACGATGATATCGAGTAACGAAATTGAAGAATCTTCCATGTCATTGGTCATTGATTCGACCATAGAAAGGATATAGTTGAAGAATACCTGAAGTATCATGGCCACAATAAGCCCGAATACGGTAGTTAACAGAGCGACTTTGATACCACTGGCTACAACGGTTGCTGAGATGTCGCCTACCTGTTGAATCTTATCAAAGGCTTGTATCATTCCAACAACAGTACCGAGGAATCCTAAACTTGGGGATAGAGCAATAAACAGGGTAATCCAGCTCAGGTTTTTTTCCATTAAACCCAATTGAACACCACCATACGAAGAAACAGTTTTTTCAACCACGTCTATACCTTCGTCGTAACGTGATAAACCCTGAAAGAAAATAGATGCGACCGGTCCACGTGTGTTGCGGCAAACTTCCATAGCGGAATTAACACCTCCTTTTTCCCATGCATCGTCGATGCTGGTCAATAATTTTTTGGTATTGGTTGAGGAAAGACTTAGATAAATAATACGTTCAATACACAAAGCTAAACCGATAATTAAACAAAGAGCAATAGGAGCCATCCAACCGGCACCACCTTCAATAAATTTTTGTTTCAATGCCTTGTGCATGCCACCGCCCTCTTCTTCCGCAGCATTCACAGCTACTTCGGTTGTTTCAGCAGGATCATTTACTGCAGTTGATGCAGCTGAATCCTTTGCTACTACTTGTTCGGTTGGGGCTGTAGGAGCTTGCGCTACAACATTCACAGGGGTCCCAAAATTGAAAAACGCTACGATTGATAAGATTGCAATTACCTTTTTCATTTTCCTCGTTTTTTGGATTTCTACTTTTTATCTATATTCTTTCTTTTTTGCGTTTTGAATAATCCCTTTATTCTTAATTAATTGCGGAGAGGAAGAGATTCGAACTCTCGGTACCTTTAAGGGTACATACGCTTTCCAGGCGTACCTCTTCAACCACTCGAGCACCTCTCCGTTTCGGGACGCAAGTTAAGAAAAAAAAATGAATTAAAAAATATTTATTTATATTTTCTAAAATATCTGTTATTTATCCATTTTTGCCTTGGAAATAAGGCCTTTAGAATCCATTAAAAAGAGAAAATGTATTTTTTGTTGTTTGCACTGCTATTTCCTTTTCTTTTAAGTTGTAGATGGTAGCTAATTGCATGCAAACTAATTTCACATAAGCACTTTCGTTCCGTTTTCCACGGTAAGGTACGGGCGTTAAATAGGGCGAATCCGTCTCAAGCAATACATGTTCCAGACCGATATGTCCCAGCACAGCCGACAATCCGGAATTTTTAAATGTCACTATTCCGTTTATACCTATTTTAAAACCTCCATAGTTAATAATCTCCTGTGCTTCTTCGATGTTACCCGTGAAGCTGTGAAATACACCTGTCAACCCGCTGCCTTTGTATGGTGCCAATGCATCCATGGTTTCACGAAAGGAATTACGGACGTGTATAATGACAGGCAAATGATACTCTATAGCCCATTCCACTTGTTGTGTGAAAACAAGTACTTGTTCGGCAAAGAAACTGTTGTCCCAGTAGAGGTCTATTCCAATTTCACCGATGGCCATGTATTTCCGTCTTTCCAGTTCGGTTTTTACCAGTTGCAACTCCACTTCGTACCCTTCCTTTACGCTGGTAGGGTGTAATCCGATAGCCGCGTGGCAATATCCGGGATATTCACTTTCCAGTAACAACATGCGCGGCAAGCTTTCACTATCGATATTCGGTAGAATAATATGCTGCACCCCGGCATCCTTAGCCCGTTGGATCACTTCCGCCCGGTCGTCATCAAATTCTTCGGCGTAAATATGTGAGTGAGTATCGATCATGTTTAGTTTAAAGAGTAACCCGCAAGAGCCAAGAACCAAGAACAAAGAGCCAAGACAAAAGACAAAAGAATAAAGGCAAAGGCTTAGGCAAAGGTAAGAACCAAGTAGAATAATCTACGAGCTAATAATCCGAAACGCTGAACCCTAAACCCTAAACCCTAAACTATAAACTATTCCCACTCAATGGTAGCCGGTGGTTTTGAGCTGATGTCGTATACCACGCGGTTTACACCTTGTACTTTATTGATGATTTCGTTGGATATTTTGGCCAGGAAGTCGTAAGGCAACTGTGCCCAGTCGGCTGTCATGGCATCGGTGGAAGTCACAGCGCGTAAAGCCACCACGTTTTCGTACGTACGTTCGTCACCCATCACACCAACCGATTGTACGGGAAGCAAGATAGCACCGGCTTGCCATACTTTGTCGTACAGGTTCCATTCGCGCAGGCCGCTGATAAAAATGTCGTCGGCATCCTGCAAAATGCTAATCTTTTCGGGAGTAATGTCACCCAGTATGCGCACGGCAAGTCCCGGTCCGGGGAATGGCTGACGTTTGATAAGATGGTGCATCATGCCTAATTCACCTCCCACGCGACGCACTTCGTCTTTGAAAAGCAGACGGAGCGGTTCACACAATTTGAGGTGCATTTCCTTAGGAAGACCACCCACGTTGTGGTGCGATTTAATCACTTTGCCGGTGATGGAAAGCGATTCGATGATGTCCGGGTAAATGGTGCCTTGCGCCAGCCATTTCACGTTCTTTATTTTTTTTGCTTCTTCGTTGAAAACGTCAATAAAGCCGGAACCAATGATTTTACGTTTTTCTTCAGGATCGGAAACACCTTTCAAAGCATCATAAAAACGATCTTTTACATTCACACCAATCACGTTCAGACCCAGATGTTCGTAGTCTCTCATCACGTTTTCAAATTCGTTTTTACGAAGCAGTCCGTGATCGACGAAAATACAGGTCAGGTTTTTCCCTATGGCTTTGTTCAGCAATACGGCAGCCACCGACGAATCGACACCACCCGAAAGGCCGAGAACCACTTTGTCTTTTCCCAGTTTTTTCTTGAGATCGGCAACTGTTGTTTCAACGAATGAAGCGGGTGACCAGTTACGGGTGCAACCGCATATATTTAAAAAGTTTTCGAGTACTTGTGTTCCATCCGTGGTGTGAAATACTTCGGGGTGGAATTGTACACCCCATGTTTTTTCTCCTTCTATGTGGAAAGCAGCCAGATCAACATCCGCCGTACTGGCAATTTTTTTGAAGTTGTCGGGTATACGGGTTATACTATCACCGTGCGACATCCATATTTGTGAACCGGGCAATATACCTTTCAGCAATTCATCTTCAGCATCGATAGTTGAAATGTTAGCACGGCCATATTCGCGTGTGCCGGCTGATTCTACGCTGCCACCCGAGGTGTAAGCCATCAGTTGCGCACCGTAGCAGATTCCCAATACAGGGAATTTACCGCGAAACTCATTCAAATCGGTCTTAAATGCCGTGGGATCGTACACCGAATAAGGGCTTCCTGAAAGGATGATCCCTTTGATGTTTTTTGTATCCGTGGGAAACTTGTTATAGGGCAGAATCTCGCAATATTCGTTTAGCTCGCGTAAGCGGCGACCAATAAGTTGTGTGGTTTGAGAACCGAAATCAAGGATAATAATTTTTTCCAACATAACTTTATTTTACAATTTACTGAATTACAATTTATAATCGCTTATAAAAAGATGTGCAAAAGTACAGAAAATAGGTGTGTTTTACAAATGTGGAATATGCTTTTTTGTTAAAAGCATCGGCCTGCATTCGTATAAATACACGTAAATAGGTATATAGTTATGGGTTTATGTACTGCTCTGTCCCAATCTAAGCCAATCTATGCCTATATTTTTTTTTAATTTTATTATATGTAGTTTTGACTGGGACTGGTTCCTGTTTGTATGGATTGACAGATTTAAATCAGAAACAAAGTAATGATCAGAAATTGAGCTGCGTCGAAATGCTATTTACAGATGGAACTGAAAAATGATAAGTTGGCGCTTTCAGTCCCAAAGTTAATGTTTTTGAGTTTCCAAATTTGAATGAAATTGCTTTAAATGCAAGCAAAGAAATCCAATAGAATAATAGAGTTTTTGAGTCGTATGGCAAGAAAAATTGATAGCAGAAGCTGAAGAGGAGTTGTGAAAACAATATCTTTCAAAGTGGCATGTAGAATCAATAAAAAAGCAGACCGATTCTCACAAACCAGTCTGCTAAAAAAAAATGCGAGAAATTAAAAATTTTATTAAACTTTTCGGATCAAAAATAGTGATTTATTTATTATAAAAAGACATATTTCTTAAATAATTAAAATAAACTATTATTTTAACGCGTAAATCCCCTAAATGCATGATTCATATACCTGTATTAAAAATAAAAAGTATTAAGTTTTGTAGTTGAATAAAGTTGCAATTAGTGTAAGCTGGAAAATTGGTTGTAATAATGGAATTTGTCAATTGTTCTGGATAACACATTCAATGAGACTCTCCAGTGGAGACTCATTGTACGTTATGTCGGTCTGTCGTCCAGCTTAAAACCCGTTTTAGGAATAGAAAGGAAGCAACTATTTTTGTCTTTGCTCAATTTGGTTCGAATGGATGATAGAACAGTATGTCGAGATGCTTTTTTTTTGTTTCAGGTCTTTGTTGCTATAACTTTTATTGAGATGATTTTTAGGATAGTTTTTTTATCGATAATTTCACTCCCAATTTAATACGGCCTTCCAGTAGAATACGTCCATCCTCGTTGAAGTGTTTTCTTAAAGTTGAGAGTATGTTGTTCAGGGAACCTTCTTTAATGATGGTGTCTTTTTCATGCCAAACCAATTCGATGATATTTTTTTTACTGATAAAAGCTTCCATGTTCTTGCACAATAAGTTGAGTACGGCAGATTCGTAATTATTGAGATGAAGACTTTTACATCCGTATTTCAATGTTTGCTCAGCAGAACAAAAGCAGTAATCCCCGATTTGATAAGTCGTATCGTTTGAAGCTGCTTGCTTTTGTTTGGATAGTAAACTATTTATGCGTAATAATACCTCCATAAGGCGGTATGGTTTGCGGATATAATCGGTGTTTTCTATGCTGAAAGCCGTTGTTAGATCTTTGTTCCCATCGCATGAAGTTGTAAATAGAATGGGGAGGTCCTGCTTCACCCGTACTTGTCTGGCTATTTCAAACCCGTCGAGTTTGCCGTTCAGAATAACATCGAGCAACAGGATGTCCGGTTGGAAGGTGTTTAATTCTTCCATTACTGAGTCACCATTGGTGAGGTATCTAACCTGAAAATTTTGCATTTCCAATGCACCGCTAAGTGTGGTGCCCAGGTTTACGTCGTCTTCTACTATTAAAATTCTTGTCATACTGTAGATTTCAATTTTTTTGTTATCAACTATCAATCTTCACACCGGAAACAGCACACTGAATTCACTCCCTTCGCCCGGTTGACTTTTAACCTTTACCATGCCTTTATGCTCTTCCACTATTGTTTTTACATAGTTTAGCCCTATTCCAAAACCGTTTATCTTTTCATTGTCGGGGTTTAAGCGCGTATATTTGTCAAATATCACCGCTATTTTGTCTTCAAGAATCCCGAATCCATTATCCTTGATGGATACGATCATCCATTGGCTTGTTCTATACAAGCTGATAATAATCAGTACTTCTTCATTGGAATATTTGATGGCATTGTCTATTAAATTCGCAAAACATTGAGATAAGAGATGGGCATCACCCGAAATTGAATATTCGCCCGACTCATATTCTGTTCGGATTACTACCCTTTTGGTGGTATCGCTACTAAACCTGATTTTTAAGTCGTCGACTATCTTTTTCAGGTTAATAGTTTGTTTGTTCAATATCAGCAGGCCTTCTTCCAGTTTGGCAAGAGCCACTATCATATTGATGGTATCGTTGAGCTCGGTGGTGGCAACGATGGATTTACTCACCAGCAATTCCCTTTTTGGAATATCCTCCATGAAAACAGGCATAGTCAGGCAATCCAGATTAAATGTCAGGCTTGCCACCGGACGTTTCAATTCGTGGGCAATGGTAGCCAGAAATTCGTTTTTAAAAGTTACCAATTGCTTTTGCCTGGCCAATGTGCGGAGTAGAAACCTGAACGCCAACATGCAAATGATGGAAAGTATGAACGAACTGATCAACATCAGGCTCATTCGTTTAATAATAACCCCGAATGGATTGATCAATACCAATTGTAGTGATTCCCTCTTTTCCAAATCTATTTGTAGAAGCTTAGATGGCACTGCCAAAATAGTGGCGTTGAACTTTTTGTTCGATTGTTTTAATATATTTCCCGATGATGGATCAACGATGTTTATCAAAAACTCCGAATGAATATTACGCGCTTGCAGTATAGATTCGGTTATACTATCCAAATTATGAAAGTTCATTGGTACCGTTTCACTCACAAACTCGTTTATCGATAACTCGAGCAACATCGTCAGATTGTCCTTATAAATCGTTGCATTTTGGATATCCCATTTTACCGTATTTTTTTTCGTTATCGGTGGTGGAGTTTTAATGGTGTCTTCACCTGTTACATGTTTATAGTAGGTATTTCTCTGGTTTAACTCCTTTTTGAAGGCTTTTTCAATAATGACATCCGATTCCCGGGTCAGGGATGACCGTGTTGCATCAAAATGATCATAAACCAGATAGGTTTGGGTTGCAAATATCAGCAACAGGCAAACGGCAGCTATGTAGGTGAATCGAAGTGGGGACATGCGATTTGTTAACAGTTTGAAATTGTCAGTTTGTTGAAAGTGAAATCAGTGATCATCTAATAGCCCTTGGTTGTGATCCTGTTTTCCTTTCCTTTCTATAATTAAAAGAATAGTCTTTTAAAAAAATAAATTTATCTGAAAATTAAAAAAGCAGTATTTTGTTGACAAAGTTAATTGAAAATAGTCGATTAAATGACATAAATACTAGTTAATTTTAGAATTTAGTCTTTGTGTTTATATATAAATTTAGAATCTTACTCTTTGTTTAAATAAAAAGTGAGAACTCTGTGAGTACTTTGGTAGAAACTTGTGAGACCTTATCTTGTCTGTTTTGTCTATTTTTGAGGTATCTAATAAAAGATTAAAAAGGAATTAAAAATACTCGCAAATTTCAAATTATTAGATAATACACAACTATGTAAGATAAATGGAGGGTACTGGTTGTAAATTTAAGATCTGGATGGGAACGAACAGAGTTATATGATTTTAATTGGAAATTCATTATTGTTGCATATAGTTCATCTACGTTTTCAAAAATATGATCATGGATATATTAATAAATAAGTATACGAATTGAGATAACTTAAGCGGTACAGTTCAGTTAGGGTATTAGTGATAAATGGTATTTTCTCTTATAACTTAAAATTCAAAAGATTAGGATTAAATGCAGCTCGTGATTAAGTATGGACTGTACCGCTTTTTTTTATGGAAAAAAATTTTATTTGGTAAACGGATAGAGGATATGATCAATTAGCGTCGTCAGCGCAAGCTAATATCGTATTGGATTTTTATATAAAAGGAGCAAAAAGGATATTCCCGTATTTATAAATAATCAACTTTTAAAGTTTTAATAACTATGGCTCAAAATTTAATTTCAGCGTCTCTTTCGGCTACTGATGCAGCCGAAGTACAACAAAATCTAATGGCTGTAAAAGGCAAGTTGAATTTCTTATCTACCTTGCAAGGAGGTGAGGTGAATACCATATTTAAGGTGGGAAATGCTTATCTGCCTTTTATCGAGAAAATTCATCAAGTGGTATTAACTCATCCCGAAATTCTTCCGCCCATTTTTGACAAAGAAGAATTCTTGCGCGATTATGATTTGTTCACTATACTGCGCCCGATTTTGAATCAAATAAACGAATTGGCCGAAGGAGTTCAAAAAACCTTTATTGCCGCAGGCAGCGATACCATGGTGGCAGCACTCGAAGTGTATGCAGCCGTGAAACAAAGCAAAGATAAAATACCCGGACTGAGTGTGATAAACGATGAAATGGCTGTATTCTTTAAACGAGCCAGAACAAAAACCGATACTCCCATAAAATAATTAAATATTGAAAACAAAAGCCTCTCAAAACTGGAGGCTTTTTTTTTTTTTTTATTAGTGACAATGAATGCTGACCTTTCGGGTGGACTGCTTTGCTTACTATGAAGAAAAGAACAGTATTCAATAATGTTATTTTGCCATAACTATATGTAAGGCGGTCATATTGCTAATTGCATTAGGAATAATGATATGGCTTAAAACTTATGAATATGTGTTTTTGTGATATTGATATGACCCGAAGATATATTAACGGGTGGTTTAGGGATAATGATAGGACTTAGAAGCATATTAATAGCTGTTTTTGTGATATTGATATGACCCGCAGCCATATTAATAAGTGGTTTAGTGATAATGATATGACTTTGAAACATATTAACAGGTGCTTTCGTGATAATGATATGACTCACAGATATATTAATAGCTGACAAAGTGATATTTGATTGACTCAGATTCATATTAATAACTGATTTAGACATAAAGAAATAAGCTGCAGTAATATTAATATATGACTTAGACGGAGTGCTAAAGGTACATAACAGAATCAACTGCTATGCAAACCGGAATTACCTTTTTACAATAAGAATTGAAAATTAAACTTCGTAATACATGACAACAAATCTTGAAAAAACATTTATCACTTTCCTTTTGATCTTAGCTAACGGAGCAACCGTGTCCGCTCAAAACATAGATAATAAAGGGTTGCTAAAATTGAATGACAGTACTACCATTAAGATGCCCGATGTTTTTGTAAGTGCCCAACGTCCGATATTAAAGGTAGTAGCTGGTCGGTTGCAGTACAACATCCCCAATCTGATAAAATACAAGCCGGTTGACAATGCTTTTGATGTACTGAAAGAGCTTCCGGGCGTTTCTATGTCTGGTGATCTTGTTTCTATTATCGGAACAACAAAAACCAATATACTTATCAACAGCCGGTTAAGCTCCCTAACCCTGGATGAGGTTGTGAGCCTGCTTAAATGTACCCCCGCCAGTAAGGTGAAGAAAATTGAAGTCATGTACAGTACTCCGCCACAATATGGTGTTCGCGGTGCGGCCATCAATATTATTATGGACGACAACAAGTCGCTGAAAGATGTTCTGAAAGGCGAAGTGTCGATCACCGGAAGCCAGGCTTATTATTTTACTCCTTCGGGACGGATTAACCTGGGTTATGCCGGCAAACATTTATCAAGCGATTTCTCCTATTCGGTAGAAAATAATAACGGGCGAAGAAAAGAAAATATGCAGGCTTTTCCCACGCTCAATAATCAGACTTATACAGTTAATCAGGCTAACTGGGGCAAGGCAATAGTTAACGAACATCATGTGCAAGGTGTGTTGGATTATGAAACGGAAGCCAAAAGTCATTTCACATTTACATATACGGGGTCTTTTGATCAGGTCAATTCAAGACGATATTCCCTGACTTCTTTTATAAATGTCGACACCGTATTCACGAACAATCATCTTTCCGGACCTACTTCGCTTCAGAGCTTTCGGTTCGACTATACCGGTACCAAAGGGTTGAGCCTCGGTGGCGATTATGTGTTGTACGACGACAATACGAATCAGGATTTTTTGAATTCGCATTCTCAACAAACTCAGGAAATGATCAAAAGTAACTCCTCGCAACATGTACAGAGGGGAAACGTGTATGCGAATATGACCAGTCGGTTGGGACATGAATGGGAACTTAATTACGGAATCAGTGGATCGGTGTCGAGAACAGATAATAAGTCGTTTACCAGCGTTGATCAGCTGCAGGACGCTTCGGCCACTTTCAACCAAACTCAGGACGAACAAAGCGTGGGCGGTTTTATGGGTTTTACAAAACAGTTCAACGAAAAACTTTCCCTGCAGGCATCCTTGTCGCTTCAGCAGTATAAAGCAACGGTAGATTCATTGCAGCAACATCGTACATTGTGGAATCGCCTGGATCTTTTCCCCAGCATGGTTCTGTCGTTCACTCCAAACGGGAACCATACATTTCAACTGTCGTTTTCGAGCGATAAGTCCTACCCCGGTTATTGGCAGGTATCCCCCAGTCACTTGTATATAAACGCGTATAGTTACGCATTGGGTAACCCTAATCTATTGCCGGAGCGCTCGTATTCTACCAATTTAAATTATATCTTTCTGAAAAAGTATGTATTGGCAGCTTTCTTTAATCACGAATCTGGTAGTATTCAACAAATGCCCTATCAGAATAAAACATCGTTGACCATGATTTACACCCCCATTAATATGGACTACCGAGATATGACGGGATTTTCGGGTACGGTTCCGTTAGCAATAAACAGTTTGATGGAGTCTAAGCTAACGGGTACCGGAATACTTTTTCATGATAAAGGACAATTGTATGATATAGCCTTTAACCGTAAAAAAGTCTTTGGCTCGGTATCTATCGATAATACTTTCTTCCTGACAAAAAATCGCAACCTTTTTTGCACGGTTAGTGGGTATTACAATACTTCGGCTATTCAGGGAATTTATAATATTGACCCCACTGCCGATCTTAGCAGTGCTTTAATATGGAAATTTGCCGGTGATAAAGCCAGACTGACACTGAAAGCCGAAGATATTTTTGATAGCCAGAGTCCTAAAACCCACGTAAATATCAATGACCAACGAAATAATATGTCGGTTTCTTACGATTCACGCTTAATTTCTTTGACTTTTAAATATAGTTTCAGCGGCTACACAAAGAAACAGGTGGAAGATGTGGATACTTCCAGGTTTGGAAATAGTTTTTAATTAATAATATCAAATTTAAAAAGGATGATAAATTCAATCAAATTTAAAAGGATATTGTTTCTGCTAAGTTTTCTTAGTTGTACATCTGTGTTTGCCCAACATAAAACGATAGATTCTTTAATGAATAATCTTGATTATGCAGGAGCTGTAAAGTGTATTAATACAAATAGTTACAATGACACCTACTCGCTTATACAAAAAGCTGAAGCATGGAAGAATCTTGGCAGGATGAATCAATCGCTGGCACTTCTGAATGAAATACTCTTATCAGATAGTACTAACATTCAGGTGTATAATGAGATTGCCAGTTGCTACTCTTTGACCGGGAATGATAAGCTTGTTTTGTTGACTTATCAGAAAGCGTTGAGATTGAACCCGAACAACAAGTCTCTATTCATTAAAATTGCTCAGACTCAGTTCCTAATTGGAGAATATGCCCAAACAATTCAAACTTGTAAAACAATTTTGAAAGAAGATTCTATTGGTTATGTAACCAGGCTGATGGCAAAATGCTATACTAATTTAGAGAAACCTGAAGCTGCTATTGAAATTTATGAGAACTTAATTGATAAGGATTCACTGGATTATCGGTCTGTTGTTGATTTAGCCGATCTGTATATGAAACAAGATTCAGTAAAAAAAGCTATTGTTTGCACCGATGCTTTTATTAGAAATGATTCTTCAAACATAGAAGTAAATCGGTCTAATGCATTAAGTTACTTCTCTAATTCCGACTTTAAAAAAGCCTTGACGAAATATCAAAACCTTTTTGCATTGGGCGACAGTACGGCCATGAATTACTATTATCTGGGTGTTTGCTATTTTAAAGAAAAAGTTCCAAGTAAGGCCTACGATTATCTTGCGAGAGCAAAAGAAAAAACGAAAAGCAAAAAGCCTACCGTGTTGTATTTCTATGCCCTGGCAGCTTTTGATATCTATTTTTGTGATGAAGGCATTGACGCTTTGCAAAAGGCGATAGAAATAATGCAACCTGATAGTACCACTATGCATAATTTATATACTTGCCTGGCAGATGGATATTTATCAAAAAATGAATCAACTAAAGCTATCGAGACACTTAAATTAGCTTTAGATTATAAAATAAACAGATATCAAATATTATATAAAATAGCCTATGCTTATGATCTGAAAGATGATTATAGAAATGCATTGACCTATTACCTGAATTTTTTAAGAAGTACTGAAGGAGCTGATGCAATTGCAAGCATTCAGACACTCCGAAAGAATGCAAATTTCAGGATTTCAATCCTTGATGAGAAATTGCGATATTCTATTCCTAAATAAGTGCGTGAATAGCTCATCAATGTGAAATCGGTATTAAATCAAGGCTAAATGAAGTAAGAATATCAATCTATAACAAATAATTAAGAAAAGATTGTATCAACTACACCGAAACGCTATTACCTTTGCAAATTATGTGTAAAAAGGAGAATTAATGAAGATTAGCAAAGAGCAAAAAGAATTATTAAATACTACAGAGATAGATAATTGCATTTCGGTTTTAGAACATTTACTTCAAAACGGTGATCAACTGATTCACATGCCCGAAGAGCAGCGCATTAAACTCATGCAGGTTGCCGGACAAATCACACGACCCGACAGGGCTGAAATAAAGAAGAGGAACAAAGGTGTAAAGCTGGCGAAAAGACAAGAGATTACCGAAATCAACCGGAAGTCCCGTGCAGCATCGAGTATCCGTAGTGCACGCGTGGCCAGTGTGTTTGAAGCACCCACGCAGGTTTCCTTGCCTGAATCGGCATCCACACAAGAGAAACATTATCTGACTTCGGAGCGGAACTGCTATGTCTGCAAAAAGAAATATACCGAGATCCATCATTTTTATGACTCGATGTGCAAAGAATGTGGTGATTTGAACTATGCAAAACGCTTCCAGACTTGCGATATGACGGGTCAGGTGGCGCTTATTACGGGGTCGAGGCTTAAGATTGGTTACCATGCCACCTTGATGATGTTGCGGTCAGGGGCATCTGTTATTGCCACCACCCGTTTCCCTGCCGATTCAGCCATCCGCTTTGCCAAAGAAAAAGATTTCTCTGTCTGGAGCCAACGTCTGCATATTTATGGTCTCGACCTCAGACATATTCCCAGCGTGGAATTGTTTGCCACCTATGTGGAAAATAAGTATGAAAGGCTCGATATCCTGATCAATAACGCCGCACAAACGGTACGAAGACCTGCCACCTATTATGCCCATTTAATGGCCAACGAGTCGCTTCCTTTCAATGAATATTCGAGCGACGTGCAGATGTTGCTACAACATCATCAACAGTGTATAGCCGAGATCGAATCGTTTAACGGGTTGGGCCCTGATGCTGAAAGCAATAAACCCATGGCTGTGCGATGGAATGTACGCACTCCGGGAATTGGTATTAAATCGTCGGCACAACTTTCGCAAATACCTTACAGCTTCGATAACTCCAACGAAGCAGTGGAACTTTTCCCCGAAGGGAAACTGGATGTGGACCTTCAGCAGGTTGATTTGCGGAAAACCAACAGCTGGCGTCTGAAATTAGGTCAGATAGAGCCGGTGGAGATGATGGAAGTGCAGCTGGTGAACTCCATAGCACCCTTTGTGCTTTGTAACCGGCTGATCGCGCTGATGCGTAAGGACTACACCGGGAATAAACATATAGTCAATGTTTCGGCCATGGAAGGCAAGTTTCATACTTTTAATAAAATTGACAGGCATCCGCATACCAATATGGCTAAAGCGGCACTCAATATGCTCACCCATACTTCTGCCAGCGACCTGGCCAAAGATGGTATCTTTATGAACGCTGTAGATACCGGATGGGTTACCGACGAGGATCCGGCTGCCTTATCCAAGCATAAACAAGAACTGCACGATTTTCAACCTCCTTTGGATATAGTGGATGGTGCTGCCCGTGTTTGTGATCCTTTTATCGATGGCATCAACACCGGTAAGCATTGGAGCGGACAGTTCCTGAAAGACTATTTCCCTATCAGCTGGTAAGGTTTTTCAACTTTGTACGTTGCGGATGGCAACTCTGTATTTAATAAAAAAATCCCACTTTGAATTTCTTCGAAGTGGGATTTTTTTATTCAGTTTTATTTGTAATTAGTCAGCTTCCGGAGCTATTTTTCGCTAATTCTGATTGAGTGATTTTTGCCTCTTTTCTGGCTTGGTGCAAGAGTAGTCCTGAATAAAATTCGTTGGCTTGTTGTTCAAAAGTATTTCGTGTCAAAGTGCCGTCAACACCATATTTCTTATCAAGAACTTCGTTATAATTGTTGATTTTTGTATTCATAATATTCGTTCTTTATTTTTCAAGCTTAGAATTTGTTGCGGGTGGAGAAGTCTGAATAAGAAAATGCTATAAGATGTTGGAAGTTAGTCCCTCAATATGATGCATAAAGACCCAATAAAAAAAATAGCATATTTACATAAAAGTGCCAAATTAAAAATGTCCGTTCTTTAGATTTGCATCAACACCAATTTCAATAATACCATACATTTGTTGTATTGCACCCCCTTATTTAAAATGTATGAAAAGGAAACAATTCAGAAAAAATATCAGCAAACTTTTATCCTAAAAATAAGGGGGTGGAAAAAAATACTATCCGGATCTACTAAGGGGGTGAAAATGAACAAACTTATGAATGATTTAGATCAATACTAGCAGGCAGGCCGTTAATACCGATCGGAATAGCGTTGTATATTAGATGCTTCCTTCGTGTAAATCCCAAATAGGAAAGCACATTTCATAATCATTCCAGGAAATATCTCCACAATCAATTGAATAATTTTCAAACAATTGTTTATCAAGATATTTTTTTGTCATAGGATTTTTCGCGTTTTTTAAGAAATTAGCGAAATCTATAGTTTTCTGAATTCCATCGGAGAACAAAAATTTTATATTATATTCCCCCATGTAATCGGCTTTGACAATTGAAATAACCATATTGCTATATTTTTTTAGTTATTTTTTCAGGTGAAATCTCAATGTTATAAACAAAGAAATCTATCCATTTCCGGACTATATCATCTCTGTAAAGTTCAATGATCCTTTTAAATTTCTTTAAATGTTGCGTGTCCAAAGGTTTTTTACCTTGAACTTCCTTAATTATTATCTCTTTAAATTTTCCATTCTCAAATACAATTTCAGCCTTACTCTCCGTTTCCTGATATTTCCCATGTACATGGATCGGTTCATGTTCTTGAGAATAAAATAAAAATATCAAACCGAAGTATTCATATAGTTTTGGCATAATCTCTTATTTATGATGCAAATATACAAATAGATAGTTATTTTGATATCAAAAATGTCAGAATTTAGGTTAATAACAGCGAGCTGTCCCCGTAACTCAAAAAGCGGAAATCATTTGCCAGCGCGTAATCGTATATTTCCATCCAATGGCCATCTAAGAATGCCGAAACCAGTAGCAAAAGCGTACTTTTCGGTTGGTGGAAATTGGTGATGATGGCATTAACCAGATGGAACTTGTAGCCGGGTTTGATCATGATTTGGGTGTCGGCATGAAGAGTAGAAAGATGATTTTGGTTCAGGTAATCTAAAATGTTTTGTAAAGCTTGTTTTACCGGAATTTCTTCCTTTGTTTCATAAGGCATCCATTGTTCGATATGGAGTAAGTCCCCCATTGGGGAATTTAGGGGATCGAGTTTAACCCCGATATAATATAAACTTTCCAGTGTCCGCACGGAAGTAGTACCTACGGCAACAATATTCCCCAGTTTACGGAGCAGATGCTCTATGGTTGTTTTATTTACCGAAATGACTTCGGTGTGCATGTGATGCAGCTTGATGGTAGCACATTTCACGGGTTGAAAGGTTCCGGCACCTACGTGCAGAGTCAGCTCTTCAGTCTCTATATGTTTCGGTTTCAGGCTCTCGAATACCTCGGGTGTAAAGTGCAACCCGGCTGTTGGTGCTGCTACCGATCCTTTTATTTTGGAATAAACGGTTTGGTAGGTGGTTTTATCGCTTTCCTGTGTGGCGCGGTGCAAGTAGGGTGGGATAGGCAATTCACCTGCTTTTTCCAGTATGTCGGCGAAATGGATATTGTCATTATCCCAGGTGAAATTGATGCTGTGCGTGTTGTCATCGGTGTCAAGAAGCTCTGCGTTAAAATTACAGATTTTACCATCGATGTTTATGGCTTTGGTTAAAATTCCTTCTTTCCATTTTTTCTTGTTGCCCACCATGCATTTCCATATGCACTGATGGGTTGCTCCGAGCGACATAGCGTAGTCGGCAGGTGTGAGAGGCTCCAGGCAAAATACTTCAATGTGCGCGCCGGTTGACTTTTCGAAAATAAGCCGAGCCTGGATGACGCGGGTGTTGTTATACACCAATAAACTGTTAATGGGCAGGAAATCGGCAATGTCAGAGAATACGCTTTCGGTGATGGATGTATTTTTATATACCAATAATTTGGAAGCATCGCGACGGGTTAATGGAAATTTGGCTATCCGTTCGTCGGGTAGGGGATAGTTGAAGCTATCGATGGATAGGAGTTCGTTTTCTTTGAGTTCGTTCACAAGAGATCGGAAAAAATGTTGTATTTTTGTACAAAAGTAGGAAAAAGTTACGAGAAAATAGCTTCGCGATATGAGTTGATATGCTTAGATAGTAGCCACCGGCGATATTTGTAGCATGAAGACTAAATCTGTCGAACATCCAATGGCTTTAAACTTAAGAAAAAAAGAATATGATCAAAAAAGGAGATACAGTGCGTTTTTTGAATGCCGTAGGCGGAGGAATAGTGACGCGCGTCGATGATAAAAGTAATTTGGTGTATGTGGAAGATATGGATGGGTTTGAAGTCCCCGTGTTGGAACGCGAATGTGTGTTGATGACGTCTATTAATATGGAAACCAATTTTCCGGTGAAAGATTTCCGCTCAAAACCGGCTTCTTCTGCGGATGCTCACACTTTGAATATGGAACCCGAAACGCGGAATGCCGAACGCGAAACCCGGAAAGAGGAAGCAATCGTAGAAACCCCCGAAGGTGAAGTGATGAATGCTTTGCTGGCCTTTTTTCCTGTTGACATCAAACAATTGCAGACAACTTCCTACGAATGTTACCTGGTGAACGACAGCAATTATTATGTGTATTACAATATCATCAATGGCGAGAATGACGTCTGGAAAAGCGCTGCTCATGGAACCATAGAACCCAATACACAGGAACTGATAACCGAAATTTCGAAGGAAGAATTGAGCGAGTGGGAGCATCTGCGTGTGCAATTGTTGCCTTTTAAGCTGGATAAAAGCTACACTCCACAACAGGTGATGGATGTGAGTCTGAAAATAAATGCAGTGAAATTCTACAAATTACACAGCTTTACCGAAAATGATTATTCCGATGAACTGGCTATGCTGGTGAATATCACCAACGCCAAAGAAAATCAACAGTTGGCCGATATTTCGCCTGAAGAAATCAAAAAGGCTATGTTCCAAAAAGAAGAAACCGGCAGACCCAGAATTGTGAAACAACTTCATGTTTCGGATATTATTGAAGTAGATTTGCATATCAACGAATTGCTGGACTCAACTTCCGGCCTGACGAATACGGATATGATACAGTTTCAACTGGCAAAATTCCATGCCGTGCTGGAAGAAAATAAAAACCACAAAGGCCAAAAGATAGTGTTTATCCACGGCAAGGGCGAAGGTGTGCTTCGCAAGGAAATAGAGAAACAACTCAAGACCCGTTATAAAACTTATTATTTCCAGGATGCTTCGTTCAGGGAATATGGTTTTGGAGCGACACTGGTAACGATAAAATAATTTGCAATTTTAGATTTATAATTTACAATTGAATGGAAATAGTTTCTTTTCTGTTCCCTGGCTCCCAAATCATAGAGCTGACAATTGTAAATTGTAAATCAGTAAATTGTAAATTAAATTATTCTGTCAAAAACAATATCATCCGCTCCACTGCTTTTTGGCAAACGGGGCAAAACGCCGGTGCTTTGTTGGTCCGCATGCGGCAATCGAACATAGGGCGATACATGCCCTTGGTCAGATAGCCACCACCTTCGAAAACACCGGGTTTGTCTTTATACTCCCCTTTAGCAGGAGTTGGCACCGGAGTCCCTTCCGATAATAAAGCCTTCCATTTACGGTCGAATTGAACCAACGAAGTGATATTCGGTTCCCAGGGTTCTTTCTTGGTGTCGTAAATTCCATCCATTACATCATCCTTTTCATAAAAATATTCATCGGCCAGCCCGGCAAAGGAATGTCCGAATTCGTGCACAGTAACCTCAGTAGCCAGTTTATTGTCGGCTGCGGTGAGTGCATAGAAGTTGTAAATACCACCTCCGCCATAAGTTGAGGTGTTGGCTAAAATGTAGATGGCATCGTAAGGCACCTGTGCAGCTAAATCACGGACTTTATAGGTGTTTGGAGTAGTCAGGTAGCGAGGCTCGTAGAAGGTATAAAAATTTGAACCTACAGCTGTATTCTTCCAGCCTGAATCCTGCGGCATGGAAATGCCCGAATCGTCCGAAGGTGCAGCTATGGCGTACAGGTTAATGCGGTTTTTGTATTGGGTGAATGGTTGGTGGGTCAGCAGGTTTTCAGAAAGAGCCTGTGCATCCCGGTAAAACTTATCCAGTTCGGCAGCGGTATATCCTTCGGCTATCACGGCAATGTCGATGGCTTTGTCGGGAGAAACTGTTTTACATATTTGTTTCACGGGTATAAGCGGCAATTTATTCCGTTGAATTAATTTATCGTCCGGAGAGAGTTTGTACCGAAACAGTTCTTCCCATTGGTCCAGGTCCAGGCGTTTCTCAATAAGCACTATCACCGTTTGTTTTGGAAATGGGATCTGAATGCTTTGCTCGAAGCTTTTGCTGGTTGTAGCAGCTTCGGGTGTTGATTGCCATTCGCGGTAGAGGGCGCTGAACCCATCGGTATATATGGTTTGTCCGCTGATGCTGTCCAACACACTGAAACGATAATCGCCCAGGTTCAGGTCTTTCGTCAGTTGATGCCTGCGTCCGCCCCAGAATGGTTCTTGTTTTACCTTATCCAGAAAGACTTTGGTTTGAGTGGCATTACCGCAAAAATGAAAATCTACGCGGCAGGCTTTATCGGTGAAATTAGAGTCGTATGATTGGGCAAAAAGAGTTGAACCGACAATCAGGGAAAGGAAAAGTAGGAGCTTTGTTTTTTGCATGAAATATAGAAATTAAATGAGTATGCAAAATAAACTAAAATTAAACAATCCATGGTCATGATGGAGTACTATTTTTGCTTTTGCTACTCATTTAGTTCCTTCTTTCCCGAAAAGTCACCATTCACCGGCTCATTCTCTCACGCAAATCTATTTGGAACTTCTCCCTTGTTCTTCGCTTGAAGCTGTGGTACGGTTGGATCGGGTCTTGAAATCGTCTTTCCCAAACCTGTAGTTGAACGAAATATTCAGCTTTCGCGAATCCCATTTATTAAGGACTTTGAGGTCAACATTATTATATTTTGAATAAGCTCCCCCAGTGTAAGTGTTGAACACATCGCTTAACGAGACTTTGATCACCCCTTTTTCCTTCATTATTTTTCGCTGTAAACCCAGATCAACGCCGTATCGCGGTTCAATAATGAAGTTGCCGATTAGCAACTTCGACGAATAATTCCCGCTAAGTTCTAGCTCTATTTTATAGGGTAAGGTGAAGTTGTTACTCATATTCCCGCTGTAACTCCAACGTTTGAACTGGATTCCTTCTTCTATGGATGAATTTATCTCTTTGTACATCCCTGTAAGTGTACCACTTAACCTCCACCATTTTGTAGGTTCCAGTTGTACCGTTTCCGAAGCATTAAAATCGAGAGAATTGCCCAGATTTTCCATGGTTTGATAAATGGATTTTGTCTCGTCGTTTTGGTAAAGGACTTCGGTAAAAAGGTCTTTGGTGTAATTATATCCAATGCTGGTCATCCATTTGCCTTTGTAATTGTGGCTCAGACTCAAAGCTTGTGTAAACTGAGGCTTCAACAGGGGATTCCCTATATTGTAAGTGTACGGGTCTAACATCCACTTGAATGGATTTATCCTGTGATAGCTCGGTCGACCAATACGGTAGCTGTATTTGAAGTTCAGACTGTGACTGGCATTTAAGGTTTGTTGTACAAAAAACGAAGGAAAAAGTTCTAGGTATGATTTTGTATTCTCTAAGTTAGTGGAAATTGAACTACCATTTGATTCGGTGTTTTCCAATCTTAATCCAAGTTGAAGGGTTGTTTTATTAAACTGTGCCCGACTGTTGATATATCCCGCCTGTATATTTTCTTTGTACACGAAATGATCACTTTGAGTCATAAAACCTACCATGCCTATCTTGCTATCGGTGGTCACAAAACTGGTTTTCAAACCGGCTTCCATGTTGAATATTTTATTGATGGGATGAACATAATCTATCTTGGCGGTGAAAATATCTATTCCTCCACCTTGATTGGTATTTATCAATATGCTGTGATTTAAATCATTTCCATTTTGGCCGAAATAGGTACCGTTTTGATTACTCGTTGAATTAAAAAAGAAGTGTGCATAATCGGCATCTACCGACAAGGAGCGTCCCAGCGTGTCGATGTCCCATTTGTAATTCGCATTGTAAGTCTGGTTTTCCCAGCGACTATTGTTTTTCGAAAGGGTATTCAGCGTAGAATCAGTCTGCCTGTTTCTATCTACAAAGGTTGTGGTGCTTTTTCCTGAATCATCATTAAACCCGTTACTTCCCCTGAGCATAACGCTGACCACATGATTCTTTTTAATAAAATAGTCGGCTCCCACTTTGAAATTATGCCCGTTTCCGTGATTGTCATCACGGGTATTTATTAATTGATAGGCTCCGGACAGGCCGGCACTTGTAAAGCGACGTGTGGCATCCATCGTGCTCCATCCCCTCCAATCGTAAAATGAGTAATTTCCATATACATTTAACTTCCCTAAATTTGCATTCAAATCTATACCGCCATTTTCGCTGATTTTCTTACCTATATTCATCCCTGTATTTACGCTGCCATTGAATCCGGGTGCACGGTTGTGTTTGGTTTTGATGTTGATAATGCCCGAGTTCCCTTCTGCATCGTATCGTGCCGATGGGTTTTCAATAATTTCTATACGGTCTATGTTTTTGCCTTGCATCCCTTTGAGTAAAGAAGCCAGTTGGTCTGCTGATACGTAAGTTGGTTTGTCGTCTATTAATATTTTTACGCCTTGCATCCCTTTCAGCGAGATGTTATCGTTATTATCGACGGTTACACCCGGAAGCTTTTTCAGTATTTCGTAAACGTTTTCGGAAGCCGAAGTGATGGAAGCCTCGGGGTTAATGATCATTTTGTCTACGGTCTGCTCGATAAACTGTCGTTTGGCAGTTACCACTACGTCGCTGAGTTGAAGGCTGGATTCTTTTAAAATAATATTTTTCTCAATAACACTGTTACCCTTTTCGTTAATAATAATTTTATCGGTTATTGATTTTGTATACCCCATCATGCTTACTGAAAGTGTATATTCACCGGGGATAACTTTGCTGATTATAAATTCGCCCTTGTTATTACTAACTTCGCCTTTTACTATTTTATTGGTTTTTTTGTTAACCAATGCTGCGGTGGCGAATTCTATGGGTTGGTTTTTACTGTCGATTACCCGACCCTTGATAATACCTGTCGTTTCGGCCGATAAATATAATAAGGAACATAATGTGAAGTAAATGAGTATAGATACCCTTTTTAAATGCGGATTAGATGAATGAGTTTTCATGTTTTAGATATTTTCTGATTTGAAGTTTTTAATTGATACATCTTAATGACTAAATTTCATTGAATTTATAACATCTGATTTTTTTTTATAAATTAATTAAGGCTTGGCACTCTAGATTATTAATAGCTAGTTCAATAAAGCGCTTTTATACATTTAAATCTAAAAAACGAATTGAATAAAAATAAAACCACTGAGTTTCATCGAAAAAAAATCTGTGAAACTCAGTGGAAAGATCCGTTTCCTCTTTTTGTCACTTACAATGGAACCGGATGAAGAATCCTTTTTGACTTTGATCTTATTTTAATCCTGTTGAAAAACAACTAAACTTATTATGAGTATATTATCTAAATTTAAAACCGATTTTGGCAGTAGGAAAAGTAATAATTCCAATGTCATTTCAATGTTTTTCATTCTGAATATAGTTAATGCCTGATTGCATCATATCCTTATATCGATTCACCAGAAATTTTTCTACTTCCATTCGAAAAGTGGGAGCTTCGATCGTTTGAGTTTCATCAAAATTTCTTGATTGTAATTCTTTAAGGTAATTGCTTAACTGATTTCTTAAACCGGAAATTCCATTATTTTCAACTCCTGTTGATGCCCGATTTATGTTTTTCCGGTTAACATGGTTGTTAGCTGCAGCGGTCTGTTTGTTTTGCGGACGTTTGGCAGTTACCACCACTTCACTGAGCTGCTGAGCAGATTCTGTCAATACAATATTTTTTTCTTTTTCAAGATTTGTTACAGAATCAATTACTATTTTCTCTGATTCGTTTTTTGCAAAACCAAGCATTCGTACCGAAAGTATATATTCACCCGGTTTAACGTTTTCGATAAAAAACTTACCCTTTTTGTCGCACATATCGCCATCCACTATTTCCCTGGTTTTTGGATTCAATAAGGTGGCGGTGGCATAATTAATGGGTTGTTTTTTATTGTCCGTTACCTGACCTCTGACAACGGTGGATGCTTCCATAAAAAATGAATTACATAAGAAAATACATCCTGTAATTAATAGCATTCTTCTATTGATTCGAATTTTTTCTGTTGTTTTCATGGCTTTAAGTTTTAACTGTATAAAATTAAGAGGTTTACGTTCAATTGTTGTTTCATACTATTGACTTTCTATTTTGAAATTTATAACATCGTTCAATGCCTTTTTTTGATAATTAGACGAAATAAATTATAGGTTTGGATTTAAAGGAATGAAAATAATTGAAATTATTTTTGAATGCCTTTATATATCGGGGTTTTCGTTGCTCAGTATGTTGGCTGAAATTATTTCCGGTAGGTTGTTTCTCCCTGATTTATTTGCTATCGGATATTGAGTGACCTATTTTTAAGCAATCCTAATGTTTTCTGTTGTTCATTCAAAAGAAAAAAACAGTAACTTTGCAACTGTTAAAGTATAAAATGCTCTATCTACTAAAAATATTTCTACCCATGTTTTTTCAAAAATTCAATTCTTTACGTATCTGTTTACCCGGCATATTTATTTTCTTTTTTTTCCTGATGTTGTCTTGCGAAGGCACAACTCCCGATGCCCCGGACGATAATTCAGCCTATATTACCAGTGTATATGAATATGTATATGCTCCCGGGCAACATGCTCAGTTGGCAAAAGCCAATGATAGTAGTAACTTCATAGGGAAACCATCGAATGATAAACCCTGGTTATACCTGGGCGGATTTGGCGGTTATGTAATTGCGGGTTTTAATCACGAAGTGGTGAATGGTGATGGTGCAGATTTTGAAGTATACGCCTTGCCCGGAGCAATGCCCGAACCGGCCGTAGTTTATGTGATGAGCGACGAGAATGCAGACGGAAAACCGAATGACACATGGTTCGAACTGAAAGGTAATCAGTTTGATAACTGTCGACGGAATTACTGGGTGCGATATTACAAGTCTGTTTCCAACGCAGACAATGTGACGTGGAAAGATAGTGAAGGGAGTCGAGGCGAATTATTCTCCGGTTTTGGTGAGAGTGTTTCCGCCAACTGGTGGTGGAGTCCCACGCTTACCGACAGCATCACTTTTACCGGCACCCGTCTGCCCGATGCTTATGATAACAGTTCTGCTGATGAAACACAGTACTGGACTGTACCCACTGGCCGTTATACCTGGGGTTATGCCGAAAATCAGGATGGAACGGATTTCGATAAAATACTTGGAGCCAATAAACTGGATATATCCAATGCCGTGGATGCAGAAGGTAATGCTGTTGTGCTGGCGAATATCCGCTTTATCAAGGTTCAGACCGGAGTTTTCCAACGTGCCGGGTGGACGAATGAAGTGTCGTCGGAAGTGAGAGGGGCGAAGGATTTGAGGAAGTAGTCAAGAATCAAGAGCTAAGAGCCAAGAATCAAGACAAAAGAACAAAGAGCAAAGACAAAAGAACAAAGAGCAAAGAGCAAAGACAAAAGAACAAAGACAAAAGAATCAAGAATCAAGAATCAAGAACCAAGAGCCAAGACAAAAGACAAAAGATAAGAGTCTCCAAGACTGTTAGTTTAGGTTTCAGAGATTTGGAATATCTCATGTCAGACGAATTAATGCCTCCTATCAATTAAGAAACAGAAAGAGGATTGCACACGCAACCCTCATTTAATTTTTTTTTATCTTCCCTATTCAATCTCTATTGAATACTTATCCAATAATCCCAGCACTCCCGCTCTGGAAAACTTTGCTTTTTTAATCCGGTTATTTTCAGGGTCGATGGAATAATGAAAGGACGAACGGAAATCGGCTTTTTCCAGGTTGGTTTTATGGAAAATAGCCCTTTGTAAATCGCAATCATCCAATACGGAGCTGCTCAGGTCGGCTTCCGTGAAATCGGCTTCCTGCAGGTTACAGTTTTTAAAGCGGGTCTTTTTTAATTTGAGTTTGTAGAAAACTGCCAGTTTCAGCAGGCAATTTTCGAAATCGACAGAGAGTAAAAAAGGATTGCAATCATCGAACAGTACACCCAGCAACTTGCAGTTTATAAACTTGATGTCATTAATGGCTGTGTTTTTTAGTATGGCCAGACTGAAATCACAACCATCGAACAGGCATTCTCTGAAAGTGATATGCGATAAATCGCCGTTGTAGAAGTTACAATTCAAAAACCGGCAGTTTTCGTATTCTCCCTTGTCCAAACTATTGGTGGTATAATCTATTCGTTCAAAAAGCTTATTTTCGTACAATTTATTCTGATTTTTAATGTAGACAAAAATAGTCATTTAAATTAAAAACAAACAGACGAAAAACAAAAAAAACAGAGAATCGCACACGCGATTCTCTGTTTTACCTTATCATACTATGATTTCATTCGTAAAGCCATGCACTCTTGTTGATATAGGCTCTTTGGCTAAGTTGTTTGAGCATAAACGCAGCCACATTTGCCCGCGAAACGCGAAAATTTCCTTTCATGGTTGTTTCTTTAGCTCCGTGAATTATTTTTCCTGTATTTGGCCCGTTAGTAAGGCTGCCGGGACGTACCACCGTCCATTGTAGTTTGCTTTTGGCCAGGCGCTTTTCGTTTGCATTATGATCGGCAAGTGGCACACGCAGCATCAAACCTGTAACAATAAACCGTAAGGGTTGAGCCATGTACAGGCGGCTATCGCCGGCACCTATGCTCGATAGATATATAAAGCGCTTTACACCTGTTTGTTCCATGATGGTCACGATATGGTTTATCCCATCCATTATTTCGGTTGAATGTTTGGTAAGAGAACTTCCACCCAGCGCCGAAAAGCAGGCATCGGCTCCGGTAACTGCTTTTTTCAACATCAAGTCGTCGTTCAGATTACCGGTTATGATTTTTAGGCTTGGATGTAATTGCAGCTTCGAATCCTCTCGGCGGACATAAGCTGTAACCTGATAGCCTTTGGCAAGTGCCTGTTCTACTAAAAGAGAGCCGGTTTTACCATTGGCTCCGAAAATAACTACTCTCATAAGATTCTTTTTTAGTATAAAGTGACTAAAATGAAAGATAAAGCTATGAACATAAAATGATAGTTGTTTTGTTAAATATCAAACAGTCTAAATTAGGAAATAGTTTAAAAAAATTGAAAATATATTCTATAAATATAAAAAACGTATGAGATGATTAACGAGAAAAGCCATAATTAAAAAGAGAGAATAGTCTGTGACAATTCTCTCTTTGAATAAAGTAAGTTTTTTTTTCTTAAAAACGATAAGCTATGGATAATAATGCTGAGGAACTGGAAATTCTCAGATTATAACCTGATATATCCTGCTCTGTCTCTGTATCAGTTGTTTCGGATTGCTTATGGGTTGCTGTACCAAAGCTGTACCCGAACCCAGGTAACAACTCTGCACCGATGACTAACTTATCATTAATAATATAGTTTATTCCGAATACTAAATTTAGTCCAGGAGTATAAGTCTCCCTTTTTTGAAGATAATAGTTGTAAAATGGATTGTTTTCTTTGTACTCAATTCTATTACTTGATTGGTCGTATCTAAATGATAGGTCTGCACCATATCTTAATTCAAAGTTTTCAGCCAATGCTTTTCGAAACTCTTTACCAAAACTGATCCCAAAACTCGTGTCGCTTGTTTTCTCATCGTTATATTCATTGCTGTAATTGTTATTGTCACCCGATATAGCAATTGAATTAAATCTCCAGAGTGCTTTTTCCGTTCCTGTTTTGTAGGTGATTCCAAAGCCATTTAAACTGTAGAAACTAAGTCCGATTTCCTGCTGTTTTGCAGGCTCCTGAGCCATAAGCGTGACTGCCAGGAACATTGTTGCAAATAGTAAAACTAATTTTTTCATGATTTCTTTAATTAAGTTTGTAGTATTTTGAAATAATATATCTGCAAATATACGTATTTAACCTAATTAAATGATAATTTAAAGCTATATTCTAAAAAAAAATATATAATTATTTCTGTACTTAATTATTTTTCTGAAATAGTTGTTTTATTAAATAGGTAAAGTTTTAAGAAGAGTCACAGAACAGGAAATGAGGATGCTATTTATCTGTGCCTGATTAAAAAAATAAAGGAGTGAACTGCGCCATGCAATCCACTCCTTTGTTCACTATAATTCTCTATTCCTTATTATTTTCGGGCATTCATTTCTTTCTCAGATTTCACTCTGGTGCCGGGATTTTCTTTAACCATTTTGCGTAAAAAATCTTCGGAATATCCTGCACGGATTATTCCCGGAGGAATTCCACTCTTGTTTTGTACAAACTGTCCATCCTGTTCTTTTTTGATATTGCCGTCCATGTATTTCACCAGCAGGTATTCTCCCAATTTTTTCCAGGCTGCTGTTGAGTTCTCGGCTTGCGTAAGGCTGAAGTCGGTTAGGAAGGCGCGTGCATCGGCTTCGGGCATGCCAGTTGCTGCTTTGTCAATAGATGGAACAAGGGTATTGAAATTACTTTCCCATTGAACCTGTTCTTTTTTTATGTCAGGAAGCATAAAGGAGTATTTACCGTAGGCAAAATTAGCTACCTGGTTAAATGTCCAGAATGCTGATGTAGAAGAATATTCGAGCAAACTTCCATTGCTCTGACTAAAGCACTCCGGTATGCTGTTGATGCCGCAATACATTGGAACATAAAGTCCGCAGGCTGCATCGTCGACGCCAAACCATAGTATACCACCCATGTAATCGGGAAGCCAGCTACGCATTTGTGCCACAAAGGTAAAGCCGGTTTGTTGGGTAGCCACAGGACGTTCATGTCCGTATTCCACACTGTCTACTTTAAAAGTTAACGGGCTGTAGCGTAGTTTGGAACCAAAAGGTCCGGCCGCCAATCCTTTGCTCATATCCAGCTCAGTACCTTCATATTGGTCGCGCATATAATCTTTCAGACTTTGTGCGCTGACTTTGAAAATTGGTTTAATCCACAGCGGAATCCGTTCGGAAGTTTCACCTTTGATATAGCTTAGGTATTTATCCATAGCAGGATCTACTTTGCGGAAAAATGTCCACACGCGGGCTTCGCAGTAGCGTAAAGCACCGTAATCGAGTGGGGCATAAGTGTCTGAAAAACTGAATTCTGTGTTTTTCCCTTTGAAATAGCCCTTTTCGCGGGCAAAAGCGATCACATCTTCAGAATACAGACAGTTATTTTTGTCATCGAAAGGGAAGGTCGTGATACGTGCCTGGTTTGCATGAGCCGATACACAGTCGTCGGGGATGCGTTGTGCTACCCACACGGCACCTTTGTTATTCGGACCTTTGCCTATCATTTCCAATATCCATACTTCACCGGGATCGGCTACCGAAAACGATTCACCCGAACTGTAATAGCCATATTCTGCAACCAGATCAGTCATTACGCGGATTGCTTCACGCGCTGTTTTAGACCGCTGCAGGGCGATGTACATCAAACTTCCGTAATCGATGATAGCCGTAGAGTCTACTAATTCTGGTCGTCCACCGAAAGTGGTTTCACCTATACTCACCTGGTGTTCGTTCATATTTCCAATGACCGAATAGGTCTTTTCTACCTGCTTAATTTTCCCGAGGTATTTGGCTGTGTCCCATTCATAAATGTCGAGAAGTGCATCTGTTGGATAGGTGGCTGCCGGATAGTGATATAAGGCCCCAAACAGGAAATAGGAATCGGCCGAATAGGTAATTAATGTAGAACCATCAACGGTGGCTAACTTTCCGGCCAGATAATTGGTACAGGCAAATCCTGCATTTACTGTCAGTAGGATTGCAACAGTAAAAATCGTTTTTTTAATCATTCTTTATAAATTTCTTGTGATGTCTACAAAGATAGGTCATAAACTTTAAATTACAAAGTCAAATATCAAAGCTTATAGGTCTTATATTTAAAGCTAATTTATTTTAATCTTTGTTGCTTTTCTCTATCGAAGGGAGAGTTGGTACGGAGTGATGTTTGGAGAAGGATCTTTTAAACCATCTGGGTAAAATAAGTACACCCAAAAACAGGTATAAATAGTAGCTAATAATCCGCCAAATGAGTGTGATAACCAAAATGGGTCCGCTACCCAATAAAAGGTCGTTGTAATATTCTTTAAAAGCGAATTCACTTAACCCGCTTCCGCCTGGAGAAGGACTAATCACCATTACCACCCATAACAATAATTGTCGGCCGAAAATGACCAATTGATTATTAATGGGTGCAAAAGCAAGGAACAGAGCATTTACTACTAAAAAGCGTGATGACCAGGATAAAGCGGTTGTACCAAAAGCTTTTATCCAGAATCCTGCCGATTTTTTTCTGATTTCATAAGACGTATTTATCATGGTATCGGAAAACGTATCAACCTGATTTGTCCATTGACGCAAAACTGGTAATTTGAAATTGGACTTGAAAACTTTTGCAATTAAATCGGGACGATGAAACAGCGCGGTATACAAAAAACTTGTCCAGATAAAAAGTACTACATACAAGGTCCAGAAGAATACGCTAATGGTAGCTGTGATGACTGAAGTGGCATTGAATAATTCGGATAGAGGAACGAACAAAAATATGAACGGACAGATAACAATAAAAAACAACTCGTCCAGAAAAAGATTAGTCAGCATGATGGTTGTACTACGTCCTACGCTGATGCCTTCTTTGTTGAGAAATAAAACTACAAATCCTGATCCGCCAATAGCGGATGGAGTAATGGCAGAAGCAAATTCGCTTAAAATATTGATGAGTAGACCTTGTGACCAGGTCAGATCTTTATCGGACATGAGCCGGAATCTCCATATCATACCAAAGTCACGGCCGAACATAAACAAAAGTGCTATGAAAATATATCCAATATTGACATAATTGAAATCTACATGGGCAAAAGTATCGGTATCAAATTCTTTTAGAAATAACCAACCGATAACTATTATCCCTATGATAACAGGAATCAGAACCTGAGAACGTTTAAATGGACTTGCATTTTTAGTTGAAATTGCTTCTGTATTTTTTAGCATTTCCTTTTTATTTGGTTAAGATGTCAGTCCTAAATGTCTTTGGTTACATATTCCACAAGCGAGCAAAGCTTAAGAGGTATTTATACTTACTGTAGAAATGTTTTTCGCTGAATTTTTCAATTTACTGATCTCCAGGGGAGTGATTCGTTTGAGTTGTCGGTAAGTAAGCTTCTGCTATAAACCCAATTCATTTTCACGTTGTTTTATTCAATGTTTAGCACTACCGTATTAAAACTATATCGATTTTGAATGGATGCTCCTTGGTATTTGGTGCTGATTTGCATATTTAAATTTTGATAATTATAGAATTATTTACTGAAAAACCAGGACTAAACCTTTTTAGTTCTGAAAATAAAACAATATTTCTTATTCGTTTGTTTAATCAATTTTTAGCCTTTCTTCGACTCAGAAATACTGAAAATAAATCATACAATAAGTTAAGCAAGATGAATGTTGAAATTTGCATTAATTTGATGTCTCGTTTTCTACATTGTTTTCCTCTTTAAAACCAGCTGATTGAATACTTCAGACTTTCAATGCATATAAAAAACAGTGAGAAATTTTGCTGAAATCATTTGGATTGCAACTCAGTTTAATCGTAGTAAGAACGGGAAAGCTGTTCCGTTTTAAGTAAAAATCCTTTACGGTAGAAATCTGCTTTTTTTTTAATGAAATACCGATAGTTCGATGCCCCAAATTTATAATTCCGGATTTGAGGAAAAAACCATTGGTACTACCACAGAAAAAAGTACTTTTGCAGTTCCTAAGTGCTAAATGCTGATGATAGTCCTGAATAAAGGAAATTATCACAGTTAATGTGTTGATAAAAAAGTGTATAGGAATCCCATTAAACTTTATTGCCTGTTGACTTTACCTTGATGCTGCTTTGAAAAAGTGGTTTACAAATAGATAAAGCAGCGGATCAAAAAGGGTTGAGATATAGAGCCAACCGAACACATTAATTTCCTGTCGAAATTACTAAATTGTGTTTATGGTCCGATTATCAATGATATATATGATGAAGGTTATTGATTTATATTTTAAATTAATTAGTAATAATGAGAGCCACAATGCGTTTTTTTGCAGTTGAAAAGATTACCTTTACTTACATTCTGATTACCTCATTAATAATTCTATATCTGAAACCCCTGTTGGATAATTCTTTAGGATTGCTGGGCTTCAGATTATTTATTGTATCTCTGATTATTGCGTTGGCTTATGTTAACTCAATTAAAAATTGGTGGATAATCCGGTTTTCCCGATATGCTTTTTTGGGAATCTTGCTTGTGTTTTGGTATCCAGAAACTTACGATATAAATAGGGTACTCCCGAATTATGATTATCTTTTAGCCGGTTGGGAACAGTGGGTTTTTGGATTCCAACCTGCACTTTTTTTTAGTCAAGTCTACCCTCAACATTGGATTAGTGAACTACTTTATATGGGCTATTTTGCCTATTATCCATTAATTGTTGGAACCAGTTTGTACCTCTATTTTAAAGATAAATGTTTTTTCGAGTATTTTTTTTTCACTGTCCTTTTTTCCTTTTTTGTTTATTACCTGATTTATATACTTTTCCCAACTGCCGGTCCACAATATTATTTTCAGGCAATAGGCTATGATCATGCACAATCCGGCATTTTTACACAGGTTGGTACCTATTTTAACGAACACAGGGCACTCTTGCCGAAAGGGAACGATTCAGGATTTTTTTCAATGATGGTTGATAATACGCAGCAAATTGGTGAGCGACCGACTGCTGCGTTCCCCAGTTCGCATGTTGGAATTTCTACATTAATTATGTCTCTGATTTTAAAGAACAGGCGTTATGCTGTGTTCTCTTTTTTGTCCCCTTTCTATTTGGCTTTGGTTGCAGCAACAGTATATATTCAGGCACATTATGTTATTGATGTATTTGCCGGATTTGTAAGTGCCTTTATTTTATATTTTTTATGCCACAAAGTTTACACGCTCTATACACGAAGGTATGAAGGAATACCCGAGTTGGTTGCTCTTTTTGTAAAAGGACAAGAAAAAGAACCGAAAATTTAACCTGATTTCAAAGACGTATTTATCCCCAAATTATGTTTGTTTAAGATATATTCTAAAAAGTCTTTCTTGTTTTTGATGTGCTTTTACAAACTATTTCAATAATAATTTTAAACCTATGATACCATTTACATTTTCACTTCTGTTGGGGGCATCTTTGTATGTTCAACCATTCAATGCGTCTATACAATTGGATTCTATTAGGAAGAAAGAAATAAAAGAAGTCCTTGTATATAGCCATGGTACTTCTACTTTGACCAGTACACTTGCAATGCCGATGGTTGTGGTTGATAAATCGGCCCTGCAAAATTCATCATTTAGCACTCCTGCAGATGCTTTGCAACGCGAAACAGGTATTTCTCTTTCACGTGATGGCATTTGGGCTACTTCGGTCAATGTGAGAGGTTTTTCGGAACAACGTTTATTGTTTCTGGTGGATAATGACCGTATTCAAACAGCAACCGATATTGCTGCAGCCTTATCAACGGTAGATATGGGAAGTCTTGAGAAAATTGAAGTAATTAAAGGTGCCAGTTCAGTACTTTATGGAACGGGTGCCATGGGTGGGGTCGTGAATTTTGTGTCTGAACGACCATCCTATACTACTTTTTTTAAATCGAAGGGAAAAATAGGAAGTGAATTGAATTCAGTCAACAATCTTTGGGCGAATAATGCTAATCTGCAGTTTACAACCAATCAATGGTATTTGTCGCTGAATGGTAGCTATCGTACCGCCAAAAATATGCAAACGCCGGATGGTAAGCTTCGTGAAAGCCAATTTAATGATGCTTCCTGGGGACTGAAGGCCGGAGCTTTATATGGAGATAATCAGGAATTGTTGGTAAATTACCATCATGTAAAAGGCTGGGATATAGGTTTGCCGGGAGGGAGTGCATTTCCTGCAACAGCACGGGTACGTTATGTGGGTGTAGAACGTAATCAGTTGAGTGCAGAATATATTTTTTCCGACTTAAACACAAATTTGCGTGAAATCAGGTTAAAAGCTTATTCTCAAAATATCAGTCGCGATGTGGAAAATATTGTTAATCCTGCAACGACTATTCTACCAGGCAGTATGAACCGGACATCGGGGGCTAAAGTCACCAGTAACTGGCGATTTACCGATTATCATACATTGGTGATCGGCGTTGAAAGTTGGCTTCGAAAGTCGCAGACAACTCGACTAAAAATTGTAACTACTTCGGATAGTACTTATGTGGTGAAGGGAGAGCAACCCACACCGGATGCACAAATGCTCGACGTGGGTGCATTTGCACATTATTCATGGAAAATATCACCCCGTAGATGGACCTTGAATGCTGGTATCCGTTTCGATTATATTCAAACATCTAACGACTCCGCTTACAATCCGGTGTTTCAATATTCCGTAAAAAAAGGGGAGAAAACCTATGTTAAGAATCTTTCCCGTAGTGTTTTATACGAGTCGGCAGTTCATGAAGAATATTCGTATGCAGCTCATCTCGATCTGGTTTATAACCCGACAAGGCGTCAAAAACTGGCTGTATCTATTTCCAATTCATATCGGGCAGCATCCATCGAAGAACGGTTTAAATATATCGATCAGGCTGGAATTTTGCGTGTTGGTAACCCAGACTTAAAACCTGAGCGAGGCACTTTTTCCAATCTGAGTTATTTGATCTCTGCCAATAAGCTTTTATTGAAAGCCGATGTGTATGCCAATTATTTGTTCGATTTGATTACTGAAGAGCAAGGTTTTTATAATTATCAGAATGCTAATGGAACAAATTCTTCGGTAGACGCTTTAGTCAATGTGAATGTAAGTAAAGCCTTTTTTGTTGGAGCTGAACTCGAAGCCAGATGGATTATGAACCGGCACTTTTGGTTGCTTGCCAATGCTTCATATACCCGAGCACGGGACGTTGATGCAAATACTTTTTTAGTACAAATTCCGCCAATGAAAGGTTTAATGACCTTGAATTACCAGCTCGAAAAACAGTTCGAGGCTTCGTTCTCTACCTTATGGGCTGCCAACCAATCGGAAATTGCTCCAAGCGAAACGTCAACAAAGGGTCACGTGATTTTTAATTTTGATATTCATACAGCCAAAATAGATTATACAACAAACTATTTACAGCTTTATGCCGGAGTAGAAAATATACTGAATACCTCCTATTACAATCATTTGTCAACTACGCGCGGACTGATGCGCCTCGAACCGGGACGAAATATTTATTTAAAAGTGAAATGGGGATGGTAATGTGTCAGCTCTCTAACAATGCTTCTAAGTCCCTGTAAGTGGGTTTACAGATTTGTTTAGAATTTCTTATCTTTGTATGTTTATTTGAATAGATTATTTTTTATTTAATATGTTGATTATGCCTCAAACAATAAATTTAGATAAGCTGAATGATCTGTGCAAGGATACTCTGATCGAGCATTTGGGAATAGAATTCATTGATATTTCCAACGGGAAAGCGATAGCAAGGATGCCGGTTGACAAACGAACTATTCAACCCATGAAGCGTTTACATGGTGGTGCAGTTATGGCACTGGCCGAATCGGTGGGAAGTGCCGGTTCACTGGCTTTGATTGATCCTACTAAGTTTGTAGTACTGGGTGTGGAAATAAGTGGCAGTCATGTGGGCACCACCTCAGAGCCTTTTGTTATAGCGGAAGCAACCATTTTACATCAGGGTAATACCTCTCATGTTTGGGACATCCGGGTAACAGATGAAAAAGGAACACTTATTTCGGTTTGCCGCCTCACAAACCGCATCATTCCAATAAAGACAGCAGAATAGAATGAATTTGGAGAATAACGCATTTCAATCACTTATTGACTTACAAGAAGTCTGTTTATTGCAACGAATTCCTTTTGTTTCCTATCGGTTACCCCTCGAAATAGATATTACAACATTGGTTCAGCATTCGTCGATGCCCGAGAAGATGGATTCCTCTTTTATTCCAGATAAAACAAGTGGTTTTGTAATGGCTCCTTTTTTTGAAACAGAAAAACGTGGTGCTTATATTTTGAAACCGGATCAGGTTTTTATTTCGAATAATATAGACAAACGATACATTCAGACTTTAAAAGAAAATTCCAGATTTATTTCAATCATTCAACCAACAGAAAATGAAATTTCCACAACGGCCTCTGCCGATTTTATTCAGCAGGTCGAAAATGCCAAACTGGCTATCGCCGGAGGAAATCTTCACAAAGTAGTGTTGTCGAAAGTACGGAATGAGAAGTTGAGAGATGATTTTAATGTAAGTCGGCTTTTCCTTGAACTGTGTAAATTGTACCCGCATGCTTTTGTATACCTGATACAACTTCCTCAAGTCGGTTGCTGGGTGGGAGCAACGCCCGAACCATTGCTGGTGATTACCGGTAAGAAAGTAAAAACTGTTTCCTTGGCTGGAACCCAGGTTGCCACGGATGCGGATATTGATTCATATCTCTGGAGCCAAAAAGAAATTGAAGAACAAGGCATAGTGACTGCTTATGTTGAGCAGACATTACAGTCTTTGAGTATTAAAAATTATACCAAGGCTGGTCCTTACAACTATAAAGCTGCCAACCTGATTCATCTTAAAACGAGTTTCGAATTTGCACAGGTAGGTTTGGAATCGCATTTTGGTGAATTTTTAAAAGCGTTTCACCCGACTCCTTCTGTCGGGGGCCTGCCAAAAGAGGCAGCACGTGAATTTATATTTAAACATGAAAAACATGACCGTGCCTATTACAGCGGTTTTTTGGGCCCTGTCAATATCAAGGGTGAAAGTAATGTGTTTGTAAACTTACGTTGCCTGCAGTTGCTTGAAAAGCACTTTGTGCTTTACAGCGGTGCCGGCATCACTGCTTCTTCAGATGCTGAGAAAGAGTGGGTGGAAACCGACAATAAAATGATGACTATGTTGAATGTAATGAATAATTTATAATGGGATAGTTAATTATCCGTATTTCTAATTGTAAATTGTAAATTTTTAAATTGTAAATAAAAATGAATCATTTCCGTCAAGGAATTAAAAATATTCCCGAAATATGTGTACAACATGGCGTCAGCAAGGTAATAATTGCCCCGGGTTCACGCAACGCACCATTAATATTTGCCTTCACAGCTCATCCCGGACTGGAATGTCTGAGCATGACCGATGAGCGCTCAGCCGCGTATTTTGCATTGGGAATTGCGCAACAAAGTGGTGAAGCGGTTGCATTGCTATGCACATCGGGAACAGCTGTTCTCAATTTCGCACCGGCTATAGCAGAAGCTTATTACCAAAATTTGCCCTTGTTGGTTTTTACAGCCGACCGTCCTGTTGAATTACTTGAACAGGCTGATGGACAAACTCTTCGCCAATCTGGTATTTTCGGAAATTACATAAAAGCAAGTTTCGATTTACCGGTAGATACCATTTTATCGGTTGACTTGAATTTCTCTGACCGACAGATTTCGCAGGCTATTGATACGGCAAAATCTTTTCCGGTTGGTCCGGTGCAAATTAATGTACCCATGCGCGAGCCTATTTACACTGCATTGCCCGAAAATCATAGTCACCCAAAACTAATCAAAACACTTCCTGTTGACATTTCACCAACAAGAGAAAGTCTCGAGGCACTGAGAAAATCGTGGTCTACATTAACTAAAAAGCTTATTGTCATAGGTGTACAAGCTAAAAACGGAAAACTAAATGAGTTGGCAAATAAACTTGCCAACGAACCCGATGTGGTGGTAATTGGAGAAAATCTGACTAATGTCAGCGGGGGCAGAATCATTGAGAGACCGGAAATTTTCTTTGCATCGCTTTCACCCGAAGAAAAGGCATTGTTTAAACCCGATTTGTTGATAACAATCGGACATTCGTCGATTTGTAAGCAAATTAAATTGTATTTGCGTGAATTTCAACCTTCTGAACAATGGCAACTTGAATCTTCATTACCTTATATCGATACATTTAACTGCCTGACAACTGTAGTTCCCGGCTCGGCAGTGACTTTGCTGGTTAATATGCCATTGGGTAAAACTTCAAGCCTTTATGGTTATTCATTTCAAAATCACATGCAAACGCTTGCCGGAAGACATGATGCTTTTGTGAAAGATGCTCCCTTATCGGATATGAGTGCAGTGACTAAAATATTGAAACTGGCTCCATTAAATACCATATTACATCTTGCCAACAGTACATCCGTTCGTTGGACACAATTATTTCCAACGCGTGGCGATCTGACTTATATCTGTAACCGAGGTACTTCGGGTATCGATGGTAGTTTGTCAACGGCTGCCGGTTCAGCCTTTTCTTCGAAAAAAAATACGGTTTTTCTTACCGGCGATTTGTCGTTTATTTACGATTCTAATGGCTTGTGGAACAATAATATTGGCGATAATTTTAAAATTATCGTGCTGAATAATCGTGGTGGAAATATCTTCCGCTTTATTGGTGACCCGACCCTCATGGCATCCTGTCAGGATTTTTTCACAACACCGCATACGGTTAAAATTAAATCGCTGGTGGAGGCTTATGGATTGAACTATCTGGTTTGTGAAAAAGATGAAGAGTTGGAAGTAAGTTTGGTGAATTTATTTAATGCCGAAAGGGCTACTGTACTTGAAATATTCACGGATGCAGATTTGAATACCAAAAATTATAAGGGATATTTTAGAAATATCAAAGACCTCGTTAATTAACTAATAAACAATAAGATATAGATTGTTCTAATAACAGAAACTATTAATAAAAACGAATCTAAAGCCCCTTTAGGGGTTAGGGTTTTTATATTATCACTATATGAGAAACTGGACAGAAATTAAAAAATTTGAAGAAATAAAATTCGATTATTTCGAAGGAATAGGAAAAATAACCATCAACCGTCCCCGTTACCGGAATGCTTTTACCCCGGATACCGTGAAAGAAATGATAGAAGCCATGGTGTTCTGCCGTGAATGTCAGGATATTTCAACTATAATTCTTACCGGAGAAGGTGATAAAGCCTTTTGTGCAGGTGGTGATCAGAATGTAAAAAATATTGGAGGTTATATCGGAAAAGACGGAGTTCCCCGGCTGAATGTGCTGGATTTGCAAAAGTTGATTCGGAGTATGCCAAAGCCGGTTGTTGCCATGGTAAATGGTTTCGCTATTGGTGGCGGTCATGTGCTTCATGTGGTTTGTGACCTTTCAATAGCCTCCGAAAATGCAATTTTTGGACAAACAGGTCCTCGCGTGGGAAGTTTCGACGCCGGATTCGGATCATCGTATCTGGCAAGGGTAGTGGGTCAGAAAAAAGCCAGGGAAATCTGGTTTTTGTGTAAACAATATTCTGCTGCCGAAGCTTATGACATGGGATTGGTAAACAAAGTAGTACCTTTCGATCAACTGGAAGACGAAACCGTGGCCTGGTGTCAGCAAATGATGCAACAAAGCCCCTTGGCATTGCGCATGATCAAGGCCGGTTTGAATGCAGAACTGGATGGACAGGCCGGTATTCAGGAACTTGCCGGAAACGCTACCATGCTTTACTATATGACCGAAGAAGCGCACGAAGGAAAAAATGCTTTCCTTGAAAAACGGAAACCTGATTTTTCTAAATTTCCGAAGATGCCGTAAAGTACAAATTACTCGAATTATAGCGAATTACACGAATTAATCCACCTCGATTTTGAGATAGCTGATAAGTCTTATTGAACTAAATTTGTTTACTACCTTTTAATTAGTTTCTCTAGCAATAATTAGTTTAATTCGTAGTAATTAGAGAAATTAGTTCTTTTTAATTAGAAAAATTCGTATTTTTTAAATTAGAGTAATTAGTAATAATTAGAGTAATTCGTATAATGAAGAAATGGATTCATTCTTTCCGGTTAAAAACGTTGCCACTGGCTTTGTCGAGCACTATTATAGGATCATGCATTGCTGCTTCAGACGATAAGTTTCGGTGGTCCATTTTTGGATTGGCTGCACTTACAACTGTTTTGCTGCAAATTCTTTCGAATATGGCAAATGACTATGGTGATTTTGTGAACGGGAAAGATAATGCTGAACGCATTGGTCCCAAACGGATGGTGCAGTCGGGTGAGATAAGCACAAAAACCATGTTGCGGGGAATGATAGTCGTTGGAATATTGTGTGCCGTTTCAGGATTGACTTTAATTATAATCGGAACCAGTGGAATAGCGATCTCGTCCCTGTTTGTTTTTGCATTGTTGGGACTGGCTGCAATAACCGCTGCCATCAAATACACTGTGGGTAAAAATCCTTACGGTTACAGGGGTTGGGGCGATATATTCGTTTTTATTTTCTTCGGATTGGTGGGAGTAATGGGTACTTATTTTTTGCATACGCAATCTTTTCGTTGGGATATTCTGTTATTGGCGACATCCATTGGCTTTTTGAGCGCCGGGGTATTGAATATGAATAATATGCGCGATTATGAAAACGACAAGAAAGCTGAAAAAAGAACTTTGGTAGTGGCATTGGGCATTAAGAAAGCCGCCTGGTATCACTTGTTTTTGATTTTAGGTGCTGCTCTGTTTGCTGCAGTTTATACTTTGATGAATTTTGAATCGGCTTGGCAGTGGCTTTTCCTGCTTTCATTTCCTATCATGTTTTTAAATCTGAAAAAGGTTTTTACCTACAAAGATGCCGTAGAACTTTATCCCGAATTACCCCGCTTGTCGATAGCAACTCTGGTTTTTTCACTGACTTTCGGGATAGGATTACTTTTGTAAGTTCAATTTAGCAGAACCCAAACCGACTAATTACCAAATTTACGAATCAACCAATCAAATGACCGCCAGATATACTACCCTCGATTTGCAGTTTAAATTCCCTGCCGGAACTTCTCGCGGGGTATTACAACATAAACAGTCCGCGTTTCTGATCCTCGAAGAAAGTGGATTTAAGGGTATTGGTGAGTGTTCTGCTATTCCGGGCTTGAGCATTGATCCGGTTGATTCTTATTTTGAAAAACTGGATAAACTTTGTCGATTGCTGAACGATGGTTGCGACGCCAGTTCAATAGACCTGTCCGCATTTCCCTCCATTGCTTTCGGATTGGAAACTGCTTTGCTCGATTTAGCGGCACAAGGTTCCAAATGTCTTTTCCCAACCGATTTTACAGAAGGAAAAGCGGGCATTCCCATCAACGGTTTGGTTTGGATGGGTGATAAAGCTTTTATGCAAAGACAAATCCGCGAGAAAATTGAAGCCGGTTTCCATTGCATCAAGCTCAAGATAGGAGCCATCGACTTTGAAACGGAACTGGAAATTATTTCTGATATTCGCCGGCAGTTTTCACCAGATGATATTGAAATAAGGGTTGATGCTAATGGTGGTTTTAGTCCCGAAGATGCCCTTGAAAAACTGAATAGACTCTCATCATTTTCTATCCATTCCATTGAGCAGCCCATCCGTCAGAAACAATTCGAGGCTATGGCTGATTTGTGCCGGCAATCGCCCATTCCCATCGTATTGGATGAGGAACTGATAGCTGTGAAACCGGCTGAAATTGAAATGCTGTTGCAAACAATCAAACCGGCTTACATAATTCTGAAACCAAGTCTGATTGGAGGATTCAGCCCATCGGAAGAATGGATTCGGCTGGCAAAAATACAGAATATTGGTTGGTGGATAACTTCAGCGCTGGAATCCAATATCGGACTAAATGCCATTGCACAGTGGACTGCTACACTTGGTTCTACTTTACCTCAGGGTTTGGGAACGGGGCAGTTGTATCAAAATAATATACCATCGCCTTTGCTGATTGAACATGCCAGGCTGTTTTATCGGCCGGAAAATAAATGGAATTTAAGTCCGATTTTGTCTTGATTTGAATCTTGTTGCTAAGCAATATTAATTCAGTCAGCACATTAGATGTCGATTAATTGTTCCTTTTTCTCTTTGTAAATATCCAAAATATCTCTATATTTGTCTTTCTTGAATTAAAATAGAATAAACCTTTTAACCGGGTTGAACATGACAAAGAAAAATGCGATTAAAATTTTTGAAGAAAAGAAAGTTCGTACCGTTTGGGATGACGAACAGGAAAAATGGTATATATCTATAGTTGACGTAATTGACGTTCTAACTGATAGCTCTAACCCTCAAGTGTATTGGAGAGTGCTCAAAAAGAGACTGTTGGCAGAAGGCAATCAAACCGTTACAAATTGTAACGGTTTGAAAATGCAAGCAGCTGATGGCAGAATGAGATTGACTGATGTTGCAGATACTGAACAGATATTGAGGCTTATACAATCAATACCATCACCGAAAGCAGAACCATTTAAACAATGGTTGGCGCAAGTAGCGTCCGAACGTTTAAATGAAATGCAAGACCCGGAGCTCAGCATCGATCGTGCCATGAAAGACTATTTGCGTTTGGGATATTCCGAAAATTGGATAAATCAACGTCTAAAAAGCATTGAAATCCGCAAGGAACTTACCGATGAGTGGAAAAACAGAGGAATGCAAGAAGGAACCCAATTTGCAACACTCACCGATATAATTACCCGTGCATGGTCAGAAAAAAGTACTAAAGAATATAAGAAATTTAAAGGTTTGAAAAAGGAAAACCTCAGAGATAATATGACTAACACGGAGTTGATCCTGAATATGTTAGCCGAAGTTTCTACAAAAGATATATCCCAAGCGGTAGAACCTGAAACTTTTGATGAAAATATTCAGGTAGCCAAATAAGGTGGGAAAGTAGCCCGTGTAGCCCGTGAAGAACTGGAAGCCCGAACAGGTAAGAAAGTTGTAACTACACAAAACGCCAAACAAGCCCTGAAACAAAAAAATGACAAAGAACAGATCTGATCAAAATATAAAGCTTAACGGAGACATCTACAACCGTCAAAATCTGGGTGAATTGTTTTTTCAGTCTGAATCCGATGACTCGTGGCGTAATACTATCTATCATTTCCTAATGGAATGGTTTGACGAAAAAGATTATATACTCGCCCAAACATCTGGTTCTACTGGCAAGCCTAAAAGTATACGGTTACAAAAAAAAAGTATAGTGAACTCAGCGCTTATGACCAACAGATTCTTCGGACTTACTCCCAAAAATACTGCCTTACTTTGTTTGCCAGCATCGTACATCGCCGGAAAAATGATGCTGGTGCGTGCGCTGGTTGGTGGTTTTAACCTCCTCACTGTGGCACCGGTTGCAAATCCTTTCGAGGGAATGAATACTTCAATTGATTTTACAGCCATCACGCCCTATCAACTTCAACACTCTGCCATAACGCTTCACCATAAAACGGTTGGAAAGATTATTGTCGGTGGGAGCCCGGTTACTCATCAGCTTCAACTCCTTGCTCAAACCATTCCGGCAGAACTTTATGAAACCTACGGAATGACCGAAACCTGTTCGCATATTGCTTTACGACGCATCAACGGCAATGAACAATCGGACTTTTTTACGATACTGGAAGGTATTAGTATCCGGCAGGATGAGCGCGGATGCCTGGCTGTCAGGGCTCCTCATTTGCTGGGGACTGAGATTGTCACCAATGATGTGGTGGAAATGATTGACGAGCGATCCTTCCGTTGGTTAGGTCGCGCCGATTCCACCATCAACTCAGGGGGCATTAAAATACATCCGGAGCAGGTGGAGAAAAAGCTTCAGAAATTGATTCTTCATAACTTTTTTATCAGCTCACTCCCCGATGAGAATCTCGGCGAAAAAGTCGTTCTGGTCATCGAATCGAATCCTTTTACCTTATTGAATGAGCAAATTTTGAAAGAAGAAATGGAAAGTTTACTTGATAAATATGAGGTCCCCAAACTAATACTTTATCTTCCCACTTTTTGTTATTCCAACAGCAATAAAGTATTAAGAAAAGAAACCTTACAGAATGCATTGAAAAAAAATATTTCCACCTTGGATGCCAGTACAGAAGAGATATAAATGATGCTGGTATATCTTTTCTTTTTCTGGTATTCCGATTATAAATTTATGCTTTTTTTATCTCAACACTTTGAGTTTGGGTTTATTTCCCGCTGCTTAAGTTAAATTCTATATTGAAGCTCTTTTTAGAAGCTGAAGATGTATTTGGCATTTCGTATTCGTGGCTGGATGGTCGTTCTCCCATTCCTTCGCCACCGCCGTCTTCACCCCCAGACATTCCGCCTCCCTGCATTCCGCCTCCGGGCATTTCATTTCCTCCTCTACGACCACCCTGCATACCTCCACCCATTCTACTGGATGTCCGATTGCCGCCTTTACTTGAACCTCCATTGATGGTTACCTGAAGTTGGATCGGAATTGCGGTGATTTCAGAAATTGCAAACCCCTCACCAAAAAAATCGCGGAGAGGTATACGGATTTCATAAATACTTTGTTCGCGGCTTCTGTTTTTTGAAAAGCAAATACTCTTTTCATCCCTGTTGTCAGCGGCAATAGAATTACGGGTAAATTGAAATCCTTCCACATAAGCCGAATCCTTGGGCATAGCTCCTTTTTTCATAGCCGATTTCTCCATCAGTTTTTCGCTGTCATCTCCTGGGATATTAACCATGGAAGGCATCATTCCCTCTTTAGCCGATGGAAATGCCATGCTGGCCATTAACCTGGGCTCGGATTTCACTTTAAACCGTACCGAGAAGCCTGCCTGCATCAACTGATTTTGAGTCGCCATGTCATTCGCTTTCAGGATGACGTATAAATTGCTGGCATCATTCCTGAATTCGTACTGAACCTTTGCTGCGGCATTAAAATAACGCGGATTAGTCGTCCAGTCGCCAACATTCCCATCAATAACTAATGGTTGGAGCTGCCAGCCGGCTTTTATGTCCTGTGCTAATGCACTGTTGAATACACATAGAATAGTTAGTAAAGTGAGTTGAATTTTCTTTTTCATTTCTATAATTTAAAAATTATAAAGTCATTAAGTTCTTTTTTACTTTTTATTTTGTGAAATTTTAGAACAGAATTTTTTGGTAAATATTGATGCTACTATAAAAATATATTAAAACGAAATGTAAAAATAAATTGATTATGGGGTATGGCAAAATGAATAAGATGATGTATTATGATGGCTCTGATTGATCTGCTAATTTGTCAGATGAAGGATCATTTTTCTTGTTTGATTATGACCTAAAATATAATAATAAAGTGATATATACAGAAAATGCAAATTACAGATTCAATGCTTGACCTATCTTTGTGTAAGTATTATGATTGTTAGCAGACTAGCTATGTAAAAAGAAATTAAATATTTGTTTAATTAGTAAATAATAATTCCATCTATAGGAGTACAATATAACGAGACAAAGCTAATCGAATAATCTAAAAAGAAGAAGTTTATAAACATTCTTTGTTTAAAATTACATGGCAATTTACATTATATTTTTTAAATAACAATAAACGATGCTCCTTTATTGTTTTTGTTCTAAAAAAGATCAAAAAAAAACAATCGTTGAAAAGAATCGTCGGGTAAATAAATGCAAAAGACTGCAAGGAAACTTTTAAAGTTTCGTTGCAGTCTTCATATAGTGATAAATTGGTCCCAAAAGAAATGAATACAAGGTGCTAAGCTAAAAAAATATTTTTTCTTCCTTTGATATTAATTGTTGAGAAAGCTGAATTTATTTGGCTTTGCTTTGCTTTTTTTCTTTCTTTATTTAAATTCTTTTTGAAATTAATATCCGCGTATAGCTTCTATTCCGGGTAATACGATGCCCTCTATAGCTTCGAGCAAAGCGCCACCACCGGTAGAAACATATGATACGCCATCGGCAAGGTCAAATTGGTTGACACAGGCAACAGAGTCACCACCTCCAACGAGCGAGAAAGCTCCATTTTTGGTGGCTTCAACAATAGCTTCACCAACTGTACGCGATCCGTGTGAAAAGTTTTCGAATTCGAATACGCCGGTAGGGCCATTCCAAAGGATGGTTTTAGACGATTTGATTACCTTGCTGAAGATTTCTTCTGTTTTCGGACCAATATCCAACCCTAACCATTTTTCCGGAATTTCATCAACCGAAACAAATTGAGTGTTGGCGTCATTGCTGAAAGCATCTGCTATTTTTGCATCTACTGCCAAAACCATGTTTACACCATTCGCTTTTGCTTTTGCCAAAAGTTCGAGAGCCAGATCCAGTTTGTCGTCTTCACAAATTGAATTCCCGATTTTGCCACCCATAGCCTTAGTAAAGGTATAGGTCATCCCACCTGTGATAATCAGATTGTCAACTTTGGAAAGCAGGTTCTCAATGATTTCAATTTTCGAAGATACTTTCGAACCACCCATAATGGCTGTAAACGGACGGGCCGTATCTGTCATTATTTTCTGTACGGCGAGTACTTCTTTTTCCATCAGGTAACCAAACATTTTATTGTCTACATCAAAATATTTGGCAATAAGTGCTGTCGAAGCATGTGCGCGGTGAGCTGTTCCGAAAGCATCGTTTACATAGCAATCGGCATACGAAGCCAAAGTAGCGGTGAATTTCTTCTGACTTTCTTTGACTGCTTTTTTACCGGCAGCTTTTTCTTCGTCGGTAGCTGTATCGGCAAGACGTGGTTTGCCTTCTTCTTCTGCATAGAAACGCAGGTTTTGTAGCAATAAAACTTCACCCGGTTTAAGTGCTGCAGCCATTTTCGCTGTTTCTTCACCCATACAGTCGGCAGCAAATTTTACATCTACTCCCAATAAGTCGGATACATGTCCCAGAATTGCTTTAAGCGAATACTTGTTATCCGGATTCTTCTTTGGGCGACCCATGTGTGAAGCGATAATTACACTACCGCCATCGGCCAAAATCTTTTTCAAAGTAGGAAGTGCAGCACGGATGCGCGTATCGTCAGTAATTTCAGCATTTTCGTTCAATGGAACATTAAAGTCAACACGAACGAATGCTCTTTTTCCGGCAAAATTAAATTTGTCAATAGTTTGCATATTGTTATTTATTTAATAGTTTGAATTTTTTTTTTATAAGATCAAAGATCAAAGACAATGAAACAAAGACAAAAGATTTGAAATCAATTTGTTTTAAACTTGTACTTCACCTTTGCTAATTGTTCATTGGCATCCACCATTTTTTTCTTCAGGTCTTCCTTATATTTTAATAACTTAGCTTTTAAATCTTCATCGCCAACGGCAAGAATTTGAACTGCTAAAATGGCGGCATTGAGTGAGGCATTAATGCCCACTGTAGCCACCGGAATTCCGGGAGGCATTTGCACAATAGCGAGCAATGCATCCATGCCATCGAGTGTGGCATTGATGGGAACACCAATAACAGGAACCGTAGTCATTGATGCAATTACACCCGGCAAATGAGCGGCCATACCGGCTGCAGCAATAATCACCTCAATTCCGTTTTCGCGGGCATGTGAAGCGAAAACTTCCACTTCGCGGGGTGTACGGTGTGCCGACAGGGCATTTATTTCGAACGGAATTTCGAACTCATTGAGCAAAAGCGCAGCTTTCTCCATTACCGGAAGATCGGACGTGCTGCCCATTATGATACTTACTTTGGGTTTCATGGATATTGGTTGATTAGTGAATTCGTTGATTCGTTAATTTGTAGTTGGTTGTCCTAATATTTATCGGGCCGAAAAAATCGATTGATAACTTTTAATTATTGACAGTTTTTAGTTTTAGCTAAACTCCAGTCACCAAGCAACTATTTAACCAATTAACCAATTAACGCTTCATACTCTGCCGCAGAAAGTAACGCATCGATTTGTGAAGCATCGGAAACAGTGATTTTAACCATCCATCCTTTAACGTAGGGATCGTCGTTCACAAGTTCGGGAGCATCTTCCAGTTCCTGATTGAATTCTTCAACTTTGCCATCTACAGGCAGATACAAATCGGATACTGTTTTGACAGCCTCCACGGTACCGAATACATCCCCCGAAGAGAGAGATTCTCCAATGGTTTCAACTTCTACGAAAACAATTTCGCCCAATTCGCTTTGAGCGTAATCAGTGATACCAACAAAAGCGGTTTCGCCTTCTAAACGAATCCATTCGTGCTCCTTGGTGTACTTTAAATTAGCGGGTACGTTCATAATATTTAGTTTTTGTGTTTTGAAAAAAAATAAGTTTGTTTCCTTTTATTTTGATAAAGATCTTAAGATTTACACTGAATATTCCTGTTTATTCCTGTTGAAAGGAGAAAAACAGACCGGGTATGATTGACTCATTCCTCTTTGATTTTTAAATAACACAGAACAGGATAATGATCGGAATATTTTACAGGGTTAACTACCAGTTTTACAGCAGAAAAAGAAGGATCGTAGAACACATAATCTATGCGAAATCGGTAGAATTTTTCGCAGAAAGTCCAGCCAAAGCCTGTGCCTATTTCTGAAAAAGCGTCTTTCAGTTTCCCTTTTACGCGGGTGTAGGCATAGGATGTCGGAACGTCATTCAAGTCGCTGCATACAACTACTTTATGAGGGGAATCGGCGATGATTCCGGCTACAACATCAGCCTGATGGGCCCTTAATTTGTAGGCAACACCCAGTTTCCTTGAAAAGTGCCTGGTGAGCCCCGAAAGGTTTTCTGCACTAAATTTATTTTTTAACCGTACAGGCATAGATTTGTCTTTTTCAGTTAATCGATTGGATTCCAAATGGTTGTTTACTACACGTATAGTTGTACCATCAACCACTATATCCGAAAAAATGGACGAATTTGATTCGGATGGATAATCTATATGTTGCTTATTTACGATGGGATACTTCGAAAAGGTTGCCAGACCGTATCTTTTGTTTGACAAGGATTGTTTATACCAAATGTGTTTGTACTGGTATTTGGAGAATATTCGCAACATGTCGGCATGAGTCACATAAATGTCCTGAGTACTCACTTCAAACTCCTGCAGGCAGACGATATCGGCATCGGTATCCAAAATCTGTTGTAGCACCATGTTGGGTTTCCTTTGTGTATGCTTTACTAACTTGCCACTCATCATTGTATTGTAGGTGAGTATGCTTATTGGATGCCTGGCCTGAACGGATTTGGTTTTGCCTAAATGAAATGGATGCGTGTCATTGATCTGAGAGGTGGAAAAAAGCAACAGACTCAATGAAAGAATGAAAAACCATTTACGAGCTAACATCCAAAAAATTACAAAACAGATATTCATCCCAATGATTAGCGGAAATGCAAGGGCGAAATAGGATGGCAAGATGAATGTTTCAGGACTTAACACAGATCCTAACAAAGTCATTAGTAGACTAAAAGCGACTGCGACATTGGCAGTCATCATAACCCATTTTACAATTGCTCTACCTATCATGGTTTTTCCGGAAGATTTTTAAACGATCTTTCCCTTTTTTGTTGGGACCCGGATTTAGTTTTTTATTTTTTACTCAAACAATCTTTTTTTCTCTTCAGCCGACAAACTTTCATATCCCGATGTTTTGATTTTATCGAGTATACGGTCTATTTCTGTCATTTTTTTTGCTTTGTTTCGGTTGAATTCACCATCGTTCATTGGCGATTGTTTCCGGTTCGGATTTGGTTTTACTTTTAATTTCCGGGGGCGAAATAAATCGAAAATTGCATCCAGTATTCGGTTTAATCCACCGGTAATATCCTTACCTTGCCGCAAAGATACAATAAAAAAGTAACCGGCCAAAGCGCCACCCAAATGGGCTAATTGACCACCTCCATTGTCGGAGGTAATGCCGAAGAAGCTCATTAGTACTGCCGCTAAAGCGATATATTTAAGTTTTACTCCTCCAAAAAACAGAAGCTGCAATTCCATATTCGGCGATTGTATGGCGGTGGCAACGATAATGGCCATAATAGAACCGGAAGCCCCCAAGAGTAGGCTAACAGGTATAAGAGGTTCGTAGTAAGGGAACAAGTTGAAGGCAACTACATAAAACAGGGCAGCCAGAAGTCCTCCAATTAAGTATAGCCCTACCAGTTGTTTTTCGGAAAAATACATCAAGAATATTTTACCAAACCAGAAAAGTGTCAACATATTAAAGAGTAAATGCCAAAAACTTTCATGTAAAAACATATAGGTTAGTGGTGTCCAAGCCCTGTACAACAATAGTTTTAAATCGGCGGGTATGGCTAAATAGGGTAGTATGAAACTTCCCTGTATTTTAAAAAGCAGAAGTACTATTTGAACTGAATTCAGTAAAAGAAAAACGGCAGCATTGATATAAATCAACCTGATAATTGAATTTCCTTGCCGAAAAGTGTGCTTAATGTTATCTATGATGTTCATTTTCAATTATGCAGTTTTAATAACTAATTAAAAAAAGCTTCTCACTATCTATTCGTTTGTTTATAGCCTGTTATGTTTTTTCCAGTATAAAATTAAGAATGCACCGAATAACATCCCCCCTAAGTGGGCAAAGTGTGCTACACTGTCGCCGGAGAAATTCGCCACACCTAAAAATAATTCGGCTACACCATAGAGCAGTACAAAAATGCGTGCTTTAATGGGAACAGGGAAAAATATAATCATAAGTTTAGCTTCGGGGAAAAGCCAGCCGAAAGCCAAAAGAAGCCCGAATACCGATCCGGAAGCACCTATTGTAATGGGCGCATCCAGAAACATTTTTTTCATCTCAATGAGCGCCGGCGCATCGAACATGGCTAAGTTGCTTAACCGAAAGTATTTATTCAATATATCCTGATACGCAATTAAGCCTTGGCCTGAATTTGCAGATATGGCATCATTCAATGCTGTTATGATGGTATGATATTCAACGGTCCAGAATAATTGTTGAACTATACCCGCACCTACACCAGTGAGTAAATAGTAAAACAAAAATCGTTTTGTACCCCATAATTGTTCCAATACACCACCAAACATGTATAACGCGAACATATTAAAGAAAATGTGGTTAAAACTGCCATGCATAAAAATGTAAGTAACCAATTGGGCTGGATTGAATTTAGCAGAAGCCCAGTAATGCATGCCCAAAATATCGTTGAGGTCTACATTAACTCCCCAACGGCTAAACAGACCCGGAGTGACCAGACTTGCCAGCCACAAAATAATATTTATGGCAATTAAATTTTTGACAACCGGAGGTATGGAGTTGAGGAAGGAAGGCCGATAATTATTCATTTTGATAAGTTGAAGGTGTCGAAATAGGATAAAAAAAAAGCTTTTGGCTTCATATTGGTATTAATTCACCGGAAAAAACGTTTAGATGAATCTTTAAAATTTGATATGTTTTTTTTTAAAGATGATAGAAACGCCTATTATGCAGCATTTTTCCATACAAATGTAGTGAAAAAATCAGCAGAAATATGTTTTCTAACATATTTTGTAAAATAATAAAAATAAATGTACATTTTTTTATTATTAACGCTTGTTTATTATATCCAAACCATTACATTTGCGGTATCAAAATGTATGTTTATTGTTTCTAATTTAAAAAAAATCAAAAATTTATGAACAAAGCAGAATTAATCAATGCCATCGCTGCTGAAGCTGGTCTTAGCAAAGCTGATGCCAAAAAAGCTCTCGAAGCAGTTGTTAAAAGTATTTCTGATGCCCTTGCCGAAGGTGACAAAATTAGTTTAATAGGTTTCGGTACATTCTCTGTTGCTGAACGTGCAGCTCGTCCTGGAATCAATCCAGCCACCAAGCAAGCTATTCAGATTGCTGCCAAAAAAGTAGCTAAATTTAAAGCTGGTGCAGAACTTGCAGCTGCAATTAATTAAATTGCTTATTGACGAATAAAAGGAGGAATCTGGAGACGGGTTCCTTTTTTTTTGTGTGGATACGTTTTAAAAGTTTAATGTTTGAAATGGGAAACAGGTTTGACCAATAAACCGGTCAATCGCCCTCCCAATATTTATCGGGGCAACTAACTCCCTAATCACTAAATTTCCTAACGAACCAATATCCAAATCAGCAGCAAATTGATACAGCTATCCTATCGGCTGATGCCTGATCCTTTAATTCTGCAACCAGTTTCAATGCAAATTGTACCGCTACACCTGCTCCTTTTGCCGTAATGATATTCCCTGCTTTTACCACAGTTTCTTCCGAAAGGGTAGCTCCAAGCAATTGGTCTTCATAACCGGGATAGCAAGTTGCTTCTTTTCCATTCAATAAACCCATTTTTCCGAGGATGTAAGGTGCGGCGCAAATAGCTGCCACTTTATTGCCTTCTTCTACTTGTTTCCGGATTAATTTTTTCAAACCTTCATGTGCGTCCAAATTTTTGGTGCCAGGCATCCCACCAGGCAGACACAATAAATTATTTCCTGTAAAATCGGTTTCTGAAAACAAACTATCTGCTAAAATCTGTATATTATGTGCACCCCTGACTTCTTTCATGTCTGAAATAGAAACAGTGGTTACCTGAATCTCGGCACGCCGGAGTATGTCTATTGTCGTAATTGCTTCGATTTCTTCAAAACCATGGGCGAGAAAAATAAATGTTTTCATTTTTAACTTGTTTTAAAGTATATGGAGACAGACTTATTTCGTGATGTTTTTATTTTTTTTTAATAAAAAACAAAAAATAACCGAATTAAAATTACACTCTTGTAGAACGTAAAAATGCAGAAAAAGTTCCGTTATCTTTCGAAACAAGATAAGTGAAATTAAAAGCTGACTATTAGAAAAACTCAATGAAAAGTAGATGTATGCCTGCTAAATAAATGATTATTATCTGATTGGTGATCTGCTTAAAACATACAGTTTTTAATATGTTGGCAGTTATTTAGTTTAAATTAAAATTATAAGAAATAGTTCCTGATGATACTCCTTTCCCACTGGAGAAACGGGTGCTTTTTGCAGCAGAGATAGCTGCATTTCTGGTCACTGAATCCGAGATGGTTGTAGGTGAACCTATGGAGGCACTGCTTACTCGTCCACTTGCGTCTACCCGAATGTTGACCGTCACTTTGCCTTCCACATCCTGGTTATAGCTTGGTTTTACAAGCCGACCAGTCAGCGAACGACCATTGAGTGACCATGAATTTCCTCCCGATGAACCATGACCGGCGGGATTTCCCTGTTTGGTGTCACCAGTTCCGGTTCCACTTCCCGAAGAATTGTTGTTCCCAAATAATCCATTCATGGAATTTGCTTTATCAATAGCACCTTGTTCTCTTCTTTTCTGTTCACCCGCCCGTCTGGCTGCGTCCCTCTGTTGTCGTACGAGGTTTTCCTGTTCCCGGCGTTCTTTTACTTTCTCCTTTTGCACGGCTATAGCCAACGAATTATCGGTTTGAGTCATTAATTCTTGCTTAGCCGGTCGGCTGGGAGCCGAAGGTTGTGATGTTTCGGTAGGTGTGGGTGTTTCTGTCATTCCGCTTCCTTCTGTAGTTTCTCCAAAACTGACCATTAGTCCTTCTTCTTCTGCAGGCGTTTTGGAAACGCGCATAACGATGAACCACAGTAATAGAAAAAGTATTACGCAGGATACGGTCGAACCGATGATACCATAAGTTGTTGAATTTTTCACGCTTTTATTTTTCGACTGGTTTAGTCGCAATTACCAATTTTATTTTATTCTGATTGGCAATGTCGAGCACTTTTACTACTTCCTTATATGCGATATCCTGGTCGGCATACAAAGCAATATAGGTTGTGGTGTCCTGAGTTACCAAATTTACAATATACGATTCGAGTAATTCAGGATCAATGGCTTCGGGTTTAGCGTTACCCAGACCTACCGAATATTTACCTTCTGCATCTATGGTTACCTTGGCAATCACCGATTTGGTAGATGTTTTGGCTTTGCTTTGAGGTAAATTTATCTTGATATCGTTTGGCGATGACATGGTAGAGGCCATGATGAAAAACAGGAGCAGCAGAAAGACAATATCTGTCATTGATGCCATCGCAAATCCGGCTTCTATCTTATTTCTTTTTTTTAATGCCATGATTTTTATTTACAATTTGATTATTTACAATTTACTGTTGAACGAGATGCAATATTGACTCGCAAGCAGTAAACTATTAATAGTGAATTATTAATTGGTTAGACTGGTTCATTCAGTAAATCCAGAAACTCCATAGTTTTCGATTCCAATATTCTGACGACTGAATCAACGCGCGAAACCAGGTAATTGTAAAAGAAATAGGCTAAAATACCTACTATCAATCCGCCTACAGTTGTAACCATGGCTTGATACATACCCTCAGATAAATCATTCAATTGAACAGTGCCGGAAGCGTTCTGTGCCATGTTGAAAAAAGTAAGTACCATCCCGGTTACAGTTCCCAAAAATCCGAGCATAGGAGCACCACCCGAAATGGATGCCATAATAACTAATCCTTTTTCCAGTTTAGCAATTTCCATGTTTCCAACGTTTTCAATGGCAACCAACACATCGCTCATTGGACGTCCCAATCGGCTGATTCCTTTCTCAACCATGCGGGCTGTGGGGGTGTTGGTGTCGTGGCATAATTTCACAGCCGATTCGATTTTTCCTTCATAAATATAGTCCCTGATGCGGTTCATAAAAGAATTATCTTCTTTAGAAGCTTGTTTTAAAGTCACCAGTCGTTCGATAAATAAATAGATAGCAAAGGCAAACATGACGGCTAAAATAATCATAATTGGACCACCAAATTTTGCCATTTCCCATAAGTTCATTTCCACCTGAACGGGAACAGGTTCAGCAACGGTAGAAACAGCAGGAACAAGGTTAGTTGTAGCCTGTAAAATTAGCATTAAGTTCATTGTATTTGTTTTAGTATTGTAGTTTCGATAAGTAGTTCGCGGAATCTCAAAATTCGTACCACGATTTTACAGTGTCAATTATAACAACTGCTTTTTGTATAGTTTTATTGTGTTCTCGAGTCCAAAATATAAAGCATCTGAAATAAGCGCATGACCAATGGACACTTCATCCACCCAGGGAATGGTGGTACGGAAGTAAGCCAGATTCTCGAGACTTAAATCGTGTCCGGCATTCAAACCCATCCCCAGTTTTTTGGTCAGTATGGCTGCTGCTACAAAGGGTGCTATTGCTTTCTCCCTGTCTTTGGTGTAATCGGCAGCATAGGGTTCGGTATACAATTCCACCCTATCGGTGCCAGTTCGTGCTGCATTTTCAATATTTATAAGGTTCGTATCTACGAAAATGGAAACACGGATACCTACACTTTGAAAATCGGCCACTATTTCTTTCAAAAATTCAAGATTCTTAAACGTATCCCATCCTGCGCTGGAAGTTATGGCTTCGGGTGGGTCGGGAACCAGCGTGACTTGATGAGGCTTTACCGATTTTACTAATTTGATAAAAGCTTCGGACGGATATCCTTCTATATTAAATTCGGTTTTTAGTATGGGGCGTAAGTCCCAAACATCTGCATAACGGATATGACGTTCATCGGGACGGGGATGTACGGTGATACCCTCAGCCCCGTAATTTTCACAGTCAAGTGCCACTTTACAAATATTAGGAATATTTCCGCCACGGGCATTGCGTAAGGTAGCTATTTTATTGATGTTGACGCTTAATTTAGTCATTTTTTTTATATTTTGTTGAATAGTTAAAGTCTTGAACTTCTATAGCTAAATTGAAAAAATAGTTTCTAATAAACAAATATCTATTCATTAATATCCGTTAGTGTCTGTTATATTTCAAATGCTCACCGGTTGAGACCAGTTTACTGGCAAAAAAATTTGCTGGTTTCGTTTACATTTAGTTACTTTGTAAAGCTTTTTGCTACGACAAAGCTATTTCTGTTACAAAAATAGCATAAATAGTTGAAGGATTGTCGCCGCAAGTCCATCTTTCAATTTTTTTTAAACTTTCCGCTGCATACAAATACCCTACGTCAAGTCACTTTTTATTTGTTTTTCGTGATTTAAATAAACTTTATCATTATGAAAATAGCCGTTTTTGGTAATACCTATCGGGCAGTGATCCTGTCGCACATTAAAGTTCTTTTTGAATATTTTAAGGATAAAGAAGTAATTCTGATGCTTGATAAGGATTTGTTTGAATTTGTACAGGCTGCCGGTAACTGCTGCCTTGATGAAACTGAATGCATAGATAACAATAATTTCCACGCAGATTTAGCCTTAAGTATAGGTGGAGATGGTACTTTTTTGAATACGGCTGCCCGTATCGGAACCAAACAAATTCCCATTTTGGGGATTAATACCGGAAGGTTGGGTTTCCTGGCCGATGTGTCGAGTGACGGCATTTTGCCTGCCTTGGAAGCTATACTGAACAATCAATTCAGGGTAGAGGACCGATCTTTACTTTACGTACAAACATCGGATGGTTCGGTGTTCGATTATCCCTATGCGTTGAATGAGGTTTCTGTATTGAAACAGGACAGTTCTTCCATGATTAGCGTGAATGCCAGTGTAAACGGCGAAATGGTACATACTTATCAGGCTGATGGGTTGATTGTTTCTACACCCACCGGATCTACAGCCTATTCGATGAGTGTGGGTGGTCCGCTGGTAGTTCCGCAATCCCAAAATTTCATTCTTTCTCCTGTAGCATCACACAGCCTGAATGTTCGTCCATTGATTGTACCCGACACCTGGACTATCGATCTGGAAGTTCACAGCCGCAGTCATTGCTATCTTGTGGCCATTGATGGCCGTTCTAAAGTGCTGGAAGAAAGTACTAAATTACGGATTACCAAAGCCGGTTATCAGGTGAAAGTTATCAAACAATTGAATCATACTTTTTTTGACACACTCAAAAATAAATTGATGTGGGGAGTGGATAAGAGAAACTAATTTGAAAATGAAATAATTTGATAATTTGAAAATGTGGTGATTTAAAATCATCTAAACTTCTAATCTATAAACCTCTAAACATTTTAACTCCATTCAACCTCTAAACAAACAAACATGCGTATAATTTTTATGGGTACCCCCGAATTTGCGGTGGAAAGTCTCAAAATTTTGGTTCAAAATAACTACGATGTGGTGGGTGTGGTAACTATGCCCGATAAACCGGCTGGTCGTGGCCATAAATTGCAGTTCTCGGCAGTGAAGCAATATGCTTTGGAGCAAAACTTACGACTTTTACAACCCGAAAAGTTGAAAGAGGAAACTTTTTTGGATGAATTACGGAGTTTAAATGCTGATTTGCAAATTGTTGTTGCTTTCAGAATGTTGCCTGAAGTAGTCTGGAATATGCCCCGGTTTGGAACATTTAATTTACATGCTTCTCTATTGCCTCAATACCGTGGAGCGGCTCCAATAAACTGGGCAGTTATCAACGGTGAGAAAGAAACGGGTGCTACCACCTTTTTCCTGACTCACGAAATTGATACCGGTAAAATTATTTTGCAGGAAAAACTTCCCATTTCCGATGTTGATAATGCGGGTACCGTGCATGATGAGTTGATGGTTATGGGCGCAAAGTTGGTGAAAAAGACGGTAGATATGCTGATGGAAGGACAAATTGATGCCATCGATCAGGCCCAATTTATACAGGAAGGATCTGCTTTGAAAATTGCACCCAAAATATTTAAGGACACCTGTGAAATCGATTTATCGTGGGACCTTGAACGGGTTCATAATTTTGTACGCGGTTTATCGCCATTTCCAACCGCATGGGTAGAAATTACTTTTCCGAATCAACCGGAGAAAATAACACTGAAGGTTTTTGAAACCGAAAAGGAGCCCGGAGAACATGATTTATCTATTGGAACGGTTGTGACCGATGGTAAAAAATTTGCCAAAATTGCTCTGACCGATGGTTTTTTGGTTTTGAAGTCGGTACAAGTTGCCGGTAAAAAACGCATGGAGATAGGCGAATTGCTGAGGGGTATGAGAATACTCTGATTTCTCTTCTATTTTACAAAAAGAAACCACAAAGCAGAATATCCGCTTTGTGGTTTCTTTTTGTAAATCAACTTGATGGCCATTGTAAAGGCTATTTTGCAGCGATAGTTTCAATCTCTATCAACGATCCCATGGGTAATGCTTTCACGGCAAAAGTGGAGCGGGCAGGGCATTCGGTTTGATAGTATTTTTTGTACACTTCGTTCATACCTGCAAAATCGGCCAGATCGGCCATGAAAACAGTTGACTTCACCACATCGGCAAAAGTATATCCGGCCGCCTTCAGTATAGCTCCAATATTTTCCAAAACCTGCTCGGTTAATGCACCGATTTCGGTTGCTTCTATTTTCCCCGTTTTGGGATTTATGGGCAACTGACCTGAAATATACAAGGTGCCGTTGGCTTCTACTGCCTGACTGTAAGGTCCGATGGCTGCAGGTGCATTTGGGGTGTTGATTATCTTTTTCATACTATTTTTTTTTATTTATTTGTTCACGAATTGCAAATATACTCGATATTTCTCACTTTTTGTATAATTTTTTAATTTAAAAATACCCGATTCTTGTTCTTTCATCTAATATCTCAAAGTAGAGCAGTTAAAGGAATGGTTCTTTGGTAAATCACTTCCGGGAGATATTTTTGAAAGTGCAATTGTTGAAATTGAAAAGAGTTTTTATTAAAGAAGTCCTCATAAGCCTGTTTTTAGCCCTATTTTGCTTTTGGCTGACGTCTTTTTTTTGTATCTTTGCATTCTGTTTTTAGTAAAATGCTGAAATGGTATGGCTCTGAAAGACAATAAGTTTTAATGCTATTGATTGTTTTTCTTTCAAATAAAATTGTAAATTGTAAAATTGTAAATAAATAATATGGAACTCGCAAGTAAATACAATTCCACCGACATCGAATCGAAATGGTACAAATACTGGTTAGAGAATGGCTTTTTTAAATCGCAACCGGACGGACGTGAGCCCTACACGATTGTAATCCCGCCGCCTAACGTAACCGGTGTTTTGCACATGGGGCATATGCTCAACAATACCATTCAGGATATTTTGGTGCGCCGCGCCCGTATGTTGGGTAAAAACGCCTGCTGGGTTCCCGGAACCGACCATGCTTCTATTGCCACCGAAGCCAAAGTGGTAGCAAAACTAGCTGCCGAAGGAATTGCAAAAACGGACCTTACGCGTGAAGAATTTTTGGTACACGCCTGGGAATGGACGAATAAACACGGCGGTATCATACTCGAACAATTGAAAAAACTCGGAGCTTCGTGCGACTGGGACCGGACTGCTTTTACTATGGACGAAGTTCGTTCGGAAAGTGTGATCAAAGTATTCTGCGATATGCACAACAAAGGCAATATTTATCGCGGTGTACGTATGGTTAACTGGGATCCGAAAGCACTGACAGCTTTGTCGGACGAAGAAGTGATTTTTAAAGAACAACAGGGTAAATTGTATTACCTGAGATATAAAATTGAGGGAGAGGCCGGTTTTGCAGTTGTTGCAACCACGCGTCCCGAAACTATTATGGGTGACACTGCCATGTGCATCAACCCGAATGACGAAAAGAACGCTTTTCTGCGTGGAAAAAAAGTGATAGTTCCACTTATCAACCGCGTGATTCCTGTGATTCAGGATGAATATGTGGACATCGAATTTGGAACGGGTTGCCTGAAAGTGACGCCGGCACACGATGTGAACGATTACATGTTGGGCGAAAAATACAATTTACCTGCCATCGATATTTTCAATAACGACGGAACGCTGAACGAAAACGGCGATGTTTACGCCGGAATGGATCGTTTTGCCGTGCGAGATCAAATTGTGCTCGACCTGGAAGCTGCCGGTCTGCTCGAAAAAGTAGAAGCATACACTAATAAAGTAGGTTTCTCAGAACGTACCGATGTGCCCATTGAACCAAAATTGTCAATGCAATGGTTTATGAAGATGGAAGAGTTGGTAAAACCGGCCCTGAAAGCTGTGATGGAAGATGACGTAAAACTCTATCCTCCCAAATTTAAAAATACCTACCGTCACTGGATGGAGAATGTAAAAGACTGGTGCGTGTCTCGTCAACTTTGGTGGGGACACCGCATACCGGCTTATTTCCTTCCACAAGGTGGGTTTGTGGTAGCTGAATCGAAAGAAGAAGCCTACCAAAAAGCCTTGTTGATGGTTAACTATCCGATTACTATCGACGATTTGCGCCAGGACGAAGATTGCCTGGATACCTGGTTCTCATCGTGGTTGTGGCCGATTTCGGTTTTCGATGGTATCAATCACCCCGATAACAAAGATATCAACTATTACTATCCGACCAACGATCTGGTAACGGCTCCCGAAATCTTGTTTTTCTGGGTGGCACGTATGATTATTGCCGGATACGAATACCGGAACGAATTACCTTTTAAAAATGTGTATCTTACCGGTATCGTTCGCGATAAACAAGGCCGTAAGATGTCGAAATCGCTGGGTAACTCACCCGATCCGCTGGACTTGATAGCCCTTTACGGTGCCGACGCGGTACGTTTGGGTATGTTGCTTACTTCGCCTGCCGGAAACGACTTACCTTACGACGATAGCTTGTGCGAACAGGGTCGTAATTTTAATAATAAAATATGGAATGCTTTCCGCCTGGTGAAAGGGTGGGAGGTAGCTGAGATTGCACAGCCCGAGTCGGCACGCATAGCCGTGAAATGGTTTGATGCTCAACTGAACAAGACATTGCTGGAAATCGACGATTTGTTTGAAAAATATCGCTTGTCGGACGCGTTGATGGCGGTGTACAAATTGTTCTGGGATGAATTTTCGGCCTGGTACCTGGAAATGGCAAAACCTGCCTATCTTCAACCTATCGACCGTACAACTTACGAAGCAACTCTCGGTTTCTTCGATTCCCTGCTCAAAGTGCTGCATCCGTTTCTACCCTTTATTACCGAAGAACTTTGGCATTCGTTGGAAGACCGCAAAGACGGCGAAAGCATTATGATAGCCATGATGCCAAAAGCCGTGGAAGCCGATGAAAACCTGATTGCCGGAATAGAATACGCTAAAGAAGTAATTGCCGGAGTTCGTTCGGTTCGTTTGCAAAAAAATATTCCAAACAAAGATCCATTGAGTTTGCAGGTAATTGGTGAACATAAAACCGATTATGATGCTATAATTACCAAACTCGGTAATCTGGAAACCATTCAAGCCGTTACCGATAAAGACGCCGGCTCCATTTCATTCTTAGTTGGCACCACCGAATTCTCAATTCCCATGGGAAGTTTGATCAACATAGAAGAAGAAATAGAAAAAATGGAAACCGACATTAAATATTATCGTGGCTTTTTGGAGTCGGTAGCCAAAAAACTCGGCAACGAACGCTTTGTAGCCAATGCCAAACCCGAAGTGGTGGACGCTGAACGTAAAAAACAAGCCGATGCAGAAAGTAAAATTGCTTCGTTGACGGAGGGGATTGAGGCATTAAGGAAATAGAACCAAGAACCAAGAACCAAGACAAATAGTGCAGTAAATGAATTTTTAACTGATTTATTATGTTAGATTAATTCGTTGAAAATTTAGTTTTTTTTTATGAGTATATTAAAGTCCAAATTTGAAGTTGAAATTCAAATTTGGACTTTTTTTTGTCTTATCTGCACACCCGACTTTTTAGTGAATCAAACCTTATGGTGCCGATAATATGATCTCAAATTATTAATTCCGAATGAGGTTATGTTTTATCATATAACTTGCGGTTTGAAACATGGAAGCAGCTGAGTTTCGTAAACTATCCGCCTGGACCCGGTTTTGAACGATAAAGTTTTCGGGATTTTTATTTTTGTATTTATATAATCCTTCAATTTCCGTTTTGAAATTGTAGACATAAAAATTTTCTTTGCTAATGCAACCCAGTGCATCATCAGAGGTGAAAAACATATACGGCCGTTTTGTTTTAAATAAATCAACCCCGAAGGTATTGTTTTCGTACGATTGATTCAGTAAACCCATAACAGTCGGAAAAATATCCACCTGACCACCAAGCTGTTTCAATCGGCGGGGAGCGTCTGTAAACGCAGGTGAGTAAATGATTAGAGGTATGTGGTTGTATGAAAGTGGCATTTCGTATGAATTCGATCCTACCATTTTGCCATGATCGGCTACTAACACAAACAGTGTGTTTTTAAACCATGCTTGTTTCTCTGCTTTTTCCATAAATTGACGAATGGCATCGTCGGCAAAAGCAATAATCTGATATTGAGGATCTGTACTCCTGGATTTAAACCTTTCAGGTATAATATAAGGAGGATGATTACTTACCGTTAAAATAGTGGATTGAAATGGCTGGTTGTCTTTTGCCTCTTGATTGATTTTATTGAGTGCGTATTCGAAAAGAAAATCGTCGGCAACGCCAAAGCTGTTTACACGTTTCGATCGGGGATAATTTTCCTGCGAATAAATTTCTTCGACGCCATTCTCCGTAAGAAATGCATTCATATTGTCATATTGTGACTCGTGAGTCATAAAAAACATGGTTCTGTATCCTTTCTTTTGTAAAAGGTTTGGCATCCCTTCACAAAGTGGGATATCCACATTTTTCATTATGTTACGATCAAATAATGCAGGTAATCCATAAAGAGTGGCTAAAACTCCGTGGTTAGTGTGAGTTCCGGCTGAGTAGAAGTTTTCGAAATAGTATGATTTTTTGATTAACTGGTTTAAAAACGGTGTTATCTCTTTTCCATTTTCTTTTACATCCAACAGATTTGCCGACATGGATTCCATTAGGATGACAACCACATTCATTTTCCTGGCTTTTCCAGCGACATATACTTTCCTCGAAATGGGTGAATTGTTATAGGCTCCTTTGTTAAACCCAAGCTCATCTCTGGTCATCTTTATTGCCTGTTTCTCAGATACAATATTATCTACACTGAAATGCGATTCCGACGATTCAATAGCATCCCTCATAAAAAAGAACAGCGGGTTTATACCTAATTGATTTAAAAAAGAGTTGTCGCAAAAATAGGCCTGACTTGACCGAATAGGGTTGTAACCGACTCTTCCTCTGATTCCAAAAACACAAATGCCTATCATAACGATACAGAAAGGGAGATAGATAAAATATGATTTTCCTTTCATGTTTTGTTGTTCTTTTTTCAAAAGTTTTTTGCTTATTTTGTTGATTAAGAAAGCAAAAAGAACCAGAGACAGTAAGAAAAAGAGGAAATAGACGTAATATGAAGTTTCCTGCAGGATCATATTCACAGCCGTATTTCTTTCTTCATTCCAATTGAAAATGGAAGTGTTCAGGTGTTTGAAAAAGTAGTTGAAGTAAGGTATGTCTGCGATTCCTACGCCAAAAACTACCGCATAAGTGATTATATAGAACACATTGAATGTATTCAGTATGTGTTTGTTAATCAGATTAAATAAACCGAATACAGATAATACTACTATTGGTAATAAGGCTATGTAACACGCTATCACATTGTCGAACCATATACCACGAAGGAGTGCTGATGAAATCCAGTTGAATTTAGTTTCAACGCTTTGAACCTGTTGCAGATTGTTGATTAAGAGTATAATCCGTTGAAATGTCATAAACGTCAGTGCAAGAAGATGCACACTAAGGACGTACGTAAGAGCCGTATTTATTTTTTTCATTCTAAGTTATAGATGCTTCAATTACCTTGGTCGTTGAAGTATTCAAATTATGGGTGGCAATAGGAAAATGAAGAATTCTGAGTCAAAATGCAAAGATAAGCAATTTTAGCCTGCTAAATATTAAATTGTTTCACCGGAATGACAAAACGATTACTTTATTGAGAAATGAATACTATGTTTTATTTAACGGCACACGATCTGAACAAGCTTTACTGTTGGTTGAATTTAAATGGTGAGGTAATTATGGGCTCTAAAAATGCATAGTATGTAAAATTTACAAGATCTTTTTCTTCCAATTTTTCATTTGTTTGTTAAGGAAGAAAACTATAACTTTGCAAGTGTTTCAAAAATGAAAAAAATTATGACCTCAACTTATCAGCAACTCACTCTTGCCACTTGCGAAATAGCCCGTTCGGCCGGGAAATTCATGGCCGAAGAACGTAAAAATTTTGATACTTCGAGGATTGAAAATAAAGGATTGCATGATCTGGTTAGTTATGTTGATAAGGAATCGGAAAAACAAATCATCGATCAATTGCAAAAATTATTGCCCGAATCGGGTTTTATTGCCGAAGAAGGAACTAACACCAAAAAGGGTGAACGCTATAACTGGGTGATTGACCCGCTGGATGGGACCACCAATTTTATTCAGGGAGTTCCGATTTATGCGGTAAGCATAGGGCTGATGGATGGCGAAGAACTGGTATTGGGTGTGGTTTACGAAGTTTGCCGCTACGAATGTTTCTATGCATGGAAAGATGGTGGTGCTTTTCTGAATGGAGAACCGATTCATGTTTCCAACATAACCTCATCGCACGATTCGCTGTTGGCTACCGGCTTTCCCTATTCCAATTTCGATCAGTTGGATCATTATATGAATTTGTTGAAGTGGGCCATGACTGAAGCCCGCGGGGTTCGTCGGTTGGGTTCTGCAGCCACCGATCTGGCATACGTGGCCTGCGGACGTTTTGATGCTTTTTTTGAATATGATCTCAAACCCTGGGATGTGGCTGCAGGAGCTGTGATTGTAAAAGAAGCAGGTGGTACTGTTAGCGATTACAAAGGCGGAAATAATTATTTGTTTGGACGTGAAATGTTGGCTACGAATGGTTTGCTGGAAAAGTTAATGCTCGAAAAAATTGAAGAATTCTCCTGATTAATGTTTGGAATTTAAAACAAAAAATCGCTGAAGCATATGAAAATTAAAGTTTTATTCCAGCTTTGTTTATTCTCTTTTTGTTTCATCCCTTTTCTTTCTTCTCAAAACAGCACAAAATATTTTCGAAAATTTACGATTGATAGCCGGTTTTGTAATGTAGAGCTTAAATGTCCGGTTGAAAATTTATTGTCCGGCAAAATTAGCTGTTATCTGGCAAGCTATGATACAAAAGGAAGAATCCAGACTGTAACTTTTTTAGACAAAGGCAAACCTGCCATTGATTTTACCGGATTTACGAAATTTATTATCGAATATTCAGATAGTACCGAAAAACGTACTTTCTTTAATAAGTTTGACAAACCTACGGTTAACCGGGATGGAATATATTCCTATTCTTTGAAACTAAATAAAACGAATTATCCCGTTCAGTTAATAAATTATGATCAGTCTGGTGAGATTTCAACAGATAAAAATGGGGTATCTATTTATCAGTACACCTTGGACGGCTTAAACAGGGTTGTGAAAGTCCACTTCCTGAATAAGAAATCCGATTCTATCGTCAATTTAAAGGGTTACTTTTACATGACTTACGATTGGAAAGAAGATGAGTTATCCTATATAGTAGAATTGTCGTATTTTGATAAATCCGGTCGATTAAAAGAAGATACAAACGGAATAGCAGTATGTCGTTCCAGCTACGATAAAATCAGTAAAGAACTTATCGGGCAAAGTTATTACGGAGCTGACCGGAAAATGAAAGAATCGAAGCAATTGAAGGTAGCAAAATTTATAGCCAAATACGATTCGAATGGGTATGAAACCGAACGTAGATTCTACGGAACCGATGGTAAATTAAAAGAAACAAATCAAGGATTTTCGATAATTCGTCAAAAGTATAACGCTTTCGGAAAAGTTATTGAAAAAAGATTTTATGGGAATGATGCGAAATTGATAGGCAAAAAAAACATTGGATATATTAAATATGGATTTTCAATAATTAAATATGAATATGACGATTCGGCTAATATCACCAAGGTGAGCTATTATGGTTATGATGAGAATCTGAAAAATGATAACTCGGGTGTGGCCATAAGGGTATACAAGTATGATGATAGAAACCGCAAGACTGAAGAGTCGCTTTACGATGTACATAATCAGCTACTTGTAACCGGTGTTTGTATGGTTAATTGGAAATATGATGAATTTGATAACGTGGTTGAAGAAAGCCATTGGGGTGCTGACAACCAATTGATAGAGAGTGAAAATCGGATCGCCATTATACGTTGGCTTTATAATGTGGAAGGCAATGCAACTCATACAAGATATTTCGATTCAAAGGGAAATTTGATTTCTGAAAATTAATCCAATCAGTGTGCAAGTATAGATTTCAAAATCGTAAATAAATAAATTGTAAATTAAAGTTATGCTAATAAACGAAAGAGATACGCGCCGGGAAAGACTTCTGCAAGTAGCCAGTGAAATGATGACTGCAGCCCGCACAGCACCCAAAGGTAAGGGTTACGATATTATAGAAGTGGCTTTGGTAACCGACGAAACAATTCAGAAACTTTCTGAAGCTATGCTTGCTTATAGCCAGAAAACAGGTATGAAGTTTATTACCCGGGATGCCGATAATATTTTGAGAGCCGAAGCCATCGTGCTTATTGGTACTAAACAACAAACCCATGGTCTGAACTGTGGATATTGCGGGTTCAGCACCTGTAACGAAAAAAATAATTTTCCGGAAGTTCCCTGTGCCATCAATACGGTGGATGTGGGTATTGCCATCGGTTCGGCCTGTTCGGTGGCTGCCGATCACCGGGTGGATAGCCGGGTTATGTTTTCTGTGGGACGTGTAGCACAGGAACTGAATTTGCTGCCCTGTTGCAGTTCTATTTACGGAATACCCATCAGTTGCACATCCAAGAGCCCTTTTTTCGATCGGATTTCCAAAACTCCTCCCTCTACAATTTTAGGGAAATAAACAACTTGATTTTTTATTATTTCCCGTGTTAGCCTTTCTTTTTGTACTGAAAAAACAATTATAAGAACAATATCAGACTCTTTTTAGTTTAATGTTCTTAGTATATCATTGCCCGATTTCAGATACTTAAAATGAAAATATGAATCTAGTTTCTAATCAATCCAAAGACAAACTTTGGACTCAAAGTTTTGTAAGCGCATGTACGGGTAACTTTTTACTCTTTTTTGCCTTTTATCTTTTGTTGCCCGTTCTTCCGCTTTATTTAATTGAGGAATTCGGGACTTCGAAGTCACTGGTCGGAATTATCCTGTCGTGCTATACCCTGGCAGCCCTGATAATTCGCCCTTTTTCGGGTTTTATACTCGATATGTTTAACCGCAAGCCCATCTATTTGGTAGCATATCTGCTCTTTGTTCTTACTTTTGTGGGTTATCCTTTGGCCACTTTTGTAAGCCTATTTTTATTCCTGCGTATTTTACACGGATTTACTTTCGGGTTGGTTACCACGGCCGGTAATAGCCTGATAGTGGATATTATGCCGGCTTCACGCAGGGGCGAAGGACTGGGTTATTTTGGTATCTCCAACAATCTGGCCATGGCTGTGGGTCCTATGATCAGCTTGTTTATGCACGATTATTATTCCTTCGATATTATATTCTACACCGCTATCGGTAGCGGGTTGTTGGGCTTTCTGGTGGCTTGCACCATTAAAACAGACAAGGTGGTAGATCGTAGCATTAAACAACCCATTGCATTCGATCGGTTTTTTCTGATTAAGGGTTTTCATGCCGGTTTTAGTTTGCTGCTTATGGGTATTCCCTATGGTATGGTGACAACCTATGTGGCAATTTATGGAAAGGAGTTGGGCATTCACAGCGGGATGGGCATTTTCTTTTCCTTAATGGCTCTTGGGCTGATAATTTCCCGAATGTTTGCCGGTAAAATGGTTGACCGCGGGCGGCTGGTACAGGTAATCAGTGTTGGTATATTGATTTGTGCCCTGGCGTTTTTTACGCTTTCGGGTTTACAACGGATTGACGCGTATAATAATACGCTCGTGTTGGTATTGTTCTATGGTGTTGCTGTTGTATTGGGAATCGGTTACGGGATGTTGTTCCCTGCGTACAATACCTTATTTGTGAATTTAGCTCATAATAATCGCCGGGCTACTGCCAGTTCTACCTATTTGACCAGTTGGGATATTGGTATCGGTGTGGGGCTTGTAATGGGCGGCAGTTTGGCCGATTCAAGCGGTGGCCTGCCTTTGGCTTATCTGGTGGGAGCTCTTGCAGTCACTTTCTCATTTGTGCTTTTTACACGAATAGCCGGACCGCATTTTGAAAAATATAAACTTAGATAAAAAAATAAATTCCAATTTCCAATTATGTGTTGGAAATTGGAATTTAAAAATTAATTATTTTCTTCTTCATTTTCTTCTTCTTCCCGACCGTATTGTTGGGTGAAGGCTACAAATTCTGCAATTTTTTCGGGATGCGATTCGAATATATTTCCCACCACCACTAAATCGGCTCCGGCTTCAAATGCATTTTCCAAATCCGGAATAGATTTAATACCACCCCCCACGATGAGTGGAAGTGATAAACCGTCACGTACATAGGAAATCATTTCCTGCGATACAGGTATTTTTGCACCGCTTCCGGCTTCGAGATAAACCATTCTCATACCCAATAATTCACCGGCAACAGCTGTGGAAAGCGCAATTTCTTTTTTGTCACGCGGGATTGGGCGCGTGTTACTCATATATTCTACTGAGCTTGTTTTTCCGCCGTCAATTAACAAATAGGCTGTTGGGATCATTTCCATGCCCGAATTTTTGATGGCGATGGCTGAATTGACATGTTGTCCGATTAAAAACTCAGCATTACGTCCCGATAATAGAGATAGATTTAATAATGCATCGGCTTTGGGAGTGAACTGGGCAGCGTTCCCCGGAAATAAAATAACGGTAGCTTTAGTTTCTTCTCTGAGTATATCGATCAGCGATTCGGTAGAAGACACAGTCAGGCTCCCACCTACGAAAATAAAATCTGGCATGTCGGTTTTCAAGGCAGAAATGGTACTCGACAATACTCTACCGCGACATTGATCGGGATCAAGTAAGATGGCGAGCATTTTTCGTTTTGCTTCCCGATTCAGCAACATTTTTTTGTATATATATTTCATGATGTAAAAAAAAATTAAACCAGACAATACACTAAGGTATATGCTGATGTTTGAATATATGAAAGTTGATAAAGTGTGTTCGTAGTAAGGTGCATAGCCGTTAGTTTCCCTACCTCATGTACTTCGAAAGGGAGTATGCGCAGCTGATTTGCAAAGTCAATGGCCTCTTTCCCTATGATTTTGTATAAGGTTTCTTTAGCCGACCAGGCCAACTGCAGTTGACGGTTGTCTTTTCCATCCGAAAGTTCTTTTTGTTCCGTTTTACTCAAAAAACGGGTATATAGTTTCTGTATTTTATCGCTCGGACATTCAATATCTATGCCTACGGGGCGAGTGGGATGCGTCATTACAGCTATCCACTTGTTACTGTGCGAAATGCTTATTTGATGTTTTTTGTCAGAAACGGAAGGTTTGCCATTTGCATCGTAGCTTATGACCACATCGTTGCCCAATAATTTTTTAAGCGCTATTCTTACGCCCAGGTATTCAAGTCTCCTTTTGGGAGAAGTGAATTTCTCATATTCTGTTACTTCCAATCCGGTCAGCTTCAGTTGATCCAGCAGCTCAACGATGCTTTCAGTTAGTTCCCATACCAATATCCGGGCATCATCGAGGATTAAATTGTCTTTTATCATTTTTTCCATTCAAAACTTTCCATGATTCGAATAACATCTTCGCGGATGTAATCAGACATGGGTGCGATGGAATCTTTGTTGGGCACATTATTGAAATACAAGGCTCCCCTGAAAAAATGACGTGTACTGTCGGTGAGTAAGAACTGTACCGACGATGCCGTGTTTCCTTTCAGATCATACAGAATTCCGTGCACGTCTTTTTCGGGTTGATCGAATACTTTTTCTCCAATTCCGTCGGCTCTGACACTGTGTTTATATACAATTTTGCGGGAATCTTCCAGCAAACTGAATAAGTTTCCGTTCACGGGTTTGTAGCTGCAATAAATGCTCGCATTCAATGCCGGGTAATATAAATCAATCCAGTATTTTTCACTTTCAGCCCTATGACCAATCAACTGAACATTTCCGGGTAAATCAAACCGATAGGGTAAGTTTAGTGTGTCAATCGTGCGATAGGTATGTTCGGGCAGATCGACCCGGAAATAACCGTATGGGCGGGGCATGGATGCTTCGCTGCAGGACCAGAACAGGCCTGCACAGCAGAATAATATTGTTGTTTTAAACGAGCGAATGGACATATTTGATTTAAAATTTATACGAACTCAATCAACCAATTATTCTTCCGATTTGTCGAAATCATCTTTGATATACAATTTTACTTTTTTAATGCGGCGGTTATCTGCTGCCACAATTTCGAATACGTAACGACCGTAGTCGAGGCGTTCGTTTTTGGCGGGGATGTCACCTTTAATTTCCAGTATTAATCCGGCGAGGGTTTCTACTTCATCGGTTATTTTCACAAAATCGGTTTCTTCTATTTCGGCAATTTTGAAAAAGTCATTCAACTGTATTTTGGCTTCAAACACAAAGGTATGATTATCTATTTTGGTGAATAATACTTCTTCATCGTCATATTCATCGCTGATGTCTCCAACAATTTCTTCCAAAATATCTTCCATGGTAATCAATCCCGATGTGCCGCCGTATTCGTCCACTACCAGGGCCAGATGCACTCTGTTTTCCTGGAATTCGTTCAGTAAATCGTCAATTTTTTTTGTTTCGGGCACGTAATAAGCCTGACGCACTAAACTTTGCCAGCGAAAATTGGCGGGTTTGTCCAGGTGAGGCAACAGATCTTTGCTGTAAAGTAATCCTTTTATGTTATCCCGCGTACCCGAATAGACAGGGATTCGTGAATATCCCGATTGAATAATGACATCCAATAATTGTTTGTAGTCTTTTTTGATATCTACATCCACCATATCTACCCGTGATGTCATGATTTCGGCTACCTGTATGTTTCCGAATTTGATGATTCCTTCCAGTATTTCCGTGTCTTCGTCCTTTATGTTGGAGGTAAGTTCCAGGGCTTGCGACAAATCGTCCATCGATATGTTGGTATGGTTGTGTTTGGCGAAGCGATTGTTTATAGTTGAGGTCGAATTTACCAGTAAACTGGCTAAAGGGCTAACTGATTTTTGCATCCCCGAAATGAATGAAACAAAAGTATGAGCTGTTTTTTTTGGAAACTGAGTGGCGAACACTTTGGGCATTATCGCACCAAATAGCAACAGCAGAAAGGTAATAATGATGGTTTGAAAGAAAAATCCTAAAACAGGAACACCCGTAAAATCAAGTATGATGGTGGCAAAATAGGTTAACAACAGGATAATGGCCACGTTTACGAAGTTGTTGCCAATGAGAATGGCGGCCAGTAAACGTTGCGGAGTTTTAAGCAACCGGAGTATTTTTTGGTCGGCTTTATTCTCACTTCCTTCCAATTCGGTAATGACTTGTGGATCGAGAGAAAAAAAAGCGACTTCGGAAGCCGAAATGATTGCTGAGCAGCATAATAACACGATGCTAAGCACTAACGAAATGATAGCCGGAAAAGTGACCGGGTGAACAGTAATACCTCCAAATAAGGAATATAAAAAGTCCGTTTCCAATGAAATACGTTTAAATGAGTGGTTTTATCAGGAACAGAATTTTTCTGTTCCTGCAAAAGTAGTTATTTTTTTTTGAAATGGAAGTAAGTATCAATGCCAACAATGATTTAGGTGAGATAATTTTCAGAGGAATATCCATAAATGACAGATAATTCTGTTCCGTATGTTAAATAATTTTATTCCACGTCTTCTGTTGTCACTTCCAGGCGGTTATTATCGGGGTCCAATTTTTCGAATTCATAGTAACCATCACCCGTTCTTCTCGGTCCATTGAGTATTCGAAAACCCGCATTTGCAAGTTGGATGGCCTTATTGTCTACTTCCTTTTTGCTGCTTACACCGAAAGCAAAATGCATAATGCCATCATGTTGCTTGACAATGGTGTCATTTTTGTTTTCAGGGATACCGGGTTTTGACATTATTTCAAGTCGTGTACCCGATTCAAACGTCAGAAAATAACTTTCGAATCCAGATTCAGAATTTGTGTATTTGTTGTTTGGTTTCCCATCGAAGAAGGTAGAATAATAGTTTTTTAATTCCTCGGGACGTTTTGTCCATATTGCAATATGATCCAGTAGCATATTCTCGTTATTTGTTTTTCACGGAAACTATACCATCCACCACAAATTTATTAACACCGCGCCAGGGTAAAGTACCCTGATACTCTTTGTAATGTAGTTCAAGTACTTTGCCGCTACATCGCATCAGCGAATCGGCAATGGCTTTGTCTTCAACCGAAAAGGCGAACTCGTACGATTGAATAGTCCCGGGAGTTTGTGAGCGGATTCCGGTCTGAATCATTTTTCCTTCGTAGGTTTTAAAAATATAGCCTTTGTGAACGATATAATTCAGTTCGCCCGATTTCACACCTTCTCCAAATACAAAGAAAAATCTGAAAAATATCCATGTGGCAAACAATAGAACTATGATAATTGTTCCTATAGTGAGAACTTTAGCGATTTTCGCGTTCATATTTAATTTTTGGTTTTTTAAGGGAAGTGAATCGTTATGCAAATATAGTCCTAATTTTTTATTTCATTTGAATTTTTACTAAAAATATACTATTAGTCCTTTAATATTGCTATCTTTACAACGCCGATAGTCAGTGTCCACGACACAAACGAGGCATTTCAAAACTTGATTTGTAAACCAACAAAAATAGACTATTATGGAAGACAAGTTAGTTACCCTTGCTATTCGCACCTACCAGCGGGCTCAAATGATTAAATCCGTTCTGGAGGAAAATAGTATAGAAACAGTGATTCATAATTTGAATCTGGAACATCCCGAAATGGCTGTGGGAGTACGTGTTCGCATTAAAGAAAGCGATTTGCCACGTGCCCTGAAAATTGTGGAAGAAATGGAAAGCGCCTGGGAAAACGAACAAGAACCTGGTAGGTCTATTGCACAACAAGTTCTTATACCTATTGACTTTGCCGATCAGGTGCCAAAAGCCATAGATTTTGGTTTCCATTTTGCCGATATATTGGCTGCCGAAGTGGTGCTTTTGTATATCTATTTCAGTCCGGCTTTCACCATCTCGTCCAACAACGACATGAGTACGTACAGCATTAGCGATAGTGAATTGCTACGCAGAATAATCAGTTCGGCTAATGCCGATGTGGAGAATATGACTAACCTGCTGCGCGCCCGTATGGCTAAAGGCGAACTTCCCAATATTCCGTTCCGTTTTGAACTGAAAGAAGGAGTACCCGAAGATCAAATCCTGGATTATAGTAAGAAGCATAAACCGGCTTTGGTAGTGATGGGAACTCACGGGAAAAAACTTTCAACCGAACTGATTGGAAGCGTAACCGCTGAGGTGATGGAAGCCTGTGTTTCACCCGTTTTCGCGGTGCCTATGCAAATGAAACTGGAGACTCCCGATGATATTCATCGCGTAGCTTTCCTCACTAATTTTGATCAAAAAGATTTAATTGCCATCGACCGCACTATTTCGCTTTTTGCCGGTGATAAGATGGAGATGTATTTTATCCATGCTTCCGAAAAAGCCGAACCCTGGAGTGAAGTTATGCTTGCAGGTATCAAAGCTTATTTTGCCAGTCATTATCCCAATCTGATTACGCATTATGCATTGCTCAATGCGTCCGATTCGCTGGAATTGATTGACAACTATCTGGTTAATCATGAAATTAATGTGTTAGCCTTTAATACCCGTCGCCGGAATCTATTCGCCCGCCTTTTCAACCCGGGGCTGGCATACAAAATGGTGTTGTATTCTGATACCCCTCTGTTGGTAACGCATGTATAAAAAAAAATAAGAGACCTGAGCGATTGGGTCTCTTTTTTTTTGTAGATGTTCTGGTAAATTAAATTGTTACTGGTTATACCCCGATTTTTTAGAATAGTGAAATTGAATCCTGTTTATCGTTGCATTGATTCAATAACCACTTGCCAAAATATCGGCTAAATGAATGCCTTTGAAAGGCAGTTTCTGTTTCGCGGCATAACCGTTGATGTTCATCAGGCACGAAGCTTCGGTGCTGACGAGGTATTCTACACCTGTTGCCATTGCGTTTCTTACTTTGTTTGCTGCCATTGCCGATGAAATAGCCTTGTTTTTGACTGCAAAGGTGCCTCCGAATCCACAACAGGTATCGCTTTCTTCCATTTCTATTAGTTCCAAACCTTCCACATGTTTTAACAACCTACGTGACTCGTCTTTAAGCCCGTATTCCCGAAGGGCAGAGCAAGAATCATGAAAGGTTACCTTATGTTGAAAGGTCGCTCCCAGATTTTCAACCTTTAGTACGTTTACAAGGAAATCGGAAAGTTCGTAAATGGAATCCTTTATTAAAGCATGTTGGGCAAGTAATTCCGGACGGTCCGACAATACTTTTTGATAATGATGAATGATGAAGCTGGAGCAGGAACCCGAAGGTGAGACTATGGGCATACCTGGATGAAAATCATGGAGGAATTTTTCGGCCAGACTTGCTGACTCTTTCCAGTAGCCGCTGTTGAATGCCGGTTGACCGCAGCAGGTCTGGTCCGGATTATAATGCACCCGACACCCGGCTTTTTCTAATATTTTGATGGTGTTGAATCCGGTTTCGGGATATAACTGGTCGATAAAGCAAGGGATAAATAATTGAACATCCATGTTTTTTTTGGTCTGTTTTATTTGTAATTGTTAGTTCCGTTAAAATCACGGCCGGAAGACGAAGGTCAAGATAGCGTATAACCGGCGTTTATTGAGTTTGTTAATACATAAAAAAAAGAATATCCATTTGAAAAGCTTTCTACTCGTTCTCATTTACAGACGAGATGGAGTACCAAAAGTCGGCATAAATGGGCAGATGATCGGCATAACCATCCTGGTATTTCATTCCTACATAGGTTCTGAACGGTTGTTTTCCCAAAAATGCTTTATCGTCTTCGAGTAAAAAATCAGCATCAAAAATATGTACATCGCTCTGTAGAGTGAAGAACGAATTTCCCGGATTAAGCAGGTTCCCGGACACTATCAGCTGATCCAGGGCACCCCATTCACCATTGTGTTTATTCGTGCCTTTCCCATTCAAATGCATCTGATACATTAAGTTATACAATCCCTGACCGGAAATGGGACCGGTCATTGGCTGTGCTTTCAATACGTTCATTAAACTTTTGTTTATAGGGTAATCGTTGAAATCGCCCATAATCACTATGTTCGGGTGTGGATGGAGCGACATGATACTATCCACTTTAGCCCGAACCACAGAAGCCACATACATTCTCCGGTCTTCCGATTCCAGTTCTCCTCCCAGTCGAGATGGGAAGTGGCAAACAAAAACGTGCAATGTATCACCGGTTGGAATAATGCCCGAGGCAAATAAAATATCGCGGGTTTTACTTTCGGGCGCTTTCGGAAACCGGATCCGGATAGCCTCATCGTGTATGGGTTTAAACATCCGGGGTTGATACAGCAATGCTACATCCACACCCCTTGCATCGGGAGATTCATGATGCAAAAATTTGTATTTCAGGTTTTTTAAACCCGAGTAACGTGTTAAATCAACCAACCCTTTTTCGCTCTCTATCTCACAGAGTCCCACCAACGCCGGAGCATCCCAACCACCGACGGCAGAAATAACTTTCGCGATGTTAGCTTGTTTTTTCTGGTATTTCGTATAATTCCATGCTCGCATCCCCGTGGGTAAATATTCACTGTCGTCGGTAAGCGAATCGTCAACACAGTCGAAATAGTTTTCCACGTTGTAGCACATGATCTTGAAATTCTGCTTTTCGCGATTCTGAGCATTCGCTTGTAAAACTAAACAAATCCAAATAACCGGAACCAATGACATTCTCATAATTCGTATTTTATTATAATGATGTATACTAATGAGTTGGTGCTATCTGTGCGTGCAAAGATAAGAAAAGTAGTGTTGTTATATTATAAAATTCAACTAAAAGTTTGTAGAAATTATATGTTTAAACGTGTTTTGGACCTAAACGGTAATCGGAAGAAAATCAATTTTATTATAAGTCCACTGAAGTGCTGTTTAGGAGTTCAATACTTTTAATATTGGACTGTAATTATTTATTGGTGTTTCAAAATTAAAAATTAAGTTGACGAAAGATTATTTTTTGTAGCACAAAAAGGTCATTTTAGGAGACTTATTTTCAATTATTTATAAATAGGAAAGGTATAACAGGACCTTTTTCTTTATCTTTGAAGTCTGAAATGCTAACCATTTCGGAAAACCTAAGTCTAATCTGATTTGTGAAATGAAAAAAATTACATTTTTTCTCATTCTTTTATTTCCAATTTGTGCTAATGCTCAGTTGAAAATAAACGAAATAATGACCAACAATGTTTCGGCCGTACTCGATGATTCTTACAATTATAGTATGTGGGTGGAATTATACAATCCGGGATTAAGCTCCATCAACCAATCAGTCTATTACTTTACCGATGATTTGAAAATACCCCGTAAATGGAGACCGGCATCCAAATATATAGCTCCCGGTAGTTTCGGTATGTTGTGGTTCGAACGTGATGAGCGTGCAGGACATGCTTCATTTAAACTGGATCCGGATGGTGGAAAATTGTATATGCTAAATGCCACAGTTCTGGTAGTCGACAGTGTGATATACCCTGCTCAAAAAAGAAATGTATCATACGGAAGAAAAACGGATGGAGCTAATGAGTGGGTTTTCTTCGAACAACATAATTCGGGTGTTACAAATAACGGAAAAAAGTATGCAAGTCTACGTTGTGCTAAACCTGTATTTAATTTACCCGGAGGATTTTATTCTGCCAGTCAAAATGTGAGTTTTGCTATATCACTTCCCGGCGATAGCATTTATTATACCAGGAATGGCTCAGAACCAACCCGACTAAATTCATTCCTATACACACCCGGAAATTTAATTCCAATAACTACAACCACTTTCATACGGGCAAAATCCTTTTCGGCAGGTAAGCTGTCGAGTGATGTTGCCACTGCTACTTATTTTATCAATGTCCGCGAATCTCATTTGCCGGTGGTTTCTATTGTCACGGATTATGTAAATTTAATTGATAATACACTCGGTATTTACGTGGTAGGGACAAATGGAATAACGGGAAATGGATCTGATTCACCGGTGAACTTTAATCAGGATTGGGACAGGCCAGTTAACTTTGAATTGTTCGATACCGCTCATGTTTCCCGGCTGAATCAGGAACTCGATATTTCAATATCCGGTGGCTGGTCGCGAATGAATCCTCAAAAGTCGCTAAAAATTTCACCCCGTAAAAAGTTTGGAGATAACAGGTTGCGTTATGATATTTTTGCAGCTTCAAAGCCTAACCGTAAATACAAAGATATTCAGTTGCGTAACTCGGGGAATGATTTTTACTATTCCATGATGCGCGATGCATTTATGGAATCCATTGTGATGAATCGCATGGATTTGGATTACCTGGCTTATGAACCTGCCGTTTTGTTTATGAATGGAACTTACTATGGCATCCAAAACTTACGGGAACGAAGCAGTACGGATTATTTATATTCTAATTATGGTTTGGAGGAGGACGAAGTACATTTGATTGAAACCGGGGCCATTCCCAGTGATACAAGCTACACGCCTTTAAGTAATTATATAACTCAAAGTGATATTACTCTGCCTTCCGTTTACAATAAAGTTTGTCAACTAATGGATGTGGACAATTTTATTAATTATATGATTTCGGAAATATATTATGGTAATACAGATTGGCCGGCCAATAATATTAAGATTTGGAAGAAAAAAGCCGGCGGAAAATGGCGTTGGATTTTGTACGATACCGATTTCGGATTTAATTTGTACGACACTAATTTGTATAATCACAATACTCTTCTGATGGCATTGGGTGAAAAAACGGATGAAGTTCCACTCGCATGGTCCACGCTATTGATGCGCCGGTTAATGTTGAATGAAACTTTCCGCAATAAATTTATCGACCGTTTCAGCATTCAACTTTCAACTACTTTCGAGACAAACCGGGTTAATCAAATCATGGATAGTCTTGCCGCAAAAATAAGCAACGAAATTGTGTATCATAAAACGAAATGGGGTTCGTACCGTTCGTTTGAAAGTGATATTACAAATATGAAGACCTTTTCGGCATATCGTCCCGATAAAATGTTAGGCTTTATTAGCAGCCGATTTTTAAGTGCTACGGCCATTCAAACCGTGAAATTAAGTTCAAATGTCGGTGGAGCATCATATCAATTGAATTCAGAGCCAATTATGGATGCCGATGCACTACTGAAATACTTTAAAAATCGTCCCATAGTGATTCAGGCCAATCCGGTAGCTGGTTACAAATTCAAACAGTGGGAATTAAATCCGTCAACTACCGGTAGTTCTCTTGTGCCGATGGGTAGCAGCTGGAAATTTTATGATGGAAGCGCTATCCCTTCGGCTAATTGGAATACCAACGCATACAGTGATGTTCCCTGGAGTGTTGGAATAGCTCAGTTTGGTTACGGAGGCAAAGGTGAAAAAACATTGATTGGTTATGGTGGTAATGCAAGCAATAAATACACGACAGCTTATTTCCGGAAAACTATTTCTATTAACAATCTAAGCAGTAAGACTGATTTTTCATTAACTATGCTGGTAGATGATGGAGCCGCCGTATATGTTAACGGTCAGGAAGTGGGCCGATACTTCCTGCCAACCGGAGCTCTCGCATTCAATACCTTAGCTACAACCTTTAATAACGGTGACCGGGTAACTTTTGCCGTACCGTTAAATCTGTTGAAGGAGGGTGAAAATGTTATTGCCGTGGAAGTACATCAAATCAATGTTACCAGTTCGGATTTGATATTCGATTTGGAAATGACTTGTCAAACCAACCCAGAACCGCAGGTCTATAACAACCCGATTTATACGGGTACGCTAACCGGGAATATCGATTTGAAAGCTATTTACGAAAAGTCAATCCCTGATAATACGGATACTACAGAAACTGTAGTGATAAATGAATTGGTTGCAAGTAATAATTTGATTTCCGATTCATTCGGTGGAAAAGATGATTATATAGAATTGTACAATACTGGTACTGAAGATGTGAATATTGCAGGTTGGTATCTAACCGATACTCCCACTAACAGGACCCTTTCACAAATACCTGCAACAAATTCCACTTTAAGCACCATTCCTGCAAAAGGCAGAATTATATTGTGGGCTGATGACGAACCGGTACAAGGAGTACTTCATCTATCATTTAAACTTGGCAAAGAGGGGGAACCTATCATTCTTTCAAAAATTAATTTAAATGGAAATCTCGTTATGGTCGATTCGGTGAGTTTTCCGGCTATGGATACCAATTTGAGCTATTCGCGTGTGCCGGATGGTGGTGATGACTGGTTAATTAAGGGAACAACCTATAACTTTAGCAACGATGGGTTGATGGGTGTGGATTCTCCTCATACACTTTTGTCACTTTATCCCACGATTGTCACTGAATCTTTTACATTGCAAAACGCTTCAGGTGTTTTGCTTCGGATTATCGATTTAACAGGGAAAGTATTGTTTCAGCAAACCTGTCAGTCCGAAAAAGAAGTAGTTTCTACCGGATTTTTGCAACGCGGATTGTATGTGGTAACTGTAGGTAGTAAAACCTATAAAATTGTTAAAATATAAAATCTGACTTCTGGTTATTCTTTAGTCGGTTCCCATTCGTAGGCTCCTGCATCGGGTTTAGTGCCCCTTTTGTTGCCGTTTAAGTCATACTCTAAATGGTACTTAACTGTAATAGCCGGGTCTGCTATTCCCCTGGCCGGAGAAACCGAATCGGGAGTAAAATTGAAATAGGTTTTTTCTTTATAGTCGTAATAGGTGCTTTTAAAAACGGTATCGTTTTTAGCATACCAACGGATATCGGAAAATTGAGGTGATTCCAGTGCTTTGGACTTACGTATATAAGAGTGATCGAATGTACCCTTATACTGATCCTGATAGCGGGTAGCCAGACTGAACTCATTTTCCTGACTTCCGGTTACTATGCAATTTTGAAAAACAGTTTCCATAGGTGCAATCCGGTTTAGATCCATAATCAGTACGGCCGGTTCCTTGTCACGGGATGCTGGCTGCACGTTGCTGTTGTTGAAATAATTAGCGATGGTACTATGAATGAAAATATGTTTTCCACCGTTTAAATACACGCAGTAACTGCTGGCATTCGATATTTCGGTGTTGGTTACCGTTACATTTCCATTTTCTACCACCAAACCATAAAGTAAGAAGTTATGAATACGGCAGTTGGAAATTTCCATAGTTGGAAGTGTATTTCTGTCTTTATTTGGCAGATAAATGCCAACATATCCACTGTTCATATTTACATGCCGAAATATATGATTTCCTTTGTTTCCTTGTAAAAAAATCCCGCCCCACTGACCTGATACATTGTTATAAGGAAATGGGGTGTCAAATTGTATTTTGTCCAACCTGTCTCCGCGCATACTGATTGGCTTTTCGGCAGTTCCTAATGCTTTCAGGTTTCCATACACAATCAGGTTGGCATTGTTGTGAAAATATAATTTACAACCCGGATTCAATGTCAGCGTTTTTGCCGTGTCAACTGCCAGATAACCATAAACCAGATATGGCTTATCTGAATTTAGTGTGGTGTCATTCAGGATATATTTGTTACGCAGTATTTCCATGTCCTGCCCGAAAGCCTGAAGTTTAATATCTTGCTTTACTCCATTGGTCAGAAAAACAAGCGATTCTTCTATAAGTACCGGAGAACTGGAGTTTGCTGGGTCTATCGTAATTTCTACGAAAATATACATGCTGTCATGGGCACTGATTTCAATGTTCTCAAACTGATTGTTTTTGTTGATGCTGCCATCTACATTGATCCGGAATGCTGATGCTTCGCCGCCTGCCAAACCAATTGAACTGATATTGAGTGCCCGGTTATTCCGGTTATATACCAGAATTTTGGATGTAGTGCTGCCAATGGTAGTGAAAACAGTATCGAAAGTGAGCGTATCGGTAGAGAATTCGAGGGTGCTTTTGGGATCGGTTGTGAAAAGTTCATCATCACACGATGAAATGCCTATAACACAAATAACCAGCATATTGAGGATGAAAAAGGTAAAACAGTTTTTGCTTGTTGAAATCATATTCTATTGCATTTTGTATGCTGATGTTAACGTAGAAACGGTCAAATTATTTTTCTACAAATTTACTTTAAATAATTCAGATAATTTATAAAGCATTGCTTAAGTAATAATAACAATTTAACGTGAAGTCTATTCTGTAGTAAGATGCACGTAATCAAGGTAGTATAAATGTAAAATTCATATTTTAGATTTCAAAATTATTTTTCATGATGGCATTTTCATTTTAAAGGCTTATATTTGTAGCAATAAACATTAAAAAAAAACTATGGCAAGTCGTAGAAGATTAAAACTAACCATTCAGTTTGTGACTACTGAATTGATTACCGATATTTATTTCCGTTGTTTGATGTCGAAGGAACTTGATACTGAAAAGGTTGAAAGTATGGTGATGAACATTGAAACGCTGAAAAGAGAATTCATAGCTCGTGCCAGCCACCCCGATGCAAAAAACAATCCAACGCTGGTAAAAGCCTATTTCCGTAAATTATTTGCCGACTGGCAAGCAGCCATGGAAAAAGTCACCAAAGAAATTGAAAAACTTTGAAAAAAGAAAAGACAATCGATAATTCGATTGTCTTTTCTTTTTTATCCAGGTTGACTGAATACATTATTCGAAATTAAATGTCAGTGTCAGCATACGCGAAGTAAGTTTCTTGAGCGCAAGTGAAAATTCTTTGTTTTCATCAGACATGTCTCCTGAATCGCGTTGATCCAGAGGCGTAAACATATCGTTTAATCCTATGGCAAATTTTAACTCGGGAGCCAGTTTGAAAAAGGAAAAATAGATATCGCAACCCACACCAAATTCAGCATAAAAGTCGATCGGTTTCAGTAAAACCGGTGCGTCTTTTTTCCTGCCTAAATCGATATATGCTCCACCGCCACCAATTAAATAAGGCCTGTAATTCCCTATCCGTTCAGCGCTATATTTCAGGTGTACCGGCAGGCACATTGGAATAGAGACGATACTATTTATAGTTTCAATTCCGGTTAACCGGTTTTTATAAGTCAATTTTCGCTCTGCAAAATGAAGGGTAGGAGTTACCCGCAAATTAAGATATCGGTACAACCGTAAGTCACTGATTATACCTACCGAAAAACCTGGTTGCAAGTCTGAAACTTCTACCTGATACTTATTTGAATTACTTTGCGTAACTCCAAAATCCATAGTATTCATTCCCAGGGTAAACCCAAAATGAATTAATTTATCATCCACATAGGGTAAATTGTTTTGAGCCACTGCCGTTGAACTCAGTTGAAGTATAAAAAGGAAAAGAAAGGTGATCTTTTTTAGTCTGTCTATCAGCATACTGTCTGAATTGTGAGCGTTTTGGTTGTTTGAATTTTGAAGTTTATTTATCATACAAACGTATGACCTGTTGAATTATTGCGCAATTAGCCTTTTGAAAAATCGACACACTTATTCAATAATTTGCAATATTTTTCCAAAATTACAAAAGAAACCTGAACCGGCTTTTATTAAATGATTTGTTTCTTGATTTTTAACGTTGTAGTGTTATGGACATAAGCCCAATGATGACATCGTTGGCCACCGTTTGTATTTGTATTTTTAGCAGATTTTTGTTTCTATTCAAAGGCATATCGAGCAACAGGCCAGCACCTCCATCGATTTTACGTCCATATACTCCTTCTATACCCAGGTCTTTTTCTAAATCATTACTTACCAAACCGGTTTTAAAATGCAGTCGGTAGGGTCGGGGAGCGTTTAATTTAAATGCAACGCCATCTTCATAGAAATCCTGTTCTATCGGACACCAGTTTTCCGGATTGATAAGGTCCAGCGTGTCGCAGCTACCGTCGGTATATTCCACGCTAATCCGTCCATTTATGAAATGAGTCTGCATATGATTCGTTGTACCTGCCATCAGCAGATAGGCATGTGATGCTGCTCCTTTCAACGGGATTTCAATTTTCTTAGGAAAATTATCCCATTGGGAAGTGAATGCCACATTTTTGCCTTTGGCAGGAGTTCGGAAAGGAACACCGAGTTTGTTTTGGAGGATGTTATTTTGGACCTGACTTCTCATGCCCGAATCGTCGATTTCGGCTGTTAGTTTAGGGTGACACCATTCGCCAATTCCCTGAGTAGGAATTTGAAGGGTAGTGTATGGAGATCGCGGAGTGAGATACTTGTTCTTGAAAATCTGATTCACAGAGTCATTGAAATAGCTGTCCATGTTTACTGCTTCACAGTTTGTACTGTCTACATTTGCAAATGCTGCCATTTTCTTTATCATTTTCTTTTCAATTTCAATATTGACAGGTTGCCACCATTTCATTTGTCCCTGAGCAAGTTCTACAAAAAGGGTTCTGTGTCCGTCTTTACCAATAATAGTACCTGAAATATCATTCGATTTGATGCTCGTTTGGTTCAATATTTTTTGAGGATCGAATAGTTTGTTGATTTTAGCATCTGAATGAAATTTCCATGTACTTCCATTTCCGGAAATGAATTCGGGATATTCGTTTGATAATGCTTTCCCGCCCCAGATTATTTCTACCTTTCCGGCATTGGGAAGAGCAATGGAGAGTACAGGAAACCCGTTAGCAGCTTCCACTAATTTCCATTCTGCAGGCTTACCATCGACTGATAATGAAATAACACTATCAGAACAGGCTCTGATTTGAAGTTCAATTGCCAGGTTAGTTTCGAAATGTGGTTTGATAAGGTAGGTATCGGTTTTTCCCAATCGCTTGAAATTGAAATTAATATCGGGAGTTATGATAGATGCATGGTCCCACGAGAGAGGGAAACCCGGACGAATCACCAGACGTTTGTTCATGGCATCGGGTATGATGCCGAAAAGCCCCTGGACTAAGGCGCGTGAAGCCATTCCGATAGGATCGCCGAAATCGCGGTAAGATTCACCCCTGGCGGCATCGTAATAACTTATCTGGCCAACGTTTCCCGGACTGGAGCCCAGATACATGCCATCGAGTACAGAACTTTTAAGTAATTTAAAACCTTCTTCGTTCCGCCCAACTTGCCAGTAGGAAAGGGCCGTGTGCATCACTTCGGCGAATGCAACATTGTTGATTGACCATGAATAGGGCATCCAGTTACTTGTGGAAATTGTAGCGTAACCATCGTCTTTCAGCCCTTTTGCAACTACGGGGATATGAGGGATTTCGGTATCCACATACCGCGTAGCCTGATAACCCTGAAAAGCATCCTGAATCTCTGAATCGATAGCGTGGTAGATGGTCCAGATAGCAGCGCTTTCATGTACCTTTTTTTCGCCCATGAAATCCTGATATTCTGCCCAATGTCCTTTGGCTGGTATCCATAACCTGGCATTGATTGCTTTCAGAATTTTTTCGGCTTCCAAAGCGTAAGGTTTTGGGTCCTGACCGATTTTGAGAGCAATTTCAGCAGCCATTTTATTGGCCCGATAATTATAAGCAGAGGAATGTGTTACTGCTCCGCTGTTGTAATAAAGGGCATCGCTGGCCCAAATGGAGCAATAAGCATCGTATAAGCCATCATTGTTGGGGTCGTAGTTCCGTTTTTCCCAGGCTAAACTACTGGTCAATACCGGCCAGATTTTTTTTGCATAAGCTAAATCACCTGTCCAGTTGAGATGCCAGAGTAATTCATCGATATAACAAAGGTTCATATCGTAATGGTGCATTCTGTTGTTTTCGTGTGGATTACGACAAATATACCCATTGCTGTACATTTGAGTCCCCCAGCTTTTTTCAGCGCGGGCCAGGTTTAATGCTGTATCTTGTGTGGGATGTAAGCGCGTGGGCTCAACATCGGTAACCTGCGAGCTGGCATAAGCATCAAAGTGCTTCCGTGAACGATCGTGCCAACCGAGTACATCACCGGTGTAGGCGGCTCGCCAGCCGCTGAGTGGCATGCGCCAGCCTACCGAACCGTGAAGCCAGGTTTCGCCGCTCCAAATGCCATCGGCAGCCACAGCCAATATCCCGCCAAGGGTATTGAAATAGGGATCGGGTGTATCGATCTGGATGCGTGAAGCCAAAGCAACTCTGTCGGTTTCTGATTTCGCAAAAATAGTAGCAAGAGATTTATAAGCCAGTGTTTCCTCTTTAGATGGAATTTGAATTGCCAGAAAGAAAACTTTATCTCCTTTAAGTCGGATGTTTCCGATCAGGATGGGCAGACTGTCGGGAACTGAAAGTTGCGATTTTGGGGGAAATGTCCCTATCAGTTTTTTATCCTGTTTTGCCCCGAAAATAAGGCTGAAACAATTTTTGTTGATAAAATATTTATTTCCGGCACAATATTCGGGTTTTAGATCGAAACAATCGGTAGGGTCTACGCCCAAATCGCCTTCGCGACTGAACCGTTTATCGGCAGCACCACCAAAAGTCCACGAAATAATTGTGTTTTTCGGGATGCCTTTAGTTTCCATTTTTAGGATCAAACCTTCAGCTTCACTCATTGCCAGTGCAGTCAGGCGTATGCTTCCATTCCCAAGCAATGGATCCGTAATATTATAAATTCTGGATCCAGCGCGATAACGACTCTCGATGCGTGAAGCATCGTTTAATGAAATCGTTTTATGCTTGTTGCCAATTTGAAAGCTAAGGTTTCCACCCATGCGGGGTAGGTAGAGTGCAAATTCCGGTAGGTCGCCTGTTTCAACCCTAAAACCGGTATTGGTTCCATACAATGCCCGGTTGAATTTTTTATTTCCGTTCACGATGACAAAATCCTGTCCGTCAGGTGTATATCGCAGACTTCGTTCAGAACTGGCAGGTTGTTGCCTGTCCACCAGTTTATTCAGTTCGGGATCGAATACCTGAGCCTTTTTATTTTGACCAAAAATTGGTTGTCCTGAAAATAGTATACAGAGAATAAGGAAGAAATTGTTTTTTAATTTACACATTATCACAAATCAATTTTTTTTAAAAATAAAGGTTCAAGAACCACATAACTGTGTTTTCCTGAACCTTTTTAAAAGTTGTTATTCAAATTTAATTTTGCAGATTAAATTTTAGAAACCAATTGTTTAAGTCTGAGGAAAGCAATGAATTAACGTTACTACCATTTCCATTGGAATATTTAGCACCAATTTTTGCAGCCCATACGTTTTGAACATCGGTTCCCCATAAATTGTCTGGATTAGTTGAGCCTGCTTGATCCGTCCAATGTTGTGCCCATGATTTTGAAGCACCAGTGCTCCAGCGGCGAGCCATCCGGTTCATAGTGTAATATGCCTTTGCCTCTCCGGCCAACTCTAAACTGGCTTCTTCTACAATCAACGAATCGAGCCGGCGCATATTTTTCAATGTATCTAAAGCTGTTGGTGAATTTAAAGCAAACTCTCCTACTTTTCCCAGGTCGACGCGACCGCGTATTCCACGATTTGCCATTTCGCTTGTCGAGGCAGTTCTATACAAACTGGTTGGATAATCTTCGAAAGGATGCAAGAATTTTCCGGTAGTTGCATTATAATATGAACCAACCCCATCGTTCAAGAATGCCAATGCTTCTTCAAACCTACCTAACCCAATTAATGCCTCGACCAGAAACATATGTATTTCGGAAGCCCTATAAAGAGAAATTTGAACATCATTGGTGTAAATTTTATCTGAAGTTTCATTTCCGGTTAAGAACTTCTGAAATACCCAATTGCTATTCACCGATTTGTAAGTTACTCCAACACCACGATATTTGTCGTTTAATACACCTCCTGAGTTTGGTTGTCTCTCAAAGCGATTCATGGCAACTGTTGTTGGTCGCAGATAGTATTTGTTTGGATAACTGTTTGAATAGTAATCGATGATGCGATTTGTTTGATGTAAAGAGTAATCGTAGAAAGCTACAGCAATATGTTCTTTCCGAACAAACGAATATCCAAATAATTTCCATTCTCCGTTATATTCACTTAAATTCAATTGATATGAAGCTTCCTGCTCTCCTCCACGTTTGATAATGGCTATGCAATTTTCTTTTGCTTTTTGGAAGTCATTTTGATATAAATATATTTCAGCTAATAAGCATTCGGCTGGAGGACAAATTCTGTCCCACATTAAAGATGTTGCTGATTGACCTTGGTTTGGAAAAAGAGCAGAAGACCATTGAACATCCCCTTTTCCATCCACATCATTTATTCCCACTTCAATTAATTTACGACATTTTTCAATAAGATCATCGAATTTTAGCACAGGATATTTCTTAATGTCCACGTAGGAAGTCAAAGGGGCGTCGAGGTAAATGGCCTCACCATAGATTTTTGCCAGCATAAGATATGCCCAGGCTTTGTAACGAAGAGCACCCCCTATCAATCCATTGTAAGTAGCTTCCGGAAGAATGGTCGGATTCTTTTCGCGGTATGCGAATAAATGTGCCAAATAATCATTAGCATTCAAAATAACGTTGTAATAACCTTTTGGATCGGCAAAGGAGTTACCGGTCAAATCGGCATGGTTATATACATCCCATATTTCGCGGGGTGCATTATCCGTTGGCTCGAGCAAATCACCCCGAAGTCCTTCCAGAAATGATGCCTGATCGGCAACATCCTGAACGCTGGCTGCAATTCCCATATAACCTGAATACAGTTCTCCGTATTCGCCCACATAATCCTTTTCCAGTAATATGACATCTGTGTCTGGATTTAAGAAATCATCGCATCCAGTGAAAGATATCGCCAGTACTAATATGGCAATTTTATATATAGTTTTTTTCATAAAGCGTATTAAAATTGGAGTTTAAAACCAAATTTGAAAGAAATAGGAAGAGCAATTTTTGCATAATCGAATCCACGTAATGATGCATCGTTCGAATACATAGTTTCAGGATCTAATCCCAGATAATTGGTTAAAGTAAACAAGTTTTCACCGGAAACATAAATTGTAGTACCTGCGAGGAAGTTGAATTTATAACTCAGCATCACTTCTTTTAATTTAATAAAAGAGGCATCTTCAATCCAACGATCTGAAAAACGACTGTTTCCCATAGGATCGGCAAAAGCAGCACGAGGCATGGACGTGATTTGACCCTCATTCATCCAACGGTTATTTACTGAAACAAGCTGGTTGGAAAAATCGGTCATCGATTCCATATTCCGTCTTGTGGCATTGTACATTTTATTTCCCACGCTATAGTTGAAGTTAGCTGTAAGTTCCAGGTTTTTATATTGGAAAGTGGTAAATAAATTTCCGTAATAATCGGGAGCTGCACTTCCTAAATTCACACGGTCCCGGTCATCAATTACACCATCGTTATTCTTATCCACAAAATGAATATCACCAGCTTCAAAAGATTTTCCAACCACGTTTTTCAAGGGTAGCCCTCCTTTTCCTGCTGTAGCTGCCTCATTTGCTGTGGCAAATACGCCTTCAGTTTCATAACCGTAGAAACTATAAACTGGCTTTCCAACTTCAGTGATAATGGCAGATCCATCATTCATGCTAAGAATCAAATTTGGTTGGTTCCCAAGTAAAGTGACTTTGTTTTCGTTAAATGAAATTGTTCCCCCAATATACCATTTCCAGTCTTTTGTTTGAATCAGTGCCAACTGTATGCCTGTTTCAATTCCGTTATTCTGTGTAGTAGCTGCATTGTCATACAAATAGTTCATTCCAAAAGCCGATGAAATTGAAACCGGCATAATGAGGTTGCTATTAGTGGTACGATAATAATCTAAAGTCAGATCTAACCGATTATTAAACATGGACAAATCCAGGCCAAATCCCAACGTTTTATTTAATTCAGGTACTATCTCTGTGTTCGGAATACCAGCACGTGTGAGCCCTGACAGTTCGCGGAATACTTTATTGATATAATGATATTTACTTAATGAGGATGAAAAGCGGCTGTTACCAGTAGTTACATATTCAGCCCTAAGAGTTAATTTATTAATGAAGTCAACTCCTTTTAGAACTGAATTCTTTGCAAACCAGGCCATATTTACAGCCGGATAAACCTGAAATTGACTGGCGTCAATCCCGGTTGACGATGACCCATCAACCGACATACTTAAACCAGCTGCAATCTGGTGGTTATATGTGTATTGTGCATTGGCATTGAAATTTATCCAATTCCAAATGTCGTTGTAACCCATATAATTACGTCCATTCGTACTCACATTGTTCAGCGTTTTATAAAAGTCATTGGCAGTGTTATAACCTGTACCGGCATCATATTCGGTGTTATTCATCGCCATTTGTGCACCTATCGAAGCTTTCAATATGTGAATACTATTAATCGTTTTGTTGTAATTGGCATTTAAATTATAATAGGTATTGTAAGTGATGTCTTGAGCTGAACGGGCTGTGTTGATAGCCAACTGATTGTTTAGTGGCATTATGGTTTGCTTGGTTACACCGGGAACAAATAAGTCCTGACGACTTAGATAATAATAAAGTCCAACTATTCCCTTTATATTGAAGTTATCGGTGATTTTATAATTTAAACCTGCATTGATTTGCACGTCATATCCATGTTCTTTGGCAACAACCGAATTGACTATGGCTAAAGGATTACTAACCATGTTGTTCTCTATTAAGCTCCCATCTAAGCTTCTGATTCCTTCGTAGTTGGGAAGCAAGTTGTTATCAGCATCTTTTTCATAAGGTGAAAACAATGGCCCTTTTTTCAACGAGGCTAAAAGTGGATTAGTTGCTTCAAGCAATCCCTGTTCCTGCACATTGTAATCCATATATGCCATTGAAATTGCTGAGAATAAAGTGATTTTACGATTTAAATTTACATCGGAATTAATTCGGGTGTAATATTTTGTGAAATCAGTACCTATAACCTCTCCTTTTTTATTCTTGTATCCAATAGATACATCGTATTTAGCAATCGCATCTCCACCTTTGATTTTTAAAACATTATCTGTTGTAAATCCCGGGGAGTAAATTTTACTTTGCCAATCGGTGTTGTTGTTATATTTATATTTATAATAATAGTTTGGATCATCCAACAGGTATGGAAACTTAGTCGTTACGTCAGCCATGTCTTCATATTTAGTCAATGCCACATTGCTGATATAACTTTTATAGTCTTTCACGCCCATTACAGGAAAAGTGGATTGATTCCTGTCTATACCAAATTGACTAATAAATTCAACTTTAGTATCCAGGTCCACAGCTTTATCGGTTTCTATCATAATAACACCGTTAGAACCCATCGAACCGTATAAAGTGGCATCAGCTCCTTTTAGAACGGTTATATTTTGAATGTCCCGTGGGTTAATTGCATTCAGTGCTCCTTTCGAGAAACCCCCGATAATCCCCGATTCATTCATGTCGGGCATATAGGGTACGCCATTTATAACTATCAGAGGTGTTGAATTTCCCGAAATAGTATTAATCCCTCTGATACTGAAATAGTTTCCTTCTCCGGGCATGCCACTTTTGCCAATTACCTGAAGCCCCGGAATATTGTTGAATGCTTGTTCCACATCCGTTTTGCTCAGATTGATATCGTTTTTTTGTACGGAGTTCAGATTTGTTTGTTTCTCCCGAATATTTGTTATACCCTTAAATGGTAATAACATGTAATCGGAATACCCTGCTTTTTTTTCGGATACCATTACGACTTTAATCCTTTTTCGGTTTGCCAAGGGTTGCACATTGTTGTAATAGCCAGGATACCAAACAGTAATAACCCCTTTTGCAGATTTTAATTTCACTGTGAATTTGCCGTCTTTGTCAGTCTTTAACGATCCTTCATGTCCGGTAATATTTACAACAGCTCCTGCAATCGGTGTATTTTTATAAGGTTCAACAACCAAACCAGTTAGTCTTATAGAATCTTTTTGAGCAAAAACAGAAATACAACTGATAATCAGTGTAAATGTAAGTGCAATAATTTTAAATTTATTCATACTATACAAAGATTTATCTATTAATAATTGTTTTCAGTTGGTTTCAATGCCCAATGATATATACGTAGACTTTTTGCTGCACCAACAGCATCCAGCTTATTGAACACAACTTTTATCCGAAACGAAGCCATTCCTTCACCACTGATGTTGACGGTGCCAACAATCCCTCCTAATCCGTCCCATTTTTTTGTTCCGGTAAGTGGATTGGTATCCGATTCTGTTTCACCTACCCGGTCGAAATTCCAGGGAGAAGACAAACTAATCTGTTGGTTGGACTTTACTAAAACATCATTGAAATAAAAATCGACATAGGGATGTCCCATACTATGAAATCCCATGTATAACACGTATTCTCCTGTTGGCACTTCCATTACTCTCACTTTCGTTTTTCCATCTTCTGTGTATTTTTCCAAGGGAGGAAATTCCATAGAAAATTCGCCCGGTGATTCTGGATTACCTGTAATATTTAATGTAATGTAGTTCGGTAAAACAGCTGGTTTTGGCGTTTCAGAATCGACAAAGGTGGAAGGAGTTCCTACCATACCCGTGAACGTATAAAGGTCTGCCGGATCAGGATAAACTTTTTCCTGATATTGCCAGTACTCCACTAATGACTTTATACGGGTTATAATGACATTATTTGGAATTTTTACTTTTAGCATCTTGTACAATATACCATTGCTTAAGTCAACCGGATTATTTACGTCCAATTGTTGAACCGTTGTGCGCCATACCCTGTTGAAGGCCGATTTGATATCGGTCGCATTTAAATCAGTTTCTTTAAGCACTCCATTGTAAAACATAGCCTCTTTAATCCATTTGAAGGCTAAGATTGTATCACTCAAAGTGACAGTTTTACCCATCTTTTTGTATTGTGCATTGAGTCCATCCAGGCAATTGGTTATTACCTCATTATCTGGAACGAAAACAGTGAATTGTTTAAACTCTGAATTAAAAGGTACACTGGCGAATAAAGGATTGTATACATAAAATACCGAATCGTAAACCGTATTACCGGTTTTATCTACGCCAATGGGTGTAGAATTTGCTTTATCGAACAATTCTACGTTGTATTTAAAAATCGAATCTCGAATGATCGAATAGTTGCTGTCCAGTTCTTTCAGGTAATCGTACATGTTTATGCGTGATTTCATCAAGGCATCAATTTCGTGTACAACTCCATTATTCAACCGAAATGACTTTGTTATTTGCGAAGTATTTGCAAACAGGGCTTCGTCCTTTTCAGTAATCTGAAAATAGATTCCATTTAACGAACGAATTCGTAATCCGTTTTTTAAATCTGAACGAATAAAAGGCAAGATGTTCATGTGGTATTGCATACGCAATGTATCATCTTCGGCGATAGCCGATTGAGCCATACCTTCGTTGTTTACAACCCAAATAGTTATTTGTTGGTCTTTAGTCAACTCTTTATCCAGCCCAGTCTTTTTTAGCATGGAATAGAAGCTGGCATACTCAGGACGTTCGTTTAAGAATTCCGTGACGCTCATGGATAGTTCTTGTTCAGCATTTGCTGAGCCAAAGTAATACTCTGACCATTTATCGTTGCATGAAGAACAGGCCAACGCAGCAAAAGCCAGGAAAATATACATCATTTTCATAAAGTGTAGTTTTTATTGAGTAATAGGTTCAAATGTCAGGCAATCCAGATCGGAATTAGTAGCGTCACCTGCCAAGATTCTTAATTTGTGAGTATTAGTTTCTGTGAATTCAACTTGCCCAATGACGGTTTTAAGAAATTGATCACTGGTTTTAGAAGCTCCACTGGTAGTAACCTGGCTCCCAACGTAATTTCCATCCAGAATAAAGGATAGTTTTCCCAGCTTTTCTACTCCCTTCGGATTGAAATGTTCTATATAAACATTGTATTTTCCGGCAACAATAGCTGGTGATTGCATTTCCACCCAACCAAACATACCTAATGAAAGGACTAAATAATCCGAATAGATGGCTTTTTTAAGTACTGATTCGTTTTTATTTGCCAGTAAATAAGATAATCCTGATTTTGACTCGGGCACTGTAAGTGTTTTATAGCACGCAAAACCAGAAGTTGAATAGTATGAATAAGTGGTGCTTCCAGAAGCCACCCTGTAATTTGGAATGATAGATGCTAATTCGGGATATGCAGTCAATTCCCACTGAATTTTTGTTGGTGCAGGCGATTTGACAGGCATCCAGCTATCCACTACATGCATGACACCATTTTTACAGTTGCGGTTCAATTGTAATAATTTAACTCCTGATGTTGTTGTCGCATTATAATTGATATAAAGTATGCCTGAAATGTCTTTTATGTTTAATAATTGGTTTGTTGCCATTGTATTAACGTTTTTTGAACGAACTTTATCTCCATCTGCAAATAAGGATAAATCGGAATACGAAACCTGTTGATTTAACAAGTGATATGCAACGAATTTGTACAACTCATTTTGAGTAGATGTATAGTCATTTCCAGCCTTCAACAAGCCAACTAAAGATGTCAGATCAGTTATTGCATCGGCATTAAAAGTCCCATTTTCTACTGCGAAGAGTGTGTAGCGATATTTCCGTTGTACGATATATCCGTATTGGTTTATTTCGGACTTTACGATTGTATTTAGCATGCTATCGAAACCGGTTGCTTCAATTGCCTGTTTGAAAATTGAGTATTCAGGAGCCTGTAGTTTATCCCACAGAGTTTCGGTGACAGGAGTTAAAACAGTGTTGATTATGTGAATGTAAGCATTGGTTACCTGTATAGTATTCAATACAGTTGCTTCCATATTTAGCTGAATAGCGCCACCTTCTGAAGAAAAAGAAGAGGAAAGGTAATCGCCGGTAGCAGTTGTGTCAGGAATCATTCCTTCTGAAAAATCCACCGAACTGTACTTAGCTCCTTTAATGGTATGGTACCTAACCAATGTTTTGGCTTCGTCCATGTTCAAGTCTTGTACAGATGTAACTCCTTTTTTACTCAAATAAGCCTGCATGGCAGCATTGTTGGGTACGAAACAGGTGTAATCTGCCTGTAAGTTAAGGGTGTTATATAAATCGGTGTATTTTAGTAAATCGACCCACAAATTTACGTTTAATGAGTCTGTTTGCTCTAAATAGCTTGCTGCAGGCAGCACTACCGAAGCACTTGAGTAGGCACTATCGGCGTAAGGATCTTTACACGAAAAGAGCGTTACAATTAATAAGATGAATATACTTAGTTTTTTGTTCATTTTTTCTGTTGTTTCAATAAATTTAATTACCTAAGTTATTATAATATGGGTTTTGAACCAATTCCGAGTTTGCACTTAATTCGTCGGCATGTATTGGTAAATACCATGAATTTGTATCGCTAAGTTTCGCTTTTATCATTGATTGGTTACTGGCAGAAGCAACTTGCAATACCTGACTGATAAAAAGCTCTTTAAATTCGTTTCCATTTCTACGACCAATGCGTAACATGTCGAACCAGTTTTTTCCTTCGGCAAAAAATTCACGTTGACGTTCTTCTAACAACAGAGTGATCATGGCTATCTGATTTGAACTTCCATTCGCCGTAGTCAATCCGGCACGATTACGAATGGCGTTTATTAAATTTAGTCCTGTATTCATGTCTGTTTCCGTTCCTTTCATAATATATGCTTCGGCTTCCATCAAATAAATGTCGGCCATTCGATACACGATCCAGTTTTGATCGTTTTGCAAACTGCTGTTTCTCTTTGTCGTTGGATTAATACCAATGTATTTCCATATTTTTCCATTTACATCATACGAAGCATTTAACCCTCTTAAGTCTGTTTCGTTTGTTGTGTATAAATACAAAGTATATGGTGAAATAGAATAATAAATATTAGTATCGAACCATGAAAGAAAAGAGTTGGTTTGAGCTAAGCTTTGTTTGTATTGAATTTCAAAAATACTTTCATTACTATTGCCCGGGAAGAAGTTGCTAAACCACATGGTACCGTTAATAAGTCCAATACGATTGGAATTCATAACTTGTTCACAGGCTATTATACTTTCATCGTAATTGCCCAACCAAAGATTGATGTCGGCAATTAATGTATAAATGGCCCATTTTGTGGCACGTCCTTTCGAGTTCATCGGATTGTCTAAGGTACTTTCCGGAAAAACTTCTTTGGCCGATTCCAATGCTGTGTTCAAATCTTTTAAACAACTTGCCAGGATAACATCTCCATCGGATTTTGGTAACACGTAGGATGCATCATCATTAACATAAGGTGTTTGTACAAAGGGTACATCTTTCCACAAGCGCACCAGGTAAAAATAAGCCAGTGCCCGCTGAAAATAGGCTTCCGATAAATATGAATTCATCACATTTACAATGAAAGATTCATCACGCGATACTACTTCGGGCCCAAATTTAATAACCGAATTCGCCATATTTACTACTGCGTAAAGTTCGTCCCATTTCACCAGTTCGTTGGTTGGAAGTATGTCCATATTGCGTAGTTTCTGAGCTGCTTGTTGTCCATCAGATCCGTTACCGTTGAAAAATATTCCGTTTCCCCGGGCTTCGCCCCACAAAAAGAAGGATTCCTGAGTTGATCGTAACTTAACATAACCTGCGCCCAATACAGCCTCCACTTCTTCCTTGGTTTTCCAATATTCATCGCTGCTTTGATTATTCTCTGGCAATACAGTAAGATAATCACTGCAAGAAGTTAAAGAGAATGCAAGGAGTAATATCGCTAATATTAATTTATTTTTTTTCATACAGTTTGTTTTTATAAAGTAAGATTAAAACCAGCTGAAAGTCTTAATGGCTTAGGAGTTGCTGCATTATCTATATATGCTGGATATAAACCCTGTTCCCTTGAAAGATTGATTTCCGGATCCTGTCCCGTATAATTTGTAAAGGTCAGCAAGTCGTAACCGGTAAAGTAAATCTGCAATTTTTGAACTCCCAGTTTCTTGGTAATGTCTCTTGGTAAATCATATTTAATAGTCAGTGTTTTCATGCGTAAAAAGGAGGCATCTTCCACAAAACGATCGGAACCCAGGCTGTTATAACCCCTGCCATAAAGTGCACGAGGTATGTCGGTATCATCGCCTTCGGCTCTCCAACGTCCAAGTACCGATGCACTCTGATTATCTTTACCGTACATGTACTCGTTGTTCATACGCGCCTGGTTAATTACTTTTTGTCCTGCACGTCCGTGAAAACTGGCAACTAAACCAAGCCCTTTGTAGTTTGCAGTGAATCCGAATCCACCTGTTAAAATTGGATTGAAATTACCTATATAAACGATGTCGAATTTGTCGATAACGCCATCGCCATTCACATCCTGATATTTGGCATCACCAGGATACACTTTTACTGTACCATTTTTCATTACTACAGGGGAACCATTAATATCATTAATGATATTTCCATTTATATCACGCGCATAGGTGTCGGATGTATTTTGATACAATCCCAGTGATTTATATCCGTAAAATGAACCCAATGGATCACCAACCACAAATTTGTAGGCGTAATTTTTATTCCCGAATGAGTAATTTTCGTTTTGTTTGTTTTCAGGCAATTCCAGAATCTCATTCTTATTCTGAGAAATATTGAAATTGACTGCGAATTTCCATTTTTTACTTCTTAAAATATCTATGTCCGTCCTAAATTCCAACCCCTGATTGGACATTTTTCCGGAGTTGTAGTATTTTACTTCTGCAAAACCGGTAGATGTTGGTAATTTTACATCTTTTTGAAGCATGTTGGTGGTCATCTTTTCGTACATGTCTACCGTAAAATTTAAGCGGTTATCAAAGAAGCCTACATCAATACCAAGGTTTGTTTGAGTAATTGTTTCGTAGGTCAGATTTTCTAATTGAATTTTAACCGGTTGTATGGCTACCATTTCGCCATATCCGTTGGTGATAGCGCTAAAGGTACCTACATAAGGGGCGGAGCCCTCAGGAGAGTTTCCGCTTTTTCCCCAGTTTGCACGAATTTTAGCTAATGAAATGATATTTAGTCTCTGAATAAATTCCTCATCACCCAGTTGCCAGGCAACACCCAGTGTGGGAAATCCACCCCAACGTTTGTTTGTCGCTAAACTTGAATTAGCCTCCATACGGTAACCCGCATTGAAGAGATATTTTTCGTTTAAGGTGTACAGAGCATTTAAAACACCTCCCACATTGCGAGAGATAACTCGTCCGGAACCACCTGTGGCATTTTTAGTATTACTCCCTGCAATAGGGTCAAAAATACCCATACTTGGATTTCCATTGGTGGAACTGAAATAAGAGGAATTGGTTTGATCGGTTGTTTGCCAAATAGCACTTATCAAAATATTATGGTTTTCGGCTAATGGTTTATTCAAAACCAATCTGTTTTCTGTAGTCAGGAATAAATTATCAGAACCGCCATCCGAACCAATATTGACGTATTTGTTGATATATGATTCCCCGGATACGCTCTGTGGTAAAAATTTGGTGGTTTTATTGGTTCGGGAATCAAATCCAACTACACCAAAATAATCCAACCCTCTAAAGAAATTGTAATGCAAATTAAAAATCATACGGCTGGTAATGGCAGTTGTTTGGTTTTCGTTGCCGTTTACCAAAGCCACCGGATTGTAAATTTTGCCAGAAGCATAAGAACCCTGAAAATAAGAAAAAGGAGTGAAATATTCACTGGTTGGTCTGCCATCAGCTCCAATAGTGTATGGACTCATATTTGGCATTTTTGTAAGCGCTTGGCCACGAACTTTTGAACCATCAATGTAGCTGTCCGAATAATTGGCATCCTTTACTCCACGTGTAAAATTGTAGTTGGTCGAAATGTCCAGTTTGTTCGAAAATTTATATTGCATGTTGAACGACGTGCTGAATCGCTGATATTTGGTTCCAATTGTTGTACCTTCTTCAGTTAAATGGCCTAATGACAAGCGATAATCGGCTTTATCGCCACCGCCTGAAATTGACAGATTGTTATCGAGTGACATCCCCGTCTGGGTAATCAAATCCAACCAGTTGACATCCTGGTTATATTCCTTAAAATTCGTCCAACTTGGATCGAACCCAATTTCCTTGGTGTTGTATAATAAAGCCATAAGTGTGTTCGATTCGCTACTCCCTTGTCCTATGTCATTTATCGAATTCCATATAGCATCCTGAACCATAGATACATATTGATTTGCATTAAGCATGGGGATGGAACTTCCTTCTTTTTTGTATTCGTATTTAGAAGAATAATTGAAAGTAAGTTTTCCTTTCGATCCTTTTTTTGTGGTAATTAATAGTACCCCGTTAGAACCTTTGGAACCCCAGATAGCAGTTGCTGCAGCATCTTTCAATACTTCAATGCTGGCTATGTCACTGGGCGAGATGTTTAGCAACTGACCGTAATCTTCCGAATTAGCCGTTGCAAAACTAAAGTCTGAAGATACATCAACCGGCAGAGGTACTCCATCAACCACAAAAAGAGGTTCCGATGATGCGCTTAACGAAGAAGTACCTCGAATACGAATTGAACTTCCCGCTCCGGGATCAGCTCCCGTCAGAATATCTACATTGGCCATGGCACCTTGAAGCGCTTCGGTTACATTCGCTACCATGGCAGACTCTAAGCCTTCCATCGAGAGCTTTTGAGTTGCCGAAACCAGCTCTTTAGGCGTTTGACCCAATGAATTCTTTTCTATCTTTTTTGCCGTTATTACTACGTCTGCAAAGGTTGTAGCATCTATCAATACCATATTCAAAACCTTTTGACCCGTGTATTTCATAGTTTTCGATTTGTAACCTACATATGAAATAGAAATGGAAAGGTTCTTGCGGTTAGGTATCTGTAACTTGTATTCACCATTTAAGTCTACAACTGACCCACCTAAGGTACGGTTGTCTGAGTTCACAATATAAACATTTGCTCCAGTTAATGGATCGCCGTTTGTTGAATCTTTTACTGTTCCTGTCATTACGGACTGAGCAAGTGCTGTTTGCACTGCCATAAGAGCAATAACCATAATAAGTAACTTCGGAATTATTTTCATATTTATTTCTTTTTTACTTTATTCTACATCCAATAATCCATCAATCATATAAGCTGCACCATCGGCATAGATACGTGGAAAGTAAGTAGTGACTTTTACTTCTTTACCTTTTCCGTCCTTGATTATTAGCTCTTTGCCTGTGTCTGTAAGCGTATAGGTTGCTGCTTGTCCATTTGATTTTTTTGCAAATGAAACAAGTGTGCCTTGAACGCCTGCACCAGGGAATGGATAATCCAGTAAGTTACTTGCACTTACGTTTATGAAATAAGGTTTCAGGAAACCTGCCACTTTTTCAGCGGGTGAGAACGGAATTTTTCCCGAAATCCAACCGGCATAAATGGCCGTATTTACAGGGATAAGTACGATGAAACGTTCTCCTTGCATAAAGCTATATGGTGGCAAGGCCTTGTCCAGTCCCGATGATCCAATTATTTCTTTAAAGTAAGAATAATCGGCTGGGCAGGAGGGTGAAGTAATGATGTTCTTAAACTGATTTGATTCAGGAACCAGTGCCGAAGCAGTTGTTCCACTTAAAGCATAAGCATCTCCATTGGTCCAGTCACCTTTTATGAGGGTGAAAGTAGGAGCTTTGTTAGCATCCCCTATGTTATACAGAGCTGTAGAATATACTTTGTCGCCTTTTAAATATAAATAATTAAAAGGATTAATGGTGCGGTAAATTGCTTCATCGTCGCGGCTTGAAAGTAGTTGTGTGGCTATGTGATTTCCGGCTAAACTTTTCTTCTGTGTTAATTTCATAGCTTCCGGACCGTTGTCACCTTCAATTTGCACTTGTTGTGTGCCGTACTTCTTGGGAGTTGCATTCAGATAACTAATAGCTTTTCCCTCTAAAGTTGTGTTTGATAATATCATGCTGTTAGTAGGATAGAAAACTTTGAATTTATTCTGGTCGGTTATCAGTGTACTGACAAAGGATGAGTTATTCATCATATCCAGTATCAGGTTATACTTTGGATCACAGAACATAGGGGATGTCACTTTCTCAAACATGGGTGGAACCATAACATGATCCAGACCGTAAAGCGTTCCGTTTGAGCACATGTGTTTCATTTTTGCGGAATTTCGGTCGAACTGAATAGTTGTTCCATATGTTGTTTTAATTACACCTTTTTCAATTAGTTCAGGGAATAAAACTTGTCCTCTATACACATGGTTTTTGAGTAAAAAAAGCAGCGGTTCGAAGTTTACCTGACTCAAATTGCTATAATATGGTGCCCAGTATTTGTTGAAAAATGCTTGCATAGCAGCATTGTCAGGAGCAAACATGTTAAATGCCAAATAGGATAAAACCGAGAGCTGGGTGTAGTCTGTGCCACCCAAAATGTTTGACCATTCCGAAGCAATGGGGGGCAAATCGTTACCGTGATACCAAATATATAAAGAATCACCTTTTCCGTACTCTGTTGATGTGTTAGCATCGTACTGAAAAGTAACAAATCGATCGTATGCTTCTTTAACTAAATTATAACCTTCCGATTTTGAAAGTTCAGTGTAAACAGTTTCAAGAGGTTCAATTACCTGGTTGATGGTGTACACGTATCCATTGTCGGTTATGATAGCATAATCAATGACACTGGCATTTGACACATTAAATCCTTCTTCGCCCGTCCAGGTTGAGTTCGGATAAAAGAATTCGTAATTCGATTTTGCATCGATGTTGAATGATGTAAACAGATTGAATGAAAATACTGGTAGAAAGCGGTCTTTATGCATTACCTGAAGTGAATCATTGTTTTCAGCAGTTGGATCTTTTTCCCGGGAAATGCCATCACGACTTTTAGTCCGGAACTTATAAAAAAGACCTTTAACAGGGTTCACAGATTCTACACCATCTGGTTTGTAATCTTCAAAAGCCTCCTTGGTGAAGGAATAGTAAACTAAATGATAACCAATTAATTTATCTAACTCACCGTTTTCAGTAGGAATATCATTGACCGATGCATAGCCTTTTTTATTTAAATAAGTCTGAAAAGCTTCGTCAGTCGGAGCCATCACTGTTATTTGTCCTTTTCCCTGAACTAAATCTTTGAAGGATGATTTCTCTACTGCTGATAAAAAAAGTTTGAAATTTCCTTTTGCTTCCAAAACCTCCCAGGCATTTCCTTTTAGCCAATCGGGAGTAGCATAGTATTTATCCAATTCGCTTTCACAGGATGTGAAGGCAAGTAGAAAGCATACTAATATGGCCGTACTTTTTTTTAGTGTTTTCCTCATTTGTATTTTATTGAAATTAGATTTTGTGTTATTATAAAAATGAATTTTTCTTTTTTGATACATGTTTTAAATATATTGAAGCAAAGGTTAACCGCTTGAAAAGTTCTAAACCCTAAACTATCAACCCTAAACTATTAGGGCATTGGATTCAGACCTTCCCATTTGACCTTCCAGTTGCCATCTTTTGGAAATCCCGGATTTTTGGTCTTATTGCCATCCCAACCTGCACACATCATGGATATGGCGGTGAGTAAACCTCCGTTTCCGGGTAGATAAACCCGCAAGCGACTGTCCTGATAATTATGACCATTCACCAGATAGGTATTGGTGCGTTTATCCATTAGTAAGGCACCCACGGCTTTTTCCGGATCTCCCAGTCGGGCGGCATTCATAGCAGTCATTGGGTAATCCCAGCCCCAGGTTTTCCCCCAGTTCCAGTTAGTCCAAATCCAGTTCAGCGTATTTTTCATGTAATCGGGGCGAACCAACTGGCACAGGGGCAAAATACCCACAGCACCCAGAACAGCCATATGATCGGAAGTGAAACGGATATCTTTGTAGGTGTCGGTAGCAGTTTCGGCAGCCAGGTATAATCCATCCTGATAGGCCAATGGCGATAGTTTGTCTATCATTTCGTCCCATTGCAGGTTACGTTTCAGACCCATACGTTCGCGCCACTTTTGGGCGGTATTCATCGCGAAGTGCCAGTATGAAAGTTCGAAAGGAGGATTCACCGTTTCGGAAGCACGTAAAGTTTCTTGTGCCGGAATGGCTCCTTTCAGCACGTAGCGTCCTTCCAGTTGGTCGTAGGTGGCAAAGGAGAACATGAACTTGGCTGTTTCATCAACCAGTTTGGCGTATTTTTGAACGACTTCCTCGGTAGGATGGCTGCGGTAAACCAGTTCGGCCAGATAAATAATATGTGGCTGTTGCCAGATAAGGAAAGATCCTACTTTCGAAGGTGCTTCAATGCCCGAAGGGTCGGTCATCTTCATCCAACGAACTCCATCAAAACCCTGACGTTGTGCAATTTCTTTGGCCACCGGGTAGGCTTTGTTATACCATCCCAGGCTGCGTTCCAGTAAATCGCTGCGTCCCCAAAGGGCAAACTGAGCTTCGTGCCACCAGATCATTTCCAGGTGAAATTTACCGTACCATGAATTATAAGTTAATCCTGTTTCCTGTGGAGGTGTAGATCCTGCACATTGAATGGCCAGAAGGTATTGTGAAAGCACCACACGACGTTCGAGCTCTGGAGCCCGTTTGTCCTTGCATTCTGAAAAATCGACAGCACCACCTTTAGTCCAAAAGGAAGCCCAATAGTTTTCGGAAGCGAGTTGTGTCTGCGCAAACGATGCTTGTGTGTCTTCAGTAGGTTTATTAGCCGTGAAAGCAGCTGTAAAAGAAAAATCGTCGGATGATGGTTGAAGAACAAAATAGTTTTTCGATTTTTCCACCAGCGTAGCATCACCATCCCATTGAATTTTTACATAATAGGTTGTTGCATCTATTTTCCGTTCAAGCAAAGCTGAATTTTGGCTTTGACTGATCAATGTAGTACTGTGCTTTTCGTCGCTATTCCAATCGCAGGCATCATCACTGTGCCCGCCGGTAGGGTAGGGAAAGCGAAATTTTATACCCGGATGTGCCGCTGAACTGACTCTGGCAGCTATCATGTCTTTTTGTGGGTGGCAGGCAGTTTCGACCCGTACAAGCTTGCCGGATAAATTGAACTCACTTACAATTTCGCCCTTCCAAAGGTTGAGTTCTTGTTTAATTCCGGTGATATTGTTGAAATCGGTGGAGTCGGAGAGATCAAACCCAATTATGCCCAGGTGAAGGCGATGTGCGTTGGCACGAAACCAATCGGCTGCTTCTTTGGATCTTCCCGGCTCATTGAACTGGACGGCATAGGGTTCTTCCTTGCCTCTGAAATTGTAATTTTTGAGAGTCTCTTTGTGAAGGTAGTTGTTTGGATTGGCGAAACTGTGCCATCCCCATTGACTTTGAGTGCCAAGTGGAATCCCAAGTTTGTATTTTGCGGGAAAGGTTTGCAATCCGGTAGCATCTACGGTAAAAGCAAATTCACCGTTTCCTACCGAGAATGATGCCAATGAATCGAATGCGTTGGTAGTTGGATTGTTTCTGGTAACTAATGCTTTACGGTCGATAGGTGCTTGTTTAAAAGCACTGCAAGCGAATATAATTAGTATTGCAGAAATATAAAAAAGTTTATTCATCGTGTTTTTTTCTGTCTGAAATTTAAAGTTCTACAAATATAGTGGGTTGCATTTACATCTTTTGTGTATTGAATGACGTTAATCATACGTTTTTTGATTGACTATTTTTTAAAAAACGCTGTTTTGAATGACTTTTTTTATTATTATCGGTTGAAGAATACTTTAAGTAAGTGATAATATTTAATGATATATTCACAAAGATAGACCTCTCCCTAAATCCCTCTCCCAAGGAGAGGGACTTTGCTGCGTGCAAACGTTGCAATGAATCTCTTATTTTGAGCCGCTTTGTACCCTTTCTCCTTGGGAGAAAGGGTTAGGGATAGAGGTCTTTTTATTTCAACTGTTTGAAATTTGGATAATATATCAATAAATATTTCGAACTACTTACTACCATGTATTTTGTCTTTTCAAAATAATTTTTTTTGTCAGACTTCTTTCTTTATTTTGCAGATAAACTAAATACAATCCATCAGGACAAGATAACCCATCGGATGTTTTACCATCCCAGGTTAAGTCGGCAGAATTCGAACTTCCATTTGTAATACTGAAAACACGTTGACCATGTGAATTCAAAATTAATAATCTGGAGTTTTCTGATGAGGGTGTAAAGCAAATTCGGATCGTATTAGAAAATGGATTTGGGTATACCGATAACTGATGTCTGGTTGCCGATTGATTTTGAATACCTGTGGCTTGTTTCGAATCGTTGGCTAATTGATAAACTTCGCTCCCGGCTAATAAAAATCCGCCTAATCCAAAATCTTCGAAATCAGGCATTTTTGTATAAGAAAGGGGTTGACCGTCTGCCGGTTTACTGCCCGAAGATTGCATATAGCCTATACTTCCATCTGTATGAAGTGCATCGTGCACCAATCCTTTCCAAGCTTTAGCTACAAAGGGGTAAAATGTTGCTGAATCGAGGAGGTTATGGTTGATTCCCCAAGCTAAACCATAGGTAAAGAAAACAGTTCCTGAACTTTCTTTTCCACCAAAATCGTTGGCATCGCCTAAATTACAATTCCAAAAGCCATCAGCTCGTTGCAACTTAATTAATTTGTATGCCATTTGTTTGAACGTAGTTACATATTCATCTCTGTGCGGTGCTGTTAGTGGTATCACATCAAGTGTACGCGCAAGAGCAGCAAAAACCCACCCATTGCCTCTGGACCAATACACAGGTAATCCATGGGTTGTAACTTTTGGAGGTAAATAGACGCTGTCGCGGTACCACAACGAATCAGATGTGTTATACAATCCTACCCCTTTTATGCTTGTTTTTGTATGGTAGTACAATTGGTACATCTTTTCATAATATTTATTGTCATTATTAATGACTCCTAATTTGGCAAACACAGGCATAGCCATGTGTAAAGCATCAATCCACCACCAGTCATCCTTTTTTGAAGAATTCACCATCGCATCGATGCTGTTTTGTATTGTTTCAATTTTTTCGGGTTTCGGCTCAATCTGATAAAGTTCCAGATAAGTTTGTCCGCAACACTGATTATCTGCGTTTCGTGTTGGTGCATTTCCTGTGTAAGTAGGCTGCCACTGATGAAAAGTGCCCCAATCTATTGCATATTTATAGAGTGTGGCATCTTGCGTCAGATAATACAATTGCATTAATCCTTCGTAATATGTTCCGCGTGTCCACAGGTTACTGGGACGGGTTTTGTTAGTGACTATGGTTTTGGTCGGGTCGGGCCACTTAGTAGTAAAATAGGTGTTTGCCAGCTTCATTTGATCCAAAACCAATTGCTTTTCAGGCAATGTTTGGGCAACGAGACCTTGTAAAAATACTGGAAGGTATAATAAGAATCGAAATTTTCTCATATTGCTTTATCAAAATTCATATTCATTAAAAAAAAAGTAACGCGCTACTCTGTTTGCAAGCAACGCGTTACCTGATTTTTCCAGAAATCTTACTTATTTGATAAATTTAAAGACTTTCATATCGTCTGTTTGAACCAAATAAACACCCTTAGGAAAAAATTGAGTATCGATAGTGGCATCTTTCGATGATTTAATCTTAATACCAGAGGCATTAAAAAGAATGATCGATTTTTGATCAGGGTTATAAATCAAGTTATTGTTATAACGTATCGAGTTTTTCTCATTTAAAGTATTCAAATTAGTAGTAGAAAAAGAGAACTTTGCGCTGGTATTTAACAAATAATCAGCGGCATTCTTTATTGTGTTTATGGCATTAGAATTAAAAAATGTGAAGTTATTGTTTTCGATACTCAAACCTAACAGAATATATTTTGCAGCCACATTATCTTGTATCTCATGAATCTGAATACCTGAAGTATTTGCAGTTGCTATTGTTTGCGATGTGAAACCAGTCATAGTTGCTAAATCGTTGGCAAATTGTATAGCATTGACGTTTGCTGCCGGCAAATTATCATAGTAATTTAAAGTTGTACCGGTGAAATTTACATTGTTGAAAATTGGATGTGATTGCAATGCTGTTTGTACCTCTGCACTTCCAATACCTGCAACTGAACTTCCGGGAGCGGCTGACGACCAACTCCATCTTCCTGAACTATAAAAGAATGCTTTTAAATTTAACATAGGTTTAACACCTACCATGGCTTTGCTTGCCAGACCGGTTGCATTTGTTCCACCTACATTTGCGTGCAATACAATTAAATCATAATTTGCATAAAAAGCTGCAATGTCAGCAGGCGCAACTGCTTCGGCCATTAAAAAGTTTACATAATAATCACTAAAGGCCGAAACTAACAGATTGTCATACGATTCAGCTTTTCCGTTAATTGAAAGAATACCGATATTTTTCTTGGTAGAAATAGTTGGAGTTACTGTGTAAACTTTAGTGCTGTTATCCTGAGCTGTAACAGTGATAATTAGTGAATTGTTAGCCAAAAAATCATAACTGGTTTCCGAAGTGTAATTTACTGAACCTGTAGTCGAATTCAATGTGAAAACAACTGGCCAATTTCCTAATGCACCTGTGAAGCTGGGAAATTCACAACTAATGGCACCGGTTGATTCATCGATAGTAGCTGTTTTTCCATTAATTGTCATTGAGCTTATTGACTTTTCTGTATCAGGTGTTGTTTTGGCAGTAATATTGGCCGTATAATTTACCTGAGTAATTCCATCGGTTGCAGTATAGATAATTGGACCGGTACTGAAGTTTTGAACACCGGCTGGTGAGAAACTGGTTGCTATTCCGCCAAGTATGACTTCAGGTGTAATAGCTGATATATCTGTTCCAAAAGGCAATTGTAAACTTATTTCTTTAGTGTCATGATTAATAGCTGCATTTGTGCCATTTATTTTAAAAGAGGAAATGGAGGGCACTTTTGCTGCGTATGAAAATGTAAAATAAGATGTCCAGGCACTACTGCTATTTAATCCCTGAACTTTTATTTTTACCGGAACTTCTTTGTTAACATCAACAACATAATCTTTACAAGCTCCTGTTCCGGCAAGCTGGATATTTGCACCTCCATCTATATTAATTGTCAAGCCACGACCAGAAGCAATATTGGCAGTTATTGTTAATTGATCACATTTCTCTAAATAAAATTCAATGAGACGTCCCAGTTTGATATCAAATGTTTTTGAAGCACTACCACATTTCCCTGAAGTTCCATTGGCTCCAAAGTTGGTAACTGAAATCCAACGTTCATCCAGCAATTTTGCTTTTTCAGTTGATACTGCATCATAATCCATGACCAAAATACCACCAGGAGCGGTAGTTAAATCGAAACTTTTTTCGGCTTTTGCCGTGAAAATAAAGAGGGATAAGAGCATAAAAATCCCAAAAGAAGTAATTTTTTTCATGATAGTAACAATTAGTATTTGATTAATATAAGGTTAAAGAAAATAAAGACATTATTTTCAGTTCAAAGATAAGTGCTTTGAAAGGTGGGAGATGTGAGCGTTTTGATTGTATTTGTCTGCTTTTTGATTTAAAAGCAGAAGTGTAGTAATGCGATGATAGTAATGGATGTGAAATGAGAAATAAAAGGAGATCTCCAGCAACTATGCTTAACATGATTTTATCGGCAGCTGCAAAAATTAGATTTGAATATTTGTACCGAAACTTTTCATGTCGAAGAAAGAAGCTGGGTAGTTCTTTTTATTCTTTACTTTGTACTGATTCGACAAAAGTTTACAGCTACTATCGCTCTTTTTGGATGTAGTTTATTCTGAGAAAAAAATGAAAGATATATAGAATGCTTATCAATCTGTTTTACTTGGAATATATGTCTTTAATTTATTGATTGTAAACAATTTGGATAAGTTTTGTTTGTTTGCTTTAAAATATACAGATTTACAATGACTTAGAAATGTGTCGATAATAGAGAATTTGTTTTCTATTCGTTTTTTAAGAGATCCTTTTTGAATTTATTTATTCTTAAATAAATCAGTTTGTAGATGCGGCAATTGAATAACTTTCTTTTTTTTCTTTATTTATATGCGTTCCTCTGCCAAAAGATCTGTATTCTAATGGTGTATACCCGGTAATCTTTTTGAATAAGGAAAAGAAATGTTCGGTTGAATTGTAATTAAGCATAAAAGAAATTTCTTTTACCGAGTGGGATGTTCCAACAAGTAATTGTTTGGCTTTGCAGAGTTTCAATTCCTGAAAATATTTGGCAGGAGCATAGCCTGTGTAATCTTTAAACACTTTTCTAAACCACGAGTAGCTAATGTTTAGTTTGTTGGCTAATTCTTCCGGATCGATGTTTTTATAGATGTTTTCATTCATTATTATTTTGGCGTGCTCAATTTTCTGATCCACATCGCCAACTTCGAAAATTTTGTTTTTGGATACCGAAAGTACAAGCCCCAAAATGTTAAATACTATTCCGGAAAGATATTGTTGGGAACATATTTTGTCCGATTCGGCAATTTCTAATGCACGTGAAAAGAGCTTTGCCAGTTCCTCATTGAATCCTACCTCGAGAACCTGATTCCCTTTTGAAACAAATGAGTTTTCTACTATATTTTCGAACATGGGACCCTGAAAACCTATGTAATATTCGTTCCAACCGGTTTCGAGTAAAGGGTGGTAGGTATGCCATTGTCCCGGAAAAATAATGAATAATAAACCCTTGGAAATGGGAATTTCCACCTTTGAGTCAAATGAAAGAATTCCCTTCCCCTTTGTTATATACACAAATTGATATTCATTAAGAATACGACCTTTTTTTGTATTGAAATAATATCCTGAAGGATGATCTGTCAACGGGTAAGGGGTTTCGGGTGGAATACACTGAAAACCTACAGTATTTATGGTAAGTCCAAATTTCTTGTCTTTATCATTTACAATTAGGTATTTAAATTCCGCACCTTGTTCATTGTAGTTCATGGCAGTAAGATTTTTTTCTGTATTAGTATTTGCATTAAATTATTTTTTTTGATTCAAAAAAAATAATTTAATGCATTCGTGATTATCGTGATTAACAGATATATGATTTTTCACTTTCTATCTTATAATGAAGATAAATTATTGAATATCAATTTCCTTTTTCAGTTGAGTAATAACCATAAAGCTGTTTGATACACCATATATCTTTAATAGCAAAAGAACTGGAGTTCAATTTAGCCCTAACAATCTCACGAATTAAATTATACCTGATTAAATTTATTATTAATCCATGATCTTTTTATTATTCTTTTTTTTTGCCGTGTCCGCACACAGAAATACCCGAGGGCAAAAATACAATAAATTTTGTAAACAAAAAATTGTACTCACTTTGGTTCATGAACACTTAAGCTGTACATTACTGTGTTTATACACGTAAAATAAAGAAAAACAGATAAATATGAGTTTTATATGCCCTTTTATCAATAAAACATTTTTTAAAAATATATTTTATAACATGTTTTTGACACGAAAAAAATGTGAATAATGACTGATTTGTTGATATTATTTTTAAATATAGACTTTTAATACTTAAAAGATAAAATACTTTATGAAATTGTATGGAAGTTTTTTTTTAAATAAAAAGTTGCCAAAATAGCTATAAAAATGATCTGAAATTGTGGGTTGGCAACTATAGTGTGATCGTTTTAGTGTATTCGTGCAGATTTAGCTTAGTCTTTTTTGGGATGTGGATGTTCGGATATCTAAATGTGTATTTAGTCTGGTTTCATTAGCTCCGATTTTTAATGGCCGGATGTTTTATAAGCGTTTCTAATAGTTGTTAATCTCAAAAAAAATATACGAATTAAAATATTGTATTTAAGCTTGTTCCCGATTATCGAAACGGTTATTTTACCCCATATCCATATCTGAAATATTTTTTGGTTCCCAATCAAATTATTAATGGAGGACTTACTTATAATTTCAAAACTCAGAAAAAAAAATACGCAATACTCGTTTAAAGAGCATTGCGTATTTTATTATTGAAATTGCCTCTAACCTATTTGATTAGTCCTATTTTATCATATTGTAGTTCTGCTTTTATTTCGGTGTACTTTGGGGCATCCATCATCTCTACCAATGCACGAAGTACAGGACCTTCACCCATAGGATCGTTTTCCTGGGTTGGGCGATTGTAATAATAAGATAATGAAGGCATAATGCCAGTTCCTACGCAAATGGCCGAAACATCGCCCTCGGGGCTGATCTTTGTCATCATTCCTTTCAATCCTTGTTCGGCAACGTAAATAAAGTCGGGGTGTAACCACCCTTCTTTCACGCCGCGGGCCATTCCGAATACAAACATGGCTGTTCCAGTTATTTCTTCGTACGAATCTTCTTTGTCGAGCAATTGATGCCAGAGCCCGTTTTTGCCTTGATATCGGGCAACTCCGCTGGCCTGTTGCTGGAAATTTTTCAATACTGCTTCGCGTAAGGGATGATTTTTCGGCATGCGTGTAAGTAAATCGGCTTGTGCCATAAATACCCAACCATTGGCACGACTCCAGTGAGCCACTCCATGTTCCTTGTTGTCGGTATGATAGCAATGGTAATATATTTGCTTTTCAGCACACCACAAATATTTTGTGTAATTTAATACCTGATTTGCTGCATCCGTAAAATACTTATCTTCACCGGTAAATTGTCCCATGCGGCTCAAAAAAGAGATCGCCATAAAGGCATCGTCAGCCCAAATGGTGTTTTCATGTGGCCAGATTCGGGCTATAGTTCCATCGGATAAACGTGGCTCTGACGTGTTAAGGTGATTGGCCGTTTCGTTGATATATTTCAAAAAAGCTTTTTCGGGAAATCGTTGTTGGAGCTCTATCAGACTGGCGCCCATAGGACCATTGTCGTCGAGGCGTTTTCCGCGGAATAGCATGTGCCAGCTGACATTCCGCACCGATCCCCAACCGCCTTCAGCAAATGCTTTGTCGTAAAGCTTTCTATAGTATTCGAGGTTGCCATCGTTAAATACAAAATTCATGTTTTTGAGAACATAGCTTTCATATTTTTTATCTTTTAGCTTGTCTCCCAGTTCCATAAGTGCAATATTGGTCACACCGTTTGTATAGTGCCACTGATTATATTTCGATTGTACCTGCATGTCGAAAGTAAGTGGCAGATTTTTTACCGAATGAAAAGTTTCACCGGTTTTTTTATTTACAAATAAGTAACTGGTTGAGTTAACTATCCGTCCGGCAATTTTAATGGCAGTTTCTTCGGCAGTCATTTTGCTTTGGGCTTTTGCTTGCGTTACACCCAAAAGCAGAACTAAGAAAAGGATCACATTTTTTAATTTCATAAGGTTTTGTTCTTTCTGTCTGTTTAAATAAATCTGTGATTTGAAAAATAGATGTGTAGATATGAGTTATCATTGATAGTTATTAACATACTACTTAATTAGCACGTTCTCATTGTTTTTTAAAGTAAGTGTTGCCTCTTCGGAACCTTTTACGCTGAAATCATCAAAAACCCAATCCTTTGCCCAGCTGATATTTCCTGCTTTTTTTCCCTCCAGGTGAACATTTTTAAATTGAAAATTATCGATAGTTCCTGATTCTATTCCGGCTACTTTTATACAAGTGCTTGCATTTGTTGCGGTTACATTGCTAAAGTAGATATTTTTGAATTTTGGTGTTCCGTCTTTCGGATCTACAGGCATTAACATTTTAGTCCAGTGAACCGGGATACTGTCCGGGTTATATTCATTGGGTAGCACAGAAGTGCTGTAGGCCGGATTCCAGTTTAAATCCAATACGAACGGATCACGAACATTAGTCATTTCAATGTTACTTAAATAGATGTTTTCTATCACTCCACCGCGTTGAACGGTAGACTTGAATCGCAATCCGTATTTTGTACCTATACCTTTCAGGTTATATGCCACAATATTGCGGATACCTCCAGATGTCTCACTTCCGCAGGTAAAAAGTCCGTCGCCATGACCGGCAATGCAATTACGAATCACTACATATTCACAAGGACGGTTTACACGTAAACCATCGGCGTCGCGTCCCGATTTGAGGCAGAAGTTGTCGTCGTTGCAGTTGATATTGCTGTTTTGCACCAAAATTTTGCTCGATGAATCTATGTCTATACCATCGGTGCTGGGACCGCGACCCTCGATGTTGTTACTGATAATGATATTATCGACTGTTACGTGAGTTGAATACAGAATATGCAATGACCAGAACCCTGGTTGATATAAAACGATGTCTTTCACGGTAACGTTTTCACAGTCGGATACCAGAATCCCCCTTGGTCGTTCGCAATCGTAATCTACTATCCATCGTAAACCTTTGTGATCGTATTCTTTACGCATTTCCCGGTAATTGTCCCAGAAGACTTTGCCTTTTCCGTTAATAACTCCTTCGCCCGAAATGGCAGCGTTCTTTTCTCCTATGATATTCACTAAAGCAGCCGGCCAATTCATTTCTATTCCGGCAATTCGTGAGTCAATGTGTTTGTAATCAGCTAAATCCTGACTCCCCTGCAACATAGTTCCTTTTGGAACTTCGAAGTTTACATTACTTTTTATGAAAACAGAACCGGTAATATAAATGCCTGGATGGAAAGTCACCTTTCCCCCGCCATTGGCAGCACATTGGTCTATCGTTTTTTGAATGGCTGCTGTACATAGCACTACAGCGTCACCAACAGCACCATTGTCATTTACATAATAGGTTTTATCTGATTTAGGGTAACTTTTTGCGCCTACATCTTTCATCCATTTAAAATTTGGAATCCCATGTTGGGTGGAGAAAGCTGTAGAACAAATTGTGAAAATTAGTGCAAGGGTTATCGATGCATGTTTTATCATTCTGTAATATTTGAGATTGATTTTTGAATTATATTATAATTATAGTTCCTCTTTGAAAAAAGAATGTGTGATGATCAATTTATTGAATGATTTCACCTGGAATGTTTTGAATATCTACGTCTTTGCAATTTGTGATTTTCAACACAGGTCCTTCAATCGTTTTTATAACAATATTCTTAAGAATTATATGTTTGCTCTCTTTTATTTCACCACCATGTCTGGAGCTAATCATCGCATTTTCAACATAAATACCTTCGATAGGTTGTTCGGGTAAACCATTGAAATACATAGCACGGTTGGCATTGGTACACGAAATATTTTTTATATGAATATTCCGGAAAGTGGGTGTGGTTTCATCCACTTTGGGTAGAATGGGCATTTTGGTTATTGAATCAAACTGTGCTTCCACAGCCGATTTTCCCATATAATACAAATCGAATAAAAGCGGTTCGGTACTTATATCCATCATGGCTATATTTTCTATAAAGATGTTTTCCACTAAACCTCCTCGTCCTCTTTTGCTTTTGAAACGTAATCCGACATCGGTGCCCATAAATTTGCAATTGGCTACTTTCATATTGCGTACGCCACCCGACATTTCGCTTCCAACAACGAAACCTCCATGACCCTTGAATACAGTACAATTATCGACGATTAGATTTTCGCATGGACGGGCGCGACGTCGTCCATCTTCATCTTTCCCGCTTTTAATACAAATGCCATCATCACCTACATCGAAAGTGGAATTGATAATCAGTGAGTTTTTACAGGACTCAAGATCAATACCATCGCCATTTTCGGCATAACTTGGATTCCTTACATCTACATTATCCACAATGACATTTTCGCACATCAATGGATGAAGATTCCATGCCGGAGAATTTTGAAACAAAACTCCTTGTAAATAAAGGTTTTTACATTCTATGAAACTAACCATCACCGGACGAAGAAAGTCGTGTATGGATTCCCATTCGGCATCGGTTTTTAAATTACGTGGAACATTCATATCTGCCAATTCTACACCCTTGAGATATTGGGCTGAAGGCATCCAGTAATCCGGACGTTTAAAGACACCTTTGTTTTTGGTGATAAAACGTTTCCAATAGCTTTCGGTTACATTCTGTTTCTTCAGTGGTCGCCAGTAATGACCGTTTCCGTCAATAGCCCCATCGCCGGTGATAGCCACGTTAATCAAATTTCGTCCCGAAATGGGTGATTGACAGCGTTTGGTATCTAACCCTTCGAAAACAGTCTCAACTATCGGATAGAGACTTTTATCTGGTGAAAACAGAATTATGGCGCCTTTTTCGAGATGCAGGTTGATATTACTTTTGAAAACAATTGGTCCGGTAAACCAAACACCAACTGGTACTTCTAAGGTTCCGCCACCCTTAACAGATAAAGCATTCATTGCTTGGGCAAATGCTTCGGTGCATAAATCGGTTCCATTACCTACTGCACCAAAATCGGTGATGCTAACTGTTCTATCGGGAAAAGTAGGAATATCAATTCGTGGCATCTCAAAGGGCAGGTCTTTGTACAGATATTCGTATTTATAAGATTTTTGCGCTTGTGCACTCGAAATTGTCAGGGCTGTCATCGCTATCGCTAACGACCATTTCATCATTGTTTTACTCATTTATCTTGTCCTTTTGTGTTTTTAATGTTAATTTATAAATATGCCCTTATTTTATAAATGAAAGAGCAGGTTTTCTAATTAATTTAAAAAATTGGTTGTACTCTTATTTTTACCGGACCAAGCAGTCCGCTGGGCATGGGTTGCCAGTCCCCGTAATTTGATTTTTTATAATTTATATCCACAAAATTGATTTCTTTGAATTTCCGCCATTCCACTTTCCTGCGATCTAAATCAGCAATAGCGTTAGCAGGCAGGTTGGTTACTTCAATTTGCAACGTGTTTTCTCCTTCTTTCAAATATTTGCGAATATTACATTCGAACGGAACCGACCAAAGCGTAGCTACCGCCTTTCCGTTGACCAAAACACGGGCACTTTCACGCACATCGCCCAGATCGAGCACCCATTCGGATGAATCAAGTTTTGCAACAGTAAATGTGGTTTGGTAAATTCCTGTCCCACGATTTATTTTTACTGAGGGAATGTTTAAATCTGTCCACGAGCCCAACGAATCAAGTTTGAAAAACCCATCGATTTTTGGTTCGCTTTGATCAAAATGCAAGCTCCAGTTAGTTTTTAAATCAATAATTTGTTTTGGCGACTGAAGGTATTCCCATGCCGGAGCATCGATGTCGGTTTGAGTGAACGTTTTCAGTATTAGCGAGACTCCCGATTTCAATTGAAGGTAAACCTGAGTTTTGCCGTTTTGCTCCCGTAGTTTGGCTTTTCCGCTTAGGCCGGTCAGCGGATCAAAAATCACAGCCGATTTTGCAGCAACAGAAAGAAAAATCCAATTGTCAATGTCATCTTTTTGCAATGAACTGATAAAATAATGATATCCGTCTGTGTTGGAACGACGCAAGGCGTGCAAACCAAATTTAGTTTTCATTTCTTCCGGTTCTTTTCCTACAGCTTGAAGCGTTTTAATGTAATCGCTTCCGGTTATAATTTCACCTTTTTTTAATTGTTGAACTAGTGTTTCGTCGAAATTAGTTTTAGTATCCAGTTTTTTTAATAATTTTTTTAATTCAGCTCTTTGACTTTTTAGTTTTGAAAAACCGGGAACATCATTTGGGAAATTTTCCATAAAAACAACTTTGGCGCCCTGCTCAATCAATTTTGTGAGATGTTTCAATACTTCCAATGGCATTTTCTGAACAGCCGGAAGAATTAAAGCTTCATAGGCAATGCCGCCTTCGGTAACTAATTTTCCGTTTACACATGACGTTGAGAGGATAAAGCGGTCGGAAATATAATCAACATCATAACCATTGTTGTAAATGGATTGAACGATATGAATAAACTTTGGCATTCGTTTATCCATTTTATGGATGTCGAATTGCAGTAAACGTCCATCCTGTTCGTGCCAGACATCGTATACAGGCAAATAAATCAGAAAATCGTTATCCGGTTTACCCATTTGAAGAAATGACTGGCAACGGGTTATATACGAGAACATAGCCGGAGCATCGTGCCAGATTGTATTATTTGGCGACATATTGACCGATGCATAAAACTGCCAGCCTGGCCATTCGGCAGCTTTTGGGGAATAAGGTGTTCCCTGGAAATAGCAATGATTTACACCTGCCGAAAATAACAAGTCAAGGTCGGGTTTGCACTGCGAAAGTGAAGTGCGGAAATGTTCGGTCAACCAGGTTAATGATTCCGACGAAACAAATGGTTTCCCTGAAATATGGGCTGCCGATGAAGCATATTTAAGCATCGAAATTTCAGAATCGTTTTTTCGAACCAATGAATCCTTTCGTAAACCTTTGATTCCGAAGTCGGAAATACCAAAACCCTCGCATTCGGGAACATCTACCGTTGCGTACAGATCAATCAGGTTACCGGGAGAACCGTGTGCCTGATTGCGGGTTTTACTACCATGCGAATGCGCCCAGTCTGTCCAAAGGCTGGTGAAATTATCCAGAAGCAATTCTGCCATCGTTTCCCTGTAATCAGTAACTATCCGGGCTGTTTCGTCGGTTCTTTCTTTTGCTAAAAAAGCAGGTAAATGATTTTCCAGTTTGTATCCTCTGCGACTATAAAATTGTTCGAAAAAGTCATTGGTCCAGTCGGCACCGTAGACTTCGTATGAATCATTAAAAAAATTATGTGGATAAGGCGTATTGGTAGCTGTAAAGGCTTTTTCAAAACGATCGAGGTAGTTTCCTACTGCTTCTTTCGAAAAGTGATCCATTACATAACCTTCGCCACCCGGAGCAGCGCGTTTTACTTTCTGAAAAGTTTTGCCATTGAAAACTGCAATTATTTTCCACTCACCTTTAGGAGCTTTCCACGACAGATTCGAATCCGAATCAATTAATCTTGTTAAATCGAGTGCTTTCTTATTCTGAAAAGCCATCACTCGTTGAAGTTTAGCGGCTTGCTGGTTTTCCTCCGTCGGTTTTATTTTTTTCGAAAAAAGTTGACCACCCGGGAAGGTATATTCTTTGACAAGCATTTTCGAAGCTGCATCTTCGATTGTCACTTCCGGACCTCCGAATGGCCATCCTGTACCGGTATTCATATCGGTTTGCATGCCCAATCGATTGGTTTCTGCAGTTGTATGTTGCAACATCTCCATCCATTTTGGTGATAGAAAAAGAATGTCGTTTGCCTCGTTTTTTTGTACTCCGTAAATGGGAGTGATCTCCACCGTTCCCATCCCTGCACGGGCATATTCTTCCAGATTGTATGTCAGACTCACTTTATCTACCGCGCTGCCTAACCACCACCAACGGGTACCCGGAAGCATTTCGGTATTTACCTTTGGCCAGCTTGTGTTTTGGGAAGTCGCCAGCAACGGTAAAAGTAATGATACAATTAAAAGTAGTTTCGTTTTTAAAAGATGATTGCAAGGAATTTTCAAGGTAGTTTTTGTGTTAATTGTGTTTGTAATATCTATATTGTAATTGTATTAATGCATTGAATAAGAAGTTTGTATGTAGATGAATTAAAATAGAACTATTTACTATTTCTATCGAATTTAAATAATAAATCAGTATGATGCCCGTAGCAGGCATCATACTGATAGAATTGTAACATCAATTTTATTGGATATAAATCTGTCAATTGTCGGTTTGCCTATCCAACAAAGATAATCTCATATGTCAATAGTTGAATTTATTTAGCACGTATAACTATTTATTTTATTAAACGAACCGAAATTGCAGCCTCCGATTTAGATTTCACTACACAAATATACATCCCTGAAGTAAGTTTGTCTAAACCCAATATCTGAATGCTTTTATTATTGACATTTGTTTTGTTTTCATATATCAATTGACCTGATACCGAAAATAACTTAACCTCAACCATGCCATCTTCCAGTGACGGCAAATTTATGGTTAACCTATCCGTAAATGGATTTGGATAAATAACCAGATCAGTCTTGGTACTTGCACCATGTAATCCGGTTTGTAAACCTTCCTGGTACTTTTCCATCACTTCTGGTGCTGTCAGCACCGAGTTGTATATGGATACTTCGTCCATTTGTCCTCCAAAAGGACTCAAGAAGGTTACGTTTGCATTTCCTAAAACCAAGTTTTCAATTTCAGAAATATCTCCCGTTTTGTCTGCAACTTCTCCTTTTAGAATTCCGTTAATATATACTTGTAGTGTAACAGCTTCCTTGTTTCTGATACAAACTACATGAGTCCATGCGTTGTTGAAATATGCTGACCCCGGTTTAACGTCAACAACAGTTTTTGTGCTGTTATCATCTACTCCCCAGGTAAAGCGATCATTACTACTGTTTTTCTGATATTGCAATCCAAACCATTTACCAGTTGCTCCTGTCGTTGAATTTAAGGAATGGCTACCTTTGTGAAATAAATAATAATCTACGGTTCCGCCATTCGATTTGAACCAAAGTTCTACCGAAAAGGATTGAGACCCAATATTTATAGCATCATAATTACTTTGCACCATGCCCTGGAGTCCAGTTCCTGGAAAAGTAATTCCATTTTGAACCTTACCTGCACCCCAGGTTGGAGTGAAATCTTTGGCCGAAGCATAGCCTGATACATCGTTAGTTGCCGATGTTCCTTCTGTTTCGTTTAATGGCCAATAGGCAACTTTTTCACGTTCAGGTTTCTTGCCTGAAGTAAAAGACCATACTTCACCTTGTTGTTTCCCCATTAAATTGGTAGCATCCACCCTCCAAAAATAAGTTGTAGATGGCTCCATCGACAAAAGCACCGTTGTACCCGATATGCTGTCGGCGACCTGAAGTAGTTCGGTTTCGGTTTTACCTGCGTATACATCATAACTTAGCACACCGGCCCAATTACCGGTTAGATTTGTCCATTTCAACGTTTCTTGTGAATAGGCTGAAACAATTGATTTGTCTGCAGGAGTTGGTTCTGTGCATGTAACCGGAGGGGAAGCTACTCCCATGGTTGTTGCTTTAAGCGATGCGGAATACATTGACTCGACATCGATATTAACCGTTTTTAATCGATAAAAATATGTCGTATTTGGCGACAGATTTTCTACTTTATATTCAACTGCAGTGGCATCCAGGCGTGCCAGTTCTGTGAAATTAATATTGTTTGTCGATTGTTCTAAAACTATTGCTGTTGAATTGGTTGAATTATTCTTCCACTTCAAGCTGATCAGGTTTGTATCAATTCCTTTTACACCAAGCAAAGTAGGATATTTTACAAAGGGTGCACCCGTTGTAATCGCATTGATATATCGTTCAATATTTAAATATCCATCAGCGTTAACTATCAGTGCATCCGAACTTTCATTTTTGTTCAAACCGTTTGCATCTTCCCATGCATCTGGAATTCCGTCATTATCCGTATCTTGTGCTTTTACAGCCGAGAAAACATTCCCTACTCCGTTGGCAAGTCCCAGGTCCGATTCTCCATTTATTAAAGCACCTTTAGTACCCAGTGAGGTTAAATCGTTGATCATATATTTATCTACTTCATCGCGTGAGGGTATACATGCTCCTACGCTGTCGACGACCCAGGCATAGGCCTGAGCTGCACTTACTACTCCATTTAAGTCGGGATGGCGTTGTGGCGCATCGGTGAACGAATCAACTGTAGTTGCTATAGTAACAGGGCCATATACGCTGTCTGGAGCAACTTCGCCGTTGAGCACGCCATCTAAGTTGTAGTCCAGTATATTTCCTTTATGGCAAACCTGAAAGTTTGCATTCCCGCGTACAAAAGCATCGGTACCGTTGGTATCTGGTCCTTTCACAAAGTAGTTATTATCTATAACACCCCACGAAGGTCCCTCTGAATCACCTCCTAAAATGTAACCTCCACCTGATCCCCAGTTGTAAACAACATTATTGACAAACTGATTAAGTCCCTTCACTTTTGGATTTCGGGTTTTATTGTCAACATATAAGTTTTTGAAAATAGTTACTCCTCCAATAGTCTGTATCAATCCACCACAAGCGTGAACCATTACTCCTTGTCCAATAATTGATTTTTGAATGGTAATGTTGGTTGGTACTGTACCTTTGTTATCCCAACTGATGGAGAAGTTTTCATCCAATCCCCAACCCACGGATAAATGGTCGAAAATCATGTTACTTCCGTTTGCAATACCGGCTGCATCTTTGCCTGAATCTCCCTTAATGCCCATACGAAAGCGAATGTAACGAACAATTATATTGTCGGCTGACGAAAATGAAACGCCATTTCCATAAACAGATATCCCATCACCCGGTGCAGTTTGACCCGCAATTGTTAAGTTCTTAGAAAAAACAAGACGCTCAGTGATTTTGATGATACCACCGACATCGAAAACTACAACTCGGTTTGGCTGGCTGATGGCATCCCGGAACGACCCTGTGCCCGAATTATTTAGGTTTGTGACGTGAAATATGGAAGGCGTTTCGGTGGCTCTGGCACCTTTTGCAAACCGTCCAAATCCTTCTGCTCCCGGGAAAGCGATGGTTTGGGCGAAAGAAGCACCAAATACCATACAACAAAGGATAAATGTGAGTAAAGATTTTTTCATTTCAGTATTCTTTTAAGGATAATAATGTAATCACTGAAAAGTAAAATAAACTTTTCAGTGATTCTTGTTAGATTTACTTTCAATATTTTAAAACCAAAGGCTGTCTTCATAATCAGAAAGACAGCCTTATGGATTAATATTTAGTCAATTTTAAAATTACTGCAAGATTAATTTCTGTATTTTTGTCCCTTTTGAAGTAATAATTTTGGTATAATAGATTCCACTTGGGAGATTATCTAAGTTCAATTTTACAATTGTTGAAAGTACTTTTTTATTCAGAATAACCTGTCCCTGTAAATTTATTATTTGTACAGATGTAATTTCAGCATCACTCGAAGAAATGGTAACTTCACCAACTGTAGGATTTGGATATACCGATAGTGTATTGTCTTCCGGAGTATTAATTGCAGTACTTCCATGAGCAGTAACTATCACTTTGTAGCTGTACATCATTGTATCGGGTGAAACAATAGTTGTAACTATTGAATCAGCAGTATAAAATGTTTTGATATGATCTGTAAATGTAAATTCTTCTTTTTCTAATTTAACTGAATCCGCTTTTGTTTCAACAGACCAGGTAACGCCATCAATACTTGGGTATTCTATATCAAATCCATTAGACAATGCATCTAAACTCTTAGCTGTTATAATTTCGAACTTGTCATTGTCTTTGATGCTGTAGCTACTTGCCAATTTGATTTTAAGTTTTGGTTTGCCTGCTTGTAGCGTGTCTTTGCTGAAACGGATTTTCCCAGTTAAATTAACTTTGTCGTATGAGTTCGCTGAACCGATTTCGAATTCACTTACCGAACCCTCACGAAGAATTAGATCCGAGGTTCTGTTTCCATTATTTAAATAAGAATATGTCGAGTTTGCCGTTGCAGTAGATTTATAAGTAATAGAATATTTGAAGGGTGTTCCAAATTTACTCATTGGATTCATACTGGTAGAATCCGAAAGAGTTAAAGTTCCAACGCCATCAGCTCCGGGTTGTAATGTGCCGTATACATCAACGAGTCCTCCGATACGTCCTGTACCACCTAATAAACCTGCTTTTTTCACGTATACTGCAAAACCGGTACCGCCATTTTTATTTCCTTTAAGGTTTTTGTCGCATATCAATACCCGTCCTTCTCTTACTGTTAAACCAAAAGTAATCATATTATTGTTGTTGGTGAATGTATAGGTTCCGGTTCCAACTTTAATAATCACAGTCTTATTGTAACCTTTTACTCCGATATAACCAATTCTTCCCGGATAGTTAACGTCTGTATTTAAACCACCTATCATATATGCTATCATTGGATCTGTTGAGTCTTTATAGTAACCAGCTAACAATGAAGTGCTATCTTCAGAATTAATTTCACCTATGGCATAAACTCGTTTTCCCGATTCGGCTCCTATAGTTACTCCGGTTCCAAGAGTGAGTTTGCGGTTGTAAAAAGTGGAATCAATATTGAAACCATCCAAAGAATCTTTAAAGGTTCTGTTTGTGTTTAAAATTAATCCGTAAAAACCGGGTGTTACACCGCTCATAAGATATTTTTCAACTTTTACATTTCCTGTAAAGTTAGACCAAACTGGTGCAATATTCTTTTTTCCAAGATATGTTCTGTCACCACCGGCGTAGATAATTAAATCTCCGCTTCCTGAAATGGGACTCGACCAGTAACTGTAGCGTGAAAGTTCAACTATAGCAGTTTTTCCGGTTGGGATCTCTACTGGTAAAGTTACGTCTGGATATTTACCGGAAGTAGTTGTAGCAAAATTTGCTATACCACCATCAAACACTAATTTTGCTCCAAAGATATTAGGGGTATCAAGTTTTTCCATCATTAACCTACCTTTACGAATAATAGTACCTCCTAATAATGAGTTTTTTACATCCATAACGAATGTACCTTCCCCATCTTTTACTAAAGTACCTGCACCTGTAAGTCCATCTGTGTCAGCAGTTCTACGAAGAACATAGTTTTTGGTTGCATTTATTTTGATGCTATCAACGTTGATCGAACCATTCACTTTAATCGTGTCAGAGCCGGTAACGGAAGAGTCATCAAAAATTGCATCTGTACCATCTGTAAATGTTTTTGGGATAGGAATTGGAAAACTTGGATCTAACCAATTTGCAGTTGCATAATCCCAGTCTTGAATGGTTTGAGAACCATTCCATTTGAACTGGCTTTGAGAAAATAAAGAACTTGCTGAAATCAGCATGGCCCCGAAAAGTGTAATTTTTTTCATGATAAATCAGATTTAATTAGTAATAGACTCTATTGTATGCAAAATAAGGGAATATCTTTAACCCTTACAGTATTAATTTTGACGGTAAGACTCTTTCTTTTGATATTTATTGTTTAATGATTAAACGATAACTCATTGTTAATTAACACAACTATACTGTATCAGGTCGGGAAAAAGCTTTTAAAAAATTCAGATCTCCATTCAACTTATGAGTCTCAAGTAGCTTCAATGATTACAAATACAACTCCGAAACTGGTATAAACTCTTTGGACCATTCAGCCAGATAATCAATCATTTAATATGGTTTATTATTGATTCGTTGTTTTATTATTAAGAGTTTTAAGGCTAAGTAGATTTTTAGTTTTATCTTTTTTCATCTTAAAAAGTATTTTATTTGTAATACTGTCAACTTATGCGCACTTTATTTCCCTAACTCTATACATCCCATAATAAACGGACCTGTGGCTTTGGCATCGTTGTCGCGCATTCTTTCGCCTATATAATATTCAAAACTTCCATCCCTGTAAGGATTCCCACCTAATCCACCAACGGCACAGCAACGTGTTAAGGTTAGGGTTCCGTCGGAATTCTCCACCAGTAATTTGTCTTGAAGGCCTTTTAATGCTTTTTCGGCGTAAATGCGGTATTTTTGGTCAATATATCCTTTGTTTACCGCTTTGGCGTAAGCATACATGCATTGAGCTGTCACAGAAGCTTCCGGAAAATTTCCTTTGCGCTTTGGTTGATCTATTACCTGATACCAAAGTCCGTTTCCGGCCTGGTATTTCGGTAGCGCATCGGCCAGACCCTGAATGATGGAAACCAGTTCTGCCCGACGTGGATGTGTTACCGGAATAAAATCCATCGCATCCACTACGGCCATAAAATACCAACCTATGCTTCGTCCCCAAAAATTGGGAGACAATCCGGTTTTTGGATCTGCCCAACGTTGACTTTTACTCTCGTCCCAGGCATGGTAATAAAGACCGGTTATAGAATCGTAAGTGTTTTTGTGACAAAGAGTGATCTGATTAATTGCTTCGTCTATCCACTGTGGTTGATTAAATTCGGCTCCATATTGAGCCATAAATGGTGAAGCCATATAAATGCCATCTAACCACATTTGATGTTCGTAAATTTTCTTGTGCCAATAACCTCCATCTGAGTTGCGTGGGTGAGTCTTCAATTGATCAATAAGCCTATCCATGGCTATCCTGTATTTTTTATTGCCGGTTTGTTTGTATACATCAAAAAGGACTTTTCCCGGATTGATGAAATCTAAATTATAGCTTTCTGGCTGATAAAGATAAATTTCTCCTTTTTCATTAATAACGCTTTCGGCCCACTCCTGAACGTAATTATAATATCGCACATCGCCGGTTTTTTTCCACAATTGAAGCATGGCCGAACAACCAACGCCCTGTGAGTAGCCGAAGTACAGCCTTTTCCCGTGATCCAGTTGCCAGGCTTCGGGAAATCTCCGCATTTCCGAATCGGCAAAACGACGTGCATAGGTGTCGTTTGCAAAGTTATCCGTGCGGAAAGGTGAGGCGGGCAGGCCCGCTTTATTAAAAAGATTGACTCTGAAAAAATTTCCCCAACCGTAACGTACTGCTATTGGCTTATTGACTTCAGAGGCAAAGAGTTCAACTTTGTTTTTTACTATGGTAGCGGTGGCCGGATAAAAACGTCGGTCTGCCCCGGCTATAAGAAATCCCTGCAATGTATCACCCCGACTCATAAGGCCACTTTCTGCGAATTCAAAGTTTAAAGTCACGTTGTTTCCTTTGACGGTCATCGATTTGTAAAGCGGACCCGAAAATACACTATTTTTGCCATAATTATTTGCTAATGCCCAGGCTGCAAGGCGTTCGCCGGGGATCACTTTGTTTCGGGGATGAATATTGGTAGAGTCACCCGCATCGGTAATGACTACCATGCCCGTGAATTTTGTTGCTTTCCAGGTGTTGAGTTGTGCTTCGCGGATGCCTGCCGGTTGGTGGTATTGTGGGGCAATTTGAACAAAATAAAAAGGGAGTTTCGGTTGTTGAAATTCTGTTCGCCAACTGTTAATCAAATTGGTAAATACTTCCTGATATTTTTCGTACCGTATAGAATTCGATTCGCCTTGATACCAGATATTTCCTTTGATGGTGTAGGGGCGGATAGGAGCTATCATCCCATTCCACAGTGTAGCCGGTATTTTATTTAAACTGCTTTCGGGTGCTTTATCTTTCCCGAAATCCGCCAACACATCAGCATAAAGTGGATTGGCTTTCATTACGTTCATGCTGATCCACGATTCAGCATGTGTTCCGCCCCAGGTAGATTGAATAAGTCCTACGGGTGTTTTTAGTTCTTTGTAAAGCTTCCGTCCAAAAACAAAACCTATGGCCGAAAAGGTTTTCAGGTTTTCCTGATTACAGACCAGCCATTTTCCTTCGCAATCCTCCATTTCACCATCGGGAGCCAGTTGATGTTCAACCTGAAACAGTCGAATGTCAGGATAATCAGCATCTTTCATTTCTTCCGCTTCGTTTAGCATCCCATTGCGCCAACCTTTGTCTTTAGCCACAGGAAATTCCATGTTCGACTGTCCTGTGCAGAGCCAGACTTCGCCAATCAAGATGTTTTTGATTATCAGTGAATTCTCACCTTTTATTGAAATAGACTGATCTTTGGATGCACGTGGAGTCTTGACTTTTGTTTTCCATTTTCCTTTATTATCGGCTATGATCCGAATGGATTTAGAGCTCCAGGATGTCTTGATTGAAATTTTTTCTCCGGCTGATGCTTTTCCCCAGACGTTTACAAGTACGTTTTGCTGAAGTACCATGTTGTCGGACAAAATGGATGGAAGAGTTACGGTTGCTTTTAAAGTTGGTAAGCATACGAATATAAATAATGCCAGATAAAAGATTCTGAATTGTTTTTTCATTATAATAATGCACTTAAGGTTAAAGTAATAACTTTTAATTTTACAAATATACGAAGATAGTCTTTATTGCTTCTCCGTATTTTGATGGTTATCTTGTCCTTTTTGTCCTTAAATGATTATTTGCAAAAAAATATAATTTGTTGAAATCTGGTTTTTTTAAACAAAAAGAAGGCGAATGAATTTCATTCGCCTTCTTTTTGTGTGTTTGTTTTGGGCTATAATATGGACCCGAAAAGCAAAAATATGATGGCAGCCAATGCCGCACTGACAGGAATTGTCAGTATCCAGGCTATCATTAAACTTCGTGTTACTCCCCAGCGTACAGCCGAAAGTCGTTTCACGGAACCTACCCCAATGATGGCACCGGTGATGGTATGTGTAGTACTTACCGGAATCTTAAGAATCTCTGTCAGATACAGTGTTAATGCACCGGCGGTTTCGGCAGCTACTCCTTCGAGAGGGGTTACTTTGGTGATGCGCGAACCCATCGTTTTAATAATTTTCCAGCCCCCTGACATAGTTCCCAATGAAATCATGGAGAAACAGGCAAATGCCACCCAATCAGGTAAATCGGAAATAGATTTTATTCCCATATCTATTCCCCTGGAATGTGCAGCGATCATGGCTGCGGCAATAATACCCATGACTTTCTGGGAATCATTTAATCCGTGTCCTATACTGAATAAACCGGAAGAAACCAATTGCAGCTTTTTGAATAAGGTATTAGCCTTATGCGGATTGGTTTTTTTGAAAAGATACAATATCAGAATGGTGATTAAGGAAGACATAACCATCCCAATTAGCGGTGCCAATACTATAAAAGCAGCAATTTTGGCAATTACAGCTCCTTGAATCGACTGGAATCCGCTGTTCATAATAGCTGCTCCCGCGAAACCACCAATCAATGTATGAGAAGATGATGAGGGAATCCCCAACCACCAGGTAGCTAAATTCCAAAAAATAGCAGCAACTATACCCGAGAAAATGACGGGTAAAGTGATATATTCTGCAAAAACGGTTTTTGATACCGTGTTAGCAATTCCGAATTCGCCTATTACATACTTGGCAATAAAAAAAGCTACGAAATTGAAGAATGCAGCCCACAATACGGCTTGAAAAGGTGTAAGTACTTTGGTCGATACGATAGTTGCTATGGAATTTGCAGCATCGTGAAATCCGTTGATATAATCAAAGAGCAAAGCCAGTACAATAATGATAATTAAAAGAGTCATCTGTTTTTTGCTGGAATTATTATGCGTACTTAACTATTATTGTTTTGATAATCTTGCCAACCGTTTCGGCTGCATCAGTGGCTTTTTCGAGCTCATACATGATTTCTTTCACCTTGATGAGTTCAATACCATCTTTTTCTGTTTCGAATAAACCAATAATAAAGTTTTCGTACACATCGTCGGCTCTGTTCTCAATATCATGCAATTCTGTGCAATATTCCTTGATTTTATTGGAGTTCTTTTTTAAAACATCCAATTCATCTACCGTTTTGCCAATACAAACAGCACCTTCCCGTATCAATTGGGCAAGCTCAACAGCACTTTCAGGAAGTTTTTTTGGATTGTAGAGTACAATTCTTTTGGCACAACTATTAATATAATCGATTACATCGTCCATTCTATTGGCCAAATGATGAATGTCTTCCCGGTCGAATGGAGTTATGAATGTAGTATTCAGCTCGTTAAAGACTCTGTTGGACAGTACGTCTCCCTTTTTTTCTTGTTCTTTAATCTTTTTATAATATTCAATCGCCGATTCGTGATCGTTGTGTTGTACACATTCTATCATTAAATCGGAAGCCACCAGAATTACATCGGCCATTTCTTTCAATATCGGGAAAAATTTGGGTTCTTTTGGGGTGAATTTGCTGAAAAAGGAATTATTCATAACAAAATTTATTTTTTTGAATGATGTTTAATTATTTATTTTCGTTTATTTCTGATCTGTTGGACTTTCTATTCTTGCTGACTAATTATGTTTTCCTGTATTCTGATTTTGTCTGCAAATTTACTAAAACTGTATTACTTATAACGTATTCTTCATATAAATTTAATAGAAATGTAACATGAGTTTAATCACATGTAAACGTGTTAGTTATGGTACTCGATGTTAGGCCGAATTTTTACCGATCCGTTTTGTTTACATCTAATAACAATTTTATACTGCCTATTTTGTTAATATCCCCTTCTTGTTGACTATTATTCAAAAGAGAAACTCCTGAAATAGTCTTAAATAATTAAACTGTAACCTAAATTTTGCTCTTTCTAAATAAAAAACAGGGAAAAAGTTTTTTTGATATGGAAAAAGTTATACATTTGCAGTACTAATTAGTACTAACAAAAAAATAAAAGAAAATGGCTTACGTTATTTCAGAAGATTGTATTGCTTGCGGTTCATGTATCAGTGAATGTCCTGTTGAAGCAATTTCAGAAGGTGATATTTATGTAATTGATGCAGATGTATGCACCGATTGTGGCACTTGTGCCGATGTTTGCCCTTCGGAAGCAATCAGTCCGGTATAATTTTGACACTGTTAATAATAAAAAAGACCTTTTCGTTTATCGATCAGGTCTTTTTTTTGTGCGTTGAGTATCCATTTTCCTATTCTGTTTGAATAAATTGATTTGAAATTTACTTGAAAATCGGATGGAATTATCTACATGTTCTAAAAATATACTTTCTAATCCCTAAACCCTAAACCCTAAGCCCTAAACTATAAACTGTTCAATTACAATCCTCTAAGGTCTGTATCCCGAGTCTTCCAGCATTTTCTGATAGTTATTATCCTTCATCAAATCGGTTAAACTAACCTCTTTGTTTTTATTCATATAGCTATTTACAATTTGCCAGCCCAACCAGGTTCCCAACCTGCCGGGGGAATCTTGCGAAATGGTAGATGTAAAAGGCGCATCATTCATATATTTCCTGATTATCTGCATATCGGTAGAGAATAAATCTTTTTGATCTATCATAGCTCCCCATACTTCTTTTTCATAGGTTTTACACCACTCCATTTGTTCCGGTTTGTAACCCATCAGGTCTTCTGGTTTCTCACCAGGCATGAATACCGATATGAGATACATCATTTTTCCCCGATAAAGCATGTTGTCAAGTAGGCGGTCTTGCGAATTGTCCAACAGAAACATTCTGAATAAAGTAGCCGAAACCAGATCGGTTGCAACACATTCGCGCCGCATATTATACATTAAATATTGATAGGTGAAATCCTGATACGAAGGAAAATCGGAACCAAGATATAAATCGGTACCAATTCCAATGATTCTATCATCCATTAATACTGAACGATTAAAACCGGAAACAAAAAAATAGACTTTTGGAAGCTCCTTTTCCGGGAAGTAATGATGGATATAGGTAAATGCGTCGGAAATGGATTTTTCTATATCAGAGACATTGCTGAAAGTCTCCATGTCCTTTTTATTCACCTTGGCAAAAGTGCTATCGCTAAGGAATTGAAAGAATGTTTTGCGAATAGTTGCTGAATCAGCTGGATTTACATTCAGCACATTCTCAATATAAAGCGACATAAATTCCGGGTAATTTGAATACAACTTATCTATGCCTGCTTTCAAATTTACTGTATCCATCGAAATTAACGCTGAGTCAAATCGATTAATCTTAACGTCCACCCGGTTCTTTGTGGTGTCAATGGCAAAACGACCGCTTTTACTGCAGGAGCAAAATAGCAGGGGGAAAATCAATAGAGAAATAAAAATAAAATTCTTTTTTTTCATTTTCTGATAGATATTCATGATGAAATATTCAAAAAAAAACGCAAAACGCAAAGTCGAAACTTGCATTTTACGCTATTCTTTTTATAGTTAATTACAACTTGTTATTTACGTTTGGCTATCCCTTTTTTTTGTTCGCGTTGCATTTTTTCCAACCTGTCCATGAAACCACTTTTTTTACCCGGTTTTTTGGTTAGACGTTTGGCATGCAGCTCGGCTAATAATTTCTTTTCGTCAACACCTGCACGGATAATGTAAGTTTGTACTATTGAAATCAAAGTTGAAACAAAATAGTAGTAGCTCAATCCCGAAGCATAATTGTTGAACATAAACAGGAACATAAGAGGCATAAGGTACATCATCCATTTCATAGCCGGCATTTGTTCGGTACCCGATGTGCTGGCCATATTCAACTTGGTGTACACAATATTGGTTACCGTCATCAACAAGCAGAATAAACTCAGGTGATTACCGAAATAAGGTGTTATAAGTGGTATGTAAGTGTTCCAACTCCAAATGGCATCGTATGCCGAAAGATCGGTAGCCCACAAAAAACTTTCCTGGCGTAATTCGATGGACGAAGGGAAGAAACTGAACATGGCAAACAAAATAGGCATTTGTAACAAAGTGGGTAAACAACCACTCATGGGACTAACGCCAACTTTACCATATAACTCCATTGTTGCCTTTTGACGATCCGCTGCTTTATCCGCAGGGATGCGGGCATTGATTTCATCAATTTCCGGTTTCAATACACGCATTTTGGCGCTCGACATGTACGATTTGTATGTCAAAGGGAATAACAAAAGTTTAATCACAACGGTCATCAGTAGAATGATAAGACCAAAGTTACTCATAAATCTGCTGAAAAGATTAAACATTGGGATAATCATAAATTGATTGACCCAACCGAAAATCCCCCAACCCAGTGGAATCAATTTGCGTAATTTCAGTTTGGAATCAGCATCAACACCCTTGTCGTAAGCCGATAATATTTTATATTGGTTTGGCCCTAAAAACAAACGAAAAGTAGTCGGTGCTTTACCCGTTGGATCGAATGCAACAGACATTTCGGAGGTATAGGATTTCAGATAACCACTGTCTTCCTTGTCCATCGTGTTTTTAAGCGTAGTAGAGGTGAATGCATCATTGGCAATTAATATGCTGCTGAAGAACTGATCCTTGAATGCTATCCATTTAACGTTATTGGTTAACTCCTCTGTCTTGTCTTTACTGCCGTCTAATTTGGTAGGATCATCGGCCACATATTTGTATTCGATGGATGAGTATTGATCTTCAAATTTCCGGCCTTTTTCTTGTTGACGAATTTTTGAAGCCCATTGCATTTCCAAAAAGTTAGTACCGGCAGGCATAACCGTGTTCATCGCATTGGCTTTTAAACCAAAACTCAACATGTAGTTATTGGCAGGCAAGGTGTAGGCAAAATCAAGATAAGCTTGTTTGGCTGTTTTTAATCGCAGAATCAGTGTTTGATTCCCTTTTGCATCTTTTTTAATACCTGAAACCGATTCGAAATATAAATTATTGGTGTTTATTACCCGGTTATTATTGGTGACTAATGTAAAGCCCATGTTGCTTTCCTGAGCATCAAACAATATCAGAGGCAAGGAATCGTGTGTACGATATTTTTTTAATTGAGCCGAGTAAATGCGTCCTCCTTTGCTGCTGAAAGTGAGTTTCAACAGTTCGTTCTCGAGGGTGAAAAATTTCTCCACACCTGTTGCAGAAACACCGAAATCACCATATGCATCGGCCGTTTTTGCCAATGAAGTACTGTCATTTTCTTTAAGAGAATCTGTAGGATTAGCTAAATTGCCGTCCTTAATTGCTACTTCGGTTTGTATCTTTACTTGTTCAACCAATGCAATCGAGTCGTTGTAACGACGCTGATTGGCTATTTCTGATTCGCTGGGTTTATTCAACTGAGAAAATCCAATAATAATAAGTGCAATCAGCACAAATCCGAAAATCGTATTTTTATCCATTTTTAATAATTACCAAATTTTATAATTTTCTATGCCCGAAGCTTAATGCCTGACCCTATTCGTTTTTTTACTTGTAACGCCGAGCATAATTTCCAGAATTTTCATATCGATAAGATGTATTGATCACTATTTCCTCTGACCAGAAAGCTTTCAAACCTTTTGAGCTCTTTTAAACATCCCGAACTTTAAGCTTTATCTATCGCTGCTTTAATAAAGCTGATAAAAAGTGGGTGTGGTTTTACCACTGTGCTGCTGTATTCTGGGTGAAATTGCACTCCAATATACCATTTGTGAGACTTTAATTCAATGATCTCCACTAAATTTGATTCTTCGTTCATCCCACTGCAAATCATCCCTGCTTTTTCAAACTCTTCTTTGTACTCATTATTGAATTCAAACCGGTGACGATGACGTTCGCTTATATTTTCTTTGCCATAGATCTCGTAGGCTTTTGTTCCTCTTTTTATTTTGCATTTAAATGCTCCTAAACGCATACTTCCGCCTAAGTTAAGAATATTCTTCTGTTCATCCATGATATCCACAATTTTGTGGGTAGTATTGGGATCTATTTCAGTGCTGTTGGCATCTGCATATCCCAATACGTTACGGGCAAATTCTATCGACATGGTTTGCATGCCCATACAAATACCTAAACAGGGTAAGTTGTTTACTCGTGCATAATTAAGGGCTGTAAATTTCCCTTCCATTCCGCGGGGTCCAAAGCCCGGTGCAACGATAATCCCATCCATATTGCCCAATTTCAGAACTACATTCTCTTCGGTCAATTTGTCTGAAAGGATTAATTCCAGTTTCAGTTTCTTATTATTGTATGCACTGGCGTGCAATAGCGATTCAATAATCGATTTATAGGCATCTGGTAGTTGTACATATTTTCCAACCAACCCTATGCGAACAATTTCTTTTGCATTTTCAAGCTTTTCAACAAAAGCTATCCATTTATCCATATCGGCAGCCGGTGTTTTGGCCAGATCAAATCCCATTTTAGTAAGAACCACTTCATCCAGCTTTTCTGCCTGCATGTTAAGAGGTACTCTGTAAATGGTTGGTACGTCGATGGATTGCATGACGGCACTGGTTTCAACGTTGCAAAACAATGCCACCTTTTTCCGGATTTCCATCGAAATGTTGTGTTCTGTTCGCAAAACCAGAATATCAGCCTGAACGCCTTGTTCCTGTAGTGCTTTTACCGAATGTTGCGTAGGTTTTGTTTTCAATTCCTTAGCTGCTGCCAGGTAAGGAACATAGGTCAAATGGACTATTAAACAATTTTTTCCCATTTCCCATTTCAACTGACGTACACTTTCAATATACGGTAATGACTCTATATCACCTACCGTACCACCGATTTCAGTAATTACAAAATCGTATTCACCTTTGGCGCCAAGAAGTTTGATGTTTCGTTTGATTTCGTCGGTAATGTGCGGTATAATTTGTACCGTTTTTCCCAGATAATCACCCCGACGTTCTTTGTTTATCACGTTCTGATAAATCCGTCCTGTAGTGATGTTATTTGCTCTGTGGGTTTCAACGTTTGTAAAACGTTCGTAATGCCCAAGGTCTAAGTCAGCTTCATGTCCATCCACAGTTACATAGCATTCACCATGTTCGTAGGGATTTAATGTACCGGGATCGATATTGATATAGGGATCTAATTTTTGATTGGTTACCTTAAAACCACGGGCTTGTAACAGTTTGGCCAGCGATGCAGCGATAATGCCTTTCCCTAACGATGAAGTAACTCCACCTGTTACAAAAATGTACTTTGTTTCTTTCACTCTGATATTTTTTTTTACGAATTATCACCTAAAATAGGTCCCGCATTTTAAGAACGCAAATTTCGGAAAAAAAACTGAATAACGAAAATGAAAATACTAAATTAAGTATTAACAACAATGTATAATGAAAAACAATACCTTTTTATGTGCTTGTTTTTCACGTTTATTATAATTAAAACACAATAAATGAATTATACTGATTTGGGATAGAGCGATTTTGTGCGAATATGATTTTTATTGAATGCGAAATGATCTTATTTATTACTTTTTGTTTGAAATTGATGAACTGTATGTAATAATTAATATAGAATAATTATGGTATTATAGTACAGAATCTTGCTTAATACGTCATATGAACAAGCTAAATGCCAGAGAAATTTAACTGTTTGTTAAACTCGATTTTATAAAATCACAATTAGTCCAATTCAAATAGATGAAGAAACGAACAGTTTTAGGCTTATACTTTCTGCTACTTTGTATAGTAGGATGCTCTCAACAGCCGGCAAAATATCCTTTTGCTCTTGAAATCATTGATAAAACCAATAAGCTGAACGAAAAACAACTGATTGCCTTTTGTAAAGAAAACATGATAGATGAATCCTCAATTTACAAATGGGAGAATCATTGGTTAATCTATGCTCAATCTCTGGATGCAGAGATTTCTAAAAAACTCCTGGAAAAACAATTTACAGGTATAGAAATAAAAGTTTACGACAAACCATTTTACAATTTTAATCGTCAGACAAATTGCCATGCCGAAACTGCAATGAAATGGGATAATATTATTATGACTGCTAATCTTGTAGAGGATACATCTCTACAAAAAGAATATATGGAATACCATAAAACTCAATTTGAAAAATGGCCCGAAGTTTCCAATGGTTTTTGCCATGCGAATTTTCAACAGCTTTTAGTTTTCAGAAACGGTCGGCAACTATTGCTTATAATCAGTATTCCGAAGGGCGAAAGTTTGGATCATTTAAATCCCAAAACTACCGAAAATAATCCGAGAGTCGACGAATGGAATATTTTGATGGGCAACTATCAGGTAGGAATTGATGATGCTCCCAAAGGAACGACCTGGGTGATGTTTAGCCCTCTATCCCGATAGATATCTCCCAAAGATGAACTTAAAGAGAGCTTTACGAATGTATTTATGAATTAATTAAGTCAATAACACTAACAAATAGCCTCCTTTAGGGGGTTGAGGGTCATGCAACAAACCAATTACCAACTTTTTGATTTTCTGGATTTCAATACTGAACTCAATGAGGGCGACAGACTCTGGCGGGCTTGTGCTCCGACTCATATTGAAGAGAAAAAAGGCGAGATATTCATTTCTATTCCCTTTCAAAAACAGAATAATTCCAATGAAATAACGCCGGACTTGTCCGAGGCAAGAAAAAACTATTCGCTGAGGATAAAAGCATACGGCAATAAAATATTGCGCGTTTCGCTTGCCATAGAAACTCCGCTTATGGAAAATTCAGAAATGCTTGAATTGACCCCTGAATTGGAAATTTTACCTTTGTGTTTCGAAAAAGGGGATGAAGAATGGATAGTGAAAGATACGGACGGAATCAAAAAAGCCGTTTTTAGCTTTTATAAACCCGAAATTGACTGGTGGAGTGATTTAATACCTGCACCGGAAGAAACCATACAACTGAGTTTTTTCCCCGATGGAAAAAAAGAAGTGCAACTTTCATCCAATGATATGTTTTCTCCAACCCGACACGATGCTTTTGCATTGGCTTTCGTTGAACGGAATGAAAAACCGCATCGGGCCACTTTCTCCTTTCATGCTAAACCGGATGAATGTTTTTACGGAACGGGTGAACGTTTCACAAAAATGGATTTGTCGGGTAAAACTTTCCAATTACAAAATCAGGACGGACAAGGTGTAAACAATCGCCGTACCTATAAAAATATTCCTTTTTACATGTCTTCCGAAAATTACGGCATGTTCCTGCATACGACTTCTTTTGCCAAATTTTCTCTGGCCGATCATTCAACCCGTTCGGCGCAAGTAATGGTAGAAGAAGCGCTGATCGACTTTTTTCTTATTGGCGGTGAAAATCCGGAAGAAATATTATTCAGTTACCGGCAACTGACCGGTTTCCCTTCAATGCCACCGCTTTGGAGTTTTGGCATCTGGATGAGTCGTATGACTTATTTCTCTGCAAATGAAGTCAATGAAATTTGTGATCGTTTACGAAAAGAAGATTTCCCCTGTGACGTAATTCATTTGGATACAGGTTGGTTCGAAACAGACTGGCTGTGCGAATGGAAATTTAACGAAGAGCGTTTCCCGGACCCTGAAAAGTTTATTCGGGATTTGAAAATAAAAGGTTACCGTGTCAGTCTCTGGCAACTGCCTTACATTTCTTATAAAGCGCTTCAGTACGAAGAAGCCAATGCGAATGACTATATCAGTCAAAGCGAGCGGAATCTATCCGGTTCGTCGAATTTCAGTGTGCAGGATTTTGCCGGAACCATTGATTTTACATACGACAAAGCCACCGAATGGTATAAAGAATTATTGCGGAAATTGCTCAAAATGGGTGTAGCTTGCATAAAAGCCGATTTTGGAGAAGATATTCACCTCGATGCTGAATATCACAATATGCCTGCAGAAAAATTGCATAATATTTATCCCTTATTGTACCAAAAAGCAGCCTATGAAGTAACCAAAGAAGTAACCAGCGACGGTATTATTTGGGCAAGAGCCGGTTGGGCCGGATGTCAGCGTTATCCGCTGCATTGGGGTGGCGACTCGGCTTGTTCGTGGGACGGGATGGCTGGATCGCTCAAGGGTGGTTTACAACTCGGACTTTCCGGTTTCGGATTCTGGAGCCACGATGTTCCCGGATTCCATGGTGTTCCAAATTTTATGAATTCAACGTTGCCCGATGATATTTATGTCCGCTGGACACAATTTGGTGTTTTTTCATCGCACATTCGCTACCATGGATCTCACAAACGGGAACCCTGGCATTATCCGAAAGTTGCGCATATCATTCAGAAATGGTGGAAATTGCGCTATAAACTGATCCCGTATATTTTGCAACAAAGTGAGAAGACTACAAAAACAGGCTTCCCTGTGTTAAGGGCATTGATTTTACAACATCCCGATGACAAAACTTGCCGGCAAATAGACGATCAATATTATTTTGGTGATAATATGCTCGTTGCACCGGTGATGAACTCCGAAAACCTACGAGATATTTACCTGCCGGAAGGAAAATGGGTCCATTTTTTCACGCATAAAGTATATGAAGGAAACCAATGGCTGAAAAAAATGGAAGTTCCGTTGGAAGAAATGCCTGTTTTTGTAAAATATGGTGCTTCCATTCCAATGTATCCCGAAGATGTAAATTGCACGGATGAAATGGATATGACGAAAGTAGAAAATGTGATTTTTGAATAATAAAAAAGAAAAAAATGAATACCTGGAAATCTAATTTTGAAGAAACAAAAAAGCATTACATCAACTGGTGGAATCAGAAAGGTATCGTGCTGACCATGTGGGAACACATGGATAAGGATGGTGCACCTTATGCTCAAATAGCACCACCTCCGGCACAAAAAGATATCAATCAGTTTTGGTTCGATCCTCAGTGGCGTGCCGATTATCTGCATTATACCATGTCGAAAAATTCCTATATGGCCGATATTCTGCCCGTTGCAAATACGCAGTTGGGTCCGGGTTCGCTGGCATCAATCCTGGGCGCAGAACTCGAAGGCAGGGATGATACTATTTGGATTCGCGAAAGTGCAAATTTTGACGGACAAATCATTTTCGACCCGAAAAATAAATGGTGGCAATTACATAAGGATTTATTGAAAGCATGCAGGGCGAAATCACAAGGAAATTATATGGTTGGTTGTCCCGATCTGGTGGAAGGACTGGACGTACTGGCAAGTCTGAAAGGATCTGATAATGTATTGATGGATTTGATTATGGATCCTGATAATACTTTGAAACAACTGCAGCAAATTAATGATGTCTATTTCAAAGTGTTCAATGAAATTTACGACATTATTAATGTAAATGGTGAAATGGCTTTTTGTTATTTTTCTTTGTGGGCACCGGGTAAAGTATCGAAACTTCAGAGTGATATTTCTATTATGATTTCAGAAGACGATTTTCGTACTTTCTGTAAGCCTTTTTTGCAGGAACAGTGCAACAAAATCGATTACACCCTTTATCATTTAGATGGTGTAGATGCCATTCGACATTTGGATGCCGTGCTGGAACTCGAAAACCTGAATGCCATTCAGTGGACACCGGGATATGGTCAGCCTCAGGGCGGAAGCCCTCAATGGTATGACCTGTACAAGAAAATTCTTGCGGGCGGAAAATCAGTCATGGCAAACTGGGTCACGCTCGATGAATTGGAACCTTTGCTCGACCATGTTGGAAATCAGGGATTACATATCAATGTCGATTTTAAATCGGAAAATGAAATAGAACAAGCACTTAAGATTGTAGCAAAATACCGATAAATTTATTTCTCAAAAACAGTTGCCTGGATTATAGTATTCAAAACTGTTGACTATAGAAAAAACACCTACTTTATAAAATATTTTACCGCATGAAGGAATTGATAACTCTAAATACTATCGACTATACCATAATAATAATATATATTGTCGTTTTACTTGGAATTGCTTATTGGGCAAGTTTTGCTAAGAGAAACAAAAGTGATAACCTTTTTCTTGCCAATAAAAGTTTAGGCTGGTTTGCTATCGGACTCACCATGTGGGGTACCAACGTGGGCCCATCTATGTTAATTGCCAATGCCAGTAGTGGATATGAAAGTGGAATCGTAGCCGGTAACTTTTCGTGGTATGCATTTCCATTTATTTGTTTGTTAGCTTTTGTATTTGCCCCCCGTTATTTGGGAGCGCATGTTATGACTTTGCCCGAATATATGGGAAAACGTTTTGGAAGTAGCACCCGCCGTTATATTGCCTGGTATACCATCATCACCATACTCATATCCTGGCTGGGACTCACTCTGTTTTCGGGAGGTGTGTTTATGGCCCAAGTTCTTGCCATTCCATTGTGGCTTTGTATTATAATTCTGGTGGTTATTTCTGCTGCATTTACCATGGCCGGAGGTTTAAAAGCCATTGCATATACCAATGTTTTTCAAATGCTTTTGCTCATTGCCGTGTCGGTTCTTCTGGTGGTCATGGCTGTGATGAAAGCCGGAGGTATTGATCAAATTATTGCTTCAACTCCTGTGAGTTACTGGAATCTTTTTCAGCCTTTGGACGATCCGGATTTTCCATGGCTGGCTATTTTATTGGGTTATCCCATTATGGGCATCTGGTTTTGGTGTACCGACCAATCGATGGTTCAATCGGTGCTGGGAACTAAAAATTTGAAAAACGGACAAATGGGAGCCAATTTTGTTGCCTGGCTTAAACTGATAGATATCCCTTTATTTATTTTCCCAGGAATTTTAGCTTTTATACTGCTTCCAAAACTCAGTAATTCCACCGATGCATACCTGAAACTGGTAGAAGCCGTTTTCCCTCCTGGATTAATAGGGCTGGTGATAGTGGTGATGGTGGCAGCTTTGATAAGTACTGTTGGTTCGGCTTTAAATTCGTTAAGTACAGTTTATACCATGGATATTTATGTAAAGGTTTATAAACCAAATGCCACGAATAAAGAAATTACTTCTATTGGTCGTGTCGTGGTACTCATTGGGGCAATCATCTCTGTGTTTTTAGCCATTGGGATTACTTATATTCAGGGATTGAGCTTCTTTAATATTTTCCAATCGGTATTGAGTTTTATTGCTCCACCTATGTCAGTTGCATTCCTTTTTGCTGTGCTGTGGAAGAAGACTTCACGCAAAGCCATCAATCTGGTTTTATCGGTAGGAACTGTTTTTAGTCTGGGCGTTGGAATAGCATTTTACAATGGCATGATATTTAGTGGACTACATTTTCTGTATATTTCATTCATGATATTTGTTCTGTTATCAGTTTTTGTATTTGCTTTCTCCTTATTCGACAGAAAAGCAACTCAAATTACATCGGAATTAAGTTATCAGCCTATAAAAGTTTCACGTTCAGTGAAAATTGCCTGGATGATTTTGATACTGGTTATGGTTTCCATGTACCTGATATTTAATTGATAATTAAGATAAGGATGTACGAAGAATATTTTTCACTTATCCTTTTTAAACCAGTAAAAAACTGCTTAGAAAAGTAATTTTTCCCTTTTGAACATTTAGTAAATAAAAAAATATGAATCAAGAAATATTGCAAAAACTATCCGAATGTGTTGAATTCGGTAAAATTAATCTGGCATCACCTTATCCACCTCAGATGAAAGGACTTCCCGGAGCCGATGAAATTACAAAAGAAGCCCTGGAAGCTGGAGTTACACCTACCGAAATATTAAACGAAGCATTGATAACTGCCATGAATAAGGTAGGTCAGAAATTCAGCGAACATAAAATATTTGTACCGCAAATGTTATTATCAGCCAAAGCTATGGGTGCTTCAATGAATCATTTGAAACCTTATTTTGCCAACGGTTCGGTGAAACGTAAAGGCACATTTATTATAGGAACAGTGTTTGGAGACCTGCACGATATCGGTAAAAATCTTTTCAGCATGATGGTCGAAGGTGCAGGTTGGGAAGTAATAGACCTGGGCATAGATGTTAAAACTGAAAAGTTCGTAGATGCCATTCAGCAAAATCCAAATGCTGTAGTAGGTATTTCTGCTTTACTAACCACTACCATGGTAAATATGAAACCGGTCATAGATGCCATTAAAATTGCTGTTCCACAAGCGAAAATAATTGTAGGTGGCGCACCACTTTCCATCGAGTTTGCACTTTCTATTGGTGCTGATGCTTATGGTAAAAATCCTCAGGAAGGAATTCAATGGCTGGATTCGTTAGTGAATTAAATCCCAATAATATTTTACAATATGAAAAACTGGATAGATTCAATCTTAAATAGTAAGACACGCATTGCTTTGCCTTTTATGACTCATCCCGGCATAGAATCGATAGGTAAATGCGTGAGAGATGCCGTTACCGATGGTGAAATTCATTTTCAGGCAATAAAAACAGTTTCGGAAAAATTTAATACCACCGCCTGTACTGTGATTATGGATTTGACTGTGGAAGCAGAAGCGTTTGGCGCCGAAATTAAGTTCCCCAAGAACGAAGTGCCAACTGTGCTGGGTCGTTTGGTTTCAGATGCTCAAGCTGTAGAAGATCTTTTAGTGCCCGGTTTGGACAAAGGTCGGGTTTCTGCTTATCTGTTGGCCAATAAACTGGCTGCAGAAAACATCAAGGATAAACCCGTTTTTTCGGGTTGTATTGGTCCATATTCGTTGGCCGGACGACTGTATGACATGTCCGAGATTATGGTGGCAATTTATATTGAACCCGAATCCATTCAGCTGCTATTGTCGAAATGTACCGAGTTCTTGATTCATTATTGCAAGGCGCTTAAAGCTACCGGAACACAAGGTGTTATAATGGCCGAGCCGGCAGCAGGATTGCTTTCGGATGAAGATTGCAATACCTATTCCTCTTTTTATGTGAAACAAATAGTAGAGGCGGTTCAGGATGAAAATTTCACGGTCATTTTACATAATTGTGGCAATACTGGTCATTGTACGCCCGCCATGCTGGCCAGTGGAGCCCGTGCTTTACATTTCGGAAATGCCATTGATATGGAAGAGGTTTTAAAACAATGTCCGAGTGATGTAGTTGTCATGGGAAATCTAAATCCTGTTGGTGTTTTTAAGCAAGGAAGTGTAAAATCGGTTATTCATGAAACACAAAATTTGCTCCATAAAACGGCAAATTACAAAAACTTTGTTATTTCGAGCGGTTGCGATTTGCCTCCTTTTGTTCCCGAAGCAAATATTAAAGCCTTTCTGGATACAGTAGAGAATTTCAATTTAAATAAATAATCAGAGCAGAAATGTTCACCTTGAATTTGGCGATCTGTCTGTAGTTCAAAAAAATATGTCAAACAATTTTCAATCCTTTCGTTTCACTTTCGAAGAAGTTTGTCCGGATGTGGAGGAAATTCAAAAATTTCTTCAGTCTTCCGAACTTACCGATCAACATCCTGCTAACTTATATATCCTGGAAGTGTTGCCTCTGCTACATGTGAATTCAGATATCTGCGGTGGGTATAGCATACAGTCTGTACAATCTATCGATGCTAAAGAAGGTATTGCAGTGATTAAAAATACAGTTCTGAATATAGGTACTCAGGTCAGCGGATACATAAAAGAAGCTACTAAAATGGCTTTGTTTTTATGTACAGCCGGCGATGAATTTATTCGCTTAAGCAACTTGCTAAATGAAAAGGGTGATTATATGGAAGCTTATATTGTGGATGCTATCGGTTCGTTGACGGTAGAAAAAGCCATGGATAAAATTCAGGAGAAACTAAGACTATCATTTCTTGATGAGGATCTTAAAATGTCTCAACGTTACAGCCCAGGCTATTGTAATTGGGCATTATCGGAACAAGAAACTTTGTTCCGGTTAATTGGTGATAATCCTACCGGTATATCACTAAGCAAATCCTGCCTGATGACTCCTATTAAATCGGTCAGCGGCATTATCGGAATCGGTAAACGCATAAAACAACATGAATATGGATGCAAAATATGTCAGAATGCTACCTGTATTTATCGTAAAATTTTACACGATTAATTAAATTACTTTATTAGTCTTTTTATTCCCTCTTTTGCAATATTATCATTATTCTGGGTCTCAAAACCATTTTGTATTTAGAAAATCAGGATAATTCAACAGATTAAATAAAAAATATGCAATTTTTCTTGTGTAATTAAAATGAATTTACAACCTTTGCACTCACAAAAGTATCAAAACAATAAAATGACTCTGATTTTGACAAATAACAAATTTTGCTGGTGGCTCTCGCGATTATTCAATTCGTGAGCGCTTACACCTGTGTATATGTCAAATAAAACATAATAATACAAAAGGCTTGTCGGATTCACGATAAGCCTTTTTTTTGTACCTATTCCCGAAAGGGTTTAATCCCGACAAAAGGGAATCTGCAAAGTATTTTCATTTTCAAAATTGACATTATTCTTTTTAAATTTAAAACTACTAACTCATAACATAAATGGATTATCAAATAGACGAAAACGGATATTACGGTGAATTTGGCGGAGCCTATATCCCTGAAATTCTTCACGGAACGGTGGAACGGCTCAAAGAAGCATACTTTGCCATTAAAGATGATGCTGCTTTTAAAGCCGAATACTATGATTTACTGAAAAACTATGTGGGACGACCTTCACCACTCTATTTTGCCAAAAGACTTTCGGAGAAATACGGAACAAAAATATACCTTAAACGGGAAGATCTGAACCATACCGGTGCGCATAAGATCAATAATGCTTTGGGACAGATATTGTTGGCTAAACGAATGGGCAAAACCCGTATCATAGCCGAAACAGGTGCCGGACAACATGGAGTGGCAACGGCTACGGCTTGTGCACTGATGGGTTTGGAATGTATCGTATTTATGGGCAAAACGGATGTGGAACGCCAATTCCTGAACGTACAAAAGATGCGTATGCTTGGTGCTACAGTGGAATCGGTGACCAGTGGTAACCATACCCTGAAAGATGCTACCAACGAAGCTATTCGTTACTGGTGCTCAAATCCGGATTCATTTTATATTATAGGCTCTACCGTTGGACCTCACCCTTATCCCGATATGGTTGGCTTTTTTCAATCGGTGATCAGCGAGGAAATTAAATGGCAATTACAGGAACAAATTGGGAGGAATTATCCCGATTATCTGATTGCCTGCGTAGGTGGTGGCAGTAATGCCATGGGGACTTATTACCATTACCTGGATGACGAAAGAGTGAAGATCATATCTGCTGAAGCGGGTGGGCTGGGTATTGATACAGACCAAACTGCCGCTACCATCCATTTGGGACGGAAAGGAATTATCCATGGTTCTAAAACATTAATCATGCAGGACGAAGACGGTCAAATTACCGAACCTTATTCTATCTCAGCAGGACTCGATTATCCTGGAATCGGACCGGCTCATGCTTTTTTTGCAAAAGTGAACCGTACGAAAGTATACGCCATAAACGACGATGAAGCCTTGGATGCTGCTTTCGAACTCACACTGCTGGAAGGAATTATTCCGGCTATTGAGTCGGCTCATGCTTTAGCAGTATTGAAAAAGGAGAAAGGAACTTTCCTTCCCGGGGATATCGTTGTGCTGACTATTTCTGGTCGTGGCGATAAGGATATGGACACATATATTCAGCATTTTGATAAAAAAGTCTGAAAGTTCAGTATTTAATTTTTTTCATTTCTATAATTACCTGTAATTTAAATAAATATGAATATACTTGTAAAATCAAAAAAAATGCTGGCCGACCTGCAAACACCGGTTGGAATTTATCTCAAAATTAGGGATTTGTATACCAATTCAGTGCTGCTCGAAAGTTCCGATTATCATGGGGTGGAAAATAGCTATTCCTACATTGGTTTTTGTCCTATTGGTGGTATCTCGGTCAATAACTTTATTATTACCGAGGAATATCCCGATGGGAAACGTATAGAAACTCCCGTGTCTGATAAACTGACTGTTGCCGAACGCTTTGACGTTTTTCTGAAATCATTCCATTTACTCGAAAATGAAAACAAAGTTGGTATCAATGGCTTGTTTGGTTATTCTTCCTACGAATCGGTGCAATATTTTGAAGATGTGAAGTTGAAGGCAAGAGGAACTGTACCAGGAAGCATGCCCGGTTTACATTATGTTTTGTTTAAATATATTATTGCAGTCAATCATTTTAATAATGAACTGACTATTATTGAAAATTTGTTGCCCGGCGAAAAAAGTGCCATTGCCGAAATTGAAGAAATTCTTCAGAACAATAACCTGGCTACCTACAATTTCAAAGCTGTTGGTGAAGAAAAGTCGGATATTACGAATGAAGAATATAAAGCCATGGTGAGTCGCGGGAAAGAGGAATGCTACAAAGGCAATGTATTCCAGATTGTACTCTCACGCCGGTACTATCAACAATACCAGGGTGATGATTTTATGTTGTATCGCACCTTGCGGTCGGTCAATCCATCTCCTTATTTATTCTATTTTAATTTTGGCGATTTCCGTATTTTCGGTTCTTCACCCGAAGCTCACCTGGTGGTGGATGCTAAAAAACAAAAAGCCTATATTAAACCCATCGCCGGTACCTTCCGCAGAACCGGCGACGATGAAAAAGATTTCCAGCTGGCCGAAAAACTCCGCAATGATAAAAAGGAAAATGCCGAACATGTGATGCTGGTAGATTTGGCACGCAATGATTTGAGCCGAAATACCGAAAACGTTGTCGTTGATGTCTTTCGCGAAGTACAATATTATTCGCATGTACTGCATTTAGTATCCAGTGTCAGTGGCGACCTGAAACCCGACACGAAAGTGATTCAACTCTTTGCCGATACTTTTCCTGCAGGAACACTCTCCGGAGCACCCAAGATTAAAGCCATGCAGCTTATCGATCAGATAGAGCCGCACGATCGCGGACCTTATGGTGGATGTCTGGGTTATATCGGTTTCGATGGTAGTTTTAATCAGGCTATTACCATTCGTTCGTTTGTAAGTAAAAACAACACCCTGTATTACCAGGCCGGCGCCGGTATAGTAGCTAAATCGGACGAAGAAAGTGAATTGCAGGAAGTAAACAACAAACTGGCTGCTTTGAAAATGGCAGTGGATGTGGCAGGGAAAATATGCTAATGTAGCAATTTGAGAATTTGAAAATGAAAAATTAGTTCCTATTTCTTTATTGAAAGTTGGAATACAAAAAACAAATATTATGTCTACAATAATAAAAGGAATAAAATCCGATATGAAAATCCTGGTTTTCGATAATTACGATTCGTTTACCTACAATTTGGTTCACGCCGTAAAGAAACTAGGTTATACAAACATAGAAGTCCACCGTAATGATAAAATAAGTCTGGAAGCTATTGCCGGATACGATAAAATTATCCTTTCACCCGGACCGGGCCTGCCTTCGGAATCGGGTATTCTGCTCGAGCTGATTCGACAATATGCACCAACGAAAAGCATTTTGGGCGTTTGTCTGGGCGAACAAGCCATTGCCGAAGCGTTTGGCGGAACACTTTTCAATCTCTCTGAAGTGCATCACGGTATCAGTTCTACAATTACCGTGTTGGAAGAAGATGTTTTATTCCGCCATTTACCCAAGAATATGGAAGTAGGACGTTATCATTCCTGGGCAGTGGAAAAAAAGACCTTGCCCGATTGCCTCACTGTTACAGCAGTTGATGAAGAAGGTATGATCATGGCATTAAAACATAAAACATTCGATGTGCGAGGTGTTCAGTTTCATCCCGAATCGGTATTGACTCCCGATGGTGAAAAAATGTTGAAGAATTGGCTGGATACCCCCAGCAATAACGAAGGAAATAAAAAAGTTTAATTACAAGTTTTCCTTACACAAAATTAAAATCATATTTATAAAAATACTAAATTATTCCTCCTCTCGGGGAGGTTAGGAGGGGCTCAATGAAACAAATATTAAACAGATTATTCGATCACCAATCACTGACAAAGGTTGAAGCCGCAGAAGTGATGACAAATATCGCTGCCGGAAAATATAACGAATCGCAGATTGCCGCTTTTATTTCCGTTTACCTGATGCGTAGCATCGAACTGGATGAAGTAATCGGCTTTCGGGATGCCTTGCTGAACATGGCTATTTCTATTGATTTATCTGAATTCGACCCGCTGGACATAGTGGGAACAGGTGGCGATGGAAAAAATACCTTTAATATTTCTACTTGCAGCTGTTTTGCCGTGGCGGGTGCCGGTTACAAAGTAGCCAAACATGGTAACTACGGTGCAACTTCGGTTAGTGGCTCTTCCAATGTGTTGGAGTATTACGGTGCTAAGTTCACTACAAATATAGATATACTGAAACATTCATTGGATGAGTCGGGTTTTGCTTACTTGCATGCACCCTTATGCAATCCGGCAATGAAAAACGTAGCTCCGGTACGTAAGAACCTCGGCGTTCGCACGTTTTTCAATGTGTTGGGGCCACTTATCAGCCCGGTTCGCCCAAATTACCAATGTCTGGGTGTGTTTAGTCTGAAAATGATGCGGTTGTATAACTACATTTATCAAAATTTGGGTTGTCAGTATTCCATTGTTCATACCCTGGACGGTTATGATGAACTGTCATTGACCGATACCTGTAAAATAGCGAATAACAGCGGTGAATTTGTCTATACTCCCGAAGATCTCGGGTTTAATAAAATTGATCCATCCACTTTGTGGGGTGGAAACACGGTGGCCGATGCTTCCCGTATTTTTATGAATGTACTTGAGAGTAAAAGTACCGATGCACAACGCGATGTGGTTATTATTAATACTGCATTTGCCATCCAAACCCGTTGCCCTGAAAAAACACTGGAATTATGTAAAGCCGAAGCCATCGAATCTTTGTTAAGTGGAAATGCGAAAAATGCTTTTACTAAATTTGTGAAGATTAATGGATAAAGGAATCTCCTCATTCTAAAGGAGTAAAATTAATATAGACTATTTTGCATACTGATATGATGATAGAAGAAATAAACAAAGGAGACGAAAGAAATCAACTTTCCCAAAATTTAGTCAACATGCGGGAGGGGTTAGGGGTAACTATTCTCGATAAAATATTAGCCGATAAAGTACTTGAAGTGGCAGAACGAAAGCTTTCTGTTTCCATATCCGATTTGGAGAAGATGCCCCTTTTTTCGCGACCTTGTTTATCTATGAAACAAAGCCTGCTAAATTCCGGTACGGGGATAATTTCGGAATTTAAACGAAAATCACCTTCACTGGGATGGATATACGAGAATGCAGATGTAGTTGAAATAACTACTGGTTACAGCCTGGCCGGCGCATCGGGAATATCTATACTCACCGATTTACCTTATTTTGGAGGTACTCCACACGATTTAGTTGCTGCACGTCCTCAAATTAGCTGTCCGGTGTTGCGAAAAGATTTTGTGATCGATGAATATCAACTCTATGAAGCAAAAGCTGTCGGTGCGGATGTGATTCTGCTTATTGCAGCGGCTTTAACTCCCGCTCAAACCTTGACATTCGCTTCGAAGGCACATAAATTAGGCCTGGAGGTATTACTCGAAGTTCATAATGCAGATGAAATAGGTCACGCCAATCAATATGTTGACATGCTGGGCGTGAATAACCGTAATCTGAAAACCTTTGAACAAAATATTCAGGTTTCATTTGACCTGGCAACTTTAATTCCCGATCGGTTTGTAAAAGTGAGCGAAAGTGGAATATCAAAAGTAGAAACCGTAAACGAATTGCGCAAGGTAGGATATAAAGGTTTCCTGATGGGTGAAAACTTCATGAAAGAGGAAAATCCTGCCGAATCGTTGGCTAAGTTCATTAAATCAATAAAATAAACAAAGTTCAAAATAAATGGCATGTTGATAAAAATTTGTGGGATGAGATCCCCTGAAAATATTAAAGCAGTTTCATTATTGAAACCGGATATGATGGGCTTTATCTTTTATCCAAAGTCCCCGCGTTATGCAGAACCTTTGGACGTACAGCTATTGGAAGCATTACCTTCGACCATAAAAAAAATTGGGGTATTTGTAAACGAAAGTCTTGAAAATATCCTCACCATTATGTATAAATATAAATTGGATGGTGCTCAACTGCACGGAGCAGAAATGACGGGAATTTGTAGCGAACTGAAATCGGTTGGATATATTGTTATCAAAGCTTTTCCCATAGCCGAAGCCTATAATTTCAAGGTGACGAAAGTTTATGAAGGTACATGCGATTATTTTTTATTCGATACCAAAACGGAAGCCTATGGTGGCTCCGGAATTAAATTCAACTGGAAAATGCTGGATGAATATACAGGCAAAACTCCTTTCCTTTTGAGCGGTGGAATAGCGGCCGATGATGCAGAAGCCATTCTCAAAATTGTACATCCTCAGTTTGCAGGTATTGATTTGAATAGTAAATTTGAAGTCAGTCCCGGACTCAAAAAAGTGGAATTGTTGAATGAATTTTTAAGTGAATTTAAACGCTGATAGTAGAAATCCGATAATTTGTCGGCTGCTAATTTGCTTTGCTAAATTAATTGAAATTTTAAACTGAATACCGGTGACTTGATGCCGGTTATATATACAACTAAAAAGATGAATAGAATTAACTTACTTTTCCAACAAAAATCAGAAAATATTCTCTCTGTATATTTTACCGCCGGTTTTCCCAAACTCGACGACACTATGCCTATATTAAAAACCTTGCAGGATAATGGCGTAGATTTAGTAGAAATTGGTGTTCCTTTCTCCGATCCCATGGCCGATGGGCTGGTTATACAAAATAGCAGTCAGGCAGCCTTGCAAAATGGCATGAGCATACGCAAGCTTTTTGAACAGCTCACCGGCGTTCGCTCCACGATTCATATTCCCCTTATCATGATGGGTTATTTGAATCCCATTATGCAGTTTGGATTCGAAAACTTTTGCCGCGAATGCCATCGGGTAGGAGTGGATGGGATGATTATCCCCGATCTTCCCATGGCTGACTTTCTGGCTGATTTTAAAGAAATAGCTGAGAAATACGGACTCGAATTTATTTTTCTGATTACTCCCGAAACATCAGACGAACGCATTCGACTCATTGATAGCTATTCCAATGGCTTTATATATATGGTTTCCTCGGCAGCCACTACTGGTACGCAAAGCTCATTCGATAATAAAGTGGATTATTTTAACCGCATCAACGCCATGAACCTAAAAAATCCAAGGCTTATTGGTTTCGGAATTTCCAATAAATCCACCCGCGAAATGGTGTGTAAATATTCTTCGGGAGCCATTATCGGCAGCGCATTTATTAAAGCCTTGCAAGAAACGAATGATGTGGAAAAAGGGGTGAAGTTATTACTCCAAAATTTAGATAAATAACTCAGCCCGAAAATAGTTTATGTCACAGAACACATAGATTCCTGTGAAACCGTAGTGTTATTCCACAAAGTGTAGAATAATACCACGGTTTTTTGTTTGGTATATAGGTCTTGATTTGTTAATGTGCTATAATTCAATTCTATATAAATATGGTTTATTCTGGTATGAAGCTTGACTAAGTAAGTACAGAAACATATATATCAAAAACAATTTAAAATATAAAGTTATGAGAAAATTAATTATTTCTGCATTAAGCATCGTAATGATGACTGGTGCTTCGGCTTTCGCTCAGGATGTTGTAACTGCTAAAGACTCAACATCAACTGTTACTACTACCACCACTGTTGCACCTGTTACTGCTGCCCCTGTTACTGCAGTACCGGTAAATGCTGAAATTAAAACGGCAGAACTACCTCAGCCATTAATTACAGTGCTTACCAGTCTTAAAGCTCAGGGTTGGGAAGCTGCAGAAACAGCCACTGTGGTAAAAGATGCTACTGATAAAATCGTTTCTTACACTATTACAATGAAAAATGCAACAGCAGGAGAAACGAAAATCGTAAATTTCGATGCTGAAGGGAAAATTTTATAATAATAAGCATCGAATAACAACGTAATTAATAAAAAAAATCAGGAGCCGAATATATTCAGTTCCTGATTTTTTTTACGATTGTTGAAAAATTGCTATTGTTCTTTTTTATATATGATAGTTTTTTCTTCTATGTGTAGAAAAATACCACGGGTTTTATTCGGTATAAGGGCGATATTGAACAAATTTATTTAAAAATAAAGGAATTAAAATGTGCTGTGTTTGGTATGAGGACTGACTATGTACAGCCGTGTTAGAACAAAAATAATTTAAAATATAAAGTTATGAGAAAATTAATTATTTCTGCATTAAGTATTATTCTGATCATGGGTACTTCTGCTTTCGCTCAAGAAATTATAACAGCCAAAAAAGATTCAACAATAACCGGTGTAACAAAAACCAGTAAATTTGAGCCGGTAAAAAAGGAAATCAAAACTTCAGAACTTCCACAGGCTGTTGCTGCTACTCTTTCTAATCTGAAGTCACAAGGCTGGGTGGCTGATGAAAATGTATCTGCTGTTAAAGGGGCCGATGGGCAGGTAGCTTTCTTCACCATTACTCTGAAAAATGCAACTACAAAGGAAACAAAAATCGCTAATTTCGATATTGTCGGAAAACAGTTATAATCAAAGGCACTTTATTATAAACTAATTGCTTCTTTAAACAGAATCTGAAAGAAACTCAGTTTCTGTTTTTTTTTTAGTTCTAAGCTCATTGTTTTCTATAGCTCAGATTTAAATACTAGGCTGTTTTAAACCAATTATGGATGGAGTTGCATTTTTTACAATACTTCTTCTTGAGTTGTAATATTTTTTTTTGTTATATATCAGAAAATTCATAACCCGATATATAGATATTTGTTGTGTACTATGGATGTAGTATAACAAATTCGTCTTATATGACTATTTTTAGCTTTGGTATGAAGTTTGATAAAGTATCTGATTGAAATTAGTATAGTAATTTTCACAGACCATTTAGTATTATAATTCCATATTAAAATGCTCATACTAATTTATTTTAATCATTTAAATCAAATTATCTAAATAGTAAAATCATGAGAAAATTAATTGTTTCTGCATTCGGTTTCTTTTTGATGACCGGTGCAACAGCATTTGCTCAAAATGTAGTTAAACCGGCAACTGATTCAACAACTACCATAACTACAACGCTTAAAGTAGTATCGGCAAAAAATGAAATTAAAACATCCGAGATGCCAAAGCCCATAGTAACTATTATTACTGGTCTCAAATCACAAGGTTGGAAAGCATCAGAAACATCTACTTTTACTAAATCTGTATCAGGTAAGATTGCTTTTTATACTGTTTCGCTAAAAAATGCAAGTATTGACGAAACCAAATTGATTGACTTTGCGAATGACGGAAAAATTTTAAAACAATAACATAGAAATACTAAGTTGTTATTTTAAACGAAACAGGGATTGAAGAATATTCAATTCCTGTTTTTTTTTGTTATTTTTGTATTTAAATTAATTCAAAAATATTTATGACAAACATTCTGCTGGTTGAAGATGATAAAACCTTTATTCAAATAATGGAAGGGTTTTTAATAAAACAAGGCTATGCAGTAGATGCCAAAAATAGCATCAAGGATGCTATCACTTCAATTGAAAAGAAAGATTATCAACTAATTCTGCTCGATTATCGGTTGCCGGATGGAACCGGAATCGATCTGATTAAATTGCTGCGCTCCAAAAATGATAAAACACCCATAATTGTCATAACCAGTTTTAATAACATTAGAACAGCTGTAAATGCTGTTAAGATGGGTGCATTCGACTATATTACAAAGCCAGTCTTGCCCGATGAATTGCTTATGATTATGAATGAGGCTATGAAAATAAAGGAAGAGACAACAGTAAGTTCTGTCATTACTCCCAATAAGTTTGTCGATGGTGACAGTGAAAAATCTACCCAGTTGAATGATTATGTGAATCTGGTTGCCCCAACCAATGTATCGGTAATACTTCAGGGAGAAAGCGGGACTGGAAAAGAGCATATTGCCCGTAGTATTCATTCCAAGAGTAAACGTTCGGCATCTCCTTTTGTAGCCATAGATTGTGGTACATTATCTTCTGAACTCGCCGCCAGTGAATTGTTTGGACATTCAAAAGGTGCATTCACCGGTGCCATGCAGGATAAAAAAGGACAATTCGAAATGGCCGACAAAGGTACCTTTTTTCTGGATGAAGTTGGAAACCTGAGTTATGAAGTACAGGTAAAGTTGCTTCGTACTCTTCAGGAGAAAGTGGTGCAACCCATAGGAAGTAATAGAAATGTGAAGATTGATGTACGTATAATCGCTGCTACGAATGATGATTTATTGTCCAAAGTCAAAGAGGGGAGTTTTCGGGAGGACTTATATCACCGATTAAATGAATTCAAAATTTTAATTCCGGCATTGCGTCAACGGAAAGAAGATCTGGCACAATTTATTCAACATTTTATTTCGCTCTCGAACATGGAGCTCGGAAAAAATGTAAAAACGGTTTCAGAGGAAGTGATGCAAATTTTTACTCAATATGAATGGCCGGGAAACTTACGTGAACTTAAAAATATTATTAAACGATCTGTATTGCTTTCCAAGGGTGATACAATAGAAAAGGAATCATTGCCCGAAGAAATGATTCTTGAGGTATTGGAAAACCCTTCGCTCTCGGAGTTCGATTTAAAAGCCTTGCAGGAATTAAATGAACGGGAAATGATAGTGAAAACCCTTCAGGAAGTGAAATATAACAAGACTAAAGCCGCACGTTTGCTCAATATTGATAGAAAAACACTCTATCTGAAAATTGCAAAATATAATTTAGAGGATTGAAAAGAGCTGATCAGAGCTGATTAATCTCAAATTTAATATCTTTCATAAAGCCTGAAATGTCTTCCGTAATCTCTTCCATATCTATGGTATTTGTTTCTATTGTCTGATTTTTAAATAGCATTTTTTCTATTTTCCGAAGTTTAACTGATAACGGCAAATTTCCAACCTGACCGATTCTTCCAGCTAATTTATGCATAACTTCCATGATCCCATTATTATCTTGTTTTTCAATTAATTGTCGCAGAATGTTCAGATCTTGAGTCGTTTCCTCTATAAAAGAGATCAAACTCTTTTTCATCAGGTCACTATCATCCATGCACATACTTAATAATGCTGTTAGGTCAGGCCTTTTTGTTTGCTCAATATGATTTGATAAACAGGATATCAGATCCAATTCTTTGAATGGCTTGGTAATTAATCCATCAAATCCCTGCTTTAGAATCGCTGACTGTTCCTCTTGCAATGCATGGGCTGTGAGGGCAATTATTTTGACTTCTTTTTTTATTTTGTTGCGTAGCAATTTACATAATTCTATCCCGTTAATCCCGGGCATCCGTATATCCATTAAAATTAAGCTGATCTCGTTATCCCAGGGCTGGGCAATTAATGCTTCGGGAGATACCTGACTGCTGTATCTTATGCCGTATTTGATGAAAATACTGGAACAAAGTTTTAAAATAAATGGATCATCGTCGATGATTAATACTTTCCCATTATAGTCTATTTTAGTTGTTCGCACTTTTTGATGTTCAAGGGCTATTATTTCATTCCCTTTCTCGAAAGTAAGTATAACAGAAAAAGTAGATCCAATATTGAGTTTGCTGTCAGCTATAAAAACTCCGCCCTGTTGTTTTACTAGTGCCTTTACTATGTTTAATCCAAGTCCGGTCCCCCCCTTTGGGTTTTGCGCGTTTGAATCGGCTTGTTCAAATTCGTTGAAAATCCGTTGAAAATCCTTTTCAGAAATTCCCATGCCTGTATCTTTGATTCTAAACAAAAATTTGGTGCAGTTATTTTGTTGGGTAGTTTCAACTTCTATGCATATTAGTCCTTTGTCTGTGAACTTAATAGCATTACCAATCAGGTTATATAATATTTGTTTTAACCGAAACGGATCTCCAAGATAGAACTGATGAGGTTGTTTTTCGTATTTCAGTTCGAGTTGCAGACCTTTTTCTATAGTTTGCAAATTCATGGTGGCAACTACCTCTGTAAGCAATTCATTCATATTAAATGGTTCTTTTACAAAAGTGAATTTACCGGAAACAATTCGGCTATAATCCAATACTTCGTTCACTATTTGCAATAAATGCTCTGAAGAGTAGTTAATGGCTTCAATAGCTTCTTTGGAAGGATGCTCCTGATGCATTATTTGTTCCGAAAAGCCAATGATGGATTGTAAAGGTGTTCGAATTTCATGACTCATATTCGATAAAAACCGTTGTTTTACTGTACTTAAATATTCGGCTTCTTCTTTGGACGCAAGCAATTGTTTCCTGTACTGGTTGTTGCGGGATATGTCACTAAACACCAGATACACCAGAACCGTTGTTATTAGAATAAATAAAACCATAATAATGGTTATTCGTACCATACTATTTTTTACTGTTCCTATTAGTACCGAATCGTTTGCTTTCATTTGAGAAATTTCATGATTCTCCATAACCCGCAATAATCCTCGAATTCGATTGATATATTCGTTGGCATCATGAATGAGATTCAATTCACTGTTTGCTAATGTTGCACTACGAACCCGATGGTACTTATCAATGTTTTTAACCGATTCTTCTATAGCACGTTTTAAACTGTCGCGTTGTGAAACTACCAATGTGTCAATTCTTACACTATGTTCTTTTTCAATAATCTGTTGTAAAGGCTCTGTTTCTGTTTCCCTGTCTGTTCCAAATATTTTTCTTATTAAACTGGTTCGCTGTTTTAATTTAGGCAATTGATTCGGTGTTGCCAGAGTTATGGTGGTAATCCCTCTTTTCTCGGAAGTAATTACACTGCTATCCATTTTCAATGCATTGTCATAGACAAGAATGCTAAGCAATTGAAGCTTTTTTGTCAATGCTTTATTGCTAAAAAGCCCTGCATAAAGTTTCAGATAATTCACTACCAATGCATCGTATTGATTTATAATTTGCTCTATGGAATCTATTTGTTGCAACTGCTTCGAGTCTCCTTCATAAAGTGTACGCAGTGTATCCATTCGGCTAATTAGCTGTTCAGTTTCCGGTAAAAGTATAGGAGCCGTTTTAGTGGGATTTTTGAGAATTTGTTTCCGCTGATATTGACCAATTTGGGTGATGTCATTCGATAGATTGTTTAATATATGCAATCTGCCGTTTGGCTTTGAAACTTCGGCCATAGTTACAACAACCCGTCCAAAGGCAATTCGCGAAATGATCCAGGATAAAGCAACGGACAAAGCAGCAATCAGAAAAATAGCGATGATTTTTCCACGGAGGGATTTAGTATAAAAATCTATTTTTGACATGGAGATAGTTTTCTTTTTTCATCTTTCAGCATATTCTTACTTTAATGATGCATACAAATATACGAACATCATCTTATACCCATATCAGAATGTTCAGTAAATTATTAATTTTCAACTAATAACTGCCAATATCTTCGACGGAAGTATGAAATTTCTTGAAGTCAATGCAATTAAATTCGGAGATCATTTTTTTGATTTTACTTCGTTGTGCACAAACAACGTTATTTTTTGAAAAACGTATATGCTTTTGTACACGAACAACGGTCTTTTCTAAAAAGTTTTTATGCTTTTGTATACGAGTAACTACCATTTCCAACCGAGAATACGCCATTTGCACCTGAATAATGATTATTTTCTGAATAATTATTGCATATTTTTATAAATGACACATTGCTTTTTGAAAAATAGTGTATGATGTTCATGAACATTGATCTGTTTATAAAAAAGAATGAGTTGTTGCTGATGTACAACAACTCATTCTTTTTATTTCCTGATTTTGCATCTTATCTCGGCACTAAACAAATATTCTTGAATGGTAGTTTGTTCAGGATGAATACCCGTATATTATTAATATTAATTTTATCTGTGCTGCTACTTTACCAAATTCAAAATGAATCATCCCGATAGTTATGTTGAATCCAATAGTCTCTATAGAAATAATACTTTCTGTTTCAGTGTTGAGATATAAATCTTAAAATTCTGTTGCGCAATTTGCTTATGATTTTTCTTTATATTGTTTTTGTGCCCTATTCTGGTATAAAAATTTTTGTTGTGATTCATTTTAATAAAGTAGAAAATATGAATGTCAATATACAGAAAATACGGGATGATTTTGATAACTATTTGCGCAGCTTTTTTTAGTGAATGAAGTTAAAAGATGCGGGCTAAACGGCTAATAATTAAACGAATCAATGAACTGTCATTTATTTTCAATAATTTTAAAAATATTTTTTTAAACATGAACTTTTTATTTGTCTGTTTTGTTTTTAAGTACATGAAATATTGATGCTTAAGATTAGTGATCCCTTAAGACAATGTTTCTGGCAATTGGGATGTAATTTCTTTGGATATTATATTTACGGTTGATGAACAAAACAGGCGAATCAATGGATTTGGTAAGTTATGATAACTGAAGTTTGATCTGACTAAAGCGCATTTTTTTTAATTTTCAAAAAAATGGATAACTTATGAAAAAAATATTTTTTACTTTTGCATTTGTACGGGTACGTAAGTTGGAATTCCCGGGCTTAGTAAATAATTTGATTCTGATCGTAAAAAAATACGATACGGTCGCATTTTATATCGATGGAATGTTCGACACCCTATTGAAGCTACAGCCTGCTTTACGAAGCCTGGAAGTTTTATATAACAGAAAACCCGAGGCTGAAACTTATGCCGAGTTATTGGAAAGACGTGAAAAGCTATTAAGAGCAATTTTGGATCAAAAGAAAGCATCCACTATAGCCAATGTAAGTACCATGAGTGATCAAATGAAGTTGATAACACCTTTTGTGGAAAAGTATTTAGGTAATATTTTAGCCGATAATGCTAAAACCAGAACAGAGAGAATCAACCAGATGTTTGATGCTATGGAAGAAGATAATGAACTAATTGCTGCTTTAACTGTAGTTGGTCTAATGATATTTCTAACTGAACTGAAATCACTCGAACAGAGTTTAGAAAAGGTGGAAAGTCTGCGCAGGTCTTTACTTTCAACGATCCCGAAGATGAAAACTAAAGAAGTGAAATCTGTAGTATCCGTGGCTTTATCTAATTTCCTGAAATCAGTAGAATTTGCCATGATTCAACATCCCACGCTGGATTATATGCCCATGGTGAATGAAATTAATGTGCTGCTGAAATCATATCAGACTCAGCTTAAAGTTCGTACAACTCGTAATAAAAAGGCTTCCGGAAAGAATAAATTACCTATCGCTCCGGTAGCAAACTAAGAATATCTTTTTAAGCTCCCCTGCTATGAGAAAATAATAAAATAAATCTGCATGCCTGTTTGCAGATTTTTTTTTATACTCAATTTCCGATCTGTTTTCTTTATCTTAATTGATATTTCACCATCTTAGTTGATTCTTGTAAATTTGGTTTGTGTCGAAAATTGAATACTATTTCTTTTGTTCTTTAAGTTTATATATCCTGAATTAAAATATATATCCGATTCTGAGGTGAAGATCTAATGCAGCTTCGTTTTCATCCTCAAAATAACCATATTCCTTTTTGAAAATATGTCTGTAACCTAAGCCAATGGCAGCTTCATAGTTGAAATGCTGGCCTATAGATCTCTTAATCCCCCATTTAGGAATAATCGAAATTTGATTCATAACGCTTAAATCGTTGACATTTGATAGGATAAACCAATCGGGGTGAAAACTTAGATTCAATCCCAAAAAATTACCGCTATTATTTTGAGTGGATTTTCCTTTCTTTTGCCTGTTATCCAGATTATAATACCATCGGGGTTCTGCAGTAATAACCGGAGCTAATAAAAATATAGTTCCATCGATATAAGTACCACTCATTAATCCTGCATCCAGTCCGATTTCTGTACGTAAGGCTATTTCCTTAGTCAAACCTAGCTCATTATTAATCCAAATGCCTATTATTCCGGTTTGAACTCCGGTGATTGATTTCTCAACTACTGCTTCTTGTGCCCACGAAAATGCCGCCATTCCGATGAATGACAGAGTGAAAACTATTTTTCTCATACTTCTATATCTCTTTTTGTTTTTTTTTATTATATGAATATCTATAAGAAAGATTTATGCTTTCTACTTTTATCAGCCTACCTATCAGTTTGTTTACAGTTTGGTAGTTGATGAACTATATTTTTTTTTATTGCAATTATTAGGAAGGAGTTTCTGTTGAATTGGTATTAGTAAATGGAACTATATAATATGCCATTTAAAAGTATTTATTGAACGCTGATTTTCACTGCTCCGATAGCTATTGGGATTGAATTCTATTACTTATATTGGTTTATGTCTTTTTTTTATATAATTTCATCAGCATTCGATATTATTATTTTGTTTGCTTAAGAGCGTATGTACCTGATAAAGTAGAGCTTATTTTTCTTTGCGAGTATAATTAGCCATAAATATTAATTAACCAACTAATTTTAATAAACTAACTAATCAACCAATCAATCTCCCGATGGCCCCGATAGCCCCAATTACTGAACCATACTCAATTCCTGCTGCAATTGTTGAATCTTGTCTTCCGTATCAATGATGATTTGACGGTATTGTGACTGCAAATCAAGAGACTCCTTGTTCTCTTCAAATTTTGATAAATTTCCTTTTAAAATCATTAATAATTTATTCGACTTGTCAAGATCCATTTGTATTTGTTCCATGGATCGTGGATGTTTTTGGTCAATTCCCGAACCCGATGTTTCAATAGTAGATTGATATTTCCTTTTGATATCTCTTTGTTTTTCCGGAGTATTGCAGGTTTCGCATATGCCCGTACCTCCGCAACTCACGCATTGTTGGGTAGATCCTTCATAATATATGGCTACACCCGTTCCCGCGCAATCGATACATTTCTTGGTCCCCTTACATACCGGGCATAAGACCAAATCATGAATCGTAGATTTTTTATTTTTTGGAATAGTACTGTTCTTTCCTTCACGATCTGTCTTATTATCCTTCTGATTACAGGAGCCTAAAATAAGTATGATCGAAAAAAAAGTCAATAATTGAATGATAATATTTCTTTTAAACATAAGTATAGCTTGTTTTTATAAAAACAAATGTTTATGTCTGCCCGATTGCCGCTGAGAGATGGACTTATAAACTATTGAACACCATAAACAAAATTAAATTTGAAGCAGATATAAGATGGTTTCATGCAAAAATCACAAAGCAAAAATAAACTGAACTTGTAAGCGGTACAAATTTACAGAATGTTTTTTATTTAAACATAATAAAACAAATTAAATTTTAGTATATTTTTTTTAGATTATTTGTGTTCCCTCTTCTGTGTCTTATTATTCCTGTTTTGTGCACTACTAAGGTATAATACATTTCATGGTTTTGCTTCCTTTTATCTGGTCGGAAACTTGAACCATATAAATCCCTTTTTTTAGTGCGGTGGTGAAATGAGTATCTACTTGTTTGGTGAGTATGGTTCTTCCCGAAAAGTCCACTATACGGATATTTGCATTGCTTGAGAATCCTTCCATATGCAATCTGTTGGTTGTACCCCATAAAAGAAAGCTTGAATTTTGATGCTCAATCACTGCCCCTGGAATATAGTTCAATTTATAATCCATCCAGATTAAGCGGTTTTTAATGTAGTTTCTCACGTTATTCACTTCTGCTGTAAATGATCCTAAGGCTTGCGGATTCATATGAACGGGAACATTCAATATGTTCCAACGCATGAAATTGAGCTTTTGTGATTTATCGAGTTCCAAAGCGTAATCATTTATTACTTTTAATAAAATACTTTCTGTAATAATCCCGGAATTACGATAACTGGCATAAGTGGCTTTTAATTCACTTGTAAGAGATGGATCGGTAAACAGGCGGTTCACCAAATCCTTCATTCCATTGGCGGCACTTCCTTTGGATGCATAGATCCAATCCGGATTGTTGTTAATGGGATATGTACGGTAATCATTCTCGTATGCAATGTCGAAATCCCAAACCGGTCCGAAATAGAATTTGTCATTGCTGAGATTCTTGTAGATATAAGTGCTCCAGTAAGTGTCAGTATTTCCGCTTATTTCACCTACTAAAAAATGTCTCAGAAAGGTATCTGTATCTATATATTTACGAAAGCCATTAGTTGGATCGGTATAATTGGTTGAAAATAAAGCCATTTCCATTTTCTCAAAATGAGATTTGATATATGCACTTTGTGCCGGAACTATTTCATCATCTTTCGGATATTTTATAGTTACCGGCACCTGTTTATTGGCCGAATTAAACCAGGAGATTCCCTGATTGGCATAGGCATCCATTTCCAGCAGATATCCTCCGGAAAGTAAGGGTAGTTCCACGGTGCTTGTTTTCATTTTTTCCACTTCCACACGTCCCGTTGTTACTTCAATCTGATCGCAGAGCTGATAAGTTCCTTTATATTCTCCGTTTAAAAAAACATCTACCGGTTTCCCCGCCGGGGTGTAGGACATTCCCAGACGTTTGCTTAAGTCGAATGCCAGTAAATTACGCATCAATGTCTTATCGCCATAGTTGTTGATTAATGTCCAGCTTTTTTCAACAGCTGCTAATCCAAGTAAACTCGCTTTATGATTTAATTTCATGCGATATGGCTTTTTCGGAAAATCCCAACTAACATTGCCACGACCTTTTATTTCAAGGCTGTCAGTGAAAAAGTTAGTTCCATTTTCCGAAATAACAGACACAATGCCTTTTATGTATGTATCTTTATCTATAATATCTTGAGCGTTGGAAGTATGGATAATTACAGTGGGCAGATTGGTGATTTGCGTCAGGATTGAATTGTCCCCGTTGCTGCTATAACCATAAAATTCTATTTCGGCTACATTGCATTTTACATTATTGGGACCAACATAGCGGACATACCTGAATCCTTTGCTGCAGTGTATGGTTTGTGAGGACAGTATGTTTTCAGCCGGGAGTTCACTTACAAGGAATATCGGTATAGCATCACCAAAATCGCGTTGGTTAGCTCCTTCGAAAACACCAAGAAGCATGCGACCTTGTTGTCCTGAGCGTGGACAGTATGATATTTTTGTGATTATAGAAGTTAATCCCAGATCTATTCCTACCCAACCACCTGTACGTTCACAACTGGCAAAGGTGTTCTGTAAATTACCATCAAAGGCATTTGTTGCTGTATTTATGGTAGTGGAGCAAGTATTTGTTGTATAATCAAAACAATTGGTAGTGCCCAGTATGGTTCCTGTAAGTTTCCCGGATATGTTTTCAGCATGGAGTTGTAATACACAGCCTGATATGATGAGTACTGTGCTTATTAATTTTCTCATGTTTTGTGATTTTGAAAATGGGTATAGACTTTTTTTTTTGTATATTTTCGTTTACAAAGATAAAAAAAAAGATCGTAGTTTATACGATCTTTTTTTTACTGACTTATTATGAGATATTTGGAATGACATTCCAACACTTATTTCTTTCTGAGTTGTTCCAATGCATGTGTCACGGTTACATCATTTTTATAAAGCATTGGATAAAAACCTGCATCCCCTAAGGCGTTGCGGGTGATATAAGCTTTAAGTTGCGTGAGCATGAATCTCCCTGAAGTATTTATTTGTTTTTTATTGACTGCCACTTTTTTGGTAATAGCGAATTGAACAAAATCATTCAGCAAATTTTGCGTGTTTAGGTATTTATCCATTTGAGTCCATGTTTTTATGCCCTTGAGTTTTGCGCGGTTTCTATCGGAATATTGAAAAGCGAACTGATACAGGAAGCCATAATTAATAACTTTGCTCAGATAAGGTGTATATTCGGAGGTATCGCGAGGTACAAATTTGTCTGGCATAATACCACCTCCACCATATACGGTACGTCCGGCGAAAGTTTTATATTTTATGGAGTCTGAAACATGAATGCTGTCTTTGCTGTCTATTTCGCCATGCAGGTAACGATTCATTATATCCATTTCATAATCTTCGGCTTCCCCTTTTTTATAGGGCTTCTGAATGCTACGTCCCGAAGGTGTGTAGTAACGTGCCACCGTAAGACGTACAGCGGATCCATCACGCAAATTTATTTGTTGTTGTACTAATCCTTTTCCGAATGAACGACGCCCTACTATAATTCCCCGGTCATTATCCTGAATGGCTCCGGCAAATATTTCGCTGGCAGAAGCTGAAAATTCATCGATCAATACTACTATGGGTTGATTGATACAACTTCCGTTTCCATCCGATTTGGCTTCAAAGCGTGGATAAGCTTTTCCCTGAGAGTATACGATCATACGTCCGGCAGGTAAAAACTCATTGGCCATATTAATTGCCTGATCCATCAAACCACCACTGTTTTCACGTAAATCAATTATATATTTTTTTGCTCCCCTGGCGCGTAAATCGGCTATGGCATTCAAAAATTCTGCATAGGTAGTCGCCGCAAATTTATTTACGCGGATAAATCCTACCGTTGGCTCTATCATATAGGCAATGTCGATCGATGTAACAGGTATAGCGCCCCGGGTAATGGTATAACGTAGTATTTCTGCTGTTCCATGTCTTCGGATGCCCAGTTTTACTTTCGATCCTGCAGGTCCGCGGAGTTTTTTCATCACTTTCTCGTTGGTGACCTTTTTTCCCACAAAAATCGAATCGTTTACCTTTACTATCCGGTCGCCGGCAAGCAGTCCAACTTTCTCTGAAGGTCCGCCACTGATCACAGAAATAATCATAACCGTATCGTTTTGAATATTAAATTGAACACCAATACCGTTGAAACTCCCTTCCAATTGGCTATTCACCGTTTCCAGATCGGCAGCAGGAATATAAACAGAATGAGGATCAAGTTTCGAGACTAAATCAGTCATCATCTCTTCCGACAATTCTTTTGTATCTACGGAATCGACGTATTGTGCATCGATTATCGAGAGTAATTCATCCACTTTGTTGTGCAAACCCAATTGGGCAAATATATTGCCCATGCTACCGTTAGCCCGTCGGGCAAGTAAATTGCCAAGCACTAAACCCCCAAAAACAGAAAGAAATATAACCAGTGCAAGCAGTAAATTTTTCTTATTCATAAAAAATAGAATTTGTTGAGAAAATTATGTAAACAAAAGACAAAAGAACCAAGAACCAAGAACCAAGACAAAAGAGTAAAGACAAAAGAGTAAAGACAAAAGAACCAAGAGTCAAGTCTATAGAGCTCCTAACTCCAAACTCCAAACTCCGAACGCTAAACTCCGAACGCTAAACGCTAAACGCTAAACTATTCCTGCTCCAGGAACACAACTTCAATCTCGGCTCGTTCGAGTAATTCAACTCCATCCATAATGCGGTATTTCTCGCCATATACAACCCGCTTTATACCGGATTGTATAATTAATTTGGCACATTCAATACAGGGGGAAGCAGTAACATATAGGGTAGCGTTATCGCTGCTATTGTGCGAACGGGCCACTTTAGTAATGGCATTGGCTTCGGCATGCAAAACATAAGGTTTCGACACATTGTTTTCATCTTCACAATTGTTTTCAAATCCCGAAGGCGTACCATTATAACCATCCGAAATTATCATCTGGTTTTTAACCAATAAAGCCCCTACTTTCCGACGCTCACAATATGAGTTTTCTCCCCATATTTTGGCCATTCGCATGTAGCGGTTATCAAGTAATAGTTGTTTTTTGGTCATTCTTTTTTATATAATGAAGAATCAGCATAGTGTTAGGAGCAGATTTAAACGAATTCACTAAACTTAATTCCTTTAATGCCGTATATTTAAATTTCTATGTTCAGTGCTTGTTTCTTTTCCAGTAATTCTGTTGCAAAATCTGTCAAATCCAGGCCGGAAAAATTACCGGAAGTCATCAGAAGTAAAGCCGAATTATCATAATTTAGTTCACGAAGTTTCTGTTGTAAAGCCACCGGATCTGTGAATACCAATAGATTCTTACCTCCAAAGGCTTTTTTTACCAGCTCGGGTTGAATATCTTTCAGGTGCTTATGTTTTATTACTTCCGGATTGTAATATACAAAAGCTACATCCGCTTCATCCATGCAACCGGCATATTGAGGTAAAAAATCTTCTGTCAGACTGCTAAAAGTATGAAGTTCCATACAAGCCACCAACTTCCGATCGGGATATTGATGCTTTACTGCTTTTACGGTTGCTCTCAACTTGGAGGGAGAATGAGCAAAATCTTTATATGCTACCGATTTAGGCGTTTCGAATATTTTTTGTAAGCGATTGGATGCTCCCGGGAAATTGGTGATGACTGAGTAGAATTGTTCATCGGTTACTCCTATTTGCCTGCAAGCCAGACGGGCAGCATTCATATTCTGTAAATTATGCTCGCCGAAAATTTTTAATGAAACATCTCCTTTTTTTGTTTTTAAATAAGTAATTCCGTTTTTTACTTTATATTCCGGAGTATTATAGGGGAAAGGCACTATGTCGCGTCGCAGGTCTTTTGCAATTTCATTCAGATTTTCATCACCATCAAAATAAATCAATCTTCCTTGCACTTCCATTAAATCGGTAAACTTCTTAAACTGCTCCACATAATTTTCGAAAGTTGGAAAAACATTGATATGATCCCAGGCTATTCCTGTAAGTACAGCAATATGAGGTTTGTATAAATGAAATTTAGGTCTACGATCGATAGGTGAAGTGAGATATTCGTCTCCTTCAAAAACGGCTATGCGCGATTCATAAGAGAGTTTAACCATGTTGGAGAAGCCTTCTATCTGTGCTCCAACCATATAATCTGCATCGATTTTTAGTTTTTGAAGAACAAACAATATCATGGCCGTAGTTGTCGTTTTTCCATGACTTCCGCCTACAACAATACGCGTTTTGCTTCGTGTCTGTTGATATAAATATTCGGGGAAGGAGTAAATCTTTAGTCTAAGTTCCTTGGCACGTATAAGTTCAGGATTATCTTCGGTGGCATGCATGCCAAGAATTACGGCATGTAATCCTTTGTGAATGCGTTCGGGGAACCAACCCATTTTGTCGGGCAATAATCCATGTTCTTTGAGTCGACTCAGTGATGGTTCGAAAATCTCATCATCGGATCCGGTTACTTCAAAATTACTTTTTTTGCTGATAGCAATGGCTAAGTTGTGCATGGCAGCTCCACCTATGGCAATAAAATGAACTCTTTGCATATGATTGGAATATAAATATATTTTGCTTATTTTTGTCTAAATATTATTGAAACGCAAATGTACTAAGAATTTACCAATGCTAATTACAAAAATCATGAAAATACATAAAATCGAGACCGGGACTTTTCAATGTGATGGCGGCGCCATTTTTGGTGTAGTGCCAAAACGGGTGTGGAAAAAACGTTATCCATGTAATGAGGATAACTTTTGTCGCCTGGCAATGCGTTGTATGTTGATTGATACAGGTGAAAAACGTATACTCATCGATTCGGGTACAGGTGATAAGCAATTGGAATATTTAAAATATTATGATTTTGAAGGAGTTGTCAATTTTGAAACCGAACTAAACAAACTCGGTTATAGATGTGAGGATATTACCGATGTGGTACTTACCCATTTACATTTCGATCATTGCGGAGGTTGCACTATTTACAATTCCGACCGGACTAAAACTGAACTGACCTTCCCCAACGCCATGCATTGGGTGGGAGATGCACAATGGACAAATTTTCTGAAACCCAATATCCGCGAAGGTGATTCTTATTTTGCAGAGAATATGATGCCTGTGCTGGAAGCCGGAAAATTGCGATTGGTTAAAGAGAATCAATGGCTTTGTCCGGAAGTTGAACTTCGACTTTTTAACGGACATACACTTGGCCAGTTGGTGAGCTATATTTATATGGAAGACAAAACTTTTGTTTATGTTGGAGATGTGATACCTGTGGCTGCCACTCTTCCTGTCTCCTGGATTTCAGCGTACGACACTTATCCCATTACTGCTATGGAAGAAAAAGAAGTTCTCCTGATTGAAGCGGCTGAAAAGCAACAAATTTTATTCTTCGAACACGATGCTTACACCGAATGTTGTAAGGTGAAAAATGTGAATGGAAAATTCAGAGCGGTTAGTTTTAGTTTATAGTTTATAGTCGATAGTTTATAGTTAATAGTTTGTAGTTAATAGTATATAGTTAATAGTTCATGGTTAATAGTTTATAAACGATGGTTTGTAGTTCCGCATGCAGTATCCTTATTAATGTATATATCTCACTATAAACTATATACTATAAACTGTAAACTATAAACTGTATACTATAAACTGTAAACTATAAACTGTAAACTATAAACTATATACTATAAACTATAAACTCTTCATCACACCGCAAAATAATCTTCCAGCTCCTGGAGTGTATCCGTATTCGTTTGCAGATCTTTCACTATATTCCCTTTCTCTAGAACTACAATGTGTTTGCAAACTTCGGTGATATGGTTTAAATCATGACTGGATATAAGCATGGTCATATTCAAGCGGATTTGTAAATCGGTAAGGAAACGTTTCAGCCTGATTTGTGAAGAAGGGTCAAGGGCTGTAAATGGTTCATCCAGGATCAATAATTTCGGATCGCCCAGGAGGGCTGCGGCAATTCCGATTTTTTTCTGATTCCCTTTGGAAAAATCGCGAATCAGTTTCTTTTTGGAATTAAGAATCTCTTCGTTGAAAAAATCTTTCATTGTTTCCAAAAAAACTGAAATATCGCCTTCAGATTTGTGATGCAAATTACCTACAAAGGTGAAGTATTCTTCAGGCGTTAAGAAATCGATGAGAAATCCCTCATCGAGAAACGAACCAGTGGATGATTTCCATGCATCACTACGCATGACTTTGTGTTTGTCAATCAGCACCTCCCCGGAAGTAGGTTCAATTAAGTCCAGAATTAACCGAAAGAAAGTGGTTTTCCCTGCTCCATTATTACCCACTAAGCCAAAGCTTTCGCCTTGTGGTATAGACATTGCCGGTATATTTAAAACTGTTATACCGTTGTATGTTTTTTGGAGATTCGTTACCTGTATCATGGTCTGTTTATGGTTTATTGTTTAGTGCTTAGAGTTGAGAACCAATTCTGTTTTTGGAATTAAAATCATCCTCAGAAGTCTTTTCCCGAACCCGGGTGATCAAACTCATTTTATGCTTTATTTTTTATTATACTCGATTTTTTTATCAAAACGATAGTTTCTAATTTCTCGTTTTTTTTTTATTCCACTTTATCGCACTCACTCGCCTTCTCTGAATCCTTCAGCTAAGGCGTATTTTCTTTTATTAAACTGATTGACACAAATTGTGATCAGTGGTTTACGTAAAAGAATGCCTGCCACACCCAACAGAGAAATAGTCCATAAGGCTACTGTCATAGATGCGAATGTGGATAGAGTGCCGACTATAATCATGGGTAAGAATAATATTGGAATTACAATAAGGAAGCTTTTGTAGGTGGTGCCTTGATAATTCATGGCCGTTGATTTGGATAGGTCTATTCGTTTTGTGTTATAAGTTGCCAAAAACAAAAGTAAATATACATTTACACCTATATTAAAAATAAAAGCAGCCAGATGCATGAATATTATTTTCTCTCCAAAGAAAAAATATGGGGTTGTAAGTAAAAAGCAAAAGATATTGAAAGAAATCAGTAAATAATAATTGGCTTTCAGATAGGTGCGAATGGGTATATTTTTGGTCATTAGGCTGTCGAAATGCATGCTGTCCCAGCTAATTACCCATTGCCCGTACATAAACATAAGCAAACCAGTCATAAACATAGCAACGAAAAACAATAAACCGTTGCTATTGGTATATAAATCATTTGTATAAAAAAGCAGACCATAAAGTAAGAAAAAAGCTGAAATGTACAAAAGACTTTTTGTCCTTTTGTGGCGCAGTATCAGTTTTATTTCTAATGAAATAATCTCTCCTACAACTCCGAACCTATTTAAAAATGAAAAGTCTGCTATGGAAGTTTTACTGTTTGTCATTTTCTGATTGAAGTCATCCGGATAATAATTTTGGGAGAAGAACCATCTGTTTAGCAGGTATGCTAAAAAAGCACCTGCCAGTGGCAATCCAAAACCAAAAGATTTCAATACAATAAAGCCAAAGGCTGCTCTGGATAAATCGAAAAGTGAGAATATTTTAAAAAACTCCATACCGATTATACCCGCTAATACCACCAATATCATTAGGAATGAAAGTAGACTGGAACCAAGTTTTCGTTTCAGGAAAGCAGCCATTAAGGAGTTAAACCAAACTACAAATATAAAACTAAGTACAAACCGGAAAGCAACAGTTGTAGTATAATATCCTGCTACAGACTGAATAGCAAAAGGAACTATCACCAGCATTAAAAAATAATTGATGGGGCTGGTTAACGGTTTCAACAATAAAAAATTAATCAGACTCGTTCGTTTGATTGGTAAAATTTGATAGGGAGGTAAATCGAAGGTATTAAGCTGTTGCATGAAAAAACGAAAGGTCAACCCAAATATCATCAGATACAACATGGCACCATTAAATAATTCCATAGGATTAAGCGTGTCGTTGGCTTGCTCAAGCAATTCGTCCAGTGAAAAGCCCAAAAAGATAAGGATGGAAGCTATATACAATCCAAAAAAACCTAGCAGTAGATTCACTGCCAGGTTCTTATAAAAGCCTTGTGCTCTTACACCCTTTTTCCATTCTTGTATTAGTAAATTTAGAATCAGCATAATTTTTATTTTGACGACTTTCAGGCACAAAGGTATATTATCTTATTGAAAATTTCTTCCATTTTTTATCGAAATTCAATAATCTATTCTTCATTTTCTGTATACCAACCGGCATACATGGCGTAGTTATGAGCGATTTTACGGTTCATTTCGTTGGTTTGCTCTGGTTCAATGTCTTTTATCAGTTTTGCCGGAACTCCCGCCCACAGTGTATAGGGTGGCACTATAGTATGACTGAGTACCAAAGCACCCGCAGCCACAATAGCTCCTTCGCCAATTTCAGAATAATCGAGCAAGGTAGCCCCCATGCCAATCAACGCGTAATTATTGATTTTTGCTCCATGTACCGTAACGTTATGACCAACAGAAACATAATCGCCGATTTCTACCGTCGATTTTTCAAACAAGGTATGAATAACCGAACCATCCTGAATATTAACATGGTTGCCAATCCGAATGGAATTTACATCACCTCGTAGAACCGTGTTGAACCAAATACTGCATCCTTTTCCTAAAATTACATCGCCAACTATTGTTGCATTTTCGGCCAGAAAACAATCTTCTCCGATTTGAGGAGTAAAGCCCCGCACTGATTTTATTAAAGCCATAATTTTCTTTTTTGAATTTTAAGCAAAGATAAAGCTCTTCGCAGAAATTTCTAAACCTTTAATGGTTTTTTATTGAATTGTATAAAAATAAAACACACAACCTTGGGCTGTGTGTTTTTTTTTAAAAGTCATGGATGTAAATTAAAATGGTAAATCATCTTCTCCATGAGGAGGTGCTTGTACAACATCTGCCACTGCAGCTGTTTCCACCGTAACTACTTTACTGAGAGGTTCAATTTGTTCCGGACGTTTGCCCAATAAGTTAATAGTTTCGGCGTAGATTTCAGTAGTGTAACGTTTTACGCCATCTTTTTCCCACGAGCGGGTTTGAAGTTTCCCCTCTACGTAAACCTGAGATCCTTTGCGAATAAATTTTTCGGAGATATCGGCTAAACCTCTCCAGGCAACAATATTGTGCCACTCAGTGCGTTCAGGAACCTGAATTCCGCTTTGCGTGGTAAAAGCCTTTTCGGTAGTTGCCAGGGTGAAATTCGCAACTGCCACATTTTTATCCAAATAACGAACTTCCGGGTCTTTACCCACATGACCAATTAAAATAACTTTATTAACAGACATAATTTTTGATGTTTATTAGGTTAGTAACTCACAAATAATTGGGTGTAAAAATAAAAGTTTTTTTTGTAAATACAACAATAATATTATAATAAATCAAAAAATAATAGTTAAATAATTAGTGAGTTTAATATACAATAAGAAAGTTGTTTATTCACATTAAAAGTTTGTCTAAGCGACCTAATTGTCTGTTTGATAGAAACGATAAATTAGGCACAAAAAATATTTTTGATTTCATATTGTGCTAATAAAAGTCATGACCGAAGTAGTTTTAAAATTTCAGTTCCTGAACTTTTAATGCTACATTTCCCTTGATATTTGCCTGAATGCGCAATGCACCTGGAATCAAACTCAGATTTGTTACTTGTATATTGTTTAATTTTCCCTGTAACGTAATACCATCATAAACCTGGTAATTACTTAGCAAGCTATTAGCATCCGTTTTCATTTTTTCTAAATCGTTTTTTACCGGATAAGTCAAATAAGGCATTATTTTTTTTAGAATCACTCCATGCAATAACCAATTAGCTGATTTTACCAGTGTGTTTTTTGTTTTAACACTGAATTCAGGCTCAGAGATTTCTACAGCCATTTTAGCCGGGTTGTATATCATGTTACCACTGAAAAAAATACGACCTTTTAATGATCCGATCACATCGGCAACGAAAATGGCTTTACCCTCACTTCCAAAGATAGATAAATCTGTTATCGTTATAGATTTCTTTCCCTCTTTAAACGTTTTGTTAAGTAGTTCTTTCTTAGCCATTTCCGATATCTTGTCAAAAGTAATATCTGCGCCAATATTTAGGTTGAATTGCTGTGCGGGCCGGTTGATGTATTTTAATTGTGGTAGTGCAAATTGGGCATTTGCAGCAGGCTTTGACCCTATAAAAGATTCTATCTGAGCATGAAGTGCAATGGAAAGATTCAATTTGTCGCCATTATTGGTGAATGGAGACAGATAGAGCTCTTTGGGACTAATCCGAATCCAAACATCATTTTCGGAATTTACCTGTATAGGTTTTTGTACTTCCATCCAGGCTTGCGTAATATATTTTTTCAAATCGGTTGCTTCAGCCAGTGATTTGTCAATTTGCTCAGATATCAACTTGTCGCAACGAGAAAGAGCCAGATTGGCGATAGGAGTAACCGGTACATTGACGCCCGCCATATTTAATTTCGGAGTTTCTATCCACTGGTAGCCAGAGGATGCTGTTTTGGAAACTAGTTTCCAGTTTTTGTCTATTCGAATGGTCGTTTTGTATACCAGAGCTATGCTTCCTGTGGCTTCATAATCATCTCCCACTGCCAGTCCGAATTTTTCCATTTTCCAGGCAAATCGGGACCATATTTTTAATGGAATTCGATATTCAATCACATTATTATTGATGGTAAAAGTGAAGTCCTGTGACTTCCATATCTTTACAGAGAGGTCTTTATTGGAGATTTTGGTACCATCGTACAAGAGCCCTTTCATTTTATTATTGATGGCTGTCTCCAGCTTTTTAACATCAAGTTCCACCTGTAAAGGTAGCTCAGATATCACCGGTGAAAGGATAGATGGCAGGTACGACTCTTTCGGCTTCTCTATTTGGATGGTTTTACAAGAGCTGAATACGAATATTATACAGGCAATTGATAGGATAATGTTTCTTTGTGTCATTCGTTCTGATTCAAATTATAGATCTGATAAAAAGCACTACAAAATTAACGTATTTTGTTGAACTATGAACATAATTACGTTGATTATTATTGGATTTTTCTATTGCAATATTTTGAATTGTGTTATACCGGATATTTTTTCATCAAATTCCAAATTCAGTTAAAACCCATCCTATACTGACCTTTTTTATTAATCGGATTTTAAAGCCATAAAGCTTGATAATAGCGATACAGAATTACCTCGAGTAGAATCATGCGTAAATAGTATGAATTATGTAAAAATTAACTCGTTAAGTGTAACGGTTACAAATAAGATATACTACAACTTTGCAGAGTGAAAAATAAATATTATAAAGACCATTATTTGTACTAAAGTAACAATGGGCAACGGTGGTGTTAAAATAAATAAATTACAAATGATTGACAAACAGACTATGACCTGACCATAGGAGAAATAATATTTTTTTTATGATGGTATAGCCTTTTGATATAAAGACGGATTGAAGATGTAAATCAACAGTAAATAATGATATGAATAACTCAATACAAATCAATAACTATGTTTTTTTCATTCGTTGGATTTATCTATTCAAATTTAATTTATTTAGACGATTTAGAACATTCTTTTTTGATCACTTATAAAGCTCTATTTCAAAACTAAAAAAGATTCTGTTTAATATTCAAATAATATGAAACCAACCATTGTCATCGTATCTGACGATCTCTTGTTCTGGAATTTATTTACCTATTCGCTATCGGTGAAGACTCTTAATCTCCAAATATACATTTGTAAGTCATTTGACGAGGTGATTGAAAATGAAAGTTATAAAGATTCCATTCTAATTATAGTAGATGGAGGCTTTTCTGATATGTCTTCAATTACAGTGATTCAATTTCTGCGCATGCAAAAACGAACAGTTTCTCCAATTTGGTTTTTTCCTGAAATACAAACAAAAGAATATCTATACAAGTCGCAACAAATTGGTGTTAGCCGGATAATCCTTAAACCCTTCGATCCAATTTTGATTTCGGAGGAAATTATTTTATTGCTAACAAAACAAACGATTTAATTTAAATTTTATGAAACAACTATACTTTGTTCTTTTTATAATATTTTCGGTACCTGCTTCATTTGTTTCAGCACAAGTTAATACAGATTCTGTTTTTGCAATTGCCCTGTCTCTTTCACGAAATCAACAATATACCTCAGCATTGGAGAAGGCAAAGTTGTCAATAGAGTCCGATCCTACACGGGCCGATATTTTGGTGTTTATTGCTAACCTTTATTCCTGGCAGGAGCAAAACGAGATGGCTTTGGTTTATATTAACAAAGCTCATGAGATGAACTACAGACATGATGATTTCTATGAATCATGGACTAATATCCTTTTGAGATCTCACCAGTACGAAGCTCTTCTATTAAGTTGCACAGAAGCTGAAAACAATAATTATTCAAAACCGGTTGATCTTCTACGGAAGCGGTTGATAGCCTATACTGAGTTAAAAGCCTATGACAAAGGAATTAGTTTGATAGAATCTCCCCCCAATAAAAAATTTTTAACTGACGAAGCCGTTGATGGCTTATACACTACCCTTTTGCTGAAGCGAAATACTAAAATAGTCTCTGCCTACTATACATTAGATTTTTTCGACAGTGTTCCCGATCCTCAACACCTGGCTTCGCTGGGCTATTCGTTTCATGTAAATAAGCACAGCCTTGGATTTCGGGCGAATTATGCGAATCGTTTTGGTATGAATGATGTGCAGTTAGAAACTGATTTTTACCTGTTGCTAAAGAAAAAAAAATACCTATATCTGAATTACGGATATAGTTTTAATTCATCCCTTTTCCCAGAACACCGATTTGGTACTGAGTTTTATTTCAACTTGTTCCCAAAAACCGATGCATCTATTGGTGGTCGGTATTTGATATATACCAATTCCAATGTTTCTATTTTTACAGGTCATCTGGGTCACTATCTGGGGAAAAACTGGGTAGCAATACGCCCGTTTTATGTATGGCAAAAATTGTCACACTCGCTATCTTTTATTGCTAATTACAGACACTATTCTAACAGTGAACTCGATTATTGGGGCTTAGAACTCGGCTTTGGAAATTCGCCTGACGATCTTTTTGCATCTTCTTTAAATGGGCGATATAATATGCTGAATTCTTATAAGTTGAAAATTGAAAATAATTTCACAATAAACCGGGTTTCAGATTTGCATGTAGGGTTGGGCTATGCTTCGGAAGAATATTCTCTTAATAAGTTTAGAAATAAGTATACAGTTGAACTGGGTTATAAATTCAGACTAAAATGAAAATACTGACCATTTACTTCAAATATCTGATAATCAGATTGTACTATGTGCTTGTTTTTTCGCTTATTGCTTTTGGTAGCTATTTGTTCGGGCAACAGCAAATTTCTTTTGGATCCATACAACTATTAAATCCATTCTATGATGAGATTAAAATCCTCCCAGCCTGGTTGTTTGTTGTTGAGTATTTTATCCTTATTTTCATCATCTCCATTTTTTTAATTTTCACATTAATATTTTATTATCATTTGGAAAAAAATAGAAAAAGAAAAATACAGAAAAAAGTCACAATCCTGTTTGAAAATAAAATTGTGAATTATTTTTTTTCAATGGAAGAGTTTACGGAAACTCAGGAAATTGAGGAACTAAAAGCTTTAAAAAGAAAATTAAAGACGGACCATGCTAAGCGCTTATTTTTGTATTCACTTCGAAAAGTACATTCGCAAACACTTGGGATTGTAAGAGAAAAAACAACTTATTTGCTAAAGGCCGTGGAGTATGATTCATTTATTCGTGCCTATTTATATTCTCCCAAAATACGTCATAAATTATTCGCTTTAAAAATTATTTCCGAATTTCAACTGGAAGGATATGAAAAATATATTATTAAACTGACTAAACGGAATGTGAATGTTTTACACTCCGAAGCTTTGGTAACCCTTGTAAAACTAAATGCCAATAATAACTTGCTATTCTTGATTGAAAATAATATAAAACTCACTTTGTGGGATATTAATGTCATAATTAAAGCCTTGGAGCAACACAAAACACATTCGATGTATTATTACTATATACTTATTCAATCGGAGAATCCGGAGGTGTCGGCATTAGGTATTATACTAGCCCGTTTACATAACAGGAAAGACCTGAAAATGGATGTGAGAGAAAAAATAGCGAATTCAAATGCACTTGTAAATGAAGAAGCCTTTTTGGCTTATGTCTCTTTTGCAGAACTTCAGGAGGATTTTGATTTTCTGATCAAAGATTTTGAGCTTGCCTCTCCCGACGCACAAATAAAAATTATTAATGCGATGAATTACTGTCCGGATAAAATAATAGCTTATAAATTTCTAAATTGGATAGTTGAAAACAAAGCCCTTATTCAGAAAATTGCTGCGTTACAATTGCTATTGAATCTCGATATGGATGCTCTTTCAAAATTTAAACAGTCTGAAAATCCGTTGATTCGGCAGTCCTGCTTACAAGTATTAGACTTAAATATTTAAAAAGAACCAGAGTATGAATATAGCCAATTTGATTGAAATCCTAAATAATTTGTTTTTTATTTATGCATGTGCATTATTCACCGTGTATTTGTTTACTGCTATCCTGTCTGTTTTGGAGTTGCGTAATTACACGAATAAAAACAATTATCTCGACTATAAATCTATGTTGTCGTTTAAAAAACTACCATCTGTTTCTGTCATTGCTCCGGCTTATAACGAAGAGAAAAATATTATCGACAATATAAAATGTTTGTTAGCCTTGCAATATCAAAATTTTGAAATTATTTTGGTAAATGATGGAAGCAAAGATAATAGTTTGTCTAAAATAATAGTCTATTTTGATCTGGTAATTGTGCAAAGAGCCTATGAATTGAGTTTGGGCTGCGAACCCATTAGGGCTATTTACCAATCGAGTAACCCGGCTTACAATCATTTAGTTGTCATTGATAAGGAAAATGGCGGTAAATCGGATGCATTAAATGCGGGTATTAATGTATCAAACAGCGATTTGTTTCTGGCTATAGATGTGGATTGTATTATTGAACCTGATGCTATTCTGAAGATGGTAAAGCCTTTTCTGGATGATAACAAACATATTGTTATCGCTTCGGGTGGCGTGGTGCGTATTGCTAATTCTTGTGATGTTAGAAATGGAAAAATTACGAAAGTAGGTTATCCTCAAAATTTCTGGGCTAAATTCCAGGTGTTGGAATATTTCCGGGCATTTACTTTAGGACGAATGGCCTGGAGTAAAATTAACGGATTACTCATTATTTCCGGAGCTTTTGGTCTTTTCGACCGAAAAAGAGTCATAAAAGCGGGAGGCTATGATAATAACAGTGTAGGAGAAGATTTAGAGTTAGTTGTCAGATTGCGAAGGTATATGCATGAAGTTGAAAAACAAAAGTACCGGGTTGCCTTTATTCCCGATCCTTTGTGTTGGACTGAAGTACCGGAAACTTTTAAGGTGCTTTCAAGGCAGCGAAATCGTTGGACCCGGGGTGCTGTCGATACTATATTGAAGCATAAAAAGATGTTTTTAAATCCCAAATATGGACTTATTGGAATGCTTAGCTTCCCCAATTGGGTACTCTTCGACGGCTTGGCTCCTGTTATTCAGTTTCTGGGTTTAATCTATTTTTCGATAGTAATCTATTTTGGGTTACTGAATGTTCATGTATTTCTGATATTATTGCTTTTTGTTTTTTCTTTTACATTCATGTATTCGTTATTCGCTATTTTTTTCGAAGCCTATACTTTTCATAAATACAAAGGATTTAAATATTTATCTCAATCTATTTTGATTATTTTTCTTGAAATATTTATATATCAACCTCTAAATATGTTCTTTTCTTTATTGGGGCATTTCAATTTCTTTTTCAAAGAAAACAATAAGAAGTGGGGAGAAATGACTCGTACCGGATTTAAAAAGAAAGATATTAGTACTACCAACAAAAAGCAAAAAACTTATGAATACAACTGAAAATTATTCAAATCCGAATCAGGTTTGGAATAAAAGCTATTTTTTTGATATTGAAATGATCGACCAACAACATTCAAAGTTTTTTGTTCTATTTGACAAACTCATGACATTGAATACTTTAGAAACTTATAGTCAAATTGCCGATGTAATCGCAGAACTTGAACGATATATGATTATTCATTTTCAAACTGAAGAGGCATTAATGCGTAAAGCAGAGTCATCGGAGATCGAACTTCACTTGGTTCAACACGAATTATTTAAAAAAAAGGTGAATGAATTTAAAACAGCCTATTCCTATAATAACTCCATATTGTTGGAGCAGATAATAGTATTTATGCGAAAATGGATGTTAATCCATATTTCTGAAATTGATGGAAAGTACGTTGATTCGGTTAAAAGGTACATGAAAGAAAAACTCTTATTGAAAAATAAAATGGATTAAAAAGACACGAAAACATGTTCAATCAATACAAAATAAAATTTTGGTTTTTTACCCTTGCTCTTTTATTCAATTTGTCTGCTTTTACACTTAGAGCACAAACTGATATTCCTTTTTCTGTGGATAGTACTCAGTTAACTATCTGGAATGGAAAAGAATATGTTCCATTTTTTATTAAAGGTGTAAATTTGGGAATTGCAAAGCCAGGTACCTTTCCCGGTGAACTTGAGGCAACCAGAGACCAATATACCCGATGGTTTGCTGAAATAAAGCAAGCGGGATTTAACTGTATCCGTATTTATACCTTACATTATCCTCATTTTTATGAGGAATTGAAGAACTATAATTTAAGTCACGCACAACATCCACTTTTTTTCTTTCAGGGAGTATGGTTAAATGAAGAGATGACTGACTATGCCAATGATTTGTATCAGATGACAGATACTTTCAGGGTGGAAATGGAAGAAAACATTGACTGTGTTCATGGGCAAAAAAATATAAATCCACGCTTTGGTAAAGCATTTGGTAATTACACTGCCGATGTATCGCAATGGAATCTTGGCTATCTTATTGGCAGGGAAACCAGTCCTTTCGAAGTGTTGCAAACGAATCAAAGTCACCCTGAAATTACTGGTTTTACAGGGACACATTTTGAAATGACCGGAGGGTCGGCTACTGAAATTTGGTGGGTTAACCATCTGGATCACCTGGTTCAATATGAGAAAGAGCATTATAATACTGAGCGTCCTGTCAGTGTTTCGTCCTGGCCAACGCTCGATCCTATCATTCACAGAAGTGAGCCTAACAGAGATGAAGATACTGCTTCGGTGGATTTGTCTAAAATTAAAATACTGGATGCACCAGCCGGCTTCTTTATCAGTTATCATGCCTATCCCTATTATCCCGATTTTATAGGCAAAGACCCACTCTATCAAACTTATTCTGATAATTATGGGCCTAACAGCTATTTGGGTTATCTAACAGAATTAAAAAAACATTATTCTAAATTTCCACTTATTATTGCCGAATATGGCGTCCCATCCAGTTGGGGAGTGGCTCATTATGCTTCGTCGGGCATGAATCACGGAGGTTTTGATGAGCTGCGGCAAGGGGAGACCAATCTGCGTTTGCTAAATACCATTAAAACGGCAAAACTTGGAGGTGGAATCCAATTTGCATGGATAGATGAATGGTTCAAAAGGACTTGGGTGACCGACCCGTTTGACTTTTTGAATAGACCACTTTGGCATAATATTACAGCTGCCGAGCAAAATTTCGGATTAGTGAAGTTTGTGAAGAAGGAAAAATTTGTTCCCTGGAAAACCTTTGATACGGGTGAGGAAATTAAAGACTTACAGGTTTTTTCCAATTTTGACTTTTTTCAGATGGAAATAGGATTGAAATACCCAATGGATGTTCTTGGTGAATGTTGGATAGCCTTTGATACCTATGATGCCAATCTGGGAGAGTCTTTATTCCCCAACAGTCAAAACGTTCTTTCAAACCGATCTGAATTCGCATTGCACATTACTCAGCATTCAGCCGATTTGTATGTTACTGAAGCCTACGATTTATTTGGAATATATCATAAGATAACTTCCGAAAAGCAAAAATTTCAGTCTGTTGCGACTGATGGTGCCCCGTGGCAACTCGTTCGCTGGAAAAATAATGCGGGGGATGCAGATGTGCAATATATTGGCCATCTGGGTATGAACCGAAGTTTTCAGCCACTTTCATCGATGGATGCCGTCACAATTTTTGATGATAAAATAAAAGTTCGTATTCCCTGGTCTTTACTCCAATTTGTTGATCCATCGCAAATGCGTGTATTTCATGATGATATAAGTACAACTGAAACAGAAACCCGGGTTTCAGATGGAATTGCGGTAAGCATACTATATAAAGATAAATTGTACCAGCCCGACAACCGTTTTACCTGGCAAACATGGGCTGCTGTAAGCGATTCGGATGTTATGGAAGAATATAAAACATCATATTGGACCATGTTTGATCAGTTAACCAATTTCAATAGCCCAGCTATAGCCTACCCCGATAGTTTTGACCTTTCGTTAATGGAACCGCCTTATGCAATTGCCGCTGCAGAAGGATTGCTTCACAATGATTTTGATCCCGATGGCGAAACATTAATTGCTGTATTGGTGAATGCACCACTAAACGGATTTGTGGATTTGAACGCCGACGGTTCTTTTAACTATATTCCCATGAGTGGGTATGAAGGTACAGATACTTTTAATTATTGTGTTTTCGATGGACAAAGCCTGTCGCAATTTAATAAAGTGACCCTGAAAATCGGTAAAAAGAGTGGAAACGAAGAAGTACAAGGTGAGAAACAGAATCTGATCAAACTTTATCCAAATCCGGCGAAGGAATATGTTATCGTTGAATCGGATACTACTTTTAGTGTTATTAGACTTTTTGATTTTTCCGGAAGATTGCTCTATCAGCAAAAAATCAATGGTAAGTCATATAAACTGGATGTTTCGAAATATCCTTCCGGTCTGTTTTACCTGGTTACTGAAATTGAAGGAAGAGCATTTGCTAATAAATTGATAGTTAAACACTAATGTTTAGTACGAATTTTTTTTATGGTGAAATTCTGATGTCATTTTTTGATCTTAGTAAAGAAATCTGGAAAAATATAAGAAGTGAGCCAAAAGTATGTCAAGCTCAGTTCACGGTATATTTAAATAATAATGATTCTCTTCGATAAAAAAGAAGCCTGCTGAATTTAAATTCAGCAGGCTTCTTTTTTAGATTATTATGAGATTATTTTTTCGTCGAGTAAGGCGAAATTAATGACCTCCATAATGTCGGTTACATAGTGGAACTTAAGTCCCTTTAAATAAACCGCTTTTATTTCGTCAATATCTTTCTGATTTTCGGCACAAAGGATAATATCGGTGATGCCGGCTCGTTTGGCAGCCAGAATTTTCTCTTTTATTCCTCCAACCGGTAATACTTTACCACGCAGGGTTATTTCCCCTGTCATTGCCAGGTTATTTCGTACTCTACGTTTGGTGAAAGCGGAAACCAGGGCGGTGGTCATGGTAATTCCTGCCGAAGGACCGTCTTTTGGAATAGCACCTTCGGGAACGTGAATGTGTACGTTCCATTCTTCAAAGAGTGCACTGTCTATATCCAGTTTGTCGGCGTGAGCCTTGATGTATTCGAGTGCCAGCATGGCCGATTCTTTCATTACATCACCCAAATTTCCGGTGAGGGTAAGTCTTGGCGATTTGCTCTTGCTCAAACTGGACTCAATAAACAAAATTTCACCACCTACCTGAGTCCATGCCAATCCGGTTACCACACCAGCATACTCGTTACCCTGGTATTTATCCCGGCTGTAGCGCGATGCGCCCAAATACGTCTTCAGGTCTTCTTCTGTTAATTCTACATTGTACGCTTCGTCAGTTGCAACCCGTTTTGCTACTTTACGCATCAAGGCAGCAATTTGACGGTTTAATTCACGCACACCGGATTCCCTGGTGTAGGCATCAATCAATTTTTGTATAATTGTTTTTGTCAACACAAACTGATCGCTGGTTAAACCGTGAATTTCGAGTTCTTTTGATACCAAATGGCGTCGGGCAATTTCAACTTTCTCTTCCTGTGTATATCCGCTCACTTCTATCAGTTCCATACGATCCAGTAAAGGACGAGGGATGGTATTCAAATTGTTGGCTGTAGCAACAAAAAGTACTTTGGATAAATCGAAATCCACATCCAGATAATTATCGTGAAAGGAAGTGTTTTGTTCCGGATCCAGTACTTCGAGCAAAGCCGATGAAGGGTCTCCTTTATAATCGGCATTTACTTTGTCTATTTCGTCGAGTACGAAAACCGGATTCGCCGATTCTGCCTTTTGTATGTTTTGCATAATGCGTCCCGGCAAGGCCCCGATGTAGGTACGGCGATGTCCCCGGATTTCAGCTTCATCATGTAATCCGCCCAACGAAACACGTATGTATTTGCGATTCAGTGCTCTGGCGATTGATTTTCCCAATGATGTTTTTCCTACCCCCGGAGGGCCATATAAACATATAATGGGTGATTTCATATCCCCTTTCAGTTTGAGTACTGCCAAATGTTCGATGATACGATCTTTTACTGTTTCCATCCCAAAGTGGTCTTTGTCGAGCACTTTCCTGGCAGTCTTCAGGTTGAAATTATCTTTGGTGTATTCATTCCATGGTAAATCGAGCATGGTTTCCACGTAATTGAGTTGAGTCGAATAATCGGGCGAATGTTGACTCATACGTTCGAGCTTTTTCAATTCCTTGTTAAAAGTCTTTTCAGTAGCTTCGCTCCATTTTTTATTTTTAGCCCGATCAACGAAATCAGCTACATCTTGTTCCGGAGAACTACCACCCAACTCATTCTGAATGGTTTTCATTTGTTGCTGCAGAAAATATTCCCGCTGCTGCTGATCAATTCCTTCTTTTGCCTTGTTTTGAATGGACATTTTAATTTCCAGCAACTGAGACTCCTTGTTGAGCAATTCCAGCAACTGATAGCCACGATCCATAATCTCGTCAATCTCGAGTAAGCGTTGTTTCTCTTTTACGTTTAACCCAAAGTTCAGGCAAACATAGTTTATCAGAAACACCGGATTTTCGATGTTGCGGATGGCAAAAGTCGTTTCAGGAGGCATTATACCCGAATTGGTGATTATTTTTATTGCCAGGTCTTTTATCGTTGAAACCAGAGCCACAAAAAGTCCATCGGTTGAATCGGGTAACACATCCTCAACCAAATGGATTTTGGCTTTTAAATATGGTTTAACAGCATCCAGTTCGCCCAAGCGGAATCGACGTTTCCCTTCCAAAATTACAGTAGTGGTATTGTCGGGCATTTCAAGTATGCGAACCACATGAGCCACAGTGCCCATGGGGTAAAGTTGATCTATAGTAGGGTCTTCCAGCTTTTTGTCTATCTGGGTACAGACGCCAATTAGTCCATCGTTTTGGTGGGCTGCACGCACTAACTTAAGTGACTTGCTTCGTGCCACCGAAACGGGTAATAATACGCCCGGGTATATAACCATATTTCGCAATGGAAGAATGGGAAGCACATCTCCCGAGTCAATATTTAATTCTGAGGACCTTTCGTCGAGCGAAATAATCGGAAAAACATCGGACGAACCCAGCATATCATCTGAAAATAAATTATCAAAAGGATTATTCATTGTTATAAAGGTGTTTTTACTGCCAATATGGCGTAAATTCGTTAGGTAAAAAATATGGTTCATAAACGATAGAAAATAAAATGCTAATTTGTAATAGTTTAGCGTTTATACTCATCGTCTTTTAGCTATTGTTTCAATTGCTGTGCCAAAGATAGTTCTGTAATAAAGTCAGATTCAGGTTATTTAAAGTTTTGACCAAATGATTTGGCTGTGATTTCGTCCACTTTCACCCGCCAAACCTTTACATTTCGAAGTGCAGGAGCGGAGAATGTAAATGTCCGATCTGAAAATTTCTTCATTACTTGATTCATAGCTTCTTCCTTTTCCTTCAAATCTTCGATAAACGTAACTGAACCTTTGCAAACGACACTTTGGGATTTCATACTGTAACTACAAGCAACATCCGGATGTTGATAGACTAACTTCCTGTCGGAGCAAAAGCTGACACAAATGCGATTACTTATTGCTAATAAGCTCAAATGCTTACCTTCAGGGGCAGAATGTAAAATGATGTCACCTTCCAGATATCCGAAATTCATGGGAATTACATACGGAGTTCCGTCAGCTTCGGTAATGCCAACGAAGCAAATATCGCATTGATTGATAATGCTTTCGATTTCTGACCGATCGGAAATAAAACTGGTTCTCATATTCTTTTTTTTTATTTACAAAAGTATAAAAAAAACCGTGGTAAAATCAGGACTACATTTTGTTTTTCAAATTTTGATATGTTCTATTGTTTTTGTTTGCACACAATTCGTATTTGTGTGCAAATATTTTATATCTTTGCCTCGAATTTTTAAAATAAATAGATTATGAAAAAAGTACTTTTTACGTTAGCACTTCTGATTAGCTTTAGTTTGTCTGGTTTTTCTCAGGCAGATAAAATAGTTGGTAAATGGAAAACTATCGACGATAAAGATGGTAGTGTGAAATCGATAGTGTTTGTTTTTAAAGCCACTAACGGTAAATATTATGGTAAAATTGAAAAATTATTTAAGAATCAAAATGCATTGTGTACCGAATGCGAAGGAGCCAATAAAAATCAACCCAATTTGGGACTGATGGTTATCAATAATATGATTCCAAAAGAGGATGCACTCACCGGCGGAACAATACTCGATCCGAAAACCGGAAAAGTGTATAAATGCAATATTAGCCTCGATCCTAAAACCGACAATCTGAATGTACGTGGTTCTCTCGACCGCGGTGGATTGATAGGCCGGTCTCAAACATGGATACGGGCAAATAAAACTAATTAATTGTTAATCAGCTACGTTTTACTTCCTGTGTGTCTGATCTACATTCTTGAAAGTTAATTATCACTAAATCTATGCAAATACATTCTAAATGTGTTGTACAACATAAAAAATAGCTTTACTTTTGCATTGTGTTTTTCATAGTATTAGATTTAAGGTTAACAAAAGATTGGGTTGTCGTGAGACAACCCTTCTTGTTTTATATACCCCCGTCCAATGAATAATATATCTTCCCGTTTTAGTAAAAGTACACTGGCGGCCTTTCCCAAAGCCGGCAAAACAGTATGGTGGTTGTTGAAAATCATATTACCCATTAGTTTAGCTGTCAGTGTTTTGCAATATTGGGGTCTCATTGCGCAAATAGCGTCTCTGCTCGCACCGGTTTTCTCTGTAGTTGGTTTGCCCGGAGAATCAGCCATAGTGTTTATTTCCAGTATTTTTCTGTCGCTATATGCCCCTATTGCCATTATTGCCACCCTACCTCTCGAAGCCCGTGAAATAACGATTTTGGCTCTTATGTGTCTGATTTCACACAATATGATAGTGGAAACTGCTGTTCAGAAAAAAACCGGTTCTTCTGCAATAATCATGTTTTCTCTTCGCATTATAACTTCCTTTGTAGCTGCTTTTCTTCTCAATAAAATGTTACCCGATCAGTTTGGTAGCGGTCATATAGCCCAAAAAAGTATTGAGTTCGTTAGTTTGCAAGCTATGCTCGTTGGTTGGGCTATTGGTGCCTGGTGGTTGATTTTAAAAATCTGCTTGATTGTGACTGGTTTAATGATTCTGCAAAATATTCTGAAGGAGTTTAATGTATTAAGTTTGCTTTCCAAAATTATTGCGCCTTTAATGAGTACTATGGGTCTTTCCAAAGAAAGTTCGTTTTTGTGGTTTGTAGCTCAGATTCTGGGGTTGACATATGGCTCGGCTGTTATGATAGAAGCAGTAGAACATCAAGAGATTACCCCCGAAAATGCAAATCTGCTTAATTACCACATAGCCATTAACCATTCGCTGCTTGAGGATACTTTACTTTTTGTAGCCATAGGAGTTCCTGCAGGCTGGATTGTAGCTCCCCGTTTTGCTTTAGCCATTCTGGTGGTTTGGAGTGTCCGGGCTTTAACGAAACTCCACAGGAGATGCAAATTGTAGATAAATATACCTCCATAGAAGTAAAAAAACTTGCCTGAATAGTACCGAAAATTCACATTCTTAGACTGATACAATTGTAGAATTATAAACTAATCACTACCTTTGCGAAACAAAGTTATAAAAGTCAGTCTACATGCCAAAAAAAATGTCCAATACCAAAATAATGCTTATACAGGTTGCACGTCAACTCTTTGCTGCCCAAGGCAAAAAGGATGTAACAATGAACGACATAGCCGAAGCATCTAAAAAAGGAAGGCGAACTTTGTATACCTATTTTAAAAGTAAAGATGAAGTTTATAAAGCGGTTATTGATAGTGAATTAACTAAAATATTGGATAGGTTGTATATCGTATCATTAGAAACAACAGAGCCAGATGTAAAACTTACCAATCATATTATAACTCATTTGGATGCAGTAAAAGATACTGTTACAAGAAACGGGTCGTTACGTGCTGATTTTTTTAGGGATATTTATGAAGTAGAACGTACTCGTAGAAAAATAGACATTAAAGAATTAGCATTACTGCGTTCTATACTTTCAGAAGGCATAGAAAAGCATATATTTAAGCGTATGGATGTTGACTTGTCATCCATTATTATAATGTATGCTCTCAAAGGTCTTGAGGTTCCTTACATCCGTCAAAATATTAGTTCTGAATTTGAAAAGAACAAAAACAGCATAGTAGAATTTATTTTTAATGGAATTAAAAAGTCCAGATAGTATATAGTGTTTACTGATACGCTGAAATAGAACTTGTTACTTCTCGAAAATCTACATCAGAAAATCTATACAGAGAAGTTTGTTCTTACATTTTTCTTGGATTTAACCTCCGGTTTTACTCTGAAATAAATATATTCAAGCTTCTTTTAATTAGAGAAATATTTCTTTAATTAAATTAAATGACTACCTTTGTGCACCAAAAATAGTTGGAACACAAATAGAAAAAAGAGAAATAAATGGCGTTTGTAAACAACACACTTATTGTAAGAAGAGAATTAATGACGAAACTGATAGCCTTGTATAAAGAAGGAGCATTAGTTTCGGAAATAGACCGTTTGCCGCTCAAGATGTCTCCTAAAAGTGCACATGCACGGGGGAGGTGTTGCATCCACAAAGAACGGGCTGTATTGAAATACAAAATGTTGCCAATACTAGGATTTAGTGTTGACGAAGAAGAAGATGAATTAACTCCTCTTTCGGTTTATGCACAACGGGCTCTGGAGCGTACCGTAATTAAGAAAAGTATTCTGACTGTGGTTGATGAAGCATGTACAGCCTGTGTGAAAACCAATTATGTAATTACAAATTTGTGTAAAGGTTGTGTCGCCAGGTCTTGTTATATGAATTGTCCAAAGGAAGCAATCAGTTTCATGGAAAACGGACAAGCTCATATTGACCATAGTAAATGTGTTAATTGTGGAATTTGTAAAGAGGCATGTCCTTATCATTCCATTGTATATATTCCCATTCCCTGTGAAGAAGCCTGTCCGGTTAAAGCTATTCAAAAAGATGACAATGGAATAGAACACATCGATGAAACCAAATGTATATATTGTGGAAAGTGTATTAATGCATGTCCCTTTGGTTCCGTCTTTGAAATTTCGCAAGTATTTGATGTTTTATCTGCTATTAAAAGAGGTGATCAACTTGTTGCCATTATGGCACCTTCCATTCAATCTCAGTTCAATAATAAAATTCATGAAATAGCGGATGCTGTTTGTAAAATTGGATTTACAGATGCAATGGAAGTAGCTTATGGTGCCATGGAAACCACGGAACGCGAAGGGGCAGAACTTCAGGATAAGCTGGAAAGTGGCCAACAATTTATGACAACTTCCTGTTGTCCATCTTATGTGGAGTTGGTGAACAAACACCTCAAAGAAATGAAACCTTTTGTTTCGCATACTCAATCGCCCATGTATTATACCGCTGAGATGGCCAAAGCAAAGTATCCTGAAGCAAAAGTTGTTTTTATAGGACCCTGTGTTGCTAAACGAAAAGAAGTGGCGGATAATGCGATGATAGATTTTATATTGACATTTGAAGAGTTGGACTCAATTTTCTCCGGTTTGGAAATAGAAATGTGCACCTTGGAGCATGAGCTGGAATCTGCACCCGTTGTCGGAAGGGGATTTGCCCGATCGGGAGGTGTAATCACTGCTGTTGCACAAATGTATCCTCAATTGGGAGTAAAGCCAGTACAGGTGTCAAATATTAATAAAAAAAACATAGGACTTCTGCGCGCTTATGCAAAAGGTAAGGCTCCAGGTAATTTTATTGAAGTAATGGCTTGCGAAGGTGGATGCATATCGGGTCCATGCGGAAAAATAGATTATGCTCACGCTCAAAAAATATTTAAAAAAGCCATGGGAGAAGATTAATCTCAGATTTCAATGGTTGAGAATAGATGGTCTGTTCTTATTTCATTTTCATTCATATTTGTATCCCCGGTGAAATTAGTCTTCGTGATTTTTGGATTTATAAGTTTGGTATTGGGTGTTATTGGCATATTTTTACCCTTACTTCCTACAACTCCTTTTTTGCTGCTTTCGGCCTGGCTTTTTGCTAAAAGTTCGGCCAAATTGTATAATTGGCTGCTCAATCACAAGCTGCTGGGTAAATACATACGCAGTTTCCGTGAAGACAAAGCGATCCCATTAAGGATGAAAATTATTTCACTTTGCATGCTTTGGGGTACTATGCTTACTTCCATTATTTTTGTAGTGGACGATAACTGGTGGCTTCAGTTGATGCTCGCAATAATAGCCATAGGTGTGACTATTCATATTTTGTCTTTTAATACCAAAAAAACAGAGAATTAGCGTTTTACTCCGATTCTTCCAATTTTTTTTGCCTGATGTAGGCTTCTTTCAACCTGCACTCGCAATCGCAGGTGTTTCTTTCCAGCAATCCACTACGCTTTAGTAAATCATATTCTATCATAAAGTTCTCCGAGAAAATACCAGTTTCTAAATTTTCTTCAATTTGCTGTTGAGTCCACCACTTAGTCTGATCTATTAAATCGGCATTTATTTTAATGTCTGGGAATTGACAGGTTACAAATAGAAAGGCATAATGATGTTCATTCTCTGTTTCATGACAATAATTGGACAAAAAGATATATTTTATTCCTTTCAAATTATATCGGCCTTCGGCAGTTCTATTAATACATTCTTCAATGGTTTCGCCTATTTTTACATGATTTGAAATGGCGGTATCCCACAATGTAGGGAAGAGTAAATCATCAGAACCCCTTTTTTGTAAAAAGATCATTCCTTCCTCAATGACTTGCACACGAACGATTGGGTGCATATATTTTTTGTTATCAAAAAGGCTTGTCAGATTTTGGATACTTCCTACTATTTTCCCGTGTTCAGTTACTATCGGCCACCATTCTTCATTTAGCAGCTTTTTTCTAATGAATTGTACTCTTAATATCTCCCATACGATAAATGAAATAATTATTAGTGCGTAGGTGATACTTAAATACTTCAAATATTCATTTATCTGTTCGTTACCAAGTAATTGAATGAGGGAGAATGTAGTAATATAAAATGCTAATAAAATAAACAGAACCCAAATAACCCTGAACAATTCATTGACATTGTTCGACATGGGTAATAATTTTGGCATGGCACGCAAAATAATCCTTTCTATCTTTTTTCGGAACGACAAAAAGAGAAGTAGAAAGACGAACCATACAACTTCATCCATCAATTTTTGAAAAGCCAGAGATGCATATTGTATTGGAGCAATACTTATCAAAAAACTGACCACTAAAAACAAGATAGAAAAAAGTAAATGCCAGATAAAAATGCGATTGTATGCATAGAAAACATATACTGCAATTAGTAAGGCGACGGGGAATGAAATGGACCATGCTACATTCATCCCATAAAAATTATCCACTACTAAAAAAATTAGTAGTGGTAAGAATAGTAAAATGGGATTAAAGAAAGATTCTTTGATTTGTTTTCTCAATTTTTTCATATTTTCTCAGCTATATCATCGAACTTCTAACAACAAGCGAGGATTATAGTTTTAAGAAAGGACGAAAATGTGCGAAAAAGGTTAAAATGACATCATTCTACTCACGTATTTGCCTATGATGTCAAATTCTATATTGACAACGGTGCCCGCTTTGATTTGATGAAAATTGGTGTGCTCGTAGGTATAAGGAATTATTGCAACCTGAAAAGTATTATCTGTTGGATTACATACAGTCAGGCTTACTCCATTTACGGTGACTGAGCCTTTGTCTACAGTCATGTATCCCCGCTTGGCCATAGTAGAATCGAAATGATAGCTAAAAGTGAAATACCAGCTCCCGTCGGCTTCTTTTACTTCGGTACACACAGCTGTTTGATCAACGTGCCCTTGAACGATGTGTCCATCCAGCCGCCCATTCATCATCATGCTACGTTCCAGATTTACTTTGCTTTGAGGCTCTAATAGGCCTAAATTGGTACAATCGAGCGTTTCTTTGATAGCCGTAACAGTATAAGTATCTTCCGTTTTGGAAACTACAGTGAGACACACGCCATTGTGCGCAACGCTTTGGTCGATGGTCAGTTCTTTGGTAAAAGAGCATGACATGGTAATATGCAGATTTCCCTGTTCTTTTTTTAATGCAACCACTTGAGCTGCTTCTTCTATGATTCCTGAAAACATAATTGGTTATTAGTTAATTGGTTGATTGGTTGTTTCGTTGATTGGTTTGGTTAATTGGCTGATTTAGTAAATTGGTTTATTAGTTGTCTGCCAGATAGCTGGTTGAGGGATAACTATTTACCCAGATATATAGTTTTTTCAACTTACTAATCAACCAATTAACCAATAACTCATCAACTAATTAACCAATTCACGACCGTGAGATACTCTTTACTCCTTTTGCTAATTTGATTTTTTTAATAATTCCTTCTAATTCTTTGGTGTCGCTGACCATAATCGTTAAGTTTCCCTGAAAAAGACCTGCGTTTGAATCGATGGAGATGGATCGCAGCGTGATGTTTTTTTCTTTGGAAATGAGCGATGTAACGTTTGTAACAATACCAATATCATCATTGCCAACTATGTGTAAAGTGATAGGATATTGTGAACCTACAGATTTTCCTGACCATTGTGCTTTTACAATCCGATACCCAAAACGTGCAATCATTTGAGGTGCATTTGGACAATCGTTTCGATGGATTTTAATACCTCCTGCCACAGTCACAAATCCAAAAACATCATCGCCATAAATAGGATTACAGCATTTAGCCAGTTTAAATTCGACGTCTTTTAAATCCTGTCCGATAATAAGTACATCTTCTTTTCCCGAAGTATTTACTGCCTGTTCATTTAAAAAGGTATCAGCGCTTCTTAGTTCAATTTGTTCTACCGATGTTTCGCGAACGTCCAGATTAAGGTAAGCATCACGCACCACGTGCATGTCCAGTTTCTCGTGCGCAATTTCCTGATAAAAATCACTAACCGTTTTATACCCTTTTTTTTGAGCTAAACGGGAAATCTTTCCATCATCAAGCTCTATTTTCCAGTTTTTGAACCTGCGAATTATAGTTTCACGTCCAATTTCGGCATCTTTAAATTCTACTTCTTTCAGCGCCTGGCGAATTTTGGTTTTTGCTTTTGAAGTTCTCACTATATTCAACCAGGCCGGATTGGCCTTTTGAGTGGATGAAGTAAGAACTTCTACCTGATCACCATTCTTGAGTACGTACTTGATGGGCATATTTTTACCATTTACCAGGGCGCCCACACATTTACAACCCAGGGCAGAATGAATGGAAAAAGCAAAATCCAATGCGGTGGCTCCCATAGGTAGTTTGTGTAAATCGCCATTGGGAGTAAAAACAAAGACTTCTTTATCGTACAAATTTAATTTGAATTCATCCATAAAGTCTACTGCATTCAATTCCGGGTTTTCGAGGATTTCGCGTACGTTTTTCAACCACTCGTCCATTCCGGTTTCACTTTTTATCCCCTTGTACTTCCAGTGTGCAGCTAATCCCTTTTCAGCAACCTCATCCATACGTACTGTACGAATTTGCACTTCTACCCATTTGCCTTCGGGTCCTAAAACGGTAGTATGAAGACTTTCGTATCCATTCGATTTAGGAATAGAAAGCCAATCGCGCAATCTTTTGGGGTTTGGTTGGTAGAGGTCGGCTACTATAGAATATGCCTGCCAACAAGCTGCTTTCTCTTTTTCTGCAGGGGTGTTGAATATGATGCGAATGGCAAATAAATCGTATATATTTTCAAAAGAAGTATTTTGCTTTTTTATTTTGGTATAGATAGAATGAATCGATTTGGTACGACCCTTAATTTCGAAATCAAAACCTACTTCACTCAGTTTCTCTTTCAGTGGTTTGATAAAATCGGAAATGAACTTATCGCGTGAGCGTTTCGTTTCATTTATCTTATGTGCTATATCCTTGTAAATATCTCTGTTCGTGTGCTTAAGCGACAGATCTTCCAATTCGGTTTTAATGGCGTATAAACCCATACGATGGGCAAGAGGAGCATACAGAAAGGAGCTTTCGCGAGCAATGCTTTGACGCTCATCCGGCGGGAAAAAATCCAGGTTGCGCATAATTTGCAAGCGTTCCGCTATAATAATCAGAATGACCCGGATGTCTTCTGCAAAAGTAAGCAGTAACTTCCTGAAATTTTCCGTCTCCAGGGAAGCATTGCGTTCGTAAAGTTCCTCTACACGAGTCATACCCTGAACGATGGCAGCAACATTTGTGTGGAACGTTTTCTCAATTTCCTCCACACTTAATTGTTTTTTCTCCACCAGCTCGAGAAGTAAAATACTTACAACAGCCGATTTTCCCAAACCAATTTCATCCAGAATTATTTCTACAACTCGGATTTTGTCTGAAATTGTATGTCCGGGTCCGGAGGTTTCTGCTGAATGTACTGTATAGTAGGTCTTAAGAACAGTTCTTAATTTTTTCCTTTCACTATAGGAGAAAAGGTCTGCATGTGATTGCAGAAGATGTTTATAATGAGCACGAATGGTTAATATTGAAGGCGATGCCATAGAATTGAGTAATTAAAGTGAAGAACGAAAATGGTACTTTTTTTATATAGTAATAAACTCAAAAGAAGGTTTTGTTAAAGCATACCTTTTACGAATAATGCATTGATAATGCAAATATACGACACAAAATTCAAGAAATTTCAAAAATTGAGTAGAAATAACAGTAAAATAAGCCGGTATATGTGGAAAAGTAAAAAATAATTAAAATAAATTGTATAAAATAGCTCAGAATAGATGGAGTATTGAAATTTCTTTTTTAAATTTGCAACTATCAATTATAAGGACTTAAATAAATCTTTGTAAAAGTAAAACTGTTTCATAATAGATACAAGCATAATCTATCATAGATAATATTTTAATATGAAAACAAGTATAAAAATTTTGCTTTCTGTTTCTATCCTTTTGCTCAGCTATTTTTGTATAATGAGTGTTTATACACCCATTCGTTTTGAACAAATACAAACTGGCCGGGAAAAGGCGATCATTAAAAGATTAACTGATATACGTAAAGTTGAGTTAGAATTTAAAGAACAAAAGGGACGTTATACTGCCAGTTTTGATACCTTAATTAGTTTTTTATTAGATTCTAAGAAAAAAATGGTGATGAAAGAAGGTGCGTTGTCCGACAAACAATTAGAAGCCGGATTGACCGAAGTGAAAGCAACTAAGATTGTTCAAAGCGGTAATCAACAGGAAATTGCTGCCAACGGACTTCAAAATTTTCGACGTGATACTGCTTTTGTAAATATGTTTGAAGCTCTTTTCCAAACTGAATACACCCAGGAGACGATAAATCAACTGGCCATTGTTCCTCATTCTAACAATCAAAAATTTGAATTACGCGTTAAAAATGATTACTTGAATAGTACGGGAATCAGAATACCCCTTTTTGAAGCTTGTGCTTCATTTGAGAGTTACCTGTCCGATTTAGATCAACAGGAAATGCTCAATGTGAAAGATATAGCTGAAAAATTAAATAAATATCCAGGATTGAAAGTTGGTTCGGTTGAAGAACCCAATAATAACGCCGGAAACTGGGAATAAAAAAAAGTAGTTTATTGCAAACATTATTTACGATACTAATGTTGTTAAAAGGCAACTGACTCATATCAATTAACTCAAAACTGCATTCACATGTCTTCGTCAAATAATTCAGAGCCTCATTATAATTCAATGCATATTAATCAATACAGTTTATCCATACGATTCAGTTCGGATGGATTTTCTTTATCCATATTTGATGAATTCAATTCCTTTCTTTCAACGAAGAAAATTTCGGCACTGCTTAACTCTCTTTCCGAAGAAGAAATTGTACAACTAATATTGCAGGAACCTGAAACACAGGTGACTTATAGTAAGGTGCGGCTTATTTGTGAGTCCGACTTGTATGTATTTGTACCAGTTCTGGTTTTCAGGCAGGAGAATGCGCGTGACTTGTTGTGTTTTCAACATAAATTGGAGAAAAAAGACTTCGTTATGTTCAATAAATTACCCAAATGGGAGGTCGTGAATGTCTTTTCTATTCCAATCGTTTTGCACACCGCACTTTCAGGTTTATACCCCGATACACTTATTGAACATCAAGTCAGTCATTTTTTAACTGACTATATCACGCTTCAAGGCGAAAATAGCATACAAGTATGGGTAGGGGCTAAGTCGATGGATGTAATTGTCCTAAAAAACGGAAATGTAATCTTGATAAATAGCTATAATTATCAGACCCCCGAGGATTTCACCTATTATACCCTTAGCCTTTTTGAACAATTATCCCTTGATCCCGAGACCTGTAAGGTCCGGCTATTTAATGTTGAAAAAAACAATCAATTGCAAAATCATCTACAAAAATATGTGAAACACTGCGAAACAGCGGGCAACAGTCCCCTGAATTCTTCTAAAGGAGAATTTTAAGTGTCTAAATTTAAATTCGGATTTTCTGGCATCAGGATTAATCTTGGATGCTGACTTTTAAAATAAAACGTACATTATGAGAATTATTAGTGGGAAATACAAGGGCAGAAGAATTAGTCCACCCAGCAATATCACTGCCCGTCCAACCACAGACTTTGCCAAAGAAGGGTTGTTCAATATACTAAACAATCAAATCGATTTCGAAGGAATTGACGTACTCGACTTGTTTGCGGGAACCGGTAGCATTAGCATTGAATTTGTATCGCGCGACTGTAACAGTGTTATTAGCATTGAGCAGAACGACCGGCATTGTGCTTTTATCCGGAAAATATGTACAGATCTTAAAATAGATAATCTTTCATTGATGAAGGCCGATGTTTTTAAGTTTATCACGAGTTGCCATTCCCAATTCGATATGATTTTTGCCGATCCACCTTACGATTTGGAACAGCTTCCGGAAATTCCCGATCTAATTTTTAAGCATAATCTGCTCAAAGCGGATGGCCTATTTGTTATGGAACATTCTTCGAAAACCAACTTTGAAAAACATCCTAATTTTGTTGAGCATCGTCATTACGGAAATGTAAATTTCAGTTTCTTCAAAGTGAAAGCTGTATAATGCCAACTATTTTCTCCTTTTAAGTAGACTTTGAATCTAAAGGAGTATTAGACTAACCAATAAATTACTTCAATTTAATATAAAAAAAAGGAACCAATCTGTAAAGATCGGTTCCTTTTTTTTATTTCAAAAGTCTTACTATAAACTATATACTATAAACTATTTCCATCTCACAGCTTTTCCTCTTGAAAAGAGTTTTCCTACCGTCAGAATATATAAACTAACCATAGGCAGGAAAATATCAAATAAGGGCAATGTCAAGATGTGCTTTTTTTCGTCGAAATGTTTCGCGGAACCATTCAGGATGGATAGTTGCATGATATAACGAGTCAAAAACAAAATGGTGGAAGCGATGGTGGTTATCAGGTTTCCGGTAACATAGGCCACTATAAGAGAAATGTAAAAAATCCCACGTGAAAACGGTTCAAGCGATAACCTGAATTTGCTGATGCCTTTGTAGTAGGACGAAACAGAAAGATGACGTTCTTTTTGAAAGCGCCATGCTTTGTATGTTGTATTTGGCTCTGACCAGGTGACGCTGTCGGGCGAAATTTCTACCCTTGTATTTCGGGAATTGCTTGCCCTGTTCACCATTAAATCGTCATCGCCTGAACGAAGATGCAAGGTGGAGGCGAAGCCTTTCTGCTTGTAGAATGTTTCCTTCCGATAGGACAGATTCCTTCCCACACCCATGTAAGGTTTGCGGGCGATGGCCATTCCCATGTATTGCAGGGCAATAAACAGGGTATCATACCTGATTAATCTGTTCAAAAAGCCTTTTTTGTGCAAATAGGCACCATAGCCCAGAACAAATTCAGTTTCAGGGGTATAGTTACGCGCTATGCGCGATATCCAAAGCTTGTCTTCGGGAAGGCAATCGGCATCGGTGAAAAGCAATAAATCGTATTTTGCTGCTTTTACTCCCAACGTGATACCCAACTTTTTGGTACTTAGGTTCTTTGCTCCGACAGGTACGAAGGTGGTGCGTAAATGAGCATATTTTTTACACAGGCTGCTGAGCAAATCCTCTGTCTCATCCGTAGATCCATCGTTAATTACAATTACCTCAAAGTCAGGATACTCCTGTTCCAGAATGAATGGAAGAAACTTTCGTAAATTATCCACTTCATCTTTAGCACAAATTATAACCGAAACAGGAAGCTGTTCAGTTTGAAAGGCAACTTTATTCTTCTTTATTCTATTTTTAAGACGTAAAACACCGTTTACGTATCGTAAATAAAAATACAGTTGATAAAAAAAAGTTACGAATAAACAACCGAAAGCTATCAATTCAATGATCGAAAAAACAAAACCGTAAATTTCCATTTTGTAAACAATTATCAATTACTACTATCAGTTATCAGTAGAAAGTATATAAATACCTTTTTCTTTTAAGCAGAATAAAATAGCCGGGACAATATATATTTTATAAAGGGTTTATTTGATTAATTCATCAGAGCTATATCCCTTGGGTAATTTGCGTAAATTGTATTGCGAAGCCATGATTTCGCCATAAGCACCGGCCGAACGCAGAGCAATCAGGTCACCACGTTTAGTTTGATTCATGGAATAGCCTTTGGCAAAAGTATCCGACGATTCGCAAATTGGTCCTACCACATCATATTCTTCGTCAGGTAATTCAGAACTTAGATTCTCGATGCGGTGATAAGCCTGATACAAAGCCGGGCGGATTAAATCGGTGAATCCGGCATCCAGTATGGCAAATTGTTTGGATGCGCCTTTTTTGATGTATAAAACTTTTGAAATTAAACTTCCACATTGGGCAACTACAGCACGTCCTAATTCAAAATGCAGGCTTTGATTTGGTTGTAATTGCAGATGATCGCGAAAGATTTTGAAATAAGCATCGAAATCAGGAATAGGGAAATGATTGGGATGTTCATAGTTGATTCCCAAACCGCCTCCAACATTGATATGTTCCAGTACAACGTGGCGCGACAGGAAATGGTCCTGAATTTCGTTTACCCGTACGCATAGGCCCTGAAATGATGTCATGTCGGTAATTTGTGATCCGATATGAAAATGTATTCCTATCAGTTTTACATTGGGCAAAACAGGGAATAAATCAATTACCTGGTCCAATTCCGACATGTTTATACCAAACTTATTTTCGCTCATTCCGGTAGTAATGTAGTGGTGCGTATGAGCACTTACATTGGGGTTGATGCGCAGAGCGACATTGGCCACTTTGCCTTTGGCTGCTGCCAGTTCATTGATGACTTCCAATTCGGGAATAGATTCCACATTGAAACAGAAAATGTCATTTTCCAGACCCAGGTTAATTTCCCAGTCGGCTTTACCTACACCGGCAAAGACTACTTGGGAAACGGGTATACCCGCGTCAATAGCTGCCTGTACTTCACCACCGCTCACGCAATCGGCACCCAGCCCGGCTTCTTTGATGACCTTTAATACGCTGGTATTTACATTTGCTTTCAGGGCATAATGCACATGAAAGTCGGCTTTTTTGGCTTGTATGGTTAATTCATTCAGTGTCACACGAAGCAAATCCAAATCGTAATAATAAAAAGGAGTTTGTATTTCGTTGAATTTCTGAATGGGGTAGTTTGCTTTTATCATTTTGAAATAAGTTGTTATAAATTTGTCGTTTGTTGAATGCTGTTAGTATCTTGTTTTAAGTAAAACGAGGATATCTCATACTAATAAGCATGATCTTACAACCATTCACAAAGTTGAAATTGTTAATTGAATAGTTTTTGGCTCAATGCATTTAAAGCCCGTTTTTTATCTTCCGATTTAATTAGGAAGGAAATGTTGTAATTACTTCCACCGTATGAGATCATTCGAACCGGAATGTCTTTCAGTGCTTCTACGGCCTTCGCCTGTAAACCAACGTTTTCAAAAGGCAGATCTCCTACTACACATACAATGACCATATCGGGATTCACCGTAACTGTTCCGAATTTTTTCAAATCGTTTACAATCTCATCCAGGCGTTTGGTATTGTCTATGGTTACCGAAACGCCTACTTCAGAAGTAGTTACCATGTCGATAGATGTCTGATAAGACTCGAAAATTTCGAATACTTTGCGTAAGAAACCGTGAGCCAATAACATGCGTCCCGATTTTATTTTAATGGCAGTAATACCATCTTTGGCTGCCACAGCTTCTATTTTCCCTTTTTTTCGTTGGGTAGAAATAAGTGTTCCTGCCGCCGATGGTTCCATGGTGTTGAGTAAGCGTACCGGGATATTATTTAATTTAGCCGGCAAAATGCAGGTTGGGTGCAGAATTTTAGCTCCAAAATAGGCCAGCTCGGCAGCTTCTTCAAAATGCAAAACCGGAACAGGTTGGGTACCTTCTACAAAACGTGGATCATTATTGTGCATTCCATCGATGTCGGTCCAAATCTGAATCTCATCGGCGATTACTGCTGCTCCAATCAATGATGCAGAATAATCGCTTCCACCGCGTTGCAGGTTGTCAATTTCACCGTAATGATTCCGGCAGATGTAGCCTTGTGTAATATAGATGAGTTTGTCGGGCTCCACCGATAAGAGTGATGTCAAATGTTCGGCAATGTAAGAAGTGTCGGGTTCTGAGTTTTTGTCTATGCGCATATAATCAAGTGCCGGAAGAAGGGCACTGTTTTCGCCGGTTTCCTTCAGATAAAGTTGAAATAAGGCAGTCGAAAGCAATTCGCCCTGGGCCAGAATGGCTTTTTCTTCGAACAAAGTAAATACTGATTTCGAAAAAGAACGAAGATATTCGAAATGGGATTTGATAATAGATCTGGCTTCTGACTTGTATTCAGGGGTGCTGTATAAATCGTCAACTACATCAAAATAGTTGTGTTCCAATGTGTTGATGTGTTCTAATGCTCCCGAAGTATTGTTTTTATAAAAATAATCCGAAATTTCAATCAAATTATTGGTGGTACCCGACATGGCCGACAAAACGACAATCTTTTGTTCACCATCGCAAATAAGTTTTGCAACATCTTTCATGCGAGCGGCTGAACCTACGGATGTTCCACCGAATTTTAATATTTTCATTTGTTTTCGTGTTATAAAGTAATTGGACTAAATCAAATTAGGACAAAAGTAATATATTTTTCTCAATAATAATGAATTTGATAATTCCATTATTTGCTTTACTTTTGTAAAAAAATCACCCTACACATGAGAAAAAGAATAGTTATTACATTCTTATCTGTTTTCTGTATAAATATGCTCTCGTACTGTAACGATGGTTGGATTCGTATAAATCAGCTGGGTTATCTTCCCGACGCTCAGAAGAAAGCTGTATTGTTAAGCGAATCGCCTCTAAAGGTCAATGCATTTACCCTGCACGATGCATTGACTAATAAACTGTTAGCAACACTTACCACTGTAAGCGGTTCAGGGGAATTTCAGTCGTATAAAAGTACCTTTATACTCGACTTTTCTTCTTTTCAACTTCAGGGTGCTTTTTATATCAAAGCCGGATTAATTTATTCCCCCACTATTTTTATCAACAAAAACATTTATGTAGGAAGTGCCGATTACCTATTGAATTATATGCGTCAACAACGTTGCGGATATAATCCTTCGCTCGATGCAGTTTGCCATCAGCACGATGGTTACGAAGTGTACGGAGAAGAAGTAAAACCTGTGCCGGTTATTAAAACTTCCCAAAAAAACGTTAGAAGAAAAACTCAACAAATAGTATCAGCCCCTCAAACCGCTAAATATGTGGATGTGCAGGGAGGTTGGCACGATGCATCCGATTATTTGCAATATGGCACGACTTCTGCAAATGCTGTATTTCAACTACTTTTTGCATACCAAATGAATCCCGATGCCTTTTCCGATACGCGCGACAGAAGTGGAAAAGCAAAGTCAAATGGCATCCCCGACATATTGGATGAAGCCAAATGGGGATTGGATTGGTTGATGAAAATGTATCCTGATAAAGAAGTTTTATACCATCAAATTGCCGATGACCGTGATCACGCATCTTTTCGGTTACCTGCCGAGGATTCGGTGGATTATGGCTGGGGCCCCGGAACTGGAAGACCGGTGTATAGGGCAACGGGGAAACCTCAGGGACTATTTGGCAATAAGAACCGCTCCACCGGAATTGCTTCCATTGCCGGTAAATATGCTTCGGCTTTTGCCCTGGGAGCCGAATTACTGGAAAAATTTTATCCTGCATTCGCCGACAGTATTAAACTGAAAGCAGTGGAAGCGTATCAATACGGACAAAAAAATCCGGGTGTCTGTCAAACGGCACCGGGCAAAGCACCTTACTTTTATGAGGAAGAAAACTGGACCGATGATATGGAACTGGCAGCGACTCAACTTTACCGGCTGACTTATAACAGCAACTATCTGAAAGAAGCTGCCGGTTTTGGCCGTATGGAGCCGGTAACGCCCTGGATGTGTTCGGATACGGCACGCCATTATCAATGGTATCCGTTTCTCAATTTAGGTCACTACATGCTGGCCAATGTCGAAAATCCCCGTTTCCGGAAGGAATTCCTGCAGAATATGAAGATGGGTATTCAACGCATGAGCTTACGCGCTGCCGAAAATCCCTTCAATGTGGGTGTTCCCTTTATCTGGTGTTCCAATAATCTGGTAACTGCTCTGGCTACCCAATGCAGTTTGTACAGGACTATGACAAACGACTCCACCTATATCGATATGGAGACAGCCTTGGTTGACTGGCTTTTTGGCAGAAATCCGTGGGGAACTGGTATGGTTGTGGGATTGCCCAAATTAGGCGATACACCCTCCGATCCACATTCTTCACTTTGGCATAACCATCAAATTCCACTGTCGGGTGGATTGGTGGATGGTCCGGTGTATGGAAGCATTTACAAAAGCCTGTTGGGAGTTCGTTTGTCAAAAGAAGATCCCTACGAACGTTTCCAATCCGATTGGGCGGTTTATCACGACGATTATGCCGATTACTCTACCAATGAACCCACCATGGATGGAACGGCAGCACTGACATACCTGCTTGCCAGTAAACAGCAGGAAGGTGTACAGAATAAAACATCCGACAACAACGAATACACGCATGGTGGAATTACACGTACCGATAGCGCTAAAAAACAGATTTCCCTCGTTTTCTCCGGTCACGAATATGCCGATGGGTATAAAATAATCCGAAAAACCCTGAAGAAGCTCCATATTAAGGCATCTTTCTTTTTTACGGGTGATTTTTACCGAAACAAAAAATTTAAAAAAGTAATAAAAGGATTACAGGAAGATCAACATTACCTGGGTGCCCATTCCGACAGGCACTTGCTCTATTGTCCATGGGTTAATAGAGATTCTATGCTGGTGAGCAAAACCGGCTTTTTGAACGATTTAAAGGCAAATTACGTAGAAATGGATAAATTCGGAATTCAGAAGCAGGATGCTCCGTTTTTTCTGCCTCCCTACGAATGGTACAACGATAGCATTAGCCGTTGGAGTAAAGAAGTGGGTCTGAGTTTGGTTAATTTTACTCCCGGAACGCTTACCAACGGCGATTACAGCATACCCGAAATGAGGGAAAAATATTATTCGAGCGACGAAATACTGAACCGGATCAGGCAGGTAGAGAAAAAGCAAGGGTTAAATGGAAATATTATGCTTTTTCATATTGGCACCGATAAAAAGCGGAAAGATAAATTTTATCCACGTTTGTTTGCTTTGCTGGTAGAACTCTCCAAGGCGGGATACGATTTTGTGGATTTGTATCAGGCTACCGATGTGGTGGAGAAAAATGAAGCTATCAGGCCCGATAAAAACCAAAAAAGGAAGAACTGAATAGTCCTTCCTTTTTATGAGCTTAAAAAAATGGGTGGGAGACGGGGCTCGAACCCGCGACTTTCGGTACCACAAACCGACGCTCTAACCAACTGAGCTACAACCACCATATTTAGCGAGTGCAAAGATAACACAGCATTTGAGTTTATGCAACTATTTTCTGAAAATAAAATACACAAATTTTGCAATAGGTTAATTACCAACAAATAAAGATTGAAAATAAAATGAAATATTTCCTTGCTACTCCTGCTTTAGAGGCTCAAATAGCCGCCATCCGTATCAAAATACGGCTTTCGATGAACGGAATTGTGTCCGATAAAATGACCCAAAGCGGTTTGGATTACAAAAAGAACTACGGCGTTTCCATTCCCCGCATCAAAGAAATTGCTTCTGCTTATACTCCAAATCATGATCTGGCAGATAGGCTTTGGTTCCTCGGGATTCGTGAAACCATGATTATGGCTACCCTGTTGGAACCAACTGATAAAATGACCCCGGAAATGGCTAACGTCTGGGTAAACCGCTTGAATCAGATTGAGATAACAGAGCAGGCTTGTATGAATCTTTTCAGCAAACTACCTTTTTCCGGCTCACTATGCGTGGAATGGGTGCAATCGGAACATCAATGGGTTCAGATTTCCGGACTTATGCTGGCTGCACGCACCGTTCAACAACTGAATCCAACAGAAATAACGGCCATTGCACTTAAAGCTCTTGAACTATCCATAACCACCGATTATCATCTTTACAAAGCGATTGCTCTTTGTTTAAGTCGCTTCTGCCGAAAAGATAAAGAAACTGCTTCCACCATTCTAAAGCAAATAACATCCATTTCTGCCAGTGCATCGGCGGGACAGCAATTTATTTGCAATGAAGTAAAACAAGAAATTTTATTTTTGGGTATTTTATAGATTTTAATCGGGTAAAAAGTTGTACTTTTGTTGGTCTGATGAGTAAAAAAACGATAGGGCATGTTTATTAAACGCTTATGCAGATGAAAATATTTACCAGAGAGTTATCTTGCCTCAGTGAGATATACTTAGTAACCTTTACTAATAAATAATTCGGATGAAGGAAGAAAATTCATACGAAGCGATCAAAGATGTTTTTACCGAATATCTCAAGAAATACAAACATCGTAAAACACCCGAGCGATACGCCATTTTGGAGCGTATTTATTTGCACGATGGACATTTTAATGCCGAGCTGTTGTATAACAGCATGCAGAGTGACTACCGCGTCAGTCTGGCAACCGTTTACAATACACTGGAACTTTTACTCGACAGTCGGTTGATCATTAAACACCAGTTTGGCGGACATGTTGCTCAATACGAAAAAGCTTTTAGCAGCAACAGCATACACAATCACCTGGTATGTACCAACTGTGGGAAAATTAAAGAATTTTCCGATAAACAAATTCGAATATCGATACAAACCAAAAAATTTGCCCATTTTCAAATGTCTCATTATTCGCTCTATTTGTACGGACTCTGCAGCAAGTGCCAAAATTTGAAAAAGTAATTTCGTTGAAAATCAACAACTAAAATATTAACTCATATATATAACTCTAAATTGATGAAAGTAGATGTATTATTAGGTCTCCAATGGGGCGACGAAGGAAAAGGAAAAGTGGTGGATGTACTTACACCCGGTTACGATTTGGTTACCCGTTTTCAGGGCGGACCTAATGCCGGGCATACACTGGAATTTGAAGGTAAAAAGTTCGTTTTACGTTCTATCCCTTCCGGCATTTTTCAGGGCGACAAAGTAAATATTATCGGAAACGGTGTGGTTATCGACCCGGCTTTATTTCAGGCCGAAGTGGAAGCACTCGAAGCAGCTGGTCATCCATTGACCGACCGACTGAAAATTTCCAAAAAGGCTCACCTGATTCTTCCAACCCACCGCTTGCTCGATACAGCTTACGAATCGGACAAAGGGAGTTCTAAAATCGGAACTACCGGAAAAGGCATCGGACCTACTTACACCGATAAAGTAAGTCGCAACGGAGTACGTGTGGGTGATATTCTGCATAATTTCGAAGAAAAATACAAAACGGCTATCGACCGTCATAAAGAAATTCTGAAACAATACGACTTTGAATACGATCTGCCAGCTTTGGAAGTAGCCTGGTTCAAGGGTATTGAATGCCTGAAACGTTTCGACCTGATTGACAGCGAACATTATATCAACGATGCCATGAAAGCCGACAAAAAAGTACTGGCCGAAGGTGCTCAGGGAACTATGCTCGATATCGACTTCGGATCTTATCCTTTTGTGACATCATCCAATACCATTTGCGCCGGAGCCTGTACCGGTTTAGGTGTTGCACCCCGCAATATTGGTGAAGTATACGGTATTTTCAAAGCTTATTGTACACGCGTTGGTAGCGGACCATTCCCTACCGAATTGTTCGACCAGACCGGCGAAGAAATGCGTAAAATTGGCTTCGAATTCGGTTCGGTTACCGGACGTCCCCGCCGCTGCGGATGGGTTGACCTGGTTGCCCTGAAATATGCAGTTATGATTAACGGCGTATCGCAACTCATTATGATGAAGAGCGATGTACTCGATACTTTCGATACCATTAAAGCCTGCGTGGCTTACAAACTGGATGGAGTAGAAGTAGAGCAATTTCCTTTTGACGTGAATGATGGCGTAGAACCTGTATACGTTGAGTTGGCCGGTTGGAAAACCAATATGACCGCCATGCAAAGCGAAGATGAATTCCCCGAAGAATTTAATGCCTACGTAAGCTTTTTGGAAGAAGAACTTCAGGTCCCTATCAAGATTGTATCTGTTGGTCCCGATCGTGCACAAACGATTATACGGTATACTGAAGATTAAAGCGTTCCGCGTTCTGCGTTCCGCGTTCTGCGTTTCGTGTTCTGCGTTCCGGGTTTCGCGTTCCGTGTTCTGCGTTCTGAGTTCCGGGTTTCGCGTTCCGTGATCCGCGTTTGAAAAGTTCAAAAGGTTAGGGGTTTGATGACAATCATTTGTTATCTGACTCCTTTTCCTTTCTTTCTTCGCCTTCGCCTTCGCCTATGCCTCAGCCTTCGCCTATGAATACCTGCCATTCTGTCAACTGGCAAGGATTTTGACGGTAAAATGTCTAAACAATTTAAAAATTAATCTTATGTTATTCGGATATATTATTTTCGGTGTTGTGGCCTTAATTAGCTGGTTAATACAACGTAGCTTGAAATCAAAGTTCGAGCGTTATTCCAAGGTGCGTATTCCAAACGGTATGACAGGAAAGGCAGTGGCAGAAAAAATGCTTATGGACAGTGGCATTTATGATGTCAAAGTTATCTCTACCAATGGACATTTAACCGACCACTACAATCCCGCCACCAAGACGGTGAACCTGAGCGAAGGCGTTTATGCCTCCAATAGCGTGGCAGCTGCCGCCGTTGCTGCTCACGAGTGCGGACATGCCGTGCAACACGCCAGAGCTTATTCACCGCTTCAGCTGCGTTCGGCACTGGTTCCGGTAGTGAGCTTTGCTTCCAACTGGATGCAATGGGTATTGCTGGCAGGAATTATATTTGTCAACTCTTTTCCGCAACTTCTGTTGGCTGGAATTATCCTTTTTGCCGTCACCACGCTGTTTAGCGTTGTCACTTTACCGGTGGAAATCAATGCCAGCTCACGGGCACTGGTTTGGCTCAACGGTGCCGGAATCACCAATTACGAAACCCACGATATGGCGAAAGATGCCCTGAAAACTGCCGCTTATACCTACCTGGTAGCAGCACTCGGTTCATTGGCCACACTGGTGTATTACATCATGATTTTCCTGGGCGGAAGCAGGCGATAACCTCGAGCCCTTAATGGGACTTCGGTAAAAGGACTGAGTATCGAAAATAAACGAAAAAGAGGAAATCGTAATTTATTTCCTCTTTTTCTATCATATGCTTTTGCTCTTCCACTTCACAACCGGAATATTTTGCTATCTTTGTACTCGTTAAAAAAAAAGGCTCCGTAGTTCAGCTGTATAGAACGTCAGATTCCGGTTCTGGAGGTCTCGGGTTAGAATCCCGACGGGGTCACATCATTAAATTTCAAACCGCTGATATTCATTAGAATATCAGCGGTTTTTTGTTGGCAAAACAGGGAATGTGCCATTTTCGTCCCGTGAATTATTATTTATAGGTATAAGTGTCAGGATTCCGTAGCAAAAGTATATCATTTAGCTTGATTTTATACTCAGTTTATTCTACACAATCATTCCTAAAATTAATAAATAAATGATATATATATATAATGTATTAAGTAATCAATAATAGAACAGTTGATGATATGTTTGAATCGTCAGTTAAAAATATTATAAAACCCAATAACCGATAAATCCAAAATGTTTTAGTAATTTTGTTGATAGGTAGCATGATGAATTCAGTACAATAAATTAATTAATCTCTTAATTTTGCTTGACTTTTTGCCTCTTTCTAATAACTAACTTGAGTTAAATAATGAATACAAACACTTTGATTTAACTCCGTATTATTTTCAATATCATTATTATCCAGAATTCGTGATTAATATCAATTGCATCGTAGAAAAAACGTAGTAAAAAATGTCCCGAAATATTCAACATATAATTGCCTTGCTGGTATTTTTAATTAGCCCAATTGGATATGCTTCTGCATTTCCAATAACCGACGTGAGATATTTGACTCATTCTGATGGATTGAGCAGTCACAGAGTATTTACTATTATTGAGGATCAGTACGGTGCTATATGGATAAGCACAAAAGCAGGCGTTGATCGTTATAATGGTCATGCAATAAAGAATTATGCACTTACCGGTGATTTCTATTTCGGAGATATGGCCGGAAGAACAATCCGGCTGTTTCAGGATAAGCACGGAGATATTTGGGCGTATGACAATACCGGACGCATTTATAAATACTCCCCTATCTATGACCGTTTCAATATAGAGCTAAAGCTCGGAGACTTCATACACGAAAGCATAATGCTCAACAAATATGTCAGAAGCAGCAATGGAAAAGAGCTATTCGGACTTACAAAGGGATTGTATATCAAAGACAAGTCCGGAAGCATAAAGCCAGCTATAACAGGTGTTGTGGTAAATGATATGGTCGAAGCAGGCAATACTTGGTTTATTGGCACAAGCTCAGGCCTTGGAATGTCAACAAATGGGCGGAAGGTATCTATGCTCCCCTTATTTAAAAAGACTAATATCCAGACTTTATTCTATGACAAGGAAACAGCAAAACTGCTGATCGGGACATTCAATGACGGGCTGTGGGTAATGGATATGTCCACACAAAAGGTGTCTCACGTCAATTGCAAGATCGATATTTTTACGAATCCGATACGGTCTATATTAAAACTAAATGCCAATACTATGGCTATAGGCATAGATGGTAGTGGAATTTACAAGGTAGATCTTCGTGACAATAGAGTAGAGTTGCTTATTAACTCCGAAGACAATAATGGCTTTAGTCTCCATGCTAACGGAATATACACCATGCTTAAAGACAGACAAGGCAATCTATGGGCAGGTAGCTACACAGGTGGAGTTTCACTCATTGCACTAACAGATTCTCCCTCACGTCTCATAACTCATGAGAGGGGCAACGTTAATTCTTTGGCTAATGATAATGTAAACGCTATAGCCGAAAACATAAATGGCGACATTTGGTATGCTACTGATCGGGGCGTAAGCATATTCCAAAAGTCGGGACGATGGATTCACACGCTGAACAAGTATGTGGGTGTAACCTTGTGTTCTTCCGAAAACGGAAATATGTTGCTGGGTACTTATGGCGAGGGAATTCTTATTCTGGACAAGAACGGAAAAGTGGTGAAACTGCTGAACAAACAGTCGGGTAACCTGACGTCGAATTGTATCTTCTCCATAAAAAAAGAACATTCCGGCGATTATTGGGTGGGAGCATTGGACGGGGAACTAATGAATCTTGATGGAAATGGAAAACTGAAACAGCGATATCCCGTTAATCAGGTGCTTTCAATTACTATAATTGACGATTACCGGATTGCGGCGGCTACGGTGGACGGTTTTTACATCATTGACAAGAACAAACACACGGCAGAGCGGTATGCCTCTTCGCAGGAACAGATACACAATAATATAAGCGCCTACATTATACCAATGTTATTCAATGCCAACGGGACTGTGTGGTTAGGCACAGAAGGAGGTGGGCTGAATCTTTATAACCTCAAAACACGGAAGATATTGCGCAGCTACAAATCGTCCGACGGATTGCCTTCGAATGACATATACGGCATTCTGTCTGATTCGAAGGGACGCTTGTGGGTAAGCACCGGTAACGGAGTTGCTGTTATCAATGATTCTGTCGTGTTATCACTGAACTATCTCAAAGGCGTAGAAAAAGAATATAACAAGTCGGCAGCGATCCGGTTGAAATCCGGAGATTTTATATTCGGTGGTATCTCGGGAGCCGTACGGTTTTCGCCTTCCGAGATCAATTTGATAGATTACTCTGCCTCTTTACGGATTACCGGATTTACAATTGACGGAATAAGTGAATCGAAAAAAGATAAATTAATGTTTTCTATTCACCAGGGACTGGAAGACGGGCACATTACCCTTGCCTATAAGCAAAATACTTTTACCGTTAATTTTGAATCCATTAACCTGCGTTATCAGGAAGATATCGCCTACCGGTACATTTTGGAAGGATATGACAATGGATGGAGCGAGATATCAGTAACCGGTACTGCCACTTATAAAAATGTAACTCCCGGCAAATACCTGCTACGAATATGCAGCGTACGCAAATGCGACGGCAAACTAATCAACGAGAAGAAAGTGGAAATAGTCGTTTCACATCCCTGGTGGAGTTCATGGTGGGCATGGATTGTTTATGCTTTGCTTATCGGCATGGCGGGTTACTTTATTTTTCGCTATAAATGGTATCAGCTCCAAAAACAACACAACGAGGATAAAATACGATTCTTTGTCAATACAGCCCATGACATTCGTACCCCTGTCACACTGGTAATGGCACCACTTGATGATATACGCAAAGAAGAACAGCTTTCTTCTAATGCTGCTTATCTGCTCGATGTAGCCCGACAAAACATCCGCAAACTGAATACTATCACTACACAGCTTCTGGAATTTGAAAAAATCGACTCAGGTTATCATCCAATAAAACTTAACACTGTCGATTTAAGAGAAATACTACGAGAAGAAATCAGCTGTTTCCAGAATGTGTGCGACAAAAAGAAAATACAATTATCACTGACTTTGCCCGACTTCCCGGCAAATATCCTCGGCGACAATCATCTGATTGAGATGATATTTGATAATCTGATATCAAACGCATGTAAGTACACTAATGCCGGTGGATACATTAGTGTAGTACTTAGTGCAACCAAAAATAAGGTCACCGCAGAAATAATTGACAGCGGTATAGGGATTCCTCAGAGTGACCATAAGCATACTTTTTCTAAAGTATTCAGGGCACAAAATGCAGTGGAAACAAAAGAAATAGGTACCGGATTTGGGTTAATCCAAGTAAAACGCATTGTAAAAATGCTTCATGGTACTATAGAATTCAAGTCGGCTGAAGGAGAAGGTACTACTTTTACAGTCAGCTTTAGACGGGTTTACGACGAAGCAATAAACTCGTCAAGACAAACTCCGGTCAATAGTTTATCAGATGATATCAATTACCCATTATCAGGCAACATCATCGAGCCGGATCACAATAAAGATGTAACTGTGCTTATTGTAGAGGATAATGACGATTTGCGTCAATATCTCGGAAAAACCTTTTCACCAGAGTATAATGTCATCTTAATGCCTACGGCGGATGATGCGCTGTCCTACTTGTCGGAGGAATATCCGGATCTGATTATCTCCGACGTGATGATGCCCGGAACTCAGGGCGACGATTTTTGCAGGGCCGTAAAAAATAATCCTGAGACGGCTGGCATTCCCGTGATACTTCTGACCGCCAAAGCTGGTCATGACTCCATCGTGACCGGACTTCAAAAGGGCGCTGATGATTATATTGCCAAACCGTTCAGCACAGAGATTCTGAAACTAAAAGTACGTGGAGCCATTGAGAACCGAAATCGCTTACGCAGTTATTTACTCAAACAAGCCGTAGTACAAGTAACCTCCGATAAGACAGCTAATGTGACAGACAATGCGGATGAAATAAGAATAGAGCCTGAATTATCGACTAGCGACCGAGAGTTTATGGAGAGAATCACTGAAATTGTAGTGAGTAATATGAGCAACACAGACTTTAGCATTGATATACTCTGCCGTGAAATGGCAATGAGTAGAACTCTGTTATATGGTCGTTTGAAGTCACTAACAGGAAAAGCTCCTCAGGAATTCATCAGGATACTCTGTCTTGAGCGGGCAGCTGACTTGTTGCGGCAAGGAATGTCTGTTACAGACGTGGCCGAAGCAACTGGTTTTATCAACGCAAAATATTTTAGCACCATTTTCAAAAAACATTTTGGGGTGCAGCCTAGCAAATTTATCGAAAAAAGATAGTACATCCTAAAAAATACTCTTCGAACCTACAGGATTTTTCATCAATCTAACAGAAATCCACATCCTACATCTATTGCTACACAATGACTTACTAAATATGTCAGCAATCAAACTCTAAATGTCGGCAATCAAACCCTATAAGAAGTGTGGGGTTAGTATTTTTGCGCCAAGTCTGCTGGATACACTTCAGCAGATGCTTTACAACTCTGTTTAACTTTAAAGCTATTTTGGTAAGCAAATGAACAAATTCACAACACTCCTTGTCATCCTCGCGTGGGGAACGTGTACCGCATGTTCGTCAAATAGAGACGAACCCTATGTACCTCCACCCCTGTCAACATCGAATGAAGTCGTCGTATTTCAGGATGAATTCAAAACTTTTAATACCTCATTTTGGAATAAAGAAACCCATGCTGCCGGATGGACCAATAAGGAGTTGCAATCCTACGATCCTTCTCACGTAACTGTTGGGAAAGACGGTGACAAAACAGTACTGATACTAACAGCCGAACGTAAAAATGGCCAAATCATGTCGGGCAGAGTAAATACAAAAGCGAAGAAAAGTTTCAAATATGGAAAATTTGAAGCGAGTATCAAACTGCCAAAAACAGCCAATGGACTTTGGCCTGCACTCTGGCTGATGGGCGGCAATAACAAAGAATGGCCTGCCTGCGGTGAAATAGACATTATGGAAATGGGAGATGCGGAAGGAATGCAATCCGGAAATGCATCGCAACGTGTCAATACAGCTCTTCATTTCGGCCCTGATGTCAAAAATCACGAACAGAAATATTTTACGTCTAATGCTACTGCGAATCTGCAGGACGGCAATTACCATCTATACACAATGGTTTGGGACGAGAATAAAATTGCAGTGTCTATTGATTGCATTCCCTTTAATACATTTGATATAAAGGATAACCCCTATTTTCATGACAATTTTTTCATTTTGCTAAATCTTGCAGTTGGTGGTGCATATACCGGTATAACCAATATTTCGGGAATAACTGCGCTTAAAGAGGGTGAAAAGGCTGCCATGTATGTTGACTGGATAAAAATAACTGAGACTAAATAATTATAATACACATGAAAGAAAAAGTAATTTCAAGAACAGTGTTGTGTGGAGCATTGCTTTTAGGTATCGCAACAATGGCTACGCCAGTTGTGGCGTTTGCCCAACACACTACGACACAGAACGGCGTCTCGCAAATAAAGGTAGCGGGAACTGTAAAAGACGAAGGAGGCCCGGTAATAGGCGCTTCTGTTTTGGAAAAGGGTACCTCCAATGGCACTGCTACGGATGTCGACGGCAGGTTTACACTTAATGTTAGAGCCGGTGGGACCTTAGTGGTAAAGTACTTAGGTTACAAGAGTGCTGAGGTGAAAGTGTCATCCGGATCGATTTCAGTGACATTGGAGCAGGATAACAAAGCCTTGAATGAAGTTGTAGTTACTGCATTAGGCATTAAACGTGACCGCAAAGCTTTGGGCTATGGTTTAGATGAAGTGAAAGGCGGAGTATTCGAAAAGGCGAAAGAGACAAACGTAATCAATTCGCTTGCTGGTCGGGTAGCCGGTCTTGTGGTTAGTCAAACAGCAGGCGGTGCTTCTGGCTCAACCCGCGTAATTCTTCGTGGTGCAACAGAAATGACAGGTAACAACCAACCACTTTATGTTATAGACGGAGTACCTTTGGATAACTCAAATTTTGGTTCGGCCGGAACGAATGGAGGCTACGACCTGGGTGATGGTATCTCATCAATCAACCCTGATGACATTGAAAGCATGTCGGTGCTAAAAGGTCCTGCCGCTTCAGCGCTTTATGGTAGCCGCGCAAGTCATGGTGTAATCCTTATTACCACAAAAAGAGCCCGGAATGAACGCTATTCAGTTGAATATAACGGAACGCTCACTGTTGACAACCAATTGTCTAAATGGAATAACCTTCAGCAGATTTATGGAATGGGAAGCAATGGTAGTTATAGCATTGATTCTGTGTCAAATACGAACAAGAGCTGGGGTCCAAAAGCGGATGGCGGTAATATGTTACGTTATTTTGATGGTACTGAGCATCCGTATCTCATAATACCAGACAATACGTCGGGATTCTTCCGAACAGGTTTGACTGCCAACAACACCGTCACTGTATCGTCTAATGCAGGAAATACCGGATTGCGTTTTACGCTTACAGACTTGAGGAACAAAGATATAGTTCCAAAAACAAGCATGGGTCGTAATATCTTTAATCTTAGAGCAAACACGACATTAAAGAAGGTAGATTTTGACTTCTCGGCAAATTACACGCATGAAAACGTACAAAACCGTCCGGCGCTGGGTGACAGTAAGTCAAACATTGGTAAGAATCTTATGACTCTTGCAAACACTTACGATCAGTCATGGCTAAGTACCTATCAGGATAAAAATGGTGACTACTCCAACTGGAACGGAATGGATCCATACAATGTCAATCCTTATTGGGATGTGTACAAAAACTCAAACGAATCGAAGAAAGACTTGTTCCGCCTCCATGGTTCCGCCGTATGGAATATCGGATCACATCTCAAAATAAAAGGTACCGGTGGTGCCGAACTCAATTGGTTCAACTTCCAGGACTTCAAATCACCTACTACGCCCGGGTACGAAGCTGGTTATCTTCAGAACAATAAGTTCCAAAACAAAATGTACAATTTAGAACTTATTGCCACCTATAACAACCGTTGGAAAGATTTCGACTTTACAGCTACTGTGGGGGGTAACCTGTACAAGATTGATAAACAAACAACCGTAATCACTGCACAAGATATGCAGATACGTGACGTGGTAGCCTTAATGAGCTTTAACGAAACCAGTCTTCAGGAAAATAGTTACCGCAAACAAATTAACTCTCTTTTTGGAGCTGTCAATTTAGGATGGCGTAACCTTGTTTATCTGGATGCTACAATTCGTGGTGATAAGTCATCAACGCTTCCTGTAAACAACAATACCTATGTTTATCCTTCGGTATCGGGTAGTTTTGTGTTTTCCGAACTAATAAAGCGCAACGATATATTACCTTATGGAAAAGTGAGAATGTCGTGGGCACAGGTTGGATCAGATACAGACCCCTACAAACTTGGGCTTGTATATTCTAAGTCTAAGTTTACATATCCTGGTTATACTATTGGATACATTGACAACGAGGTTATTCCTAATAAAGACCTTAAACCAACAAAAACCAATTCGTTTGAAATCGGTTTTGAGACAAAATTCTTAAAACAACGCATGGGTCTCGACTTTACGTATTACAATCAGATTTCGAAAAATCAGATTATGGGTATGGCTTCAACCTGGGCAACAGGTTATCCTTATCGTTTGATTAATGCTGGCGAGATACAGAACCAGGGTATTGAGATAGCACTTAATACACGTCCGGTGCAGGTCGGTGACTTTTCATGGGACTTGAATTTCAACTTCTCGAAAAACAATAACAAAGTAAGGAAACTCACAGATAACATGGATATGTTTGAGCTTGAAAAAGCATCGTGGCTTGATGTACAAGTAGCTGCCAAGGTAGGCGAGAATTTCGGCTCAATCATTGGCCCCGATTTCAAACGCAATGCCGATGGGAATATTCTTATCGACCCTGCTACCGGTCTGCCTATGTATGACAAAAGCAACCATGTACTGGGTAATGCCTCATGGGACTGGACAGGAGGTCTCAATACTATATTTAAATATAAAAATATAGGATTGACAGCATTGTTCGATGTTAAGGTTGGAGCTGATCTTTATTCTATGTCGCAACGAGCGGCCTATGAGTCTGGAAAAAGTATGGCTACATTAGATGGTCGTGAGGCATGGTATAAATCAGAAGAGGAACGTCAGGCTGCCGGAATTGCCAAAGGTTCAGTTTCGTGGAATCCAACCGGAGGTTTCGTTTCACCTGGAGTTATCGACAATGGAGATGGAACCTATCGTCCCAATGACATCAAGATCAATCCTGAGACCTATTGGATGAGTGTGAGCCGCAATGCTCCGGCAATGTTTATTTATGACAACTCATACGTGAAATGCCGTGAAATCACCCTTAGTTACCAGTTCCCGAAAAAATGGTTAGGCAAGGTCATTCAGGATATGTCATTCTCTCTTGTAGCACGTAATCCGTTCATCGTATGGAAAAATATTCCCAATATCGATCCGGATTCCAACTACAACAACACAACCGGTATGGGACTTGAATATGGTTCACTACCATCGCGCAAAAGCTATGGTGTAAACCTTTATGTTAAATTCTAATCATCTGAAAAAATAATGAAAACTAATATACGAACATATATATTGTTATCGCTGACAGTATTCGCTGTTGCGGTTAGTTCCTGTAGCGACAGCTATATGGAGAACTTAAATACTGACCCGTCAAAGGCAAACAACATTGATCCCAATGCACAGTTGACAACAGCCGAATTGCAGACTTACGGTGATCTTGGAATGGTGGAAATCTACCGAAATTACCATTATGCTTTCGCACAACAATTGATGGGTTGTTGGAATACGACTAATTTTGGAGGTCGCCACACTATTGACAACAATGAAATGAGCCGCATGTGGATATCTTTCTATCCTAAAGCAATTAAAAACCTGACAGATGGTATCTCCCGTAGCAATGAGAATGCATCATTGTCAAATATTAATGCTGCTTTACGCATATACCGTGTTTACATGCTGTCATTAATGACGGATGTTTACGGAGATGCTCCTTGTAGCGAAGCAGGCTTAGGATATATTGATGGGAAATTCAATCCCCGTTATGATACGCAGGAAGAGATTTACACTTGGTTTTTCAAAGAGTTGAAAGAAGCCAGTATAGCCCTTAATCAGTCTGGAGATAAAATTTCGGGTGATGTTGTATACAAGGGTGATGTATCCAAATGGAAAAAACTCGCCAATTCGCTTCGTCTTCGCTATGCTATGCGTATTTCTGATGTAGCAGCGGAAAAAGCGAAACAGGAATTTGAAGACGCACTATCAGATGCCGGAGGAATACTAGCCAGCGCTTCGGATGATGCACTGGTTAAATACATGGAAGTGCCATTCAGCTTCGGACAGGAGTCGTATACTGATTATCGTGGTAATGCTTTGTCAAAGTTGCTTTTCGGAAACGACCCGGCCAACAACCCCAGCTATCTGTGTTCAACATTTTTCAATCAAATGAAGAATTCGGGTGACCCACGAACATACCGTATTGCACGTTTCTATTATGACGGACTGATGAGTTCTACAAGCACAAACAATCGTATAGATCTTACGGAAGAAGTACTGAAGAAAGGTGTCACAATGAATCCACGTGATCCGGGGGCATTTTCATGGGAACCATGGCCTGCTGGTTATGAAAGCGATATAATGAAGGAAATAGCACTGACTAATTCTTCTGTACAAACAAGTATGTCTAGAGAAACAGAGCCTAAGTTGGCTAACAATTTTCTGAAAAGTGATAATCCGGGAGTTATTATAACTTATGCCGAAGTCAACTACCTTCTGGCCGAAGCATCTTTGAAAGGCTGGAATGTAAGTGGAACAGTTGCCGATCTCTATGCCAAAGGTGTACGTGCATCAATGGATTTTTTGTCAAATAACTACGGTTGCGACAAAATTACGGATGCCGAGTTCAGTACATTTATCACCAATAATGGGATTGGTTACACCAACGACCAGAAGAAAGCTTCGATCAACACTCAGGCATGGATACTTCACCTCACCAATCCGGCTGAAAGTTGGGCTAACGTGCGTCGTTCGGGTTATCCACACCTGAAATCTCCGGCGGAATATGATTTCGCACAGTTTCTTACCGGCGGTGCAGATATTCCGGTTCGCCTTTCTTATCCGGTTCTCGAATCTTCATACAACAAGCAAAGTTATGAAGAAGCCCTGAGCCGTATGGGAGGAGATAATAGTTGGAACAAACCACTATGGTGGGATGTGAATTAATAGTCATCAATTAAAGCATATTATATGAAACTTATATATCGAACATTAATTGCGTTGCTTTCATTGAGCGTTATGCTCATCTCCTGCAACGATGAAAAGCCGTTTTCGGTGGCAGGTCTTGACGACGAACCACATATTCTTGCACCGACCTTTCCCGACCGTGTTAACGGAGAGTTACCTACAGTGACAACTATCAACAGGGATGCCAACTTTTCGATGGCATTAACCGTCACTCCTGCCGATTTTGTAGAAGTGGACTGGTATCTTGACGGAAACAAAGTGGCATCTGGCAAAAAAATAGACATGCCTTTGCTTGCCGGAGTATATGACATGAAAGTAGTAGTAACCACCACTTCCGGAAAAACTACCTCTCGCGAAGGAATTGTACGTGTCAATCCTTTGGATGCTGATCCATCGGCGACAAAAGTTAGTTTTGAGCGATTCATAGCTCCTGGTACCCAGGCTGTTCTGTATGGAAAAAATCTTGATCAGATAAAAGGTCTCACGGTAGGTAACATCGCTGTCACCAGCATGACAGTTGTGCCGGATAATGGGGGTGCATATATTTCATACACTGTTCCTGCCGGGGTTTCTGAAGGCAAACAAAGAGTTGTACTTATTGGTACTGACGATGTGCAATATGGAGGCGATGTGGTTACTGTAAGTTCAGCGGCATTGGTTACAACCGGAGCCGATCGGGGCACATCTAATGCTACCTGCATTATGACAGGTATAAATCTCGACAAAGTGGCATCTCTTGATTTTGGCGGTACAGCCGTATCCGTTTTTGCTGTAAAAAATGCCAGCCGATTAGAGTTCACCTGCCCTTCACTAAAGGACGGAGAATATACATTGACAGGTAAAATGACCGACGGTAAAGAAGTAACTTTCTTTACAAACAAGGAGGTTGTAAACAATACCAAGATAGTAATATCATCCGAGCAAACGCTTTGGAGTGGACATCATTATGTGTCATGGGACTTGCCGGACGGTAATCCGAACAAAACTTTCAACCTCATAGGTCAGAGTGTTTTTGCATCAATTAAGCCCGGTGCAGTGATGTCTATACACTATTCGATTGAACCTACGGCAACATACCATCAGATACGCACTACTTCCGGATGGTGGAATGATTTACCCGGAACAGGAGTAGTTGATGTGTCTTCCGCTGGTGTGTTGAACGTTACACTTACACAAGCAGTTCTCGATGCGATCAAAGATCAAAGCGGATTTCTTTGTGTAGGTCATGGCTACTTCGTTGATCTTGTAACTGTAAAATAATAAACTGATAATGCGCTTAAACAAAACATTTATTATGGGAATTACTGCAAGCATCGCCTGTCTCGGACAGGTGGTGTTTGCTGCTAATCCGAAAAATTTAAAAATAGAAGCAGCTGTGGAAAAAAAATTAAGCAGCATGACTTTGGATGAAAAAATAGGTCAGATGACCGAACTTTCTATCGATGTATTGGGAGAGATGAAAAATGGTGAATTTATCCTTGATAAAGAGAAACTCCATAACGCTATCGCCAAATACAAGGTTGGATCGATACTTAACGCTCCCGGACCTGTAGCACAAACGCGTGCGAAATGGCAAGAACTGATCGGCATCATACAGGATATGTCTATGAAGGAAATAGGAATACCGTGTATCTATGGACTTGACCAAAACCACGGTACCACCTACACGCTGGAAGGCACTCTGTTTCCACAGAATATAAATCTGGGGGCGTCGTTCAATCCGCAGCTTACATACGATGCTGCGAGAGCGACAGCCTACGAAACACGGGCTGCCAATTGTCCCTGGACATATTCTCCAACTGTTGATATGGCACGGGATCCACGTTGGTCTCGCGTTTGGGAGAACTATGGCGAAGATTGCCTAGTCAATGCAGTAATGGGTAGCCATGCCGTACGTGGATTTCAAGGAGATGATCCCAATCATATTCCTGCTGACAGAATAGCAACATCGGTAAAGCATTATATGGGCTACAGTATGTCGCGTACTGGCAAAGACAGAACCCCTGCCTATATTCCGGTGTCGGAGCTCAGGGAAAAGTGCTTTGCACCTTTTAAGGCATGTGTAGAAGCTGGTGCACTTACTGTGATGGTGAATAGTGGAAGCATCAATGGGATTCCTGTACACTCCAGTTATGAGCTGCTTACACAATGGTTGAAAAAAGATTTGGCGTGGGATGGTATGTTGATAACCGACTGGGCGGACATTAATAATTTGTACACTCGTGAGCATGTGGCGGCGAACAAAAAAGAAGCAATAGAAATTGCCATCAATGCCGGAATTGACATGGCTATGGAACCATACGACCTGAATTTCTGTACACTGCTCAAAGAACTTGTGGTAGAGGGGAAAGTACCCATGAGTCGCATTGACGATGCGGCCAGCCGTGTTCTAAGGCTGAAATATCGCCTCGGACTTTTCGATAAACCAAATACCTTCTCATCCGATTATCCTGATTTTGCAGGTAAGAAATCGGCTGAATTGGCTGTAAGGGCTGCTGAAGAGTCGGAAGTATTGTTGAAAAACAAGAATGCACTACTTCCTCTGCAAAAGGGAACAAAGATTCTTGTTACCGGACCAAATTCTAACTCAATGCGTTGTCTGAACGGAGGTTGGAGCTATACCTGGCAGGGACATCTTACCGACAGATTTGCCGGAGCCTACAATACTATTTTTAAGGCTGTACGCAATAAGTTCGGCAATGAGAATGTAGTGCTTGAGCAAGGAGTAACGTATGTGGCAGAGGGTAATTATTTCGAAGAAAATGTTCCTGACATAGAAAAAGCTGTAAATGCGGCAAAAAATGTTGATGTGATAATTGCTTGTATTGGTGAGAATTCATATTGCGAAACACCAGGTAACTTGTCGGATTTGGCCATATCTGCCAATCAGAGCAATCTTGTAAAAGCACTTGCCACCACAGGAAAGCCTATTGTTCTTATCCTGAACGGAGGTCGTCCGCGCATTATCAACGACATTGAACCTCTGTCCAATGCGGTAATCAATATTCTGCTTCCGGGTAACTATGGTGCCGATGCTCTTGCCAATATTCTTGCCGGCGATGCGAATCCTTCTGCTAAAATGCCATATACATATCCTCGTAATCAGGCTGAATTGACTACTTATGACTATCGTGTGAGCGAGGAAATGGACAAGATGGAAGGGGCATACGACTATGATGCGGTCATTTCAGTTCAATGGCCTTTTGGATACGGACAAAGTTACACTACATTCAAATACGACAAGTTCAAATGTTCAAAGCTGAATTTCAATGCAGGAGATGAACTGACATTTACCATAGACATTACCAACACAGGTAAAATAGCAGGTAAAGAAGTAGTCATGATGTTCAGCCGTGATATGGTGGCATCACTGACTCCTGAAAATCGTCGACTCAGAGCATTTAAGAAAATAGAACTCCGTCCGGGAGAAACGCAAACGGTTGTATTGCCCATCAAAGCAAGTGATTTAGCTTTTGTTGGGGCAGATGGAAAATGGATTCTTGAACAAGGCGACTTCAGAATGCAGGCGGGCAACCAAACACTGAATATAAAGTGTGATAAAACAAATATATGGAAGATTCCAAATAAATAAGATTAGTATACTTCAAAAGGTAATAATAAAGATTGTGTAAAATGTTTGAAAGGAAGCGTCGAGATGACACTTCCTTTTTTATTTTTCCATTTTCTCAAGTTTGCTTACCGTAAAATTAGAATATTTATTTTGAGTTGATATACCCTGTTCGTGGTATGCTTTTTCTATGCACACGTATATCACATTCGTTAATAGAGAGGGCGGAATTTGTATGTCCCCTACATCTTACGCAATTGAATTTATCATCGGAATAGCCCCACACCTGTGCTTTAACAAAAAAAAACTGATGAAAATAAGCTTATATAAGTCGAATTGATATTTATTTTTGAAAACAAAAAGATGGGGGTAGTTATCAATAATAAATTGTTCAAGTTGTTCATAATTAAATATATAAACATAACAATCAGTAAGATTTATTCCTTTATTTTTGCATTATAAAATATCAAGTAATGCAAAAGGCAAGATTTGAATTGATAAATAGTACTTAAACTACTCTTTATGGTAGTAAAACCCAATAGAAAAAAATAATAACTTCAATAAATAATGAATCATACTCCTTCTGGTTGCAAACGAATTGAAGCGGAATGACAAATGTAGTGAATATTTTTTTTATTATTCTAAAGTACGGATTGCAAATAAGTCTAAAACAATAAGATGGACTGGAATACCGATAGCTTTAGGTACCAACCTGTCGTACAGGTAAGTTTGAAATTAATTTTCTATATGTGTCAATTTTCATATTTATCATTTTAAACTTTATCTTTTTAAAATATAGAAACGTTTCATCCTGAATAGTTCCAGTTTAAGTGAAGGTTATATAAGTGACAATATATATCGCTTTAGGATTCCGGAACTTATGCTTTCTGCTCGTATATTAATGTCTTAATATACAGTTAAAAACTGGTATAGTTTTCAGTCCAAGTTACACTTCGCTAAAACTTGAACTATCCAGCGAGTGCAAGCTTGGACGAACAAAGGAACTATCCAGTGCGTGCAAACTTGGACGAAATTGGGGTTCCACGTTATTAGTCTCATATATTGAAATTTATTAATGCCCTTTTCCCTTTTTATATTCCGCCTAAAATAAATATATATGCTACGCTAAATTTATTTTACTACCCCAGTGTGTGCAAGCTTAGACGAAATAGGGAGTTCTGTTTCCGTAATTTCTCGGCACAACTGAAAACGAATGTGCTGATCCTTTCGTGAACTTCTTCAAGTTTACCGTAAGTAAGTATTCGGGCTTATGAAAAGATTAACGTGCTTTATAATGCAAAAAAAAAGCAAGTCGGAATGATTGTATAAATAATTATTTATACATTATATGACACTAGATGGAAACTCGCATCAGCGAGGGAAGTATTATACTTGTTAAATATTTAAAGTTGTGCTTTCCTTTTATCAAGACGTAGTCTGGAGATTAAGCCAAATAAAAATTTCACTTGTACTTCTTATTTCATACAGGATTTCTCAACTTCCTTAATCAATGCTTTTAATCTCATATATCCATTTTCAAACGACGTATATTTCCAACCATACCACCACTCAGTACTTTCAAAACCACTTAACTCGTCAAGAACGGGTGTTACTAAATCTGAAACTTGTGTTATGAGAGTTTCGGTGCTATAATGACGCCCTATTCCATAGTATATATTTTCTTCTTTTTCAATTAATACGGAAAATTTTAGATCGTTGATTTCAATTATAACACCAACTTTGCGAAGTATATTTTTCTTTGAGTCGTTTTTACTATCTATAACCTTGTAGTGTGGAAAATCGCTACGAAGTTGATTTTGCCATAGCTCCCAACAATCATTTTCTGTTCTCTCCTTTAAGTTATTTAATTGATTAATGACTTTATTCAAGTCTTCAATCTTATTCTTTACCAACACCAGATTGTGTTCCGGTTTTTCCTCAAATTTCAATGTCTGTTTAATGTAATCCTGAAGTTCCATATTCATTTTTTTATTTATTTCTCTTATATCAAATAATCCTTCCAAGTGGTCAATGTATTGTACTACTGTTGACTGTAAATAGCTGTCCTTGACTCTGCAATTTGGTAGAACATCTCTCTTTAGCCAGGGTATAATATCATCTCTAAAAGTCAAATGGGAATAACGCTCTTCGTAAGCAGGTAAGTAGGATGTACCCTCAATACAATTGCTATGTATATTTACCTGGTCACATTCTTTGCAGTGCGATTGCTCAAGTTTCCAACAACAATCATTTGGCTGATTGGAATCATTTGGCGGTAGATACAGTATGTATATTTGTTTATCGGAATATCCTAAGCCTTTCATTTTATCAATATAACGGGCTATTTGATTTTTTTGAATGACTGCGTTGTGGATTTTATTTTCAACTATGATGGCATATTTACCTCTCTCTTGCACCAGCAAATCTATTCGATGTTTTTCCGATGTAAGTTGAGGCTTTTCTATCGGATGTTTAAACTTAGGAAATAAAGTCTGGAGAAAGCTTTCCAAAATTTCATATTTCCCGTTTACATTCTGTAGTAGTAGGTGAAGTAATATCCTACTATGAGCGTTTTCGTTCGCTCTCAATAAATCAATTACATTAATATGATAAGGCTGTTCGTTTTTAAGTCTTTTATAGCGCTCAATGAATGAGATTGAAAGGCTATTAGCCTCAATAAACTTATTTATATCAGATTCTTGTTGAAATGATCTGATTTGTTCTGTCAGAGTAAATACTTCATCAATCGTTGTTGAAATCATCGTGTTTCTATCAATAGTTTTAGTTTTTAAAAGACTTCATTTTACAGCGCTTCATATACTTTCAACGTTTTTCCATCTGCAAGCTTCCATTCCACCAGTCCGTTGGCATTACGCCCCATGACTATAACGGCTGCGGTAGTTGGGCTGCTGAAGATATAGTCTTCTGTAAATACATAATTACCATCTACCAGTTGTAAATCTCCATTATCAATGAGTGATTGTCTTAATCTCAACGATGAATTTGCCATAGAACTTGTTGTGGAATCGGAAGCTATGGAGCTTTTGTACACCACAAAACCATCGGAAGTCCGTTCACCTTGTGCATCAGATCCTCGGGCTGCCTTTATATAAAAAATATTCTGATCTTTTTTGAGTTTTATTTCGCGCTTCTCCTCAAAAACTTTATGACCCAAAGTGCTAACAAGCATCTTTACGTGTTCGATAAACTCTTCCATTTCCGCTGTATCCGATTCTGATATGGACGACTGGGTAGGAGTCAATGAATTTTCAACCTTGTAACGATTTGCCAACTTAGCGATATCGTGAAGTCGGTTTTCAAGGTATTTTATATGCGCTTTATTCAGGTTATTGTCTTTACTCAGAAACACAATAGATTCATTCCAAAAGTCTTTTTGGGTCAGATGTTGATTCAGTCGTTTCAAGATAGATTCTGCTTCACCAATATAAACCATATCTTTTCCTTCTTCGTCTTTTCCGAACAACAGATACACGCCTGTTTTGGTCAGATCATCCCTGTCTGCACAATCTTTTATCTTTATGCGTGGAATTTTATAGGCTTTCCCGGACCAATTGGATAGTTCACAACTCATCCGACCATTCGAATCTCCATCAAGCAGGAAAATCTTAATTGTTTTACCGAATTTCATATAGTATGCTGAATTTAGTGTTCAATTTTTTGAGCATTCTTCTTATGCTTTTTGAGCAAATCGATAAACTCAGAATCTGCTTTTATTTTATCTATAATTGTTTTTACAACTAGATCTACCTCTTTATCTTCTGAATAATCAGCAGAGCAAACAAAATTAACTCTATCTTCTCTAATTAATTTTTCTGCTCTTTCTTTCTTCGTAGTTTTTCTCGGCTGAAAGACTGCTATTGAATGACCTCCTTGCTGCTTTACTAATTTCATGCAAGGTATATCCGTTTCACCATCGCCGAAATAAATCATATTTGAGAAAGGAACTCTTCTCTCGTTTTCTGGGATGTATTCATTTATTTTGGTGGATTCATAAATACTATCAATTCCTTTATTTATTTTGAATAGAAACTGTGTCTTATTCGTGAAATTCACCGATACCGATGGCCAGTCGGCAACACCATCAACGTTGTATAGATAGGAGCAGGCAAATATCTGCTTGAATTTTTTACCAATCTTGGTACCTTCAATCATTTCTTTTAATCCGGAAGAATTGATATAATGTTCAATAATAACACCTTTATCTTTGCCATAACTATTTATCCTGTCAAACCAAGTTTCTACTCCCTGGAATAATTCTACCGAATTACCGAATTCTTTAAAGCTATCTCTTTTTAGCGAAATGTTTTTCTCTCGGGCTTTCTTAAGCATAAGATACATGTAAGTCAATATTTGATCTGCATCCTGTGATTTTGCCAATTCAGTATTTTCTTTCCAGAACTCAGCCTTGTTTGCTCCAATAGCTTCGATAAATGCAAATTCCTGCATATTACCGGGCGATAGCGTGCCATCGAAATCATAGATTAATGCTACAATCGGTTTATTCTTTGCCATATATATTTATTCTTAAATTTGAATTCCAATATTGAAAACTATTGCGTAGCTCTCTTATTTCCCATTAATGGTTAGGCTCATTTTCTTCTTCCCATACTCCACCACCGGCTCAGCAGCCATCAGCATTTCCTTATTTGCACTCTCCAAGTCCCCTTTAGGGGATTTAGGGGCGGGGTTTGGGGTGGACTTTAGGGTGGTGAGCGTAGCCGAACCACCCCACACTTTCCCTATCCTATCTTTTATCTTCTGCTCAAAGATTCCTATAAGTTCTTTATTGGCATTTATCAAGGAGTATTCATTAAAAAAAAATCTTAAGTCTTGAATATCTTTTATTTCCAAAGCAACTTTCCATTAGCTAATAATAAAGAAATGTCAGACTTAATTTCATCTTGTTTTCTGTTAATTTCATTTTCAATTTTCATTTGTTCTTCTACAAACTTATTTTGTGATAAAATATCAGGAAAAGGAATAACTACTTCATGTAAATCATCTTTGTCAAGTGAAACATTCGATGTACCTGTCATTAATGAAGCAATAATTTCTTCTTTCATTGCAGATAATATGAAGTAAAGATATTTGGGATTAAGAATGTCTTCTTTTAATACTTGTATTCCACACATAATATTTGCAAGTGCAAATTTACCTTCTACATAATGTAATCTTCTAACGCTTGCGTGCCCATGCCCTGTTGATGAAACAATTGGTATACAAATGGCTTTACAGTCAAAATCAAAATTCACAGATGTTTTAAAATTTTCAGCCGTAACAACAAATGGATAATCACCTTCTTCTGTACTTTGCGCCCCTGACAGACCTTTGAATATCCGAACTAATTTCTTATCTAATTTTCTTGTTGGAAACCCAGAACTATTTGCATAATGTACTGCTTTATATCTTCGCCCAATTAAGCTTATATAATTATCAGCAAGTAATTCATTTTTAGAAACTATATTGTATTTTACATTTATATTGCTTAATTCACCTCCATTTTTAAAATTTTCAACTAATTTATATGCTGCTTGAAGATCATTTGCCTCAATTATTTTGCGTGCACCAGTTTGTGTAAAACCATCATTTTCTATTTGAATAAAAAGCACTTCTTTCTTTTGGCGAGCAACTTCCTTATCAATTAAGATAATATGTGTTTTTACACTTGCATAGGGTTTGAATACTCCATGTGGTAATTCTATAATCGCATAAACTAAATTATCTTTGACTAGTTTTTCTCTTATTGATTTATATGAAGAAAAATTATTATGTAAAACACCTTCAGGAATTATTATACCTGCTTTACAGCTACCACTTAAATGTTCAATAATATAATCAAGGAAAAGAATTTCAGACTTATTAGCCTGAATAGAAAATTTTTTGTGCGGTCTAATACCACCCTTTGGAGTCATGAAAGGTGGATTGGCTAAAACAACATCAAAAGTATCATTCCAACGTTCTTCACTACTCAAGGTATCGTATTCCCAAATATGAGGATCGGAAAAACCATGTAGATAAAGGTTTACCAGACTTAGCCGCACCATATCGGGAGAAATATCATAACCAGTGAAGTTTTGTATCAATCTTTTTCGTTCGTCAGGAGTCAGTTCGTTGTTGTTTTTCTCACGGATATGTTTAAAGGCGGAAATTAGGAATCCTGCCGTTCCACAGGCCGGATCCAACACAGTATCCGTTTTCTTTGGGTCAACAATGGATACAAGAAAGTCAATGATATGACGTGGAGTTCGGAATTGTCCCGCATCGCCTTGCGAACCCATTATTGACAAAAGGAATTCAAAAGCATCTCCCAACATTTCACTGTGGGTATATTTGAATTCGCCGATGGTTTTCAGAAACATTTTCAACGTTTCCGGATCACGATAAGGTAAATAAGCACTTTTGAAGATATTTCGAAACAATGCAGGGATATTTGGATTTTTCTCCATGCTCACAATAGCTTCCGAATACAAATCAAACATTTGGTTGGCAGTTACTTTGGCATTGAACAAACTATCCCAGCCAAATTTCTCATACTCCCCCGAAAAGAACTTAGCCGTTCCTCCTAATTCTATCGCTTCCTTGTCCATGTCGTCCATGAACTTATATATTAGACCAATGGTAATCTGTTCAATTTGAGCTTTTGGGTCTGGTAATTTACCTACCAGTATATCACGACAATCGTTAATTCTTTTTTTTGTTGTTGTATCTAACATTTTATATTTGTGTGTTTATTGTTCTTCTTCTTAACCGCCCCAAGCCCCTAAAGGGGATGTGAGATTAGTTTCGTCTCCTATAACTTCGCTTCATTGAGAATCATCTCGGAGACCACTCTTCAAGCCCCTTTAGGGGTTTGGGGCTACGCTGCAAATTTCTCTAGCTTCACATAGCCTTTCACATATACCGGTATTACATCCCTGTATTTAGGTGCTACTTCTTTGAATTGCTCTATCGGTAGAGTCGGATTCGTTTGTAAAGCCTGAAAGTCTTTTGCTTCAATAATACTTCGTATCTCTTTATCTACAATGTAGGCCTTAAAGAAGTATTTCAGCGCTCTGATATTGACATCTTCATCGGGTGGATAAATGGAAATGAATTTATCGAATTCCTCATCCAGTAATTCATCTTTCGATTTGAATTTAGGTATTATGCCGAAAATCTTTTCCACTACTTCGCGAATAGAAACCTTACGGTCTATCTTAGCAGCTACCCGCAATTTTTCTATGTTGAAGTATTCTTCTGGTTTATCAAATATCTCACTCTGAATGTGCGATATCACCTCTTCCCAATTTCCTAATTCTACATTCTTCTTAATGATATCATCCATTCTAATCCTGTCTTCGAACTTCTGATATAACATCCGGTCAATCTTCATCCCGTCATGTCCAATCAATTTTTCATTGAGAATCATCAATGGATCAGGAAGCAGACTAGTATATTTTTTACAGGGAGGAGGTGGTGGACCTTCAAATCCTCCACCCGTTTTGGGTTTTGGGAGTTTTAATTTCTCGTCGTAGTCAAATTCTTCTTCAAAGTATTCGCAGTTGGCAAAGAAGTCGAAGAGTTTGAAGAACTCTTTTTCGTGTTGTTCTTTTTCTTCTTCACCCAACTCATTTTTGAATTTATACTCAAAAGTGTTTTTACGTGTACCCCGTCCTTTTATCTGAACAAAATCAGCCGGACTAAAGATGGGGCGCATCATGCACAGATTCAGCAAGTCGGTACAATCATAACCGGTAGTCATCATACCTACGGTAATGCATACTCTTGTTTTACTCGATTTGTAGCCTTCGAGCCAACCCGTTTTTCCGTTCAGATTATTGTTGCTGAAATTGATGGTCATTTGTTGCGCATCTGCCACCTGCGAAGTCACCTGAACAGCAAAATCGGAATTGTATTTTCCGGGAAAGAGTTGTTCAGCCATATCGTTCAGGATTTCTGCCAATTTGCGCGCATGATTTTGACTGACAGCAAACACCAGTGTTTTGCCTATTTCCTGTGTTATCGGATCGCGTAAGGCATTCTCTAAAAAAGTTTGACAGAAGATCTGATTCGTATTTTCTGAAAAGAGTTTCTTTTCAAAATCTCTGGACACAAAAGTCTCGGTTTCTTCGCCTTCTTCTGTAGTGGTCATCACCGAATAACCATTGTCTGAAAGCAATTGAGTAGTAATTTCGGTACGTGCATCCAGCACCCACGGATTTACGAGATAACCTTCTTTTACTCCATCGAGTAATGAATAGCGAAAGGTGGGCTCTCCATTTTCGCAGCCAAAAGTAACATAGGTATCGCGTAACATGCGTCGCTCCACTTCACGTGGATCATTCTCTTTTACCCTATCCAGATTCACCCCTTTCAGATAATCTTTCGGTGTGGCGGTTAAGCCGAGTTTATAACCATGAAAGTATTCAAAAACAGCGCGTGCATTGCCGGAGATAGAGCGGTGCGACTCGTCGGATATAATTAAATCGAAATCGGTTGGTGAGAATTCATAGCGGTACTTATCATTGTACATTAGCGACTGTATGGTAGTAACCACTATATCCGCTTTTTCCCAATCACTTTTATTCTCTTTGTAAATGTAGGTGCTGTAGTCCGGTTTCAGATAATTGGTAAATGCTTTCCATGCCTGATCTTCCAGTTCCAGTCTGTCCACTAAAAACAGAACCCGTCGGGCATTCTCCGTTCTGAGGAATAAGCGTATGACCGTTGCAGCAGCTAATGTTTTTCCGGTTCCGGTTGCCATTTCAAATAAGAAACGATCTTTCCCTTTACCAACAGCATCTTGCAAACAATTAATAGCTTTCAACTGGTAGGGTCTTAAAAACCTCAGTCCATTTTCCCAGATAAAGTCTTTGCTGTTTTCTATACTTCCATTCCAACCGGGACGTACTGCATAATCTGGCATCTGAACTGCTACGATATAATCTCTGGCTACCGGCTCATTTGCTAATGCTTCACGATCAGGATTCCAGGCCTTAATAGCTCCAATTTCAAAAGCAGACGGAAATTTATAAATAGGTTTGGGATTCCCCTTTTTCAGGTTCCACAGATAATGGACAAGTCCATTGGAAAGTATGATAAATTGAGCACCAACTGTATTGGCGTATTTTCGGGCTTGTTCTTTCGCTACAAGGGGATGAAGACTTTCTTTTTTAGCTTCCAGCACACATACAGGTTTATTATTGCTATCTACCAACAAAAAATCTAACGAACCGGCTGTCGTTTTTTCAAAATCATTGCCCCATGCATCCACTTCTTTATGAGTGATCTTTACATGGTTTTCGAGCAAGATGTTAGCTTTTCCTTTGTCGTCGTCAAAGAATCGCCAACCTGCTTCTTCCAGCAATTGGTTTATTTTTATCCGTGCATGTGCTTCGTTCTGTGGCATTCGATAATATTATTTTTATTCCAACTGATTTAATATTGTAGTTTTATACTAAAAAAAAGCTTGAAAATTTTTCAACCCCCAAAATTACACATTCCTTTTTAATAAAGTTATATGTCTGTTAAACTATTTATTTACACCCTTCAGTAATATTGAAATTGATAGTTACTTAGCTTTTTTATTCGGGTGTATTATTTCAGTACTATCAACATTCCCAACCCAAAGGATGCTGCGATGTTTCCTTCAGAAATTTTTCACCCGGACAGGTTTTGTAAATGCCTGTATCTTCCCTTGAGATTCAGTTTGACTGTATTCAAGTTATGTTATTGATTTTCTAATAGTCCTTCAAGATAATGCATAAAGCTTTAATAATAACTATAAATCTATTTTCACCTAAGAGCGATGAAATTATAAATGTACGTTCATGAGATTTGAATCAATGCCAATTTTGGGAATACCAAACAAGTTTATAAATTGCAGCCCCTTAGTAGCACTATAATATAAAATTGCAGCCCCTTATTTCAAAAACAAATGGAAACGGGATTATTTTCACAAGGAATATCTGATTTTTTTTATCCAAATGAATACGGACTTGGAGATAAATACTTTCCAGATCTACTAAGAGCGTGAAAAGAAAAGAACGCATAACTGATTTGGATCAATACCTATTTCTATAAAGCAATGTATTAAGTATAGATTGTTAGCTTTTTATAGTTCGTTATATACGAGTGTTGGAACAAATTGCACAAAAAAAACCATCTTCAGAAGAATTTTAATCAACAAATCTATTCTTTCGCGTTAACGGGCATCGATCTGCCTTTGTATTTGCCAGTAATTGTTCGCACCGATGTAGTCATAGTCATAATATACAGCGAAATAGAAAAGATTGATAAAATAATAGTACAGACTAATGGAGTAATAGTCCTGACTAAATAAGTAACAGCCATGACTGATGAGATAATAGTCCTGACTGAAGAAGTGCCAGTCAAGACTGATAAAATAATAGTCATGACTATTGGAGTAATAGTCCTGACTAATTGAATAATAGTCATGACCATAGAAGTAATAGTCATGACTGATGAAGTAACAGTCCATACTGATGAAATAGCAGTTCGCACTTAAGAACAAAAAGTCTGCACTGATATGGCAAGAGTCCATACAAACGTTCAGTCTTTTGGGAGAAATGGAACAAAAGCCCTTTCCCCCGTAAGATTGTATAAAGCTTAGTTTGTATTTCATCAACCCGCCTTGTTCTTTATCCCCGTTTTTCATATTGCCTTGTCTGTTATCACAATAAGCTTGCGTTTCATCACATAGCATAAAAGTGTATGAAAAGAATTTCTATATTTGTCCGGTCGGAAATCAATGGAATAATTCAATTGACAAGGATGCGATATTGACCTGAGATAAGAAACAATTTTATTAACATTTAATTTCTATGAATATGGCAGATAGAACCAGAATTCCAAGAGGTATAGATGATTTCAATCCTTACATCATCAATACCAATGCTTATTTGTTAGCCGGAAATCCTACCAATGCGGATAGGTTGGGTATTTTACCGAGTGAAACCGATAAATGGACCGGTTTTTTAAACGAATGGACCCCCTTGTATCTGAAGTACAGTGACAAGAAAAACGGTCGTACCACGGCTGTTAAAGATAGACTGTTATTCGTTATCGACCAATGTATAGATTTGGATCAGACTTCTCATATACTGGACCGTATAGCTGCTTCGGCCTCCGTAAACATAGTGGATATGGAAACTTTTAATATCCATAAAGGTGTATTGCGGAAACCGACCCGTTCCATTTCGGTTACTCCAATCTCCGAAAAGGTAGCGGCTGCCATTCAGCCTCTTGGCGGTGGGTCTGTTGCCATTAAATGTCACAACAGTTCCAGCAGGGCATCCATTTTGGATGGTGCGGATAGTGTGCAATTTGTCTATCAGGTAGGTGATGTGCCTCCAAGTTCAGCAGAAGCACCGGGAATGATGAAAGATATTTCTACCAGAGCAGCATTTACCCTGGACTTGGGAGCCGAAAATGCCAGCAAACATCTGTTTATCTTTTTCCGCTGGTACAATACCAAACATCCCGAATTGGCAAGCCCCTGGAGTGCCATGCAATCGACTCTGATTTTGTAATCAGATGGTATAGTTAGAATAAACATGTTCAGAAAAGCAATTGTCAAGGGGAATGACGGTTGCTTTTTTTTGTGATACTATTAGGAAGAAGTTACAGCATTAATATGAAACCAAATAAAAAATAGAAATCAAAATAGTTCGTACTCCCTTGAAAAAGAAATAGAGAAACTATTGGATTTGTAAAAATAATCCTATATTTATATAAAGATATAAAAGAGCATGTTTCAGTTAAATTGATAACAAGCGAAAATTATTTATTGATATTAAAAATATTGGATTGTATATGATTTGATTAGAAGATCATTATTTATAAAACGAAAAAGAAATGGAAACAATCACAATAGAAATTAGAGACCCAAAAGCCAAACGAATATTAAAAAATTTGGCAGATTTGAATTTGATTGTTATAAAGCCAAAAGTCCCTTTAAAAGTTTTGCTTGGAAAATTGAGGTCAAGTCAGGACGAAGTGCCATCACTCGATGAGATTACAGCCGAAGTGGAACAAGTAAGACAATCAAGAAATGCAAAAAAAGCATAGAATAATATCGCTATATAAATAAATAATTACGATTCACAAAGTTGTTGGCTCTCTAAAACGTTTTCTACATATTATAGTTGGTATCGAACTTCTTCTTCTTTTCACCCCCTTAGTAGCTAAGTAATTACAATGACCTCCCCCTTATGTTACAAATAAATGAATTTTCCGGATTTTTTATAAATTCTTTTTTTTCAATAAGATTTTTTTAATAAGGGGGTGCAATTTTTATTCTTGTGCTACTAAGGGGCTGCAATCAATAAACCTGGCAGGACTTATCGAAATATGCTTTATCCTGATTTTTGATAATACCTGGTTTCGTCTTTTTATCATCTTCGTTGCTCAGGAAAGTATAATTGGCTCCCATTCATTTTTAGGATAAAAAATATCATTGATATTTCTTTTGAAATTGATCCTATTCCCATTCTGTTTTTGAAATATGGGTCTGCAATCAATAAACATGTTTGGGTTAATCGAAATATTTTGTCCCTGGCTATTGTTGGTATCGAACTTCTTCTTTTCACCCCCTTAGTAGCTAAGTAATTACAAGGACCTCCCCCTTATTTTACAAATAAATGAATTTTCCTGATATTTTAAAAATTTTCTTTTTCGATAAGATTTTTTTAATAAGGGGGTGCAATTTTTATTCTTGTGCTACTAAGGGGCTGCAATCAATAAACCTGGCAGGACTTATCGAAATATGCTTTATCCTGATTTTTGATAATACATGGTTTCGTCTTTTTATCATCTTCGTTGCACAGGAAAGTATAATTGGCTCCCATTCATTTTTAGAATAAAAAATATCATTGATATTTCTTTTGAAATTGATCCTATTCCCATTCTGTTTTTGAAATATGGGACTGCAAATTCCTACTATTTTGCGACTAAAGGGCTGCAATAAAAGAAGATGTTTTGGTTAATCGAAATGTTTTGTCCCTGGCTATTATTGTTATCGGGCTTCTTTTTTCACACCCTTAGTAGCTAAGCAAATACCATGATCACCCCCTTATTTTACAGATAAATGAATTTTCCTGATATATTATAAATTCTCTTTTTTCGATAAGATTTTTTTAATAAGGGTCTGCTATCAAGAAACCTGGCAGTATTTATCGAAATACGTTTCAAACTGATCCCTGATGTCATAGGATTTTTTGTCTGTTTATTTTGCAAACGAACTGGCAATAGATAAGCCCAGTGCTATCAAAATAATCATTAACAGTATAACCAGATACACATAGCTAAGCAAAGTCCGCAGGATATTTTTAAAGATTTTGTTGTTGTCGAAAAACTGGATATAGGTCCAGGTCATTAACGATATCCATATAATTGTTTCAATATCTTCTACGGTTGAAACGACATTCTTATTTTTTATCAGGGCTAAAAATGGTAAGGCAATAATAAAAACCACTATTCTTTGTCCGGCCAGGTAGGAATTGAGAATGAAATGTTTCAAGTAATTATACCCGCTTTTACGGAACGCCATATAGGAAGCCAGTGAAAAGGCAGGTATTAAGAATAGGGTACTGTATTCGTAATGGTCTTTTACCCAAAACAGGATACTCATCATGATCTGAAATGTCTCATTTTCCTTTAGCTTTTCTGCACCCGACATATCGGTGGAAATGGTGTCGAAAAAAATCTGTACGTGTAAGAAATGCGCCAATAAAGCATATACCGTTGAAAGAATGATGATATAGGTAAACGGGTTAAAATGGGTGATCCTTTTACCCGCTATATACTCCCGTATGGCATGCCCCGGCCGGGTAAATAATTCCTTAGTGGTGTGAATAATACCTTTGTCGACATGAAATACCCCGTGTTCTATGGTATGCCATAGATAACGCGAATTTATTTCGTGCGTATCGGCCGATTGCCCGCAATTGTTGCAGTAATTCCCCTTAAATTGTTGATGACAATTTTTACAAACTGTTTTCATATATTTTCTCCTATTAAAGAAAGAACCCCTGGCCCCTAAAGGGGAACAAAATTAGTTTCGTCTCCTACAAAAGAATCCCGATCCCTTAGCTAACGGAGAATTAAAATAGTTTCGTCTCCTACAAAAGAACCCCAAGCCCCTCCCGCAAGCGGGATAAATTGCGAGGATGTTGAATAGTTTCGTCTCTTACAAAATATGAATAGTATCGTCTCCTAATATTGTAAAAGATATGTGAACCTATTTTTAAAGAAGGACCTAAACTATAAACTATCGATGGAGCTTGCGACATCCCGTTTTTTTTTGGACTATAAACTATTGACTATCAACTATCAACTATCAACTATCTCCCTTCCTGTCTGCCCCGGCTTATATATTCCGCCAATCCGTCCAGGTTGGCAGCCTGCATGCTGTCTATATTAAATTTCTTGTTTTTTAATTCCATCAGGTTCCCCATACCTACTTTCCCGAAAAGCTGAATGAGTCCCGGATACTTTTCCTCCTTTAATTTTACAAAAGTACTTAAGCGGTCTATATGCCAGTAGCTGATATCTTCTTTTCCCAGCCCGGTTTGTCTTTTTAGTCTGTCGCCTTCGGGGGTACAGTTGTGTGTGATAAACAGAAAAGTGCTGAACAATATTTTTTCCTCGTTTATTTTGGCAGCCAGGTATCCAATCTTTATTCCAAAAACCTTAAAGGGTAAAAGCAGGTATCCCCGGTAGGTTTCAAATCCTTTGATGGCACTGGTGTTTTCCCAGACTGAGTAGTTGATGGCTTCCTGATCCAGTAGATCCAGACGTTCTTTTAGCCTTTGCAAAGCATGACTCTGGATGTATACTTCCAGTTTTTTCTGATTTCCTTTGTATAAGTTGCCTACAAGTGATGCATCCAACGAAATCCATTCAAATATAGTACAGTAAAATGGTTTACCCAGGCGGTATGCAGGTCGTTTAAATCCGTTTATGGTCATCATATATTTGCAGGCAGGAAATCCATATATTTCATTGATTAATTCCATCTTTGGATTTGTATTAAGTATAGCTGCGGCACGTATATTTATCCCGTAGTATTTTTGATCCGGACGGCATAACTGGGTAATTATCCTGAAATAATCTGTTACATATTTAGTGTAGAAGGTTGTTAACAATAAGTCTGCCGCTTCTTTATCTGCCAGCACATCAGGATGATCTTTTACACCCATTTGCTTTTCGGTTTCTTTTTCTTTTATGGAGGTATAGCAGAACAGTAGCTGCAACTGATAGGATGATAATGATCTATTATCAAATTCCAAAGAGCTTTGATGATAATAACTGTAGGCTTTTTCAGAAATTAGTTTCAGCTCTTTGTTGCTCACATATTCATTGCCAGCTTCCGGATTATTGATTTTATGTTTATAATCATACATCATGTGTTTGAATTCGTTGGACATCTCTGATATTTTTCTTTCATAATCGATTATGTGCAACGCCTGCTGCAAATCATTCAGGAAACGTTTGTATCCGCCCTGTCCCTGTTGCTGGGATCCCTTTTTCTTTTTGTCTTTTTTGCTCATAATCCGGATATTAAATTATGTTTAACTTCAAACCAGGAAAAGAAAAAAATACGCTGTTCTTTTTGCAGGAAAAATCGACTTAGCTCTTTTTATGTCAGAGAGTAACACGGTTATTCCTTCATTGAAAACCCGTTGACAGAGTTTGCGATAATTACAATATATTTGCAAATATATACGAATATTTTGGATTGATTGCTATTTGTGGAAATATTTTTTTTTAACCACGATAGAACACAAAAAAACAACCACAAGACACAAAAGGACACAAAAGAAATTACAAAAGAAACAACCGCAAGAGGACAATAGTGATTTCGTTCAAATTATATGAGTCTACTCCGAAAAGTCTTTTTTTGCCACAAAGCCACAAAGCCACAATCCGTCAGGTGGCGGAAAGTTTACAGTGCTAAATAACAAAGCTTTTTGACCCTTAGTGTCTTAGTGTCTTGGTGGCGTTCCTTTAATATTAGGTTTTCGGAGTAGACTCTTATATTATATTTTCAATAAACATACAAAGTTCTTTGACTTATTGAATTTCGAGAATAATTTTTTTAAAACTTTGCATGCTTTTATTGTGGTTAGTTCTTTTGTATCCTTTTTTTTTTATTTTCTTTTGTGTCCTCTTGTGCCTATTGTGGTTCATCCTTTTTTGTAAAGTAGAACGAATAAAGAATCATTTTTCCGCCAACTGATCTGCTCAAATTCCAGATTTTCCATAAAACGATCCTGATTTTGCTGTTTTTACATTCGTTTTTAGTTAAAATCGTCTTCCGGGATGATTTTGCCTTCTGCGTTTTCTTGCATTTCATCAAGTTGGTTTGCCTCTTATCCCCGCTGTTTTTTCAGTCTTGTCTTTTGTCACCCCGTTCTTGTCGTTCATCAAACCCCGGTTTTGAAATTTGTTTTTCATCACAGGAATCTTGTCTTTCGTCACCACCAATTTCAAGCTCTTGCACCTTGTCACAATAGCCTTGTTTTTCATCACAACGGATAAAAAGCAATGAAATGATTCTATATATTTGTCCGGTCAAAATCAACCGACAAAAAATAGTAGATTGTTTTTTCAAAAGTAAGATGAAAGAAAAAACACAAATTTAGATCAGATGAAAAGGATACAATATATAATTTCCCTGATAGTTCTACTCAGTTTATATTCCATAACTGTGAGACCATTATCCCTAAGGCAGAAGCGGACAGGATCTGCCCGGTGCAAAACGGAAGTAAGCCCCGCGCCACGGGCACCACCAGCCGATACACTTCAATTCTCAGTTCAGATTAATGGTCAGACTAATACCGTCATTATAAACGGAAAGAAAATGGAAACCACACCCGATACCATTACTAAGAAAAATAGAGTTTTTGTAAGTGGCCAAGGTAACAAAATTTCTATCATACAGGATGACCAAAAATCAGAAGTGATTATTACCCAGCAAGGGAAAAATAACAAGATAAATATCTCTCAAAAACAATAAACAATTTTAAAAAAAAAATCATTAACAATTTAAAAAACAAGATTATGAAAAAGTTAAGTTTTATTTTCGCAATGATGTTTGCCGCAAGTATGGCAATGGCACAAAATACATCTCTACTTGTTCAGAAGGGTAGCACTAATGATGCTCTAGTAAAGCAAATTGGTATTGGTAATAATGACAAAGTGCATCAATATGGCAATAATGATGATGCAACTGTAAAACAAATAGGCAGTTATAACATAGCTGTTGCAGACCAGTTATTAGGGGATAGAAACACTGCAACAGTGCTTCAGGATAATAATTCTAATCAAGCTTATCTAGTGCAAGGAATGAATACTGGATATTTTTCAGCAGATGGAGTTACAACATTAGATATTGCAGCTTATGATAATATTGGTTCTATCACACAAGGAAGTGGAGTTAGAAATTATAGTGAACTACATCAAATGGGAAATAATAATAATGGTTCTGTTGTAACAAGTGGAAATGATAATTTTGCCTATATTTATCAGGGATGGGCTGGATCGTGGTGGGGAGAACCATCAATATTAGGTAATAATAATACAGCTTCTATCAAACAAACCTGGAACAATAACTGGGGAGGTATTTGGCAAGATGGAAATAACAATGGTGCTAACCTTCTTCAAGATGGAACTAGTAACATGGGCAGAATTTCTCAGGGATATAATTATACCGGTATTACAGGTGTCGCTTACACTCCTTACGTTCAATATAATCAGGCAAATGTGACACAAATTGGTATTGGCAATTATCTCCGTTTATTTCAATTAGGTGATGCTAATCTTTTTAAACTGAAACAGTCTGGCGATTATAACACGGTTGGTGGCAGAACTACTATAGGAGACTATAGAAAAAATTTCTTTCAACAATATGGTAATAGCAACAAATTTACAGGTGTTTACAGAAGTGGTAATGACCTTTGGTTTGACATAAATGCAGATGCCGAGCAAAGTAATGGTGCTACTTTATCTGAAACAAGTTACCAAAAAGGTGATTTAAATAGAATTGGCCTTGTACAGGGACAGGGAGATGTTGCATTAATACAACAAGATGGTTATAATAACGAAGCAGTACTATGGCAACATGGTGGTGGTCAGAATGCGGAAATAATGCAAACAGGCAGTACTAACACAGCCAATGTGTTGCAACAAAATCAATAAAGATTTGTTAGGCTGATATGGGTCTGCTAAACATTCAAGATACAATATTGATAACTTGAATATGGTTTTGCATCCCCTTCTTTAATCCCGAAAAATGATTCTTTTTACCATCTGAAAGAATTTTAAAACTCATCCTTTTTAATTCTTAAAGAAATGGTTAACTCCCCGGCCCGTCAAGGGTCGGGGTAAATTAATGAAATATGAAAAAGTCTATTCTTTATTTAATCATCCTGTTGTTGAATTTATTCCCGACTTTTTCACAGGAAATAATCAACAATACAGGCACTGTAAGCAATGAAGCAATCCAGCAGATTCGTGTTCCGGGTATCGATGATATACTGTTGTTCCAGACCTTGAACCGGGGTTTTGGCAATTATGTATTGGCTCAGCAAACAGGCAATCTGAATACGGCCAACATTAATCAGCAAAACACTACAAGTACTAGTACCGAGATGAGTAATCAATCCTATACTGTTCAGTCCGGCAATTCCAACGAGCTAACCATAGGGCAAATCGGTAGCGGTAATCTGTTGCTTGGGTTTCAGCTGGGTTATCTGGCTGGTCTGACGGGGAGCGGCACCGAAAATACTTTGGTAGATCCTGTCGGTACTGTTTCTTCAGCAGAATCGGCAGTTGTTGGTATAGGCTCTGTCATAGTGGGCGAACGCAACAAACTTATTGTAACTCAGGAAGGCGATCATAACGGGCTAATGGCTGTTCAGCAAGGCACAGGGAATTCCATTTTGGCGAAACAAACCGGTAACAACAATTACCTCCTGGCCATGCAAAAGGGTGCGAATAATACGATAGCGGATTATGCACAGGGTAATGAGTCGGAGCAGGTACTTTTTGAGCGGGTGATACAGCTGGGTGATAACTTAACGCTGAAAACCGCCGGGGCTACAGACTCTTCTGTTGCCGGAAATACGGTTATGCAAACCGGAGCCAATCTGACCCTGGAGCTTAATAACGATTTACTGAATACGGCCGGTGGTGTAACCATCAACCAGACCGGTACGGATATGAAGGTAGTGATAGATCAATCCTTTTTCTCCTTTCCAATGAAATAGCTATGAATTTCTGATATTCGCTGAGAGTAAATTGCACAAAAAAACTTGATGATTTATAATTTCCTGATGGAAATCGTAAGTCATCAAGTTTTTTTTTGCTAAGTTTTTAAATCAATAGTAGGACAAATATGATGTCACATTTTTTGTTTCATTGTCGTTCCCATGCATCGGAACGGCAGTGAAAAATCAAAAGAAATTCAATCAATAAATTTCACGACATTATTTACTTCCAATTACTGATATGAATGGCTTATTTCTTGTTTGCTGCAGTTCTGATCAAGATCCCTCTATTGAGATTGAGTTATTGGGTCACTGGTCAATATTAGCGCATCGGAATTAAATCAGTATCCATTTTTTTTTAGTTCTATACAAGGTTCTGTTTCAATTCGAGCTTTAAAAACGAGTAATACCTGTTTTGAAATTGGTTGAATTTCTGAATACAAGAAAAGTGGAGAAGGCCTGGATGTATAAAAATGTACGACAACTCGGGTTGAATGGTTATCAATTGATTGCAGAACACAAAAATTATTTTGATCTATATATTATATTCTTAATGCATTAAATATGTGATAATTGCATTACTTGTCGGCTATCCTTAATATATTACATAAACATTATTTCCTTTGTTCCAGAAACAATATATCTGTTTTTTTGCTCTTCAATGTTCAAAAACCGTATTCTTTTCAATACCATTACTCGTAATACCATTTTTTTGAATTTTTTAATAGAAAACCTCCTTTTTTGGATGATTTTCTGGTCTGATTGCTTGCATTTCATCACAGTGCTTTGTTACTCATCCCACCTTTTTTTTTCTGACTTCATTTTTTTTTATATTCTCCTTGTCATTCAACCTCGTCCGTATTTCAAATTTGTATTTCGTCACAGGAATCTTGTATTTCATCCCTACCAATTTCAATATCTTGTTCGTTGTCACAATTGCCTTGTATTTCGTCACAACGGCTAATAATATTAAACTGGATTATATATATTTGCCACTCTAAAAATTACTAACTAAAAATTAATTGAAAGTTGTTTCGATAATGCAAAGACATTAAATTTTCTGACTGGTTTTGAATATAGTTTTTTTTGAATAGGTACTGAATCATACAGATTACTTAGAAAGAATAAATTAAATCACAAAAAGAATGTATGAAGTGGTGACTTCAATTGGTTCAATTTCTCAGATCATCACTTCCGGGTTTACAAATATACTGGTTTGGAGTATTATTTCAAAAGCAAAGAATAGTTGAACAGGAAAAAAACATAGCAGATGAAAAGGATCAAATATATAGTTCTCCTGATAATTCTCCACGGTTTGTGTTCTCAAACCCTGAGCCCTGTATCCGTTAGTCAGCAGCGGAAAGGATCTGCTCAATGCAATAACACCGTAGTCAGCCCGGCTCCCCGTGCACCGCCATCCGATTCTTCTCAATATTCAGTCCGGATAAACGGGCCGTTTAATTCCGTGATAGTTAACGGGAAACAACTGGTATCTACTCCCGATACAACAAACAGGAAAAATACGATTTTAGTCAGTGGTCAAGGAAATAGCGTTTCTATCATACAGGATGACCATAAATCGGAAGTAAATATAACCCAGCAAGGGAAAAATAATAAAATAAAAATCTCTCAAAAATAATAAATGTGTTTAAAAAAAAAATCAATAACAATTTAAAAAAACAAAATTATGAAAAAGTTAAGTTTTATTTTTGCAGCTCTCTTAATGTCTATAGGTGTAATCTTTGCACAAACTCACGTTTCAAATGTGGTAGTTAGTGGTGTTGGCCAGGAAAATAATATTTCACAAACCGGACCCGGTGACATAACCTCCAATGTAACACAGTCGAATGCAAATAACATTGCTACTGTAACCCAAATTAATCCGGGATTGGCCGTTGTTAGTGGCATTCAGTCCGATGTAACTCAATCGGGTGTTAGTAACAATGCTAAAGTGACCCAAGACCTCACCGGAGTAAATGGGCCGGAAGCTATGTTAAAAGCGCTGATTAACCAATCGGGAAATGAAAATGAAGCCGTTCAAAAACAAGGGCCTCACACACAAATGGGAACAACCTATGCCGAAATTTTGCAGGGAGGTAATTGGAATCATGCTTATCAGACTCAGCTGAAGTCAAACAACGATGCTGTAATCTCTCAGGAAGGTGATTATAACACAGCTACTCAGTCGCAGGATGTTGAAACTATCGACGGGTATGAAGGAACCTGGAACAACGCTACCATTATTCAGAGCGGGAATGCAAATATAGCCGTACAGGATCAACACGGTTGGCTTAATGATGCCAGTGCTACTCAATCGGGAAATGGTAATCATTCAAGCCAACTCCAGAGTGACAATTCCTGGAAAAACATTGCTGTTGTTATTCAATCGGGTGATGATAGTGAAGCCATTCAGGAGCAAGTAGGGAATTTGAATAAAGCAAAAATTGATCAACGATCGGTTGGGGATTATGCTAAACAGAGTCAGATTTCTGAAGGAACCAGACCAGTTGATGATTATACTGCGCTTAACGAAGCTGAAATTATACAAACGGGTGGAGAAGGAAATATTGCTATACAGTATCAAACCATACCTTTAGGTGAATTTGTTGCTGCAACCGATGCCAATCATGCCTTTATACAGCAAGATGGTGCAACTAACGAAGCATCGCAAACTCAAACCGGCGGATTTAATTATAGTAATGTTAATCAGGCTGGTGATGCGAATTCAACAACTGTATTTCAAAGTCAAACCTTGTTGCCTTAACTCTGCTGATGAATGTAATTAAAATACACGATTTATCTTGTTGAAATAGATTGATATATAGTCAATTGAAAATAATAACAGATGAAAGTGTGTATTGAAATTAGTTGAAATTTTCACCTCCATTTGAAGTTGTCAGGTTCTTTATTTCATGATTTTTCAAAATGAGGATTAACTCCCCGACCCGTCAAAGGGTCGGGGTAATTTAAAAAAAATATGAAAAAGTCCATTCTATTAGTGATCTTGTTATTGAAGGTTTTTTCTGCCTTTTCGCAGGAAATTATAAACAATGCAGGACCGGTAAGCAATGATGCTATCCAGCAGATTCGCGTTCCGGGTATCGATGATATACTCCTGTTTCAGAATCTGAACCGGGGTGTTGGTAATTACCAAATGAATCAACAAACCGGCAACCTGAATTCAGCCCGTATTAGTCAGCAGAAAAGCGAAAGCTCTGATTTGAGCAACCAAACTTATACCGTTCAGGCAGGCAATTCTAACGAGTTAATCGTAGGACAAATCGGCAGCGGAAATCTGCTGCTTGGTTTTCAGTTGGGTTATCTTGCGACCCTGACAGGGAGCGGGCAGGGAAGCTCAATTGCAGATCCTGTCAATGCTGTTTCTACAGTCGGATCATCGGTTGTTGCCATTGGTTCTGTGGTTGATGGTGAGCGTAATAAACTTACTCTGTTGCAAGAAGGAGATAATAACGCGATTTTGGCCGTTCAGCAGGGTACCGATAATTCCATTTCTGCAAAACAAACAGGAAATAATAATTACTTGTTGGCTATGCAAAAAGGGACGAACAATACGGTTGCCGATTATGCACAGGAAAATATGTCGGAACAAATCCTTTTTGACCGGGTTATTCAGCTTGGAGACAACTTAACACTGAAAACCGCCGGAGCTACTAACTCTTCTATTGCCGGAAATACGGTTATTCAAACCGGAGCCAATTTGACGCTGGAGATTAGTAACGATTTGCTAAACACGGCTGGTGGCGTGACCATTAACCAGACCGGCTCGGATATGAAGGTAGTAATAGACCAATCTTTCTTTTCTTTTCCAATGAAATAGCTGCTTGTTAAACGAGAATCAATCGTTGAATAAAACTCTGTTGCGTGAATTATAAAAAATATTCACAGTGAAGATTGAACATTTCCATTATGGATGACGTTAAATCATTGCTGTGTATTTTTATATACGTAAACTATAATTAATATATTGAGGGCTCTATGTATTTAATTGCAAATGTCATCTTGTCCGTCTTCTTGCTTAATTCTACAGCTTTAGCGGTTGTACCCAAAGAGAAGAATCCCACTGCTTATGTTGCTACCGCAAAACCCGTGAATCCGGTTGTGGCTGAAGTGTCGGCGCTGGAAGGGGTGACAGTGGAATATATTACACGTGCCGATGGCATAAAGGCTGTGAAGGTTAAGTTTGAACCGGGCATACTTTTTAAAATTGGAGAAAGCAGTTTGAATCAGGCAGCAATAAATTTACTGACGAAATTTGCAGGGATCCTGATTAAAAACCCATCTACCGGAATCGAGCTAACGGGTCACACCGACAATATCAGCTCATTGGAATTGAATCAGTATTTATCGAAAAACAGGGCTCAATCTGTGGCTGATTTTTTAAAAGACAAAAAAATAACTTCTGATCAATTAAGAAAAATTGTTGGTAAAAATTTTGCCGAGCCGGTGGGCGATAATTCTACTGCTACAGGCAGAGCTGCAAACCGACGTGTAGATATATATGTCGTTTTACGGGCGAGTGAATTGTATGTAGAATCTACCTTGTCGGGTTCTTCTAATTCATTAAAAGTAAAATCTACTCCCGTTTCACTAAAAAGGATGGTAGATTTGACTATTAATCCACCCGATACTTCGAATGATGTAGATTTGGAAATTGATGGACTATTGGTAGATGATACGAAAACCAAATCGGGGAAAGATTTTTACGACCTGTTTTATAATGGCTGGGAAGCACCAGTGGAAGCTAAGAATTATTCTATTACCGTTTCCGAAAAACCTTTCCGTTTGACCTCTACCATGATAGTTGTTTCTATTAATGAAAATGTGGTTTATCAGGCCATTCTTCAGCCCAGACAAGATATTATTGAAGCTCAGACCGAAGAAGCGCTTTACACGACACAGGATTATCTGGCTAATTACCAGGAAATAATGAAACAACTTAATGGGGATGATATGGCGGGGTCGGGGATATATTAGACAAAAGAGCCAAGAGCCAAGAGCCAAGACAAAAGATCAAAGACAAAAGATCAAAGAACCAAGAACCAAGAACCAAGAACCAAGAACCAAGAACCAAGATCAAAGATCAAAGACAAAAGATCAAAGATCAAAGATCAAAGATCAAAGATCAAAGATCAAAGAACCAAGAACCAAGAACCAAGAATAAAGATCAAAGAGCAAATATCAAAGAGCCAAGACAAAAGACAAAAGATCAAAGAGTAAAGAATCAAGAGCCAAGAATAAAGATCAAAGAGCAAATATCAAAGAGCCAAGACAAAATAAGTATGATAAAAAATAATAAAATTAATCAGGAACTAGCTGGACTAACTAATTAACCAATTAACCTCCCGATAGCTATCGGGATAACCAATTAACCAATTAATCAATCAACCAATTAACTAACTTCAGCATTATGAAAATCATTTGTAAAACGGCATTTATTTTGCTTTTTCTGGTGTCATTAAAGACTTATTCCCAGGATTTTGTGTATCAACCCAAAAATCCTGCCTTTGGAGGAAATCCATACAATTACAGTTGGTTGATGAGTTCGGCTCAGGCCCAGAACGATATTAAGGAAACCAGCACCAGTGCTTACAGTGCTTACAGCACGGATCCTTTAAAGGATTTTACGGAAAGTCTGAACCGTCAGATTCTGAGTCAGCTATCGCGGCAAATCGTTGCACGGCAATTTGGCGAAGATGCGCTGAGCGCAGGAACTTATGTGTTGGGCGATTACCAGATAGAGGTGGGTGACCAGGCTAACGGGCTTAATATTACTATACTGGATAATAAAACCGGTAGCCAGACGACGGTCTCTGTTCCCTATTTTTGAGTGCTAATTTACATTTGATTGGAAATCATGATAAAGAAAACTATTTCGTTGAGGGTTCTTTATGTGCTGACACTTGTGGCTCTGCTCAATTCCTGCGGACCTTATATGCATCAGCCCTTGCAACCCCGTAGAGCCATTCTTGGCCCTGAATCACCAGCCAAAAAGCTGCTGCTGGATCTTCCCAAACCTCAGGAAAAAATTGTTACAGCTGTGTATAAATTCCGTGACCAAACCGGACAATACAAGGCTTCGGAAACGGGTGCCAGTTGGTCGACGGCTGTAACGCAGGGTGCCACTACCATATTAATCCGCACACTGGAAGAATCGGGTTGGTTTATCCCCATTGAGCGCGAGAATATGGCTAATCTGCTGAACGAACGTAAGATTATCCGAACAAGTCGTGCGCAATACGAAGGAAAGGATCAGAACACTGAATCGCTTTTACCTCCGCTTCTTTTTGCGGGCATTATCCTGGAAGGTGGCATTATTTCGTACGAATCGAACCTCCTGACGGGTGGGGCAGGTGTTCGCTATTTTGGAGCCGACCTTTCGGGACAATACAGGGAGGATCGCGTAAGTATTTACATACGAGCCGTATCCACGGCGAATGGTAAGGTTTTAAAGACTGTTTATACCACCAAATCCATACTTTCGCAGGAAGTATCGGTGGGATTGTTCCGTTACGTCAAGGCAAAGCGCTTACTCGAAGCCGAGACTGGTTTTACCTACAACGAGCCATCGGAAATATGCGTTACCGAGGCCATAGAAAAAGCCGTTGAAAGCCTGATTATTGAAGGAGTAAAAGAAAAATTGTGGGGGCTTCAGAATGCTAAAGATACTGCATCCGTAGCATTTACTAATTACGAGGAAGAAAAACGGATTAATTATGAATCTGATCCATTGGGACGGAAAATGTATAAAAATAATCGTGGCATCATTACGATAGGAGCAAACTCAGGTTCTGCCCTTTATTCGGGCGATTATTCAACCAGTGAAATTCGGCCCAGCTATTCGTTTCTGTTGGGTACTACCATCAGCCGTCATTTTAACCTGGATCTTGAAGTGGGATACAGAGGACTGATGGTTCAGGATAAGGTAGATAACTATGCTTATTTTGGCGATCTTTCGTTGCGTTACGTGTTTTTGCCCTACGACAGATTCACCCCATTTTGCAGTGTAGGCGGTGGGTTTGATAAGAATAAATCGGGGGTAGGCCTTTCCGAAAAGGGATATCTTCCTAAAATCAACGGGCTATTTGGATTGGAGTATCTGGTAGGCCCTAAATTTGGCATATCGGTTTCTTCGGGACTGAATTATTATTTGACCGATAGTTTTGATGGATCCAAAGCCGGGCGATACAATGATTTGAGTTGGGGCGTTTCCCTGGGAATGAAGTTGTATTTAATAAATAAGAAACACAAATAATTTACCAATTATGAAAAAGAATATATATATCATTAGCCTGCTTTTTGTCGCCACATTCATATCCTGCGAATCCAATAAACTGGATATCCTGACTTACGGAAACATTAGTGGTAAAGTTTTGGATGGAGAGACTTATCTGCCTATTCAGGGTGCATTGATTACTACCACACCTGCAAGTATTGCCACACTTTCGGATGTAAATGGTGAATTCATCATTCAAAAAGTAAAAGACGGAGAAGTTGCCGTGAATATAAAAAAGAAAGATTATCTGAGCAATTCGCTGACTATAGCCATTTATGAGAACGATACTACGCAAATGGATTTTCTCATTTTCAAGGATGATAATAATATAGGTAATGCTTCCATGTATGATCCTGTACCCGGAAACGGTGCTGTAGACCAGGCACTGGCACTTACCCTGAAATGGAAGGTGGAAGGTGCTAAATCGGGAACTAAACTGACTTATAATATTTATATTTTCGAGTCCAATTCAACAGTTCAGAAATTGTTAGGTGAAGATATTGAATTACTTGAAGTTACTACCAGCGGATTAAAAGTATCTACTACTTATTTCTGGTATGTAGTGGCAAAATACGATGGTGATAAAGTAGCCTTTAGTCCTACCTGGGCTTTTAAAACAAGAGCTGAATTATAATTTGTTTCATAAAAGGCAACTAAATCGATTTAGTTTTAGATCGAATTAGTTGTCTTTTTCAGTCTTTTCCAATCGGTGCAATCGTTGGACCTATTCTTATTTTATTGATTCTGCAAACCATAGAGATAGCACCGATAGATATCCGGGTAGCGGAATGCTTCCAGTGTGAAAATGAATGGAGCAAGCAATCAATTGATTAACTCTTTCGGCTGACCATTTTCCAACTGAAGTATATCCGTTTTTTTGACTGTAGAAAAAGGCATAACAGACGAACTTTTTGTTTTATATAGCGTTTATAGAATTGCATATATTAAATTTCCGGTGTGTTTCTAATTTGTTTTTGAATGTCATAGACGACTATTCCTATGCAAGAAAAGATAAAGAAATATCTCGACCGTCCGTTTCATTTGTTAGCAGCAGAGAAATATAGTTGGTACTATATACTGGGAGGTGCTTTAATTATCATCGTGCTAATTAATTTGTTGCAACCTTTTGGACTCTACGAATGGCGCCATCCTGCTAAATTATTAATTCTATCCGGTTTCGGTTGGATATTTGCTTTGATAACTGCTTTTCTATTTATAATTCTACCGCGAATTTTACCGCACAGTTTCAATGTCGTTAACTGGACAATCAAAAAGGAGATAGTTAGCTTATTTGTACTTTTTTTGAGTGCTGGAGTGGCCAATTGGGTGTATGCATTAGCGGCTATCCCTTACGTTTTGGCTTCCTGGAGTTCCTTTCTTCTTTTGCAATTCTATTCTTTCGAGGTTGGTATAATGCCTGTTATTGGCTTGGTGTTGTTTTTAGAGAGCCGATCGAACGCAGTTAAGACAAACAACGATGTTACGTTCAAGGAAATGCCGGATGAGGCTTTGCAGCAGATTCCGGTTTCCATGCACCACGAGGAAATAATTTATATTAACGGAACTCAATTGGCTGTGAATGAGATACTGTATCTGCAGGCCTGTCAGAACTATGTGGATATTCATATGCTTCGAAACGGTAAAAAGGAAAAGCAGATGGTTCGCATTACCATTAAAGGACTTGAATGTCATTTAAGTTCTTACACTCAATTTGTACGTTGTCATAAATCCTATATGGTCAATACAGGCATGGTGGAGATGGCCAAGGGCAATTCGCAGGGTTGGGTGCTACAACTAATCAATTGCAACGAAACAGTTCCCGTTTCCCGCAATTTCATACCCCGCATGAAAGGAATTATCTCACCAAAATAGACTTTCCAGGTCATTTTATTTGTTTTTTGTCACAGAAGCTTGTTTTTTATCCCAGTTTTTCTTCCTGTCTTGTTTTTAATAACAATTAGCTTGCATTTCGTCACAAAGTGAAAAAGTGTGTTTAAAGTATTTTTATCTTTACTCCCACTAAAATCTATGATAGAGTTTTAGCTGGAATAGAATGGTAATATAGATCTTTATTAGGCACTTTTTAATTTTACGGTTATGTCTGTCAAGTCTGGAATTCCAAGGGCTATAGATGATTTCAATCCGTTCATAATCAATACCAACGATTATTTATTGGCCGGCGTTCCCACCAACGCAGAACGGTTGGGAATTTCACTGACCGAAACCGATAACTGGACCGGCTTTTTGAATGATTGGATGCCCTTGTATCTCCGGTATAATGATAAGCTCGTTGGAAGTTCTCGGGTCATTAAAGATCAGCTTTTGTCGGTTATAGAAAGATGCGTGGAAATGGACCGGGCGTTTCAGTTCCTCGACCGTATAGCAGCTTCCCCCGGGTCGGTCATGATGGACCTGGTCACCTTCAATACCCGCAAGAAGTATTCACAAAAAAGCAATTTTAGCATTTCTATTTCTCCCATATCTGAAACCTTATGTGCTTTACTGGAGCTACTGGACGATGGATCAGTTGCGGTAAAGTGTATTAACCGTAAAAACAAGGCTTCACTGGTGAGAAATGCCGACTCTGTGCAATACGTTTACCGGGCGAGTGACATCGCGCCTTCATCGGCAGACGACCCCGGACTGATGAAAGAACGTTCCTCCAAAGCTGCTTTTACGTTAAAAAAAGGAGCCGGCAGCACCACGAAAGAGCTTTTTGTCTATCTCCGTTGGTACAATACCCGCTTCCCCGAAAGGGCAGGCCCCTGGAGTGAATTGTACTCTATTCTATTAAGTTGAACCCGGAGGCAATTAGTTTAAACAGGATCATGCTGAAAACCTGACCAAAGAGTAAGCAGAAACAACCCAACGATTATGAGCAAAATGGCGCATCTCTATTCCGACGAAGTGAAAAAGAACTTCGAAGTTTTATATGCTAACTGGGAACCGGGTGGACCGGTGGAATTAGGAGATTATGGATTTATGAACGGAAATATTTTTATACCTCATGGTAAATTGAAAAACGATTTTACCGAATTTGACGGTGAGATGATTCAATATTCGACCGATACGACCAAAGACCTGAAAGAATTTAAATCGGATGGTGGTGTGGAAGTAAATCTGGTGCCAAAAGGTAGCGTTAATATGAACGGAATAGCTGTGGTTAAAGCCTGTCTGGATATACGGTTTTCGAAAACGGATTCGGTATACTTTCATGCTGCCAATTGTACCACTACCCGCATTTCCAATAAAGCCAAAATTGGGGAAGTACTGAAGCAGTTGTACAAAGAAGGAAAATGGGACAACGACTATTATGTAGTTACCGACCTGGTACAAGCCGGCAGGACTATCATAGCCATTTCGCAGGACAAAAATTCGGGTATCAGCTTTGAAGCCGACAGTCCGCTGATAGAAAAAATAAATATGTCGGATGCCGCTATTAAACTGAATATTTCTTCCGAAAAAAGCATAGGATACAAGGTGGATGCTGCAGAAGGCTTAGCCATCCTTCTTGGACTTTGTAAATTAAGAAAAACATTTTTTGGGGGAAATGTGTCTTTCAAAGGCAGTGGTCTGAAAATGACTGAATCTCAGCAATCCATCATCGAAAAGGACGAAGAAAATGATGAAGATATGGATGAAGACGCAGATTATGATATAGATGAAAATGAGGAAGATGATGATGATATGGTATTTAAACAAATGGGTGAAAAAGAATAACCGATAGCCAATCGGCCCCGAATGATCGGTTCCTGAATTGATATTATTTTTTTAAGTATGCATCTGAACGCAATTATCCTCAAAAGGGTAGTTGCGTTTTTTTTATGGAGCTTTAAACAGCGCCTGAAACCAACCATCCTTACCCGTATAGGAGCTAAAATACGCCCGGTTCGTATTCGTTACAGTAATGAAACATTTCACTTTATTTTGGTTAAATTGTTGCCGTTACATATTCCGTTTTAACTACCCACCGTTGAGCTGATTAGATGACTCGGTCTGACCGTTATGTTTTAGAAAACCAATGGTGATGAGGGTTTAACTAAATATATTTTTTAATTTATACTTTAAAAAAATTTTATTAACCACAAAGGTTGTATATTTGCAGCCTGTTAAAACCATTATCATTATAGTAATAAAAGTTAAACTATTCGCGGCCAGTTGATTGAAAAAGGAGATACAACAGGTTCTTTTTAGTTAATATTCTAAGCTTTAAACAGATATACAGCCAGAAGCCAAAAACAGTGAATCCAGACGATATACGCCGAAAAAGCTTCTGTTTTCGAAAATAAAACAAACGCTGCTGGCGAAGTAGTACGAAAAAAGGCGAGCAGCATAGCGAACCGCTTTGTTTATCATTTTCTAGGGATGAAAAAACAATTTTTTTTATGCAAAAACAAACAACAAACTTTTTACAAACAATTTTTAAAACAAACAAAATGAAAAAAACTTTCATGATTTTATCGGCTGTCGTTTTGATGGCTGGTTTCTCGAATTCGGCTATGGCTGTTGATGGGGTTACTTCTTCAACTATCGCTGCAACTGCAGCTGGAGCAAAAATTATTGTTCCAATGACAATTACACAAGTCACACCTTTGCATTTCGGAACTGTAAACACTTTGACTGGTGTTGCTGGAACTGTTTTGCTTCCTTCTAATTCAATTACACGCGTTGCAACAGGTGTTGCTACATCTCCTGTTGCTCCTGCAGCAACAAATGCATCTTACACTGTGACTGGTACTTTAAGTTCCACTTATTCTTTGACATTGCCTGCAACAACTAATGTTACTTCAGCAGTAGCTGAATCGGTTCCAATGACAATTACATTAATGACAGCTCGTTTTAATGGAGCTGCGGCTGATGCTATTACAAGTACACTTAGTACTGATGGTACTGATAGCTTTACACTTGGTGGTACTTTAACTGTTGCCGCATCTCAAAAAGCAGGAATTTATACTGGTACTTTTGCTGTAACTGTTGATTATAATTAATTATAAGCATCTAACAAAGGGGAAGGTTTGCATAAAGACTTTCCCCTTTATTTTTATTATCTAACACGTTGATAATTTTGAACCAGATTAATCTGTTAAGGATTAATCTGATTTTAAAGATACAGAGTTTTTTATAAGTAAAAGTTTTGAAAATTAGAAATGATGCATCAAAAAACAGTATTAATCTTGCTAATAATACACCTATGTTTCAGCTTTCAATCTGTAGCACAGGGTGATTTGTTGGTAACACCTACCCGGGTTGTATTTGAAGATAATAAGCAAAAGGAAGAACTCAGTCTCCTGAATATGGGGCAGGATACGGCGACCTATTCCATTTCTTTCGTTCAACGTAGTATGAAAGAAGATGGCAGTTTTGTAACCATAGTTCAGCCCGATTCCGGACAAATGTTCGCCGACCCCTATTTGCGTATTTTTCCCCGTACGGTCACACTCGCTCCACGGGAACCACAAGTTATCCTTTTGCAATTCAGGCGTAAAGCAGATATGGTTGCCGGAGAATATCGCTCGCATCTCTATTTTCGGTCGGAACAAAACTACAAGCCCCTGGGTATGGAGAAATCATCTAATGATTCAACGTTGCTAAATGTTCAGCTAACACCTATATTTGGTGTTAGCATACCCATTATTATTCGTGCCGGTTCAGTTCAAGTTAGTTCCAATTTGAGTGATTTGAATTTGGAAACACTACCATCTTCTGTGCAAAATATAAAATTCACTATACACCGGACCGGCAATATTTCCTTGTACGGAGACATAACGGTGGAATTTATCCCCGATCAGGGAAAGTCCTGTCAAGTTGGTATAGTAGCAGGTGTGGGTGTTTATACCGGCATCAGTAAACGGTATATGGTGATCAAATTAAAAGATCCTTCGGGTAAGATGCTGGAAAAAGGGAAGCTGAGAGTGTTGTATACCAGTAAAGGAGATGGGAAGCAGGTTGTTTATGCGACGGGAGACTATACTATAAAGTAAATGATTTTCACAGATTTTTAAAATGATTTACACAGATAAGAAAAAAATGATTTACACAGATGGAACATTCCGTTTTTTCGGAATCAGAAAAATAATTTTCGCAGATCAGAAAGAGAATATACACTGATTAATTCGTGAAAATAGAAAGAAATTCGTGAAATTTGTTTCCAAAAGAACCCGGACATGCCGTTAGAAAGAATATATTGAATACTAAACTACACATACCAAAAATAATACTTTTATCAACTCTCCTGGCTGTATGTGTGAACTTTAGTATGGCCCAACGATTGCAACGGAAACAACTATTCAACCGTGTCAGTATTGACAGGAATAGCAGTCTTGACAGGAATAGCGACCGGCCTTCCAGAATTACCAGTCAACCTGTCTTAACTACTACTTCTACACAGTCCATCAATTTTGGAGCTTATTGCGTCACCGGCAACGGGGGCGGAACGGTCACCGTGGGATGGGATGGAACACGGAGCTCAACCGGGAATATCGTGCTGTTGAATATAGAACCAACTGCTCAGCCCGCCATCTTTGAACTGAAACTTTGTCGGGGTAACCGGGTCAGCTTTACTTTTAATGCCACATCGATACTCACGGGCAGCAACGGAGGATCGATGACTTTCGATATAGGTCCCACCGAAAAAGGGCCGAACGGTTCCGGCTTTACACTGAACAGCGATTGTAATTTTACGACTCCCCTGAGCGTGGGCGGTACGCTTCATGTACCTGCTTCGGTTATCCCCGGCACTTATTCAGGTAACTTCGATATTACTTTTATCCCTGAATAGGCATGGACAATTCAAAAATCCCCGGTATTGCCAGACTATACCGAACGCTTAAAGCACATTTTATATTCTTCCCTCGCCTGAAAGGATGCTTGCTTTTCCTACTCTTTTGTTCCCTTGCTGCCCCTGAGCTTAGTGCTCAGACTCCAATTATCGATGAAGTGCAAGCTGTTTCTACCGATTTCGACCAGATTCCCGTGCAGGTTATAGTCACCGGATTCGGAAACTTTGATGTGGATGCCATCTATACACAGAAGAAACAACTGTGCGTCAATATAGGCGATTTATTTAAAACGCTACACATACCCTGCCTGGTGGGGGAAGACGGGAATAGCCTGAGCGGATTTCTCGAAAATGAAAGTCATACCTATTCCATCAATTACGAAACCAAACAAATCAAGGTCGGTACCCGAATAATAGAAGCTAAAAGCGGTCTGGTGAAAGAAATGGGCAGCCTGTATCTGGATGCTACGCTGTTTGACGATGCTTTCGGTATAGCCTTGACTTTCAATTACCGCTCGCTTTCCATGATCTTGAAATCGGACTTCGAATTGCCGGCACTTAAACTGCAGCGCATCGAAAAGATGCGGACAAATATGTCCAAAGTTACGGGTGAAGTGGTGGCGGATACCGTTCTGCAACGTAACTATCACCTGTTTCGTTTTGGCACCCTCGATTGGTCGGTGTCTTCTTCGCAGTCGTGGAAAATGGCGGGTTATAATCAGATTGGTATTGGCATAGGTACCGAACTTCTATTTGGAGAAGTGGATATATCGCTGAATTTATACGATCAGCAAAAATTCGATTACCGTCAGCTCAATTACCTCTGGCGCTGGGTGGATAATACCAAAAAGCTGATTAAACAGGCGCAGGTAGGAAGGTTGTCCAATCAGACTATTGCATCTATCTACGCACCGGTAGTAGGAGCTGTTATTCGTAATTCGCCCACCACTGTGCGTAAGGCTAAGGGTTATTATACCATCAACGAAGTTACCGAACCCAACTGGACGGTGGAACTCTATATCAACAACGTGATGGTGGACTATACCACTGCCGATGGTTCCGGTTTGTACGTTTTCAAAGTTCCCATAGTATACGGCTACACCACCCTAAAATTGAAATTTTATGGTCCACTGGGTGAGGAACGTACGGAAGAGCGTACCATGAATGTGCCTTACACGGTTATGTCCGCCAATGAATTTGAATATGGTTTGTCGGCTGGCATAGTACAGGACAGTACTCAGAGCCGTTACGCTAAGGGGGAATTTAATTATGGCGTCAACCGCTTGCTGACTGTCGGCGGTGGCGTGGAGTATTTATCGTCCATCCCCGATGCACCTTATATCCCTTTTGCCCGGATTACCATGCAGCCATTCAGCCGGCTGACCATCAATGCCGAATATGCGCATGGTGTAAAGACCAGGGGCTTGTTTAATTATTATTTCAAAAAAGACATACTATTGGAAGTAGATTACACCAAATACGTAGAAGGTCAGCAGGCCACTACTTTCAATGCCCTGGAGGAGCGGAAAGTAAAACTTTCGTTCCCTTTGAAAATAAAGAAGTTGAGCGGATATGCCAAGCTCGATTATTCACAGATGGTGTATAAGTCGCTAAGCTATAACCAGGCCGGGATGATACTTTCGACCTATTACAAACAGATGAGTGCCAACTCGTCAACTCAGTTTAGCTGGACCGATCCCAAAACTGCTTATGTAGCTACCAATCTGTCGCTTTCTTACCGCTTAAACAAAGGATATACTATTCGCCCATCTGCACAATATAATGTCAGTGCCGGTTATTTTATGTCCTATGACCTGGCTTTGGAGAAAAATATTCCCAGGGGAAATATCGCCATTTCGTACAAGGGAAATGCCCTGTCGAATGATAATTATATCAACCTGATTTTTAAATACGATTTGCGCTTTGCCCGCACCAATTTTTCCGTTTCGCAAAGCAGGGGTCAGGTATTTACTTCCGAAAGTGCCAAGGGTAGTCTCGCCTTTGGAAGCGGAAAGGGAAATGTACATGGAAGCAATAATTCATCAGTGGGCAAGGGCGGAATATCCATTTATCCGTTTCTGGACTTGAATCAGAATGGCCTTTTTGATAAGAACGAAAAGCTGGTTAAATTAAGTACTGTAAAAACTTTTGGAGGAAATGCAGTATTTAGCGAGAAAGATTCTATTATTCGGATTTCGGACCTGAACGCCTTTACCAGTTACCGGCTGGAATTTAATGATAATGAGCTGAATAATATTGCCTGGCGGTTTAAGAAGCATATCTATCAGGTACTTATTGATCCCAACCAATATAAGCGCATCGAAATTCCCGTTATATCAGTCGGTGAAGTGAGCGGATTGGTTTCATTGAAAACCGACAGTACCCTGAAAGGAATCGGGCGGATACTGGTGAAGTTTTACAAAAAAGGGAGCAACGATGTGGTGGCGGAAACTCTGACAGAATCGGATGGGTATATCTATTATCTGGGACTGGGCCCCGGAGAATACGTTGCCCGCATTGATCCGGAACAACTCAGGGTGCTTTCGATGGTTTCCATGCCCGAACAGATCCCGGTCAGCATAACCGCTTCGATAGACGGAGATATAGTGGATGGTTTAGATTTTACTATCCAAAAGGGCAGTGAAATTAAACCGGATAGCTTGAATTCTGTGGATGCATTAGTCAAAGCTGTACCCAAAATAGTAGTGATAGCTCAGGCTATTTCTGAACATCCGGCTAAAGACGAAAAACAGCTAAACTCCCCGACGAAAAATAGGTTACAGGTGGGGGCATTCAACCAAAAATCGAATGCTTTGTCACTTCTGAATAAACTGGTTAAGGTCACGGATAAGCCTTGTACGATAGTTTTTGAAAAAGGGTTTTATAAGGTACGAGTTTTGGGCTTTGACAGCCAAAAACAGGCAATGAATTATGCTACGCTGTTGAAAAAGTACGGATTTCAGGTGTCCTATATTCCTGTAAATTATTGATGGGTACTATTTGTTTATATAGATAGAATCATTGAATTGGTTTGAATTTTAGCGCAATTATCCGTGAAAAGATACGTTTCTTATTTATCTGTACTTTTTTTTCCTTTATGAAAATTAAGTTGAAATGTAGAGCCAGATATCTTTCATACTTTCAAAATAAAAAAGCCCTGTCAATCTTAAAGTGAAGTTTTGACAGGGATTCTTATGTTACCAAATTTCCTTAGACTATTTTTTTATAACTTTCGTTTCTTTTACTTCTGTTTTTACTTTGCTTACCATCTTGTCTTTACAATCCGCGGTGCAAATATGCCCTTTTTCACCGTGTTTGTAAGCATGTTTTCCGTCTTTACAGGCAGCCGTGCAAACATGATCTTTGAGCATTACTTTCCCTTTTGCCATGTGGGCTTTACATTCAGCTGTACAAACATGTCCTTTTTCTCCGTGTTTATAAAGGTGTTTCCCATTCTTGCAGGCCGAAGTACAAACATGCTCCTTGAGAATAACTTTTTCTACTTTTGTTACTTCTTTGGTAACCGGTTGATCTGTAATGACCTTTTTGGTCGTAACTTCCTTGGTGGTCACCATTTTTTTTGTAGGAGTCTGGGCCTGAAGATAACCAACCATTAAAACTGCTGCCATCAAAAACATAAGTTTTTTCATATAGATTATTGATTTAAAATGTGGTCCGATCTTAAGGCTTTTCGGTTCTCCCCGTTGAGATAGTTACGGCTCTATTTGTTTTAATATAAATGATTTACAGATGTATAAACATCTTTGTAATTTAATTTGTTTAGATGATTTAAAGTATTTATAAGATTTAACGGTGAATCCCTTTTTGAAAGATTTTTTTTTCAATGTTAAGTAAGTCACTATGGTTTAATTGTAATTAAGAAATTAATAATGAAATGCGTATTGATCCGGAGTCAAAGAACCTTTATTTTACTGGGAGTTTTTTGCCTTGCCATGGGAATTCTGGAGGCTATAGTGGTTGTTTACCTCCGGCAGCTTTATTATCCGGATGGATTCCATTTTCCATTGACCTTCCTTTCTGCTCAAATGATAACGATTGAATGGATACGAGAATTTGCCACTATCATCATGCTTGCTGTTTTAGGAATACTGGCGGGAAAAGATAATCTGCAACGGTTTTTCTACTTCCTTTTTAGTTTCGGAATTTGGGACCTCGCTTATTACGCCGGGTTAAAGCTGTTTTTAGACTGGCCCTCATCGTTAATGACCTGGGATATATTGTTTCTAATCCCGGTGCCCTGGCTTTGTCCGGTTCTTGCACCGGTCATTTGTTCAGCAACTATGATCATTTTTGCAGTGAGCGTTATTTATTTACAGGGGAAAGGCTATCCAATCCGAATGAAAATTGTTGACTGGGGATTACTTTGCCTGGGTGCTTTTGTGATTTTATATTCTTTTATCGGGGATTTTGTAAATATCATTGTTCATAACGGTTTCTTTTCGAAATTTTGGACATTGTCGGAAAATACGTACTTTTACCAAATCGTTTGATAGTTTATAGTTCATAGTTTATAGTTTATAGTTCATAGTTTATAGTTCATAGTTGATAGTTTATAGTCGTTCAAATGGAGTCTTTGCAGTCTGTCAAAAGAATTATACAGTTTAAATGAGTTTATCTCTCTTTCAAATGATTTTTGCATTCAATCAAATGACTTTTACAGTCGATCAAAAGAGTTTATCTCTCTTTCAAAGGACTTTTACAAACAATCAAAGGATTTTTGCAGTCGATCAAAAGAGTTTATCTCTCTTTCAAAGGACTTTTACAATCAATCAAAGGATTTTTACAAACAATCAAAGGGTTTTTGCAGTCGATCAAAAGAGTTTATCTCTCTTTCAAAGGATTTTTACAATCAATCAAAGGATTTTTGCAGTAGATCAAAGGACTTTTGCAGTCGAAAGAATGAGTTTATCTCTTTTTCAAATGATCTTCGCACTTTATCGAAGGAATTTAAGTGATGGTGATAATATAATGTCCCATAAATAAACCAGTAATGTGCTGTTTATCTTCCTTCTATTTAATGGTAAATGGTAAATTGTTAAATAGTATTTACTTATCACTCTTGCAAACGTTTTTTTTGTTTTCTCGAAGGCTTTTTCTTTATTTTCGAAGAGATAGTTTGAAGAGGGTTTATCGTTTTTATAAAAATAATTTAATTCAAAAATATGAAAATTTATTCCATAATAGGTTCCATGGTGGTGATGGTGGCGTTGGTGTTTTATTCTATCGGTTTTGTGAAAGAACAACGGAAAAAGCTGGTTACTTCACGCGTTTTACTCTTTTTTACCATTGGCGTATTACTCGATATTACGGCTACAACTTTGATGATACTGGGTTCGAGCAAGGGCGGTTTGACCATTCACGGGATCATCGGTTATTCCTCGCTGCTGGGCATGAGCATAGATACCATTTTACTCTGGAGGCATAATTTGAAACAGATTCCCGGAAAAGAAGTGAGTCCTAAACTTCATATTTATTCCCGTTTTGCTTATGGTTGGTGGGTTATTGCTTTTATTACCGGGGGAGTATTGGTGGCGATTAGATAGCATACCAGCCTACTCATCAGATGACTCAAAACCATCAGTTAAATAGTCGAATAACTTCAAGTCATCAGATGAGTAGGCTAATGACTCAAAACCATCAGTTGAATAGTCGAATAACTTCAAGTCATCAGATGAGTAGGCTATTCAAGTCATCAAATGAGTAGGCTATTTAAGTCATCAGATGAGTAGGTTAAGAGTAGACTAAATGAACCTTTCTTTTTATTAAATTGTTTTAATCGTCACAGAAACAAAGCCCGTGGAATGCAAGGTTGCATCCCCGGAAAATACTGCTACGATGAAATACAACGAATTAGGAAAAACAGGTGTGCTGGTCTCTGAACTATGTCTGGGAACCATGACTTTCGGAGGTAAAGGTTACTGGCAAGCCATAGGTCAATTGCCACAGGATGAAGCAAACCAGTTGGTAAAAATCTCCCTGGATAACGGCATTAACTTTATTGATACAGCCAATGCTTATTCCGAAGGACTTTCGGAAATCATGTTGGGTGAATCATTGAAAAAACTTGGCGTCTCACGCCAGGAAGTATTTATTGCTACCAAGGTCAGGTTGCGCATGGGCCCCGGAGCAAATCAAATAGGGCTTTCGCGACTACACATAATCGACTCGGTAAACGACAGCCTTCAACGACTTCAACTCTCACATATAGATTTGCTTTACATTCATGGAGTTGATCCAATAACTCCGATAGAAGAAACCATGCGCGGTCTGGAAGATGTGGTGCGGTCGGGTAAAGTTCGTTACATTGGCATCAGCAATCATCCAGCCTGGATGGTTGTCAAAGCAAACAGTTATGCCGACAAAATGGGCTGGACGCGGTTTGTAGCTTCTCAAAACTATTACAGCATTGCCGGTCGCGACATTGAACGTGAACTGATACCCATGGCGCTTAGCGAAGGTATTAGCATAATGCCCTGGAGCCCATTGGCCGGAGGATTTCTTTCCGGTAAATTCACGCGCACCAACGAAGTGGCAGGCAACAGTCGCAGAGATACCTTCGACTTTCCTCCCATCAATAAACTCAAAGCTTATGATATTATTGACCAAATGGCCGAAATTGCAAACCGTCATCAGGTTTCGGTTGCCACTGTTGCCCTGAACTGGGTAATTAAGCAATCGGGCATTACCAGTACCATTATTGGTGCCAAAAACCAGCAACAACTAACCGATAATATTGCTGCGGTTAACCTGGAATTAACGACTGATGACTTGCTGCAACTCAACGAAATCAGTATTCTTGCTTCTGAATACCCGGGTTGGATGATAAACAGACAAATGCAGGGGCGATGGCCATCGTGAGGTTGGTTGATCCCGGAAACGGGATGTCGCAAGCTCCATTGGTTATTTGGTTGATCCCGAGACGGGATGTTCCGATAGATCGGAATGTCGAATACTCCATCGCAAGCTCCATTGGTTATTTGGTTGATCCCGAGACGGGATGTTCCGATAGATCGGAATGTCGAATACTCCATCGCAAGCTCCATTGGTTGATTAGTTAATTGGTTAGTTAGTCATGCATGCCCATTCGTTAGTTAAAATAGAACATTCAATTATACTTATTTCTTATATCACAACTTTTAGTACTAAAATAAAAAATAGTTGTACGTTCGGACAACATTAATTACCTTTGCAATGTTTAAGTTATGGGAAAAATAAGAACCGTGTTTTTATATAAAGACTACTTTTCAGACTTTTATGACCGGCAGACCTTTAAAGTAAGAAACAAAATAATCTGGACTTTTAAGCTCATTGAATCCATACAAAAAGTACCCGAAGAGTATTTGAAACACCTGGAAGGAACAGACGGACTTTATGAAATAAGGGTACAACATGGACGTAACATTTATCGGATATTTTGTTTCTTTGATGAAGGGAAACTAATTGTATTGGTAAATGCATTTCAAAAGAAATCCCAAAAGACTCCAAAGTCCGAAATAGAGAAAGCACTTAAAATAAAAAGAGAATATGAAACAGAACAATAATTTAAAATCTCTCGACCAATTTGTAGACGAACAATACGGGAAAAAAGGGACTATTAATCGAGACCAGTTTGAGAAAGGTTATGAAGCATTCAGAATTGGTTATCTTCTTCAGCAGGCAAGATTAGAGAAAGGAATGACACAAGAAGAACTTGCCTTGAAATGCGGAACAAATAAAGGGTATATTTCCAAAATTGAGAACGATATCAAAGAAGTTCGTATTTCTACCTTACAAAAAATTGTTGAACTTGGCCTGGGGGGACACTTAGAGTTTTCAATCAAACTCTAAAAAACTTCAACAATAGTAAGACAAATAGCCAGTAAAATCAATTCCCAACGCGAGTAATAATATTGAATTCCTGAAAGGCGATTGTTGATTTTAACAAAATTTTGAATTAGTGTGTTCGCTGATTAATAGTCTGATATCTGAATGTGTGACCGCTAGTTTTAAACAAAAAATTTATTTAATATTAAACTCTAAACCCTAAACTCTATACTTTTTATGACTCAACTTCATACCATTTTAGGAGCTTCCGGTTCCATTGGGAGGGCCGTAATACAGGAACTTCAAAGTAAAGGAATTAACAGGCAGGCGGTAGAGCGTACAGCGAAACTCAAAGGGATCAACACAATTCAAGCCGATTTGCTTAACAGGGATGAAGCCATAAAAGCGATTCAGGGTTCTACCCATGTGTATTTATGTGTTGGACTTCCTTACCGTGCGGATGTTTGGAAGGAAAGCTGGCCTTTATTGATGCAAAACGTCATAGATGCCTGCCTGGCTACGGATGCCATTCTCATTTTCCTGGACAATATTTACATGTATGGTCCCGCGCCATTATCTGTCCCCTTTGACGAAAATCATCCTCAGAACCCAACGACTAAAAAGGGATTGATACGGAAACAAACAGTCGATTTGCTATTGAAAGCAATAAAAACGAATAATCTGAAAGCGGTAGTCGGAAGGTCAGCCGATTTTTACGGACCTTTTGCTATAAATAGCCCTTTGTATTTTTCTTTTTTACAAAGGATGCTTGAAGGAAAGTCTCCTCAATCTATTGCCAAAAGGGGTATTAAACATACTTATGCATATTCGGTAGATAATGGTAAAGCCCTGGTTGCGTTGGCACTTGATACGAGCACTTACGGACAAGTATGGCATTTACCGGTAGGTAAGCCTGTTGCTGTAGAAGAATTAACCGCTATAATCAACAAAGAACTTGGAACGAATTTTAAGACTAATTTCCTTCATCCGGTGATGTTGAAAATCCTTTCCCTTTTCATATCTCCTTTAAAAGAAATTGGTGAAATGCTTTATCAATTTGACCAGGATTACCAAATGTCTTACGAAAAATTTAAAACGCATTTTCCCGATTTTAAAGTAACTCCCTATGGGCAGGGTATCAAAGAAATGATAAAATCGTTCAAAGAGGAAACTTCTTTGAAAACTAATATCTAAGAAACCTTAACTGCGAATTAAAAGTAGAAATATGAAATATCTGATACTTAATCTGGCCCTTTTTATTGGCAGTGTGAACTGCTTTGCACAAGAAAAGTTTCAGACTGGTGGCTATTTAAGTTTTGAAGAGTATAAGAACCATTCGCCCTCATTGGATAATGAATTCATTATCAACTTAAGAACCGCTTCGGATATCCGTTGGAATGGTGGAAATGATTTTAAAGTTGAATATCCACCATCTGACATAATCAGGGAAAGCACAAAATATAAAATATGGGCTATTTGCAGAGCTGATACTCTTTATATTAATGGTTGGAGGCTTGGTTTAGGTATGTGGTATACACATGCCCTGACTAAGGGCAGGTATATTTGTATGGAAGGAGGGATTCCCGGTTTGCCTCAACTCCAGAAGGAATTAAGAAAGAATGGCTCGTATCGGCCGGTAGGAGGGATCGTGACACTTGGAAAGCCCTTTCAGTATAATGCTATCCGGTTTTTGTATGTGTTTGATACAAGTAACAATATGGTTAATGTGTTGGACGAAAAAAACATACTAAAAATACTAGAACCTGAACCTGATTTAGTAAGATCTTTTAAATCGGAGCCCGAAGTAAACAAGGAAATCTATTTGAAGTATATTGAATTATTAAATAAGAAATTTAAATAATTTCACTAAGGTTAATAACTTAATTTTAAAACAATCCTGAATTCACGCTGTTAGATAGAATAAGGTGACGTAGATTCGCTTTTGACAGAAATAAAAATAATTTTTTTTGAAAAAGTATGTAAGCATTAATTCTCGCTGAACATTAGCGTAATAAACTATAGAAGTATATTATCAACAATATTTTCTAAACATAAAAAAAATATCAACATGAAAAAAGTATTATTTTTAACCGGAGATTTTACGGAAGATTATGAAACCATGGTTCCTTTTCAGATGCTTGTAATGGTTGGATATGAAGTTCACACTGTATGTCCCGGCAAAAAGAAGGGCGAAACAATTAAAACGGCCATACACGATTTTGAGGGCGACCAGACTTATACCGAAAAACCGGGTCACAATTTTGCCCTGAACTATAGTTTCGATCAGGTTAAAATGAGTGATTATGACGGGTTAGTCATTGCCGGAGGCAGAGCACCGGAATATTTAAGGTTAAACCCCAAAATAATTGAAATAGTAAAATATTTTTTCATGCACGATAAACCTGTTGCAGCCATTTGTCATGGCATTCAAATCTTAACAGCAGCAGATGTTGTTAAAGGTCGTAAGTTAACAGCTTATCCTGCTGTGGGACCCGAAGTGACATTGGCAGGTGGTGAATTTCAGGATATTCCGGCTGATGGAGTGATAGTGGACGGAAATTTGGTGACCTCACCAGCCTGGCCCGCACACCCGGCCTTTATCAGAGAATTTCTGAAAATAATGGGAGCGAAAATAGAGATTTAATTAGATAAAAGAGCCAAGAGCCAAGAGCCAAGAGCCAAGACAAAAGAACAAAGAACAAAGAACAAAGAACAAAGACAAAAGAACAAAGACAAAAGATTATAGAACAAAGACAAAAGATTAAAGATTAAAGACAAAAGAACAAAGACAAAAGATCTGTTGTCAGAGTTTGAATGATTTAATAGATGTGACTGAGTATGTTGTCTGACTGATTGTTTATCTGTTTTCTTGAAAGTTTTGCTGGTAATTTAATCTAAATTCAAATAAAGATTTTTTGCAAATAACTTATATTTTTATTAAAACGCAATTGTCTCAGGCAGTTGCGTTTTTTTTTTATGATCAGGATGGGACCTCCAAATTCCCGATATTACCTCAACTTCCAAATCCGGGCAAGTAAAAAACGATTTGTTATTTTACCTTTCTCAGTCTTTTCGGGTTATGGAATAAAAAGAGTACTTTTGTGCTTCCAAAAAGGAGAAAACACTGATATCAATTATGCATTATATATTCCATGGCCAAAACTAAGAAACCTCATCCAATTTTCGAAAACATAACCATTACCGACATTGCCGCCGAAGGCAAAGCCATTGCCAGAGTAAACGATCTTGTGGTGTTTGTACCCTACGTGGTGCCTGGCGATGTGGTTGATTTGCAGGTTACCCGAAAAAAAAGTCATTTTATGGAAGCACGGGCCATTAAATTCCACAGCTATTCCGAAAACCGTACAGAAGCAGTGTGTGAGCATTTCGGTATTTGTGGAGGCTGTAAATGGCAGATCTTGCCTTATGCCGAACAAATAAGGTTCAAGCAACAACAAGTCATAGATAACCTGACCCGAATCGGGAAAATTGAATTACCCGAAATATTACCAATTATCGGATCAGCCAAAACGGAATTTTACCGTAACAAACTTGAATTTACTTTTTCGAACAAACGTTGGCGTACCAACGAAGAAATTGCATCGGAAGTTGTTTTCGACACCATGAATGCGGTTGGCTTTCACATTCCCGGTCAGTTCGATAAGGTGCTGGATATCAATAAATGTTGGTTGCAGAATGATATTTCCAATCAACTCAGGAACGAAGTCCGCCGGTATGCTATGGAACACGAACTTACTTTCTTCGATCTGCGTAACCAGGAAGGTTTTTTGCGTACTATGCTGGTTCGTACTTCTTCCACCGGTGAACTGATGGTAATTATGGTTTTTTTCCACGAAGATAAAGAAACTCAGGAAGCACTTTTGCAGAATATCGCAGATAAATTTCCGCAGATCACTTCTTTATTATACATTATAAATTCTAAAGCCAACGACACCATAACCGATCAGGAAGTACTGGTTTTCAAAGGAAACGAATGTATTTATGAGGAAATGGAAGGATTACGTTTTAAAATAGGACCTAAATCGTTTTATCAAACCAATTCCGATCAGGCATACGTGCTTTATAAAGTTACGCGTGACCTGGCTCAACTCACCGGTAAAGAACTGGTTTACGATCTGTATACCGGAACAGGAACTATAGCCAATTTTGTGGCACATCAGGCCAGGCAAGTGATAGGAATAGAATATGTTCCTGAAGCCATTGAAGATGCGGTTGTAAATTCCAAGCTTAATAACATCGACAATACCTTGTTTTATGCCGGCGATATGAAGGATATCCTGAATGCCGCCTTTATAGAGGAACATGGCAAACCCGATGTGATTATTACCGATCCTCCACGGGCAGGTATGCACGAAGATGTGATTAACGCCATCCTTTTTGCTGAACCTGAACGAATTGTGTATGTAAGTTGCAATCCTGCCACGCAAGCGCGTGACTTGAATTTGCTTGATAATAAGTATAAAGTTGCGGCTGTACAGCCTGTTGATATGTTCCCACATACTCATCATGTGGAAAATGTAGTGCTGTTGGTAAAACGTTAGTTTTTAGTTTATAGTTTATAGTCAATAGTTTATAGTCAATAGTTTAGCAATACAGACTGATGAAAATATCAGTCTAAAAATTAAATGAAGCAATAACATTGAAATTTTAGGAGACTAAACTATTAAAATATAGGAGACGAAACTAAATTAATTCTCCGTTAGCTAACGGATTAGGGGTCGTTTGTTTCATAAGAGTCAATAGTTTATAGTGCAGTGGGCGGGATTTCGAAAGCCCAATTGGTAGTTGAAAGTTGAAAAAGGGGAAATTGATTTTAATATAGACCTTTGAATATAAAGGAATCAGTTTAGAATAATATTATTTTTACAAGGCTCATTTCTTTTTACGCAAAATTATCTGTGAGAATCTTTTTCCTTAAATCTGTGTAAATCCAATTTTTTTTCTGTGCAAATCTTTAATATATATCGAAAATTCACAACCGATTTAATATTTTATAATGATTAGTTTTTTTGTTTCTATAGTTGTCCTCGTTTTGGGTTATTTCCTTTATGGTAAACTAGCTGAACGAATTTTCGGGGTGGATAAAGATCGTTTGACTCCGGCAATTGCAAATCCAGATGGCGTTGATTTTGTTCCTCTTGCCACCTGGCGGGTGTTTCTGATTCAGTTTTTGAACATTGCTGGACTTGGTCCAATTTTCGGAGCCATTATGGGCGTCATGTTTGGATCGGCAGCGTTTCTTTGGATAGTGTTTGGAACTATTTTTGCCGGTGGGGTTCACGACTATTTTTCGGGAATGATGTCTATTCGCGCTAATGGTGCCAGTCTGCCTGAAATAGTGGGACGGCAACTGGGAAGTCCTGTAAAACAATTTATGCGGGCGTTTTCGTTGGTTTTAATGATTCTGGTTGGTGCCGTGTTTATTTCCGGACCAGCCAGCTTATTAGCTAACCTTACTCCCGATTTCATTAATGTAACCTGGTGGATAATCATTGTATTCACTTATTATATTTTGGCAACACTTTTGCCCATCGATAAATTAATTGGGAAAATTTATCCGGTTTTTGGATTCGCGTTATTGTTTATGGCAGTCGGTATTTTGGCGGCCATGATAATCAATAAAGCTCCTATACCTGAGTTTACTGAAGGATTTGCCAATGTGCATCCGAATAAACTCCCTATTTTTCCTATGATGTTTGTTTCTATTGCCTGTGGTGCCATTTCGGGTTTTCATGCAACGCAATCGCCTTTGATGGCGCGTTGTATCAAAAATGAAATGCTCGGACGACGCATCTTTTATGGCAGCATGGTTGCCGAGGGCATTGTAGCTTTGATTTGGGCAGCTGCTGCAGCCAGCTTTTTTGGCTCTGTAGAAGGATTGCAGCACTTTGTTGCCGACTTAGCTCCAACTGCCAATAAACCGGCCGTGATAGTTGATTTGATTTCAAAACAATGGCTTGGATCTTTTGGTGGAATCCTGGCTTTGCTGGGTGTTATAGCCGCTCCACTTACTTCGGGCGACACGGCTTTACGGTCAGCACGCCTGATAGCAGCCGATTTTTTACATTTCGATCAAAAACCGATGAAGAAAAGGTTAATGATTTCGATACCCATTTTTTTATTGACATTTTTAGTCCTTCAAATGAACTTCGATGTTCTGTGGAGGTATTTTGCCTGGAGTAATCAGACTTTAGCCGTATTTACTTTATGGGCAATAACCGTTTATTTGGCCAAACAACAAAAGATGTATTGGATTTCACTCGTTCCGGCAGTTTTTATGACGATAGTAAGCGTAAGTTATATTCTTATTGCTCCCGAAGGTTTTCATTTGTCTTCAATGGTTTCGTATTCGGGCGGAATTGTGGTTAGTTTAGCTGTATGTTTGCTTTTTTGGTTTAAAAACACAAGTAAATATGCTGGAAATATTAAATTGTAAATCAACCGATTAATCCCTTAAATTCCAAAAACGCCCTGAAATCGTTTGACAACGGAAATTTTTTGTGTTATTTTGCTTGATTTTTTCTTTATGAACATATTAAAAATAGTATATGGCAGTAGTAATTCGTGAGGTTGTAACAAAGAAAGAATTAAAGGACTTTATCTGGTTTGGAATAAATCTATATAAAGACTGTAAATATGCAGCACCACCCTTGGAAATGGATGATTTGCTGAACCTGACTCAAGGGAAAAATCCCGCACTTGAGTTTTGCGATGCTTCTTATTTCTTGGCCTTTAAAGACGAAAAAATTGTAGGTCGAATAGCGGCCATCATAAATCCGGTAGCCAATAAAACATGGAAACAAAAATATGCCCGTTTCGGCTGGGTCGATTTTATAGACGATGACGAAGTTACAAAGGCTTTATTTGATACTGCCATAGCCTGGGCAAAATCCAAAGGTATGAAAGCCGTGCACGGTCCGCTTGGTTTTACTGATTTTGATCACGAAGGTACCCTAATCGAAGGCTACAACAGAAAAGGTACGCTGGCAGGCATTTACAATTATTCATATTACCCAAAACATATTGAACAAAACGGTTTTGTAAAAGATACCGATTGGAGTGAATATCTGATTACTATTCCTACTATATTTCCCGAAAAATATTTCCGGATAGCTGATATTGTTAAACGTAAATTTAAATTAAAACCTGTTCAATTTACTTCCCGGAAGCAATTGATACATAATTACGCCGGTAAAGTATTTGATTTGCTGAATACCACTTATCAGCATTTATATGGGTATTCCAAGTTAAATGAAAAGCAAAAGGAATTTTACATTAAACTCTACTTTAGCTTTTTTCGCCTGGATACGGTAAGCATTATTGTTGATCAGCACGATGAAGTTGTGGCTCTGGGAATTGCGATGCCAAATTTAACCGGGGCATTACAAAAGGCCAAAGGAAAGCTATTTCCATTTGGTTGGTTTTATTTTCTGAAAGCTTTGAGAAAGAACGACGTGGTGGATTTATACCTGATGGCTGTTCATCCCGATTATCAGAATAAAGGAGTTAACTCCATCCTTTTTGCAGAACTCATGCCACGGTTTGCCAAAAATGGATATAAATTTGCAGAAAGCAATCCAGAACTGGAATATAATACCCGAATGTCATCGCAATGGGGCAATTTTGAATACGTAAATCACAAACGAAGAAGAGTCTATATCAAACACCTAGAATAAAAAGCAACTTTTGAGTGGTAAAGTGTTTTATCGCTCTTTTTCTATTCTCAACTTATTGGCACTGTAATTGTTTAATTGTTAGTATTGTTGAAATAGACATCATACAATCTTAGAAGTTAAAAAAAATGACACGCAAATTTGATTTTTTAGTCATCGGCAGCGGCATAGCAGGCATCAGTTTTGCCCTGAAAGCAGCTCAATATGGTAAAGTAGCCTTGCTGTGTAAAACCACGCTTAGTGAATCCAACACCTCATACGCCCAGGGTGGCATATCTGCGGTAACTTACGAACCCGATAATTTCGAAAAACATATAGAAGATACTCTCATTGCTGGCGATGGCCATTGTGACTTGCCTGCAGTGGAGAAAGTTATTCGTGAAGCACCCGCTCAGATAGAAGAATTAGTTCGTTGGGGTGTGGATTTTGATAAAAAAGAAGATGGACATTTCGATTTGCATCGCGAAGCGGGGCATTCGGAACACAGAATTCTTCACCACAAAGATAATACTGGTTACGAGATTCAGGAAAGTTTGATTCGTCAGGTAAAGTCTCATCCCGATATTGAGGTTTTTGAACATTTTTTCGCCATTGAAATACTTACTCAACACCATTTAGGACAGGTAGTAACCCATCATACTCCTGCAATTGAATGTTACGGGGCTTACGTGCTAAATCAACGAAGCAATCACATTCATACTTTTTTATCGAAAGTAACTTTATTGGCAACCGGAGGAATTGGAGGCGTATATTCAACCAGCACAAATCCCGGAATTGCTACTGGTGACGGAATTGCCATGGTTCATCGTGCACGTGGAACTGTGAAAGACATGGAATTTGTACAGTTTCATCCCACCGCGTTGTATCATCCTGGTGAGAAGCCTACTTTCCTTATTACTGAAGCCATTCGGGGCTACGGAGCTATACTGCGCACGCAGGACGGCAAAGATCTAATGAAAAAATATGATGAACGTGGATCGCTGGCTCCACGCGATATAGTGGCGCGTGCCATTGATAACGAAATGAAACTGGGTGGGCACGATTACGAATATCTGGATGTAACCCACAAGGATGCCGAAGAAACGAAAATGCATTTTCCGAATATTTATAAAAAATGTCTTGATCTGGGCATCGATATAACCAAGGATTTTATCCCTGTATGTCCAACTCAACATTATTTGTGTGGCGGTATTGCGGTCGATTTGAACGCGCGTACATCTATCCACCGGCTTTATGCGGCCGGCGAATGCTCTTGTACCGGGCTTCACGGAGCTAACCGTTTGGCTTCTAATTCGCTGATAGAAGGAATTGTATATGCGGATGCGGCGGTGAAAGATGCCGTGAAATTAATTGACAACCTGAAATGGAAAGATGAAATTCCTGAATGGGATGATGCCGGCACTTCGCTTCCCGAAGAAATGGTGTTGATTACTCAGAGCTTTAGGGAAGTAGAACAAATAATGAGCACTTATGTGGGGATTGTTCGTTCAAATTTACGCCTGAAACGTGCCATGAGCCGGTTGGAAATACTTTACCGAGAAACCGAAAATCTATTCGAAAAATCGGTGGTATCTCGCGAAATATGTGAACTAAGGAATGTAATCAGCGTAGCATATCTGATAATTAAACAGGCACTTCTACGTAAAGAAAGCCGGGGATTGCACTACACAGTAGATTATCCTAAACGAATGAATCACGAATCCTGATGAACTATGAATGGTTTTTTAAATTATTCTATTTCATGAACATATAAATATTCTCACGATGAAAAAACTTTTACCCATTTTAATTATGTTGATTTTCGTTATTTCAGCTTTTGCCGGAATAAATAATGTTGGCGATCCACGGGTTGTGACTCAAAGTGCAGTTAAAGCCGATGGCTCAACTCCCAATAAGTGGGTGAAAGAAGATAACGATAATCCCACCCAGGTTAATACGGTGGTCACCAGTAACGACAATCTGAGTTATACAACCAATTCGGATGGTATCGTTTTAACGTTGGCCAATGGAACAAGTAATGTGAAATTATTTGCTCTCACCGGTCAATTGCTTTGGACAGGTGATCTGACGCCGGGACGTTTTTTTATCCCTACACGTCCGGGCATTTTTTTTCTGAGGGTGAATAATAAAAGTTACAAAGTGATTTGTAAATAACCCCGACCTATTGACCCTATATGAAGTTAAGAAGCGGTCAGTTATAAATAATGGAGTGGAAATAGAATTGTTAAACGTAAATAAATCACCAAATCGCCAAATTAATATGATTAAACACATTGTGTTCTTCGGACTTGAAGATAGTGCCGAAGGAAAGACGAAGGCTGAAAATGCTAAAGTGATAAAATTTGAACTGGAAAACCTGATTCATCTTATTCCTGAGCTAAACAAAATTGAAGTTGGTATTAATCACCCCGATGCTCCTCAGGGAAATCATGATATTTGTTTATACACCGAATTCGACACCTTTGAGGCTCTTGACATCTATCAGGAACATCCGCAGCACAAAAGGGTAGCTGCTTATATAGGCAAGGTGAAAACAAGCCGTGCTGCAGTGGATTACGAAGTATAAGAAGAAAAAAGAAGAAACTGAAATGTCCCGTTTTGAAAAGAATCATAAATGATTTTTTCAATGCGGGATTTTTTTGCCTTATTCCGGATCACTCCCTGAATGGCGTTGAAACTTTTTTTATAAACAGATAGAAGCAACTTGTTTTCGATTTTCCTTTTGATTGTACAATTGCGAATTAAACTAGATCCATTTAATCCCTGCTTGTACCTCTCTGATATTTTATAAAGCTGTTTCTGACTTCGGTATATCATGTACTTACCTCCCACAATCAAATAATTTCTTTTTTTTTGTGAATCTGTCGATTTATATTCAGATTATTAAAGCCTTTTTGACAATATTTTGTTCGGTTGATATTGAAAATTGTGGTCTGATATTGACCTTCCAGTCTGCTCTTTTGTACAATCAAGTAATGGTTATATATCTGCGAGGACAAGATAAATTGTCCGCCTTTTTCTTTATTCACTGTCATGTCACAGATTACAAATTTACGACAGCGGAGTTGGTGTGTTAATATTACTTATTGAACTACTTGAAGCCGTTTGGCGAGCAAAACCAATAAGCATTCTAATGAATAATTTAAACATTGCAATGTGAATAACCAACTAATTTTGTATATTTGTGTGATTTAAATGGACGCTTTATATTCCTCATAAAAAAAAGATCGGACAATGAGTATCAAATCAGATTTCAGGAAAGAGAATAATTCAACCGTTTCCATGGCCATGCAACATTATATTTTTGCCTTTGTACAGGACGTTATTAATTGTCCCGATAATTTAGACCGAAGCAAAAAATGGCTAAAAAAACACAGTGAAAATGAGCAGATGAATTATTCTGAACTGGAGTATAATCTGAATGTATTCTTTGAACTGCTCAAAGAATATAGCAAAACAAATAGCCCTCTTTTGTATCGCTTCATTAAATTACAAGCGCAAACCTGTTATATCTATGAAGACAGGTTCGCTCTTCTGAGAATTGACCATACATATCCTGATTTTATAGCTGAAATTATGACTCCAAGCGCTTACAGTCAAGATAGAAACAGCGACTCTTCATTTCCCTGTAGCGGTATTGTTGGTGGTCATATCATCGGCTTATAAATTTAACATGAAACAACAAGCCATTACTGCATTCCATGTTTTGTGGACGAAGCCCGTAACGTTTAGCGGCAAGCGTTTTGACATGAACAGAGCCGAGGTACTCACTATGGTGGTTTCGGCATTGATGTGGCAAAAGCACAATGGAAGCATTAAATTGTACACCGACAATACCGGGTATGCGTTTATCCAAAGCATGAAGTTGTCTGCACTTTGGGATGGAGGTATCGACACGGAGGTACTTGAAAACAACCACTATCCCCTCGATCCCGAAATATTCTGGGCGGCAGGCAAGATAATAGCTTTGTCAGCCCAAGACGGTCCGTGTGTAATGCTTGATACAGATCTTATCGTAACCCAACCCATTTGGCATTTGCTGAAGCCAACCGCCATTACTGCCTTGCATTCCGAAGCATTGAACCCTGAAGTTTATCTGCACCCTACATTATTGAAGAAACCATCGCTCTTTAATTTCCCAACTGACTACAATTGGAGTGTCCTGCCTTCTAATACAGCTTTTCTTTATATCAACGATGAATCATTTAAAAATATCTATCTAAGCGAGTCGAAACGGTTTATGTTTCACAACATGGATAAACCTGCCGAATTGGTTTCGCAAATGGTTTTTGCAGAACAACGACTTCTGTCGATATGTGCTGAGCGCCAACATCTATCAATAAATCACCTACTATCTGATCCGTTTTTATTGTCGAATACCAGTGTCATTCACCTTTGGGGGTTTAAAAGGTTGTTGAGGGAGAACGAAAATGTCCAGGTTATTTACTCAAAGCAACTTGTCGGAAAGTTTGGAGAAGAACTCTCGGGATATCCCATATTTAACCGTTATATGGGGGAGCATGTATTTAATTCCAACATCTGTTGAAGCTAAACAAACAAAGACGCAAACTCCAATTGAATTGAGCAGGCCTCATTTAATCATGCCAGCGGGCAATTCCACCACCAAATGAGGAAAGTTTCCTCTGTCTGCTACTGGATTATGAAACTTCCGTAATTCCACTTCGCTGCGCAAAAAAAGAAAATTCCACCCATCGGCCCGTGCAGTAGCGCAAACATGTAATTGAGATAAATCTGTGAGAATCAGTATTCTCAATCGACATTGTTTTGCAATCTTTTGCGAATTGTACGATTATGCATATAACAAAAAACGCTAAACCCTGATTAACAGGACTTAGCGTTTGTACCTTGCGGTACGGACGGGAAGTGAACCTATCTCATTTTACTCCTACTTATCAACACGTTGTATTCTTTGTTGCTTTTTTGATACGATTTAGTCCCAAAATTTCAGACTTCATTTTGGCTGCCTTTGACTTCGCTTTGTCATGCAATTATTTCAGTTTCAAAGTTACACATTTTTTGTCACATTTACTAATTGAATCTACCTAACTTCATTTAGTAAATGCGAAATAGATATTCAAAAAACAAAACTATGATTATAATAAGCCACCAAAGCAGCTTTCAATCTGTCATTTTCGAGGAACGTATAACAACGAAAAACCCTACAAATTATTCAATTTCTAGGGTTTGACTCCTTTTTGTGGCTAACTGTCGTAAGCTATTTGGGAAAAAGGTAAATGAACCTATTCCCAAATTCTACTACTTATCAATACGTTGCAATCGTTGTAACCTTTATTGTTACGAATTAGTCCCAAATTATTGGTATTTTCTTTGACTACCTTTGGCTTCGTAGTGTCATGCAATAATTTCTTTTGCAAAATAATATTTGGAATTACCAAATATTAATTCTAATTTTTCACCAAACTTATGGGTTTTGACCTCAATTGTAATATGTAATTAAGTTGGAAACTATCTTTTTAACTTCCAGTATAGTTTGATGAAGAGTGTAAATATAAATTTAAATGCTGTGTAGATGAATGAAATGTGATATTCGAATAAAATATGTTGCAAAACATAATAATTGATATCTCATATACAAAAACAAGTGTTTTCTTTACACTTGTAATTATATTGATTGAGTTGAAGACATAAATATATATTAATCAGTATGATATGTTTTAATAGAATGTAAATTTGCATGGATACCACATATTATATAAATAATGATAAACTCTACGTAGCGGTTGACTGTATTATAATGGGGTTCAGAGAAAACGAATTACATATATTGATTGCAAAGCGTCCATTTGAACCAATGAAGGGCGGTTGGTCGTTGATGGGAGGTTTTGTTAATGAGTTTGAAAGTGTCAATGATGCAGCCAAAAGGGTAGTAGGTGAGTTTACTGGAATTGATGATATTTACATGGAACAGGTTGGTGCTTTTGGTGAGCTTGACAGAGATTTTGAACGTGTAATCTCTATAGTTTATTTTGCACTGGTGGATATTGAAAAGTTTGATACTTCGCTGGCTGTAAAATATGATGCACGATGGGTGAAAATCACACAACTTCCGGAACTGATTTTCGACCATTCACTAATGGTTAAGAGTACGCTAAATTTATTGCAACGCCGAGCTGCTGTAAAACCTATTGGTTTCAATTTGCTACAGGAACAATTTACCTTGCCGACCTTGCAAAGCCTGTATGAATCTATTTATCAAGAGGATATAGATAAGCGAAATTTCAGAAAGAAGATTCTTGCTATGGATATCCTTGAAAAGCTGGATGAGAAAGATAAAGGTTCATCAAGAAAAGGAGCGTTTTATTATAGATTTATTAAAGAAAAATACGATCAGTTACTTCAACAGGGACTTCATTTTTCAATTTGATATTTTTTTAATCTTATAAGTGTATATAATACCCTTATAATAATTCTATAAAATTATGTTGGAAGAATTAAAACAAGAAGTATTTCAAGCTAACCTGGATTTGGTTAAACACGGATTAGTGATTTTAACTTGGGGAAATGTGAGTGCTATCGACCGCAAAACAAACCTGGTGGTTATTAAACCTTCGGGTGTTTCGTACGAAAAAATGAAAGTCGAAGACATGGTTGTGGTTGATTTAGCAGGCAAAGTGGTTGAAGGAAAACTAAAACCTTCATCGGACACAGCTACTCACCTTGTTCTTTACAAAGCATTTCCAAACATTGGTGGTGTGGTTCACACCCATTCTACTTACGCCACTTCATGGGCACAAGCAGGTTGTGATATTCCAAACATTGGGACTACACACGCAGATTATTTCAACGATGGCATTCCCTGCACACGCAAAATGACACAAGCTGAAGTAGAAGGTAAATATGAAAAAGAAACCGGAAATGTGGTAGTGGAAAGATTCAAGAGTTTGAGTCCTGACTTTATTCCCGGTGTTTTGGTAAAAAACCATGGCCCATTCTCGTGGGGAAAAGATGCACCTGATGCAGTTCACAATGCCGTAGTCATGGAGCAGGTGGGTAAAATGGCGTATATTGCTTACGGCATAAATCCAAACCTGACCATGAACCCGCATTTAATCAAAAAACATTTTTTACGTAAACACGGACCGGGAGCATATTATGGGCAATAGCCCCCTAAATCCCCCGAAGGGGGACTTTAAAGACACATCAAATATAATAAAAATAAAAATAACAATTAAATAACAATACTAACCTAAATTCCCTCTTTCGGAGGGGTTAGGGGAGCCTAAAACAACAATATCATGGAATTCAAAGATTTAGAAGTATGGTTCGTAACAGGAGCTCAGCTGCTGTACGGAGGTGATGCTGTCGTAAAAGTTGACGCACACTCAAACGAAATGGTAAAGGGACTAAACGAATCGGGTAATCTGCCTGTAAAAGTGGTTTACAAAGGAACTGCTAATTCGTCGTCTGAAATTGCAGACATTATGCGTGCTGCAAACGGTGATACAAAATGTGTTGGTTTAATTACCTGGATGCACACTTTCTCTCCTGCTAAAATGTGGATTCACGGGTTGATGGATTATAAAAAACCGTTATTACACCTTCACACTCAATTTAATGAACAAATTCCATGGAGTGAAATCGACATGGATTTCATGAATTTGAATCAATCCGCTCATGGAGACCGGGAATTTGGATTTATTACCAGCCGTTTACGCAAACCTCGCAAAATAGTTGTCGGTTACTGGAAAGATAAATCAACTCAAGCGAAAATTTCTTCATGGATGCGTGTTTGTGCGGGTTGGGCTGATTCACAAAACATGCTCATTATCCGTTTTGGAGACAACATGAACAATGTGGCTGTAACCGATGGTGACAAAGTAGAAGCTGAAATCCGTTTGGGTTACCACGTAGATAATGCTCCAATTGCATTACTGGTTCCTTATGTAGAAGCTGTTACAGAAGCTGAAATTGATGCATTAATTGCTGTATACGAAAAACAATATGATTTTGCTGCTGATTGTAAAAAAGGAGCTGAAAAACATATTTCTGTACGACAGGCTGCAGCTCAGGAAATAGGATTACGTCGCTTCCTGAATGACAAAGGCGCAACTGCTTTTACAACAAGCTTTAACGAATTGGAAGGCATGTCTCAACTGATGGGCTTTGCATCACAACGTTTGATGGCTGAAGGTTTTGGTTTTGGTGCTGAAGGAGACTGGAAAACAGCTGCTCTTACTCGCACCATGTGGGTTATGGCAAAAGGTTTGCCTGGTGGATGTTCATTCCTGGAAGATTATGTATTGAACTTCAATGGTGCTAACAGTGCTATTCTTCAATCACACATGTTGGAAATCAACCCAGAAATAGCAGAATCAAAACCTCGTATCGAAGTTCATTTCTTAGGAATTGGTGATGCAGGTGTTTGTGCCCGCTTGATTTTCCAGGCTCATAAAGGTGAAGGTATTGCTGCAACTATCGTTGATATGGGCAACCGTTTCCGCATGATAGTAAACGAAGTGAAAGTAATTGAACCAAAAGCATTGCCAAAATTACCTGTAGCTTGCGCCTTATGGATTCCGCAACCAAACCTGGAAGTTGGTGCTGGTGCATGGATTACTGCAGGTGGAACTCACCATTCAAGCTTCTCATTCTCAATTACAACTGAAATGATGGAAGACCTTGCTGAAATAGCAGATATTGAAATGTTGATTATCGACAAAGATACCAATATTCGCAATTTCAAACAAGACATTCGTAACAACGAAGTTTATTACATGTTGAATAAAGCATTAAGATAAATAATCAGGAGTAAGGAGTAAGAGGTAAGACGCAAGTACTAGCCTCTTACCTCTTGCCTCTTACTTACTCAAAATATATGAAATACGTTATAGGTTTAGATTATGGAAGTGATTCGTGCCGTGCGGTGGTTATTGATGCCATCACAGGTGCTGAAATGGCTTCGGCAGTAAAGAATTATCCACGTTGGATGGAAGGTAAATATTGTGTTCCTACCGCCAATCAATATCGCCAGCACCCGTTGGATTATATTGAAGGACTGGAATATACTGTTAAAACTGCTTTAGCAAAATGTCCTGTAGGAACTGCTGAAAATGTAGTTGGTATTGCTTTCGATACAACCGGTAGTACACCTGTTTTTACTGATAAAAACGGAACTCCGCTTTCATTATTACCTGAATTTGCTGAGAATCCAAACGCTATGTTTGTGCTGTGGAAAGACCACACAGGAATTAAAGAAGCTCAGGAAATAAATGATTTGTCTGCAAAATGGAATGTGGATTATACTTCATATGAAGGTGGAATCTATTCTTCGGAATGGTTTTGGGCAAAAGCATTACATGTATTACGTGTTGATGAAAAGGTACGCAAAGCAGCTTATTCAATTGTAGAACATTGCGACTGGTTACCTGCATTAATCACAGGAACAAATGATGCAAACAATATTTATCGAAGCCGTTGTGCTTCGGGTCATAAAGCTATGTGGCTGAATGAATGGGGCGGACTACCATCGGAAGAATTTTTGGTTGCACTGGATCCTGTACTTGCCGGTTTTCGCCAAAGGTTATATGCCGACACTTGTCCCAGCGATCAGAAAGTAGGAATGATTACTGAAGAATGGGCTAAGCGTTTAGGTTTGACAACAAATGTTGCAGTTGCAGCCGGAGCTTTTGATGCTCATATGGGCGCTGTTGGTGCTGAAGTTAAACCGGGTGCTTTGGTACGTATCATTGGTACTTCTACTTGTGATATTATGGTTTCCAGTTATAAAGAAATGGGCGACAAACTTATTCCGGGTATTTGCGGACAGGTTGATGGTTCGGTTATTCCGGGTATGGTGGGTCTTGAAGCAGGACAATCTGCTTTCGGGGATGTATATGCATGGTTTAAAAGCGTTGTGGCATGGCCTATTGAAAATATTTTGGCAAAATCAACCTTGATTGACGAAGAAACCAAACAAAAATTGATAGAAGAATCTTTGGATCAAATTATTCCGGCCTTATCTATTGAAGCAGCAAAAGTTCCTGTTTCGGAATCAACAGTTTTGGCAACAGACTGGATGAATGGTCGTCGTACACCAGATGCAAATCAATTAGTGAAAGGAACCATTACCGGGATTAATTTGGCAAGTTCAGCACCGCTTATTTTCCGTGCATTGGTGGAAGCTACTGCTTACGGTTCAAAAGCCATTGTTGACAGGTTTATCGAAAATGGAGTGGTAATCAACGAGATTATTGGTATTGGTGGTATTGCATTGAAATCACCATTTGTTATGCAAACCATGGCTGATGTGCTAAATATGCCGATAAAAGTTGCTAAAGCCGAACAGGCATGTGCTTTTGGTGCATCAATGTTTGCTGCGGTTGTTGCAGGAGTCTACGACAAAGTTGAAGATGCTCAGAAAGCAATGGGAATGGGCTTTGCTCAGGAATACTTCCCAAATAAACAAAATGCAGAATTGTATGCAGAATTGTACAAAGATTATATCAAATTAGGTCAGTTTACTGAGAAAGAACTTTTTTCATAAATCACATTTAAAAATAATACTCATGAAAAAACTAATTTATTTAGCTTTGCTTCCCCTGCTGATGCTGGGATGCAAAGAAAAAAGCGAAAAAACGCTTTCAGGGTTGGTGAAATCCGACTTCACGAAAGTAATTAATGGTGATTCTACCGGCTTGTATATTCTTAAAAATGCAGCCGGCATGGAAGTTTGCATTACTAATTTTGGTGGACGTATTGTTTCCATTATGGTTCCTGACAAAGCAGGTAAAATGCAGGACGTGGTTCTTGGATTTGACAGTGTAGCTGATTATGTGAAAATTCCGAGCGATTTTGGAGCTTCAATTGGTCGATATGCGAATCGTATAAACAAAGCACGATTTGTTTTAGATGGAGATACTGTTCATTTGATTCCAAATAATTTTGGTCATTGTTTACATGGTGGGCCAAAAGGTTGGCAATATCAGGTTTATCAAAAAGTAAATCAGGTAAATGACACAACAGTAGAACTGACCCGTTTTTCTCCTGATGGCGATCAAAACTTTCCGGGAAATGTGACAGCAAAAGTTACATTCATACTGACTGCTGACAATTCAATTAAAATTGATTTTGAAGCTACTACTGATAAGAAAACAGTGATTAACATGTGTAATCACTCGTATTTTAATCTTTCAGGCAATCCTGTTAATCCAATAACTGATAATACAGTTTATATCAATGCTGATGGCTATACTCCCGTTGACAGTACTTTCATGACTACCGGAGCTATTGATTCAGTAAAAGGTACACCAATGGATTTCAGAACTCCAAAAGTAATAGGAACCGACATTAATAAATATGATTTTATTCAATTGAAAAATGGAAATGGATACGATCATAACTGGGTATTAAATACAGCCGGCGATGTTACAAAATTGGCTGCTAAAGTAACTTCACCGATTACCGGAATTTCTCTTGAAGTTTTTACCAACGAGCCAGGTGTTCAGGTATATACCGGAAACTTTCTTGATGGAACGGTAAAAGGGAAAAAAGGCATTGTTTATAAACAACGTACCGGAATCTGTTTGGAAACACAACATTATCCTGACAGTCCAAACAAACCACAATGGCCATCAACAATTCTCGAACCGGGAAAAGTTTACAAAAGCACTTGTATATATAAATTTGGAGTAGAAAAATAAAGCAATTGTTAATCAAAAATTTAATAAAAACGAAAAATGAATTGGAATTCACAAGAATTTATTTGGCTCGACTGGGTAATTATCGTAGTCGGAATATTTGCAGTAACATGGGCTGTATGGCGTTCGGTACAAAAACACAATCGTAAGCAAAAAGGTGCCGACAGCCAGGATTATCTTTTCGGAAAAGGCGAGCCATGGTATATCATTGGTGCTGCTATTTTTGCAGCAAATATCGGTTCGGAGCACCTTGTAGGTCTTGCCGGCACAGGCGCAAAGGCAGGTGTAGGTATGGCACACTGGGAGATGCAAGGTTGGATGATACTTATCCTTGGTTGGCTCTTTGTACCATTCTACCAACTTATGAATAATAAATTGGGGAAAATTATTACAATGCCCGATTTCCTCAAAAATCGTTACACACCTCGTGCTGGTTCGTGGCTGTCAATCATTACACTTATAGCTTATATACTGACCAAAGTGAGTGTAACTGCATTTACCGGAGGGATCTTTTTGGAAAGTCTTCTTGGCTTGCCTTTCTGGTACGGAGCTATCGGATTAATCGTATTAACAGGAATCTTTACCGTTTTGGGCGGCATGAAGGGTGTGATGACACTCTCGGCAATTCAAACTCCCATACTTATCATTGGTTCATTCCTTGTGCTTTTCTTAGGATTATCAGCACTCGGAAACGGAAGTATTGGTGATGGTTGGACAGCCATGATGGACTATTCAAGATCGCTGAATGTTGGGAAAGATGGAGTTGCATACGGTACCAACCATATGTTCCATTTTGAGACGGGCGACCCGATGTATGACGAATATCCCGGTTTTTGGGTATTTATCGGAGCCTCAATTATCGGCTTTTGGTATTGGGCTACCGACCAACACATCGTTCAGCGTGTGCTTGGACAATCTAGAGGCGAGTCAAGTGAAGTAGTGATGAGACGAGCGCGCAGAGGTACTATCGCTGCAGGTTATTTCAAAATATTACCGGTATTTATGTTCCTGATTCCCGGTATGATAGCCGCAGCATTGGCAGCACGTCCCGACAGTGGTTTTACGTTAACCAACCCAGATACAGCATTTGGGTCCATGGTTAAGTTTGTATTGCCCGCCGGTGTGAAAGGTATTGTTACCATCGGTTTTATATCAGCATTGGTTGCTTCTTTGGCAGCATTCTTCAACTCCTGTGCTACGTTGTTTACAGAAGATTTCTATAAGCCAATGTTTAAAAAGAAGAGCGAGACTACATACGTTATGGTAGGCCGTATTGCAACTGTTGTTGTTGTAATACTCGGTATTGCATGGATACCGGTTATGATGAGTCTCGGCAGTCTTTACTCATATCTGCAAGGCATTCAATCGCTGCTGGCTCCTGCCATGGTTGCTGTATTCGTACTTGGTATATTTTCCAAAAGAATTACGCCAAAAGCTGGTGAAGCAGGTTTAATAGTAGGCTTTCTTATTGGTATGGCACGCTTGCTGACAAACATCTTTACAAATACAGGAACAAACGTAATGACAGGTTGGTACTGGGAATCCACACCTTGGTTTTGGCATACCAACTGGCTTATCTTTGAGATATGGTTGCTTGTCTTTATCATGGCGTTTATGGTTCTAGTATCCTTCTTTACCAAAAAACCAACCGCTGAACAGATTGAGTTTATCACTTTCACAGGTGATTACAAGAAACTCATCTTTAAGAGCTGGAACAAGTGGGATGTTATTGCTTCACTCGGAGTAGTAGTACTGTGTGCAGCCTTCTACTGGTATTTCTGGTAATAAGAATTTATTAAAGAGCTTAAAATCTTCCAAACTCAGTTACTCTGTTCGAAATACTGATGTTTGTAAGATTTTTACGTTAAATTCATAAATAGCCATTTATTTTGAATGGTATGTTGTTTTTTGTAAAACATTATTTAAAATATGCATCACTTATTTTTGATCGAGAACATTGTCCAAACCCTAAGAAACTGTTTAAAAAATATTATTAAAGTCTGTTTAGTATCAGTTTAATCATATCTAAACGTATCATATTTTCGCTTGTGTCAGTAAGAAACTCGAAATCTGTGGAAAGTCTTCGATAACTTTCAAACCAAGCAAAAGTTCTTTCAACTACCCATCTTTTAGGTATAACTTGAAAGTTCCTTTATGCTTCCAAACTGTGAAATGACCAATAATCAGCGGTCAATTAGTGTGTTATTATATTGATAATTAGTAGTTTGTTTATTATGAATTGTATTTTTTATATTTGTTGTAAAATTTATCTTCCGATTGAAAATGAATAAATAGTAGATTGTTTGTATTTTTCTCCCGGTTTTAAAACAGCATTGGGAAAGTTTGAATGATTTGGAGCATCTGGATAATTTTGTGCTTCTAGAGCGATGTCGGTTCTGAAATTATGTTTGTCACCTCGTTTTCCTGTATCTTTTCCATCCATGAAGTTACCACTGTAAAATTGTATAGCTGGTTGATCTGTAATAACTTTCATAATAATAACTATTGACGGTTCGTAAACTTCCGCCGGCAGTGACATTTTTCCATTTTTTTTATTTAATACGAAATTATGATCGTAACCTTTGCCATATTTTAACGCAATAAAATCTACATTAATTTGTTTGCCAATAGATGTTGGTTTTCTAAAATCCAACGGTGTATTTTCAATATTGGCCAGTTGGCCAGTTGGTATCAACAATGAATCTGTCGGAGTATATTTATCTGCATTTATAGTCAATTTATGAGAATTGCTGGATTTCGCAGTTGTACCATGAAGATTGAAATAGGCATGAGAAGTTGGATTGATAATAGTAACCGAATCGGTTGTTGCTTCGTAGTTAATGGATAATTCATTTTTTACAGTTATAGCATATGTTACTTTTATTCTCAGATTGCCTGGGTAACCTTCTTCACTCGCAGGAGAAAGATAACTGAGTTCAACTGCTTCTTCACCTTTTTCGTTTTTAAATAAGCGAGCATCCCAAACTTTGGTGTAGAATCCATTATTACCTCCATGCAAATGATTACCATAGTTGTTCAAAGTGAGTTGATATGATTTTCCTTCAGAGTAAATTGTCCTTTCCCAATTCTGTTACCATAGCGTCCTACAATAGGACCACAAAAAAGATCGTTTGCCTTTAGGTATCCTGAAATAGTTTCAAAACCCCAGACTACATCTCTAAAATTTCCATCTTTGTCTGCAACCCATAAATCCACTAATCTGGCACCATAATTGGTGATTTGTGCTGACATTCCATTTGCATTTCTTAAAGTATAGATAGATACTTTTTTGTTATTGACAATGGTGTCGAAATTAGTTTGTGGAAAGAGTTGAGTTGTTTTAGTCCTTTTGGTACATGAGGATAATATGCAGATAAAAATGATTAACGATATGAATATTTTTTTCATTACAAAATTGTTTTAAAATAAGTTGTATATAATTTTGATTAAACTATTAGACTATTCGGTTGTTTGAATTAAAAGGCTTATTATAAATTTTAGAAGATTGTAACTCAAATTGGTTTAATATTCTGAAATACTTTTTAAACTAATTTTAACAGGATGTAGACCGGCTGAAGAAGCAATTAATTCAATATTTCCTTTTGTTAGTTCGGATTTAATTATTACTAAACATCTTCCTTTCCAAGCTTTACGTTGAGGTGCGGTATAGCTTTCCAAGCTCACAGGATTTGCATTACCAACACCAACAATGGTTGCCGGTCCATTCACTCTGAATTGGAGAAGATTATCGGCATGAGCATCACGTAATCCATTTTTATCACATAATTCCACAGTGATATAGCTCAAGTCTTGACCATCCGCTTTTATCGTTCTGTGGTCAGCTGAGATCTTAATAGTTGAAGCTACTGATGTACTTTGAATTAAAGAAGTTGTTTGTTTTCCATTCTTATATCCAATTGCTTTCAATTCTCCTGCTGAATAGGGAACTTCATAGCATACTTTACATTTTTGCTTACGACCAGCCTCCTTTTTACCAAGTGTTTTTCCATTAAGGAATAATTCAACACTGTCACATGAAGTGAATACATCAATTTTCAATGGTTTATTCTCAAAACCAGACCAATTCCACTCGGCTACTAAATCGTCAAAATGCCAGCGACTCCAACTAATTCGGTCTCTTGTTAAAGGGTCGAAAGAAGAAACTGGTGCATGGACAAAGAGCGAGATTACTGGTTTATCAGTCCAAAAAGCATCTCTATAATGTGACTGAGGACGTTTCCAACCACAAATATCTATGTCGCCGCAATAGGCTAGATTCCATGGAAACACGCCATCATATTGTGGATATCCATGCCAACCAATACTTGCTTCGCCAATGTAATCGATTGCTGTCCAAACGAAATCGCCGATTACAGATGGATATTTCTCAACCTCAGCCCATGCCTCGAATTCATCTAACGCATATGATTCTGATCCGAACATTACCCTGTTTGGATGATTTTTACTATCAGTAGCATATTTATTTTCGTAACCTCCAACTGCATAGTTATAACCGCAAATGTCAAGTGCATCGTAAAAATTATTTAGTTTTTCGCTGAGGTTATTTACAGCTGCAGTTACCGGACGTGTTGGTTCCAGTTTATGAATGAAATCCGACATTGATTGGGCATTTTTCACTACTGATTTCTCTTCCATGGCTGGAATCTCGTTGCCTATACTCCACATGATTATTGATGGATGATTGCGATCCCTAACAATCATTTTTTCCACATCCTTTCTCCAATTTTCTTTGTAATAAAGATGATAATCCTGAGGATTTTTTCCATCCTCCCAGATATCAAATGCTTCATCTATAACAAACAAACCAAGTCGATCACAAGCGTCAAGAAAAGCTGTTGTTGGTGGGTTATGTGATGTTCGTACAGCGTTGAATCCGCTGTTTTTCAGTATTTCGACCTTTCTCTCTTCAGCACGGTCATATGCCTTTGCACCCAGCGGCCCGTTATCATGATGAACACATCCGCCTTTCAACTTCATTGATGTCCCGTTAATAACAAACCCATTTTTAGCATCGAACTTGATGGTGCGAATACCAAATGTTGTTTTGCAGTTGTCTTGAATTTTGTTCTTTACGAGTATTCTTGTGCTTGCCGAATAAAGATTTGGAGTTGAAGGAAACCATAAGGCAGGGGTATTTATTTTTATATTTTGCATAAAAATATCTATACTGCCCGCTGCTATTTTTTTTGTTGAATATGTTTTGGCTACGTTTTTCCCGTTTTTATTGTTTATTGTCGTTTCAAGTATAATTTCTTGATATGCTTGACTGTTATTTTTTATTGAGGTCTCAATGTTTATTGTTGCAGCATTTACTGAAACTTCTGGAGTGGTTATATACACTCCGTTTGTTATAATGTGAATAGAATTTTTAAAAGTAAGCCAAACGTGACGATAAATACCGGAACCAGAATACCAACGGCTATTTTTTCCTTCATTTTTTACTTTAACAGCAATCACATTTTCTTTTCCGTAATTTATATATTTGGAAATATCATAAATGAAAGGGGTGTATCCATACGGATGATTGCCTAAATAATTACCATTTATCCATACATCAGTATTCATATATACTCCATCGAAACATATCTCAATAGACTTGCCTTTTTTTTCTACTGGAACAGAGAAGGTTTTTCTATACCAACCAATTCCACCTACCGTAAATCCCCCGCTAATGCCGGAAATTGCTTTTGAATCGAAAGGTGAGGTTGTTCCAGGAAGGTCTTCTATGCTGTAATCATGAGGTAAATCGATATTTCTCCACGTTGAATCTTTGAATCTTAATAACTCAGCACTTGGTTGATCACCTCGACAAAATTTCCAACCAAAATCGAACAGTTGTTTCTCCTTTGCATTTATTGAAGATAAGTTTAAAAATGAGACAAGTATTACACTTGTTAAAAGGATTGTTTTCTTAATCATAAGTATTGGTATTTATATTTCAGTAATTGCAATCTTAAATACTGTAATTGAATAGGGTAATATCTGTAATTTGTTACTTTTAGTTGTTTCAACCATCGATATTTCAGGTTTCATATCATGTGGATTTGTACCTGACATATATGCAACACAGGAGATTTTATTGATTTTTTTATGATTCATAATCAATTCTATATCTTGAGAAAGCCCTAGTTGATTTAATACATACACGTATGCTGATTTCTGACTTTCGCTAAAAGTAGCATATGACAATATTGAATTAGAACTACTTACATTGCTTTGAACCATTTTTGGATATAAATACTTTGCCCAAAAAGCAATTGAATAACCTATCGGATGCATGTTGTTATTATTATCTAAAGCATTATATCCTGGCCATTTATTCGGTTCAAGTAACCAACGAGTGTTCCAAAAGCAGCTCATTTTCATGCGAGGTTGCTCTAACAGCTTTCCAAGAATATCAAAATTGCACATGGCATGACCAATATCACCATCACTACCCCAACCATCCCACCAGTCGAATGGTCCAAACTCGGCAACTATAATTTGCATATTCTTCTTTTGCTCTTCAGTACCAAACTTGTCAATCTGATTCGTCACTCCTTTAAAAGGAAAAATTAAATTATTTGTATTTGAAGCCCAATCGGAATATCCATTTTTGAATGTCCTTACCGGATAATTGCTAATACAAAGTAAATCAAATTTCCCTTTTGCAATTTCAAACAGTGATTTTGAATAATCCTCATCTTCAGATGTGACATTAGGTATAATTTTAATTGATGAATCAACTTTTTTCATTGCATCTGAAAAGTCACGGATATCTTCGGCATAATCCTTAGCACTATAGCCTCCATACTTGACAGCTGAATTCCAGCTTTCATTGCCAACCATCCAATATTTTATCTTATAATTGTGTTTTTTATTTGCATATCTAACCCATTCGGCAGCATGTTCAATCAGTTGTTCGCGGCTGCTAATGTACGTGGCACTCGGAAAAATATTTTTTCTAGTATCACATGGTACTACAATAATTGGTTCACAGCCTGTTTTTTTACATAAAGCCATGAATTTGTCGAAATCCAATGGGATATATTTGAAATTAGATTCATTGTTTGTAAGAAAATCTTTACGACCAAGTGATGCCCCTTTCCCTAGTCTGGATAAATGTGGGTCTGCTTTACGATAAGGTGGTACTGAAAAAAGATTATTATCCGATTTGTCTCCTCCCGGGTAACGTAAAAATTTTACCCCCATTTTTTTTATAGTTTGTGATAATTGGTTGGTTGGATGGTTAATTTTATCATTATCAATGAAATAATTAATATTTATCCCAATGGGATTTTGGTCAAATTGATTGATAATTTTATCTGGATATATTGAGATGGTCTTTATATTGCTGTTTTCATCTTTCGGCTTCCCATGGCTGATGAATGCGCAAAAAATATAAAACAATAAGAAATAAGATCTTTTCATTTGATAAAAACTAATTTATATGAACTAAAGTTGTTGAGTGGAAACAGAATAAAAGTATTTAACAAAGTACTCGATGTCAAATACAAGAAAAGAAAATGAATATTTTGCTAAATTGATGAGAAATTATTAAATGACTTTTTGATGTAGAATAGAATATGCAATAACAAATTATATAAGCATTTCATAATTATCATATTTGCATAAAATATCCTGCTTATTGTATTTTTGTTTAGCTATATTAAGCTACCAGAAATATGATTTCTGGTAGCTTAATGGTTATATTATTGTTTGATCAATTCGAAATCGTCTGCAATAAATGTGCTGCTACCAGTAGCGTTGAATACTCCTACAGTCACCGAATTAATATTCGATGGGGTTGTAAATGTTAGACTTATTGGTGCATAAGAGGTACTTGTAACTGGTGCATCCAAGTAGAATCCATTATATGATACAAAGATTTTACCCGTGCAGGCTGTTCCTTTTCCCATTATTTGAAGTTTGTACGTACTATTTGCTGTGACTGATACATTTGCACTTACAGTTCCGTAACTGGTCATTTTTGCACAATGGGTGGCAGTGTAACTATTCGCAGCATCTTGTACAATTGTAGCTCCGAAACTCAGAGTCCAGTTTCCATTGTCGGTGGTTTCGAAACCACCAGCCATACCTGCTTGAAGTGTCGATGACCAAGTTTGTGAAGAAGAGTTGTAAGTCCACCAATCGTACCATTGCAAATAGGGATTTGAATTGTAGAATTTCAATGGTTGCCAAACGTATCTGCCATCACCATGTCCTGTGAAATTAGACCAACGATCGCCACAATAGTAGTAATTGCCGTTTACTTGAAGTACAAAATCGTTTTGAGTATCCCATCCATTGGTCGATGCAGGTGAATAGCTTAGATCAGTATAAGTACTCCAACTAGCATTGCTAAATCCAGCAAGCGTAGCTGATTTGTACCATTTGGTACTTGTACCGTTCCACATATCTTTTTGTGAACCAAAGAAATAATAATAGGATCCGTTTTTAAACAGACTTACACCTTCTAAAGCCCCATTCCCAAACCTGCAAACTTCTGAAGTCGGTAACATTGTGTTGGGGTCACATTGTGTAATTACAGCATCATACCAGTTACCTGTATTAAGATCTTGAGCTGTTGAAAAGATAATGTAAGTTTTGCCATCTGTGTCTTTAAAAATATCGTGGTCGTTGAAATTGTAATGTCCAAGAAGTTTGGAATAACTTTGCCAAGTATAGTTCCCATCAATAGTAGAACAAGTGGCATTACCTACCGATCCACCTCCAAGACCAGTTCCCATTATGATAATGTATTGACCATTTGGTTTTTTAGTTAATACGGGTCGACCTACCCACAAGTCAACTATTGCAGCAGGATTGATTGCTGCACTAATAGATGCTGGAGTGAGAATGGTATTTCTGAAGGTCCAGTTCTTCAAATCGGTTGAAGAATAAAGATTGATACCCGCAAAACGCCAATCATTGCCATTGAAATTTCCACCTACCCAATAAAAAACTCCATTTTCCTGATATATCTCACCACCTTGACATTTTATTTCATTGCCATTAGTGTCGAGCCATTTTTTACCAGGTACAATTGATCCTGATGGTGGAGATTTCTTCATTCCTGCATTTTTTACAAATGAACCAGTTTGATTGTCAGTACTTAATGTGATGTCTTGTCCACAACTTTGAAATTGTAAAATGTAGAAAAGAAAGATGCCGAAAAGAAAGATGTTTTTTTTCATGCGATTAAATTTTATTGGGTTGTTATTAATAGAAAGATGTTTTTGATTGAAATGAAATTAATATTACCTTATTGTAAATGTACTCCAAAAATGAGGTGGAAGTGATGGCTTTATTTTTAGTCCATTGATGTTGATAGCCAACTGTTTGATTTTTTCCGAAGAGTTTTGAATAACTATCACTATATTTCCATTTGGATTCTCAAAAGCAATCTTGTCATTATAATTTCCAATGTTTTTTATTCTAAATGCTCCCGGTTTCACAAAGCTCGAAAAGTGCTTAAATACGTAATATTGAGGATAAAATAATACCTTCTTTGTTATTTTATTAACTTCTATTGGAGAGTATTGTGGCCAGCCGGTTGAATTTTTTTCGGTTTCGTCGAGTACTAAATTCCAAAGCATGTAGGAATTTACCCATGCTTCCATGTATTTTTTTATTATTCCAAATTGAAGTTCAGCATATTGCCAACTGTCTCCCTCTAATTCTTTTACACCGCATTCTGTTTCGGTTTGCATCAATTTAAGGTTGGGATAATCGAAATGAGATTTTAATGCAGATGGAGCTGCACGCCACTGACAACCTACTCCAGCGATATATTTGCTTGCAACCGAATCATTCATTGATGTTGTTACATAATTGTAATCGGGGTCTGTCAATGATCCTAGAAATATATCACATTTAACATTGTCTTTTTTTAATGTAGGTACAAGATGATTTTTGATAAAATCTCTTAGTTGTTCGGCTTTCCAAACGCACGAAACAAATTCCGACCATTGGGTTGGTTCGTTTTGTGGCATTATCATATATATATTTAAACCGAGTGCCCGATATGCTTTTATGTATTTCTCAAAGTAAATTGCCAATGCTTCCATGTTTTCCCGACTTGAAATGAAGTTTCCACCATTGGCTAATTTATTATTATCCTTCATCCATGAAGGTGGAGTCCAGGGTATACCCCACAATTTCAAGTCTGGTCTGAATCTCATTGCAGCTTTGATATACGGAATCAACATTTGTTTATCACGGTCTATACTGAAATTTTTCATCAAAAAATCATTGGGTGTTTCGTTTAATGAATAATTTGTAAGAGCATAATCGCTTGCCCCGATTGGAGTTCGGCATATATTCAGCTTTAATCCAGTTTTAGAGTCGAATAATGCTTTTAAAATTTTAGTTCTTTCTGTGGTAGACAAAATGGACATTGCCTCCCAACCCTTTTCGTTAAAACAGCCACCCCAGCCTTCAATTTTCTGATATTTTGTGCTTGAATCAACAGATATATAAGATAAGGTATCATTATCCCAGGAAGTGACATTTAAATACCCTTTGTCTGTCCACAAATTTGTTTTTGTAGAACAAAGCCATTTTACAGTTTTGTGATTAAATGTTCTATCTTCTGGATTTTTTGCTGTGGCTGATACTGCAAATAGAACTGTCAATAGGCAATATGCTTTTAAATTCCAATTTCTCATTTTATGTTATTTAAGGTTGTAATCTCTGAATATTTGTCTTATTTGCCTGTTAGTCATTATATTATTTTTTATGGTGTTCCGTCTTTGCGAAAAACATCATATAAGCCACAATTCTGATTCAGATCCATTAGGAATTAGCTCAAACCATGCATAAATGGTGTTTGTTTTACCGACTACCAATCCCCAGTTAATGTCACCAATTTTTCCTTTTTTCAACATAGACAGAATGATCAAAACTATTGTTTCCATGTCAATTTAACTAAAGAAACTGCCTGACGAGGCAATTGCATTTTTAGTATAGTTTCGTTATTAGTGATTTCTATATTCTTCGGAGAATTTAGCATCTGCAACTGACCAGCCTTTTCCATTGTTGTAACCTGATTTGCTGTCGGATTTTGGGGCGATCCCATCTTTTTCCATACTTCGTATGAATTGCTATGTTCGCTGTCTATACGATAGTGGGTAAAGACTGCCTTTCCTGTCGGAATTCCTTTGATTTTAAGTTCGACTAGAGAACCTTCATTGATAATATCGTCATCATGGTAATTCCAAACCAAAATAGTCACTGTCTTAATATCCTTACACGCAAGGGCATTAATATCGGTACTCTCGCCACGGACACTCAAATCCCGAATGGATTCAAAATTATACGCGAGGTCTCCGCTAACTTCAATTCGTGTACCCGACATCATTCCCAACATCCTGAAAACATTGAGTACCGGTTTATCTACTCCGTTTGTCGACAAATCACGAAATCCTGCAAACCAGGGCTGATTCTCAAATTCAAAAGACCAATTTACAGTACCCAGAAGGTTTATGCCATATTGATTAGCTAAATCATATTCACGTGCAATTGATGCCGCAGTATAGCTTGAATACATAGTTCCATTGCGATAAGCATTCTCTGGATTAGTTTGCATACCACATGCAGCACATCCTTCCGGATCTGACTCGCCAATAATGACAGGTATGTTCTTTAATTCTGGAAAAGAGGTAATCACAGCATAATTATCATTCATATTTCGCAACTGTGCACTCATGCTCATCTGCACACGACCATTCACCACCTTGGGCCATCCTTTAGCATGGAAACCTACATAATCAAGTGGAGCTCCAATTTCACCCGTTACATAATTGGTATCGCGCAGGCAATGCTGAAGAAATGGGCGGAGAAACCACATACCTCCCCCGGTTGTATGTGGACCACCAATCCGTGCTGTAGGCAAAGCCCGTTTTACGGCATCCGAGGCATAGTCGTACATTTTACAATATTCCTTTACCTTATCTGGCACATTTAAATATGATCCATCGGGTTCGTTCCAAAGTTCCCAGTACCAACTTTCAACTTCAGTTTTACCATAGCGCGTTTCACAATGTTTTACCCATTGGAAGATCAATTCAGCCCACTTCTTATAATCTTTTGGAGGATAGGCCCAGCCGGTAATAATCCTGCCATAAGGTTTGCCGGGGGTCCAGTCGTGCTTATATGGCTGGGGGTTGGACGAAAGCGCTTCAGGCATAAAACCAATCTGTGCCAGCGGCTTCATTTTACGTTCAATATAGGTATCGAAAATTTTATCGATGATTGTCCAGTTATAAATCGGGTTCCCATTTTTATCTTCGATATACATGTTAGACGAACCCCATTTCAAAGCAGCAGTACCATCGCCGGTACACATCAGATTGTGGGTTCGTACATATACGGGTACTGGACTTAAAGCTGCAATCTCTGATAACAGTTTTTTTCCATCTTTCATGTATGTGTAATTTGGTTCGTCGTAACCAAACCAAGCCCATATCGGTTTCATGGAGCCAATTTCTTTATCCAAATTTACTGTTATGGTAACTGCTTCTATATTGGTGGCTTGGGCATTAATTTCTATGAAAAACAAAGTGCTAAACTGGATCAAAAATACAACAGTTAAAAAAGTTAGTTTAGATTTCATTTGAAATAAAATTGTTAATAAATTGAATACATGTGTGTTTTTCGAAAAGCACTTACAGAACAAACAAATACAAGCAATGCAAATATTATTATCTTCATTTTCGTTATTGTTGGAAATATTATATAAATTTTCATGAACATGATATCATCTGATTTCTTACATAAGCGTCATTCCAAATCCTGAAGCTGAAGATGGAAGAATTTTTCCACCTTCAAGATGATAACTTCCAAAATCCACATCATCTGAAATACATGTAACCCCTTCAATAGTCACTATATTTCCATAAGCTGCTGCTAAATGAGAAATTGCATTAGTTTTATACTCAGATCCCCAACCATGCGGAGAAGCTAAAACATTTATCTTCTTTAGTTCAGGTAATAGTTTGCGCCAACCAGAAAAACCAATCTCCTGAGGATCGGTGAGATGCACATCGATAAGTTTCATTTCCTCAAGCTTCCGCATGAAAGCCTGATCAGGAGCTGCTTCGCCATCAGCCAGGAGCGTTTTCATTCCCAAATTTTTCAAGATAGATTTCAGTTTAATGTAGTCTTCTACTTTTTCGCGAAATGGCTCTTCTATCCAAAACAATTTAACCCCTTGAATCCCCTTAAGGTAAAGTTCAAATTCATCGATGGGGTATCCGTCGTTGCCATCAACCAAAATATCACAATCAGGGAATGCCATAGCCACCAGCTTAGTAACTTCAATGTCACGTTGAATTCCGGCTGTTTTTGGCATCCATTTATTTCCACGTCCGATTTTCAATTTGAATTGCCGGTAACCCAAATCATAATCGAACTGACATTCTTTCAATATGATGTCGACACCTATAGGCTTATTGTAGAAAAGGGTAAGGTCGTCAAAATAAATCATTCCACTATAGCAAGGTGTAGAAATTGGTTTAGATGCCCCCATCAACTCATAGACCGGTTTTTTTAGAATATTTCCAGCTAAATCATGAAGAGCAAAATCGCAATATGCAGCCATCGGATCAGTAAGTCCCAATCCGGGAGAAAATAAGTCTGATACTTTTTTACCAATTAAATAGTCTAATACTTCTTTCTCAGAATGCCCCCAAAGTGTAACGCCCCACCCTTTCGCTCCTTTATTGGTGATCAGTTCGCAAACAATTTCATCATATCCCCATCCGTGGTTTCCTTTAATGGCATTTTTGCTGACGAAGCGGGGATAATTTATCCGAATTTTCTTAGTTAAAACCTTTTCGATTCTATGATATTCCAATTCACTATCGTTCGAAATAAGATTGTATGATAAGCTAGTTAGAGGGTTGACTGCTAAACAAGTAGCTGTCGCACCACCTAAAATGGATTGAATGAAGTTACGTCTTTTCATAAGGATTTGTTTAGAATATGGTATACCTTTATTTTCTTAAGGTTAAGCTCTTAATCAAATCAACTTCTTCCTGTTTATATGGTGTTCCATCTTTACGGAAAATATCATGAAACCACAATTTTGGTTCAGATCCATCTGGAATCGGCTCAGACCATGCATAAATGGTATTAGTTTTGCCTGCTACCAATCCCCAGTTAATAGCTCCAATTTTTTCTTTTTTTAACATAGGCATAATGTTGTCGAAACGGCTCGATGCTTTGCGTGCCATATATTCAGTGCAAATGAGTGGACGACCATAAGTACGCAATTCATCAATGTATTTCTGATGGGCGATTTCGTCACTGTAATTGTGGTAAGTGATAATATCAGAATTTTCAGCCTGAAAATCTGAAAGTTCTTTTATATTAGACCAAACCCCGGAAGTTATTGGTTGCGAAGGATTGATTTCGCGTGCCCAGGTAAATACTTTTTTAATTAATGGCATACTTTTCAATCCGTAACCTGAGTTACCTGGTTCGTTATATAAATCCCATGCAAGAATCCTTTTGTCTTTGCCAAAAGTGCTGAGTATATATTTCACGTACTTTTCGAGCGTTGGGTAAAGGTTTTTATCCTGAAAAAGCAAATCGCCTGGATCGCGTACCCAACCTGAATTATGGATACCTGGCTTTGGGTCTGGCTGTTTTCCTGCGGTATATGTGGCATTCCAGCAATCGTCGAAAATTACAAATATAGTTGAAATACCATGTTTGTTAGCAATTGCCAGATATTGGGTCACCCTCTTGGTGAACCCTTTAGGATCAATTTCCCAGGCCAGATGATGCAAGTATACCCTTACAGTATTAAACCCGATGGATTCGGCCCATCCAAGTTCCCTGTTGATTGTAACCGAATCAAACGTTTCGGCCTGCCACATTTCCAACTGATTGATCGCTGTACTGGGAATGAAATCGCAACCCCTTGGCCAATCGCGTTTCTCGTACCATGCATTTGCTTTCTCTTTGCTCCAAACACCAGTTAATTGTGCCTGAGTATTAAATGTCGAAACAATTAACGAAATGATTATTAAAGACAATAATTTTATTTTTTTCATTGTGTAATTCTATTTAAAGTTTTAAAATTCTAGATTTCGAAAAATTTTATTTTATTTTTCAGAATTAATCTTCTCTCTTTTGACAGATTAAATAACAAATGAGGCATCAAATCGATGAAGACTGCTTAATGTTGATTTGATCATACTCTTTTGTTATTTTTCTATTGGACTGAATTATTTATACCAATTTGAAATCTCACTGGTTGATTTTTTAATAGAGTCTTCGTCCATTTTTATTACTTTACGATCGTAAGTCATAAAACCGTTAACTTCTACTTCTACATCGGTAGTTTGTGTGTACACAGCTGCCGATAATCCCTTTGGAATAAGCTTTTTGAGATTTTCCAAGTATTCAACATAAAGCTTAGTTGCTTCATCTTTCGTCTTTATTTTTTTACTATCCCAGTATTCTTTTGGATCGGCTTTCCAAAGATTACTTCTGATTGTAAGTTGTATACCACCAAATTCACCAATGACATTAATCCTTTGAAGGTCTAATAATGGTAAAGCAGGCTCTGGATAATGATGAATGTCTAGAATATCTCCACAAGCCCTGTGATTACCTCCACTCGCAGGGTCAACTAAGCGGGATGGATCATTTTTTTTAGTCCAATCAGCAACAGATTCTGTGTTGAATTGTCCCCATGCTTCGTTGAAAGTAGTCCATATTGCAATACAAGGATATGGCATTAAATGGTCCATAATTTCTTTCCATTCCTTCCAATAATTAGCCGCCGATTCTGGTGTTCTTTTCACTTCTTCACCACCATAGTATTTAAATGGTTCCCATTTAGGATAAGCATCTCCTGAGGGCATATCTTGCCAAACTAATAATCCTATCTTATCGCAGTAAGTGTACCAACGAGCCGGCTCCACTTTCATATGTTTACGAATTGTATTGAAACCCCATTCTTTTGTTTTTTTTATGTCGTAAAGCATGGCTTCATCAGATGGTGGTGTGTATAATCCATCTGGCCACCAACCCTGATCTAGTGGTCCGTAAAGGAAAATATCTTTATTGTTAAGTTGGATGCGCATATAGCCGTTCTCGTCTCTATTTTGAGAAATTTTACGCATTGCTGTATATGATTTCACTCGATCTACTTCTTTACCATTGCTGAAGAGTGCTACTTCAAGTGTATAAAGGAATGGATTGCTTGGCGACCATAGTTTTGCTGATTTTATTGGAAGTACTATTTCTTTTCCGACAATTGCCTTAGTACTTGATACAACGGTATTGCCATCTTTTACTGTTACTTCAACATAACAGTTTTCAGTATTAGCTGATTTTATTTTTACTTTCAATAATTCATTATCGATATCAGCAACAGTAGTGATAGACTCTAATGCCTGATCATCTGTTGGTTCTAGCCAAACAGTTTGCCAAATTCCACTTACAGGTGTGTACCAAATCAAATGATTGTTTATCATTTGTTTTCCAATTGGTTGAGTTCCCTTGTCAGTTGGATCCCAAACTTTTACAATTATTATTTGTTTTGTTTTGTTTTTTAAAAAGGAAGTTATATCAAATGAAAAAGGAGTATAGCCTCCAGTGTGTGACCCAACTAATTCACCATTTACATATACTTCTGTTTTCCAATCAACAGCTTCGAAGTTCAATTTAATTCTTTTCCCTTTCCATTTTGTTGGAATTGAAAATTCTCTTTTATACCAAAGCTCATGTTTTTCGTCAATTCTTTTACAAACACCTGATAAACTTGATTCAATACAAAATGGGACAAGAATTTTTCCTTCAAATTTTGATGGTTCAGTCTTTCCTAAAGGAAGAATGGCATATTCCCAAAGTCCGTTTAAATTTTTCCACTCATTACGTTCCATAATTGGACGTGGATATTCTTGCCAAACGTTATCCGGTTTAATATTTTCACCCCATGTTGTTTTTAAGTTTCCACTTATAGGTTTCAATTCTGCATATGAGACTATGCTCATTAAAACAATGCTAACTAATAGTAATTTCCTTTTCATTTTTTTAATATTGTTGATTATAATATAATATTCAAGATTATTTATTTTAAAACTATAGCTCAGGTTGTAGTTATAATGTCAGTTATAAAATGATCTGTGCAAATATATCTCTTACTAAAATAATTAAAGACAATTATTATTTCAAAATAAGTTAGTATAAAAGCAGATTATCATTTAACAAGGGGATAATAAATTCAAAAGAGTTGTCTATTTTTTCAAATTCAAAAGAAACCTATTGTAATATTTTTATATACAGAAATATAACCTTGAATATACTTATATGCAGAAAATACTAAACTGAATTATTTTTGTAACTTTGCAAATGTATATAACCTGGAATACTACAAAGAAATGCATACGAATATGAAAAGATTAATTTTGTTGATTTTTGTTTTACTAATACTAATTCCAGATAAGGCATCAACTGTAAATCTAAAATTACGTTACGAAAACATCTCGACAGCACAAGGTTTCTCAACTCTTGAAATATTTTGTACATTTCAGGATAAAGAGGGGTTTATATGGTTTGGCACAGCTGACGGAATTTGTCGATGGGATGGTTATCAAATCAAGACCTTTAAATCGGACTATAAAAATCCCGATTTTTTAACTCATAATTGGGTGAACTGTATTGCCGAGGATGCCAACCAAAACCTATGGATAGGTACACAATTTGGACTTGATGTAATGAATAAAAAAACAGGAAAAACAAAACATTTTGCCAAAGGAAAACTTACCAATCAGACTATTTGTACAATACTTGTTACACGTCAGAATGAAATTTTTGTTGGAACAAATTTCGGCCTTAATAAATATATTCCTGAAACAGATAGTTTTATTCATTTTTATGCTCAAAAGTCTCATAATTCAATTTGTGGAAACGACATTAAAACCATGATTGAAGATTCCCGCGGAGAAATTTGGATTGGGACATGGTCAGATGGACTATGTCGCTATACAAAAAATGGGAAGAGATTTATAAACTATCCAGTAATCAATTCACGGAATTCGGTTTATACTCTATTTGAAGATAAAAATAAAAATATTTGGGCTGGATCGTGGGAATGTGGATTGACTCGCATAGTAAATCCATATCAGGTTGACAAATGCGAATATGTTACCTATACATATAATTCTCAGAGTAGCTCTAGTCTTTCAAATAATACAATATACAATATATCGCAAGACAAAAATTATGGTTATATATGGGTGGGTACACCAAATGGATTAAATATCTTAACGAATATAAATGATAAACAGTCATTTATTCGCTACGATAGCAACAGTAAACGAGAGTTTTATGACAACGAACTAAATTCTATTTATTGTGATAAAGCTGGAATTATGTGGTTGGGATTTAATGGCTCCGGAGTAAAGAAAATACAATTAACTCCTAATTTAATTCAGAAGTATTCATTTGATAATTTACAAAAGCAATATCAGGCAAATTCTATTTTTTCTATCTACGAGTATCCTGATAACGTTTTTTGGCTTGGTATTAAGCAACTTGGAATAATTAAATATAATCGAAGTACAGATTCGTATATTCACTTTCCAAGTTTTACAAAAGATAATGATTTAAATCAAAAAATGAAAACCATTTCTTCATTTCATAAATTTAAAGGAGATGATCGAATTTGGGCTACATCTTACTATACAGGAATTTATATTATTAATTCAGAGGGAATTAAAGATATATCAGTAAAACAAATCTGTACTAAAAATACTCCAAGATTGGTTAGTGATTGTATTTCTACATTATTTATGGATAAAGACAATAACCTTTGGGTAGGAGCCCGAGGGTTAAATGTTTTTAATGATAAAGATAGTTTGACAATTTATGATATTGAGGATCGTAGTACGTATAATAAACTGAAAATTCAAACGGATGATCGGACTTCCGTACTTTCAATTATTCAGGATCGAAAAGATCGAATTTGGCTTGCAACTGAAAATAATGGAATCTATAAAGCCACTATTCACGGAAATGATCTTTCCAGTATCCGATTCACTAATTTCAATAGAGAAAACGGCAGAATTAACAACAATAATGTTCAACAAATATATGAAGATAACAACGGAACTATTTGGGCTGGAACAAAGGGGGGTGGATTGAGTAAGTATAATAGCGAAAATGAGTTGTTCGAAATGATAAATAATATGTCCGAAATGCCGGGCGATGTTGTTATGAATATCCTTGAAGACAATTCCAATAACTTGTGGCTAGCAACTAATCAGGGTATGGTTCGTTACAATATGAATTTGCCAAGAGAACAACAAATTAAAATATTCACAACCAGTGATGGGTTGTGCAAAATGTTTAATCGTGGAGTATGCCTTAAAGATAGGCATGGAGAAATGTTTTTTGGTGGATATATGGGATTTAATTCATTCTTTCCTGAAAAAATTAAAGATAATAAATATCTGTCTTCAATTGTTATAACTGACATTAAAATTTTCAACAAGTCAATCGAAGAACTACCAACAAATGAAAGAGCAAGGATTTCCGATAATTTGCCAAATTATGCTGAAAGAATTAAACTTGCACATTCGCAATATAATTTTAGAATAGAGTTTTCTGCTTTGTCATATTCAAATGCCGAAAAAAACAGATATGCTTATATGCTTAGCGGATTTGACGAAAGCTGGCAATATGTTGATTCTTATCATAGATATGCTAATTACAACAATTTATCACCTGGTCGTTATGTATTTAAAGTAAAGGCATCGAATGAAAGTGGCATTTGGAATAATAATCCTAAAGAGTTGATTATTGAAATTTTACCCGCTTTTTATCAAACATGGTGGGCCAAATTGATTTATATTCTTTTAGGTTTTGGTTTGATATATGTTTGTTATATTGTTATTTCACATAGAATAAATGTATCAAATACTCTCAAGGTGCAAAAAATTGAACACGCAAAAATTGATGAATTAAACCAAAGCAAACTTCAATTTTTTACAAATATTTCACATGAGCTTTTAACTCCGCTAACTGTACTTACATCAGCATTAGATGAGTTGAAAAGAGCAAATCTTGGTCATATTGATACACTTGAAGCAATGAGGCGCAACACAAACCTGTTGATGCGTTTGTTTCAACAAATCCTTGAATTCAGGAAAGCAGAAACTGGAAATTTGAAACTTAGAGTTTCATATGGTGATGTAGCACAGTTTGTCAATTCGTTATGTAACGAAAATTTTAAACCATTGTCCAACAATAAACAAATAGATTTACAGGTAGAATCTACCCCCGAATCCATTTATGGCTGGTTTGATTCCGATAAACTGGATAAAATAATATACAATCTGATTTCTAATGCATTCAAATACAATATAGAAAGAGGAAGTATTAATGTGTTGATTCATGGTGAATTTAGTCAGGAAAGTAACGCATATGAGTTTATCATAATCAAAGTTACTAATACAGGAGAAGGTATTGCACCTGAAGTTATTCCAAATTTATTCAAGCGGTTTTATGAAGGTGCTCATAGGCGTTTTAAAACTAAAGGAACTGGTATTGGTTTATCATTGACACAAGATTTGGTGAGACTGCATGAGAAAGGGAGCATTAGCGTAAAAAGTGAAGTAGATAAATATACAGAATTTACGGTTACCCTTCCTATTGATAAAAAATATTTTTCTATTGATCAAATTGATGAGAAAAATCGAATCTATGTAGATGAAGTTAATGAACAATCAGCAAATGAAAGTTTTTCAGATATTTATGATAGAAACGATGATAAGCCAACAGTGATGATAGTAGAAGATAATTTGGAACTTTTGGAGATTCTGTTTCGATCATTAAGTCACAAATACAATATTATTCGTGCAACAAATGGTGAAGAAGGACTCAAACAGAGTATTAACAATAATCCAGATTTGATTGTTTCGGATGTAATGATGCCTCAAATGAGTGGTTATGAACTTTGCTCGAGGCTTAAAAGTGATATTAGTACATGTCATATTCCAATAATATTGTTAACAGCCAAAACAAATAAAGAAGCAAAAATAGAAGGCTTCGCGTCGGGTGCAGATCTATATATAACTAAACCTTTTGAAATGGATATTCTTGAGGCACAAATACAAGGTTTGATTTCTAACCGAGAAAGATTGATAGAAAGTGTTCAAGCCAATTCAGTAAACATTTTAAATTTGTCTTCCGACTTTACCAGTCTTGATGAACAATTCTTAAAAAAAGCAATTGAATTAATACAAAGTAATATCTCTAATCCTGATTTTAATCTGACAACTTTTCAGAATGAGATGTTCGTAACAAGCTCGATGCTTTATAGAAAATTTAAATCGCTCACCGGAATGCCACCACTTGAATTTTTAAGAAAAATAAGATTTGAAGCCGCGATTGAAATTATGAAAAAGAAAAGATGTAGTACCTCTGAGATTGCCTATGCAGTAGGTTATAATGATCCGAAACACTTTAGTAATAGTTTCAAAAAGGTTTATGGTGAATTACCATCTGAGTATATGGAAAAAGCTCATTTTTCCAAATCATAAGCTAAATTTACAGTATTTTCAAATAGTTACTCTATGCCCATAAGAGGTTGGTTTATTTTAACCAGCCTCTTATGCGTTTGTTGATAAATAGTAATTGTTCTATTGTTTTTATTTGATGAGATTGGAAAGCTAAATTACATTTCTATATTTTCTCATAAAAATAAACGACTTTGACAATTGTGATTCAATAGTGTTTTCAGAGAGTGTCAGCTTTTTGGCTATTTCTTTATTTGTCAGACCAAATTGTCTGCTCATAATAAATATTTTTTGACGAGCAGGTGGAATCATTCTTAATATTGTATTCACTCTTTCTTGAGCAAAATGAAGGTTAATCTCCTCATCTGTAGAGTAGATACCAGGCGACTGTTTTTGTGCTTTTAGAAAATAAGCAGTCTCTAGTTTCTTCTTGTTATAATGATTGATTAACAGGTTTTTGGCAATAGTAGTTAGATATGATCCAAACGATTTGTCCATCTCAATTTTTTCTCTTATTTCCCATATTTTCATGAATGTTATTTGCACAATTTCTTCTGCAAGATAATTGTCATAATTAGAAATAGACAAAATGAAATTGTTTAGTTTAATGCTATATTGATTGTAAAGCATTTCAAAAGCAGATGAATTTCCTGCTTTTACACCAAGTAATATTTCTTCATTCGTTTTCATTTTAGTATTAGTTTTATCAGGCTTTCAAATTTTGTGTTTTTTCAATTTACTTAAAGTCAATTTGAAGATTCTAACCTAAAAAGAGACTGTACAAAAATAAATGTTTGAATAACACTTGTAGTTGAGTATATCTTCAAAATGGTAAATGGGAACTTCAACCTATTTATTTATGGATGAAAAAAAAATCAAAAATGACTTTTATATTTTCATAGGTCTAAACAGAAGCTATTAAGTATAAGAATATCAAATACATGAGTTTTGTTTATCAAATTATTTATCGAAATATTAATTTCGTACATACGATCTTATTCTGTAGTATGGAAATGCATTGTATGCTATCCTAATTTATGTTCTTTTGCAATTATATCTTAATTAGATTATAGTCTTTAATAAACTTTTTTGATTTAAATATTACGTCCTATTTTTGGCTTGATAAATTGCTTTTTAATTTGTAATCGAAAACTGCCTCAATACTCAATTGATATTGTAAAATTTCTTTTTAGTCAATACTTTATTCGTTTTAAGATAGTTTAAAAGATAATATTATTTGAAGTGTTTAGATTTTTTTATCCAGAACCATATTGTATATTGATGGAAATGTTTGTGATTGCTTTTTTCTGCAATAATTGTAGGTATAGTATTTAAAAACAAAAATTTAAATATCATCAAATACTATGTTTACAAAAGGTATTTAATGTAATTGTCGCATTTTTTTCTATTATATAGGCAGATAATAAATGCATTGGTTTAACAAATATCTTAATATTAATTAATGTGGAGTAATGGAAATCTTTATATCAATTGTATTAATGAGAAATTTATTCTATGAATTTCAAGCAATTATTATTTCTATTATTATTATTTGTGCCTCATTTGGTACAAGCTACCGATGAGACAACTGCAGTTGCTACTTGTGGTAAAAGTTTTATAATTAGTGGAGATGTTCATCATGCTACTCCAGATGCAGGAACTGTAGTTATAGGTGATCCAGGAGACAATACATTTAAAGAAGAGATTTTTGGTTCCGAGTTTACTGCTACAGTTGCGGGATTGCCTTTAGATGTTTACACTGTGAAAATAATTTTGGCTGAAACTTGGGCAAAATATGCAGGAGCTCGGGTAATGAGAATTAAATCGAAAGATGCAATTCTTGCAGATCAATTTGATATTTATCAGGTTGCAGGTGGGTATGCACGCTTATATATTTTGCAGAAAACAATTAATCATCAGGGTGATGCACTGTCAGGTCCATTAAGTATAACTTTTACAGCCCTTGTAAATAATGCCAAGTTTAATGCAATTCGCATTTTTAATTCATTAGGAATAGAAGTGGCTTGTGTGAAGGCTTGCGATTTGATTCCGTTGGCAGATGCGGAAGCATCTCAAATACAGGTTGTTACCGATTCGATTATTTATAATGATATTACAAAACCGATTGATGATCGAATAAATGACTTGATTCGTCGGATGTCACTAATTGAGAAATCGTTGGAATTACGTAGCGATGCTCCTGGAGTTGAACGTCTAAGTTTACCACCGTATAATTATTGGAATGAAGCTCTACATGGAGTTGCTTTAGCTGGTAATGCAACTGTTTTTCCTCAACCAGTTGGTTTAGCTGCTACTTGGAACGATGATTATGTGTACTTAATGGCAGATGCAATTGCTGTTGAAGCAAGAGCAAAATATTGTGACCGTTTACCAAGTGGTGCTCATGGCATTTCAAGTGGTCTTAACTTTTGGTTGCCGAATTTGAATGTTTTCCGGGATCCTCGTTGGGGGCGTGGACAGGAAACTTATGGTGAAGATCCATATTTAATTAGTCGAATAGGTGTCTCATATATTAAAGGGTTACAAGGGAATGACCCAAAGTATTATAAAGCAATGGCATGTGCTAAGCACTTTGCTATCCATAGCGGTCCAGAAGCAGGACGCTCTCAATTAAATGTGACCCCATTAGTAGCCAGAGATTTATACGAAACATATTTGCCCCAATTTGAGGCAGCAGTAAAAGATGGAAAAGTTTACGGATTTATGGCTTCTTACAATGCTATTGATGGAGTGCCTAATGCTTGTAATCCTTGGCTCTTAACAGATTTGCTGCGAAATAAATGGGGCTTTGAAGGATATGTTGTTTCAGATTGTAGTGCTGTTGATTGGATTTCGGATGCACATCATTATGCAATTGATCATGCCGCAGGAGCTGCATTAGCTTTGAAAGCAGGTTTGAATATGGAATGTGGAGGTGCGTTTTTTGATTTACCTAAGTCTGTAAAATCAGGTTTAATAACGGTAAATGATATTAATGCAGCTTTACTTGTAAATTTGAGGATAAGATTTAAGCTTGGACTTTTTGACCCACAAAGTCAGGTGCCGCTTGGTAATGCAAAAATGAGTGAAGTAGAGAGCCCGTCACATCTAGCTTTATCAACTGATCTTGCTCGTCAATCAATGGTGTTGCTTAAGAACAATGGTATTTTACCTCTAAATAAGAACATTGTTAAGCGTATTGCTGTGATTGGTCCAAATGCAGACGATGCAGTTATGCAATATGGAAACTATTGTGGTTCATCTGCATATCCAATAACAATTTTGCAAGGAATTAAAAATGCAGTAGGTACAAGTGTAATAGTGCAATATGTGAAGGGTTGCCCGATTGTGGCAAAACCAACAGATATTGCCACTGATATTACTTCTCAATTGAACAATGCAGTCTCAGCTGCACAAGCTGCCGATGTAGTTATTTTTGTAAGTGGTATAAATTCTACGCTCGAAAGTGAAGAAAGTAGTACCGAATTAGATGGTTTTTATCATGGCGATCGTACTAAGATTGAATTGCCGGCTATTCAGGAAACAACTCTCAGGGCAATCCAAGCAACAGGCAAACCAATTGTTTTAGTAAATTGCAGCGGAAGTGCAATGGCAATTCCTTGGGAAAAAGAGAATATTCCTGCAATTCTTCAGGCATGGTATCCGGTCAAGGAGGGACAGCAGTTGCAGATGTGATTTTTGGCAAATATAATCCTTCTGGTAGGTTACCAATGACTTTTTATGAAAAAACATCAGATTTACCAGATTTTGGTGATTATCACATGGCTAATCGAACCTATCGTTATTTTACAGGAAAAGCACTCTATTCGTTTGGTTTCGGATTGAGCTATACAACTTTCATGTATGATGCTGCAACTTATACAGAAACAGGAACTGGTACATCAAAAATTATTCATCTAACGGTTCCTGTAACAAATACCGGCACAATGGATGGTGATGAAGTTGTACAAATATATCCACATCACTTAGATCCGAAAGTTGCACAACCAGAGCGTTCTTTAGTTGATTATAAGCGTATTACAATTATTAAAGGACAGACCATGAATGTTACATTTGATATTCCTGTTGAGCGTTTCCGTTATTGGAATATTGAAACAAGTACTTACGTCGTTGATCCAGGAAATTACGAACTTCACATTGGTGCAGCATCAGATGATATTCGTCAAATAGCTACTCTTTCAGTAACTAGTGGTATAGACGATGCAAATGTGGATGCTCCATTTATAGTAGCTCCAAATCACACAAAAGATTCAATTAAACTTATGAATGAAGTAAGCAAAATTGAATTGTATAATATAGGAGGTCAAATGCTTAAAACAGTTAACGGGTATGAAATGTCATTATCTGATTTTTGTAAAGGAGTTTATTTGCTAAGAGTGTTTAAAGGCGATAAAACCTACAATGCATCCATAATAAAAGAATAAATCTATTCTTTTTGCAGGTGTTCTTGAGATTGCTATAAATTGATAGCCCGAACACCTGTTTAGACAAATAAAAACATTAAATAAGGTTAATCTTTTAAGTCTTGATAATGGTTCTTTTTTATAACTTGGTATAAGCTATTGTAAACCCGTAGTGCATTTGGCTCAGAATCCTTTTAAGCACATTGGAGTTTGTTTTTACTGTTTTTTCTTTCATAAAGCCTTTCGGCTCACAGTCTTTTCCAATAAAGGTCAAGAATAATAGCTTTACAGGAAAAAATTGATTTCAAAATGAGAATATATATCGAATCTATAGTACGAATAAACGTATTATTAGTTGAAAAGTGCCATACAGCTGCTTGTGCTCCAAATGCACTACGGGTTATTGTAAATAAAAATATACAACCTATTTAATTTAAATTTATGAACAAAAAGATTTTACTTATTTCATTTTTCATTATCTATATCGTTCAGGCCTATGGTGCTTTGGTCACTGTTCGATTTACAGCACCGGCTTCAACACCCGAAAATGCAGTAATAAATGTTGGCACTTATGGTGCAGGTTATGAAACTCAGCCAATAACTAATACCGATTGTTGGAAGCAGATGACTAAATTAGCCAATAATGTATATACTGTTGATCTTACTTTTGGCAGTTTGACAGGCTGGGCAGGACTTCGATTCATATTAAATAACGATGTTACGAATATTGGTCAGTTTAAGAATGATCAAGGTAATTACGATGTGGATAATTGGAAAGACTTAGCCTCATTAACAGGTAATCTTTGGGAAGTTAGCAATTTCATAAAATGGAAAAATGATATTACTCGTTGGCAAATGAAAACGGCTCCAATTATGACAAAATGGTCTGAATCTATTGACCCAAATAATGTCTTGGGTGAATATCCCCGTCCACAGTTACAACGACACGATTGGCTTAATTTAAATGGAATATGGTCATTTAAAACTGTCGCTGCAAAGGAACCATATTCATCAGCAGGTTTCTTTGACGAAATATTAGTTCCCTTTCCTGTTGAATCTGCAATCTCAGGTATTATGCAATCTCAGAAGAAACATGTTTGGTATAAACGAACTTTTAATGTACCGCAAGCATGGATAGGGAAACGGATTCGTCTAAACTTTGGAGCTGTTGATTGGGAAACTGAATTGTTTGTGAACGGACAGAGTGTTGGGACACATAATGGAGGATACGATCCTTTTTCATTTGATATTACAGACAAATTAACTGCTTCGGGCTTACAAGAATTGGCTGTGAGAGTATATGATCCAACTGATGATGCTGGCGGTGATGCTGGCGGAGGTCAACCCGTTGGTAAGCAGACTAATCATCCTTCTGCTATTTTCTACACAGCAACTACTGGTATCTGGCAAACTGTATGGGCGGAACCTGTTGCCGATACCCATATCAGAGATTTGAAGATGATTCCCGATATTGATAAGAGTAGATTGAATCTAACAGTTAATGTAGATAATGTAACCGCACAAACCATTGTTTCGGTTGTAGTTAAAGATGGAACTATGATTGTGGCTTCACAAGACATTTTGGCCAATCAACTTTCATCTATCTCTATCCCAAACCAAAAATTGTGGTCACCCGATACTCCATTCCTTTATAGTTTGGAGATAAAAGTAAAAAATGGTGATGCAATAACAGATAATGCTGATAGCTATTTTGGAATGCGAAAGGTAAGTATGGGCGAATGGAATGGCAAGAAACGTATTATGCTGAATAATAAATATCTGTTCAATTTTGGGGTTTTAGATCAAGGTTTTTGGCCTGATGGTTTATATACGGCACCGACTGATTCTGCTTTGATATGGGATATTCAAAAGATTAAAGAATACGGATTTAATACATCTCGTAAACATATCAAGGTAGAGCCTGCCCGTTGGTATTATCATTGCGATCGTTTAGGAATAATGGTTTGGCAAGATATGGTTTCGATGCCTCTTTGGCCAGGAGAAAAAGATAATAATATGAATGATCCCGTTATTCGTGCAAATTACAAAATAGAACGCAATCGTACGATCGAGGCATTGAAGAATAATCCATCTATCGTACTTTGGACTGTATTCAATGAGGGTTGGGGACAATTCAATACTATTGAAAATACCAAAGAAGTTATAGCATTGGACTCATCTCGCTTGGTTTCTTGTGCCAGCGGTTGGGACGATTTCGAAGTAGGTAACATTATTGATAAGCACAATTATCAAGCGCCGGCATTGCTCAATTCTGATACAAGAATTTCGGTGTTAGGAGAATATGGTGGAATTGGACTTTATGTTGCCGATCATGCATGGGCTTATCGTGATGCAATTTATGGTGGTGAAAAAAATGACACTGCAGTTTGCAATCGTTTTAATTTATTTACAGAACGAGTAGATGCTTATGCCAAGAAACTTGGACTTTCGGCAGCAATTTATACGCAACTTAGTGATGTAGAAACTGAAACAAATGGTTTAGTAACTTATGATAGGAAGATAAATAAAGGTTTAGTGGACTTGATTCACCCTCGCATTGAATATGTGATTAAGAATTGCAGTGTGAATGATGATGATTTTACAACAATATTTTCCATGTCAGATACCTGGAAATATACTACGGTTAAACCAACAGATAATTGGATATCAAAAGACTTTAATGATAATGCCTGGGCTACTGGAAACGGTGGATTTGGAAGTACTGGAAATGATGTAAGTTTTCCTTCAAAAACGGTTTGGAATACACCAGATCTTTGGATGCGTAAAACATTTAATCCCGGTAATTTGTCAGATTCCCAAATTCAAAATATTTTTGCTGATATGCTAATCGATGGAACTATCGATGTTACTATCAATGGAGTACCGGCAGTGACATTTCCTGAAGAACTAATACCAATACCAGAGCATCATTTTTATCACCTATCACCTGCTGCAAAAAACGCAATTAAAGTTAATCAAAATAATGTAATATCAGTGCATTGTAACAATGGTGTAGGAGGGGCCTACTTTAGCTTAGGACTCAGTGTAAATAATAAATTGCTTATATCGACATCTGTCAATCAAATAACATTGAAATCCAATTCTTCATTATTTAATATTTATCCAAACCCAGCTTCAAATGAAGCTACAATAAGATTTTCGATTCCGTTATCACAAAATGAAATTATTGAAATATTCTCAATAGCTGGACTAAAGGTTGCACAAATACCTGTATCAAAAGAAACAACAAGAATTTATATAGCTCTTCGAAAATTCAATTTAACTAACGGAGTTTATATTGTTAAGCTGAAAAATCAGAATAACCAACTGGTAGTTAAGTAGCATGCTAATATTTATAAATCAATCAATAGCTGCAATTTTCAAACTAATTGCAGCTATTGATTAACTCAAATGAAATTCTCAACTAAATTTAATATCAACTAAATTAATTATTTTATGAAAAAACTAGTTACTTTATTTTTATTGGCTCTAGCCATTGTCGGGCAAATACAAGCTCAAAAAGTTATTCATTTTGTGGCTCCAGTCACAACACCTATTGATGTCACAACAACTATTCATGTAGGAATTTATGCAGGATATGAAGGTGATCCAATTACTAACACTGTTACATGGATTCAGATGAACAAAACCGCTAATGGAGATTGGACTGCTACTGTACCAAGCGAATGGTCAGCAGGAATTCGTTTTGTTTTGAATGGTGATGTTGCAAATTACGCAAAATGGATTGATTGGAATGGTTGGAATAATGACGACTGGGGTTGGTCTTTGATTAGCGGAAATGATTACAAAAGTTCGCATACTTGGGTTTCATGGTCTAAAGAAACCCTTGCTACTTCGACCAAAATTCGTTTTGTTGCTCCAGCTTCTACACCAATCGGTGCAACTATTCATATTGCTGCATGGGATTGGGGTAAGTATTCAGCCACTAATAGTTTCCCACCATTTCCAAATGCTGATTGGATTCAATTGACAAATACCACTGGTAATGTTTGGGAAGCAACTGTACCACTTTCTTGGTTTCCAAATCAATACCGATTTATCCTGAATGGAGATGTTGCAAATTATGCAATGGCAAGTAGCACAAGTGCAGATGAAAATTGGGGTGCATGCAGATTGGAAAAGAATAGAGTTGATTTTTCATACAATAAAGCCGTTGATCAGTTGATTTATAATACTGATAAATTATTTAATTCTTGGAAAAGTGATTATGCTCCATATAAAATACAATTTATAGCTCCACCTACTACCCCTAATGAAGCAGTAATTCATTTAGGTCATTGGAACTCTTCAAATAATACGTCTAATACGGATTGGATTCAAATGACAAATACTATTGGAAATAATTGGGAAGCAACTGTTCCAGCTGATTTTAGTGACGCAGGTCTTCGTTTTGTGTTGAACAATGATGTTGCCAATTATTCGATGTGGGCGAATGCTGATGGTAGCGGATATAGTTCGGATAGTTGGGGTTGGAAAGTCGATGCTAACAAAGTATCAAGCGCTCCACTATTGTATGGTTCAGGTCAAACTTGGATGGCTTGGAAAAAAAATATTTATACAACTGTAGCTACAGGATCAGGTGTTTGGAATGATGTGGCTACATGGGAGGGGGGTGAGATTCCGTCAACTGAAGCAATTGTTATTGTAAAAAACAATCTAACAATAAATCAAAATGCAAGTGTGTTTTCTTTTACAATTAATCCTGGAGCCAAAGTAACATTAAACGTCGATAAAACCTTATCTGCAACCTCCTTTAATATAAAAAGTGAAGCCATAGGTACTGGAACATTTGTGGATAATAATCTTGCCGGAGGATTAACCGTTAGTGGAACTACCTCAGTTCAACAATACCTTACGGGTGCACTTACTACTATCTCACCAAGCGGACGTTTCTGGTATGTTTCCAGTCCTGTAACAGGAGCAACAAGCACAGTCTTTAATGCTTTAGAAAGAAATAAATTGTGGAATTATTCAGAATCTGCTCATGGTTATACAGAAATAACTGATAATGCAACCACATTAGAAGTAGGAACAGGTTATGCAGTCCGTTTGGGTGCAGATACAATTATTACCTTCACAGGTACTTTGAACACTGGCGACAAAACGATCCCTCTTACTCGTAATGATGGTAACGAAAAGAGTGGTTATAACCTTATTGGTAATCCATATCCTTCATTCATAGATTATCATGCCGTAAATATGCCTGCAAGTGTGTTGCCATCTGTCTGGACGCGTTCTTGCACCGCTGGAGGTCTAATGGCTTTTGATACTTACAACACGTTAACTCTTGAAGGAGTAAGTGGTAGTGGAAAAACTGTAACTCAACACATAGCACCTATGCAGGCATTCTGGTTAAAAGTAGCTTCCGGATATGTTTCTGGTTCAATTACCCTTACCAATGCAATGCGTTATTCTCAGGATTTAACTTTAAATACAAATATATTGAAAGTTCCTTCAGTAGTAACACAACAGGTACTATGTTTGCAGATTTCAAATGGCACAAACAGTGATGAAGCAGTAATAGCTTTCAATGAAAATGCATCGGATGACTTTGATAATTACGATTCGCCAAAAATGTCAAATAACAATGTTGCTATTCCAGAGATATATACTTTGGCAGGAAGTGAAAAAGTTGCTATCAACGGAATGAGGAATATTTCAACGTTCCCATTAGGATTTACTACCGGTGAGCCAAATAGCTACAGTATTAAAGCTTCAAGAATTAAAAACTTTGATGCAGATATTAAAGTTATTTTGAAAGACAACTTGTTGAATAAAGAACAAGATCTTACCGACGGCACAGTGTATAATTTCACTTCAGATGCCACAACAACTACTGCTCGTTTCAGTATTGTATTTAAAACTGTTTCAACAATAACCGGAATTGATACTAATAATCAAATTGTAAATATCTTTAAAAACAACAATGGTCAGATTGTAATTAACAATCATGGTGCTGAAGGAACCATAACAGTTTGCAATGCCATAGGACAAAAAATTGTTAATGCAAAGACTACCGGTGCAAGCACTGTAATAAATGATAATTTGACTTCAGGGGTATATCTTGTAATTTTAAATGTTGCAGGAACAAATACAACTAAAAAGATAATAATTAATTAAATCAAAAGTATCCATTTTTTTTTCTCCCCTTTATTCCTTTTCTTTGAGAAGGGGTTAAGTGTGAGGTCATATAATAATATAATCCTATGAATACAAAAAACGTAATGTTTGAAAGACAACCTTATAGCGCACCGCAGATTGAGCGAATAAAGCTTGATAATGAGATTTCTTTGGCTTTAGAATCTATACCTCCTTTTGATCCAGAGGCTTCATTAGCACCTGAATATTTCAATAACGATCCATTTAAAAATAATTTTTGTTGATGTTGTTAAATCCCCTATTAATAGGGGATTTACTTCATTAGTAAGAAAACAGAATAAAATGGGGTTTTAATATAACTTAAAAATCCACCTCCTTTGGGGGTGGTTGTTTAATAATGGAAAAATATTTAAAAATGTTTGTGTTTTAAATAGGGATTATGCAAGTTGAAATAGTATGATATAAATGTTGTTACTTTGTAGAAAATGCAGAGTTACAACATACTTAAGGTAAATGAACCTCAGTTCTTGTCGATTACTGATTTTTAATTACTTCAATTTAATATTTTAGTTCAACATTTTGAACCTAGTTTGGATGTTTATGTTTTTCATTATACAATTGATGGAAAACTTCGTAGAAGACCCAAGAAGGTTCTTAAAGACGATATTTTCCAAATATTGAAAAACGGATAATTTAACGTGAGTTCGAAATAACTAATTACGCAGCTAATTGAAAATAAGGTAATAAGGTTTTTTTAATCTTTTACTATTCAGGTTTAAAAAATAAAATAGGGTTATTTCTCATCATTTTAAAACCGTATTTATAAAGGCAACCTTAGTAGAAAATATAAATGAATATTACAACCTTATTACTTTATTATACCAGCTGTATTTATAAAATAGCCCAAAGCTATTTTATAAATGTACTGTTGTTAATGCCGATTGTAGCGAAGCGAAAATTCCGAGTATCGGAATCATATAAATAGAACAATGAGACATAGTCGATCCACGATAGCTTGTTCCGATAAATCGGAACAAGCTGGGATGGTCTATATTATATGTGCAATCGGTATTATGAATCTAAACATTATCAAAATTTGAAAATATCCTTATATCGAACTCACGTTAATTTATATTCTATTTTACATGAAAAGTAATCCATTGCAGCATATACATGCAGCAAATTTTAACATGACCCGACCTCAGACTAATCATTGTATTCACCTGCTCAAAAGGATACTCAATTCTGCTATAGAGAAAGCCAATTGTCTTCCTTGAAGAGATGTAGATGTCTTAGAAATTGCTAATTAATAGTAAGGCAATACATCCTGATAGATGCCACCGAACGTCCTAAACCTCACCCAGGAATCCAGATGTCTAAAAGAATGTTACAGTGGTAAAAAGAAAACATACGATTAAGAATTTAATTATTAGTGACCTGAATAAATATATTTTATCATTAGTGTCCACTAATGGTCTAATAGTCGAAATAAGAAAAAAAAATAATGTTACATAAATAAAAAATAATGAAGACTATTTATAAAGTGCTTGCAATTGTATTTTTTTTGATAACGGCACAAATGATATATTGCAAAACTCGACCCAACCTTTCTTCGGATGACAAAATGGAAATAACCGGGTTTACTAAATTATCCAATACAACTGTACCTTACGGATTAGTTATTGAAAGCCCTGAAATGGCTAATTATCTCCCAAAAGAGGTAGAAGCAATTTTGAATTCAGAAAAAAAAATTATGTTACCTGTTACATGGAGCAGAGGAATCTTTGATGGTAAGAATAAACCTATTGAATTTTATAGTTCACACACTGCGGGTGAATACATAATTTATGGAGAGTTTAACTTGAACAGTGAGAAATTTAAGAATATTTCCAATTCTAAAGGGTTGAAAGTTACTTTAGTTGTAACCGTAAAACGATATGAGGGTGCTCATCCTAAAAATATAAAATTGGCTCCAACATCAGATGTTTCGAAAACACCATGGGATAAAGGTGCTGGGAGTCCGCTAGTTGCTGGTTATTTTGCCGACATACACATGCTTATTGACAATGACACCTACTATTTTTATTCATCAACCGACCAATATGTAAAATTTTTTGCAGATAACGGACCATTTGGTGTCTGGAAATCGAAAGATTTTGTGAATTGGGAATTTATAACCTTCACTTACCCAGATAATTTTCCTTCCAACGACAACTGGCTTTGGGCCCCAAATGTCATTAAAGGTCCTGATAGTTTATTTTATATGTATTACCAGAGAGATGTAACCGGTACTCACGTGGCTGTTTCCAGTTCTCCCGAAGGACCGTGGAAAGGGGTACGAAATGCAGGTTTGAATGATAATAAAGATGCAATTGACACCAAAGCATCTTGGAATTTCAAAGGGATGCACGATACAGATGTGTTTCGGGATGATGATGGAAAATATTACCTCATTTTTAATGGACCAGGACAGAAAGGAAATGCATCAACGCTCTATATTGGTGAGTTGGTAACAGATCCATTGAGTATCGACTTTATGTGTGGGTTTATGAAAGAACCTTCCATTCTAATGACCAAAGACAAAGACGGAGAGCTGAGTTCCGAGGCTGCATCTATGTTCAAAAAAGATGGTATTTATTATTTGACTTACTCCGAAATGGGAGGAGAATATTATAATGCAACATATCGAATGAGCAAGAATATTTATGGTCCTTATGGAGAAGATTTTCACATTGTTCAGCCAGCTACCGATCGTCAGTTGAGAGGACCAGGACATGGAAAAATTTTTACCAACTCAGATGGAAACTCTTTTCTATTGCATCACCGACAGGGATATTCGCAGAATATTGAGCCTTACAATCCAGTGAATGAATCGGGCAGACAGGTCGCAATTGAACGACTTACTTTTAATGGAGATGGATCTATTCAAGAAGTAATTCCCTCTTATGATGGTGTAAAGAATATGTATATCGCTCCTAAACGGAATTGGGAAGAGAATCTCTCTGCTGTTTATAGTGTGAAAGCTACCGCATCGGAAAATAGTGCCATCGCATCGTTCGCTTTCGATCAAAACAATGTTACACAATGGGTTGCCAACTCCTTAGCCGGAAAAGAACAATGGCTTTCTGTTGATTTAGGTTCGATAAAAGAAATCAACAGAACTGAAGTGTTCATGGAATTTCCAACCAGATATTATGAGTATAGATTACAATATTCGAAAGATGGAAAGAACTGGATGAACTATGCAGATCATTCAGATAGTCGCGATAGAAACTCGCCAAAAAGGGATCAAAAACAAGTTTTGGCCAGATACATGAAACTCTTTATTGGCAATATCGAAGGCGACCCTAGAAAACGGAATGGCGTAAAGCTTGAAGATAAAGTAAGAGCTTGTGTCTTTGAATTTAATATTTATGGCCCTGGCGATGCTTACTATATAAATAATTCTAAATTGGGAAAAGCTCTTAAGCAGTTTGATTTTGTTGGAACAGGCTGGCAACATAAGATTGACGAAGCTTCTTATCAGTCAGATGTGACTGTTACTTCTATAGTTGGAGATAAAGTTAGACTTCAGTTTGTAGGTACACAAGTAAAACTATACGGAACTAAGGCAAATTCTGTCGGAAAAGGAGAAGTTTATATAGATGGAGAGAAACAAATTTCTCTGGCTGACTTTACCACTGAAGGAAAACAAGTGTCGAGCGCATTAGTTTATGCTAGTCCGGCATTGAGTTACGGGTTACACACCATTGAAGTGAAATGTTTGGAAGGTACAATAGCCATTGATGCTGCGGAAGCCATAGACTTTGGTCCTGCCGATGAATTATTAGCAATAGTTGATGATAGAACGATTAGTGGAGATCAATATTTTACCTACACTGGAAGCGGTTGGAAGGCCAAAGATAATGACGATGCATACAACAAAACCCTTCATATCTCGGCTAACCGCAGCGATGTTGTAGAATTTTCATTTACTGGAAGTAAAGTTGAACTCTATGGTCAGATTGGTGCAGGAAGTAAGGCTTACATCTCAATCGATGGTAGCAATTACGAATACTTCAAAGCTCGTTTCGACAATAGCGGAATAATTAATCAGTATAAGGTGTATACCACTCCAGCACTTCCTTTTGGAAAACACTCTATTAAGATTACTACACGAGGAGATCAAAATGTTATGATTATTGATTTTGCAAAAGTTTTTAAATTGGCCAATAAAGTTCATTCAAAATAATAGTGAGATGGTTGAATTGAAATAGCAGACTTCATCAACTACTTTATAAAATGTAATTTAGTTATAATAAGTAGTATAAACGATATAATGTCGGATTTTGAAAGATGCGTTTTTACAATATAGTTGTAACTTCAAGCCCCATTTTGGGGATTTAAGGGCCGTTTGTAAATTGATTTTTACCACCCAAAGCCCCTAAAGTGGATGTAAAATACCATCGTATTTGAAAAATAAAAATGCGACATTATATTCGTTTTATTGCTTAAAATCAAAAAATATCATTTACAATGAAAAAAAAAATATTCTTTTTTCTAATTCCAGCCTTATTTGTTTTTTCAGCAGGTCTTAATGCTCAGAATAAATTAACTAAAATTCAGGCTATAAATTTTTCAAAAGTTGAAATCAAAGACAGTTTTTGGAACCCAATTATCAATAAAGTCAGTACGGTAACAATTCCTGTGTGTATTGAACAAACAGAAGTGAAAACTCCTCGCATACGTAATTTCGAGAAAGTGGCAGCGAAAAAAGGAGAAAAACATGAGGGTATGTATTATGACGATTCAGATGTTTACAAAGCTCTGGAAGCTATTGCATATTCTTTGAAAAATCAACCAAATCCTGTTTTGGAAGAAAAAGCAGATGAATGGATTAATAAAATAGCTTTAGCTCAGTTAACTGATGGATATCTGAATACTTATTATACTCTTAATGGTATTGATAAGCGTTGGAGCGATATGGAGAAGCATGAGGATTATTGTGCTGGACATCTTATTGAAGCTGCTGTTGCGTATTATAACACAACAGGTAAAAGAAAATTGCTTGATGTTGCTATACGTCTTGCAAATCATATAGATGCTACTTTTCGCAAAAAAAATGTACATTGGGTTTCAGGTCACGAAGAAATTGAATTGGCACTTGTGAAATTATATCATACTACAAATAATAAAAAATACCTTGATATGGCTGATTGGTACATACAACAACGTGGATATGGGTATGGAAAGGGAGTTATTTGGGAAGGTACTAAATATCCTGAATATTGTCAGGATAATGTTACTGTTAAGGATCAAAAAAAAATTGTTGGGCATGCAGTAAGAGCCATGTATCTCTACACTGGAGTTGCTGACATTGCAGTTTTAACAAACAATAAAGGATATATGGATGCTATAAAATCAATTTGGCAAGATGTGGTTTATCGAAATATGTATATCACAGGTGGTATAGGTTCTTCAGCACAAAATGAGGGTTTTTCTGCAAATTTTGATTTGCCAAATGAAAGTGCCTATTGTGAAACTTGTGCTTCTGTTGGTATGGTGATTTGGAATCAACGGATGAATTTGCTTGCAGGTGATGCTAAATATATTGATGTTCTGGAGCGAAGTTTTTACAATGGGGCATTAGATGGATTATCTTTTTCTGGCGATCATTTCTTTTATGGAAATCCATTAGCTTCTCGTGGCAATTATTCAAGAAGCGAATGGTTTGGTACAGCCTGCTGTCCTTCAAATATTGCACGACTTATAGAATCGTTAGGAAATTATATCTATGCAAAATCTGAAGATGCAATTTGGATAAATCTTTTTGTTGGCAGTTCTACAAATATTACTCTTAAAAATAGAAACATTGGCATATCTCAAATGACACAATATCCTTGGAATGGTGAAATTCAAATTACAGTAAATCCGGAAAAATCGCTCAAATTTGGATTGCATGTTCGTGTTCCAGGATGGGCTCAAAACCAACCTGTACCAGGTGATACTTATTCGTTTGTTGATACCAATTCATCCGTTTTTACCCTTACAGTAAATGGAAAGCTTGAAAACTATAAGTTATTGAACGGATATGTCTATATTGAGCGTAACTGGAAAAAAGGAGATAATGTTATTCTTAACTTGCCAATGCCTGTACGCAGAATTAAAGCAATAGATAAGGTGAAAGATGATATTGATTGTGTCGCTTTGCAAAGAGGTCCCTTAGTTTATTGCTTTGAACAAGTTGACAATGATGTTGATGTGGCAAAAATTATTCTTGCAGATAGTATTAAAATGAATAAAGAATTCAATGTCAGATTTCTTAACGGAGTTGTGGTTTTGAAAGGTATTTCTTCTGTACAAACATTAACTGCAGATGGATTAACGACAAAAATTGAGGATAGAAATATAACGGCTATCCCCTACTATTCATGGGCCAACAGAGGAACTGGAACAATGCAAATCTGGATGCCACGTAAAATTATAGATGTTAAAATAACACCTTATTTAAAATAATAAAATCAAGCTATTTTGTTATTTATGTAATGACTTTAACTTGAATATGCTAATGTTATAACATGCATTTTCTCTAAACGAAAATATACTCTACCTCTATGCATAAATACTTGTCTTCATGTTACATTGTAATACTTTAATTTTGTGGCAAGAATTAATACTAAAATCACAATCTCAACATTACAATGAAAACGTGCTTTGTTGCTTTGCTGTTATTTTTTCAATTGCTTTGTTTTTCTCAAATCAAAATTGATGATAGCATGACATCGAATGATGTCTCTTTTTCTGTCTGTTCCTCAAAGTGTGTTTGCGACATTGTTTATGATAAATCGGATTTTGAAGTAGTTGCCAAATCGGCTAAACTGCTTGCCAATGATATTGAATTGGTTACTAACAATAAGCCTCAACTTCTAAACGACACAAAAGCTCGATCAAAACAAATTATTTTGGTAGGCACAATAGGACATAATCGGCAAATTGACTTACTAATTAAATCGGGTAAGATTGATGTGAGTGAAATTAGAAACTGTTGGGAAAGGTTTATCATCAAAACGATTAATCATCCCTTTCCAAATATCGAAAAAGCGTTAGTAATTGTAGGAAGCGATAGGCGTGGAACAGCCTATGGTATTTTCACACTTTCAGAATCAATTGGTGTATCTCCATGGTATTGGTGGGCAGATGTTCCTGTAGTTAAAAAAACTATTCTCCAAATCGCTCCTCTACAGTATATATCAAAGTCACCATCTGTGAAATATCGTGGAATTTTTTTGAATGACGAAGGCTGGGGATTATTACCTTGGGCTTCTCTAACCGATGATCCTAACCGGAATAATATCGGTCCAAAAACTTACGCAAAGATATTCGAATTGCTTCTTCGTTTAAAGGCAAATATGTTGGCACCAGCTATGCATTCCTGTTCTGCAGCGTTTAATACCGTTCCAGAAAATAAGTTGGTTGCCGATTCTTTTGGTATTATAATGAGTTCTTCGCATTGTGAACCGTTATTATTTAATAATGCCTCCGAATGGGACACAAAGAGTATGGGTGAATGGAACTATCTTAAGAACAAGGAAGGCATCAATAAGGTTTTAAGTAAGCGAATTTCAGAAAATGCTCTGTATGAAAATATTTACACGTTGGGTTTAAGAGGGATTCACGATGGAAAAATGATTGGTGTACCTGAAGAAAAAGAAATAGGAGTGTTGGAATCTGTTTTTTCTGATCAGCGTTCGATTCTGAAAAAATATATATCTCAAACTATTGATTCGATTCCACAGATATTTGTTCCTTACAAAGAGGTCTTAGATGTTTACGAACGTGGACTTAAGTTGCCTGATAATATTACTTTGGTTTGGCCTGATGATAATTATGGCTATATCAAAAGATTAAGTAACAAAGCCGAACAGACCCGATCAGGTCATTCTGGTGTCTATTATCACATCTCTTATCTGGGAGGCCCGCATGATTATTTGTGGCTAAACACGACTCCTCCGGCACTAATTTTCGAAGAAATGAACAAAGCCTTCGATACAGGAGCTGACCGGTACTGGCTGTTAAACGTAGGAGATATTAAGCCCGGTGAACTTGGTGTACAACTTTTTATGGAGATGGCTTGGGATATAAATAAATTTAATTATTCAAATATTAGTATTTATTATGCACAATGGCTTTCTTCTATCTTTGGCAATCAATTTCGAACAGATATAGCTGACATATTAAAAACCTATTATAAACTTGGGTTTCAACGGAAACCTGAAGCAATGGGAGGTGGATTTGAATGGACCTATGGTGATAAATTTAAAGAGCCACTTATAAATACTGATTTCTCGATGATTAATTATAATGAAGCTGATCATCGCATTAATGAATATAATCGCATTGCCCTGAAAGCAACTCAAATCCTTAATACTTTACCTGAAAAAGCTAAACCGTCTTTTTTTGAACTTGTTTACTATCCTGTAATGGGAGCCTCTCTAATGAATAAAAAAATGTTGATAACTCAAAAAAATCACTGGTATGCAACACAGAGCCGCACATCAACCAATCAATTGGCCCAAGAGGTTAAAGCTTGTTTCGATAGTATTGAATTAATCACTAAACAATACAATGCTCTGCTTAACGGGAAATGGAATAATATGATGTCTTTATCTCCCGGCTGGGCGGCTTCCTATCAGGATTTGCCGGTTACACAAACGATTAAACTTCCAGAAAAAGCAGAGATGATGTTGTTTCTACCTGGAGAAGATTGCACCAAAGGTGTTCGTAATATTCATACATTACCTTGTATCAATCCCTTTACCCGAAAAGATTATTTTGTAGAGATATATAACAAAGGATCTCAAACCATAGCGTGGAAAGCTTCGACCAACGATTCGTGGATTAAACTAAGTAAAACCGAAGGGTGTACTCTAACCCAGGAGCGCATAACCGTCTCGGTTGATTGGGACAAAGCACCTATTGGAGAATGCATAACAGGAGAAGTAGAGTTTAAGTATTTAAATAATAAGGAGAAAGTATTTGTTTCACTTTTCAATCCGGCTTCGCCAACTGTAATGGAGTTGAAAGATTTTTATGTGGAAGATAACGGTTGTATCTCCATCAATCCGGCAGATTTTCAGCGAAAAAGTGAAAATGTCGACGTGAAGATTCAGGTTATTGACGGATTAGGTTATGAAAATCAATGTGTACAATTAGGGCAAGCCATTAAACCTGAACAAAGCACTTGGGGGCTGGAAGGACCGCGAATAGAGTACGATTTTTACACCTTTAGCTCTGGTTCAGCTAAAATATACATCTACACTTTACCTTTATTTAGTGTAGACAAATCACATGGAACTTCTTATGGAATTGTTGTGGATAATGACATGATGCACCGACCGTCAGTTGCTACTAAAGAAAATTCAGATGCTTGGCTCGAAAACGTAATCCGCAATTGCAAGGTAAATATTACCTCAATTAATATTGATAAACCCGGTAAACATATACTGAGAGTGCTCTGTGCTGATCCGGGTGTAATTATTCAGAAGATTGTAATAGACATGGGTGGTTTGAAAAAATCTTATCTGGGTCCAGAAATAACTAAAGTGCAATTGCATTTGTAAGTTCATAAAAAGAACAGAATGAAAATTAACTCTTGGAAGAATATTTATAAAATTGAAAGAAAAGATATTTAAAGTTTGTCCGAAGTCGGGGGAAAAAAGAGGTTTAAATGGAAACTTCAGACTCTATTGGCCGCTGTTTTTAATTATAGGATTTATCTTTTTTGTTTGGGTGGTTATACGTGTGATTCCAAAACCAAGTTGGGTACAATATCCATGTCAACAAATGGCAATTCCATTTGCTACAGGTTTCCTTATAGCAGTGGCAGGAATTTTTGGATCTGCTTTTTCTTTTAAAAAGGTAAAGGAACGAACGGCACAAAGACGTTATATTATTGGTCCGTCTTCAATTGTTCTTTCGTTGTTTCTTGCTTTATTAAAAGTAGCTTTTCACCCTGAAAATCACTTGTTGCGACATGGATTCCAACTGATGTTGCTAATAAGCCTATTGGTGTTGCCAAAGGGATTTTTCCTGGTCGGGTTGTTTGGGTTCATAATGCCTCAGCTTGTTAAGGGGTGACCGGAACCAACTATTACTGGAGCAACAAAACCAGTGTAAGTAAAATAATATGTTCAAATGTCCTATGAAATTTCACAATAACGAAGTGTTAAATATTATTGCTTTAATCAATTAGGATAACGGTATTTTCTAGTTCGTTTGTATAATACTAGTAAACCATAGATGCCACAATAAATACAGAAACAATAAATACAGAAACAATAAATAATTAAATTCTATATAAATGAAAAAAATAACCTTTTTATTAATTTACATATTTTATTATTTTCCAAACTTATTTTCAGCACAAATTACAATTGGATCGCTGGTAATAAATAAGCTGGATGATAATCCGATTGGTATTAATGTGAACTTTTATGTTGATGACGATAAAACTAGCAAAGCCCCTAAAAAATTAAGTACAGCATTGAAGGAAATGGGTGTGAAATATCTTCGGTATCCGGGAGGAGATAAATCAGACACTTACTTATTTTCAGTACCACCATATAATGTATCTAAACCCACACCGCCACGTCAGGGAAAAGGATCCGGTAATTTTAATAGAGATGGATTTTTTAATGACACAGAAACAGATTTTCGATTTGATCCGCTGGATTTTGATGAGTTTATGACTGTCTGTCGTGAAGCCGGATGCGAACCGGTTATCGTTGTTGCAGCCGATATGTATGGAATCACTAAAAATATGACTACAGGAGCACCAATTTACAATTATAAGGGGGAACCTTTAGAAAAAGTAAGTGCCCGAAAAGAATTGATTGATCATGCGGCTGCCTGGGTTTACTATGCTAATGTAAAGAAAAATTATAATGTAAAGTATTGGATGATTGGCAATGAGACTTTTACTGCTTTTTGGGATCGTTATGAAAATGGAGTGAAAGTTGAAACAATTTCTGTTACACCTGAAGATTATGGTCAGGATCTTCAAGATTTCTCAAAAGCAATGAAAGCTGTTTGCCCCAATATCCAAATCATTGCCAATGGTGTTGGATGGACAGTTGAGCGTTTTTTAAAGGTGCCGGGAGTTGTTGATGCAATTGATCAAGTTTGTACAAGTAATTATCCAATGGGAGCTGCAGGTTTTGTGAACTATGATGCATGGGCAAAAAAACTGGTTAATAATGGTGTTATGACTGGAGCCATGGACGAAGTATTAGGCAAAATTAATGCAAATCCCGCTGCAAAAGCAAAGGGTTTGAAAGTTTGGGCTGCTGAATTTAATGCCATGTATGATACATGGGGTAGTGAATTTGATTTAGGTCATGCGCTTTGTAATATGGATATTCTATGCCAAACGCTTTTAAATAAAGGGTTTGGGAAGGAATTGTTTTGGAATACTCGTTGGGGTGGTGGTTGGAGCGAAAATAACCGTCCAATGTCAAGTGCTTTTGATGCATTATACCAAGATAATGAAATGTCCCCAAAAGGATTTTCAATCTCAATGATTGCAAATCACTTATACCCTCAAATGGTTCAATCCTATACTTCAGGAACTTATGATGGGATTATGACATTTGCCAGTCGTAGCCTAGATAATAAAGAAATTTATCTATATGTAATCAATACCAAAGCGACTGACGAAATTACACCAGTGGTTGTAAACAATCGTATCATAACTAATATAACAAAAGTTTCCGAAATGTATGGTGATAATCCAGATGTGGGACGTTGGCATGCAGGTTGGGATTATAAAGTTGACCGACCGGTGATGAGTAATGTTGAACAAAGTATTACTGGAACAACAGTGACTCTAAAGAAGTATTCAGCTACAGTATTTCATATTAATTTACAATAAATGTATCAATGGGAAAATATAGAGTATTAGATTTTTTTGTGTGTGTAGTAATTTTTGTAAATGCTTTTGCATTGTCAGCACAAGAAAACACTTCGAGCTTTCTGTATCGATTAAATGGCGATTTTAGTGATGGTACATTTTCGACTGGTAATCAATACGATATACCAGGTTGGCAAAAACCATTAGCTACAACTGCCATTTATACAGCTGTAGTCGATGGAAAGAAGATATTGAAATTTGCAGCTGCCAGAACTCTTAACTCAACAGTGTATCTTCCTGCCGGAAATTATACACTTCGGATGTCAGTTCCCGCCTATCAAGCTGGTGCCACTCTGGGTAATGTCAATGGTCAGGCAATTGGTTTTTGGACTCGACTTAAACAAGCCAATTATCTGGATAGTGATATAACAGATGGAATGTCGGATGGGGTTTACCTTGTGGCTTCGGCTTTGACTTCAGTTCCACGTATTTTGGAAGCTTCAATTTCAATCCCTACTACCGGAACGTATACTATCGAGATGAAATCGTCAGGCACATGCAATATTAATATTGATTGGATTGAACTTACTGCCAATAAGCTTTTATACACAAACAATTACAATGTTTTTAATTCAAGTTTCAAAACTATTACTACCAATCCGTATATTTATTACGATCTAAAAGGTTGGAAAACAACTGGTACTTCTGTGTTTAATGGTACTTCAACTAATGATTTTTGTGGATCAACTAGTGATCCGGTAAACTTTAATACAAGTAATTTGCTTTTTTCAGACAACACTGAAACGACTATTTCTCAAAAGATATCCGGCATTCCTGCAGGGAATTATTTAATTAGATTTGATTGTGCGGGTTTAGCCGATGAAGCTACACTGAAACTTAGTACTTCAATTTCAGATTTAATATCATCGTCATTCTCAAGTCAGCTAAACCTAGATCAACAGTCAATCACTCGTCAGGTTACGATTCCAAAAGATAGTGTTTTTTATTTATCATATACTATTATTCCAACTTTAGGAAAAGAAGTTCGGCTTTCAAACATTGAATTGGCTCGAATTAATAACGGTATTTATAATGGGGATTTCTCAAATTTTTTTTTGGGATGGCATTTTGACGAAAATGTTGGCAGAGAAAGTGTAGCCAGTTCAACAGAAAAAGGATATTACTTGACACAATATCCTTATGCAGGAGAGCATAATGAAGTGATAGCAAGCCAATACGTAACCGGTATAGATCCAGGAATGTATCATCTGGAGTGCTTATTGGCTACTGAGGTAGGTGCAACAACTCAAGATACTTACAGATTGATGATTCAAACAGGAACAAATGCTGATGACAGAGATGTAAGTGTGAATTTAGGTGATTTACCTTCACTGCCTGTTGTTTACACGGCAAATGGCTATAATTGGTATAAAGTTTCAACCATGACTTTTCCGGTAAGAGATGCTTCTCAAATTTTAAAAATATCTTCTGTTGGAAATTCTGGAGTAAAGCTAATGGTAGATGATATTAATTTTCAATTTGAAAACAGGCTAGATGTTAAAACTGTGAATATAAATCCATTATTTAAGTATCTTGTAAGTAATGACCATTTGTTTTTAGATCAGCTTGATTTAAATTCTACAATAAGACTTTATAACGTTGTAGGAGAATTACTTTATGAGAACAAAGTCCTAAATTCAAATAGCCTTAGCTTAAAATTACCTGTTGGGCAGAAAGTGTTTCTGTTGGAAGTAAGATCAAATGGTATTTCAAACGTAGCTAAAATAATTACCAGATAATTTATGTTAAATATTATTTTCCGAGTAATGGTTATTTCCGACATTCTTGTATAACTTTCGATTTTAAATGGTAAATAAGATTTATTTTCCATTTCTAATTAAATATTGAAGTCAAATGAATATTTTTTTTAAATAAAGTACGATGATAAAAAAATCACATTTTGTAATACTGTTTATTCTGCTGAGTTCTGTTTTCACGGCAATAGGTCAAAATTTAAAAATTTCAGGAGTTGTAAATGATGATCTTGGAGTTGGACTTCCAGGTGCTTCAGTAACGCTAAAAGGAACTGATAGGGGTGTTATAACAGACATTGATGGTAAATTTACTATTGAAATTTCAATTAATTCAATATTACAAGTTTCATATATGGGTTATATGTCAGTTAATGAAAAAGTAAATGGGAATACTAAGTTCATGAAAATTACGCTACAAGAAAATGCTGCAATGTTATCGGAGGTTGTAGCAATTGGTTATGGCGGAGTTAAAAAATCAGATTTAACTGGTGTTGTTCAGTCAATTAAGGCGGATGGTCTTACTATGAGTAGTGCCAGTAATGTAGGACAAATGCTACAAGGACGGGTTTCTGGTTTGTATATAAATAGTGCAAATAATGACCCTGGATCTGTACCTACAATGACACTTCGCGGGCAAGGTTCTTTTGCTTCAAATGGTGATCCATTAATTATTGTAGATGGTTTCCCCATGGAAGGATTAGCATCTTTGAACCGTATAAATCCAAACGATATTCTTCAAATGGATGTGTTGAAAGATGCGTCTGCAGCTGCTATTTATGGAGCACGTGGAGCAAACGGTGTTATTATAGTAACTACCAAAACTGGTAGAGAAGGAAAATTAAAAATAGAATATTCAGGAAAAATTTATACCCAAGCTGCAGCAAAACAAGCGCAAGTTATGAACGCCGAGGAATATCTACGTTTTTATAATGATTTGGCAAAAGATCCAACTTACGCTTTAAGTTTACCTGCAGGTTTTAATGGAGAACACTATCCGTTTCCAATTGAATATTATTTAAATGGGTTATTACCTGATACTAAATGGAAAGATGAGGCCTTGAATACTAATTTGAATCAAGAACACAATATCTCCATCTCGGGAGGTAGTAAAGATTTTAAATATCGTGCTTCAGGAAATTTTTTGGATGGTAACGCATTAGTTGGTCCCGCAAAATATACCAGATATAATTTTGCCACAAAACTCGTATATGAAAAAGATCACTTATATATTAGTGCTGACATGAATTTTACACAAGAACAACGTAATAATGTCAAGACAGATTATTATGCTGCTCTTCGTTTTCCACCCGTAGTTTCGGTTTTAGATTCTACTGGTATACTCTCAAAACATCCAGTAGCATCAATGAGTTGGTCTCAGAATCCATTTTATCATAAACTATTAACTAAGGATAATTCTGAAGATAATACAATCAGAATTTATGTCACTGCGAAATATAATATACTAAAAGGTCTATATATTGAAGGGCGTTTAGGATATGATAGAGCATTTTCTGAAGGCTATTATGATTCACAACCTTATGTAGTTAATGATAAAAACAGAGCTTCAATAAATTATAGTAACCGTTCAAATTTAATGAATGATTGGGTGATTAACTATGCGACGACTTTAAACAACCATACTATTTCGGCAATGGTAGGTACTTCATATCAGAAGTTTGTCGATCGTGGAGATTATATGATGAGTACTCAATTTCCAACTCCAACAATAAGCTATTACAGCATGCAAACTAGTATTGGAATTGACCGGTCAATATCAAGTTATTGGACAGAACGTTCTACACAAGCTTTTTTTGGACGTATTAATTATGATTATAAAAGTAAATATCTTGCTACTTTGAACTTTCGCGCAGACGCTGCAACTCAATTTGGATCAGAAAATAAATGGGGAACTTTTCCCTCGTTAGCACTTGCATGGAAAGTAGACAAAGAAAGTTTTTTTGATGTATCAAATCCTTATATTCAGACTTTAAAATTAAGAGCCGGATATGGCATATCTGGTAATTCTAGTGTTCCTACAGGGAGAACACAGTCATTGTTGCAATTTTGGACTACTACCATGGGTGATGGAGTTACAAACGGAATTAGTTGGCCAGGTGGGTATGTAGCAAATCCATCCTTACATTGGGAAAAAGCAACAACTACGAATTTAGGAATTGAATTTGGTAATAGTTTTTATTATTTTGATTTAAGCTATTACATTAAAAACTCTTCAGATCTGATTATGGATAGACAGGTTGCACATGAAACAGGTTATTCAAATGTAAGTGTTAATAAAGGGCTAATGGTAAACAGAGGACTTGAAGCAAAATTAGATTTTTATTTTGATTTCTTCGATAGAAAATTGCAATGGAAACCGAGTGTTTGGATGTCAGTTAACAATAATAAAGTAACAGGAATGGATGGTGATAAAGTGCAATGGAATGGTCTTTGGTTCGGCACTAGTTACGGTTCTGTTGGGTTACGTCAAGAAAATTCTCCATTTAATTCGATGTATGCTTATGTATTTGATGGAATATGGAGTACAAGTGAAACACTTCAGGCAAGTGTATACGGTGCAAAACCCGGCGATCCAAAGTTTAAAGATCTGAACCATTTTGATAAAAATGGAAATGTAGTGCCTGGCAGAGATGGTAAAATTGACGATGCAGATTTAGTTTATGCTGGTGATGCAAGCCCTAAGTATTTGGGTGGCTTCTCGAATTCAATTAGATATAAAGGAATAGAACTAAACTTCCTTATTGAAGCAGTGTTGGATAAAAAAGTTGAAAACTTCAATCGGGCAATAATGACTTTTCCTCAATTTGAATGGTACGGTAATCTTTCACGTGAGGCACTCGATAGATGGACTCCAGATCATCAAAATACAGATATTCCAATTCTTACGCGTACAGTAGCTCCTCAGTTATTAAGAAGTACATGGTGCGTTCAGGATGCTTCATTTGTTAGGATGCGAGAATTGTCTTTATCTTATCAGTTTCCTCTTAAAGATACGTTTATTGAAGATTTAAAATTATTTACATCGGTAAGTAATTTGTTTACAATTACAAAATATAAAGGAGTTAACCCTGATGTTTTTGCCATTGATAGTCAATACAATTTAAATCCTTTTGCCCGAACAATTACAATTGGGATTAATATAATGTTATAAAGTATAAAAAAAATAATCGTATAATGAAGATAAAAATAAGTATACTGGCTTTTTTAGCTTTGCTGATAAGTAGTTGTCAGGACCAATTGAATGAAAAAATTTATGGAACAGTAGTTGAGTCTGACTATTGGAAAACAGAAGCTGATTTGAAAACTGGTCTTGCAAGTGCTTATGGGAAGTTAATGACTCCTTGGAATGGATTTTCGAAACCAATTTATGACATAGAAGAAATGGGTGCTGATTATACTAATGGTGAAGGTGATTTTGGAGGATATTCTGGTTGGTCATCTACATTTCCAAGTATAATTGATTGGGGAATTTACGGTCAACTTTGGCAAGTTACGAGTTATTGCAATAAAGTAATTGATAAAGCTAAAGAAGCTGCTGAGAAAACAAAAGCAAATGTTCCTGGATATTCAGTATCTGATAATGTAATGTTAGAAATGATTACTGAAGCTCGTTTTATAAGAGCTTTCGATTATTATACAATCGTCAATTGGTTTGGTGGTGTACCATTAGTCACCAGTTCCACTGATTATAGAACAGCAATACCAAAACAAACATCTGACAGTATTAATCGTTTCGTAGAAAATGAGCTGAAAGCTGTAATAGAACTTCTTCCCACAAAAACCGAAAGAATGTCGATCACTAAAGATTATGGTCGTATAACCAAAGGTGGTGCTCAAGCATTATTAGCCAGAGTTTACATTCAACAAAAAAAATGGCAGGAATGTGCTGATATAACTACAAAACTTTATACCGAAAATTTAGTAAGTAATGAATACAAATTGGAGCCAAACTACAAAGATATTTTTACCTTTGAAAAAGAAGGTTATAATAATAGTGAGGTTATGTGGGCCTTGGCTGCCGCAGGAGTAGTTAGTGGTAAAGAAGTAAATGGGTCGTTACTTCAAGTTTATCTATATAAAGGTGACGATTCAGGATTTTGCTCAAATTATTATACATGGGGTGGAATGACAGTTACTAGAAAATTTTACGATTCATTTGACAAAATAGATAAACGTAGAGAATTGCTTGTTACAACTTATACTCAGACTAAAACTGGGCGAGTAATTTCACTTACTGGAAATCCGATTATGGAAAAATTTCCTGCTGACCCGAATACAAATGGTTCCCTTTCCGGTAATGACTATATTGTGATTCGTTGGGCTGATGTTTTGTTGATGCGAGCAGAAGCATTAAATGAATTAGGTCAGCTTGATGAAGCATTACGAATGGTTAATTTGGTTCGCGATAGAGCTGGTGTTACAGAATTAGTGGCTGGTGTTGATTTGTTGAAAATAGCTGATAAAAAAACATTATCAGCACTTATTTATGCTGAGCGTCGTTGGGAATTTTATTTTGAAGGACAAGGTCGTACAACTATGAAGCGATTTAATACTTTGCTTGGATATATAATGCAAACTTCAAAGGATGCTGCTTCTGATCCGGCACGTTATTTACTTTTACCTTTCCCTGCTTCAGCAGTTATTGCAAATCCACTTTTATATCAAAATCGGGGATATAAATAATCATAATGCTTAAAATAAAAATTCAAAATTGTATGAAATTTAAAAATAGATATATTCATTTTTTTACAATTGCTTTAACCCTACTTTTTGCAACATCTTGCTATGAAGTAAATGTAAAAGAAAGTTCTAGTGGAAGAATATTGCAAGATGAAAAATATTATGTAGGTACAAGCTTGAGCTATGCTTCCTATCTGGAACGAAATTCTGATAGTATCTTTAAAGAAAATGGTGTTGCAAAATCACCTTTTCAATCGGTAAAAGATCATGGGGGGAATATTGTTCATTTATCACTTGCTTTTGGTCCTTATGTTATGACAGATGCTGACAAAGCATATGCTATAAAAAACTCTCGTGTACCGCCTATTTATAGTATTGATTATCATTCGTATGAAAGAGTGTTGGATGATTTTCATAAGGCGAAAGATGCCGGATTGGAAGTGTTTCTATCTATACTCTATGAAAAAGGGCTATCAGGTGATCGTTTAAATATACCTGCTGGTGCACAAATGGAAAAATTTATTGGTGAATATGCAAAAACGACCTTAGAAAAGTTTGGCTCTGAAGGACTGTATCCAATATTTGTTGCAATTGGTAGTGACTATGATAATGCCACAAACAAAGGTCTTTTTATGGGTGCACCAATAGGTAAAGATTCTGCAAACATAATGGTTGGTTACATGAATGCCGGCTTTAAAGCAGTAAAAGATTTTGCAGCTGCAAATAATAAAAAAATTAAAACTGTTTTGCACATAACAAGTGCTGGTGATGTTAAAGATTTTCTTTATCGTTATTATACGGCTGATTATCAGCTTGATTTTGATGTGCTTGGAATTTCGTATAACTTCAGTAAAGGAACAGGTGGCTTTGCTTCCTTACCCGAATTGCCTATGTATATGAGGATTGTATATAATAAAGAAACATTTGTAGTTGGAGCTTCTTTTTCTTACTCAAGTTCAAATGCAGATTTTGTTGTAAATAATTACACGCGAATAGACAATAAAACTTACGGGACTGTTCAGTCTCCAGCAATTCAAAAACAAATGTTTATTGATTTTTCTAAAGCTTTTTTTAACGCAGGAGGGTTAGGTGTGATTGCTGAAGGCGGTGATTTTACCGGATCAAAGGTTTGGTTTTTTGGAAATCCTTGGAATCAAGGTTCAGATTGGGATAATAATGCATTCTGGGATAAAAAGTATGAACTTCATGAAGGAATTGATTGGATGATGTTTGATTATCAGCCATTTGTAAAACGGAACTATTAATACAATATTTTATGAAATCATTAAAAAAAACATCAATACAAATTTTATTTTTTCTTTTCATTTGCTGGATAGTAAGTTCTTGTCAAGAAGATACGTATAGTCGTACGTTTTTAAATTATTTTAATGCAGCTGTTGATACTGCTTACGTTCATATTAATGTTGCAGTAGAGGGTACGACTGAAGGAAGTTATAAGATTGGATCAAAATTAACGTACAAAACTGCTGTTGATTCGCTAAATAAGATTGGAACAGGTATTGGAGCAACCCAGAAAATGATTGATCAAGCCTACATGGGTGTGATTAATGCTGGAATTGTTTTTGATGATTCTAAAAATCCTTTTATTAGCATTTTTAAAGAGTTAATTGATCAATGTAAAACTGTTTTAAATAATTCAGTTGAAGGAACACAAAATGGACAATTCAGACCAGGCGCTAAAGATACCTTAAATAAAGCTATTACTATTGCAGAAAGTGTTTTGACATTTCCGAACTTAACTCAAAGGTTGATTGATTTAAATGCTAATAAGTTAATCGTTAGTTTAAACTTATTTGATACGTATCTTATAGGTAATTATAATGTTCCAATTGTAAACCCTAGTTTTGAACTCTCTGGAAATAAGATAACTACACTGGCTAATACAAACTTTTCACGTATCGACGGTTGGAATTGTTATGGATTATGGACACCTGATACTTGGACGACAAAGAGACCCGGAACCGTTAAAATTGGATCAGCAAACTTACTAACAGTTCCTAATGGGAATTTTGTAATTCAATTTGGCGAATACTCAAAACCCGTATGGCAAAGACTTACAGAAAGATTACATACTGGTTGTACATATTCAATAACTTTTAAAGTAAAGATTTCTACTAGTAATTCTCTTCCTTCAGGGGCTTATTTAGAGACTTTTGTGCGTTCCAGGGTTATTGTGTTTAAAACATTCGTTAATAATGAAACAGATTTTTTACCAACCAATATTCAAGTGGTTTCTGAAAAATCATTTAGTATGGGATTTGCTAAAACAATGAGTGATTTTGTAGTAGTTGAACATTATTTCAATGGTTCAGATGCTGCTGCATTTAATGGTGAGAGAATTGCAATTGAATTTTCTTCCAATGAAGGAGTTCCAGTATTCGATGGAAATGGTGTAAAAGCCGTCAAAGGCTCAGATACCTGGGTATTCCTAGACGATATAAAGATTATAAGAACAACTTCAGTTTCAAATTAATTAGTATGAGACTCTTTAAATTGAGTCTCATTTTTTGCTTTTAGATATTATAAATATGAAACGAGCATGAATTCATATATTCATAATAGATTATGAATATATGAATGCGGGCTCGATGTGACAACTACAAAATAATTATTCAACATGAAAATTCACTTAAAAGTAAAACTTTCTTTTTTATTGATTTTCGTTACAATTTTGATTCAAGCTCAAAGTCGTACATTTTCTGTATCTCTAAAGGCTCCATTGTCTACACCAGACAACGCAATAATACATCTATTGAGGTACGATGGTGCCAGACCAGATGGATATGGTTCTGCTTTCCCTTTTCGTTGGATTTTAATGAGTAAGGATGTAGATGGTTTATACCATGCCGATATCACTTTCCCAAACATAGCTTTAAATGCCAGTTTTGGGCTAAGAGCTGTGCTGAATAAGGATTCAACAAATATGGCTATGTTTTTTGATGCAACAGGAAATTTGACTTCTGATGCGTGGAATATTTTTACTGGGCAAACTTCACTATTGATTGACAAATTTACATCTTGGAAAAAAGATATTATTCCCTGGAAAAAACAAGCTACTACTATAGCAACTAAATGGGCAGATTTGGTAACGCCTGATAATGCTTGGCGAGAATATCCACGTCCTCAATTCTCACGCAGTGAGTGGTTGAACTTGAATGGAATTTGGGGCTATAAAGAAGGCAGTGTGGGTGATAAATACTCATCAGACAATTTCTATCAAGAGATTTTAGTTCCATTTCCTGTGGAATCAGCATTGTCAGGAATTAAAGCTCAACGAAAGCAAAATGTATGGTATAAAAAAACATTTACTGTCCCAAAAAATTGGGTTGGCAAAAGGGTGAAAATTAATTTTGATGCTGTAGATTGGGAAAGTGAAGTATTTGTAAATGGTGTAAGTGTAGGAATTCATAGAGGTGGATACGATCCTTTTTCCTACGACATAACTGATAAACTAAAAACATCAGGATTGCAAGAAGTTGTAGTTCGCGTTTTCGATCCAAGTGATATTGGTGGTCAGCCAAATGGCAAACAATGGAATAATCCTTTTTCAGTTTTTTATACTGCATGTACTGGTATTTGGCAAACAGTATGGTTAGAGCCAGTTGAGAATATACATATTGAAAATTTAAATATTGTTCCTGATATTGATCGAAGTAAATTGAAATTAACAGTAAATGTGCCAAATTCAACATCTACGTCTTCAGTAAATGTTATAGTTAAATCAGGTGAGAATATTATTACAACACAAAATATATTGCCAAATATTGAAACTGAAATTGTAATTCCAAATCAAATTCTTTGGACACCTAATTCTCCATTTTTGTATGATTTGGAAATTAAACTTATGAATAATAGTCTGCTAGTAGATAGCGTTGGTAGCTATTTTGGTATGCGAAAGATTAGCATGGGTACTTGGGGAGGATACAAACGCATTATGTTAAATAATGAATATTGTTTCAATTTTGGAGTTCTTGATCAAGGTTATTGGCCAGAAGGAATTTATACTGCTCCTTGTGATTCAGCTTTAATATTTGATATTCAAAAAATTAAAAGTTTGGGGTTTAATACAGCTCGAAAACATGGAAAGACCGAAAATCAAAGGTGGTATTATCACTGCGATCGTTTAGGTCTTCTGGTTTGGCAAGATATACCAAGTGCCCCAACGAATAGGGATGGGGCTAACCCTCCAATTGCCGGTGATGAATGGAGCAATAATGATTCAAGTAGAGTATCTGCAAAAAATAAAGCAAATTTTAAATTGGAATTGGAACATATCGTAAATAGTTTTAAAAATCACCCATCTATTGTTGATTGGATTGTATTCAATGAAAACTGGGGGCAATTCAGCACATTAGAAAATACTCAGAAAGTAATTACTCTGGATCCGAATCGGTTGGTTACCAGTGCAAGTGGCTTTACTGATTTTGAAATTGGTGATTTTCAGGACTATCACTCTTATCCATATCCAGTTATTGGTACATCGTATCCCGGTGCTCCGGCTCAACCAACAACAACTCGAATTCGGGCTGTCGGAGAATATGGTGGTGTAGAATATAATGTCCCTAATCATACTTGGTATTTGTCTCCATCGTCTGTTTATGATAAACCAGAGAGTTCGGTTGAAGGTTTGACAATGCGATTTACGAGTTTGGCAGAGCGAGCTAACATTTTAGCAAAACAACAAGGGCTATCCGCTGCAATTTACACACAGATTTTTGATGTGGAAAACGAAACCAACGGTATTGTTACCTATGATAGAAAAGTTGATAAGTTGCTTGTTGATCGAGTAAAACCGTTAGTTGAATATACAATCAAAAGTTGTAATACAGTTGATGACTTTGCAAGAATCTTTGGTCCGAATGATACTTGGAAATATAATGTTTCACAGCCTGTTGGTGATTGGACGAATCTAAATTTCTCCGATATTTCTTGGAATAGTGGGTTATCTTGTTTTGGTACTGGAGGTGGTACTTTATTTAGTTCGCTTTTGAGAACCAATTGGTCAACAAGCGATATTTGGATGCGTAAAACGTTTAATCCCGGAAATATAACCGAAGATCAAATCAAGAATATTTTTGCAGAACTATATATTGATGGTGCTGTAACTATTTATATAAATGGGGTAGAAGCACTTGCTTTCAAAGAAGAAAGTTATCCAATTCAAGCTAAGCACTTTTACACCTTGTCTGATGATGCCAGAAAAACAATTCTTGCCAATCAGAATAATGTAATTGCTGTTCATTGCAATAATTCTGTTGGTGGATCTTTTATTGGTGTAGGACTTTCAGTAAATAAAAATATTTCAACTGGATTAGATGAAAACTCAATTGAGAATAGCTTGAACGCTCCATTTGAAATAATACCTAATCCGGTTCGTAATTTGATCAATATCAAATTAAATTCTACATTACGTCAGAAAGAAAAAATTGAAGTATTTTCAATAATAGGTCGTTCAATGGGTAGTAGAATAATAGAAGAAGGAACTTCAAATGCAACTTTATCTATTCGTGATTTTGATTTAACCCCCGGTATCTATTTGTTAAAGCTAATGGGTCGATCTGAACGATTAATTGTAATGAATTTGTAAATACCTCTTTATTTTAACGAATTAAATGTGTCGAATAAAGATATGTTATATTTTTATTCGATGCGTTTTTTTTAAAATGTGTTAATTATATGGTTTAAGATAACGGAGAAATTCTTCTGATTTGTATTACCTATATAATAATTCAATATATAAACTAAAATTTAATTAATCATGAAATCAACTATTACATTATTGTTTCTCTTTGCAATTATGTTGCTTAAAGGGCAAACGTCTGAAATTTATTTTTATGCACCAGCTGGTACAGCTGCTGATGCTAAAGTTAACATGCTTGTATGGAGTGCACAAGTTGATTCCACCTTGCCAGGAGGAGTCAAACAATGGAATACCTCACTTCAGGACTGGAGTGAAATGAGAAATATGGGTGGTGGTGTTTATTATTTGTCGGTTGCTTCTGCAGTTTTCGAGGCTGATGTAGCTTGGGGAAACTGGGTAGGCTTGCGTTTTCTTTTAAATGGAGATGCTAATAATCCCGCTATGTGGCATGAAAATGAAGGTCCATTAAAAGAATATGATGCATGGCCTACATTAAATGACATTTTCGATCCAACAACCGGAGAGCTTGTTACAGCAGGAGAATTAGCTGGAAAAACTTATGAAGCGAGTAAGGCTGAAGTGTGGAAAAATCAGGTTTCATCCTGGGAAGTAACTTATTCAGTAACTGTACCTAAAAATACTCCAGAAGAACTCGCAGTATATATTTGGGGCGGTACATTTGGCTATGGATATAATAATGATCCAGCTAGCGGTAATATCATGAGTAAGCAAGCGGATGGAACTTATCTGTTAACGCGTACATATCTTGAACCAGTTACTGCCCCGTATACTTATATCCTTAATTACCCAGAAGTGTCAACTGGTGATGTAGGAATACAAGAAAGAATTGCTGACGAAACTAATGATACTCTAGCTGTGGATAGAATTGTACCAATAATGCCCAAAGTTACTAATGACACTGTTGCTCGTTGGACTGGGATGCCTTATATTCCTGTTAGTCCAAGTGCTCTTAGGGATATCAATATGAAAGAACTTGGGATTTCATTTACTAACAATAAAATAATCATTAATTCGGATATTGAATTAACTATAGATGTATATAATAGTTTAGGACAAAAGGTTTTAGGTGTAGAAAATAAAAATTTGATAATAGATACTTTGCAAAAAGGTTATTATATTGTCAGAGCCAACACAAAAGATAAGTCATTTGTCCAAAAAATATTTATTAATTAATATTCAAATGTGAGAGCATTTAAATTTGATCTCTCACATTTTCTTTATAAAAACTTATAGTTTAAATTAAAAAATAATAAATTCAAAAAATACAAATTATGAAATCATATTTTACATATTTCCTGTTGTTTTTTGCAACTTTGCTTCATGCCCAGGACATGACTACAATTACGTTTAAAGCTCCAGTTTCAACACCTGTTGGAGCAAGAATAGACATTGTTATTGCAAATAATGGTGGATTCTCAAATACACTGGAAACCTGGAGTCAAATGGTTTATGATCAAGCTACAGATCTTTATAGCGTTACTTTTCAATCAACTTATCTTGAAACTCGTGTAGCTTATGGCCAATGGGCTACTCCTCCAGAATTAGGTTGGATTGGGATGAAATTTATTTTGAACAGTGATTTTACAGATTTCGCTATTCAAATGGATGGAAAGATGGCACAAGACCCTTGGCCATTGTATGTTCAAGACTTAAAAGGAAAAACCTTTAATTGTGTGTCGGCAAGTGCCTGGGATAAAGATCCAAAAGCAACCACTTATATTGCTTTAAAAGCTCCGGCTCTAACACCTGATGATGCAACCATTTTTGTGGGTAGCTGGTTAAATGGCAATGATTATGGATTATCTAATTTTGCTTTAAATGCGGTTGAACTTGTCAAAAATTCCACTAACGGTATTTATTATGCTGCAGTAGCTCCGACTTTTGCTAATAATGGACTCCGGTTTGTATTAAATGGAGATGTTTCTAACATGGCTGTTTGGACTACAACAACGGGTAGCTTTGATACTGATGCTTGGGGCACTCCATTGACAGTAAAATCTGATAGTAATATCTATTATATTTCTAAATTCTCGGGTTGGAAAAATGACCTCCCTCCTGCAAAGATTGTTTTTCATGCTCCAACAAGTACCCCTACTAATGCCACTATATTTGTAGGAAGTGCAAATTTAAATGGTGCTACATTTGGATTGCCTGCTAACGGATTAGAAATGATTAAGCAAGTTGATGGAACATATACTGCTGATGCTACAATGGATTTTGTTAGAACTGGGCTACGATTTATTCTTGGTGATGACGTGGATAATTTTGCGACATATCTAGATACATTATCTCAAACTCAAAAATCAGATTCATGGGATCATTTGGTAATAAAAACTGATACTTATAATTTAATTGATATCACAAAACTAACTGATTGGAAAAAAGTATTAACTGTTGTTGATAATGTAAGTGTGAATTTGATTGATATTGCTGCCGATAAAGGCGTGTTAACAGTATCGTCAAATAAATTATCTAAAATTATTGTCTTCGATTTATTCGGGAATCTACGAATTCAAAAAACGGCTCAAACACTATCTACAGATTTACTTGAAAAAGGAATTTATGTGGTACAAGTTACAACTGATAGTAATAAAATTGTCAAAAAAGTAATAATTAAATAGATGAATATTTGCAAATAAGTAGAAATGTAATCATTTCTACTTATTTTCTTTCTTAAAATAATTTACATTTTGTTAATGGGGAATTTAATTGTGCTATATTTAGACGAGATAAAAATTTGTTTTAAAAATAGAAATAAAAAAATAATTATGTAATTTGTGATTTATGAAAAACGAAAAAAATAAAGATATTATACGTATAAGTTTTCACAAGAAGATTATTAGTATTCTCATAATTTGTCTAATGACTACAACTCCTTTCTTATTTGCTGGTAAGTTTCATTATGCTAATTTGGAAGAAGTAACTTCAATTGAAAATGATGTCACTACTCTATATGAATCAGCAACTCAAAAATTTACATTGACAGGTTATGTTAGAGACAATAATGGTGATCCACTTACTGGAGCAACTATTTTAATCAAAGGAGGTTCAGGTACGATTGCTGATATTAATGGAAAATATATGATAGATGTATCTGTTGGCGATATTCTTATATTTTCATATATAGGTTACGAAACTGTTTCTTTTGCAGCAGATAAAAGGACTAAGATTGATGTTGTTCTTAGAGAAAATATTAATTCTATTGGGGAGGTTGTAGTTGTTGGTTATGGTCAGCAAAAAAAAGAATCTGTAACAGGGGCTATATCAAGTATATCAACTAAAGATTTGAAACAAACACCTTCAGCTAATATTAGTAATATGTTAGTTGGACGTTTACCTGGTTTGACAGCTATTCAAGGTACAGGTAAACCAGGTTCTGATGCATCTGCACTGTATATACGTGGTATCAGTACCTATACTGGAGGTGTAAGCCCATTAATTATGGTAGATGGAGTAGCAAGAGATACATATAACGACATTGACCCAAATGAAATTGAATCGTTAAGTATTTTGAAAGATGCCTCAGCCACTGCAGTTTATGGTGTAAGGGGTGCTAATGGTGTGATTCTCATTACTACAAAACGTGGTACTCTCGGAAAACCAAAAATTAGTTTTTCTGCCGAAACTGCAATAAATACTTTTTCTAATTTACCGAAATTTGTTGGTGCAGTTGATTATGCAAATCTCGAAAACGAATATAATTTTGAACGCTATTGGTATAATCATGCAAAAGATAACGATGTGACGAGCTGGGATACATTTGTTTCAAAACGAAGTGCAAATTGGAAACGAGAAGCTACACTTTATTTTTCAGATTCAGATATTAAGTATTATCAAAATGCTCATACACCCAAATTGGTTAATGGACAAACAAATCCGTATTATGACCCGATTTTACATCCTGACGTAGATTGGCAAAGTAAAATGTTTAATAAAACAGGTCGACAAACACAGTATAATGTAAACATTAATGGGGGTTCTGAAAAAATTAAATATTTTGTTTCACTAGGTTATTTTAATCAAGGTGGAATGTTTAAAACTGATTATCTTCCTTTTGGCTCGGATTGTAACTATAGAAGCCAACGATACAATTTACGTGGAAACTTTGATTTTTACATAAATAAGGATTTTACGATATCTTTAGATCTTGGAACTCAGTACGGAATAGTAAGTGGTATTCCAGGTGATGATGGTTATATTTGGGGAAGAGGCATTATGTGGTCTAATCCATTATCTACTCCAGGATATATTGATGGGAAATTTATTCAGGCATTTAGTGGGGTAATTAACGCAACAAATGCAATGTTTGATATGACCAACTGGGGTTACAATAACTCTCTAAGTAGTACACTTACCTCTGCTGTAAAACTTAATTATAAACTCGATTTTATTACCAAAGGTTTGTCTGTCAACGCAAAGACGGCGTATGATAGTTATTTTGCGTCCAATCAGACACATTATCAACCAGTAATTTTATGGAAGGTTACACCAAATCCTAATGGCGATCTGACAGATCCAATTTATTCTGCCACTGGACAAACCGCACCTGCAACTATTAGTAGCGATAATTATACTGGAAAATGGAGAAAAATTTACGGTGAAATGTCTTTAAATTATAATCGTACTTTTGGCAATCATGAGGTGGGTGCCTTAGGACTTTATAATATGGAAAAAAGATATGATCCGAATTTGCAATACAATTTACCCCATGCTTATCAGAGTTTAGTAGGACGCTTAACTTATGGTTTTGCAAAAAAATATTTAGCTGAGTTTAATCTTGGTTATAATGGTTCTGAAAATTTTCCTCAAGGAAAGCGCTTTGGTTTATTTCCTGCATATTCTGCTGGATGGGTTGCATCTAATGAGTCTTTTTTTCCAAAGAATGATATTGTTACTTATATCAAAGTCCGTGGAGCTTACGGAAAAGTGGGTAATGATAATATTGGTGGATCACGTTACTTATATCTTCCAAGTACTTGGAAATATAATGGAGGTTATAATTTTGGTGGACTTGCAAATAGGAACTATATAACTGGCGCTGAGGAAAGTGTTGTTGGAAACCCTAATGTAACTTGGGAGGTGTCTACTAAAGGAAATATAGGCTTTGAAGGTCGTTTTATTAAAGATCAATTGTCGATTAATTTTGACTATTATAGTGAAGATCGTACAAATATTCTATCTTATAAACAAACTATTCCAGACATTGTACAAGCAACCTTGCCACCTTATAATTTAGGAGAGGTTAAAAGTTGGGGGTATGAAATTGAAGCTGGATGGAGAAGCCATATTGGGAAAGTATCTTATTGGCTTAAAGGCAATGCTTCATTTAATAATAATAAAATTGTATTTATGGATGAAGCTATTACCCCAGGATTGGAGTATCAGTCACAGACAGGAAATCCAATTGGTCAACCTTTAATTTTAAAAACAGCTGGATTATATACCTCTTGGTCTCAGTTGTACAAATTAGATAATAATGGAAATCCCGATTTATCAAATCCGATTCTAGCTTTAGATAATAATGGTAATACATATAATAATAAAATAGGAAATCCTGTGTACGTGAAAGATCTGGGATATAATGGTGCACCAATACAACCTGGCGAATTAAAATATATTGACTTTAATCATGATGGAGTTATCGATTCAAAGGATGCGGTTCGTTCTGGTGAAACATTTTTACCAAAAGTAACTTATGGGATGTCATTTGGGTTTAATTATAAAGGTTTTGATATATCTGCTCTGTTTCAAGGAGTCTATGGGGTTGCAAAAAACTACTATAACCTTCCGTTTGCTGCAATGCAAGCAATTCCAGAAGTGGGTTTAAATAGGTTTACAATAGATCGATATAATAGTGGTGATAAAATTGAATACCCATTAGCAGCTTTTAATGTCAATGCTCCAGCTAATGATTTTTTTCTTAAAGACGGGAGTTATTTAAGATTGAAGAATCTTCAGATTGGCTATACAATTACACCTGCTTTTTTGAAAAATTACGGTATCGAATCAGCTAGATTGTACGTGAATGGATCGAATTTATATACATGGGCACCAAATTTAAGTTTAGGTGACCCCGAAAATTTAGGATCTCAGGTTTATCCTATTACTAAAACATTTAACATTGGGGTTAATCTTAATTTTTAATATCTTATTAAACGGAAAGTATGAAAAAAATAACTATAAAACTAGCAATTGCAGCAATAAGTCTGCTGATATTGAATACTGGTTGTAATAATGATTTTTTAGAAAAACCAAGTGGAGGAACAGTCACTTCAGATACTATATTTAATACCAGAAGTCAAGCCAGACAAGCTATTGCTCAAATGTATAACACTTGTGTAACAAGTTATTTTCCAAATTCAAAAGGAGATGGTTTGTTAAATGGTAGACCTGATGCATTGACAGATGAAGTTGATATGTCACAAGATGTCATTGGATGGTGTGGGTCAATTATGAACTTGGACCTCTTTGTCAAGGGAAGTATGAGTACCGAAAAACCTTGCGATTGGGGTGGCTATGGAAGTCATTATAATGGGATACGTCATGCTAATTTGGTTTATAAGAACATTGATCAAGTTAAGGATGCCGATGATGCTTGGAAAAAAGATATAAAAGGACAGGCCTTATTTTGCAGGGCTTTGCAACATTTTGAATTATTCCGATATTATGGAGGCATCCCCCTTATTGACCATCCAATTGAAGAAGATGTTTTACATAGTCGTGCGTCACTCGAGAGAACTGTCAATGCCATTGTAAGTTGGTGTGATGAGGCGGCCAGTCTTATGCAAACAACACGCCCAACTACCGATTTTGGTATGGCAACTAAATTAGCTGCACTAGCACTTAAATCACGAGTCCTTTTATATGCTGCCAGCCCATTATATAACACACCTGATAATTTGAAATCAGAAGTGGCGGGAGCAAGGTTTGGAGATGCCAGAGATTCTGTATTATGTTATCCTACTTATAGCAATGATCGTTGGAAATTAGCAGCTGATGCTGCTCAAGCGGTAATTGAGAATGCTGCTTTAGCAGGCGTATCGCTATATAATACTGGTAAAATCTCAACTAATGGTGATACATACGCAACTTTGGGTGATTATGAATCTGTATGGAATGTGTATGCAAATCAAGAAATAATATTATCATGTACCACTCTTACTACAAATGCATGGGATGAATGGAAAATATCGAAAGCCCCTAATGCAGGTTGGGCAACCAAAAATAACACTCCCATTGAATTTGCTCAACTATACGAAAAAAATGATGGATCAAAATGGATATTTAATATTTCTGGAACTGATTTAACTACTTACCTTGAAGGATTAAATCTTGACCCTCGTTTCTATCAAAGTATTGCTTATGATGGAAAATGGTATAGCTCTTCGTATGGAAAGTTAGATTATTATTTGGCTGGAAATACAGGTGCAAACGGTAAATGTTCGGGTATTGATGGATATGCTATGGAAGCATATAAATTTCAAATTAGAGTTGATAATCAGAGCGATAATCATATAGTTTGGCCTGTATTTAGATTGGCAGAATTTTATCTTAGTAAAGCAGAAGCATTGAATGAATATAACAATGGACCATCTGCGGATGCTTATGATGCAATGAATTTAATTCGCTCAAGAGTAGGAATGCCTGCAAAGAGTGGCTTAGATGTGAACTCATTTAGAGATGCAATTCAAAATGAACGAACTATTGAGCTTGCATTTGAGAATCATCGATACAATGATATCTTGCGTTGGCTAAAAGGATCAACTATATTAAATCAAAACCTTCATGTGGCTCAAACCACTGGTAATTTAGTTAACGGTGAAGTTCTACATCCATGGACAATTGTTCAATCAACTCAACGGTCATTTCCTAAAAAGTATTATTATGTCCCATTTACGAATGCTGAAATATCGAAAAACTATCTTGGAGATGGTAAAACGTGGAATGGACAGAATCCAGGTTGGTAATAATTATAACTTTTATTTTAAAAACGTAGAAAAATGAAATTTAAAAATATAAAACGAATTTTATTCTTTAGTCTATTTATTTTGTTTAGTGCAACTCTTTTACAGGCTCAACAACAAACTGAACTCTCGATAGATTCAAGTAGAATTGAATATCAAGGAAAAGTATTAGAAACTGCTTTTGGAACTGAAAAGAAATGGCGAGTTACAGGAGCTGTTTCAAGTATTACTGGAGAAGAATTATCAAAAATGACCTCTGCTAATTTTTTAAATACACTGATGGCAAGAATTCCTGGTTTGACAGTGATTACTGGATCGGGTGAACCAGGTTACGATAATCCTACCTTAGTTTTAAGAGGGCTGTCTAACTTTGATTATGGCAATAATGAAAATAAGATGTTGGTATATCTTGATAGATTTGAAGTTGATCTTGGTACAATTGCCACACTGTCTGCAGACGAAGTTGAAACAGTTACAGTATTAAAAGACGCCGCCTCACTTGCTGTTTATGGACTACGGGGTGGAAATGGTGCTATTTTGATTACAACAAAGAAAGGAACAAATAATAGAAAACCAATTATTACATTTAACTCACATTATGGTTTTCAAAGTGCAATTCAGTTACCTAAAGCCGTAAATGCATATGATTATACTCGTTTATATAATCAGGCAAGACAAAATGACGGACTGCCCATCAAGTATTCTAATCCTGAATTTTACAAAGGAACAAACGACCCACTACACCCAAATGTAAATTGGTATAATGAAGTTCTTAATTCAAGTGCACCAATCCAAAATTATGATATTTCGTTTAGAGGCGGAGACAAGATTGCTAAATATTTCATATTATTAGGTTATGATAATGTATCAGGATTATATAAAAATGCAAATGTAATAGGTAAAGATTTTGGAACAAATTCAGAATATTCGAAATATAATGTCAGAAGTAATATTGAATTACATCTGTCTAATAATTTCTCAATCGCAGCAGAATTAACTGGGAAAATTGAAGATAGAAACTCTCCAGCTGCTTTTGGAGGGGGAGATTTCTTTAATCGTTTGCTCAATACTCCGGCTTCGGCTTTTGCTGTTAAGAATCAAAATGGAACTTGGGGTTCAACTGCTGTTTATAATTTTAATCCTGTTGAAAAATTAACTCAGGGGGGTGTTTATAATGCTCATACAAGGACTCTGCAAACTAATTTGAGCTTTGTTGAGAAGTTAAATATGATTACTGAAGGGTTAAGTCTTAGTGGAGGAATATCATTTAATAATCAATCTATTGGAACTTATAGTAAATGGTTTAACGTTCCAACTTATGAGATTAGTAAGGATGCCACAGATAATGCCATTCTGAATCCCGATGGAACTCCAATTTATATTCAACATGGAGTAGTTGGTCAGGGAATTAATGATGGCGAGGCTAGTCATTTCAGTAGAAGAACTTTCAGATTCAGTTTAAACTACATTCGTAGTTTTGGAAAGCATTCGTTTACTGGATTATTGTCTGCTGAAAGTGAAGAATATTCCTTTAGTGGATTAACATATCCTTTTAGATATGAAGGATTTTCCGCAAATATTACTTACGATTATGCAAAAAAATATATACTTGATCTTTCAAGTGGTTATAATGGTACTGGCGATTATGCTAAAGGACATCGTTTTGGTCTGTTCCCAGCCGTGGGGGTAAGTTGGATTCTTTCAAATGAAAAATTCATGAGTGATTTAAAGTGGATTAATTATCTGAAAATTAAGGGATCATATGGTTTAACAGGAAGTGTAAATAACAACTATCGGTTCATTTATGACCATTGGGCAACTAATAGTGGTATAGGTGGTTGGTATGTAGGTTCTGGAAATAGTTATCAAGGTGGTTGGGCAGAAGGAAGAATTGGAAACCCAGATGCTTCATGGGAGAAAAAAAGTATTTTTAATTTGGGATTGGAAGCTACGATTTTAAATAACTTAGCTGTTTCGTTAGACATATTTAAAGAAGAGAGAACAGGCATTTATCAGACAGCTTCAGATATTCCCGCTTTTACAGGTTTTCAACTCCCTTATGTTAACAGTGGAAAGGTAAGTAATCAAGGATTTGAAGTGTCATTAAAATATGATGGTAAAATCTCTTCAGATTTTAAATATTCTATTGGTCTTTCGGGATCTTTTGCTAGAAACAAAATAGAAAATATAAATGAAACTGTGCAACCCTATTCATATCTATATCAAACAGGATATAGTATCAGTCAATACAGGGGACTTAAATGGACTGGTTATTATCAAGTTTCGGATTTTGATGCCAATGGAAATTTGAATAATGGGAACGTGAAATCCTCTTACTCTAATGTGAAACCTGGAGATTTAAAATATAAAGATCAAAATGGAGATGGTATAATTAACGCTTATGACTTTGTACCTATGAAATATTCATGGTTTCCGGAATGGACATTTGGTTTAAATCTAGGTTTCCAATATAAGAGCTTTGATATGAATATGTTTTTTCAAGGTGTAACTAACCGTTCCGTTGTATTGCCTGACTCATACATCAATCCCCTTGTAAATAATAATAACATTACTCCGTTCTCTTTGAATAGTTGGACTCCCGCCACTGCAACTACAGCAACTTCTCCCAGACTAACAACTCAAAGTAATTCCAATAATACTCAATCGTCAGATTTTTCTATGAGAGATGGTAGCTTTGTTAAATTGCGAAATGTTGAATTTGGTTATATTATTCCGAAAATGTCATTCCTTAATGAGATTGATGACATAAGAATTTTCGTGAATGGTACAAATTTAGTAACCTGGGATAAAATTAAAGATTTGGAAGCAGAGAATTTGTCAATGGGTTATCCTTTAATAAAGTCAATAAGCATTGGCTTAAAAGCTAAATTTTAATTATACCTAACAATTTAATTCCGAAAGATATGAAATTCAAATTTAAAATACTTCTCTTTTTTGTTTTGGCAATAACGGTTTCTTCTTGCCAGAATGACTTTTTGGATGAAAGGTCAGTTTTAGTTGATGTGACTTTAGATCAATTGTATTATAATTACCCTTATATGCAAGGTGTTGTATGGAACACTTATAGCTATCTTCCGAATGGTTTTAGTTATGCATATCAAGATGCTGCAACAGATAATGCAGAGGCTACAAATGAACTTTCTCCTTTGCAAAAGTTTAATAATGGCACCTGGGATCAATTTACAAATCCGGATGATGTTTGGGCACATTATTTCTCAGGAATAAGACAAGCTAATCTTTATCTTAAAAATAGGTCAAAAACAAGTATTGACTACATTAAGAACGGTATCATTGGACAAGATTCTACAGTTTACATAAATGCAAAAAACAATTTGGTTTTTATGCATGGAGAAGTACTGTTTCTAAAGGCCTATTTTTATTTTGAACTTGTAAAGAGGTATGGAGGTGTTCCCATTATGGAAGAACCACTTGATTTTGCAAATTCAAGTGCACTAAAGAATATAAAGCGAAACTCTTTAAGTGAGTGTGTAAGCTATATTATAAATTTATGCGATTCTGCTAAATTATATATTCCTGCAGATTTATCACCCTATGCATGGTATCAGGATGGTAGAGTAACTCAAGGAGCAATGTTGGCTTTGAAATCACGTGTTTTGCTTTATGCTGCAAGTCCTCTTTATACTGATAATGGTTCAACGACTAAATGGGAAGATGCAGCAAAAGCAGCTTATGAAGTTATAAATACAAATTCATATAAATTAGCTGATTCATATGCCCAATTATTTGGTTCCAACAATAATTCAACGAGTGAGGTGATTTTCAAACAAAGAAATTATGGATCTCTAAACTATTTAGAGTTTGATAACTTCCCAAAAGTATTTGATGGTAGCAATGGCAATAGTATTACTCCCACGCAAAATTTTGTTGATGCGTTTGAAGTACTGACTAAAGATGCAAGTGGTAGCATAACTGGTAGCATTCCATTTGACTGGAATAATCCTGTACATAGTGCAAATCCATATTTGAATAGAGACCCGAGGTTTTATGCTACTGTTGTTTATAATGGAGAGGTTTATAAAGGAATAACAATTCAGACTTATGCAGGTGGAAATAGTGGGCAGCCCATTCTTGGGGCAACTAAAACAGGCTATTATCTTGCTAAATGGATTGATCCTGCAATTGATTTAGTAAACAATACATCCTCAAATCATACATGGATTTATTTTAGATATGGTGAGGTGTTGTTAAATTATGCCGAAGCAATGTTTAATGCTTTTGGGGCTACAGCTGATCCTAATGGGTACGGAATGAGTGCTTTACAAGCTATTAATAAAGTCCGAACTAGAGCGGGAATGCCAAACTTGTCAGATATAGATTTGACGCAATTACGTATTGAAAATGAGCGAAATGTAGAATTAAGTTTTGAAGATCAACGATTCTGGGATGTGCGCCGTTGGGAAAAAGGGGACTATTTTAATAGAACTGTTAATAAAATTTCAATTGTAAAATCAGGAACAGATTTAGAGCCGGTATATACTTTTAATGTAAAACCGTTAGAAAATAGAGTCTTTGAAACAAAGATGTATTTTTATCCAATTCCGCAGAGCGAAATCATTAAAACAGGCTGGTCGCAAAATGCTTTGTGGAGTAATTAAATATCAGGTAATTTAATTTCAAACAAATTAAAAATAGAAAAAAATGAAATGTAAAAATTATATATTATTTGGGTTAATGGGGTTGTTTTTTATTATTCTTAATTCTTGTAAAGAAGATGCAATTTATGGGGTTGTCACAAATGAACAAGTAAAGGTTTATTTGCCATTTAGAGTATTTTCAGTAATTGATAAAGGAACAGCAGTATTAGATACTGTAAATAAAACTGTAAATTTTCCTTTGTCGGTACTTTTAGGAGGCTCATCAAAACATGAGCCTTTTACAGTAGATGTATCATTCGACAATACTTTTAATCAAGTAAAATTAGATAGCTTAATTCAGGTGGGTGCTCTTCCGGCTAATACTGTTCTTATGCCTTCTGATATGTGTAAAATTGAAACAAAGGATACGGTTAAATATCTGAATTATATGACAATAGGACAAATTGTACCTAAGATTTATGTGGACAGTATTAGTAATTTCTATGGAAAAATAGTTGCCTTGTCGGTTAAAATATCAAATCCTTCAAAATTTGAATTAAATGCAGAGCAAAGTTCAACTGTATTATATTTCAATGTTGAGGATTTATTATATAGTGGTGCATTTCCTATTACAATAGTTCCTGTTAATACTATAATTAATCCAGGATTCAACGATAGTCCTTATTCTAATGGATGGACTCAGACTGGTGATGGTTGGGGCACTGAAGGTGGAGTTACTGGTAATTGTTTGCATTATTGGACAGGTACATTCCCTGCTAATGGATCTACTCTTCAAACTGTGATCAATTTGGATAATGGACGTTATAAAGTTAGTATTTATTATAAGTTAGCAGGTCAGAATATTTACCTTTACGCCAATGGAGAACAAAAACCATTAGTGGCAAATGCATATACTGCTTGGACTAAACTTGATCTTGACTTTAAGGTTACAGATCATACAGCAACCTTTGGTATTAAGGTAATTAATTCGCCTAATTCGGGTAATTGGGAACCATATTTTAATGTTGACGATGTTTCGCTCACTTTTAAAAAAATATAGGATTTGCATTTATGATTTAAAATTCGATTTTTAATTTAACAATAATTAGTTTTCAAAGATTGGTTTTTTTAGGGAGAGCAAAGGGAATAACGCCGCGAAATGTTATTATCCATAACGAGAGTATTTTATAAAGGCGTTATTCCCCAAGCTTAATTCAATTACTTTTTGGAAAATATGGATGAATTTCAATCAGATAGCAACTCTCAACCTGGAATATTTTGTTAAGATAATCATTGAATTATCGTTTATTTTATTAATGGATAAGTGAAATGATTGAATGCTATTCAACTTAACGAATGAAAAAAATCGGGGAAAGTTAATGATTTATACTCAATTTAGAAAGAAATAGAGTTTACTTCTATTTACTACATATTTCGAAAGCTTTCAGTAGTGTGTCAACTTTTAATTATTTTTTTTTAACAGAAAGAATATTTGATAATTAATTGTCAAGCATGCTTTCTTTTTTTAATATAGTATGATGAAGCCTATACGGTTTGCAATCTAGAGGACACATTTAAATAATATGTAAACCCGTAGTTCATTCAGCATATAAGTGACTTTAAGTTATTTATATTTCTAATTAATAATTTGTTTATCATTTGAATAACCGTTTAACCGGTGCTTTTTGATAATATTCTTGTTTTTATATCCGTCAAAAGACTAAGCGTAGTTTCGATTAATCATAAATTGGTCACAAAGTTGAGAAAATTGCGTTTAAATACTTTTCTTGTCTTCCTGAAAATATATGATTGTTTCTCATAGAAGTCGTCTTGACTTTTTAAACGTTGACTAATTTGATGTGTTTTGACTTTTTAGAAATTAAATTTTTGTATATAAATGGTATTTTATCAATTTATATACAGAACTGGATCGAATAAATGGCAAGAATGTAGCTACAAATAGAAAATTCCATAGAAATATAGTCTAAAATAAAAAGTCAAGACGGCTTCATAATCATGTTGATTTAATATCATTGGTACTTCTAACTTTATTTGGTTTGAAGTAAATAATTCAAGTTGATAATCATCACTTAAATAACCTTTGTCACCAATCAAAACACAAGAAGATAAGTTACTTTTTATGTTTTCAAAAATGAATATCATTTACTGCAGCTTGAGAGAGTTCAAAATTTGTAAATACGCCAGTTGAACTTCATACAGCATGTAATTGTTAACATAAAAATGTTGTTTTTGACTAGCGCTATAACCTTCGGAGGGACTTGTCAAAAACTTTTCATTCAAATGGAAGTTCTTGATGAACTACTTAGTTTGCATATTTCCAAAGGCATAATGTCAACAATAAAATAGTTTTTAGAGCCAGTCAACTTATTCGACTACGTTTTACGGATTCGCTTTTTTACTAAAAAAAAACTTTGCCTTCGACGATTATAAATACTACGTTAAATTCTTGAACTTGTATGAGTTCTAAATAATTGATATTCAGAAACTATACTTAACAATTCTGCTGTTGAATCTAAAGCAATTAATTCAATATCGCTTAAAAGTGGACAACGAATTTGAATCAGAAAGTTACTTTTTGTTTCAAATTTCTTTAATGGCTCGAGAATTTTCTCGTGCTTTGTTATAAAGTTGTGTTATTGTATTTATATGTTAGATAATCAGATTAATAACTGCGTTTTTTTTCGAAATGAACAATTTTTTTATTACTATTTTACAAATGCACTATCGGTTATGTAATATGTCAAATATCTTGTGACATTTACTTTAAACTTTCAGAAAATACTATTTTTTTGACGTAGAGGGATTCACGATATTTGATAATTATAGATTTTGTTTAACTTTGTGATAAAATATTCGACAAAATGAAACGTATTCTTATAACTGGGGCAACCGGAAATATTGGAAGTGAAGTGATTCGATTTTTAATGGAGATGAATAGTTCAGATGAAATCATCGTTGGTGTTCGGGATATTAATAAAGCTGCAAAGGAGTTTCAAAAATACACCAAATTAAAATTTGTTTGTTTTGATTTTGAAAATCAAGATACATTTGAAACTGCTTTTACTGGAAATGATTGCATCTTTCTATTAAGGCCTCCACATATTTCAGATGTAGAAACCTATTTCAGACCACTTGTTGATAAATTAAAAAAAATAAAATAACAGAAATCGTTTTTCTATCAGTTCAAGGAGCAGAGAAAAGCAATATAATTCCGCATAATAAGATTGAGAAATTGATAACTGATTCTGGATTGAATTATATTTTTCTATGACCAAGTTATTTTATGCAAAGCTTGACAACAACCTTGTTAAAGGATATTCAAACAAATCTTAGAATCATTCTACCGGCAGGAAGGGCAAAATTCAACTGGATAGATATAGAAAATATCGGTGAGATTTGTGCCATTTTACTTGAAAAGTTTTCAGATTTCAAAAATCAATCTATTGAGTTAACCGGTTCTGAAAATGAGGATTTCTATTCTGTTGCAAACCAGATAAATAAAGTCCTAAATTCAAACATCACGTTTCAAAATGTTTCTCCCTTAAAATTCTACACATTAAAGAAGTACGAAGGATTCAAAAAAGGTTTAATTATTGTAATGATTATGTTACATTTCCTACCAAGATTTCAGAAACCACCTCGTATTTCTGACTTTTACGAGAAAACAACAGGTAGAAAACCAACAACTTTGAGTGAGTTTATACAAAGAGAAAGTAATAAGTTTAGTTAATTGTAAATTTTAGAAATTCATTTAAGAATAAGAAAATAAATAATGATTTCAAGTTCGTTATACTCTCTCTCAATTAGTTTCTTAAGGTCAGAAAGAATGTTTGATGAATTAAAATCTGGCATTCTTTTTTTATAAAACGAAAAATAACTAGAGTTTTACCTCCATATGCTTGCGGTAGGTTTATATTCTCTTCCTCATTACGTTTCAGGGGACGTTGTTCGTGCCTCACAATGCGTCCACTTCTCACTACATTACCTTAAGTTTATTTCGCCCACCTCAGCACCCTACGGCATAAGAAGTACCCTCATTTCGCTCCCTTGTTTCCGCTTATTTCGGTCACTACATATGCCAACTATCAACGCATATCTAATGGACTTTTTTCTTTTGGTGGGGCGAGTTGACTTCAAATTAAATTTCAACAATATAATTATTAGATCTTTCGCCCAAGACGAGTTTATAGCCATTCCGGCAACCCGAGATAATGCCCCGAAAACCACTTATGACTTTTATGCGTGTATGCTTTAGGAATAGCATAAAAGTCAGAACAGATTTTCCTGTTGGGGACATCGGGCACAACCCTTTTTTTCTCGCCTGATACTTCGAGCCCCGGTATCCGCTCAAAAAAAAGCATTGTGATAGAGCTTAATAATGTTGAAAAGTAAGAATAATTTTTAGAAAAATGAATTCTTACTTTCTTTAGATACGGATAATGGAAAACTTATTTCCTGCTTTCCAACATTTTAAAAAATCAGGATTTATGTTTTAAGAACCTGAAATAAATGCCCTAAAACAATATGCCTGTTTTAAAGACCGTATTTCCGAGAGCAAAAAAAACAGACAAAACGTTTTTAATAGGGACAGCGGATAAACTATATTTAGCGGATATATTATTTTGCTTGCGCTCGGAATAAAAATAATTCATCCGCTAAAAGAAGTTATTGTTGTTTTAGCACTTCGTGCAAAATAATACATGTTTACACTTCGTGTGAGAGATAGAAAGGTGCTTACAGATTGGTAAAAATGATAAAAGAAAGAAAAAAGGGAACAACTTTTTCAGGCTGGATTCGCCCACCTAAAGTTAGTTCCCGTTTTCAAAAAGTCGATTATTGAACAATAATCTGAAAAATGCTAAATATTATACTGGATATGCTAGACTGGTATCTTGACTAAAAGAGGAAAAGGGTCATTCTTATTATTTTCAAAACTAAAAGTCAACTTGTGTTCCTGATTAAAATTATCTCGTATGGTAATATCAATTGTTTGCTTATCCTGGCAGTATGAAGTGTAGTATAAGCTGAAAGTTTCACTTGTAAGTTCGTAAGTATCATTTGGGATAAGTATATCCCTGTTTTCGTTCTGGATATAGCCTTTACCTTCCGATTGAAAAAAGTTGAAATAATACTTTGCACCCTCGTATTTATCGGTTCGAACAAGTTGGAAACGGATTTCAACCGTTTCGCACACCTTGATTTTCGTTTGAAGTGGTAAGGTGCTAACCGAGAATTCATACACTTGTTGGACATCCAATTTGTCATCACATCCTGTGAATAGCAACAGCATGGCTGTTACCACACTCAAAATTATTGTCTTTTTCATTTTTTTCATTTTTATTGTTTCTACTTTTAGTTGGTTTAATTTATAATAATTTTGATTCCTGCACCTAGTTGGGTTGAAAACTTGCCTATGGACGAACCCCACAGAACCCGCTCTCGGGCATTGACTAAAAGAATGATTCGGTCGGTGATAAAGGTTTCAAGTTCCAACGTCAAAGCACCTCCATACACAAAAGCATCTTGGTTGGTAAGCGTTGCTCCATCAAATAGTCGCTTATAACCCCAATTGCTGGTTTCATATCCAGCTAAGCCCGAAGCACCTATAGATAGGAGCAAGGTTTTGCTTGGATCGGAAAGAAAACTATAGTAATATCCTCCCTCAGCTGTAAATTGAGCTACAGGGATTTGTATCTGCGAGTAATCAAGTTGCTTTTGCAGGAACTCAGCCCCGAAGATCCATCGACTATCATTTTGTGTGTATGTGGAAATAGCTATACCGCTATAAAATGCTCTTTGTGGATTGATTCCATTTACCGTTCCAATAGACAGTTGAATGCCTCGTTGACCGGGCAAATAGCGTTGGGCATTTGTATACTCAAATAGAGATGCAAGTGCTAGGATTAATAAAAATGTCTTTTTCATTTTACTTGATTTTTAATTCATTGACCAATTTGGCTCTTACTATATCACTGTTCTCCACCACAAATCGTTGATGGCGACCGCCGTTTTTTTCGTTTAACTCTACGACAAACTCTTTGTCGTCAGGAATGGTAAACTTATCCATGGCAAAGACAGTACATTCACTGCTTTTTCCGGCTATACGTGTGACATAGTTGAATGCCCGAATGGGTAAAATAACTGTTTCTTGAATGGCTGTCCGTTTCATCACTTTTTTGTCCACGATTTTGAAGGTTATAAAATCTAAATCGAAAGGGACATTAGAAGAGTTCTTAATTTGCGTATGAAAATAAAGCAATCCATTGTGAGTGTAGATTCCTTTAAGTAAATACTGAATGCCAAAACTCATACTACCGATGTGTTTGATTTCTCTTCTATTATTAGTATAAATCGATTTCAAGATTAAATGTACCATCATGGGCGATTCATTGCCCAATTCCTTGAGATATACTTCCAACGCATTGTTTGGATGCGATACCGTATCACCATCGTGTATAAAATCCTTCATTTCCACACTCATCATAAGTGGCTGGTCGGCATATTTTACATTGAAGGTATAAAAACTTCCCTCTTCGGTTATTACCGAAAAATTTGTTTCAGTCTTGAAATTCCGAACGGCGGCTTTTACACGGATAACGTTTTCCGCTCCATCCGCTTTGCCCGCAATGATATTCGCAGACCCTAAGTCGATGTACTTGATAGCTGCCGGAAAAATAATGTGGACGGTCTTATCAAAGGTAACTTCCATTTCATACGGTGCTATCATTTTGTCATAACTAATTCTTTTTGTCATTCCTTCGTAAAAATCCCCCTTGGTTGTTTGTGCAAGAGTGGGAGTGAGGATTCCAATAAGTAGCATCAGCAATAATCTTATTTTATTCATTTTAATGGGTTGTTTATGAGAAGCAGAACTTCTCTTATTTGATGATTTATTGAATACTTTCTATTTGTCTATCTATTCTTGATTCATAAGCAGCAGGACTTTGTATCCAGCCTTTAGTTTGACAGTAATAGTTTTAACCTTTTTGGTCATATATTGTGAGCCGCTTTGGATAACTCCTTTTCCTAAGCCGGACAGTAGCTGTTGACCGGCTGATTGGGTTAATGAAACACTTGTGCCCAAATTTGACCCTATATTCCCCGCCATTTCTTTAAAGGCATTTATCTCAAGTGAGCCCGGGATAAAAATCCCTTCCTGCCCATCGGTATCGTATACAGTAAGATCCACTGGAATAATATTTCCCCGATATTCCAACGACTGAATCGAAATACCCAAGCGATCACCTTGAATTCTGGCTTCACCTGAAATTAGGATGTTTGGAGGAATCAAGGTTTTTCCAACTTGTACCGGTTCAAGTAAACGTAATCGTACACTTTGACCATTAATCAAGGAACAATTCTCATGCACACAGGCATTGATGGTGTTTCTATCTTCAAGTAAACTCGTCCCAACAGCCGTATTAAATCCACTATTGTGCGGTTTCTTGCTGTTGCTTATCCCGACTGAATCTACCGCTTGTGGTAAACTCGAAACCGTTTGTTCGATTTGCTGGTTGATGCTGGAAATCTGCCTTTTTTTCTTAGGGCTCAGGAGCGAAGAACCTGATAGTTGATAATTTTGCCCACCCATGGACTGTCCTTGATTTTGCCCTTGCGGAATATACTTGGCTGCCATTTGATAGGATTTTTCCATCAATTCAATTTGATCGGCAATGGTGCTTTTCCGACTGTTAGTTTCTTGAATTTTCGCTGATAGTTCTTCCATTTTCTGATTCATCTGTTTCTTCTCCGGATTTTCTTTCGACGAGTTGTAGAAATTGCCCAAGTTCTGATTAATTTGTTTATAGACATTGTTTGAACTTTGAATTTTTGCAATGTGTTCTCTTGCCCTACTAATGTTACTACTATTTCTGACAACATGACTGGAATTTGTTTCAGATTCTTTATTCGACTTGGATGTATCTGAACTCTTCATTTCTTCATTGAAAATGGAAGCAAGACTTTGTAAGCTGTGTTTCTGTTTCTTTTGGTTTTCTTCCAGCCTTGCTTGTTCAAAGGCCTCTTTTTTATCATCGGGTAAGGCCTTGTTTTTCGGCATTGGAATCGTGGTATTAAATCCTTTTGCATCCATGAGTTTCTCCGACTTCGAAGGAGAAAAGATATACCAGATACATAAGCCAAAGACAATAAACATCAAGGGATAGATAAGCATCTTTTTTTGTCGAAGTTTTTGTTCAACCGTTAACGGTTCTTTTTGAGGGTTGCCCGCCTCATTCGTTTCTTTCATATTGTTTGAGATTTAGTTGGTGAATACTATCGTTAGAATGCAGTTTCAGTTGATTGATTTGTTCTATCTTGACTTGCTCCCGATCCGATTTGTTGATACTGTAAATGGCAGAAAACGAGAAGTAGAGCGAGACAATTCCAAAAACGGAACCCAATACCAATATAGAAACAAGCCTTTTCTTTGGCGAGAGAGAAGCACAATAGCTTTGCAATTTTTCTTCTATTCGATTTCTGAACCGAAATAATTCAGTTGTTATTTTCATTTTCATGGTTTTATCTGTTAGTGACTGTCAGGTCTTTGTTTTCTACTATCTCAAAATCTTCAATACAAAAGCCCTGAGGATTATTATCACTTCGTACCGAGTTTAATAACTGGCAATGGGTGATCAAGCTGCGCTGTGTGATATTACTTTCCCTAATAATTGATTGCCGGGCATAGGTCATAACCTGGTATGGGTATTTATCGAAATTACAGACTATACTGTCCACCTGAATGGTTTGGTTAATATTCCCCGAGATGATTCGAGCGAAGTATCCCTTTTCCGATAAATCCGAATAATAGTTGAAGGCAGTTCTATCCGAGAGAAACAAGGCTCTTTTGATGTTACTTTCTATCGCAGCCTTATCAGGCGAAAGGGTGAAGAAAAGTTCGTGAAAACGTCTTACATGTTCCCTGGCTTCCACCGGCCTGTTTTGCGAAAGGTCTTGCGACAGCGCCAACATCAGGGACTTTCCATTGTCCAGCACATATATTTTTTGCCGCTGAGCTTCTGCAAATCTGTACGAACTCCATACGGCATATCCCGTTATAGCAGCGCACAGGCTAAGAAAAATAATGCTGAAGAGTCTGATCTGTTTAAAACTCGATTCAATATTTTTTAACGATTTGAATTCCATATTCTTTCTTTTTAAATTATTTTTTTCCAAGAAGACGACCACCAACATTCCCTGTCGCGGCTCCGGCAACACCGCCTGCCACTGAGCCTGCTTTACCTGCCGTATTACTGACATTACGCCCATAGTTTCCCATGCCACCAGCTTGAATAATCCAACCGGATACGGTAGGTATGGTAAAATAACCAATGATACCAATAATCATAAAAACGATATATACGCCGTTGGAAGAATCAATAGAATAATTGGGATTGTTCTGTAATTGTGAAATATCATTTTGCAGCATTAGCACCTGTATTTTAGCCAGTATAGTACTGAATAAATCCGATACCGGTAGCCATAGATACACACTCACATAGCGTGTTATCCATTGGGTCATGGTAGATTGAAATCCATCCCACACGCTAATGGCAAAAGCTATGGGTCCGAGAACTGCTAAAACAATGAGGAAAAAGGTACGGATGGTATCAATCACCAGGGAAGCCGCTTGAAACAGGATCTCCAACAGTTCCCGGAACGAATCCCGAATGGATTTCTTCATATTGTACATTCCTTTTTCGATATACATTCCCGTCATGGTTGCTAAATCGTTGGCATTCCATCCCAATTCATCGATTTGCTTATCAAATTCTTCGTTGCTTACCAGATAGGCAGTCTCAGGATTTTTCATGGAAGCATCATATTCCAGTTTGTCTTTCTGTTTTTGATAGCTAACCATATCAAAGGTTTGTGATTGGAGCATTTGGTTGGTGCCACGCACAATCGGACTCAATATACTATTGATAGTGCCCAACACAACAGTTGGGAAAAACATAATACATAAACCGATGGCAAAAGGACGAAGCAGTGGATACACATCAATTGGTTCGGCTCGGGATAGTGATTGCCATACCCGGGAGGAAACATAGAACAAAGCACCCAGACCGGCTATCCCTTTGGCTACTTCTGACATATTGGAACAGAGAGGCATCATCTCCACATACAGACTCCGCAGAATCTGGTGGAGGTTATCGAATTCAATGGATAATAGCATGGCTTACCAGTATTTTTCGTCAGATGTTCCGTACAGAGCCATCACCCGATCCGTATCACCAGTCCGTTGGGAACGCAGGTAGCTTACCGCAATATTCTTTTTGGTGTAATAGTTCACCAAGTTGCGGTTTCTCTTCACCGCGTTGTAGGTACGGTCAATAACATCCAAACGATCTTTGTCTGTCATAGAAAGCCCATTGGAACTTACAACCGTTTTTAATTCTACCAGCAAATCACCACTTTGCTCTAACAGTTTGGTGTAGCCAAAAGCAATGGCTCCAAGTTCCTCCACGCTGTAGTTTTTATCTGTGAGCATTTTTTGAAAACTATTTATATAAATGTCCGATATTTCTCCAACCATCAGAATGGTTTGTTGTACTTTTTTGGCATCCTTGACTAAATTGTTGACAGACTTCAGCGCATCATAATATTTCTTGCCCTGCTCATAGAGTTTCACTGTTTCCTTGAAATTGCTGACCATGTTTGCGGCTGTCGTGGAAGTTTCAACCACTTGATTGGTAGTATTTACAATACTTTGAACCAGGTTTGAAGGGTCAAAAGTCACGAATTGTGCTTTCGAATGCATCACACAAGTCATAAGGATGATGGCAGCTAAATAGATTTTTGTTTTCATTTGGATAATGTTTTTTTGAGATTTAATTTGAATAGTTATTTTGTTAAAAAATGCAAGTAATTATTTGTCATTTTGTTTTGTCTCAGAGAGTTGTTTTATAGCCAGTTCGATATTGCCATCCAGTTTTTCTACGAGCTTGAATAATTCTACTTTTTCCGATTCTTCGGTGGTATAAGTCAGGTATTCCTCTGTGGACACTTCGGTAGCATAGACAGCAGATTGTGTGCCTCCCAACCCTATCCAAACTTCTTTATAGAGCCGGTTCGGGTTATTTGCCAGATTGATGGAAAGTATCTGTCCTTTCTCCTTTTCCGTGAGTCCCAATAGTGCCTGAATGGAATCAAACTTATGCATGTACTTGCGTTGATCCAAAAGAATCTTACAGTCGGAGTTGTTGATGATGGATTCCTTGACAATAGGGGAAGCAATGATATCTTCAACTTCCTGCGTAACTACAATGGCTTCTCCAAAATATTTACGAACCGTCTTGAAAAGGTATTTGATGTATTCAGCCATACCTTCTTTGGCAATCGCTTTCCATGCTTCTTCAATCAGGATGACTTTTCTAATTCCCTTTAGCCGTCGCATCTTATTGATAAAAACTTCCATGATGATTATGGTGACAATCGGAAACAGAATGGGATGGTCTTTGATATTGTCCAGCTCGAAAACGATAAACCGCTTGGAAAGCAAATCAATTTGCTTGTCCGAATTCAGCAAGTAATCATATTCACCACCTTTGTAATAAGGTTCGAGTACATTCAAGAAGTTGGCAATATCAAAATCCTTTTCCCGAACCTTTTTACTATTCAATACTTCATTATAATCTGTTTTTACATACTCGTAAAAGCTGTTGAAGCTGGGGGCTAATTCCTTTGTTTTTATTTTCTCGATATACAGACTGACTGCATTTGAAAGAGCTACTTCTTCGGCACGGGTGGGAGGTTCATCATTTCGTTTCCATAAAGTCAGAATCAAAGTCTTGATACTTTCCCGCTTTTCAATATCATAGACGCCATCTTCTGTAAAGAAAGGATTGAAGGCTATCGGGTTTTGTTCGGAATAGGTAAAATAAACTCCATCTTTGCCCAATGTTTTTCGGTTAATCAATTCACAGAGTCCAAGGTAACTATTACCGGTATCAATCAACAACACATGCGAACCTTGTTCGTAATACTGCCGAATCATGTGATTGGTAAAAAAAGATTTTCCACTGCCCGATGGGCCAAGGATAAACTTGTTACGATTGGTGATAATTCCCTTTTTCATGGGCAAGTCCGAAATATCCACATGAATGGGTTTTCCGGTCAGTCTATCCACCATTTTTATCCCAAAAGGCGAAACGGAACTTTTGTAATTTGTTTCTTCTGTAAAAAAGCAAATACCCTGTTCAATGAAGGTATAAAAGCTTTCTTCTGCCGGGAAATCGGCTTGATTGCCCGGAATGCCTGCCCAAAAGAGTGTTGGCGTATCTACCGTATTGTGTCTGGGCTTGCATTCCATAAGTGCCAATTGACTACCTACATCATTTTTAATATGTTTGAGTTCCTCCCTGTCATCACTCCAGGCCATCACGTTACAATGGCAACGGATAGAGCAAAGTCCGAAACTGTGCGCCTCATTCAGATACTTGTCAATCCACTCCTTATTGATTTGATTCCCCCTACTGTACTTCGACAAGGAATGCATATTCCGTCCCATTTTCTCAAACTTCCGCAAGTTCTCAACATTATCATCGATAAACAGGTATTGATTGTATATGTGATTACATGAAAGCATTAATCCAACAGGAGATGCAAAAGATAACCGGCAATCGGAACGATCGGTAGACAGTTTTTCGTAACGAATATCCGTCCCTACACTGGCAGGCAAATCATCTACATCCGACAAAGTATGTAAGCAAAGAGTATTATCCCCAATGCGCATCTCATCTGCTTTCAGTGTAATATCTTTGAGTGTTGTGGTATTTTCCTGAGACAGCGAAAAGTATTTTTCCACTATCCCTGCTTTGTTTTCAGTTCCTACAATCTCATCGGTATTCAATCGGGTCAGGGAAATAAATCCGCCATCGTTGACGATACGTTCAAACTGTCCCACTGCCTCCAGAAACCGTTCAACGGTTTCTTTGTCCCTAAACTCTTTGGGGATAATCGAACCACGACACAATGTTGAGAAGTTGCTTTGCATCCGGGAACGTTCCTTGGTGGTCTTGGTCAAAAACAAGTAACAGGTATGATTCAGAAAAGGGCGTTCATTAAAATGACGTTCGAAGCTTCGGGAAAGAAAACTCATATCTTCCTGTTTGATTTCCGGTTCATATTGTTCTTTGATATACCAATCTTGTTTGTGTACGATGGAATAATCGGGAAGCACCTTGACTGCTTTTGTCCATGAAGAATGAATGGCTTCATATTCTTTTGCGGTAACCGTAAAGAGTTCGGGAAGTTCGACTTTGAAGGCAACCGTAATATCTGCATCCTTCGAAATAATACAACCCATTTCCACTCCCCAAATTGGGAATTTACTTTCAAGTGTTGTAGCTTTTAATGTATTTCTCATGCTTGCTTTTGATGAATGTGTTTGAATAAACGAGAAAAATTCTTGCGATTAAGTAGGTAGTTTGGATGATTACGGATTGCACCCAGCTTCATAAGTCCATATTCTCCATATTTGTGATTAAGCGCAAAAGTTTGCCACACCAGTACAGAAGATGAAATGACGCCAAAACCGATACAAAACCATTGACCTATTCCTGTCATGTAAAGGATCACGAAGAGGACAAAAACGGCAAGCAGTCCACCGGCAAAAAGGAAGAGGTACTGACTTTTCAGTCCTTTAAATTCTACCGATTTCCCTATTCCTTTATTAATTGAATATTCTGCCATAACCTTATAAGAAAAATGATCGCAGAACGGTAGCAGCTACAATCAGAAAGATGCAAGCTCCAAACCATGATGCCGCTGTTTTGCTGGTGTCGGGGTCACCCGATGAAAACTTACTATACACTTTCACGCCGCCTATCAAACCGATAACCGCCCCGATTGCATATACCAACTTGGTGGCAGGCTCAAAATAGGATGTAATCATACTGGTTGCTTCACTTATGCCCCCTGAACCATTCCCTTGCGCTTGAAGAGAAACATAAGCAGCGAGTAGGCTTGCTGCCGTTAGAAATTTCTTTTTGTTTGTCATAAAATGATTTTTAAAATGTCATAAATTGAATGCTTATAAAAAATTGTTTATCTCGAATTGCTGAAAGTCGCTATCGTGATTTTCGGCATTCATTGAGTTTGTTTCAGGAAAATCAGTTTTGTACTTATTCAGCATTTCAGTGACTCGTTCCTTACCCCCATCAATTTGAGAGACCATTAGTTGAAACAGATCAGTTTGATCCAGCTGCAAAATTGTATTAACTGCACTGAGTTCTGCCTGGGGCAATGTCTTGTTTTGTTGCATGACCTGAATAAGATTTTCCATCTCATCATATTGAATGCCCCTAGCTAGTTCGATAGTTTCATCCCCCACAAAGCAATTCAAATCATCTTCCTCCTCCAGTAAATCGGCTTTATCGTATTCGGCTTCAATATACAAATCCATTGGTTCGGGAGAGTCGGAAAAAGCGCTTTCCAATTCACAGTCGTCAATCCTTGCAGACTTCACTATCTCATTAGACGCTGCAAATGTAGGGACGATTTCAATCGGTTTTTCAATCTGTCTCAGGCTGTCATCGTTTGTCGCAACATGGCTCAATTGCGTTTTTGTTTTGCCCATCACATCGTCATCAGTTGGTTCAACTGGAGTACTGGCGGGTGGTAATTGAGTTTTAGGAAACAGGAATTTTCGAATTCGTTTACGTTGCAGATAAAGCAGTACCCAAACGAGGTACAAAAGGACAGATATGATCAATAGATTTATCATTATAGTATAGGTTTTTTGCATTGGGTTTCATACATATCTTTGAGTTCTTCTTTGTAACTTTCAAGATGCTGTAGGATAATGTTTTCGATATAGCTGCTGATGGTAGCTCCGTGTCCACCTATCATGCTGACGAGACTGAAAAGGGTCAGGTGGGTCTCTTTGGAGATGCTGACTTGTTGTCGATTCGTAAGATTTATTTTCTCAAAATAGATTTCCATATAATCCGTTTGCTCTATTTGTTTTTGCTTCGGGGTATTTCTTGTTTTACGTGTTTTGACTGCCGGTTTATCCTCTTTGATAATTACTGAAATGTCTTTTCCTTTTAAGGATTCTTTTTTCATTGGAAAGCCTTGTGAAATAACTTCCCGCATAAAATCTTCATCCACTTTAGGGATGGTTGTTTGCTTTGCCATGGTGTTTATAATTTGATGATGTGAACGATTTCTATTAATAGTTCTTCCAGATGACTGCCTTTGATCAATCGCTTATCGGCTGGAAATAAGGTGGAACGAAACACTGATTTCCGACTACTGGATAATTCCTTGTTGTATCGTTTGGTGTCAGGAATAAAAGTCCGAAGAAGCGGAAGACCAAATTCGTGGATGGATTTTTCATATATTTCATACAAATCGGTCTTTTCACGTCCATCCACCTGATTCCAGAAAAGATGAAGTTCTTTCAGTCGCAAAGATGCATTACCGACCAACAATTCATTGATTGAAAGGGCGAATGAAAGGGAACTTTCCAACACTAACCTGTCCGCAATAATGGGTGTGAAAATAAAATCCATGTTTGCCAGCGATTGTAAAATACCAACACTATTCATAGTTCCGGGCAGGTCAAAAAATACCACATCAAATTCTACGTCAGATGATGCTAAAAAATGGTTGACTGAGGTGATGGCATCCTCGGGTGAACTGCAAATAATTGGATACGCCTTTCTATTCAATTGCTTGAATTGGTTATAGGCCATCAGCTTGTAATAGTCATCTGCCTCCACTTGCTGAGTATCTCGTTTTCGCATAGCATTGATGCTGTATTGCGGAAAATCACAATCCAATACCGCTACATTGTAGCCTTTGAGGTAATGCAGGTAACTAGCCGCTAATACGGTGAAAGTAGTTTTGCCGACTCCACCCTTTTGGGTAGAAAAGGCAACGAACAAGGTTTTTTTCTTCATGTCAATTGTTTTTTGTGTTTTAAAATATTTGTTGTTGTGTTGTTGTGATGATGTATGTCTTTAGTTCTTTCAATCAAGTTTGATTAGTTAATTGCTTGTCATTCTATTGGCAAGATTTTATATCAGCAATGTTTTGATAATTTTTGTCAGTCATATCTTGTGTTGATTCCTTGATAATTAATATTATTGATTGGTTGAAAATGTTTATTGCTGACTAGTTGAAGTGTTGGCAATATTTTATGTTGACTAGTTGAAAATATTTTGTGTTGTACTGTTGATAATATTGTTTGATGACTTGTTGAACTGTTGACTAGATGACAATACTTCTTAAAACCAAGTTTTTCATTCATTCACCTATCCATTTATCCACCCAACCACTCATTTATCCACTCATCCAACACTTTAAACTTCCATTCATCACTCCAGATGAATTGCTGACATATATGTTGTAAATCAATATCGTCGGCAAATGAAATCATTAAATTAATACCTTTTTCAAACTGTCTTCGTTTGGCACACGCAGTCCTACTTTGTCCTATAACCAGCTATGGTACAGCCCGGAAACAGGAACTACTTTTGCACTGTCATGAAGGAAGGAATATCAATATGCTATATGTGCGGTTAATAAAGCTAATCGTATTTGCACTTAGCAAATGGCAAGTTGTATTTTGAGCTGCTTGAAATTCTTTCAGCTGCTCAAAATTACTTGCCCTTTCAGGGAGAAAAAGCGCCGCCGAAGTTGGTGCTTTAGAAGAATGATTTATGGAGCAAATAGCTCAAAAGTAAAGTATAATAGAAATGAATAAAAAAGAGAATAAAGTGCCTCATAAATCCAAAGCAGGGAGGAATCAAAAGAGCGATCCTGCCATATTTCGTTACTCTATAAGTTTCAATGCAGTGGAACATGCTGCATTTTTAGGTCGTTTTGATGAGTCAGGAATGAAGGTTAAAGCACATTTTATCACCGCTTGCATCTTCGATAAACCCATTCGGATAGTCAAATTGGATAAGGCGGAGATGGATTATTACATGCGATTGACGACCTTTCATTCACAGTTTCGTGCCATTGGGATCAACTATAATCAGGCAGTGAAGTCCATTAAATTTGCATTTGAAGAGAAAAAAGCCCTTTACTATCTGGCTAAACTTGAAAGAGCAACCCTTGAACTGGTTGTATTGAACCGGCAGATAATCGACCTGACAGAGGAATTTGAAGTGAAAATATACGGTCATGCTGACAAAGAACAAATTATAATTAATACCAATATCCAGAAATGACAATAGAAAATGGTTGCTAAAATCAGTTCAGGAAGCTCCATTTTTGGAGCACTAGCCTACAATCAAACAAAATTAGATGAGGGGCAAGCCAAAGTGATTCTTACCAACCGGATGATAGAACCTCGGGATGGAAACTATACGGTAGGTGTTTGTATGCGTTCGTTTGAACCTTATCTGGCAGCCAACCAAAAGACCGAAAGTCCGATTCTGCACATTTCCTTGAATCCCGACCCGAATGATGTTTTGACGGATGACCAACTTTCGGAGATAGCACAGGAGTATATGGAAAAACTGGGTTATGGTAACCAACCTTTTATTGTGTACAAGCACGAGGACATTGATCGTCATCACCTCCATATTGTATCGGTTCGGGTAGACGAGAATGGAAAGAAACTGAACCATAATTTTGAATTCCGTAAATCCATGGAGATTTGTCGGAATATTGAACAAAAGTATCATTTGATATCGGCTGATAAGAAAGAAAAGCAACCGGAACTTTCAATAAAAGGTATTGCGTATGGTGAGAATAATTTGAAAAGTCAGATAGCGGGGGTCATCCGACCGCTAGTGAAATCCTATCATTTCCAGACTATGGGAGAATACAAAGCCTTGTTGTCATTGTACAAAATTACGGTTGACGAAATAAAAGGTGGAACAACCGATAAGATGTTTAAAGGCTTGGTGTATTCAGCAATAGATGCTAAGAGTGAACGAATTGGAAAAGCTTTCAAATCCTCTCTTTTTGGAAAGACTGTTGGATATGAAGCATTGCAACAACGAATGCTACAATCCGGTGAAATCATTAAACAAAAACAATTGAAAAATAGAAGTAGAGCCATTATAACAACAGCAATGAAATTACCTGTAAATCGGGCTGAATTTGAAAAGCAACTGGTTGCTAATGGTATCGATGTCGTATTTAGACAAAATGATGACGGACGTATCTACGGAGTTACATTTATCGACCATCAAAATAAATGTGTGCTTAATGGTTCTCGTTTGGGTAAGGAGTTCTCGGCAAATGTCTTTAATAAGCTTTTCATTTCAACGAAAGTGAACAATGATCATCAAACGCAGCAACACCCAAATAGTAATAATGGGCATACTGATGAGCCTGATTTGAAGTTACAGCACGATCCCGATAATTCCGATGAGTCTATCAATATTTTCAGTATGGAAACAAACAATGGAACAGATTCGGAAGAAGAAGCTTTTATCCGAAGAATGAGAAAAAAGAAAAAGCGGAAGAAGCCAATTTGATAAGATTAATAAAACAAACTAATTTAAAACTAGAATATTATGCAACAAGAAGATGATTTAAGAGGCTTAGCAAAAGTTATGGAATTTATGCGAGCCATCAGTATATTATTCGTACTGATCAATATCTATTGGTACTGCTATGAAGCTTTTCAACATTGGAACCTGACTATCGAAATATTGAACAAAATCCTATTGGGTTTTCAGCGAACGGGAGGATTGTTTTCCTCTATTCTATGGACGAAATTGTTCGCAGTGGTTTTTCTAGCCTTATCCTGTCTGGGCACTAAAGGAGTGAAAGAAGAGAAAATTTCCTGGACAAAAATCATTGTTCTGCTGATTATTGGCAGTCAGTTGTTCTTTTTAAATTGGTGGATACTTTCTTTGCCTTTACCCATGCTGGCAAACGTGGCTTTTTATATTTCTACCTTGACCATAGGTTATATTTGTATGATGATGGCTGGTTTGTATATGAGTCGATTGTTGAAGAATAGCCTGATGGACGATGTGTTCAACAACGAAAATGAAAGCTTTATGCAGGAAACGAGCTTAATGGAGAACGAATTTTCCGTCAACCTGCCTACTAAATTCTGGTATAAAAAGAAACAGTGGGATGGATGGATAAATATCGTCAATCCGTTTCGAGCTACCATCGTGCTGGGTACACCCGGTAGTGGAAAATCTTATGCGGTAGTCAACAATTTTATCAAGCAGCAGATTGAAAAAGGTTTTGCCATGTATATCTATGATTTTAAGTTTGACGATTTATCGACTATTGCGTATAATCATTTACTAAAACACCGTGACAAGTACAAAGTGGCTCCCAAGTTTTATGTTATTAACTTCGACAATCCCAGGAAAAGCCACCGCTGTAATCCCATTAATCCAACCTTTATGACTGACATTAGCGATGCTTATGAAAGTGCATACACCATTATGCTTAACCTAAATCGAAGTTGGATACAAAAGCAAGGTGATTTCTTTGTCGAATCGCCAATTATTCTACTAGCAGCCATTATTTGGTATTTGAAGATTTATAAAGACGGTAAGTATTGCACATTTCCCCATGCAATTGAGTTTTTGAATAAAAAGTATTCCGATACTTTCACTATTCTGACTTCATATACCGATCTAGAAAATTACCTGTCACCGTTTATGGATGCATGGGAGGGAGGAGCACAAGACCAGCTGCAAGGACAAATTGCATCTGCTAAGATTCCACTGTCCCGTATGATTTCTCCACAACTTTATTGGGTAATGACAGGTGATGATTTTACCCTTGATATCAATAATCCCGATGCTCCCAAAATCCTCTGTGTGGGAAATAACCCGGATCGACAAAGCATTTATTCGGCAGCACTTGGATTGTACAATAGCCGAATTGTAAAGCTTATCAATAAGAAAGGTCAACTCAAAAGCTCGGTTATCATAGATGAGTTACCGACCATTTATTTTCGTGGATTGGATAACCTGATTGCCACTGCCCGTAGTAATAAAGTGGCTGTATGTTTGGGATTTCAGGACTACAGCCAATTAAATCGTGATTATGGCGACAAGGAGGCAAAAGTAATTCAAAATACGGTTGGAAATATTTTTAGCGGACAAGTAGTGGGCGAAACAGCCAAAAATCTATCCGATCGTTTCGGTAAAGTTTTGCAACTGCGCCAATCCATGACTATCAATCGTCAGGATAAATCCACTTCATTAAGCACTCAAATGGACAGTCTTATTCCGGCTTCAAAAATCAGTAACCTGACCCAAGGAGTTTTTGTGGGTGCTGTTTCCGATAACTTTGAGGAGCGTATTGAGCAAAAGATTTTTCATGCAGAAATAGTGGTCGACAATGGCAAAGTAGTTGCCGAAACTAAAGCCTATAAAATGATACCCGAAATAGCCTCCTTTGTAGACAGCGAAGGTAATGACATTCTAAAACAGGAAATAGATAAAAACTACAATCGAATTAAACAAGAAGTTGCTCAGATTATCGTTGACGAGATGGAACGGATAAGAAACAATCCCGAGTTAAGCCATTTGGTGAAGAAATAAGAGTTTAGAAATTTATCTTTCATATAGATTCAGTCAGCTTTAAACTGACTAATGCGATATGAAACATAATTGGCAATAATGATATGAAATCATTATTGCCAATTACTTGTTTATTTTGGTTGTTTACATCATACCATTAGTATGATACAGGCGGATAATATAAACTAATGATATAGACTTCTAGTAAGGTTCTATTAAAAAAAACTTATATTTCTTGTTTGTTTTGTATATTTAGTTTATTTTTGTACTCTAAACTATACTAATAGTATGATACGAGAGTCAAAAATAAACATGTTAGTTCGGAAACTACCCAAAGGGCTTGTTTTACTTACTCCGTGGTTGGCTGCGGAAGGATATCCATATGAACTTCAACAACGCTATCGGAAGAGTGGTTGGTTAAAGTCAATAGGAAAAGGAGCTATGATAAGAACCGGAGATGAACTAAGCTTATCTGGAGCTATAACAACTCTTCAGACTCAAGCGAATGCAAGTGTTCACGTTGGAGGACGTTCTGCCTTGGAACAATTGGGAGTGGCACATTACCTTCAAGTTAATTCAAGTGAGTTAACTTTATTTGCTGAAGGACGATTCTCATGGCCTTTATGGTTTAAGAATAATAAATGGGATTTGGAAGCCAAATTGTATTGCATGTCACTTTTCAACAATAATGAGATTGGTTTGGTTGATAAAATGGATGGAGAATTGAAAATGAAGGTTTCAGGTGCTGCAAGAGCAATGTTGGAATGTTTATCGTTAACTCCAAACCAATTTTCACTGAATGAAGCATATGAGATAATGGATGGATTAACTACCTTAAGACCTGTGCAAGTTCAAGAATTATTAGAGAATTGTAAATCAATCAAAGTAAAACGGCTATTTCTTTTTTTTGCAGAAAAGACTGGTCATAGTTGGTTTAAATATATTGATATAAAAAAGATAGATTTAGGATCCGGTAACCGGAGTCTGGCTAAAGATGGTGTTTTAATTTCTAAGTATCAATTAGTTGTTCCCAAGGAGTTGATTTAAATATGAATAGAAAAGTAACAAATTATATAAGAGCCACAATGTATGAATGAAGCATATAAGAAACAAGTTGCGTTATTGTTGAAAATATTGCCAGAGGTTGCTGCTGAGAAAAACTTTGCGCTACATGGTGGAACTGCAATAAACTTGTTTGAGCAAAATTTACCACGCTTGTCTGTAGACATTGATCTAACCTATACTACTTTTGGTGAAAGGACTCAAGATTTAAAAACAATTCGTTTGTTGTTAGAGGATTTAAAGAAACGAATTCAAAAGAGAATACCAGCCATTCGTTTTTCAAATCCAATTGTGGCGTCCGAAAACTTAAAGGTAATTTGTTCAACAAGTGAAGCGACAGTAAAAATAGAAGTAAATCAAATAAACAGAGGATTGATAGGAGAATCAAGACTTATGCCTTTGTGTGAGAAAGCGCAAGAAAAGTTTGATAGTTTCTGTGAAATTTCAGTTGTCTCTGCTAAACAATTATGGGGAGGAAAAATTGTTGCTGCATTGGATAGACAACACCCCAGAGATTTATTTGACATAAATAACTTGTTAACGGGAACAGGCTTTACAGAAGATATAAAATCAGGTTTTGTGTTTTTCTTATTGTGTAGTAAAAGGCCCATACATGAAGTATTAAGCCCACAACTAATTAATCATGAAGCTGTATTTGGTAGCCAGTTTAAGGGAATGACAGATCAATCTTTCACTTATAAAGAATATGAGGAAGTTAGAACACTATTAGTAGATACCATTCATAAAAATTTGACCAAAGATGACAAAGAGTTCTTATTGGCTTTTGTAAAAGGAGAACCTGCTTGGGATAAAGTTAACTATGGTATGTATCCTTCAATTAAGTGGAAATCAATGAATATTGATAGTTTGAAGAAAATTAACCCTGATAAATTTCAAGAACAGATTACATTGTTAGAGCAAATATTTTGAAGTTTATGTTTCATATTGCAAATCTTTAATGAGACTTATTGATCATTTAGGAAAAGCTTCAAGTGTCTTGAAACTTTTCCTAAACACTTTCACGCAATCTTCTCTTTCTTTTCCTCCCAATGATTTTTCATAAAATCATGAACAGTGAGCCGATGAACGCCTAAAATACGACCAATAGCACTTTTGGATATTTTCTTGTCAAGTAACTGCTTAATTTCATCTTGTTTACCAGTTAGTTTTACAGTTTTGGACCGACTACCTTTTGGGCGACCAAGGATAACCCCTTCAGCTTTTTTACGGGCAAGTGCTTCTTTGGTGCGTTGAGAAATAAGATTACGTTCTATTTCAGCAGATAATCCGAAAGCAAAAGCCAACACTTTAGAATTGATATTATTCCCAAGTTCATAATTTTCTTTGATGGTAAATACCTGAATCTCATTTTCCATACAACGATTCAAAATACTCATTATCTGCATAAGGTTACGACCTAAACGCGAGAGTTCGGATACAATAAGTATATCGCCTTTTACCATTTGGTTAAGCAAACTACCTAACTTTCTATTCTCTAATTTCTTTGTAGCACTTATAGTTTCTTCTATCCACTTGCCAATGGGAAGTTCTCTTTTTTCAGAATAATTGCTAATCTCGAACCGCTGGTTTTCTGTTGTTTGCTTGTCTGTACTCACTCTGATGTAACCGTAAATCATTGTTTTTGATTGTTTAAAGTTGTTGTATAAATAGTTATTTGTTGTTATTTCCGACAAAAATTAAAACTTTAAAGTTCGGAATAATTATTTAACACACAAAATTGATTTGCTTTTTTGGAGCAGTTATGTACATCGAAATTCATCTATAAATAATTACGATGCTAATTCATGGACGGTGTTAACTGACATTGAAAGAAGAATTAAGGAGAAAATAGAGAAAGTGGGTACTCCGTTGAAAGATTGGGAAATCCAAATAAACTATGGTATTAAAACCGGATTCAATGATGCATTTATCATAGATGGTTCTAAACGGAAAGAATTGATTGAAAAACATCCAAAATCTGAAGAAATTATACGACCGATTTTAAGAGGCAGAGATATAAAAAAATTTGGAAATGATTTCTCTGATACTTTTCTAATCTGTACATTTCCAAGTTTAAGAATTGAAATCAATAATTATCCTGCTATAAAAGAACATTTTCTGTCTTTTGGATTTGAAAGATTAAAACAAACGGGGGAAAAAGGAGCAAGAAAAAAAACAAACAACAAATGGTATGAAATACAAGATAGCATTAATTACTACGAAGAATTAGATAAACCTAAAATCATTTATCCTGAAATCACAAAGTTTTTAAACTTTTATTTAGATGATAAACAATTCACTGTCAATAATAAGTGCTTTATTTTGACTGGAAAACATATTGCTTTTTTAACTGCATTTTGTAATTCTTCATTATTTAAATTTTGCTTTATTGATAATTTCCCTGAACTATTAGGGGGGTCAAGGGAGTTAAGAAAAATTTTCTTTGAAAAAATACCTATTATAAAAGTTAATAATGAAACGAATGAAACTTTTAATAATCTACTTTTAAAGATACAATCATTGAAAATAATGGGAGTTGATACAAAAGAATATGAAATTAAAATTGATGATATGATTTTTGATTTATATGAACTAATAGAAGAAGAAAAGAAAATAATTGGTTTTATTGAAATTATTTAGATTTAGAACTGTAATTTTCAACAAAAGCGATTTCTTCATCATTTAATTCGAATAATTCATATATTACCTCATTAATTTTCATTTCTAAATTTATTGAATATGTTTTTTTCATTTCTTTTGATAATTCTTCAAAAATAGGATCGTTAATACGTGACTTTGGGGGTACATTCAGTTGCTCAATAGTATATTTTTTCCATCGAATTGTTCCAACTCCAGTTGTCGTCCCAATTTGAGAAAAAAGAAATTCTGAAAGTCTTGAGTTTAAATAACACAACAAAAACTGTAGGTGCTCTCCGGTTAAGAAAAAAGTGGTAGCTTCTGGATAATAATATCCAGTTTCATCAATTGTAAATTTTGGTTCATCTGAAATCTCTCCCCAGATTATTTTGGGCTTTTCTAATTCAGGGAAATAACTGATACTATCTTGTAACTCAAACCATTTGTTGTTTGTTTTCTTTCTTGAACCTGACTCTCCTGACTGATTTATTCTGTTATACCCAAATGAAAGCAAATGATCCTTTATTTGTGGATAATCATCAATATCATAGTGTTTACTAGGCAGCAATGCTAGCATATATGAATTGGAAAACTCAAATTTATATCTTTTTATATCCCTGCCGCGTAAAATCGGTCGTATAATATCGACACTATTTGGCGATTTATCAATCAATTCCTGTCGCTTTTTCCCATCTATAATAAAGGCTTCATTATACCCTGTCAATATACCACGATATATGTTTATATCCCAGTCTTTGAGTGGTGTACCTACCTTTTCAATCTTATCTTTTATACGTTGTTCTATTTCTGATAAAACTACCCATCCATTTTGGGCATTCTTATAGGAAACTGATATCATTTTATGATTGACATATTCGCTCATATTTTCTATACAACTTTCTTTCACAATACAGGATTGTGTTTTTCCTTCATATTTAGCTTTGCTAACCATTAAGATATTGACATCTACAGTTGCTTCGTCAAAAATCTTTTGTCCTGCAAAATCTATCAACACTTTTGGATTTGTATTTTCGATAAAGTAGCGACGTGTACTTTCGCCATATCCGGCACGCATCCATTTATTGGAAGTGATAAAGGACAAAAAATAATTATTCTTCAACAGATTATTCCCAAGTTCGTAGAACAGACAATAGATATCTCCCGTACGTTCGTAGGTTTCATAATTCATTTTTTGGTAGGTATCGGCCATCTCGCCGAGCTTTTGTAACTGTATATAAGGCGGGTTGCCAATAATTGCATTAAATCCTATATATTCACCTTCTGCATTCAACACTTCGGGAAATTCAAAACGCCATTCTAGTGCATTTTCATACATCTTGTTGTTTTTAATTTCTTCTATAACAGCTTCGTATTTTGCTATTTTCGCTTTGATGTCTGCAATGCTTTTTTGTGCAATTTTCTCTTCTTTGGCTGTTCGCTCAAATAGTGTAGGTGCTGTTTTAAGCGATAGTTCTTTTTGTAATGTTAATAATGCCGTTAGGTTTTTATCATGTTTATTGATTTCCGTTTTCAAATTGCTTTTTATACTCTCAATCAGTTTAAACATGCTGTGTTTTTCATCTTTGCTGTCAGCATTTCGATAACGGTTTACTGCTTCCCGGTATTGTTCTACCGTATATCCGCTTGTTTTCAAAGCTGCTTTCAGGTCTTCATCCAATGCATAACGGCTAATAAGAGAATTACCACATTTTATATTGATATCAATATTGGGTAGGGTCTCTAGTTCAGTGCTACCTGTTTTATAATAGGAGTTTTTGAGTAATTCTATCCATAACCGAAGCTGGCATATTTTCACTGAATTAGGATTTAAATCCACTCCGAAAAGGCAGTTTTCGATAATACTCTGTTTTTCATGAAAGAGGGTTTCCTGTACACGTTGGCTTTCATGGTTACCCGGTATATATCTGAATAAATCAATTTCATTTTCCGAAACAGTCAGCTCATCATTTACCACGGTTATTTTGTATCCTCTCAGAAGTTTGTCATCTCTGTCGCATAAAATGCCTAATTCGCTTTTAATAGCAATCATTTCATTGAGTGCCGAAACAAGAAAATGACCTGACCCAACCGCCGGGTCACAAATTTTAATACTGTTTATAAGCGTATTAGCTTCATTAATATCTTCAATTTTATTATGTAATTCAACCAGATTTCCACACTTCCATCCTTTCTCTTCTTCGAACTTTTGTAGTATTGCCCTCGATATGGTTTCACGGCAAATATACATGGTAATGAAACTCGGAGTAAAAAATGAACCATCCTTGTAACCGTTTATTTTCTCGAATATCAGCCCTAAAACGGAGGCTGATATTAAGGTTTTATCTTCATCCAATATCTCCTCAGAACCTTCACTACTAAAATCATAAGCATCCAAAAAGCGAAAAAGATATTCGAGTGGCGGTAATTCTGTCGCAATTAGTTTCCCTTTTTTGTCCTTTAATACCGATTTTGAATAAAGTTTGATATGCAAACTATCTTGCAAATTACCAATTGTAATGGATTGATGCTCTAATTCTGTAGGTTCAAACAAGGAACTGTTTAAATAGGGCACATGCGAAAACTTTATTTTGGATTCACCTCGCCGTTCATCGGGTCGACGTGCTAACACCTGAAAGAAGAGATTATCCAGATCATCGAAATTCCGAATCTGATCGTTTGATAAAAACCTGTATACTTTATCTTTGTTCTGATATTTGAGCAGTTGTGATTCTAAAAGCTTTAGAAACAAAATCCTGTTAACCCACGTAATAGACAAATCGAGCGAAACAGTGTAAAGTTTTTCTTCTACAGATGTAGCAGGTTGGAATACCCTGTTAATCCTGTCAAGTTTATCCATCACATCAATTTTATCCATTGCGTTTTCAATCAGCGAACCGGCATCTCGGGAACCTTCTTTTTTTCGTCCAATAATACTTTTACCACCATCTTTGGTCTCTTCCAAACCGATAATATGAAGTAATTCAGCATAAAAATCTTTATTGAGTGTATTGTTATCGTTGGCAAAAGGCAGTTTTAGCAGGTGTATCGGTGATAATAACTTGAAAAGCGGAATCAGTTTAACATCATCGCTTTTATCTGCATTACGTAAAGGTTTCTGGTAATCGTTGAGATTAAAATACGTGCAAGTTACTTCTTGTGTTATTTTTTGAATGGCAGGTGAAGCTATTTCTTTATAGAAGAAGTCTGTATTTTTACTGGTTAAACTGCCTGCTTCAAATTCTTCAAAATCTGAGACCAGTTTTTTGTTTTCGTAAAAGAGTTTCTCAAATGTCTGCGCATCGAAGATATACCACTCATAGATATTGGTTACAATTAAATATCTAAGTTTGAAATTCTTTTGGGTTTTACGCTCCCGTAAATAGTATAAAACTAATTCCTGAAAAGATTTCACATTGATATTATCCTTACTAATCATTTCCGATTTATTGGAAGGTTTTTTAGCTTCCAACAGAACACCTACAGGAGAATCAGGTTCTTTTCCGTTGTGTATAACAAGATCGGACCTGCCTTTTGTGTTGATATAGTGATTGTTTTTATAATAAACGGCATTCAGGAATTCAATCACCTGATTTTTATGATGTTCTTCACTCTCATATTCATTTATTCTTTCCAATAGCAAAATTAATTCCCGTTTGAATAATTCAATTTCTTCACGATTTGGTTTTAATTTTCTAAAAGCCGGATTAAGTGATAACTGAATTGGAGCTTGAATTATTTGCATAATGACTGGTATTGAAATTAATATCCGCAAATATAGTCAATTTGTTTATATTAACGATTTGTTTTTTGCTGTTTCATATCACCTCAGTCAGTTTAAAGCTGACTAATGTGATATGAAATATAAATTTGAAGTTAGCACTTTCTTATATTTTTCAAGATGTAGTGAATTTCGCACAGATAATCGAATTTAATCCGATTATCTGTGCGAAAATAGCTTTTTTATGAATAGTAAAGATGACAACAACCGTAGATGATGAATCGGAACATCGCTTACTTTATAATTGAAGAACATCGGATTCTTGTCTGTGCTTTTGATTTATTATCAATTAGTTAGATGTTTTTAGCTGAGTATTTTACTAAAGTAGTCGATATTTGTGAAATGTATAACTATTATACTCTTTTATTTCAAAACAGACAAAAGTTAAAGCAAGCCATTCTTTTAGAGTATTGGATTCTAGGTAAAAAATCCCCGACATACATGGTAATTGTCGGGGATTATAACCAGTTTAATGGTTTTGAGAGTGAACAATAAACTCGTTATATATATATCTTAATTGTAAAGCTATAATTTTCAATTATTCGTTTGGAGTGTTAATGACTATTTTTTCTTCCATTAAGACTCCATTTTCGAACTTCAGAAATATGTCTTTTTCATAAACTGAATCATATCCTTTATTTACGTGTTCTAATACCTCACCAGATTGAATCTTCAACTTTCCGTTAACCCAATAAGCAAAAACTTCAGTCTGTCCGGGGAATAACTTATTCATGGCCGACATAGATTCTTCTGTTTTATCAACGCTTTCACTTTCAAAGGAACAAGGTGATTCGATATTTAAAAGGTAAATATTCTTGTTCGCTATTTTCCAGGTAGCACAATACCCCCTGTAGTAGGCTGAACTTATCTCAGTAAATAGTTTATCAATTTTTTTTGTGTATAAATAAGGTGATAATGGTTCTGACGCAAGTGAGAGATTTTGTCCTTTGTATATTATTTTGTCACCAATTTGAGCAGCCATAAGGTAGATGGTCTTAGATATAAATTCAGAGCAAATATAATAAGAAGAATTCATATATTATTCACATTTAATATTGAAATGTAAATATATCATTTTGGTATTATCCTTAAATGATTATATTTGCAGGAAATATACTGACTGTAATACCTACAGCCAATAATAAACTTAAAATTAATCGAAAATGGAAGAATTAGTAAACAAAATTAAAGCCGAATCTGAAGCATTTGCTACAGATGCAAATTTACAGGTTGAGAAAGGCAATAAAGCTGCCGGTTCTCGTGCCCGTAAAAGTTCTCTGGACTTGGAGAAACTATTGAAAGAGTTCAGAAAAGCTTCATTGGTAGCATCAAAAAAGTAATTACTGTTTTCTAAATGTACAAAGCTTTTCCTTAAAAGGGGAGAGCTTTTTGTTTTTTATGTGGTTTTATTGCTAAACGAATGATGACTTTTTTTTTACTTATTTTATTAATAATATATGATATATCAATTATTATATATACTTTTGTATTGAAATATCAATTGTTATGAAGTCAAAAGGAACAAATTACACACAAAAACAGAAGAATATCCTTACCACACTTGGTGAGAATATTAAGTTAGCCCGTTTACGCCGGAAGTTATCCATTCGTTCAATGGCCGAACGAGCCGGCATGGCTACTTCCACATTGGGAAATATCGAAAATGGTTCTCCTTCAGTTTCACTAGGTAGTTATTTACAAGTATTATCCGTTTTACGTCTTGAGGATGATCTATTATTGATAGCTGATAAAGATCCGGTAGGCAGACAAATTCAGGATGCCGGACTAATAGTAAAAAAAAGAGCCCCGAAAAAGAAAAAAACAATATCAGCTATTGATCATGTTATTGATAAGGGGAACTCTGAGAAACCTAAATTTGACTAATTCGTTATGAAACAGAATAAAGAAAAAGAAATACTTGTGTATGCAGATTGGTATATGCTCGATTCACCTCAATTGATAGGAAGATTATATTTTACTTCTCTTCGGGGTAAGGCTGTATATTCTTTTGAATATGACTCTGAATGGATAAAAACCGGTATCTCTATTGATCCGGAATTGCCTCTTTTCTCCGGCTTACATTATGCTTCTTCAAATGATAATTTTGGCATCTTCAAAGATTCCTCACCTGACAGATGGGGACAATTATTGATGAAACGCAGGGAAATTCTTTTGTCTAAAATAGAGAAAACAGAACCCCGCCCTTTATTTGGAATTGACTTCTTATTGGGTGTGCACGATAGTCATCGTATGGGGGGTCTACGTTTTAAAGAGAGCGAAGAAGGCGAATTTATAAGTAATGATCAAAGACTGGCAGCTCCTCCCTGGACTTCATTAAGGGATCTTGAATATGCGGTAAAACAATATGAAAAAAATGCTGACGAATTAGATGAAGCTTCTCTGAAATGGATTAATCAACTTATAGCCCCCGGATCATCATTAGGGGGTGCTCGTCCTAAAGCGGATGTTGTTGATACAAAAGAAAAACTATGGATTGCAAAGTTTCCAAGTAAAAAGGATGATTCGGATATCGGGTTGTGGGAAATGATTGTCCATGAACTAGCCATACAAGCTAAAATTACTGTCCCAAACGCCTTTATAAAAAAGCTTGTTTCTCCGTATTATACTTATTTATCCCAACGGTTTGACAGAACTGAAGACAATAAACGGATTCATTATGCTTCTGCTATGACGATGTTGCAACGGAAGGATGGGGATGATGCAGAAAGTGGTGTAAGTTACCTGGATTTAGTTGGATTTATTAAGTCGGAATGTGCCGAAGTAACAACGAATTTAGAAGAACTCTTCCGAAGAGTTTTATTCTCTGTTTGTATCTCCAATACGGATGACCATTTGCGGAATCATGGATTTCTTTATACGGAAGCTGGTTGGACTTTATCTCCTGCATTTGACATTAATGCAAACGAAACAGGAACCGGATTAAAGCTGAATATTGATGAAGAAGACAATTCTTTGGAAATTGATTTGGTTATGAATACTGCTCCTTATTATTTGCTATCAGAAAATCGAGCTAAAGAAATAAAAAATGAGGTGATTAAAGCGGTTTCCAACTGGAGAAAAGTTGCAGCCAAGTACAAAGTTTCCTCTTCTGAAATTGAACGAAAAGCAAGAGCTTTTAGGGTTTGATATACAGAATCGTTTTTAAAGTAGGGTAGATTGCAAAAAGGCTTACAGAAAAAAACAACAGAAGTGTTGATTGTGGGGAAGTCGACAAAAAGACCGTGCAAGCCCAGAGGAACGAGGGCAGAGGATTTTTGCCTGCGGGGATTACCCCGGTGGAGCTGCCCGTAATGAACTTTCAGGCATAGCCTGACCTTTGGTTCTAATAACTTTGTATTGACACACTTTTCAAAAGTGCGCTAGAAGGGAAGACTGACTTTGTGTTAAGATAATTTTGTATTGTCACACACTACAAAAGTATGCCATATGGGGTTGTTATATTATTCTGTGTCTCATCATTTCATAAAAAGGAAATAGAAGGTTAAAAACCTTAAGCAATTCAATTGGTAAGTTAGTTTCTGACATTTCATCATCTTTGATTTTATAATCTCTACCTATGATAAAGTATAATTGATTATTGTCTTTTTTAGTGAAATCATGAAGTTCTTCTGGTGAATTGAATTTATTGCAAAATTTGACTTTCTCACCAACTGAAATAAAATATTCATGAGAAAGTAATTTGAGCATTTGAAAGAATTTGTCTCTAAAGATTCTGTCTCTCATTTGCACCTTAAAAAATTCCCGATCAAACAAACCTCCTTCATTTTCTTTTGCAAAAAGCAGCCAAATTCCAATTTTACTAACGTCAATCCTTATTTGTAATCTTGCATGATGGATAAATGTCTGTTTGGCTTTTTGATCTGGTCCAACTATTTTTTGGTATAATTTAATTTCATTTACATTTTTCCCATAACTAAGCCACATTGCGTCTATTGCTCTTGGTTTACTGGGGTCGATTTGGCGTATCATAGAAATCAAGTGATCCGACATTGGATTAGGTTCTAAAATTTGGATTCCATAATTTTTGAATAAAGGAAAAACAGTATCATGTAACTCAATACATCTTATTCTTGCTAATTCTCTTTCTTCAACGGCTTCTACACTATCATTATACCAAAGATCTTTACGAAATGCCCAATGATGCTCTTTCTTAAAATATCTGTTTGAAAAATCAATTTCGTCTAAAGGGTTTATGCTCGATCTCGGCCTTTTCAGCACAAATGATTTTCTTTTATTCTTGAGTTGCTCTTCAATTTCTTTGACAGATTCTAACTCATTTTCATATGCTAAAATATTTTCTTCAGATAATGGATATCCTTCTTTATAAAGTGAGTTAAACCATTGTAAAATTGAAAGGCAATCGTTTTGGTTAGTAACCTTGTAATTTAATTCAACATTATTTTCAAAACCACCTGCTGTTAAGTTTGACGAACCGATAAATGCAATGTATTCATCTTTTGACTTTATCAAATACACTTTGGAATGGAAATTGATACATATTCCGGTGATACCCGTTCACGTTTTCCGGTGATGTCCGTTCACTGTTTGTTCAAAAACGATTAGGCAGATGTAAAATTAATACTTTTTCCTTAGACTTTCTCCTTTTAACTGAAAACGTAT